>ERZ1645187.19-NODE-19-length-145218-cov-53.031082_pt1 | contig 145218 bp, 210 predicted proteins | sample MGYA00575352_ERZ1645187 | MGnify/ENA primary metagenome ERZ1645187 (study PRJEB40837, sample SAMN11349314) | freshwater sediment metagenome | isolation source: river sediment | host: Sediment | place: India: Wazaribad , New Delhi | collected 2017-02-21 ...
ATTCGATTACTGACTTAGAACAGATGCTTCCATTCGAATTGGATATATTAAATGAAATGTTAATTGATTGGTTAGAGGAGCAGGAACAAAAGAAGAACGGAATGTTATGACCAGAATGCCTGCCGACCCACCAGTCGAAGAACCGAAAACATCCACATCAAATACTACAATTGCAAACACATCTCCTGCAAACACAGTCACGCGTGACTATAGTGGACCAGTAGTAGTGGATGATCGTATGGACATGAGTGATCCAGCTGTTGCAAAAGCAATAGCAAAAATCAAATCTGATCAAGCAAAGCAGGCAGCTGCAATCCAGAACGAACACTGGCTTAAAACGTATTGGCGTCCGATGATGGGCTGGCTCTACATGTTAATTTGTTTCATGGATTTCATCGGTTTTCCTGTAATGGCTTGGATGGCACCAGTTGTCTACAAAGCATTCGGTATTGCATATGCGTACAGCGCTTGGCAGCCAATTACATTGATTGGTGGTGGGATGGTTCATATGTCTTTCGGCGCTGTTCTAGGTATTACTGCTTGGACCCGTGGTGTAGATAAAGTCAAAGGACAGTAATAAGTGTCTATATTTACCAAGATTGCTGCAAAGATAGTTGACAGCCAAGAAAATCCGAATAAAATTCCATTGGATGAAATGAACTTTCGCCAAAGAGCGACTCATTATACTGGCCAAATGTTAGGAGCCGGCGTCGGCAAGATGATGCCTGACTCAATGATGCAATTGCTCGGTGACGCTATTCGTAATGAGAAGGCAGCAAGAGAAGAACAACGCGCCCAGAATCAAAAACAAGAACAAGAAAACAAGAGAAAAGAACAGAGCGACGCACGTCTCAATAGAGGTGTAGCCGGCACTAATAGTCGTCTAGATGATTTGATCAAGATCAATAAAAAGATGTTGCAAATCATGGAAGAGGGCGGAGCCGGTGCGTTTGGTGGTAAAGGAATAAGTGGTGGTGTCGCAGCTGCTGCTGGTGCCGCTGGTGCTGGTCTTTGGGGAATGGCCAAAAATGTTATAACCTCACCCGGTTTATTGGGCACCGCGGCTCGTGGTGGACTTGCATATGGAGCAGATGCAGTGGCCGGGGGTGCCTTTGGATTGGGTAAAGGCACGGTCGATACTAAGAAAGATAATGAAAACTGGAATAGGATGAGTATACTCAATAAGGTAGAAAGTTCTGTAGCTAGAACAGTGGAGCATGTCGGTGATTGGATTATGCCCAACACTGCTGCAGCGGCTCGACTAAGTCGTATTGAAGATGAATCAAAATATTTTGCAGACAAAGACGCCGCACGCAGAGAAGAATTAATTAAGCAAAGATTATCTGCAGATCAACGAAAGCAATATGAAGATGATATGTCTTCAATGAAGAATATTGATCAAAATAATATGACCCCAAGTTCAAATAAAGCTTTTATACGAGCAATGAAAGCCAAGCGTGAACTGGATGCCGACAACCGTCGCATAGCTGAAATAGATAAACTAAAATCTGCAGTGCTGCCTGATCAATTAAATGAACGCGCTGATAAGAAAATGAGCGAGAAAGATCTACCCATGGGCGCAGTTCCATTTAGAAACGGCATTGCTGATTTACGTTCTACTGGTATACATGGCATGCCTAATAATGCGGTTGCACTAGGTAGTAGCAAATCTATTCTGATTCAGGCCCTAGAACAACAAACCGCTGCTAGACAACAGAACGCCAATTCTTCAATGCAAGAAATCCGTTTAGATGCACAGAACATCTATATCGGAAGTAAGAATGGTGGTCAATTAATCAAATTCGAAGCTCCTTCTATCACATATGAAGCTGATAAGATCGAATTTAAATTAAGAAACGGGGAATCGTCACCGGTTTCTCCTGGTGCAACAGCAATGCCTAGATCTTCAGCTGGACCAGCTAACATGCCCGGTGCTCCTGGTAACGACACGCCCCCTGCTATGATGCAAGCCTTACAGCAAATGGGTTATAACCCTGGGGGAAGTTCAGCCGGGTCAAGCGGCGCTGTTACAGGGGGTGCAAATGGATCCACCACACCTAGGGGACGCAAAACCGATCAACCGGGCCATGGTGGAGATGGTGATGACTATAAGCTTGATCGATCACGTGTTGCAAAAGAACTAGAAGACCCTGAAACTAAACGAATGTTGCTTGCAAGAGCTCAAATAGAAGTGGGTGGACAGGGGCCTGATGCGCATCAAAAGTGGATGGAGTCGGTATTAAATAGAGCAGCTGCGCGCGGCAAGTCTGTCAAGGAAATTGTCGATAATAGTGATGGTTATTATCCTCGAACGGATGACGCTAAATGGCGCGCTATGATATCATCTCCTCGAGATTTGAGTAAGAAATTTGATCAGACACTTACAGACGTATTAGCAGGGTCAAATAAATCCAACTTTGCAACAGGAAACGGTTCTGGTGGCGTCGGTTTCGGTAAAAACGGGTATAAAACATCATCTGCAAACGGTGAAGATTTCGGTGTTGAAGGTAAAGACAGGCAGTGGGCGCAACAGGGCCAACAAGCAAGACAGAAATGGTTAGCTGATCCCAATAATAGAAAAGCTTATGGGCAATCTGATGAACCAACCACCGCAGCGGGAAGCGGTAACTTCTCATGGGGTAATATCGATAAATCCAAACTTAATCCGGATCTAGCAGCTGCGGCACAAGCGGGTGCAGGATATCTACCACAGGGATACTCTGTAAGGGCTTCGAGTGGATTTAGACCTGGTGATCCTAGGTTCCATGGAAAAGGAATGGCGGCAGATTTCGAGATTGTTGGCCCAGATGGTCAGGTTATTCCTAACGCAGGTAAAGATAGCTCAGGAATATATCGCCAATATGCACAACATGTATATGGGTGGATGCAACAAAATAACCCGCAGGCTGCCGCTAATTTAGCCTGGGGAGGATCATTTCCTATTCCGTATGGAAGAAGAATGGGCCAGGCAGACTTAATGCATTTTGATATGGGTGGTCAGCGTGGAAGGTGGACACATTTACAACCGCAGAATATGGGTGGTATGAGAGGTGTCGATTACAGCAGCCCGCCACCGACTATGGTTGCGACACAATCGATTAAACCAACATCTACAGTGACCCCACAGGTTCCAACAGAGAATTTAGATCTTCAAATTCATCAAAAAACCATGGCTATTCTTAACTCTTCAGGAGAAAAGAGAAAAGCATTGTATGATGAATTAAATGCATTACGTGCTCAGAGATCAGGTGGATCTAGCCAACCAACAATTGCACCAGGTACTAATGGTCGTATTGCAGCTGCTTCTAAATTAAGTCAACAGGCGCAAGAACCACAAGGACCGAAGACACAGGGTGCTCAAACAAAGAGTGATCCTATGTCTGAAGAACTTGATAAGATTGGATACAAGCCACAGGCCGGTCCAAGTACTGCAGATTCTACCAGTGATCCGGGTAAAGTAGGTATAGCACGTGATTACTTTGAAAGATTGTTCGGTAATTCACCTAGTGGATGGTCGTAATATAACAAAAAATGGCACCGCAAGGTGCCATTTTTATTTTAGACATTAATTGTTATATTAGCGCTTATTGACTAACTTCGCGAAGTAATTGTCAATGTCTTCCTCATCTTCTGATACTGCAGTTTCGAAAGGAGGACTCTCTTCAGCTGCATGTGAAGGTGCGCGGGCTTCCTTCAAACGAGGTGCAGTTGCAACTGGTGCAGGTGAAGAATGATTATCGATACCCAAAACGCGAGTAAGTCTTGCCTGTAATTCCGCGTAAGTCTTGAACTTATCTGGCGCCACAAGCTCTGATAGTGAATATTCCGACTTCCAAACAGACTCGAGCTTATCGTCATCGTCAACAAGAGGGCCTATCTTGTCAAACTCACTCTTATCGTAGTTACGATAACCATCAACCTTTCGAATCTTTAGCTTGAAGTTAGCGCCATTCCACAGATCGAAAGGATTAATTGGAACTTCTCCAGGGAACTGAGGATTCATTACTTCCTTGAGCTTATCAAAGATCTTCTTACCATACTTATAGAGGAATACCTTTCCTTCATTAGCAGGGTTTGCTGGATCTTCCACAACGTAAATATTAGAAATATACGTTAGCTTACGCTTCTGCTCACGAACAATAGCCTTATCTGATTCAACACCAGAATTCCAAAGCTTAGAATTATACTCTGAAACCGGATCCGGTAGACCTATTGTGGTAAGAGAATTTTCAATATACCAACCACCTGGTCCCTGAAAACCATGATTCCAGAGACGTACAAATTCTACATCTTCATTTGGAGGTGCAGGAAGGAATCTAATAACGGCGTAACCATTACCTGCCTTGTCAACAGTCGGCTGCCAATAACGGTCATCATCTTGACGATTATTAGCATCTAGCTTATTAACCTCAGTAATCAACTTTTCAAGAGAATTAGAGGACTGTGACTTGAGCTTTTTGAAATCTATAGACATATATTGCGTATCCTTGTATTTGTGTATTACTTGTATTGGACAGTGTAACGTCCAATGTTATTTATATTATATTTTATCAGAGAATAAATCAACTATTATTTTGACAATTTTGTCTTTATCGTAAGTAATAAACGGCCTATATTTGTCAATGAAGAAAAGTATACTTCTGGCCACTGGATCATCTTGTAAAACTTTCTTCCACGATGCATACGCACCACACACATCTACAACAACAATGACGGTCTCGATATTAACCGATCCCGTCATATAACTTGTTAATAATGGAGGGTGACCGTGAGGAGGAACTCTTACTAATTGATCGAAAGAAATATCAAATTGACTTAGTTGTTGACGAACAATATAACTCAAACTCTCATGAATCTTATTGAAATTAATTAGAGCTTGTTCAGATTGCTTGTATGCAATATCACGGATCCACACACGCTTTCCTCCCTGAGAGACAATACTGGAGAGAATAGACGTGTGTGGATCTGCAGCGTGCTTCGCTAGACGCTCAAAAAAGATTCGATCTTTCCTTGCGTCGAAACTAGTTTTATTTGCTTTGACTTTTCCCTGATATTTTATATAGTCATACTTTTCATCAGAGAAATGTCGAGATAATGCTAGATAATCAATGTATACTTCAAATGGGGTCATATTCTCTTAACTTAACCATGTCAGACGCAGTCATGGGAGGATTTGCTGTTGATGAAAAACGACTAACCATGATAGCGCGCTGAACTTCTAATTCATGAATCTCTTGTTCCAGTCTCTTGATTTCCCAATCAATATCTGCAAGAGATTTCCAAAAACGTTTAGTAGGTGCTGACATTGAGTACATCTCCAAACAGTTCACTCAAACTACGCTTAAAGAATTCAGGAGTATCGCTAAGATAAGATCTATGAAGCTTGTGTAATTTCCAAATTAAGTCTTCATATTTCTGCTTAAATTCCATATCATCTTCACCGACTAAATGGAACTTCTTCATTAGTTGACGAACATCTTCAATCTCAAACTGATCTTCAATGTCTCTAAGATCAAAACCAATCTCAAATTCACCATATCTTGCCATAACACACCCCACTTAAAACGGCAAACGCGCACCTCGTTTGATAAAATTGAGATCTTCTGCTTCTGCTTGTATTCTAGACTTAATTACAGGGTTGCTTTTAATTAAAGAGGCTGCCGTTTCAATTTCAATATTACTAATAGAGCATAAATGTACGATAGCATCTATTATTTGTACATTACTCTGGTGGTGTAATATTTCGGCCTGCGTCAATAGATTGTTTGCTGTTATTATCACCGGATTCATTAATTACCTCAGATTCTATTACTATATTAATTCCTGTTACGACTCTATAACTTAAATAAAGAAAAAATTCAATAACGCGCGTCAATACTATTATTGTCAATAAAGCAAGTATTCCTGGAAAACCAGCTAGCCAAGCTAATACATAAAGAAGATATAGTCCAACTACACCTATCAAGACCCCTATAGGTATGTCTCTTACTCTTACTTCACGATAAGTTTTATTTTCATTCACTACCATATACCTCTAGATATATCCTAACAAATTCATCAAAAGCAGGTCTGATTTTTTGAAATACCATGCGCTGAAATCCTATACTAGAGGGAGCATATCGAACAGCAAATGAGTGATATTTTTCATCGTATCCATCCTTCGACATCTCTAGGGTAAGAGTTCCAACAGAAAATTGATCAGAATAGTAGAACATCCCTATTTGAATATCACGTTTCATGAAACCTTCGTATGCGACTTCACTCTGTTCTTTGATAGCCAAAGCTATGCACTTCACAGCCCTTTCAATAGCATCGATATCACGTCCAAGAAATTGTTCAACCTTCATTATCAACCCCATAATAGGAATGGCGCCCCCGGAAGGATTCGAACCCTCGACCAATCGGGTAGAAACCGACTACTCTAATCCACTGAGCTACGGAGGCTTTATTTCAATATTGTTATATTATAACAATTAATTCATAAAATCAACGAAATACTTGTGTCAAAATAATTTTATTTTTCATTGATTCTATGCATTTTTCTGTTGCCATGGTTTGCAATAGTTATTATAATCAGGTGTCCTGAAGAAGAAAGCTATATTATTACTAGCTTAAAGACAAATGAGTTCATGCTTTAGCATGATGGGTTAAGCAGGGGAATTATGGGACCCATATTATTCTAGTCCTTCTTCGAACAAATCAGCTTCTTCATCACGTCGACGCTTAAGTCCAGAGACATTCGGCCAAAGTCTTTTCATTGCCCTGATTTCATCGGGGATTTCATCAAACTCTTCATTCTCCATGTGTTCATAGATGTTACGCATCTCAGTATATCGTAAACCAGCTAGCTTAAAGCTTGGTCCTCTATTATAAGCCAAAGAAACTAAAGCTCCAAGAGAATCTTCTGAAAGCTTGTCGCAATTTGGCAGAATCGAAGTAACCTTTTCAGTCCACTCTGGTACATCACACTCCATGAACACGCGCATAGCAATATCCCATGGGATATCAATCTCCGAGCGCGCGGCTCGTAGCTTTGCACGTGCAGATTCGCCCTTATAACCACTATACTTCACTAGAGCTTCGAGTGTATCTGCATCAACTTTATCACCAAAATCGTTTCGAATTTTGGCAGGTGAAGCATATCCTAGATCATAACCAATAGCAACGGTGATGCCGGACGCACCTTCTGGCCATTCTGGTTTACGGTAATTACGCTCGTAGTAACTCTTTGATGTTACTTCGAATTCAACAATCATGTCGATTGCTTTTTGACTTATTTTTTGGGCCATTTCTTACTCCGTTTTTCCACTGATCTTTAAGAGAAAGAGAAATTTTTTCTCTCGATTCTTTATTTAATGTTTTGCCTAATCTTGATTCTCTGAGCTTTTGTCGATGTTCAGCGGAGAATGATCTGCCTTTAAGGGTGTCACTAATCTTTTTTCTTGTATCAGCGGTCTGTTGTTTGCCGATGTTAGCTTCACTAATTTTTGTACAATGTTCTGCTGAACGAGGAGGCAACGTAATCCCTATTTTTGATTCACTCATTCTAAATTTAGTTTCTTTTGATTTTACTCTTCCAGTCAGTTTTGCAATCGTATCTTTAGTGTGCTTTTTACCAATGTGCGATTCAGACATCTTTAATCGAGTTTCAATCGAGTGTGGTTTGCCGGCTCGGCCCTTTTTTGAAGAAGAAATTTTACTACTAATTTCAGTAGCATGCTCTCCCACGTGCCATAAACCACGAATCTTATTCGTTAGGTTATAATATCTGTTACCTATTTCATCTTCACATATTCGCTCTAACTACTTAGCTTCACGTTCTAGAAGTGCTGTTCTATCAGCGGTGCGTTCTATTATACGTCTCTTAAAATCTTCTGGTCGTCTTTTGTACGCATTACGCATCCACGTGGAAGAACAAATATATCCATCATCCTCGTATCCCCAGTGACTTCCTATGTAGTAACGTTTATGTTTTCGATCGTACCAAATATAGACAAATCCAGATTTCTCCACTGCTAATACTCCCTTTGATTTTCATCTCAAGGGTATTTATATTGTATCGCTTTTTGTGAAATCTTGTCTGCCATATAAAAATACTCCGAAAGGGGGTTCCTACGGAGTATTTAGCGTTCGTATATATTTTTAAATATATTAAATCATGCTCTGTGCGAATTGTACCATTGACGAAACGCTTCACGGTTGTTTACGTGAATTGGCGCAAAGGGATCTCTATGCCAAGTGCATGCATAGATTACATCATCGAACACAGTACCGATGTCACGTGGTTCTACGCGCTCGTCGACACGGAAAAAGTCTTCATATATCCAGTCAATGTAAGCTTTGACAATGCGATCAGCTTTGCTGAGGGCAGTCAACGCATTAATAAACCAGCCTATAAAACCCAGCCAAGCAACAATGAGTAATATTAGAAAAGTGCTCAAGTCAATCCCTCCACGATAAAGTGGCAGTTTTCTGTTTCGAGGATATCTGCCAACCCAACGAGATTACGCCGCTAGGCGAATCTCCGAAAGAGCAATGTTGTCATTGCTCTTGGCAAAATTGTCGTTTAACTAAATAATCAGAATAGGAGAAACGACATGTTTGCAAAGAACAAATATACGATATTGTATTACAAATTAATTGAAAAATATGGTAATTCTGAGAACAAAGAAGCAGAGAACCACCATATCATACCAAAATCCATGGGTGGAAGCAACAAAAGAGCTAATATAACTCGAGTTCCATCTAGGGTACATTTTATATTACACAAATTATTATGTAAAATGGTAATAGAACCAAAACACCTAAGATCAATGCACTTTGCATTATGGCAGATGATGAATAGACGTATATGTTATTATTCTTCACGTGATTATGAGCATGCTCGAGTCAGTCTTCGCACACTGATGACTGAGAATAATCCGATGCATAACGAAGAAGTAAAATCAAAATTACGTGGTAGGAAGCGCCCGGACCAATCTGATGTTGCTAGAAAAAGAAACATTCAATATTGGAGTGATCGAGCTCGACCGCTACGTACGTTTAATTGTGAGATATGTGGCAAAGAGATGCAATCACGAGTACCACAAGCCAAGACGTGTTGTAGAGCACATGCAGACGATCTTAAGAGAAAGATAGCTGCAGAGAAGAAAATGTGACCATTTCTGTTTCCAGGCTGGTCACCCACCCATTGGAATTACGCAGCGAGAGCTACAACCAAAGGAGAATGATTGTCATTGTCCTTTACTTTGTTTTGGTCTATTCGCGACCAACCGTAATACTAGATATTTTTATTTACATACATCGATCCCTGTCATCCCCATAAATGGTGGAGATGGCGGTAGTCGAAACCGCGTCTGTCCTGTAACGTCAAATATCTTAATTAAGATCTAGCCGCATTGGAACTAGATCTACCTCTTTTCAAATTTGGCAATGCCTCTTTTAAAAAGAAATTCTGTTCTGTTGTCGGGTCATGGTACCATTTATATCCATCACGTCATCGACGATAGTTTATTTATACCATATTTTGTGGGTCAGAATCAAGGCTTTTGATGAAATTATCAAAATCTTGTTTAACCATGAAATAGCTCAACGTATGCTTAAGAGCAACAGCATACTGCATATGATCAATTAGATCCTGAATACGGTATTGTTCGAGAGTCTCTTCTCCTTTAAGATCCCTGATGGATTGCATTAGACTAATATAGGTATCCTTAAGATGATCAGCAACGATTTCATCGAGTAGATCATAAGAAAGAGTAAAAGTTATAGGTTTTGCCATTGTTAATTCTCCCAATTCAAACCAAAGTCATGACTAGCTGGCCAGCTGCCGTTCCCAAGAAGGCACCAATGGCACCAGGAGTCCAAGTGGAGCTCCATAGTTGCATATCGAACGGCCGTGTATGTTACCACCAGCGCCCTTCTTAAGAACAACATAAGCTAGAAGAGTACCCACCAGCCACGAAAATAACCAATTAATTAGAAACTACGTCATAATATATTCTCTCCTCAATCGCGATTAGTTACAGATTCATGCCAAGCAACAGCAACAGGGAATCGCGGAATTCCGTCTGGAGTCAACTGGAAATAACGCACGGTTGTTGCACCATACTGCTTCCAATTATCAAGCAGCCACTTCGTAAATGCCTGATCTCCTTTGATGCCAGAATCAAACGTTCGACCATCAGCCATCCGCAGCTTGCACGTCTTTGCGTACCCGGCCCAATTACCGTTGCCTTCACTGACGCTGACAAGTTCAAACTCCTCGTCCTGAAATTCCTTACGCTTGAGGAGGTTCTTTGAACGCTTGCCAATTTCATATTTTTCGTCATAGCGAATAATCTGACCTTCGTATCCTTCTTCTAGGAATAAAGTATAATATTGATCCAGTCCTTCAGCTGAAGCTACATGTAGAGTATCAACACGCTGTATTACATCACTATTAACAGTTTCGGTAATAGATAAAACTCGTGTAGTTCTATATGCAAAAGACGTGAGAGAATCTACAATATCATAAACATGATATTGTACCAAACGTTCGCATTCAGCTTCCTCTTCAGGAGATCGGGTCTGCTTCTTAACGAGCGATGTGATTTTGTTGAAATCATCATGGAGACGGTGGTTGTACAGCTCACCATCAAGAACAAGGTCGGGGTATCGATCGAAGATTGGTTCGAGAGCCCGCTCAATATGACCAAGCATGAATGGCTTACCTTGACGAGATGTTAAACCATTCTTCGTTGCAATGCAACGAATTCCATCAAGCTTTGGTTGTGCAAAACACATTCCATTCCAGCCTTCGTACTTGTGAGCTAGCATTGGCGCAATGAACTTATGTGAGCCGACGTTATCGATTGAGGTGTGGTACTTGCGGTCAACTTTCTTCTTGTATTCTGCATATGCCTCGGCGTACGCTTGTTCCTCAGCAGTTGTTTCGTTGCTACGACCAATATTCTTACCGACTGCAGTCGTCCAACCACTGCAGGTTTCTACTCCCCCAACAATTCCTGCCACTGTTCGATAACGATCACCGTCAACTTCAATTCGCCACAAGCGCGTGGCTCCTTTAGAGTCGATTGTATATAAATTCTCACCTACTTTAAACATTAATACTCTTTCCTTCTAAGCATAATCAAAAACCATGTAATATTGAACAATATTAATGCCAATATAAAGAGGCCTGAAAAATTATAAGCGAACCAAATTATTGATACTGGGACAGCTAGTATCAATAACAGCCCCAGTATCAGAAGTAATGTTTCTTTCATGTAATAACCTTCACAACCATGACATTTTCGTTGAGTCTATCTTTGATATCGATAGGATTATTATCAATATCGTTGATGATCTTTTCAACGCGTTTAGTACCCGATTTAATTAGATCGTGCAACTTCTGTTTGGCATTACGGCCAATTTTCTTAGAGACACTACGCGTTTCATCATATCCGATGATTGCCGTGCGATTGATATCCAAGGAACCTCGAAGCACGGTAATCACATTCTGCTTGGTATTGAACAACACAACCTCAGAAGCACCGATGATCTTGGAAGGATCAACGCTGTTCATTTCAAATTCAGCTGAATTGGGCTGAATTTTGACGAGCTTGAGTTTCTTTTCCAGGGTAACCGGGCGCTTGGCACGCGGCTTACGTGGAACACGCGGCTTCTTGACGCGTTCAATGCCCTCAGCTGCCGTGATCAGCTTATCCAGAATGAGCATGCGCTTGAGTGCTTCCTTTTTGGAAAGGAAAGCATACGCCTCTGCCAGATCCGGATCAGCATTTACACGACGAGCTTCGAAGAGCTCTACCGCCCGAGGCCGAAAATAATCAGCGATCTTTCGACCATGCTCGGGAGATACCTTGTTATCAGCCATCCAGGTAGCCGCATCGAAATCCTCGTGTGTATCGAGGATTTCTTCAAGATCACCCAGAAGGCCTTCGAGCTTACGGTCGATTTCGGGTTTGTTAATGGTTTTGACCAGTTTGGGTGTTTCTGCCGCCACTTTGGTCAAACAGCCATCCAGATGCTTATTGATGAAGCCGAAGGCATCCGTCGGAGGTTCATAACCACGAGCAATAATACGCGCGACATGACCAACCACGGGAGAGAGAGCGTTGAGTGGAACCTTGGCCAGCTTAACCAGATCATCTTTGCGATCCAGCGCCTGTAGAAATTCTACGACCCACTCTCGCGATTCTTCCGCAGAGCTCATGTAGTTGTACCAATTGAGCATGCGGCTATACTGCATCGAGTCCAATTCCTTGGACTTAAACTCCGGTTCATCCATACCTAGGTACTTGGCATTGATGAGCTGAGCTTCTGTGCGTGAGACGCGCCTAATTGGCGCCTTGACCTTGCGACGCGTTTTGATCGAGGCACGTGCCATGATTGATCTCCTGTTTATGAGATCATTATATATGATCTGTTAGGTGAAGGCAACTTAATAATTGTGCACAGAATGCGCTCAGAAGAATCCCAGAACAGCGCCCAGAGGCGCAAAAAACAGGCCTACAACCCTTGCCACGAACAGAGTGGTAATGAGGTCATTATGTAGAACCATAATGGCGAGCTTGACTATGTTGGCAATCCAACCACCAATTCCGATGATCCAAAGAAAGAGCCAACCCAAGCCAATGCCGGTGATAATTTTATCGAGTGCGTTCACATGTTCGTTGAGTTCAAGTCGAAACATCGGTGTTTTACGCATAATATATCTCCATAATTTATCGGATAATGTCGCCTGCAAGAGTTTTATGCGTAGGAATATGTCCACAGGTCCACATGACATTATCGCCTGTGCGCTTAAGCTGCTTGGTCACCTGCATCTCCTGCACTCGGCCATTGAGGAAACAGCTAAGCTCACTGTCGAACTTCTCGACATGATTGGAAGTAGCACCTGCAATCGTCATATAGACGATCAGAAACCATTCGCCAGTCATTTTTTCTCCTAAATGACCATGAGTTCAACAACTTCCAACTGACCAACGAATTCATTCATCGGTGTGTTGAAATTTGCATTGTACCATTCCACCGAGTGATCGGCAACGAATTCTGCTGCGGCGCGTTCTGTGGTTACCCAAACGTTGTCTGAGAACGTCGAGCGCCCAAGTTCGAAACACACCTCGCATGCGAATACCGCGCCACCATTTGAACTAGCAGTAAAACCAACCAATTCCTTGGTGTCTTTAAAACGCAGAGCAAACATGTTCATTACCTCCGGTAGTACATCCCAGAAATCGGATGCCATGCAGCGATAGTGATTCCATCGCGCATGAAAGCACACTCGAAGCCAGCCTTCTTGGCGGCCGCCACGGCATCCTGCAGCTTGTGATATTTGGTCTCAAGCGGATATCCGAAGTTCATGAGGAAGATCGTGATCATTTGATTCCCTCCATCTGATAAAATCATTATAGCTGGTTTCAAAAAATAGGCAACAAAAAAGGCGCCGCGAGGCGCCTTCTTCGGTTTCATATGATGAATGGATCATTCCGCGTTATCGCGGAAGTCACCAATGCCGAGCTCCTTGTGCATGAACTTCGGAACGAAGTCCTCCGGCTTCTCATCACCGATGATGTTCTCAACCATGGCATCGACTTCCGCCATGGACTCACCCGGCTCATAATCCCGGACTCGATTCGCCTTCTCAGCAGCCGCCTTGATAGCCGCCAGGTTCTTGGCCTTGATCTCAGCGAGTTCCTCGTCGGTCTTGGCGACCTTCGGGGCCTTGGCGACCTTCGGGGCCTTCGGCGCCTTGGGAGCCTTCGGGGCCTTGGGAGCCTTCGGGGCCTTGAACGGCTCGGCGGTGTAGTTACCGACGCCGGCAGCAGCCGCCTCGCGATAGAGGTTGTAGCAGCGGGCGGTCGAGAGACCCGTCGCGTTCTTGATCAGAGCAGCGACCTTCATCGGAGCCAGGCCCGGATTCTCGGTCATGATGGTGTTGATGAGCGCGTTACGCTCGGCGGTGGCGGTGCGATTCGTCATTATATTTCTCCATTATGTTTTGGCCGGTTTGGCCGTCTCATTTCCTATGTTGTTAATATAGCGCACCTCACCTCGAAATGCAAGCAAAAAAAGTACGAAAAAATAACTTTTTTATAAACCGTTCAGTTCTTTGGGTTTTCCCTCACAACCTTAATATAAGACGGTAGCTCGTCTGGCACACCGGTACACCCATAGAAAGTGGCCGTTTCTAGAATGGGGTCAGTTTCCGCACGCGTCCACGTGATACCCAATCGATTGAGCACGTCTCTAACATCAGCTGCATACATACGATGTACAGCTAGAAAATCAAACATATCTATTTTAATTATCATGGTTCTCTCTGAAATATTTCTAAGACCTTTTGTCGGTAATTGATAGTCTTTTCAATGAAGACTTGTGGATGATCATCTTCTACTGCAATGATTATTACTACAGTATCAAGTTTTACACCTGTTAATTCTTCAAACATCATGGCATAGCAAGTAGTTTGTAAGAAATAACTTAAGATATTTTCTTTAGTTTTTGTTTTATTCGAGGTCTTGAAGTCAATGATTGCTGGTTTTGTATCCCACTTTGCAATAAGATCTACTCTACCAGCTGTTTTAAGTTGTGTGCTATACAGAGGAGCCTCAATAGCATATACTGTAGATATATGCTCATCTAGTATAGGTTTAATAGATTTGAACAAGTGAATGTTTGATGGCATAGAATTGGCGGGGTATTCTGTTTTGTTTAGCAAATAGTTCTCACATAGAGCATGTACAGCTGAACCTCGCGACGTCGCGAGATTTGTAATTTTATTTGCTTCTTCTTCACCCACACGCTCACGCCACTTAATCAAATGGTCCTTGGGCATAGCTTGACCCAAGCGAGTGGTTACTGAAAATACACGAGACTGATCAGGGAGAATATAAACTCTTCCCTGATCAGTCATTTCATCTTTAAGAGGTTCAAAAGGTATAATTTTATGCTCGAACCTCTTAGAATCATTATAATATAGATTTGACTTCACAGTGTTGCAATTTGCCTTGTTTCTTCGAGATGATCACGTGCTAGTATGTATTCACGCACTATATCACCTCTTACCACATCTCTCTTGGTGAATTCTATAGAATAGAAAGTGTTCATATGATTAATAACTTTAATAAAATCAGCAAAACCGGACAACTCTTTATTCTTATTCAAATCCGTTTGCTTAATATCACCGGCTATAATTACTCTGCAATTCTTACCAATACGTGTGAATACAGAGTGTAATTCTCCTGCATTCATATTTTGTATTTCATCAATAACAACAATGGCATCATTAATGGTTATACCACGCACAAAAGACGTTGACATAAACTCAACGATCTTCTTATTTTTCAGGTATTCGTATGCATCGCCTCTTCCGAATAATTCGGAAAAAATACTATAATATGGGGCTTCATATGATTTTGATTTTTCTTTTGCGTTGCCAGGGAGAAATCCTATTGATCTACTGGGAACTATAGATCTGATTATAATTACTCGTGAGTGAGTCTCTTCTTCTATCACACTGCGCATAGCTAGATGAAGTGCTAGAAAACTTTTACCTGTTCCTGCTGTTCCTGTCATAAGAAGGTTCTTATCTTCTTCCCATGCATTAAATGTTAAATGTTGATTTTCAGTGAGTGGAGAAACATGCTGTAGATCAAAATTCAATCTTCCAATTCCAATACCTTCTTCATTAACTAGTCTACGAATTTGCTCTCTTCGTTGTTTTCTAGAGACACGCTGCTTAGTTTGCTGATGTACCATTGACACCTCTTATTGTTGTTATTATTCACCGTGTCATAGTTAAAAAGTGTTTATCGTAGCTTTAGTAGTTCCCCTTGAATGCGCTTTCTTAATATCCTTAAGTCTATCACGGAAGGCATCATCAGGTTTTCGCAGACCTAATCTAATAGGGTCTGCAATTGCGGGTGCACCATTAATTAATTGCTGCACATGTGGATGTTCAGACAAATATACAGCCAAAGAGCTTATAGACATAAACTCCTCATATTCTGTATCTGTTTGTGTATTAAAAAATCTGTATGTGGGCATTTAGAATCTAGCTTCTAAATCATCATCGAAGAATTCTTCGACGTGGCGAGAACGTAGAGCGTTACTCATTCTCTTTTCTATGAGATGCTGCTCTTTAGTAAGGTCTCTGCGCCGATCTGGGCGATCATCACCATCATCCCAACGAAGTTTATTAGCCTTGCGGGTCTTTGTAACATTTCTAGAATTGTAAGTCACTTTCATTCTCCGATAAGTCCAGGGAAAGCTTCTTTGATTATATTAACATCAATGCCTTTAAATGGCAACTTTTTATCTTTAATGTGTACAAGCATATCAGCATCATGCTTGTCGACTGCTTCTAGAAGTTCAATGAACATTTGTTCACGTTTAGAAGATCTCATATTAGTATACGGACCTTCAACAAAATAAATCAATTTTCGAGCTAGATTAATATAATTGCCTTCTTGATCTGGTAACTTATTCTGATTATATGGTACTTCTCCTTCAGGGAGAAGGAATTTAATTCGTGGATCAAAAGCAGCTTGCAGAGTTGTTCTTAATACAAAACTGTCATTCATCTTGAGAGCTGCAACCTTTTCATCTCTCTTCTTGAGTTTCGAAACCTTTTCTAGAAACTCTGCAACACCCACTTGCATGTCAATACTCCGTTAAAAATCACTCAATGCTTCAATCATATGACGCATTTTGTTTTCGATAAAATAGTTTAATAGTTTACTGCGGTTTTTATTAGATTGCTCAGAGTATTGTCTTTCAATTTCATCTTCAATATTCTGAGGAACTAAACTAAGATCGATCAATTTCTGATTTCGTTCAAAGTTCTTTTTGATCTGGGGATCATTTTCACATATATTTATAAATTCTGCAGAGGGAGTTCCATTAAATCCCGTCCAAGCTTTAATTCGTTTGGAAGTAATTGGCTTTTGACGAATACTATTAATGTAACTGTCATCTCGAGACAATACATTAGGAATACCATCTCCTCTATCACCCTTGAAAATGTGTTCGAGAAGAAATTGAGATGGGTTGGAAGTGCTCAAAGGCCTTTTATGTAGAGGGTCGTACTGAGAAACGCCATCGAAGCGCTGTAGCTGCAGAAAGTCTTTATCACTTGAAAGAATTAAAATCTTCTCATTTTGATTAAACTTCTTTACCAAAACGGCAATAATATCATCTGCTTCTGCGCTATCAACAGATATTACGCGATAAGGAAATATATTTCGAATTTCCTCACGTACTGTATTAAGTGCCTCAAAAATGGCTTTCCAGTCTATGTCAGACTTATCCATTTGCACTTTACGATTTTTCTTATAATATGGAAACAATGAACGGCGCCAGTAGTTACTAGTGTCCGTGGCAATTACCATTTCTCCAAATTCATTACTGAACTTGACTTTGTAATTACGCAACGAATTTATAATCATATGTCTAACCATATCTAATTCTATTTGATTAGTACCTGACATATGAAGTTGGGCCATAATGTTGGCAATCATAATTTGATTAAGATCACAAATAATCACTAAAAATTATCCTTTTGTATCAATTACAGCACCGTTGGCTGCAATTTTATAAGATGCGGTTTCGATTCTTGAAGCAATAGTAAAATTACCGTCTTCTGTAACTTCGACCATAGCTTCTGCAACCTGCTGCAGTGGGTGTTCTATATTATAATATTTCATTAACATTGAACGCAAGGCTTCAGTTACTAGTACCCCATCTTTAAAGAATCTATCTCCCGTTAAATCATATTCCTCATCACCGGGATCAGCAAAAATAAAACCTGCTTGAGCACAGTAACCAAAAAACATTGGAAGAATAAATTCCATGGCTTCTTCTATATGCATGGTTTGCATGTTCTTCCGAAATTGAATAATCTCATCAATTGTAGGTGTTTGAGTGGAAGGAGGTACTTTACCAGTCCATTTTACGACTGTATCATCTTTATCTTCTGACAATGTGCATGCTCCGTTTTATGATGATGCATTATTATTTATCAGGCAGATGCCATAATTGTGGACCCCTTGGAAGTAAACTTGAAATCATAAAATGTGCATGTTGGTGCAACGTTAAGTATTGCGTCCCGCACGGTTTCGTGTAGCGTGTGCGGCGCATAGAAAATGAAAAAGCCGCCGCCACCAGCACCTAACAACTTTCCACCAAGTGCGCCACTCGCTCTTGCTGTATTATAAATGTTGTCGAAATAGGGATCACTAATAGCATTGACAATATCGCGCTTCTCTTGCCAAGCTTCATCGAGTAGCGCACCAAAAGAATCAACATCACCGTTAATAAGAAGATTCATTCCAGTAAAAGCTTTGTTTTTCATTCGTCTGACAAGTTCGAACTTGTCATCATCAAGCATAGCCTCTTGATGCTTCTGTAGTATTGCATTTGCACTGCGTTCACGTCCACTGTGAACGAGTAGAAGATTACGCTCTAGAGTGGATACAAATTCCTGTGGAATGATTTCAGATGCCGGTTGATTGAGTCGCACTGTTGTTGTCATCCCACCAGCATGAAACTCATAAAGATTCAACCCACCAAATGCTGCAGCGTATTGATCTTGTCTGCCGACTGGGTAACCGCACCGATGCATTTCCAGCTCACACGCGAGATCAGCAAGATCTCGAGGAATATTTAATCTGAATGCGGTCGGCTTTGATTGAAGTGTTGTAATAGCATTAATCAATCCAACTGCATATGCAGAGGAGGCTCCTAGTCCACTTCCTCTGCATGTTACATCACTAATTGACGCAATTGTTATGCCTTTGTCAATACCGTAACTCAACAAAGCTTCACGTGTAATATCGTGTTCCATTGCTTCTACGTCATTGACCTTTTCTACCTTCTCATGCATTAAAACTACATGATCACTGTACTTTGTAGCATGGGCCATTACGTATATATACTTGTCAATCGTAACAGATAGTGCAGCACCTGTTTCTCTGTTATAGAAAGTTGGCATATCACTGCCGCCAGAAAAGAAACTAATTCGAAGTGGAGTTCTCGAAACAATCATTATTAAGTCCTATATACAAACTGTTCTTTTGGAAATCTACGGGATTCAATTGATGGGTACTGCTGTAGCAGCTGCCGAAGCATCGTTTCCCATTGATTTTTTATCTTATTGATATCATATCGGTTTTCGAAATAATAGCGCTGTCTAACTAATTCCATATAGATATCGCCACTCCCATAGAAGTATTGATTTCCCTTATCGAATTCCTTAAGAGTATTATCGAGTATTTCAGTGAGTATTTCAACATGTTTATGTTGATTCGCATAATCACCCTGATATATTCGAGTCATTTTACCGGAAGTTTCAGCCAACGCGCCAAAATTGGGGTGTATACAAATCAATTGATTGTATGCAGCTTCAATCATGGCCCTACAACTAGTCTCTGGCCAGATCGAGGGATAAGCAAATATGTGTGACTTTTTGAGATGTAGTTGCAGTTCATTATTAGGCACAACGCCATGATAAGTCATCTGTGGATGGTTTCGTATACGATCAAATAACGGCTCAAATGGTTTATCTGCTTCTTCCCACCCGTAAATTTTAAATGAAGAGAATACATCTAGATGAGCATTAGGATGCTTTTCTGCAATTCTATCGAAGGCCTCTACTAGTAGATGTAGTCCACGCTGCGGAGTACTAGTATAGACGATGCGTGTTTGTGGCTCATATGATTTAATATGTAAATCAGGGAAGGGAGTTCCATTACATGTCGGATCAATATGTATGCCTGTTTCTAGGACCGCACTCTTAGTATCATAAGGAATGCCGTGTACTAGCTGATAGCGATTGTATTGCCAATCACTAATAAACACGAATTTATGAAACAACTGATGAAACTTAGGATCCCTGAATTTAGCACTTTCTGGGTCCTCAGGTAAGTCATGGGCGTAAAATACCCGAATCTTTGTTTCATCAAGTGTTCTTGTTCTCGATGAAACAACCTGAAAATGTTGTTGAAGTTCCGGATCAATAAGTGCTGCTAGAGATCTCTTTGCAAGCTCTGTACCACCATTAGCATTAATGGAAATTTCATTTTCTTCAAATGCATTATACATAATTTCTCCTAAATAATTTGTAGGTCGCGAATCTGCAGTTCCACCTACTCTAAACCTACTAGGAGGGTCAGCATATGATATATTTATATTTAAAAACACATAATAAAACTGGTCTCAAATATCTCGGCAAAACTACCAAGGATCCTTATAGATATAAAGGATCTGGTAAATATTGGACTCGTCATATCAAAATTCATGGATATGACGTAACAACGGAAATACTTGCTGAGTGTAATGATACAGTAGAATTACGCGCCGTGGGTGAATATTATTCGTTACTCTTTAATATAGTTGAAAATCCAATGTTTGCCAATCTTCGACCTGAGAGTGGAGATGGTGGTGATACATCACAAACACCTGCCTACAAAGCATATATGCAGACTAATAAACCACATAGACATAAGAATAAAACTTATGAAGAAATATTTGGGCCTGAGTTGGCAAGAGATCTTAAACATCAAAGATCTCTGAGCAACAAGAAAAGAGGCCCTAGGGACACTTCCACAAGAAATAAGATTTCATTGACACGGCAGCAGAAAGCTAAAAGAGGGGAATTAGTATGTGTTCCTCCTAAGCAAGACCTGATAACATGCCCACACTGTGGTAAAATTACAAACTACGGTAATGCTCATCGATGGCATTTGGATAAGTGTAAATTTAGATATTAAACCCGCTGCAAACTGCGTCTCTATAAAACATCTCGACGGTTTCTCTAGAGTAATCTGTTAGATCCTTACCAAAATTTTTCATCTTTGCAATTAACTCTGGTGTCATTGTAATAATATCACACCCACATTGCTCTGCTTGAATATAATTGTATACTTCACGTGGAGAAGCCCAAAGAAATTCAACCAACCCCTGTACAGGATATGCATCCCAATACTCTCTTGCGATTTGTATAATACTGACTGGGTCTACTCCGGCATCTGCTATTCTTCCAGCAAATATACTAATAATCATAGGCGTGTTGGTGTGCACACACTCAATGAAAGATTTAATCTGAGCTGGCGTAAATACTGCAGTTACATTGACCTTGATATGTTCTTTATTGAGTTGTTCAACAAGATTCTGAGTGGTAGCACCCTTTGTATTTACTGCGGGAATCTTTACGTAGACCTTATAGTCTTTCTCGTCTGCCCAATCACTTATCTTTCTGGCCTGAGCCAACATTGTTGGAAAATCATCTGCAAATACTTCTAGTGATAAGCATGTATCTGGCCTTGACCTAGCTAGATACGCAATTGCGCTCTTTGCAAACTTCTCATAGTCTGTTACACCGGCTTGTCGCATTAACGTAGGGTTGGTAGTGAATCCAACTATATTTGGATTTTCTGCTGCTTTAATAATGCCATCCATTGCGGCACCATCAGCAAATAGTTTTATCGCCATATATCCTCACAATTTTTCGTGCTGCATCTAGCACATCATCTGCAATTACATTAGGTATTATATCAATATGTTCGACAGGAGTCAAGTAGTTTTTTCCAATAAACACTGTGTTCAACTTGCTTCTACTTCCTGCGACAATATCTTTCCATCTATCACCAACTAACCAGCTATTTTTTCTATCTAAACCGTGTTGCTTATTAAATATTTCAATTGAACCATTATTTGGTTTATAAACGTAACTACCACGTTGTAATCCAACATGAATTTCATCTACATTTAGCCATGAAAAAACCATGCGTTGCATGAGGATGAAATCCTTCAGTGGCAACGCATGGTCATATAAATCTGGTTGATTAGTGGTAACAACCACTGTAAATCCAGCTTTCTTAAGAATACGAACTGCATCTCTTGCACCGGGGATGAATCGAAACTCTTTGACTGACCATGGTGCTGTTTTAACGCCATTATGGTCAACAAGATAGTTCAACACTCCGTCACGGTCAAGAAATACCACTTTCATATTTCACCATGTGGTTTTCCTGCACTGCAATGCAGGATCACTGACGATGCAATGCCATACAATTGCTTGAAATGCTTCAGATAGAGGGGTTACTAGATTAGTATCTAACTCAGGAATGACAATTGACGTTGTATTCAGAGCAGCATAACCGTCTTTCTTACCAACAATTGAAAGACATATCGAATCTTTGGAGCGTGCATATTCGATGGCTTTAATCAAACACACACTAATATTTCTTTCAATACTTCCACCTCCAACAGATAACACAAACACACAATCGCGGCTTGTCAGGTTAGAAGTCTTAAGATATTCAACAAAAACAGTATCGGCGCCGTCATCATTAACTCGGGCTGAATATTCAGAAACATTATCAGTTGGGGCATACGCTTCTACTCCACAAAGCTTTCTTAAATCGTTTACCATATGGGATGCATTACCCGCACTACCACCAACACCAAGAACGAATACGCGCCCTCCCATCTCCTTAACGTCAACAAGTAATTCAACAATTATTGAAATTTCCTGTGAAGAAATATTAGTTACAATCTTACTTGCAACATCTAGAAAATGATCAATATGATCCATTGTATTATCCTCATAATTCATTTAATTCTTCTTCGAATTTCTGTGCTACTCCACATATGCTGTCGTGGTATGAATATAACATTATCAGGGGCAAAGAGACTCGCACCTGTTACATTATCATCAATGTGGTCTGCACCTACAAATAATCGAGTAAATCTATATGCACCGTACATATTGATCAGATCTTCTTCAGTCTGATATGGTATGATTGCGTTTATATCCTCAATTGAATTGAGAACAGCCCATCGTTCAAACACTGTCATGATTGGTTTATTCTTTTCTGACCGCTCAATTGACGGATCGACGTGTAGTGCAACAGTTAAATGATCGCACTGCGCACGACACTGACGAAATAGAACGATATGGCCAGGGTGGATAAGATCAAATGTACCTGCTATGATACCGGTAGTAAAATCACCACTCATGTAATATTCCTTTCAAAGGATTCTACGTCAAAATTACCATGACCACGTGCTGTCAGAATAGAGTCAAATTGTAACTCATTCTTTGTGAAATGCTTAAGCCTATAAACAAATTCACCATAGTCAATTACATCATATTTATTTGGTTTCCAGGACACTGGCTGATTGTTGTATACAGGAACATGAGTGCCACTAACCTGATCAAGACAGGTTACAACTAAACTATAGTTGTTAATCTGCAACATTTTACGATGAGATGCGACGTCTGCCAGAATAAACTTCTTAAGCTCCTCAAAATTAAGAGGTGCCAGGCGAAGAGTTTCTTGCCATGGATTTGGAATATTTGTTTGATCTACAACATTAAAATAACGACGAACCGTATCCCCACCATCTGCATTGTCCCAGAAGGGCCCGCGTCCATGCCGCGTCGCGTAAGCACGCGTGATGTACAAAGCATGTACATCATCACACTCGTTAATTATACTCGAGAATAATGGATCTTCGTAGAGATTAGTCGTGCCGGTTCTAGACCGGGTGACATGTGGAAACTGTCCGTTAATTTCATCAAGCATTAATCCTTGGGCGCCTTCAAATATAACATGGTCAAATTCGCGTAAATTCAGGTCCAACTGAATACAAGAAGCTGCATTTTCGAATTCAAGCTTCCAAGCAGCAACAAATTCGGGTGTTACTAGCAACTCCCCACTTGTCATATTTTCATAATACCAACGAATTGCGTCTAATTTTTCATCGATATTTTTCGAATTAAGATACAAAGGTATAATATCGTGTCTATCTACAGTTGCATTAATTCCCAGACCACATGAACCATGGCGCTTATTGTTACGCTTTTGCTCAATCCATTGATTGTACATCATATCATATATTGTGGTAACACGGCAAAATGGATCTGCATATACTGGAACATCCACTCCCATAGACACCAGTTCCTCGGTCTCCATTCGAAATACTGTTGGATTGATAATAAATTCAGAGCCCAAGAACGTAGTTGCGTGGTGAAATGATCCCGACCCGTAGTGGGAAAACGCATGACGTTTTCCGTTATGTTCCACTGTATGGGAAGCCTGTGCACCTCCATTGAATCGCACAACAACAGTTCCGTGTCCACTCATTCTATCGACGGTGTTACCTTTGCCTTCATCACCAAAGGCAGCTCCGATGATTATCTTTACACTCTTGGCCATAATACAAGCTCCATTATAAATTCATTATATAATATAATACCCGCAGCTATTTTTCAACGGCTGCGGGTATTAGAATTCGAACTTTTATGATCAAGCAGCAACTGGCTTACTATACTCACCTGCATCAAACAATGCATGCTTAATGCTAGAACGTGCTGCTGGATCTGCCTTCTCTAGAACTTCCTCTGGAGACATTCCTTCAGCAATTCGAATTGCTGCCAGAATTATTTCTTCAAGATTATTCTTGTTGTCAAGGCGGAGCAGCCGGTTACCAATCAGATTATACCACGACTTGACTGCTCTAGTCTTACTATGACGACAATAGTCACCTTGCTCTACAAGTACATGGAAGATTTCCCATTCCTTTGAAGCTTCGTTGTAGAGCTGTTCACCGGTGAGTTCAGTGATTTCACTAAATTCTGGCCGTGTTCCCATGATATTCTCGATCTGACGCTTGAGTAGTGGTTCTGGCGCGCATTCGTCACCTATAGTGAAAATAAATCCCTTCTTACCGCGCTTTGCAAAACTGTCAATCTTGCAATAGCGTGAAGCAAAGAACCATGGCAACGTATACGACTCACTGTTGTTGCCGCCGCCTCCACCCTCAACATACAGTTTGAGAAGCTGTTCCGCAATTCGAATATCTGCTTCGAACTGAGATACCTGAAGAGGTGCAGAATCACACCATGCATCACCAATTCCCATAAACATCAGATGTGGGTCACTAACCGGTCGCTGCTCATAGATCTTGCCCATGAGATTACCGATACTCTTCTGGGCAAATTGAAATGCAATCTGTCCCATTGAACCAGTGACGTCCAGCCCAATGATAATCGGCCTCGATAGCGGATTTGCATCAGAATCGCACGATTCACGAAGACTAATGTCACGTGGATCAAGACTAGGATCAATTCGTCGATTGACAAACGTATCACTAATCGATTTGTCGAAAACGCGTTTTGTTACTGGATCAAAACGCGTGGTGCTAGCAGTTGAGTATGCTGCATATGCTGTCGTATCAAATCTACTATTACCCATAATATATCTCCTTAGTAGCCGTTACGACCAGGGGAAGGGGTGCGGTCAAAGAAATTACTGCCGCTCTTTCCTCCCTTATTACCAGAGAACATCTGACCCATCATCATCAACGGGAACAGCTGACTCATGCCACCAGTAGACGTATCGAACCCGCCGATCTTAAGCTGACCCATCAGCAAGAATGGCAAGATGTTACCAAGCTTGTCATCATCAAGGCCGTCGCCGAACATTTGGCTCATCATAACGAGCTGCATGACATTGCCATTGAGGTTGTCGACACCACCAGTTCCCCCAAGCATATTGAACAGCGATCGAACGACCATTACACCGGTGTCAAAACCAAGGATCTTAACAGCCGGAGGAGACCAACGACCGGAGGTGCCGTCTTCCTTGAGGAGTTCGAATCGATTATCCTTCTTGGCGGTGACCCAACCAAGAATCTTACGCTTGCCTGCGTTGTAGATGACGTCGCCGACGTTAATATCAGCAACCTGTACGCCAAGAGCGTAAGCAGGTAGTGCAAAACCGAATTCTGTCAGTGCATTAATATTAACACTCGGGTTGTCAGCAGTACCGTCTTCAGCGAGTGTTCCAAGATCGAGGGTGGCAATTCCTTCGTCAGTCACGATACCGAGTTTACCAGTCGTGAGATCCCATACCATACTATCAACCTTTCGAAAGAAACGATCGGTGATATTATTGAGTGCGGCTCCCGCACCAAGCTTACCAAAGTTCATCATTTGTTTGTTTCTCCATTTCTACGTAGACTGGAAATGCTCCAGTACATGAATATTATAGTTGTTCAATTAGTCATTATCAACTATTTCTACAAACTTTTTCGCACCAATTATAGCTAGTTGTAATGTATCGTATAGCACTGTCTCAGATGTGACATAATCTAGATAGTCATATGGCTCCCAATCACATGTGAGTTTCCATAGTTGATACTTTCCTGGAAGATGTTTACTCTCATATATTTCTGCGCGTCTCCATGGAGGACCGGCCCTTTCGAATCGAAAGATCGGCTCAATGTACTTCCTTGGCATTTTCATTATACGAATCATCCTTAGCGTTGCGCTCTACAACTGCAATACGGTAATATCCAAACTTAAAATATTTGTGCGCTACTTCTACTACAGTGGCAGGGTCAAATGTCTTACAAGAAAATACGTCTAGGTAAAAGTCATTTGTTTCTTCAACAAAATGCGCGCATATATTAGATGTTTCTATTAGCTGAACAAGCGTATAACCAAGCTTGTCACCTTCACCGAAATGAATTACCTGGGGGTCACCATAAGCAACCATATCAATTCGTTTAACCAATTCCTTTGCAAACGCTGTAATGTTAGCAGCATCTCTAATAGAAGAGGGGTCACAATCAGCAGCATCAATTATGGCGTGCAACCCCCAGGGCTTAGTTTCATTCATTCATTCCGTCCTTTTCAGTAAGATTTTCTACTCTATCTAGCTTTTCTGCATCTGACCAAGCATGTTTTATATATGGCATTGCTTCATCGATGAATGCAATAACTTCTTCATCATTTTTAGCTATACGCGACGTTTCAAATTTCTGACCCATATATTTTGAGTCAACCCATTCGAGTTCATCTGGATCGATAAAATCATGATAAACATCTGTTGCAGATACATTATCATCTACTCGAACGGCATAATAATTTGTAAATGTAGAAATAGTTTTAATAAGAATTGTTTTGCTCATCATCAATTCTCCTCATGAGAGATTATCAAAGATATCCTTCTACAGCCTGCGCAGAAGCTACTTCGTTAATATAAAAGCGGAACCAGCTATGCATATCGACAGCCCATGCAATAATTATACCACTGGCAGCATTAATTTCATGTTGTTCCGATAGATACCTCGCATTTGAATTGGGTGGCATTAATTGAGGTGCATGTGTGATACGAACAGTTCTCTCTTGAGATTCGTTCTTTACAATTACCTCAATTACGTTTTCTTTTAAATCTTCTAAAAGCGCTTTGCGTTGATATGTGGCCATCAATTATTCTCCAATAAAACTTGTCGCGAAGAATCGAATTCTGCTCTTAGCTGTTCGGATAGTTCATTATAACCACCTATATTGAAACCATCAATGGTTACAACAGGGTATGTCTTAGCGGAAGGAAACTGTTCTAACAATTGCTCGCGCGTGAAATTTACATCCAGACGCTTCTCCACGAATGGAACATTGTAATGATTTAGTATTTCCTTGGCCATTCTGCAATAATTGCAATTCGGTTTGGTATAGATTTCTACGTACATTTTAACCTACCTTAATATATGAAGCTTTTATAGTGCCTTTGTCGAGTACTTCCCATCCATTATCAAAAAGTATTTCCTCAACCTTTGAATGATCATACATCCATATGTCATCCATGACAAAGACACTTCCCAAATCCGTTCGAGGAACAAAAAATTCTACTTCTTCTACTACCTTATCAGTAGTATGGGGACCATCAAAGAAGACAAAGGCATACTTCTGTACCATTTCTTCTTTATTATTATATACTGGAATTCCATCAGAATACCGCTTAAAAAACTCAGAATCCGTTAACTGAAAGTAACGAAAATCGAAACCACGTTGCAACACGTAGTAATAAAGCGACGGAATAATGCGTTTACGCATTTCATCGTTATAATCAAAACGCAAGGGCTGAGTGATTTCTGTGGATAATTTGTCACCTGTTACTTCTACGCGTGGTAGTTGTGCGGTGACATTAATATTGGTACATTCAATAGGAATGTTACCGTATGGGTCAATACTTACAAAAAGACGGTATTGTGGTGGTACAGAACTGTCTAGAGACAACTGATCGACCAACATTTTCATTGAGCCGCCACGTCTTGTGCCGATCTCAACGATCGCGCCATAATTACTAGTGCCAATTAATTTCGAAGCTGCCTTTAATAGGATTTCGTATTCTTGGCTATCTGTAGTGAAAACTTCTTCATCATTGAATCGAATTATCATAAATACCTCATACATTAATTATTGGAGAAAATAATGACAACACCCTACACATATTTAATTGGTTGGTCTACTTTAAACAAATGGTATTATGGTGTGCGCTATAACAGGGGTTGCTCTCCCTTAGATCTATGGAACCCATATAAAACTTCTTCAAAACATGTGAAGCAATTCATGATCGAAAATGGAGACCCGGATGTCAGAGAAATCAGAAAAACGTTTACTAACCGAAAAGATGCATTAAAACACGAACACATTGTTTTAAGAAGAATTAATGCTGCTAAATCAGATAAGTGGCTTAATAGAACTGATAACATTGCCATTAGTAATCCATATGACGAACAAGTAAAGAGAGCGCGTCTGTTAGGTGCCAATAACAAAGGAAGAATTCATTCAGAAGAAACTAGAAGGAAGATGTCTGAAAGTGCTAAGAGAAGAATACACCCACCTCATTCAGAAGAAACTAGAAGGAAGATGTCTGAATCTCATTCAGGAAAAACTCTTACACAAGAGCACCGCGCTAAAATCAGCAAATCCCACCAGGGAACGAACAACCCAATGTTTGGTAAGAAAAATGCCTTCCTTAGTGAGTATAACCGACAGCGCGCCAAAAAGTGAAAAGAGGAGAATTCTCCTCTTTTCTATTATTTATACGTATCGATAAGCAATAACACGTCCTCTGGAATAAGTTCCAATGGCGACTCTATTGCCATGATTTCCGGAAATCACAATAAGATTTCCAGATGCATCATATCCTTGTACAATTCCTACGTGCTGGCCATGTTTGCGACCAGTGACAACAACACAACCAACACAACCATACTTAGCGGGCGTACCGCGTGTTGCATAAGAAATTGCTCGACGATCCTTACCACCGACCAACATGTTCATGAAATCTGCACACCATAGTGATCGTGGCAGGCCCAGTTCTCGAGCTGATCTTCCCAGATACTTTGAAGCTCGCTCCACTAGGTTGCCGGTTGCTCGAACTTCACTTGACACGCCTTGATTAATGCTCTGCATATAAACAGCTTGTGGAGAGTTCGAGAAATCCGATGGTTCTGCTGCAGCTGGAATAATTGATACCAACAGCATCAAAGCCATGGCTAGTAGTATTTTCTTCATTTCCTTTCCTTCTCTCGTTGTGCCGACGCCAGTAATCACTAGTGGCTGACGAGTTCGCGGTAGATAATACATCCATCGATGTACCCAGCGCCGACGATTAATGTGCACAATGCACAAAGAAATGCCGTGGGTGATTCGCACCATCCACGGCACGTTTTATTTATATGACTCACTTCTTACCTTCGTTAAGAAGTCGTTCCTTTTCTCTGACAAGAAATTCCTTGATTACACTCATTCCTTCCTTAGCAACATCCCCAACCTGATCGTTGTCTAGGACAGTTTGTGCAGCAGAACCAGCAACCATCAAGTACATTGTGCGCTCAGGGCAAGTGCAATATAAGCGCCCGCCATGTGTTTAGCAGCATGTTGCAAACCACCTAGGTGCAACCACGTTCCCTTGTTCAAGTACTCGTATGGTGGTTGCCACAACCAATCAACAACGAGATGCTTGATCTGAAACAGCAGCAACAGGATCAACACTTGTACACTTAACACCATGATTTAAGCCTTTATTGTGTTAATTGACTTGGCGCGCAATAAATTTATATGCCCATTTGATGAAATCAATCGTCATGTATATACATTCAACTAGTCCCACTGCAAGAACAATGAGAATCAGTATATTAAATGGAAATCCAATGGTTATTGTAGTCATTATATACTCCTAAAATATGGTGCCCGCAGCCGGACTCGAACCTGCACCCAAGCCGTTATGAGCGGCCGGCTCCACCTTTGAGCTATACGGGCTTGTCACTTATTCATTTTTGTTTCGCAGTCATATTATACCTTCGCCGGTGACACTACGAACCCTACTGGATTACACATTGAGAGCTTCTGTGCATCACGTGTTGCTTCTTCTAGATTATTATAGACGCGGCCGCCGATAACACCTGCAGCTGCACATGTGGGTCCGTTGTAACTAACATATTCCAGCATACGCGACGTTTTGTGTATTACGTATAACATTATCTTCACCCCAAAATAACCACAATACCAACACCTATGTTTAGAACACCCAGTAACAGGCCCATGGGCACAAAAAAATTAGGATAATGATCACTTTGTTTAGAATCGTATGCAATATAAAGGCCTATAATCCCCACTAGGATGTTAAACATTTTGTCCTCTCATAACAATGGTGCGCAAGGCGGAATTTGAACCCACACTTATCGGATTTAGAGTTCGTCGTGCTAACCGTTACACCACATGCGCAATTGTATTATTTGTGATATCACATCACAAATAATACAACTATTCCGGTGGCTATGAATCCGAAACCGATGATCATGATCAAGTATTGATTAATCAAAATAAACTTACGACCGGTTCTTCGCCAGAATGATGCATCATTTGCTGCCCACTCTCTGTGTGTACGAACAGTATCGAAATACTGTTCAGTAGCCAATGCGAGACCAATTATAATTGCAGCTATCGCTAGTGTCGACATCACAAAAGATCCTTCTTGAGGAAAGTCAGGCGAATCGTACCGGGTGGTGTACTGATATTAGAAAAACATACCAGAGAATATCCCTTCTCCTCAAATTCAGTAATAAACTTCTCAGCGTCTTCAGGAGAAATGATTACAGTTGGCATCGCCAATTCACCTAGAATTGCGTCAAGATCGAGGTCTTGCTGTTTAGTCATGGATTAAGCACTCCCCTTGATACCACCAAATTGCTTAAGCAATTCTTCAAACTTTTCAGGATCACCGGTGGTTTCTTCCTTAGAAGATGTATCCAGCTCGAGTTCACCGGTACCCAACTTAAGCATGAGCTCACTCAGAGCCTGCGCATGCAGACCAATGGCAGCCATTGCAATTTCCTTGAAAGCGCGGGAGATGAAGTCTCGCTGCGCAGCAGTAAAAGGCCCACTCTCGCGCTCAAATTCAATAATAGCGGGAATGACAGACAGCACTGCCATTACAGCAGAATTTTTGACGATACGATCGCTGGTGTAGTTGAGCTCAGCAACGGTGATTTTCTTACTCATAATATATACTCACTTGGTTATCATTAACCTCTATCGATAGAGATATGATAAGATATATCTCCATCGATATCAACATCAATTACGCAGCAATTTCCTGCAGACGGTCTGCAGCATACGAAGCAGCGAATGCTGCCGGCTTGACCTTCGGCGTGACGTTGCACATACCGCGAACATAGCCAATAGCCTCCTGCACAACACAAGAGCTACCGTTCATTACATCACAAGATATATCGAGATGAACTTCTGCATGACGATCACCAATTGCGTCGGCAAGCTCGAGATACATCTGAGAAGCTCGATACACCTCGTTCATAAGACGAGTGCGAGGACGATTCTTCTTCTGATCGTAGTCACGCTCGGTGTCTACGGTACCAAATACCTTACAACCATGGTTACCGTCAATATGAATGACGATAGCAACAGTGTAGTCTGCAAACCACACACCGTTCTTCTTATAACGCTCGCTGTCAGCACCGATGTAGATCTTAGTGCTGTCAGAAGTGTTCCGGATGAAATCCTTAACTTCTTCGATGTCGATCTTCCTCATAACATACCTCTATCTTGTTATTATAACTCACATATTTAGTTATTTTCCATTACTTCTTGCAGATATTTCTCTAACGCGTCGAATATACTTTCTATTTCAACACCGTTTTCATTCTTTCCACCGCCAGATACAACGAGATCATATCCACCAAAGCCACCACCAATGATATTGGTAATGACTTTGGCTAAATCCCGAGCATCTACTTTGCCCTGGAGATCCTTCGTTATTCCGATGGCAAAGTAGATCATTGTTTTTGGAGTTCCTCTGCACTGAGATTTAGATGTGGTCGATCAAGAAGAGTATGATGCTCTTCTTGTGTGAGAATGTACATCATTTCACACGAAGTTCCTCGATGTTGATCGGTGTGTAGTTGATCATCTCGACGCACGCACTGACATACCGCGGGTCATTGTTCTTGCCCCACTGATCCTTCACAGTGTTCGTGTGAAGGTGTCCATGAACATTCTTAGAGAACTTCGGTCGACGACCCTCAGTGTGAGTCGATTCGACGAAAGCACCAGAATACACGGGAACATGAGTAAGCAGCAGACCAAACTCCGGAAACATCCGCCACGCGGTGATCTTGTCGAAGTTATCGAGCAACTCAGGATCAGTACCCTCATCGTGATTGCCGATGATCAGGCGCTTGTGGCCGTTGAGCCGCTTGAGGTATCCCTGGCCTCGCTTGCCGAAGTATACGTCACCCAAGCAGTAGTATTTGTCCTGGGGCTTGACGAGCTTGTTATGATTTTCCACCAACATCTCATTCATTTCAATAACGTCCTTGAAGGGACGATTACTGTACTTGATGATATTTTCGTGACCGAAATGGAAATCAGATGAAATCCAGATATCTCTAGCCATTATTTTCTCCTAAACACATATCATACAAGACTCTTGATGACCAGGAAAACCATCATTCCCATAAACGCCCCTACGATGAACGCCTCAACAAAGCCCATATCATTTCTCCTTAGCTATGAATTGAATTATACGATAAGGAAAACCAAAAGGCAACAGCTTAAACGGGTGATATGTGATTTTTTCGGATTCTGCATGAAATCCATGTATTATACCAACCAGGCTCTGTTAACACGTTGTAATCAAATTGATATTTTGCCTCGTAGTATGAACATTCACCGCGTGTACTACAAAATCTTAATATCTGTCGTTCGAACGAAGAAGGCCCCAATAAAAGTACATGTGCCTTGAGTTCTTTATTAGAACCATAATAGGTTTCCCAATCAGACTTCACTCTGATTTTCTTCTTTTTACCTTTAACAGTTTTTGTTTTGGCTTTAGAGAATAACTTCTTACCAATATAGCGTTTTCCATCCGTTTTATTAGTAATCATATAAACAAACCCAACATATGGTTGGGTTTCTTCTTCTATCACTTCTTTGCCGTTATATAACCAAGTCATTAAAATACCTCTGAGTGTTGTTCTCAGAGGTATTTATTAAAACATTGTGTGGTCTTGATCATCCCACTCAACCACCGAGTTAAGCGGTTTATGTTTTGAAGTCAACTTGATCATAAACGACCATCCTTTGGAATCATCGTAACAACTTTCAATGATATAATCATCAGGATTCAGGTTGAGTGATGATATCAAGTAGCTAATTCCTGTACCATCGACAAATGGTGCAATTCCATCATATATTCGAACATGCTTTACTTCATTATCAATAACAACTTTATATTGCATTATTTTTCACCAATAGATTCTTGTAAGAAAGCAATCAATTGTTTACGTGCATCAACAGACATACAGTTTTCCACATAATTACATTGGTCAACTTCTCGACCAAGAACATAATTGATCGCATACCATATGCGTTTATACCACGGAAGGTAGTGGTTGAGTTGCATATTAAGATATGCAAACTCTAGATCATCTTCAAAGTATGCAATTCTTGCAAGATGACCAAAACCACCACAATCACATTCTATATAATGTGTTTTCATTTAAACCTCACATAATGTCACATGCTCCAGCAACACAAGCCAAATTACCACTGCCAGTTGTATTGTCTTCTGCTTCTAGTTGCGCGAGCCAAGACCAATCAACTTCGGCTGGCATCTTTGCAACCAATGCTTCATATGTTGCTTGATCACACTCTTCGTATGGAGCTTGGCGATAGATGTGATCACTATGTGGAAGGAACGATACACCACATGCGTCGTTCCAGTTCTTGTATACCCACGTGCCAACTTCCATCCATTCATGTTCACGGACAGTAATTGTCACTGATGGATTGTGCTCCGTCCAGTAGTTGCGATACGTCTTCCAAATTTCCAACTGCTCGACTGCAGTCAAATCATCGCGCAGAACACTATGATCCGGTGACTTGATTGGGAAAGAGAATACCCAAGTATGATCCGGCTTCATGGCATCATCTTCACATGGAATACCAGCCATCTTCATGAATGTGCCAATTGGATCCATTTTGTCTTGACGAACGTTTCGAATATAATATTGACTATGACGTGGATGTCCTCCCGACGCAGCATCAACGAGCTGCGACACGGTGTTGTGCGATACCCACCCGTTACTTAACTGATAACTGTGTGTGTCCTCCACCTCTATATCTACAGTAAATTCAGGCAGTGCTTGTTTTTGTATTGTTTTTATTTTCATTTAATTTCCTTCCGTGATTATGACCGCGTCGAAATGATGGATTCTCTTTGAGAAAAACATCAACCGGAACTGCGTTTTGTTGAGACTGGGTATATTTCAGTTCAATCTCGCCATTGGTCAACCAAACAAACCCCTTATTTTTAGCACCACCCACTTTTCCTCGTAGAGCTTGCTTAGACGACTCACCCCAATTATTTTTCAAACTATTTGCTTTTCCTGCTTTAGATGAGTTTATAATACGTTGTTCACGAGTAAGTGAGTGTATGCCAATTTTATTTTTGAATTGGTTTGTGCCACCTATTTTGCCGGCTTTGCTAGATCGTCTTTTTCGTGTATCAGCATCTGCAGCAAATATTCCAATGCCCCTCGCCTTGACTATAGCTCCTCCGATCTTACCGGCTTTTGAAGCTATACGTAAATCTTGTATTCCAGATGAGTATGTTATATTAAGGTAGTCATCTCTTTTTTTCAAGAGAGGGAAGTAAGAGGCTTCCTTTTTGATTGCCGCCGCTGGATCTCCAGGATATTGATGAATAATACGTATTTTAAAATCATTCAAACCGAATTGTTCTATTAATCTATGTATAAGAGATGAACTAGTAAAATACTTTTGCCATAGATCTGATGGGTGACAGCCTTTTGCGTATCTAACCCCAATATAATATTGTTTTGTTGTTCTGCTCCAAACAATATAAACATAAGGAATATATTCCATATTAATCTCCATAAACCGTCTAGTACATATTTATTTATACAAATAGACGGTTTATAAAGTTCAAAACGATATTATTTCATCATCAGTGGAAATTTGATCTACTCTTTTCCACCCTGAGGCTGTTAATAATTTATGCTCTGGTGTAAATTTATAGACGTTTCCTTTTTCATCTTCGATGGCGTATACTTCGTTCATACCATTAATGAAAAGATTTGTTACCTTTTTCTCTTCATTATTACAATCATAAACAGTTATATTTTCAATTGGTTTAATCCATGTTCCAGGTAAAATATCAAATAAATCATTGGTGTTTTTTGCAAAAACGTCAGCCATTGAGCGAAAACCATCTGTTGTTTTGATAATAGTATCAAAAGTGGTACAGCCAGATGGTTTCTGAGTAGTGATTGCAGCGCTTGGATTGATTCCAAGAGCAGCTGCAAATTCCTTATTGATTTCAACAGTGTATTCACGGAGCTCCGTCAGTACTAGAGCAAGCTTGTCGAGACCTTGTCGGCCAGATGTAAGCGTATTGTCCATGATTCCAGTAAGACTTACACCGAGAAGTCGCTCTTCCTCACAATTCTTCTGCCATTTCTTCGAGATGTACTTGAAATTTGTCAATGTACTCTGGAATGTGCCAAGGATTGTTGCAAGACGAACCTTTCTTCGAAGCGATTCAACTGTATCATCTTCACGAACAACTACTTCTGAAAGATTACAGAACTCATTCGGCCGAAGAATAACTTCACCACAAGGATTTACACCGAATTCAAAGTCTGGATTACGGCGTCCATGGTGTGCAACCTTCTTTCGAGCTGCCTGACGATTGAAAATACCACGTTCACCTGACTTCGACTCATACAGAGACAGCCATTCTTTCATGAAGATTCCGATGTCCGGCTTCTCTGTATAGGCTGCACTGTTGTTTGCAAGTTCTCGCTGCTTATTTGTTTCCCACCAATTGCCGCTCTTAGCATATCGCATGCGATCGTCGGAAAGATTTGATAATGAAATCAATGCACTACGACGTACGCCACCAACGATTACAACGTCGGCAATCTTACAGACAAGATCATGGCACTCTAAAGAATTCAGCCGCCGACCAGCAGCATTCTTGAACATGTTGATTACGAACTTGAACAGCCCAACTAATGGATCCGGACCAGAACTACGGCCACCAAAAGTCTTAAGAATTGCACCCGCTGGACGTAACTTAGAGACATCCCAGTCCGGAATCTGTCCAGCGTACAACAAATGGACCATCTCCTTAAGAGCCTTTGCCCATCCTGCTTTGTTGTCTTCAACTATAATGGTAATATTGGACTTATGAAAATCTTCTGCTATAACTGGTAATTCAGCAATATATTGTCGCTCTACAGAAAAACCTACGCCAGTACCATTCATCAACAAATAGAGAATTTCGTCAAATGCAGTTGTTCTATTAACCGGTATATAAGCGCAATTATAACCTGCAATCTCGTCTCTTTTAAGAGCAGGTCCAGCTGCCCACATAGCTCTCATTGAAGGCATTACTTCGAGATTAATAATAGCGCTACGCAATTCTTCTTTGAGACTGGATGGTATTTCATAATTGTGTCGTTCTAATAGATGCTCTGTAAAGAATGTCAGATATCGTTCTACTGTCTCGGGCCAGGTTTCTCGTCTCTTTTCTTTATCATTCCAACGTGAATAACGGCTCATATGAATATACTGCTGATATAGTGATAAATTTGAAATTGACATAAATAACGTTATCTCCGTTTATTAAATTAAGGAAAGTAGAATGTATACATATAAAGTCTATATAATTCCCACTTCTCAATATTATATTGGTGCTCAATATAAAAAGAAAGCCAACCCAGAGGATTTAGGTAGAACCTATTTCACTTCTTCTAGTTTAGTACAATCTTTAATATTTGAGTATGGTAAGGGTAACATACACTTCGAAATAGACCAATTGTTTGAATTTCGTGAAGACTGCAGTCGAAGGGAGTATTATTTAATTAAAAATTCACGTGATGATGTACTATGTTTGAATAGACAAAATGGTACAGATTTCAAAAAATCAATTAAACAAGCATTCCAAAGAGGCAGCTACGTAGAAAGAGATAGAAAACAATCAGAGCGTATGAAATCATTATGGCAGAATGATAATTTTAGAGAAAAAATGATGAAAAATCGCAGCAAAACACATAACATGACTACTGAAGCACGTGTTCAAAAATCTATCATAATGAAGGATCTGCACAGCAAGGGACTATGTACCTATGATAACACCTCAAACACGAAATGGATTAACAACGGTATTGTTAATGTTCGAATAAAAAATACCGAAATATTACCCAATGGTTTTGTGTTTGGTAGAACTGGTTATAAACGAAGTGTAAAATAACAAATATGACGAGCAGACAACAAAAGCCGTCTGCTCGTCAAGAAATATTTAGTAATTACCTGTCATTCAAATATTCTGTCGTTACCGCGAGTAATTCATCAGCAGGCGGTGTATCTATATGATCTAAAACAACAATCGATTCCAAACATGGAAAATAAGAGACTAGTTGGTTCCAAATATTTTTTGCAATTTCTTGATGCTCTTTCTGAGTGCCATTTGCACCGCGGAGCTGGCAATAATGAATCCAGCTGCGAAGGTTGCCCGTCATATACATACGAGACCCGGTCATTCCTTCCGGAAGAACAGCACGTGCTTGTTCCTTGGCAATTCCATTATTAATAGCCCAATCGTATGCAGCCGAGGCAGCTATCATTACATTCTTTTGTGTAATGGCCCATAGTTCCTGCAATTGTTGATCATCAGTTTCAACACTATTCTGTCGATTCTTCAGATCTTGCAGTCTGGCTTCTCGAGTTTCGAACCACATATCCTTTGTCGGATCAGCATAACGTTGACTAAATTCCTGGAATGTGAAACTCCGGTGTCGAAGAATTTGCCTTCCTATGTCGCGTGTGGTTTCAATACTGAACGTCACATAACAATGCTCAAAAGGACTCCAGTGCTTATGTTTAACCAAATATCTTAATAGCTTATCTGCAGTTAAGTGGTTATTTTGGTTAGATGGATTTGATACACGTGCAATATATGCGACAAATTCATCTATACTACAATTTAATTCATCTATGGGCCGTGTTACTGCTATAATTTTTGTTTTCATTACGGATTTTATTCCTCTTGTATTTTCTTCATCAATAAAATAACTGGGTTTGATGCAGGCCATTTACCACCATACGGATCAAGATACGATCCGTCTTCCTGCAGTCCACCATCGAATTCGATATCGTACTCTTCGCTCTCACTCCAGCCGCATTCAGGGCAACCATACGGCCCAGATGATGCCGACGCCGACATCAACCTCTTCGCGATAAACTTCAGTGCAACCACATCGAGGACATGTTCCCTCGATGGTCATTTCTTCATGCTGCTTGATCATATCACTATCAACATTACCAGGATCATCCATAAAATTATCAAAAAAATGCTTTTCACTCATTATATTTCCTTTTAAAAGCATCAAAACGATACACTTCATCAAACCCTTCCGTAGTATCCGGGATGGTGAAAGTGTTGGCCATGTTCTCAAGAACACGCGCAGGAATCACCTTACCCGGCCGGTCCAGTCGACGCTTCCATTCGTCTTTTTCCGGAATGGGGAACCAGATCGCGACGATCTTCCAATCATCAGGGATCATGGCAATCTTCTGGGCGCGCCCCTTCACGGTCAGATTCGTCTGATCCCACACAATGTTGAAACCAGTCGATAGCCAATACTTGAGATCCTGCTCAGCAATCTTTTGGGCCAGCCCAATAGCTTCCTTGAAGATCTGATCATACGTAGTGTCGAATTCATTCGCGATATGATCAATGATCGCGTCCGTCGAGACGTAACCAGGGGCATCGAGCAGCGCAACGCGCTGTGCGTTATTGTAGAACGTCGACTTACCAGAACCCGGAACGCCGACGAACATGTAAACGGTCTTCATAGGATCAGTCCCTTCATTGCATCGCTAACGCCGAACTCGGCAGCTGCCATCTTGTAACTATCATAATCGATTCCGCGGTCAAAATCAACTACAATCAGCCGCGAGTCCTTAGTAAATGGCTCATCATCGAAGGCGATCCAATCAACCTGACCATTGACCGTTTGCCAATGTTGGATGGCTCTCATTCTTTCATGGGTGGGTGCATAAAATTTATCCTCAGGAACTATATTAGGATACCCTGTTTTCCAATCTTCATGAATATATTCTGGCCGGATGCCGTGACGAATAGCATCCATCTTAAGTGATCTCCACTTTCCCTCAAATTCATCAAAATGCTCATGGCTGTTATGGGTACTATTAAACACAATCTTTGCGCCAGTTTGCATACAAAGCTTGTTAACAAACGCAACAGCAACCGTTGAAAAGTATGAACGGTCTTGAGAAACTAATATTGAAAGAAAATAGAGTGGTGAGGGAATCAATGGCCCATCAACATCTAGAAATATCACTTTTTCCATCGTCTCAAGAATCTTTCTAACCAACTTGGTTGTTTAGGAGGAATTGGTTCCCAGTATTTCGCTTCTGGGCCACAACCTTCTTTTGCACCACGATAAAAATCACAATAGTGATCGCCGCGCAAAAATGCGCGTCCATTGACTGGACTATAATCAATTATCTCATCAGCATTGTGATAACACCATGCAAACCATCCATCTGAACTATAGTGCATGCATTCGTTGCATAATTTCTCAGGTTTCTTCAGCACTTCTTCCATTTTGTAATTGCCATCCTTGCTTTAAGACCATTATACGTATTATTATCAATAACATATTTGAGATAATCTGATGTGTACCCGGCCAAAATCATATCATTGATATCCTTCTGGACGATTGATTCTGGCCATATGCAGACATTATAACCATGTTCTACTGCTTTTTCAAGCTTTTTAATTGTATGAATAGAGCGCGGTTCATTATCGTACACAATGACATTTTGTCTTTTAGATATAACAGCTGTAGCCGCTTCTAAATCGCCACCGGCTGTAGCGATTGCATTATCGATAAACATGCTATCAATTGGGCCTTCGAAAGTATATACTTTCCTGGATAGATCAACAGTATCTAGTCCATAAATCTTAGGTGTATTTGGATCTGTAATAATAGTTATATATTTAATTGGATTAGGAAATAACGCTCTTCCTTGGAATCCATGAACTTTTCCTTCTTTATTGAAGAAGGGAATTACTATACGTGGCTCATCCTTACCTATCTTATCTTCTTCAAATTTACCAGGTAAGATACTATTGGTGAATGTTTTGAATTTATTAGTAAAGAACAATTTGAAATGGTATTTTGTAGGAATTTTTCGACTATCTACAAATTGTTTTGCAATATGGTCTGGTGCCAATTGAGAGATTTTCTTAAGAGATGAAAATGGGCCTAAGGTATCCACATTTAGTGAAGATTCCTCTTTCACTAAAGACGCGTCTTCACACTTGTACCCCGTGTCTTTAAGTTTCTCTATTCTATACTCAGAGTATAATCTATCATTGATACTCTGAAGAAATCGAAAGAACGGCATGGATATACCGCAATTGTGACACTTGAATTCTAATTGTTGCTTGGCCACAAACAAATATCCCCGCGCCTTTCTTTTGTGTGAAGTGGAATCACCACACACCGGGCACGAGAAGTTAAATACGTTATTACCCTTACGTTTGAAATTGCGCAGCTGAGATTCAAGCTGGGCCGCATATTTGATATCTAACCAAAGCATAAAAAAATCCCGATCATTTACTTGATAATTATTATATCATAAATGACCGGGAAATTCTACAACATCTTTGCAATTAATTGTATTGTATGAATTATATCAGAAAGATTCAACATCATCCATATTACAACAGTTCCGCCACCAACATATAACCAAATAAATCGTTGCATTTTAGCTAAACTATTAGTTATTCTTCCATGATCCTCTTTATTTATGGTATCTAATTCATCCATTCTTGCATGTAAATCTGCAAATTGTTTATCTAATTTATCTTGCTGTTGGTTTACTGCAATTTTACGTTCGTTTATAAAAGTTTCTACTACATTTAATCTATTATCATGTACGGCTACAATACTTTTAAGATCGCTAGCTATTTCCAGGAGCTTATCTGTTATAAACTCCAGGCGCGATTTTCCTACTGCGTTATATCTTTCCTCTTCCATTTAGATTCTCCTGGTGTCATTCGTCTCAGTATATCTCTGAGTTTCTTTTTATTATTTCTTCCAGGTTCCCCATCAGCACCAATACCAACGCCGGCTATAGCACCGGATCCAACTATATTCGCGGGTACAACTGTGTCTTCGTCAAGATTACGCATTTTTAAATTTCCTTAAAGCACATGAAATATTTGCATCTGCTACAAATACACTCATATCTATTTGCTCTATATTATTAATATTATATAATTTATCTGGCATTATACTTAATAAAAGTAAAAATGGTTTGATATAATGAAATTGTTCAGATAATTTCTGAAAAAGAATACGGCAAGTATGTATAGGGCCGAAAACATTATTGAGTATTATAATATGATTCAGTATTAATTGCTCTCTCAATTCACCATTTTCATGATATCGTGTTATGAGCTTCTTGATATATTTGATGCGTTGCACATCTTCCAAAAATTCAGCTTCTGTGTGACATTGTGGGTTATTATAATGTCTAGCACAGTATTGAATAAAATTCGCATCTGTCAAAGGTTCAATATTATCAAGTATTACCATGTAGATAGACTAGCGCGTAACCATGTATTTGCAGCAACACAAATGTAAAGATAACTATTATCGTATGCCAATGATCCAATAATACCTGTTGAAGCTGCATTTGCCGGTATTGTATTAGTAATTTTAGTTAAATTGGAAACCAATACAGTTTTAACTACTGCATCACCACTAGTATTTGCTAATACAACAACTCTGTCATTGGCGGACAGAGTTGTTGTAACTGATAGCTCAGAAATTCTCTTAGTTTCTGTTGCCATTTATCTGCCTCACGCGTCAGGGAATACTGTATCTTCCGCATCATGTGTATCTGCAACAGTACCATAAGGAGCTGTTTGTGCACCTAGAGATCCCATCGCCACTAATGTCTCATAGTGAACTCTGCCTGCACGGCCACCCAAGGTAACGGTTGCAGTACCACCGGTGCTGTTAGCTAGAGTACCTGAGAATGTTGCACCAGAACCATTCGAAGCAGCTCCATTTGCTGCTAGTGCTGTAATTACTAGACCGCCATTGGTGCGTGCTTGTGGGAATAATCCGACATTCGTAATTGTGACGTCGCCAGTAACAAAACCACCAGTTGAATTGGTAACAACAGATGCAGCCGCATTGACTGTTGCATTGGATATAACAATAACATCAGTATTGTCATAACCTGTTGCAGTGCCACCTACAGTAATTGTTGCAAGCCTCTTTTGGCGATTAAATGTCTTTGATACCATTGCAGTATTTGCGAATCCAGCACCGGGCGCGGTAATTGCAATTGATTCAATTCCACCAGACGTATTAGTGGAAAGGGTACCAACCGCACTGACCGAACCGTTACCAATAGTAATGGTTTCACCATTAGTAAAACCAGAACCACCTGCAACTGAAATTGATGTTACCGGCCCTGTACCAGCTCGACGAACATTCCATCCAGCATGTGCAACACCATAAGCGTTTGACACTGCAACTTCTGTAACGTCAACACCAAACACACCAACAGCAGCGCCAGTTACAAACGCGCCTGGTGTTGTGTTACCAAACATGTTAACGTCTGTTGCTGCACGAGAACCTGCTGATGTATTGCCGAAATGCGCATTGGCGCCGCCGCCTGCTCTTACTAGTGTATATGTTCCGATCGGAGCTCCATTTGAGCTCTCTTTTGTAGTGGAACTATTGGCAGTGACCGACTGGTCGTTTCTACCCCATGAACTCATTTTATTTCCCCTTTTTTGACTTTCTACCAGGAAGCCAATCTAACGGGGCTTCCGAAACGTTAAAATATTTTGCTTTTAATGTTTTAGGATCATAAAACCACTTCTTGCCCATAGATGCCCCTTCTTTTCCATACCGCGGATGCTGGCTTCCTTTAATTCCATACATGGCGTTATTAGAACCAGCTTTAAATCCTTCAACATGTTTCTTTCCATAAAAAGGATTATTGGGACCTACTTTTAGTTTATTAAGCGCAGAGAGTTTTGGATTTTTAGATCCTGTGCGTGGTTCAAATGAGATATTGTCAGTTTTATTAATCCATTTCTCATTATTTACAACTCTTAAACGTCTCAGTACTTTATGTTCCCACATACGCGCTGTTTCAATATCATTAAACTCTTTTCGAATCTGCACGATGTCAGGTTCGCCATGTATTCTTCGAAACTCTTTTACATATTTCGAAGATGTGAAGTATGTCACCCACAGATCAGCAGTATTACAATTTTTCGCAAAACGTATTCCATAATAAAATCTATTATATTTTGACCATCCTATCAAATAAGCATATGGCATTATAGATTCTCTTCATAATTATTTATCTTTTAATAGACTCGCGAAGAGTCTTCAAGTTGGAAGAGATTGTAGAAACGAATTCATCTCTCTTACTTTCTTCCGATATTGCACTGTATTTATCGATAATATAGTTTGCATATCCTGGTGATATTGCTGCTCGAGATCCATCAGCAAATGTTACTGGATGAACACCATTCGTCTCAATTGCACGCTGTAAGTCAGTGATGAATTGATTTTCTTCTTTGACTCCATCAGACACTTTTTCCTTGGCATATTTCTTAACACCATTTTTCTTGTGTTCATCATCCATTATCTTCTTGACCTTTACGCCATTCTCAATGAACTTGTCTACACGAGCTTTACGATTGGCAGCCAGCTGTTCCTTAGAAACCCACTCAACTAAACTGTGTATCTTAGGATCGTACTCGCTCTTAGGAATACGTTTTACTCCACCTGCACCTTTGTTACCTTTATAGGTCACAAGAACAGTTGGGTTGTGGTGAGACGGGCGATTGGTTTCTGATACAGTTTCTTCAGAAGCTGAAATTTTTGCTCTACTTCCGAAAAGATTGGAACCCATCTTTTTCTTTGCAGTATTTAACCCGCGTTCACGATTATCTAATTTTCTAAATTTATCTAATTTCTGTTGATAATTGCCTTTATATTTACCAGAAAACGATCTAGTAAGATAGTCTGTTTTAGCTGCATCGATGTACGAACCGAGAGTATCGCGAGACAGTTCATCGATCGGTTCGACTTCCTCACTATACGAACGGAACGGGCGCTTCTTCTGACCAGGCCAATTCTGATAGCCGTCGCGCTTCGGCGCCACCTTCTTGAGACGATCAGAGATTTTTTGTCCTCGTTCAGCACCTTTCTTCATCTTAATTTTCGCAAGAGCCAATCCGATTGATTCGTCACGCTTCCGTGCCTTATGGGACTCCGGATCATAGTTGAACTTCTCGTTCTCGGCCTTTCGAGCATATGATCCGAGAGTTTTCTTCGACAGTTCATCAATCGGTTCTACTTCTTCGGAAGCGTTTACTCGTGCTGATCCGTTGAGTTTCTCATGAGCAAGAGAATAGTTGTCAAATCTTTTGATGATTTTTCTGTCATATTTTTTACCTAGAGCAGATCTCTCCGCTCTACCTCGCTGGTCGTTTGAAAAGTTTTTAAGACGCAGTTTGGTTTTAGCTTCTTTACTGAGTTTTATTATATCATCTGAAGCTTTGTCAGTATAGTTAGTGAGTGTCTTCTTTGACAATTCATCAATTAGCTCTGCGTCTTCTCTAACATGCTTACGGTGCGCATTTGTTCCTTTGAAAGTAGCAGAAGGACTAAATTCTTCTGGGTCATGCATCACTGCCTTTGTTGCGGCTACCTTACCACCATTCTGCATTGCCTTCTTCCACTTATAGGATGATATATCAGAAGAAGCACCTGCAGGTACCTTTGTTACGTAACAAAGGTACCTAGGTACCTTTGTTACCTGCACTTTCTGCGCTGCTGCTACGGCCATGGCGCGCAACTCTTCCTTTGAAATTTCTGTAATATTTTCTTCAGACATTTTAGCTTTCTTATTACGTAGGTCTGCTATTTTTTGAGCAGCTGCCGGCATTTTACCAAGAGCATCCTTAATAGCATTAGAACTCGGTCGAACAGTCTTAGACAATTTGGCATCTATATCAGCAATTTTGCGATCAGCAGCTTCTGCTTCAGAATGTTTTACTTTAACATTAGCTTTACCGAATACCGGTGGTTTGGTCTTCTCTTTGGCGACCTTGATACCTTCTTCATGCTTTGCAATTTTATTATCATGCTCTGCAGATTTATCAGGTTCACCGTACTTCAAATATTTACGGTGAGCAATATTAGATCGTGCCTTGGCAGCATAACTAGTTAAAGTCTTATAGGACAATTCGTCAATTTGTACTTCTTCATCTACCAAATCACGATGGTGTACAACTACACGATGTTTTCCCGTATCTACGCGAACCCCACCACTAACCATTTTACCAGTAAGAGCATGTACAGTCTGTCCCTGTGTCAATACAGAATCACTAGGACCTATATATTTCATCTTTTTCGGTGTATCTAATGAACGCGCACTTTCTCTAACATTCATAGATTTATTTACATGCTGTTCTGCAGATGACTTGAGCTCCGGCTTAACATCAACGGGTGTCTTTTTCTTACCCACAAATTTACGTTCATGTGGAGGCTCTATGGCAGCTTCATTAATACCATAGGTCCGTCCCTTGTGGTCTACGTAGTATAGAGCTTTCTTCTTGGTACCAATTGCATGGTATCCATCTTCTTTGCCAACCCGAGTCATTGCAGCGTCAGTTGCATCGTCTGACGAATCGTGTTCACCGCGATGTTTCCAGGATTTACCATCACTAGAACTCCATGTGTGAGTAACGGCATGCATGCCTTCTGTAATTAAATTATCCATTTTTTACCTTTATACATTTTCGAATTAATTCAATGGAATTTAATTTCCACCGTGATGAATTTTACCAATAATGAAACCCGAAACAACTAGTCCAATTATTAGCCATAGATCAAACATTTCTGTTTCTCTTAATTGTTTTTCTTATAATTTTAACTACATTTGGGGGTTTATATTGACCGGGTGTGTCTTTAATATAAGTTTGAGTGAGACTGGGTGTGCCTATTTCACGATCTGACGGTGTGTCTTCTATTAAATCGACATCATCTATAGCTGCCTGGCCGCCTGCAATAAAACTATTAATACGATTAAATGCAAATTGTTCTTTAGTAAGTTTTGAATCTGGTACCCATAGATCCAGACCTCTTCTAAAGACTTGTTCTAGAAGATCAAAAGAAAATCCGGATTGTTGGGATTTGTTATATAAGGCCATAATCTGTTTTGGAGACAATAAAGCCACGGCAGGTTGCTGCTCGTCGAGATTAGGCTGAGGATGGAAGGAATTTCTCATTCGTTGGGGTTCCCGTAGGCTGACCAATATATAGCAGTGATTGCCATGGCTTTACTGCTGATTATATTTATAAACTTCGCAACTTAGCTAGAAAAGACTCTGAGATTTTCTTAATTCGAGCTTTCGGGGCCGTTAAAGCTTTCTTCTGAGCTCTACGTTGTTGTTCTGCTCTAGCCCGCGCACCAATAATATCTGTCCGTAATGCATATTTGCCCAATGAAATATTACTAGTATTGCCATCGATAACAATATTCATGCCACGACGCACATCGTGGTATAGAGCACGCGCATGATCATCTGGTACGTGTGACGGAACTCCCTTTTTAAAATCTACGAAACGATGATGAATAGCATGATTTCTCATTTTAGAAGCAGACATGCCCTGTACACCTTCTGCATCTGGATCTCTATCACCTGCAGACACAACTTCAATTTTCTTGAAGTTAAACAATTTACCCTCACCATCACCATTGTATTTGTCAAGTTGTTGTTTAAATTCCTCCACGCGGTCAGATCCAGCCACCATAATAAGATGATCATGGCCGGCTTTGTGTAATTTCTGGGCTTGTTTCAAGAAATTGGGACTCTCATTATCTGCAACGTTGAAATTAGCGTGTGGCCAGAAATTCTTAGCATGTTGTAATTTCTGTTCACCTGTTAATGGATTCTTGTCTGGATCTCTAGAATGAGATAACGTTATTTGATGAGGGGCATTATGTTCTTTGGATAGGCTTGTGACTTTATCTACCAAAGCACCATGACCTATAGTTGGTGGGTTCATTCTACCAAAAGCAAAGACAACTGGTTTAGTCGGATCTTCTACTTTTGCAGGAGATTGTCGACGGAACGCGCCCACCTCAAAATTCATTTTCGAAAATTCGGCTCTATCAACTAATTTTGATGGTCTTCCATTTTTAATGGCAACAAACCCCTCTGGTTTTGTTGGCTTGCCTCCAATAGTAGTTTGAAATTCTTGTGTATTGGCCAAGGCATTCACAATAGCATCTTTTGCAGCTTGAATCTTGCCGTGTAATTTGAACAAATCGCCAAATTGATCTTCATGAGATGTGATATGTTTAATAAACAAATCTGCTTCCGCCAACTTTCTATTGCGTGCAGAATCTGATTTAATACTTTGAATTTCTTTACTAGTGCGTGCAGCAATAAATTGCTTATATCCATCAACAGAGGGTTTGCTGGAAGATCTAATACATGCATTAATATAGGTTTTGAGATTAATTTCATGGCCTTGTGTAATATTAAAGAAATCATCATCTAGGCCGCGGTACGTGTCAGTGGCGTCTCTTAGATTACGTTCAAATCTCTTACGATCTATGGGATCAATATTACCAGACTTAATTTCAGGTGAAATAGTATTGACAAGAGGATCATTGCGGAATTTACCCTGATCCACGTCAAAACTGGCTTTCATATTATCTAATCTATCACCTTTATATTGAGTATGAATAACAATTCCAAATTTTGAATTTGCAATTCTTCTTCCCTGGGGAGAATCTTTGTCTGCACTGTATGTTATTGTATTGGGAGTAAAACTATAATGTGTTTTGTTATCAACAACATCATTACCACCATACATAACATCTCCTTGATACACTCCACCCGAGGCTGACATAATAGAAGGCAAATGATGTAAGGCTTGCTTAAGTTTAGCAACTAAACCTGGAGCATGACCATGATTCTTCTCAATATCTTCATCAGAATAGTTAATCTTAGGATTCTTATTGAATGCGGATTTTGAGGCCACAAAGAATTTCTTATTCTCAGGATTGATACCAAACACTAAGCTAGGACTACCATCAAATTTAGTTGTAATTCTTGTGTTGGACTTCTCTCCACCGAGAAACTTAATTACATCGCTTAAAGTACCTGCCGCATGAGAAACACCTTCATGGCCACTGTCAAAGATATGATCTTCAACGTGTTCAAGATGCTTAAGCTTTTCAACGTCAAGAGCTTCAGTTAGAAATTGTGAAAATGTAAACATTTATTACCCGTTCTGTAATATCATTAAGCTGGAACGGCCCAACATTAATTTTTTAGGTACAATCATTACTCGCGCACCCGATATATATTTGCCATCTATATTAAAACCACGACCGGCTCTATATGTAGCACCTATAACTGGCGTATAATCAGCTGTAAAACTAGATACGTCACCTGATAGAGCCATATGAGATGAAAAACTTAGTTTGTAGTAATCTTCTCTGAATTCGGTTAACCTGGGCAACCCCTGCCCAATTAATTGACAATGTTCTATCCCAAAAGCTTTACCATATTGCGGCCCATATATAGCCATGTTAATTAGTTTAGGATCTTTAATAACCATCATAACAGGTTGTTTTAATTTATCATTCTCTATTACATTTAATAGAGATCTCAGAAAATATTGTACCTCGGGGTGACTATAAATCTCTGGAGAAGCTTTGTCTGATACACCACTATATTGTTGGAAAGCTTCGGGTCCACCGGCTTTTTTATGAGATATAAAGATAGACCCAGGAGCCAATGGTTTATTTTGTTCTCTGCAAAGAATAATATCTGCTTTAGGATCTCTTGATGCACCACCTAGAAGTTTAATATCTCTTTCCACTTTAAGTGCGTAACTAATATCTGAATATTTAGAATTGCCAATTTCTATTGTAATAGGACGACCAAAAGATTTGAACATTTTGGTGAAAGCGTCCACTACTTCACTCTCATATGCCGTTCCATTACCACCTGTTGGTTTTCTAATCTTAGATAAAGCAACAAGACCTTTCGTGCTGTTGTGCGATACTTGAGCGTATCGCACACCTTTAATATTAATGTCTTCTCTTGATATTATTTTAATTGGAGTTCCAGATATTAATTGACGTATTTCTTTAAGCACATTATTATTCTGCTCAAACAGCACACCTGTTTGACCATTTTCTATTTTAAAATCTATTTCCAAAGCCCGCGGGTTCTTAGTAACGTATTTGACAAACGCGTCAGAACCATCAGTTGTCTTACTAGATAATACTGCCAATAAATACTCCTTTTTGAGTATTTATAACAAATAAAGGCTGGTGTTAACACCAGCCTTTATTGTAGTCGCCATATGAGTAAAATTTCAAATTACTGACAGATCTGCAGTTCGAACTGTCACGAATTGCGGAGTCCACCCATTAAATCCACCACCTTGCTTAAAATGACGGACCATTTGGCGCGCTTCATTCCAATCGCTAGTTGACCATACAATGTTATCAGTTGCTCGTTCGCGAATAGAGAACGAGGTGATTGCATTGCTGCGATCAGTATTAATTTCATAGTTGCTCATATCGCTCCTCCATGATATATTTCATCGAAACCGGGTTCCACGTGGCAAGTCTTATATCCCACAGCATTAATTCAATTATAATACCAAAAAATGTCAAGCTCAATAAAAATCGACTACCTGTAACTGGTTCATATTCAGTTGATAAAGTAAGCTGCAATAGTCTGAATAAACTCAAAGGATGAAATTGTGAAATTTCAAACTGCAAATAGTTAAATGGCCACACGCGCCATTTTTTCGTATAAATGCGCCATGGTTCTAAGTGCGTATATTTATTATACCACTTTATATTATTTGCAATACTGAAATTAAATGACAGCATATCTCACCTTCATCGGCCACTCAGCTGAGTGGGTTTTATGTACACAGTATAGATAAACCTTCTTACCAATCTGATGAAGATGATCTACTGTATCAACAAATTCTCCTATACCCACTATACCTTGCGAAAGTGCAGTAAGAGTTACACCCTCTATAAGAGCAGTTGGAGTCCACATGTATCCATCTACAATATTATCTCCCAGTGACTTTATTACTTCACCAGGGAGCATTACGTCATCGTCTGGAATAAATTCACTCTCAGAAATTGTATTAATGAGATTAACAGCCCATTCCATGGCGTCCCGTGTTGCATTGAATGTTTCTGGTTCATTAGGAACATCCTGCCATTTCCATTGAGAATCATTATATAACAAATCGGGGGATTCGGCAAGCTGTTTCTTTGTAGGCGGTGCTTTCTTTTTATTCTTTACCATTACTTAAATCCTTGAAAAAGTTTCTTACGGCGTTCCGCGTCGTTTGATGGGTTAGCGGGAACAGCATTATCAGTGCCTAACTGGCCCTTATCTTCTACATCATACAATCGCATTTTAGATCGATCTAAACCAACAACAAACTTACGATACATCGATAAATCTGCATATCTATTTTTCAGTTGCTTAATCATTAATTGTCCCAATTGATCTAACTCTTCAGTAACAATCAAAGCTACCATGAAATCGGCTGTGGCGGGCAGGCCAAAGCTGTTTTTTGTAAGAATACCATTACAATAGAACAAATTATCTCCAGATACTGATATATCGATTGTTTCTAACTCACCAACATGTTCTATCGACTCAATTTCATCGTTAAATTCAATGCTAAGATCACTTTTTTCATCCTTTTCAATTTTTTCTCTTTCTAATTTTATTAGAAGATCGGTTAATTGAAATAGATCCATATTTTGAACATAACCGCGTCCCATTAGATATGCGGCTTTATTGAAACATGATTCTTCTAAATTGCTCATTAACAATATTTCCCAATTTTTGTAAAGATTCTTCTTTGTTATCATCGCTCCATACAATATACAGTTCATATCCTCTTTTTTCTACAAGATATTTCTTGTAATTATCATATGTAATAGATGCATTATAGTCTACCCATGGATTTCTCCAATCTTTCTTTTCACGCGCATGCCAAAAAGTTCCATTATATTCTATTATAATCTTAAGAGTTGGTATTGCAAAATCAAAGAAACCACCTTTATTGATCTTCGATTCCTCATCTCTTATAAAGAACTCTCTCGACCCATTAATTCCAACATATATGTCTTTTCTTTTTATTCCTATTTTTCTGCAAATTCTATATAAACGAATAAAAAATTTCTTGGATTCGAAAGATACATACCCACCTTGTTTTTTGTTGGGTAGATTTTCTATCATTGTTTTTTTATAATTGTTTATTTTTTGAATATATTTTTCTGAACCAATCTTTTCACCATATCTTTTGATCATAGAATCAAGATCATTTTTACTAGTAAGATATGGTTGTCTAAGTATTTCTGACTCTTCTTTAGTATATCCTTTAGATGACCAATAATCTACAGAACTTTTGAGCTTTGTGGAAAAGTTCTTATAAGAATCTTTGGATCTTTTTAAAGTAGAATTCCTCTGAAGTTCTGATACCTTTAATATCGATTCTTCTTCGTTATACCCTTTTTTGATCCAATATTCCTTTGTCCTACATGAATTGGGAGCTCCTCTCCTTCGAATACTGAGCTTAGCCGAATATATTTCGCTTTTGTCTCTACCTTTTCGTATCTTTATTTTTTCTTTCGTAGATGTTGTGTTGCAATATTGATCATATAATGAATCATAGTTATTATCATTGTTTTTCAATATATCAGACATTATCTTACACCTGGAATATTTTTTCGAAAAAGAATATTCGACTGGTAGACTGTCAATAAAGTCGAAGAAGAATTTGATCTTTTCACTATCAAATAAATCATATAATTTTTGTACTTTTACATGTTCTTTAAAAGGTTTCTTTTGCATAAACATAATCTCCTATTGCTGGTATATTTATAAAAATAACATCTTTACCAGCAATAGGAGATTTAATTATATTGAACGCAACCTACAACCAACAGACAAACCTTCTTTAAAAGATTTTCTTCCTTGATTAGTAGGAAATTGATGATCTTCAGAAACTATAATTTCTTTTCCGTTCTTTGTTCTAATTCGAATACATTGTTTAGTTTTTTGATGGTGCTTAAGCATTACCGTTCTATACATATCATGAGAAATTAACTGGTCACCCACCACAATATCTTTAATGCATTTTTCTGTACCATCGATCAATTTAACCTTCTCATTAATGTATATACACTCCGAGGTATCCGTAATTTCAACATCTGAACTACCATAACCACTACGCGTTGTCTGAGTGGCAGTAAACAAAGCTACGTTGAATTCTACTGCAAGACCGCGCAGCTCTTCTGCGATTGCTTTAACGTATGTGTATGAATTAATATTAGAACCGATTCCTCTAATTCTGCTACTAGCACAAATATTAATGTAATCTACGTAAACTACGTCAGGAACAAAATTCTTCTTTATTTTCAATTCATTAATCAAATGACGGAAGTTGGCTGACCCAGCTTGTGCTGTTGGGTATTCTTTAACAATAAGCTTACCCTTTACACCTTGCTTCATTCGTTCAATTTTACGTGAGTAGGCTTCTTTAGTTATTGATTCCAATTCTGCAATAGGTATATCTAAAAGATTGGCTTCAATACGTTCCGCAATCTTCATCTCAGCCATTTCTAGCGTAATGTACAGTACATTAAGACCCATTTCTAGGTGTTTGGCTGCAAAGTGGCACATGGCTAGAGTCTTACCACCACCAGTACCACCTAGAAGAACATTAATAGTCTTTCTTTCAACACCTCCACGCGTAATAGTATTAAGCATTTCGATATCAAAGGGAATCTTAACAACGCGTTGGTGATAATACTCATATCTTTCATCAGTGGCAGTTAAGAAGTCGTGGCCAATACTAGTATCGAAAGACACTCCTAGTGCATCAGAAAGTAGCTTTGGAATCATTCCTTTATCTAATTTAGCAGTCTTATCATCTAAAATAGAAATAGATTGCATAATTGCATTATAAACTGCCTTTTCTTGGCAAAATTTTTCTGTTCGATCGATCAGCCAATCAAATTGTGTTGTGTTATCTGCTTCGAATCCTTCAATCAAAGTAGCAGCATTTTGAAATTGCTGATCATTTAACCCAGAGCTATGACTAATTTCAATAGCCAGTGCTTCTTTAGAAGGCACCCCGTTGTAAGATTTCACGTAATTGTCGATAGTATTGAAGATAGTCCTGTCTACAGGATCACTGAAATATTCTGCGTTAAGAAAGGGAAGCACTTTTCTCATATACGATTCATTGTATATGAGATTATTTAGAATAGTTCTTTCAAACATTAATTACCTGCTTGACTGTACATTTCGTGAAATTTTTGCTCTGTGGTTTCTAAATTACTATAACCACACTCAAAACATATTAGTTCATTATTGGGACCATATGGACGGAGCTCTGCAAATTTACCACAGAGCTCACAATGTCCTGACCAATCCTTTTTGGTTTGGTCGTTCCTAATCATCACAACATTATTACCAGTTCTTTTAAATAGAGGAATGATCATTCCTCATACTCTTCTTCTTGCATCATAGGACTATTGAGCTTATATGCATTCTCAATTGCTTGTGTAAACTCTGGGTTAGCCAATAATGCAGTCCAGAGAGCATCATTTTTCTCGAGATCATTACGTCTTGCGGCGGGCTCTATTAATTCCCCTGTAGTCTTATCAACTACATTATACCATCCCTTCTTCCCCGATGCAATAAACTTATTCTCTAGAGCAAAGTCAAATAGACCAGACCACTTATGAATTCCACCGTCAAACAATACTGTTACAATAAATTTAGACTTTTCTCGAACAAATCTAGACTTCTCTACATTAATTACGAAATTAAACCCTATAACAGGACCTGACTGACTATCCTTTTCTTGCTGACGGCCAATGATCCAGATTGTATCTGCGCCGTAATAACCACCAGTGTTGTGACATACCACTCCATTTTTTAAACAATATTGTTGATTGTCTTTTACAGATATATCATATACTGGGCCGTTACTTAGAAGCTTCTTTTTAATTACTCGCATATAAATTCCTTACATTTTTCCATATGCCATCTCTTAAGATTTGCATTTGTTGTTATAATATTACAATATAAACACTTATTGCGTGCTTCTGGTGTTATTTTCCTAGGATTCAACCACAGCGCTTTATCATACATGTGTACATGCTCTTTCGGGACGCGTATAATCTCTTTTGTTATAGTATTTTGAAGAACTGTCAATCCTTTAAATTGACTTGCTGCAACCTTCTTTTGTAGCTCACTATTATTCTTTTTAGCTACATTTTCAATCCAGCTTTGACGACCCTCATCAGTCCAAATTTTTCCTCTTTGTTTAGCTTTTCGTGAAAGAGTTGCTCGTGTATCGGTAGAATGATGTTTACCAAAGAAGTTATTATTGCTTCCTTTACTGTTCTCAGAAAGCACACGAGCTCTGTTTTCTTTTGCTAACTTAAAATAACGAGAATTAATACGGCGCGGAGATTGCCCCTTACCAATGCGACACATCGCATACCATGCATATGCAAGTTTAGGAGTTTTATATGCCTTATATAACAACCAATGAGCAATAAAATGCTGTTTAGCTGTTAACTTAACCAAGTTACTTTTTTCATCCGTTCCACCCATACATAGTGGTTTAATATGATGTAACTCTTTATAAGAATCAAGCTTGGGGTTTTGTTGAGCATCTTTGCAGAGCTCATGATATATCCGTAAATAGTTCATATTTCCTCCTTATGAACTATTTATCTGAATTATATTACAGTGCGGATATTATTTCATCAGATTCATCAATGTCTGAAACAAATTTCCAACCATTTTGCGTTAAGAATCGATGAGACTTTGAAACTATTACTGTAACTCCATCATCAAATTCAATTTCATACCTTTCAGGGTAACCTTCATCCAATGTATCTGGTGTCCACGTATGTAATACGTCACGCGGACCATCTAAGGTCATTACACTATCACCTATATTAATTTCACTCATACTTTTCAAAGACATGTCTCCCATCATAATTGGTGTATTTCCATCTACACATCCACCACCAACTATATCCTTAGGAAACATACCAATTTCCTTATACGTGTGGTTGATAGCAATAAGTGGTATATTTTTAAGGGCAAGATGAGGTGTAATCATTCGGAACAGACTCTTGAGTGCTTTGGCTCTAGTCATGTCTGCGACTGTTTTACCTTCAATAGCATCTTCAACTTCTTTACGAGACGCTAGATTACCAATCGAATCAATAATGATTAATACTTTATCACTACGTTCAATATTTTGAAGCTGACTCATCAGATCATGCTTGAGCTCTTCAATGTCTGTGATGGGCGTGTGTATCACGTTGCTCATATCAATCTTAAATGCTTCGAAATATGGTTTTGGTGCACCGAATTCCGAATCATAAAATAATACTACACCATCTGGGTACGCTTCTTGAAAGGTCTTGGCCATTAAGAGAGCAAATCCTGTCTTGTAATTCTTTGATGGACCGGCAAACATAGTCACACCTGCCATTAAACCACCAGTAGTATAACCAGACAGGCCTACGTTAATGATTGGTACCTTGGTATGAATTATATCCTTTTCATTAAAGAGTTTTGAGTCTAAAAGGATATCTGTATATTTAATAGATGAGTTCTTTATTATTTTATCTCTGAGTGCTGACAAAAGATGCTCTCCACTGTTTGAGGATTTTCTATATTATCATGTATAATTGAAGTAAATTCAACAGGAAGTTTGACATTACTGGGCATATTTGTAAATAGAGGCGCTATTTGGTAAGGTTTAAATCCAGCAAGACCATAACCAATTGGTGTAACATTGAATATATATCTGTCAGTATTAGCTGCAGCGAACTCTCTAAATTGACTTACGTATCTTCCAATTGTCACCAATGGTAGCGGATTCCTCGGCACATAAACTGTTGGAATTGCATAGCTATTTCCCTGGAGACCACTTCCATGACCCATTATAGCCCCATGATATTTTCTGGCATGTAATGCCGCGCCAGCTCCATGTATTCCTTTGAGATTACTACCAAAAACAAATATTTCAATCGGTTTTAATGTAGTTTCCATGCTGCCTCTCAAAATCATACCCGAATATTTGACGGAAATTTACTAGCATCATTTCGTTATATAACTTACGATCATTTATCCCGTCCACTCTAAGTATTGGTGCGTCTTCTACAAGTTCGCGTTTACTTTTGTGTGCTTCCATTCTCTAACATACCATATTTCTTAAGATAAGCTGTCATTTCAGGTAGCATACGTTGCATATCAGCCAGTGAAAACTGACCCCCATCAACTGGAAACACCAACTGACGTTTGGCCTCATTTATTTCTGCGCGCAAATCATTTATAAATTGCTCTGCGCGACCTAAGTCCATTGATTCTATCTCACTATAGTCTGGTCGGTCAATACCCTCCCAAGTACGGTCATAGAAATATACTTTGTTGTTTTTAATCTTATATTCTAAACTTCTCATGCAAAAAAACCCTCTAGTGAAGCTATGGGCTCAATATTATAACCCATAGCTTTGGCAATTGAACCTACCGGGCCCAAGAAATTCTTTTCAAATTGCTTTTCTCTATCGATATACTGTTCAAGACCGAATTCTATAGGAATTTCATCTGGCGCAGCAATAACATCTTCAAATATAGGATTAGGCAACTTGAGATATATGAATTTAATCTTGTCTCCATCAGTAATAGGTTGCCGGTCTACTAAATTAAGCTTAGATAACATGTTATTGTACAACAAGGCGCCTCTTACCTGAATAGGAGTTCCTTTGGTGTATATTGATGTTTTATCTGAATATTTCTTTAAATCACTAACCGATCGCGGTGATGCTATTTTGTCAAAAGGCAATTTATTAAATGTACGTCTAAAGTCTTCTACAAAGTTTTGCAGCTCTTTCTCTGTACCGTTCAAAATCTTTGTGATTGCAACTTTAATAGCCTCACGACAGGCTGAAGGCGTGCTACTTCTTGTCGATTCAAGTCCCTGAATCTTAAGTGTAGGTTCATGATATCTGACACCCTCCATATCCCATACACTAAGAGCGTAATGTTTTTTACCTGTCCATACAGCTCGGGAAGCTATAGCTTCCCGCTTCATCTTCATCTTTTGCTCAGAAGCATTAACACCATTTGCTAGTTGTTGATAACATTGATCTATGTATGGTTCAATCTTGTCTGTGCAGAATTTATCCAATGCATCAACTATAGAACGTTGATGATCTAAATCGATCCAAAGATCACGCGGAACCCATTTACTAACCAGTGTATCTAGATTGAGATAAATGGAATCAGTATCAGCGGCGATTACGTAATCAACATTTTCTGTCTTTAACAATTTATTGATATACTTGTTTAGACATCTTTCAATCCACCTAATACTAAACTGACCTGATAAAGTAATTGCGCTAGCATTATTAAGATCATACCACCTATAGTAAGGATTTGCGAGTCACTAAAGAGCCCCATACGCAGAATTCAACTGGATTTTTTTTGCCAGCTGAAAATTATGATGTTTTGCAATATCAAGCTTTGTCTGCCCATGGAGCGCCAATAGTTCCTCCTTTCTCATTGCGCCAAGATTATACACGTCCATCCTTTTGATTTTCCTTTCGTTATAATTGTTCCTCTTTTAGAGGCCGCCCATATAGTAGTGAATGAAAAATTCTTCTGTATACAGAATTCACCCAATCTATTTGTAATATATTCATGATTGTCTGGATCGATTAATTTATAAGTACCAGATATTTCATCACGTATCTGCTCTTTTTTATCTATCCATCTTTGTTTCAATTCACCTCTTTGTTTCATTAAGAGTGAATGTTCCGGTCTTTTTTTCCCTTTATTACTTTCCCATGTTTTTGATAAATTTTGTATGGAAATAGCATCATAATGTTCTTTTCTTGCTTGCCGTGTTATTTTACGTGATTCAATGTTTTTTTTCACTATATCAGGATTCTTCATGGCGTTTAATTCGCCCCTATTATAACCATTTCTGTTTATATAACCAAACCCCCCTTTACCACCCTCAGTTAAATTATAGCTATTTTCATTAATTTCAACAATTTCTATTTCTTTTAAATTCATATCATCTTCATTATCAAATATAAACAAAACTTCTTTTTTGAAACTTTTCTTGCCGTATTTTTTAATGGCAGCCTTTATAGCGACACCAGAACCCATATAACTGTCGTGTGGGTTATTCGTCTGGTGTTTGCCTATATAGAATTTACCATTGATAATATTCGTAACTTTATAAATCGTATAATACATGTCCATTCCCTGTGCATTGGTTAACACGTATTATTTATCAAATTCAATGTTTCTCCGAATTAATTCCTCTTCAATCGATTCTTTAAGCTTCTTAGCAGCAATCATCTTTTTCTTATAGACAGTGCGATCATTATAGATCTTTTCCATAAGAGCAGGTAGGAATCCAATCTGATCTTTACGGTAACAACAACCATTAGCTGCTAATACATAATTATGCAAGTTTGCGTACTTAACTGATTGATATGTATCAGTATTTTTTATGGGGTGTTGTGTTTTCTCTAAAACTGGCACACCACCCAACTCAATAATGTCTAGATACGCATCGACATCGACAGGTAATCTACATACGAAATTTTCCGGGGAAATAGCATATTGCATAATCAGATGTGGGTACAGAGAATTCAAGTCAAAAGAAACGACCCATTGATAGCTTCCTACGTCTGGGTCTTTAACAAAACCACCAGGAATAGTAGATTCTGAATCGATATCATCTTTCTTTTGAGGAATGACAATCTTATTATCCATCAAATAATTATGGATAATAGTATCCCACATCTTAACTGTAGTGAGAGTATCAATATAATTTACTTTAGCGTCATAAGCAAGAGCCATGGCTTGTTCAATAAAACGAAGTTTGTTTTCCAGCTTATCGAGCACTAGCACGTTATCATGATTGTTGTACGTAATGTACTTCTGTGGATCTTTTTCAAGTAATTCATCTAGGTCTCTATATTCATTATAAGAAACCTTATTAACACCACACTCTATTTCTGCAATATAATCTAGACGATAACTCTCTTGATTCTTGAAGGAGAATTTACGATATAATTGAAGATAATCTAAAACAGCTATACCGCAAACCTCATAAGCTATACTTGTCTTACCCTGAAATTCTACTGTGCGTTGTTGAATAAGCTTCCATGGAGAGATGGTTTTAGCCATCTCTTCTCCAAGAAGATTTTTTATTCTATTGATAATGTAAGGAATATCAAACAATTCAACATTCCACCCGGTTATAATGTCGGGTGCCCAATCATGATTCCACCTATAAAGAAACTTAGTAAGCATCTCTACTTCATTGGTGCACTTAACGTATTCAATACTGTCATCAGGAGGAGTATAATCTACAGTAGAGAAAATCAAAGACTTACCATTACGCCTTAGGGCAATGGATGTTATGGCATTTGCAGCAAATTCAATTTTAGGGAAACCAGATCTCATCTTGGTTTCAATATCTATGGAAACCACAGAAATAAGAGAAGGATCATATTCAATATCCCCTCTAAAATGATCATAGATATAATTGTATCCCCAGGCAGTGGATCCATAATATTTAAATCCTGCAACTCCGCGATACTTCTCTATGAATTGGCGCGCCTCGTATGAGTTATCAAACTGTATCTTGTCAACAGGCTGGTTATCCAGAGTTCTATAATCACCATTAGATGCAGGAATAAACAAATAGGGGTTGGGTGTATCTACGTAAGATACACGCTTACCATTCTCATATCCACGCACATATACTCTATTACCTCTTGCAAACACACTAGTATAAAATGCCATATACAACCTCTAAAAATAAAACCATCGATAGTTATTATACACTATCGATGGTTTATATTCAACTGTAAATATTGATTCAGTGTAAGATGATACGACCTCTTGCGACATCATGTATTTCTGAACGAAGAATACCAATATCTTTAAGCTCATCATCTGATAGGCGCGCCAATTGTGCTTCTGCTGTACGTGCACTGATCCAATGGCGTAGAAATTTTGTGACGATAGAAAGTAATTGCATTTTATAACCTCTTATTGATAGTAAAGAGGTGCAGTTACCCACACCTCTTTACTATTATTTAACACTATTAGCTATTACAAAATCAATTGGCAGATATAGCCGGTTGATTGGGTGTGCTAATAGCTATCTTACGGATTGGAGGTGTTTCCGGCTCGTCTCGCTTGAGCGCAATTTTAAGGATTCCGTTGTCTAGGGTGGCACCTATAACGTTAACGTTTTCTGTAAGAGGGAATGTCCTCAGGAAATCCCTTTGGGACAAACCACGATAAATGTACTTGGCATTTGTGGAAGATTCATTCTTCTCTTCATGTTTACCAACGACCATAAGCTCATTGTTGCTCACAGATACTTCAAGTTCTTCCTGCTTGAAGCCAGCCACTGCCAATTCTACACTATAAGTGCCGTCGTCTTCCTTGACGACGTTGCAGGGCGGATATTTAACTAGTGCAGGAAAACTAGGACTTTGCATTCTAGTGAGAATGGAATCAAATCCAATAAATTGATTGGCCATATGTTCAAAGTCTGAAAGCATACGGGAAATAGCTGTATTCATATTTTGCCTCCTTATTTAAGCAAGGTTATTTTTGATGATCCTTATCTAAGCAATCATCATAGTTGTAATATATACTACCACCACACAAAAGTCAATGGTATTGTTTATTTATTCTCTCTTTTGTTGTAACCAATAAAATTTCATAATCATCTGTGCAGAAGAAAACTGGTATTAAACCCGCTTTTCTAAATTCTGCAGATTTATCTAGAGCTCTACTAAACACATTATCTTCTTGTTTACCAAGAAATTGTGATGCAGCCAGTGTTATAAAATCTTCATCCACAACATTAAGATCTGCAAGATTGTAAGTTTCTACCAATGTAATTTTCCTATGGGTTAATAATTTATTCCTTTATTATTTATTTTCTTGTTGCCATGGTTTCTTATAGTTATTATAATCAGGTGTGCCTGCGAAAGGAAACAATATAATAAATAGTATTATCGTAATACATGATAGGAAGAATACATGTGGACATTGTTGCTGAATAAGTACGTGGTTGGTGGTATTGCTGTAGTACTACTCTTAATTAGTATAGGAACTGGATTAATGGTGTGGAAACATTCCATACAAAACCAGGCTCTACTAGAATTTAATAATAAACAATTAGAACAAGTTGTTGCCGATCAAAAGAAATTCAATGATTTGATGACATCATTGAATGCTGTTCAAAAGAAAATTAGTGATGATTTAGCATCCAAGAATCAGGCATTGGATGAAAAGTTGAATGGTATTGAAGGATACTTGACCTCTGCTGAAGCTAAGAAGAGCGACAGAGATGCGTCAGAAGTTCTCAAGAAGACAATAGAGGAATTGCGCAAGTGAAGAAGATTATTCTGTCCATCGGTGCGTTACTATTCTTGGCCGCATGTACCACCACACAACCCGAGTTAATTAAGCATACGGTGGTAATTCCACCTATTGATGCAAATGCGTATCCATGTCCTCTTGTTAAGAAGAGTGAAATTCCGGATCCCAAGAAGCTGACTGATCTGCAAGTGGCTTTTCTTCTTAAGAAGCTCTATGGCAACAACGAGCGTTGCTATAATAGTAATCAAGCGCTTATTCAATACATAGAAGCGGCTCGAGCCGAAACCCAAGCCGCTTCAAAATAATTATGGTACCCCCGGAGAGATTCGAACTCCCGGCTTCCTCGTTCGAAGCGAGGCACTCTGTTCCACTGAGTTACGGGGGCATTATAATGGTTCTCCTCCCATGAGTCGAACATGGAACCGACGGATTCAGAGTCCGGTGCTCTACCAATTAAGCTAGAGGAGAATATATTCTATTTATTCGTACCAACATTTCTCTTCAGCAGCTGCTTTTTTCGCAGCTTCCATCGCTTCTTCGTATGTCGCGAATGATTTCTGTTCGAGCTTTTCCTGATCGTACGATCTTGCAATTCTGAAAATTATATCTTCTTTTTCCCCAACAGTCAACATCCTATAACCAATTGAAGTGGTGCGGTCATAACCGACAATCACTTCAATTGATCTAACTTCTTTAGCCTTGACAGATGGTTCAAAGACAACCTTACGGCGAATAATAGTATATTCACCGTCAGTGGTTTCATCTTCATGAAACCGGTCATATACACGTGGAAAATAGCGGATATCCCCAATATTATACTTGGGGAATATCACGGTACCGTTGTATGCTAACCCTACCATTACAGATTTTCCAATCTCTCTCTAGCATCATGGCGAAGATTCTGCCCAATGCAGACATCGACATACTTTTTATCAGCATTACCATTCAACATCCAATCCACGAATTCATGGATTTGGTCGCGGTTGCGATATCCCTTATCAATGGCCTTGAGCACCGCATTTTCAATCTGATTGAGGTACTCAACGTGGCCGCGAATTTCTACGTCGTTCCACATTTTTTATCTCCTTGATTCATATAATAGTATATATCACTTTCGAAGGAAAATCAATCATTATTTTTGAGTAAATGTGGTGCATAAAGCTCCAAAATACGTATAGACCATCCCAGTTCCTTCATGATCGAGTTACGTACCCATGTATCATGATCTTGCTGACATGTCTCACATATGCTGTCACATTGCTGCTGTGTCTTAAGACACTTAGCGCGCTTGGCCATGACTGCGACATACTTCTCGATTATTTCGTTTGTTTTTGTATCAAACTGTCGCATCATGGCCTCCTGTCTACATGGCGTTACACTCCGAAGAACTTATAAACATCGCGCATCGTGCCGCGGACCAGCGCTTCCGCGAAACCATTGTCCTGGCCCCACACCTCGGCCTTACCAGTGTGACCACACTTGGGAATGATCGTATACCGGACATTCCCAGTTTCAATATCCGCAAAGCGGAAATCATCATACAGAGGGCCACGCAGCGGGCAGTTGTTCTTGAACCAAACATACAGCCGCTTGGAGTCGATCCGCTTGCTACCGGCAATCTTCTTGATCATCGGAGCCATTCGCTTAGTCTTGTTGGCCAGCGACGTGTCTCTGCAGAACCAATCATACCAGCCGGCATCACACTGAGTATCCACATCTGCCGCATTGTACATGCCAGCATTGTGATTGGCGACCCACTGTTCGATCGAGATGTTGTTGGACATCTTATCCTCCATTATTACAGCATGCCGTGATCGTCGTGCATGACAATCTTATCGGCCTTCCACGGGACCCACTCAGCGAGTTTGTTCATCTCGTCAGTGACGCTCTGGTGCATGTGGGTCTCGTTTGCGCGAATCCACATCTCAAGCGCTTCCGCGAGCAGAGTCCGTTGAAACGTGTCCAGCTGCTTCGACTTGGCCATGGCGGCCTCCTGTTGTTTATGAGAACAATCTAGGCCAAAACAGCGAGCGAGTCAACGCCTCAACGATTATATTTTTGAGAATATTCGACAGCAGCCACTGCAAGTCGCTGTACGAATACAGTTGAGTAATCAAGTAGCGGAAGTCGCGGAACCATCACCTTGGCCCATGCTCTCCATGCTGGAGACTCATAATCAATAACCCCTTCACGACTAATCTGAATGATTAGATGTTCAATATGGTTGATTTCATAAGCGTTAAGCTCACGAACGTCAAAGAATCCATCAACAACGGCGTACATGTGTTTCTCCTACCATGAAGAGAGCTGGTGTTTTGATGCACCAGCTCTTATTATAATGTGTTGTTGTTGAAATCAATTAGGGAATTTGAAATAATTTTCAACAATTACCTGTAGGTCGCTATCGATTTCTTTAAAAATATCTTCATCCATTATTCCACACAACACATCGCGATAATCTTCTTCTATTAAAAGTCTCTTACATGATTGTAACAGTTCATTTTTAGATGTTGGCCACTTGATCGTTTGATTACCAACTGTAACTACTGCATGTGCGGGTTTAAAGTCAACAATTGTCATGATATTCCTGTTAATTGGAGAGAGCGGTGGGACTCGAACCCACATATAACAATTTTGCAGACTGTTCCGTAACCTTTCCGGGCACGCTCTCTATTTTCTCTTCTTTCTAGGGCGAAAACGCATTACAGCTTGCTCATGCACCTTACATTGTCCTGCCTCTATACCATCCATCTGGCACAGAATCTTTGATTTTTATTTTGGCGTTACTGCAGCCATTGGTTATCCACATTGTCCCTGTTTGTGAATTGCTTTTTCTCAAACGTGCTTTTTCTGCCATAATTAATTTAGTTTTTTCAGAATGTTTGCGACCACCAAATGTTCCGTTTGGATATTTTATCCAATTGGTGGCTGTTATCTTTTCACATTTCTGAATATATTCTTCGGGATTATCTAACTTCCATCTCTGAAATCGTCTTCCATCGCCTTCTAACAGGTTAGACCGGGATTTGTCTGATACAATACCCCCATTGAGTTTGTTATCGTTAATATAACCAAATCCACCTTTACCACCACGACACAAGTTGTAACTAACTTCTGGGTCAATAACAACATATATCTTTTCAGCAAGGTTCATATGTGCTTCAGTTGGACACATTTCAATTATTTCAGTCTTAAACTGGTCCAACCCATACTTCTTAATAGCTCTATTAATTAATCTACCAGAACCCATATAACCGTCATTAAGATCTTTCGTTTGATGTTTTCCGATATAGAATTTACCATTAATTAAGTTAGTCGTTTTGTAGATAATGTAATACACGAAGGAAGTCCTGGGTTTGTTACTTGTTAAGAGTATTTATACAATCCAGGACTTCAATGATCGAGAGGAGGGATTCGAACCCCCACGGATTTCTCCGGTAACCGATTCAAAGTCGGGTCGCCTACCTTTAGCACACTCTCGAGTAATTTAACTGATTAAATTATATATCATTAATATGATATAGGCAACTGCTTTTGTACGTCAACGTCGATATAAAAGCAGCCTCCAAATACTTTAACTCCAGAATCCTTAGAAATAACGGAGGGAACTCTTCCCTCCGTTATTTAGTCTTCTTGTCACTCAGACTCTACAAGATCGTAGCGCGGAACCATGATTGCCTTGAGCATTACTGCTTCCGGAGTCATGTTGTCGAGATCAGTTGCGAGAACTGCCTTGACAATCGTCGGCGAGAAGCCAGAAACGAGAGCCGTACCACGAGTGTCGTACTTGACCGGGACGTTGTCGTATGCATTGAGGTTCCAGTATACGATGTTCGGAACATCATAACCAGCCTCATTGTAGAGACGACGTACTTCGTCGGTTGCCGTGTTACCGTGACGATCTGCAGCATCGAACTGCATGTCCGAAAGAACCAGGAGGATCTTCGGCATGTCTTCGCGCGCGACGTTGCCGTCGATTGCAGTCTTCAAGATCTTCTTGAGAGCAAGAACGAAGTCGGTGTTCATCTGCCACTGAGAAGAGGACATCTGATCGATCTTGTCAATGATGTCACCCTTGAGGTGGAGAAGTTCCGGCTTGCCAGAGAACGTCAAGAACGTATCCTTGAATGCTCCCTTGTTCTTATCAGCGAGGTAGAGACCCAGCGAGACTGCGACCTGCAGGCAGGTCAAGTCGGTCTTCGACTGATAACCACCGGCCTTGCTCGTCATCGAACCAGAGACGTCAACCATCGGAAGGATGCTTGCATCACCAACGAAGTTTGGCAGAGCCTCCCACTGTGCTACGATTGCCTGACGCTCAGTGAGTGACGGCTTACGTACACCATAGTAGTAGCCACCGGTCGGAATGTACTGCTTGATCACGTCGTACGGATATACCGCACCAGCGTTGATCTTAACAGACTTGTCACCTGAAGCCAACTTCTGAGTGAAGGCAGCAAAGGCCGGAGTGTGACGCTCGAATGCCTTGCGGTAGCGAGACATTGCGAGAGACGGCACGTGGCTGAACTCGATTGTGTCCCACTTGCGTGCGCACATGTCGGTTTCAACGACCTTCGTCAGCTCGACGAGTGTCTTGCGGTAACGCTTCGGGCTCCATCCGAGGAACGAGCGGAGCTCGGCAGCCTTCGGGCCCTTACGCTTTTGCCACTTTGCACACAGCTGTGCGTTTGAAACCTTTTCACGGAGTAACTGTTTAAGAATATTTTTTGCTGACATTTTCATCCCTTTCATGTCATCCAACATAAATAAGCAAAGAATAACAAGGAGATTATCGATGTCATATACTTATTTAATAGGTTGGAGTAAATTAAAAATATATTATTACGGGAGACGGACAGCAAAAAGCTGTCATCCTAGTGAACTTTGGATAAAGTATTTCACATCATCCAAAGAAGTAGTAAAATTTCGAGACAAACATGGTGAACCTGATATAATTCGTGTCACTAAGATATTTGATGATATTGATAAGTGTAAGTTATGGGAAGAGAGATTTCTAACAAAAGTAGATGCTAGAAACAACCCACATTTTCTTAATAAAGTCAACTCAGATCATAAATTAAATCCAATTATAACAGGTCCATGTACACTACAACGAAAAGATGCTATATCTCATTCTAGAAAACTTACAAGGAAAATGCACTGTATTTTTTGCAACGGTGAATATGATCCGGGCAATTTTAAACAATATCATGGAAAAAATTGTAAATTAAATCCCGGTGTTGATACAGATATATGGGAACTTCTTAAGAAGAGAAACAAAGAATCCCATTCATTAAGTATTAGACGAAATACTTTTTCACCACCAAAAACACCAAAAGGAGCATTTACATGTCCGAAATGTGGAAAAGAAGGAACTAATTGGGGAGCAATGCACCAGTTTCATTTTGACAACTGTGGAAAACAATTTAAATCAACGATGAATAAAAGAATTGTTTGTAGTCACTGTAACAAAGAAACGAATATTGGCAACTACAAACAACACCATGGTATTAATTGTAAACAGTATCAAGCATATGCTGACACTCTTCCTCTGACATTTGATCTATCTTGCCAAGAAGTTCTTTTGCCTTAAGGCCTTCAGCAAGTGCATCACGGATCACTGCAAATGCAGTGAACTTAACAACGTCGTTGCCGAACTCGATCAAGAGATCGTCCCAACGGCCAATTTCCGGAGTCTTGTATACAAGAGCAACTGCGGCGTCCGGATCGCGCTGAGCAAGGTGGGCGAGGATGTCACGGAATAGCTTACGCTCACCGGAACCACCACGTGCGTCACGAGCCCACTGTGCAATACGAAGAGCGATTTCTCGGTCCTCAGCATATGCAGCGACGAAGTCCGGAACAATGTTCTTACCGCGGCTTGCACCGATCTTGAAGAATAGTGTAGTGCAGTTGTTGCCAGTTGCTTTATATGCACTCATGCCATTAGTAGTAGTGGTACGCTGATTGCGGACGGAATTTACAAAAGTGTTCATTTTCACTTCTCCTAGTTGCGGTTTCGCTTTTCTTAGCCCCCTAGGTTTGGCGGAGGATAGAAATTGTTTGCTGAAACGAAACCAAGTTCACAATTCAAAAACGATGGGCTTCCACTCTTCTTTGTTTTCTCCAGGATAACCAAGAGGATTGCAAATTACACGTGTATTGCCAATCATATAGTCCATTCGTGTATGTGTGTGACCATGACACCAAACTTTGATTTTGCTATCAAAGATTTGATTATCATAATCGTTAACAAAACCACCATTCATATGCCAGTCTCCACGATACTTTTCAGCAACGCTTTGATAAGAAGGTGCGTGGTGGGTAATTACTAGATCAGGTCTAAAATCAAAGATTGCATTATAATGAACCTTGTTGATTTTTTTGATCCTTTCTACTGAATAGTCTTTGATCCAGAAAGAATCATTTAGACCGCGATACACAATGCGTTCAGTAAATGGATCTGATTTATTATAATCTGTCCAAAGAGTTCCCGCAAAGATTTGTATTCCATTTTTCTCGATAAGGAGATAATCTTCATCGGCAGTATTAACACGATCATAATACTCGTGGTTACCTGGGATAAAAATAGAATTTGGAATAGAAGCAGCAAAATTAACTGCTTCTTTCATATTTCCTATGACATCTCCTGCAAGAATATGAAAGTCTGCACCAGAATTGATGATCTTATCTCGAATAAGATCCATCTTATCTCTATGAAATTCAAGATGTAGATCAGAAGACAGAGAAAAACGTGTCATAATACAGGCTCACTTTTTTAGCGTTTAACAATTACAGGTTGTTTGCTTTTGATTTGGTTGCTGAAATGAACCTTAAAAAGAATTATATAACGTTTTATCGATTACTTCAACGGTGATAAAGAACCCTGGTGTCCTTGACGAGCTTACGATTGTATGATGTCGACTGAACGAATACGTCATACTGACCCTGTGTACCAGGCGCGACCTTGATCTCAACACCAAACGGGAAACCAAGTAGCTGTCGTGCAGCATTACCGGTGTAGATCTGTCCGGAGAGGCGATCCTGAATAGCAATCGACTTACCGGCCTGAACAGTTTCTCGCTTGGTTAGCTGATAATATGCACGACCAATCTTGAAGTCGCCGAAGTTAGCCAAGCAGAACGTCTTGACATCAACACCATCCTGATGTGCTGGAACAGTGCTGTTGCTAAATTCCTTACTAAGGTCAACGAGATTGACCTTAACGTCTTCTGGCTTGATTGCGGCGACATTCGCGTAGAACGTAGTCGACTTCGTCGCGCCCGCAGAACGTGCTGCAAAGTAAGACTTTGTAGCAGCTACCTGGGCCTGAGTGGCATACTCGAGAGACTTCGACGTCTGCTCCCATTCGATCACGTTGCCATCCGGGATACCAGCTACGACCAGCGTACGCTTAGCACCGCGTGGAACACGGAAGACGAACGTCCAACGATCAGTTGCCTGCAGCTTACGGATTCGCTCTGCAATCGAACGTGCATTCCAACGCTTCGAAGAGTTCTCTTCGCCGTCAGTCGTCACCATCACAAGGAACGCAACCTGCGTGTCGTTGACGGCCCATGCAGGGATATTGTGCTCAATTTGGTCGATTACTTCACCGACACTGTCCCATAGAGGAGTCGCGCTGCCATTTGCTGAGTAGCTCGTCATTTCACGGAGTGAGTTGACGTCAGTCAACGAATTCGCTACACGAACACTGGCTTGGTAACCAACACCACATTCAACGACGGTAACAAAAGCTTCCTGTCCCTCGTCGCGCATTGATTCTTGAATACCTGACAACGTCAGATTGTAATCATTACAGGCCTGTGTGGCAAGTGACCTCATAGATCCGCTATGATCACGGACAAGACCAATATATGTTCTCATATTATATCTCCATCATTTATGGTGCAACTTTAAAAATTAACTTATTCTGTAACGTAGTTGCTCCCATTTCACATAGATCGGGAGATAAACGACTACGCCAATTGCGCTTTACACGACCATCTACTCTCACAGAAACAACATTGCCGCGATCATCGATGTTACACCCAGTATATGTTCCTTTAAACACACGAACAGGTGGCCAATTGGATATCGCGATTCCTACTACTTCATCACCAACGTTGATTTCCTGGTTGATACAATTGGTGAAGCTGATTGCATCAAATCTATTTACTCTAGCCATTATATAGCCCTCCTATAAAAAATCAACGCCCAAAATAGCGTCTTTTCGAATCAATGTTGCTGACATCGATATCAGGCCGTGTAATTTTAAACAAACGACCCTCTTTGATAATTGAGTGTTTCTTCAATGGCTTGTCAAAGCCCAACACACCCTTGACGTTATCAATACGATAAGCATATGCCACTTCAAATTTCTTCTGCCGTACTAGTTTAAACTGGCCGTCTATGTTTTGACATCTATAGACATTACGTTCACCACAGAAGAACCCTGTGAATGTACCGGTATAATAATTAATTGTCGCACAATGTTTTGTCATGAAAACGACATCATCACCCGGCTCTATTATCTGACCAGCAATGTTTGTTATAGACCCACGAACGAGAATAGCATGTTTTACACTCATACTCTAACCATCACTTTCTTATAGCCGGTCGCCATAATGTAGTAGTCCGGCGCCGATTCCGCAGTGTTTTCACGGTTAGTCTCGTTGATATAACGAATTGCTTCGTCCTCTGAGTCAAAATCAACAGTCCAATAGTTTTGACCCCACCCGTGTTCTGACTCCATCATTTCGACACGATAGACATACTTTGCAGTGAATGTTTCCGTCACGTCATTTCTCCATTATTTTAACAGGTTGACCTTTTTAAAGTGCTACCATTACACCAAATGCCCATAAGTGGTGGGCATTGCCGAATCGAACGGCTCCTTTCGTGTTTCAAACGAATGTAAAGATGATTGCTGAAATCAACCTAAAATCGATTACTTAACGTAGAAGTTTGGAATGCAATATCCGCTGTTGTCGCGGGTACATTCTACCGGCTTAAGAGTTCGCCAATTGGCAGCCGAAAACTCTTCAAATGGAGCTCGATTACCGAGCATTTCATAATTCGATGGAGACTTAATCATGGAAAGCTCGGGGTTGAAAAGCAGCGCTAGCAGTGCCACGAAGCCGATGGCTGACATGACAACAATGCCCCACTCGCCGTTGAACAACGTACGCTTAACTTCACCCCACATAGTAGATGCAACATATTCACTCATTGTTCGCTCCTAACATGATAAAACTGGATGGTTGAGGCGATGAATTAATTATTTCTTCTTGCAGCCATCGTTTATTGCCTAGGCATTGCCTCAGCTGCTATAGTGATATTTTGGCAATTATCACAATTGGATCTTACAATCACATCTCCATCTAGCAGAGACGTCCTTTACGAGTCAGATTTAATCTGAGTGTAAATTGCTGTATCCATCCAACTAATTTTAACAGGCTGTGTGTTCTACGTGTGCTACTTTTACACCACTGCGGAATAAATGGTCCCGCAGCTAGGTACTGCCCCTAGTCCACGCCCTTATGCCATGGAAAGAAAATGCTGTAGACAGCCTAAATCTGATTATTAATTATTCTACCTTTTCTATACCCCTGTTTAAGCCATTCATCAAGTTCGTTACGTTTAATTTTAATATTTTTCAAACTATTAGTTAACCAACACGTACCAAACTGAGAGTTATTTTCTCCTTGTGCATGTTTATTTTTGGCGTATGTTTCTTTTCTCTTTTGAATGGCTTCTGGTTTTAACGACTCTCCACACATTTTAGAATGGAGATTCGCTAGATGTTCTAGAGAATATATGGCTTTTTTAGTTTCCCATGATTTTTTTGAATTGACGCGGAATTTGATGTTATTTTTTGGGTTAGATTGTGTCTTCTTACCACCACCAGATCCGTTTCTCTTTCGCTGTTCTTTTGAAATTGTAGCATTTATATAACCGAAGCCACCGCGCCCACCAGGACATAAATTATAACTGATTTCTGAATCGATTACAACATACACTTTTTCAGCTAAGTTCATATGGGCTGCAGTTGGACACGTTTCAATTATTTCGGTCTTAAAATTATTCAGTCCATACTTCTTAATTGCTCTTTTCAGAAGTTTGCCAGAACCAACGTAATCATCGTCTAAATCATTGGTTTGGTGTTTTCCAATATAGAACTTGCCATTAAAGAGGTTTGTTGTTTTGTAGATGATGTAATGCACAGGAGAGTCCAATCTGTTAAGTTTCTATAACTTATTTATACAGATTGGACTCTCAATGTACCTCGTGACGGGATTGAACCGCCGACATGTGGTGTGTAAAACCACCGCTCTCCCACTGAGCTAACGAGGCATTGTCCTTATTCGTTAATTAAATTATAATTTCTTTTGGAGGTTTTGTCAACCGAAAATTTATTTTTTATCATAAAAATTAATGTTACAACTACTGAAAATAATACACTCATTATTTGATTGGAAGCAAATACTTCAGGTGCTATATTTAGGGGATTGCCTTTCAGCATATACCATCCAACCGCAAAATTGACTATAGTAGTTATAATCAAAGAAATTACAAATATAACAGAAAGTGACATTTCAAATCTCCATTATAATGGCGGGGGCAACGGTCTCGATCCGTATGCGACTTATTAGGCCGCACGAGACGCTTTCCAGGCGTTCCCAGTACCCTGACTGGTTTACCTTCCGATTACGATTTCATCATCCGGAATGTCATCGAACACTCGATTGATCAGCTCAAACAGATACGTTCTGTCGATTGCCTTGTCTGAACGACCCAGACGATTAATTAGCTCGTTGAAGTATGCAACATCAACACCGGTCAGCTGTTCCTGGAGAACTCCAACGTCGTTAAGATTCAGTGCAGCAACATCATACATGATTTTCAGCGTTTCGCCAGCGGTAATTGTCCATCCACGCTTGATGAATTTCTTCATCCGGAAGATTGATGTTAGTGGAAAACGCGAACCAATATAACGAAGTTCCTTCGCAAGCGTGGCTTCTAGTGCTTCTGGTCGAAGAATCAATCGACCACGTGCATATGAATTTGTCGTGTGGACGAAGTCAAAGTTCTCATGGATTGTTTCCGGATCACCACAGAAACGTGTAATGATCTGAATGTCATCTGTCAGCGTGATCGCATTTGACGAGACCATTGCAACTTCATACTTCTGTTTGTCTTCCTTGGCGAATTGCTTGATGAAAGACCCTGCGCGGCTTTCGCTATCGAGCTGATCTTCTTCGCCGGTATAGACTTCGAAGTAATCATATCCAGTTTCTTTTTCCTCTGTATTTGCAATTCCAGCTGACTTGATCCGGATTTCAACAGAAGCCGGGTGGGCAATGACCTTCACTCGTGTTGTGTCATTAGTCTTGAGACGAGACGTGTAGTACTTTGCAACCTTTTCACAGGTCTGAACGTTAACAAAATATACGTCATAATCATTCGGCAACTCGCCGAGCAACATTGAAGTGATTGCGCCGCCAGTGACTATATAATCACGTTCAATATCGGAGCGGAGCTCCTGATCATCGATCGTTTTGATCCACTGCTTGATCTTTCCGTCGATTGCCGCGGCAATCGTCTTTCGCTTGAATCCTCGTGCAGGGCGCATTACCATTTCCATAATATACTACTCCGTCAATTATTAGACTGAGACAATTGATCCAATGTCTTAGCAGGACACCGCCTTAGTCCACTCGGCCAACTTTCCATTATTGTTTTGCGAACCGTTCGCGTTGAACGACAAAGAACTCGTTGTTTTCTTTGTCAAATACCAGTCGAGCAAGAGGATCCGTGACTTTCAAATCGTTGATTCGAATGCCACCACCTTCAATCGCCCTTCGGCCTTCTGATTTAGAGTTTGCCATACCGCAAGTAACCAATATCTCTGCCATGGCTTTGCCGATTTCATTAAGACTAGTTTCAGCTGCCGGTGGGAGAAATATCCAGGTCGCCTTCGACAAATTCATAACGATCTCCTGGCCATTCAATTTTAATGATTCGCCACTGTACGCCTGGTCTCATTCGAATACAAAGATCCAAATTATCATCTGCTTCATCTGCAGTGCCATATTTGAGTTTTGTATAATGATCAAAAGGTTCTATAGAACCATTTATATTTTTGGTGCCAATTAGATAAGTGAATTTAGCTTGGGACCGCATTTCCGTTAAAGTATCCAGCATTGAACTAATATTTCTCTCTACTCGGGCAAGCATTTTCGCTGCTTCAATCGGATCTGTTATTTTCCGAATACCATCAAAAACGCGACTGGACGTATAGTCCGAAAAATCTATAGCTGTACCCATTGAACCATTCTTCGTTGGAATTATGGTGCCCTGCCACGGAATCGAACCGCATCCTCAAGGCAATTGGTGTGTGGTCCAGGAATCGAACCCGGTTCTGCCGCTCTTCAGGCGGCCGCTGAATCACCAGACTAGCTCACCACGCATTATTTCTTTTTCTCATATAATTTGTATAAATCTTTTATTTTAATACCAGAATCTTTTTCAACAAAATCAAATATATGTTGTAGATCATCCTTATAAAGTATTTTGGCATTGCATGTTGCCGCCTTAATATCTACAAGATGGGTGTGATATCCCTTGATTTCAATAATTTGATTATTTACGATAAAATCAGGATAATATTTCCTTATTTGACCAGATTTGGGATCTTTATATTTATAAAAATCGTTACATCTTTTTATGGGAATCTCTTTTTTCATATGAAAATATACGTAAGCAATTTCATATGTGGAATTTAACCAAAACCCTTTATACCATCCCGATTTACTTACACCACTATTTTTTCTAAGACCACCTCTTATTTGTTTTGCACATTTAGAGGAACATGTTTTACGTTTATTCTTTTTTAATTTTAAAAATTCTTTATTACAAACTATACAAAAAGAAGTTTCCCAGTTGTCTGGATCTTTTTGCCTCTTATGTATATTACCAATTACTCTTTCTGTGCCCATTCTTTTATTATTATTGAGTACTTTTATAGAATTTTTTGCACTAATACTTTTACGTAATTTATCTTCTTCAGACCACATTCTAGAATTAGAACACGACCTACAACAAAACACACCTTTTTTGTCATGGGTGGTATTACATTTAGGGCAGATTTTTAACATGTGAAACTCTCAAAATTTTATTTGATAATATTATATTTATAACAAATAAAATTTTGAGAGTTCAATTAAATTGGTCCTCCGTACCAGATTCAAACTGGTGATCTCCACGATTGAAAGTCGGGTATGTTAGATCGCTACACTAACGGAGGCCATTAGAAGACAGCAGGTTAATTGTTTATTTATCTTTTCGATCCCATCGCCAAGCCATATTGAAATAGGCCATGGCCACAGTTAACTTCTTAAAGAGAGCCCATGCGATACCAGCCAGAATGAACAGTACACTGACAATTAACAGGACGACTAGAATCCAACCTGGGGTGCCGTTGGTCGCCCCAACGAAGCACATTAAAAGACCCGCCGCACCGATACTACCTAGAAGGTTCTCATTGCTGTCTGTGTAATATTCACTCATGTTATCCTCCTAATGAATGGCGGAGCAGAGGCTGTGTCGATCACCATACCCTTTTGAGGTACACACCGCTTTCAAGGCGGGTCCAGAGGCCGCTCTGGTTTCTGCTCCTTATTCATTATTTATATTATATGGTAGAATGCATATTATGGCAACCCTAAAAATGGTACTCTCGGAGGAATTCGAATCCCCAGCTTCCGATGTAGGAAATCGGCACTCTGTCCTGTTGAGTTACGAGAGCTTTTTAATTGCCACGTCGCATTCATCGATTACAATTGAAAGCGTACGAATGTTTTCTTTGATCTTAGATATCTGTGACTCGAGATCATTGAGCCGGCGGCGATCGATCTCGATGTCGTGAGCTGCCACGGTCATTTTATTCCACAACATATTTCTAGCTACGTCAGAATATGGACATTCTGACATTTCGCCTTGTCCGGATCGAAAAATTCCATCCCATGCTTCCATCAATATTCCTCCGCGATAATCTCAAGCTCGCTCTCTCGGAACAGTTCGAACTGTTCGAAACGAGTTGGCTCAATGGGCCGCTTCCCACCAATCGCTTCGATCAGCGGAGGAAGAGAATCAAACACAACAAGATATGCAGTTTCACCGACAGGAATATTGGTGTCTTCGGCTGACAGTTCATCGGATTCGCCGACCACGTACTTGTTGTATACAAATCCAGTCATGCCAACCAGTGCATTCTTGGTTACTTCGACTGCCTCTTCCGACGTCAGAGCCGGCTCATACAGTGAAAGAAAATCATCAGGCGGATTGCCAGGCTCATACCCAGTGATCTGAACTCGATTGCCAACATTAATCATATTACATTCCTTATAATGGTGCCGGGCAGTGGGCATCGAACCCACTTGAGGAACCTACTGAAATTTGGTTGCAGCGAGTGGACTCGAACCACAGTAAATCGGCTTATGAGACCGTTTCCAAGACCTCTTGACGCTGCAATTTGTTACGTTTTCTGCTTTCTGTTCTTTTTTTGATTGATTCAGCACTGTGTTTCTTTGGTGCCACCTGTCAGACTTAAACTGACAACCTTCTCCTTACGAGGGAGTTGCGCTATCCTTGCGCCAAGGTGGCCTACCATTAATTCGTCCTCTCTTGTATCCTCTTTCAAACCACATATCAACTTCGTCGCGCTTGATTTTGATGTTTTTATTACCATCAGTCATCCAGCAAGTACCGAATTGAGAATTCTTTTCGCCATCATGTTTTCCGATATGAGATATACTGGCTTTAAGCCTAAATGCTTCTGTCTTTGTTGCTTCACGTAAGTTGGTGCGATGTTGATCAGATTTAGGTTTACCTTTGAGTCCTACTGATACCTTTTGTCTTCTTTCAATACTTTTATTACTTTGAATAATGGAATTTCTACCCTCTGTCGTTAGGTGATTAAAACGGCCTGTATTTGAAAGAGAAATTTGATGTTTGGTTTTATCTGTATGTTGTCTACCACGAAAATTTGGTCCACCCTCACCACCTATGCCAATATTATATGTATCCGGTCTTGATACGAAATTCTCATTTATCAATTCTTTTTCTTTTTTATTCATTTCTTCTTCGGTATCGAAAATATATAAGATTTCTTTTTTAAAATTATTTTTACCATACTTCTTTAAAGAAGCCTTTATTAATAAACCGGAACCATAATATGAATCATTTAATTGCTCTGTCTGGTGTTTACCGATATAAAGTTTACCATTGATGAGATTTGTAATTTGATATATAGTGTAATACATTTTATACTCCTTTACTCTATTTATCAGAGTAAAGGTTTCAATGAGCGGCCTTCTGCCATTGAACTACTGAGGCTTACTTAAATACCTTCTCATACTCGGCGTAGATACGATCAGCTTCCCTGAATTTTTCTTTTTCGGTGCCGATAGTCGTCTTAAAGACTTCACGCCATAGCGCACCACCAACATTACGAATCAGCTCATCAACCCAATGACGGATGATCTGCTCATTCCAGTAGTTACTGGTAGTGCACATATTACGGAGACTATCTTCAACTCCATAATCGTGAAGAAAGTGAACTACTAGAGTAAACATAGAATCACAATTGCGATCGGTAAGACATAGCGGTCGCATGACCACCCAATCACTGATCTTCGTGTCATTGATTGACCAGGAACCATCCACGAAAGTGAATACGGTAGTTTTCAGATAGGTGTTCATATCCATTCCCCGTTGATAGTTATATTATATATCATATTCTGAGAATGGCAAGGTCATAGACCTAGAATTTTACTGTTGTATACGAGAGACCCACGAAAATCATTACGAAGATAATCACCCAGCAATTCGAATCGAAGAGCCGCGTCTTCATCACCAGCTTTCTGCAAATCACGCGTTGCTGCGTCGATAAAGGTCACCAAACCCATCAGTGAGACTTTATCTGTGGACATAGCTGCTGCTGTTTTCTTTCCTGCGCGCTGAAACATAATCAATCTCCGTTTAATGGTGCGAGTGGTGGGAATCGAACCCGCAAAGAACATAAATAGAGTGGTGCCTGAGAACGGATTCGAACCGATAAACGACGTAGTTTTTGAAACTACCGGCGATACCATTTAGCCTACACAGGCAGAAAGGAACACATGCCCATTTCTTTTAAGATTAAAAGACACTTTCAATCACATAATATTTATAAGTGCACGGAATGTGGTATTGATAAGTGGAATGATAAGCCAATAACATTAGAAATTGATCATATTGATGGTGACGGCAATAACAACGAACTAGCTAATCTTCGTTATCTGTGTCCTAATTGTCATAGCCAAACTCATACGTGGAAAGGCAAGAATATTAAACGAAAAGTAATAACAGATGAGGAACTGCTACATGCTATCAACAATACGTCTAATATCAGACAAGCGTTAATTGTTGTTGGTCTTACACCTAAAGGAAAAAATTATGATAGGGTATCGAAATTATTAGGATATCAACAAATAGACACCAACAATTCACAATATAATACAATTTGGGTAACAGATGGAAGTAAAAACATAAAGATTAAAAAAGACAGTCTAGATGAATATGTTCAGTGTGGATTTAAAAGAGGCCGAACAACAAAATGTGTTCCTCCAAACGCAAAAGGAAAGGCATGGTACACCAATGGTTTAGTTAATACTATGGTTTATCCAGAAAACGTTCCAGTAGGATTTTGGCCAGGTAAATTCACAAAACAACGAAGAAGTGGTGCTCGTAGAGGGACTCGAACCCTCAAAGGATACGGATTTTAAGTCCGCATGCTATACCAATTCGCAATTATCCCACACGAGCATTGATTGGTGCCCCAGGTGGGATTCGAACCCACACACTCTCCGCAGTCTAAATGCGGCAACTTTACCAGTTTGTCCACTGGGGCTTATAATAACTCTTTATTCCACCATCTCTTAGAACCTTTAAAGGTATGAGATCTTTTCTGATAAGAATTTTGCATTCTTTTTCTAGCTTCACCTTGTGTATTACGAGATCCCCATGTAGAAGTTTGTGTATGGCAATTAGGACATAACATACGTAGATTACTTCTACTATTATCACTTCTATCACCAGATATATGATCTAATTGTAAAGAAAGAGGTTTCTCATTCCAAATTTCTCCTGTACCACATTCTGTACAGGAGAAATTTTGTTCTTTAAGAATTAATTTCTTTTTTAATTTTGTAGACAACTCATGAAATGGTGTTTTACTTATTCTTTCTTCTACCAACTTAGCTTTGTTTTTTGCCGAGTTAAGTCCACCCTTACGTTGTTGTTCTTTAGTCCATCCAGTATTTTTTGGTATTAAATTTAATTTTTTACGCGTTATTGAAACTTTTTCATTTATTTCTTCTCTTTTAGCTTTTGTTGCAAAACTACATGCACATCGCTTTGAACAAAAACGCCCAGAACCGTATATAATATAATACTCGTTGTTACAATTTTCACAGATCATTAACTATACTCAATCGAAATGGTGTGCTATATCAGATTTGAACTGATACTGTTACGGTCCTCAACCGACTGTCTCCTACCAATTGGACTAATAGCACTTAATATCTTGGAGCGTCCAACCGGTATCGATCCGGTGACTACACGTTGGCAACGTGTCGTGTTTCCATTAGCACCATGGACGCTAAACTGGAGCTGGGTACGAGACTCAAACTCGTTTCATCAGGGTGGAAACCTGAGGCACACTCCATATACCAACCCAGCATTAATTATATTATATAGCAATTTTTATAAAGATCAACTGCCATCTGAAAGATAATATGAACGACCCATTCGAATTTTTAGATATAGGCTGCGTAGTTTAACAGATGCATACATCGCCCATGCGATATGACGCGGTGTGTTATTAACTAGCATACCTTCCATAAACAAATGATCGCACAGTGATCTAGAAAAGATTCGGTTTGAACAACAATAATCATGAACTACTGCGGCCTGGGCCCATCTTTTATCAGATGGGTTGAACCAATTGCGTGCTGGCCATGGTATTGATGCCAAATCACTAACAAAACCAACAGGAATGTTTATGTAAAATCCTTTACCCACATTAAATGTAAACGGTGCTGTTACACGATACTGTGGTAACCTGGAATAATTACCAGTAGTTCCTGTTGGTATCACCATTAATGGACCATTAAATTCTGCCATGATCGTTTCCTCCGTTTTGTATATTTAGAGGAAACGATCCTCCAGGTCTTCTACCAATTCAGTATAAACTTGGTTGTGCGTAGGATCACTGATGAAGTTTTCTTCAATCGTTCTGCGCCAAGCGCCAGGCCCATCATACACGAACTTAATGACGGTTCCACGGAAATTAGCGCAGTTTGCCCATTCTGGGTGATCATCGATCAGAAAATCACGCTCAATACCGACAGCTCCCTTATCACTAGTAATAATCACTTTATCACGGTAATCGGGCAAATGTTCATGGATCCATAGCAACTTTTCAGTCGCCGCATATGGATTGCGCGACGGAATCTTTGTCATAAAGAATACATCATATCCACAACGATTGAAAAACTCAAGCGCAAAACGCACACCAGAAATCATTGGCAAGTTGCGAAATGCGCCTGCAATCATCTTATATTGATTAGGATGCATCTTCATTTGTGTGGCACCGAATTCATAGTCGGCAATCACACCATCCATGTCAATGTATACACGCGGCACATCGCGATAAGAACGGGCACCCATTATCGATTATCCTCTACTTGGGTGAATAGTGTGTATATATCACGTTGCATGCCAGTAATATCGCGTTGCATATTATTAACCATCAATACTATTGTATCAATGCTCTGCAGCATAGTTTCGAGTTGAGTATTGGTCTTTCGCTGCCCCTCTTCCACAGTGCGGATAGACTTCAGCAACGGATCGCCAGAATCTGGCATGAATGCATCAATGTCTTCCTGACTAATCACGATATAGTTCCTTTATTTCATAAAAATTAATTTCGGACCTAGCATCCATGAGATTCCGCTTAAGCTCTTTCATCTCTTCATTGAGAACGAGGAGCGCTCCTCGCGAAGTTGAACACAGTCATCTCGGAATTCATCACGTTCGCGACGAACCATTTCGAGTTGTTCGCGAAGTTCAGCAATCAACAGATCCTGTTCGTCCATTGGGCTTCTCCTTACTTTATGATTATGATATCATAGAAGAAGCCCAATGGCAACTTCTAATTTGCAATGGGCATCAGATATCAGCGCGCGCCTTGATCATATCCCACGACGAACGCCTGACAATGTCTCCGTTGTAGAAGACCAACTCAAGCTGATTATCATCCCCGACTTCTGCCACCGGCACAGCAACGAGCTCACCATCGCGACGGATGACACCTTGTACTCCTGCCTTTGACGACTTGCCGTGATCCGTGATAGGATTCTTGAACACCGGCCGGTTTTCAATCATAGCACCGTTGTCATCCATAATGACAAGGTTGTTTGCCTTCATTGCATAGCCGAGCGTATCGCGATTGACATTCTGCAGTAGAGCACCACCCATACCAAACGCAATGTTCTCAGCAGCCCAGCCATTTTCGACGAGAACATCGAGAATGTCGACAATCGACTTCGGATTAATACCGTCTCCCTGAATCAGGCGAACACAAGGAGCAAGTACCTTGTATCCCTTTGAATTGACAGTATAACCGAACTTGTTGCCAAGCTTGGTGATTGCCTCGAGCACAACGGTGACGGGATCACCGGAGTCCGGTCGAACGACCAGAACACCACCATTGTTAACCACCTGATCGTGCAGCTGAGTTCCCCAGATGTTGTCGATGGCATTCCACAGATCATACGAGTCAGAAACACAGGCGAAGATCTTTCCCTGGCCGCCGAACTGCTTGATCATGTTGGCATACGCATCTGCTTCACCTTCACGGCCCCACGTGGTGATCGTCGAATGCTCGGAAGCAGGAATCGAAAATCCTGCCATATCAGCATCATAGAATCGACGAGCAGCAACAAGCGCCTCGACAGTATCAGTACCCATGAAATTGACCAGATGAGCCATGCCACCGAGAGCAGCAGTTTCACCAGAGGAGGCACCACGCGAACCGAAGTCATGGAGACGGAACGGAAGAATGTTCGTCTTCCAGTTCGGGTCATCAGAAGTCTTCTCGAGGTACTTTGCGATCTTGACCTTGATCGACCGCGAGACCGATGCAACAGTCGAAGGATACCACACGGCGCGAACGAGCATCGTCTCAACATACGACGTCAGCCACGGGAACCGCGGATCAGTGTTCTTGACCTGCACCTGAGGAACACCAAATCCATGGACAGTTCCTTCCGGAAGAGCAGTGATCTTGATAGGCAGCTTGCCATCATAATCTTCGACGATCTTCAGCCAATCGGACCGGTTGAACGGCTCACCATGTGCAGTAAACAGCAGCTCGGCCTCATACACATCCTGTAGCGTAATGGGCTGAAGAGACTCTAAGAACGCCTGCAGTCCGAAGAATACAACCCGATCAATAGACCGGTCCTTGTTCCATCGCGGTTCAATATACGACGTGACAAACGCAGAGCCCGGCGGATACTGCTTATAATGAGACACCTTGTACGAGTCAGTGCGGATAATGGGATTCATGTGGTTCATGGAAAACTCCTTTCCAGGTTTATAGCTTATTATCTCTCTGATTTAAGCCATATTCAACATATCATTGACGATAAAATAATGGTCCTCGAGCATTTTAAGAGGGTTCATATGACCAATGGGCAACCAGTATGCATGCTTTGCATCAGAACCACCCTTGACTTTGGGAAGTGCCAAATCAGGTCCGCGGTCTAGATCGAAGTGAAAAGCATGCGTAATAGTCCTACCTCTTGACGAACGATGAGGATCATCATACGTTTTACGCTTGACTACGCACGTCTGCAGAGTGCGCTTGGAAACCTTCAGACCAGTTTCTTCATTGAGCTCACGGACGATTGCCTGCTCGAGGGTTTCTCCTGGATCTAGAAAACCACCAGGAAGTGCAATCAATCCCTTGCCGGGCCAATCACCTCGTTCGACCACAAGAATGTGACCTCCCTGCGTAACGACGCCATCAACGGTGTTGAACGTTACAGGGAAAGGTGTGTGTTTCCACTGATCCTTATAGGCCTTGATCGCAGCATATTCTTCACTGACATGGTCAAACTCAGGGGTCAATTCCCAATCATCGAGCAGTTTATCAACAGCTGGGTGTACTTGGTCGTGAAGAATTACAAACTTATCGAGATATCGTTCACGAATATTAGTGGAATTGAATCCCTTGTAATTAGGGATTTCAATAGCCTTCCACTGAGGAAATTCGCGAAGATAATATGAACTATGGTCCTTCGAATGACCAACAAGTGCAATGCTCTTAGCATGCGGAAAGAATTCGGCAACCGATGCAGTGATATCTGCATTCCATGCATAATCATTGTACAGATAATCATCAAGCTCGAAAAGATGAACTCGATGAAGTGCATCAGACACACCACAATCCGCTAGCATAGATCGAATCATATTAATTCGAAATGCTACCGGGAAAGGGTTGCGAATTGAGGGGGAACGGTTGGCACTGCCCACGAAGATGGCCATCTCTTCGGCCTGTTCGAGTGCTCGCTTGATAACTTCAAGATGGCCAAGATGCGGGGGAGCAAAGCGGCCAATAAAAACGGCAAGATCATACATGGAAAACTCCTTTCCAGTGATTATAGATTGTATAAAGAGTCCTGTTTGTTAGATTATTATAATCCATTTATGCAAATAGGACTCTTAATGTCGGGGTGGTCAGATTCGAACTGACGACCTGATGCTCCCAAAGCACCCGCGCTAAACCAAGCTACGCTACACCCCGTGTATTAACAGGCTCCCTTTTTAAGACAGAGTCACCTCTGTTGCCTATACCATTTGGCTATTTTTCCAAGCGGAAAAAATCGGATTCGAACCGATATGTTCTTAATGAACGTTGCTGTATGGAGCCTTAAACTGAATTGAAACGGGCTGGTTTTTTTGCTTTTTCGTTCCTAAAACAAATGCAAATTTGGTTGCTGAACCCAGCCCTGAACTTAGAAATTATACAGAGTCGCTTTTTAAATCGCCAGATTTTGGTTGGCAATGTTGGAATCGAACCAACTTTATCCAATAGGATTGTTTGCTGAATGCGACTCTTGAAGTGGTCTCTCCGGAGGAATTCGAATCCCCAACCTTCTGCTTCGTAGGCATGTGCTCTATCCAGTTGAGCTACTCTAATGAGTGTTGCTGTAAGGAACCCTAAAATTGGTAGCGGGACGCCGGAATGATCAGCACTCTCTGGTTTATGAGACCAACGTGGTCACCTGACCACCTTCCCGCAATATTCTCTGCTTTTGCCAATATTCTTTCTTTTTCTGGCGCATCTTTTCCCTGCTCTCAGCTGAATGAGTCCAGCCAGACAAAGTTCTTCTTTTATTGGCTAATTTTATTTTTTGAATATTCTCTGCTGTTTTAACTTTACCTCTATTTTTCTGACCTATTAGAGATTTAGTCTCGGCAGTGTGTGATTTACCTCTAAAGTGAGGACCTCCCTCACCACCAACACCAGCATTGTAATTGCTATCTGTAGATATGAATTCCTCTGTAAGAATTTCTTTCTCTTTTAGATTCATATCTTCTTCATTATCGAAAATATATAATACTTCTTTTACGAAATTTTGTCTACCATATTTTCTTATGGCTGCTAATATATATTTTCCTGATCCCAAATACCGCCAAAGATTATAACGCCTTCCAAAATCATCTTCAACATCAATTACACTCCATAGTGTATTAAAGTGGCGCCCATGAAGGGAATCAAACCCTCCTAATTCCGATAGACAGTCGGATGCTTTCATCAGAAAACTACATGGGCATTTAATGGCGGAACGTATGGAATTCGAATCCATCTGATGTCTTCCGTGACAGGGAAGTGACTACACCCAGCAGTCCCACGTTCCATTATAATTACAGGCTCCGCTTTTTTGCTATTTCGGCAAGCTTTGTATTGCTGCAAGGAGCCTTAAATGTGGCCGTCAGAGGAAGGAGTTGCGCCTCCACTACCGGGTTCTACGCGGCGTTCTCAAATTAAACTACTCGACGTTAAATGGTGCACGTGGTTGGTAACGATCCAACTGCCACTCGCTTATCGGGCGAGGCCCTCACCTTTCGGACTCACGTGCATTAAATGGTGCCCCAGCAGAGAATCGAACTCTTGTCTTCGCGTTACAAAGGCGTTGCTCTTCCATTGAGCTACAAGGGCATTGATAAAGTTGTGGAAGGAGAGGCTCGCTGTCTTGTCCTTCTGTTCCCAGGCACTTCTGCCCACATTTGGGTTGCGAGTTCCAATCCTTGCGGTCTCGGACTTCCACTAGTAAACTGGTGCAAGTGGGTGAATTCGAATCACCGTCGCCACGCTCATCAGGCGCGTCCCTCACCACTCGGGCACACTTGCATAAAGGTAACAGGCTCTATCTTTTTCATCCATTGAAAGTAGATTTTGAAGTTGCTGTAAAGAGCCTTAAAATGGTAGTCCCAGCTGGATTCGAACCAGCGACGCTCTCTAATCAGGAGACGATTGAATTTGGTAGGTGACCAGAGTTCCGCCCTCTGCTGGAAACAATAATCTGTTGCTAAAGGTTTATAAGACCTTCCCGTGCCTAGCACCGTCACCCAATTTTATTACGAATAGATAACCAATTTAATTCATTTTTTGTCAAAACAAATATTTTGACATTGTTGAACTTCATTGCTTCATCTATCTTTCTTTGATCCTTCTTTATCAAATAATCGTTCTTTGGATCAAGATATACATCAAACTCTGGTAGATAAAAATCAGGAATATATCGTCTTTTTTGTAATCCATCCATCCACACTAAAGACTTCGGACGAATCCATATAATCCCATTCACATCAAGATCTTTAGCTAGGATCAGTTCATAACTGCTATCCAATGTAACATTTTTATATATTGTTCGTTTAGAATAAAACGCATTCTCATTTAATGATTCTACTCTTATTTTTGAAAGTTTCTCTTTCGTCTCAATTGTTTGAGAACGACCTTTACGTCCCTTCATTGTATTGCTACACTTTTGTGAAGCCTTTAAAATTCTTTCGTCTGAATTTTTAGTATGTCCTTTATTCCACCCAGTTTTGCTAAGATTTCCACGTGGATGTTCTTGCCTGTTTGGATTTTGTTTGCAGAGGCGCTCGTGATTTCTTAAAGAATTTGCATTTGGTCTATCCGAGTCGCAGTAAACACACCTCATTTATAATCCTCCTTTTATTTATATTTATATAAAAGAAGAACTAAGGCGGGTGTTTTACCACTAAACTATGGGACCCATAACTCTAATATCGACCAGCCCCCATCCCGCCGTCGACTGATGTCCCCGTCTGGCCATACTAGCTGCCATAAGAACACCTTGCCAAAGATATGATCAGTAGCCCCACCCATAACGCTACTGGTCTTGGCTGTGCATCATCCCTCCACAGAGGGGAAATTCAACAGCCCCCGCCGGACTTTATTAATCAGTGCCGGCCAACTTTCTTCCTTACTTGATTATAATAGCTCTTCACGGAGTGGATGTCAAGCGGAATTTCAGAGAACCATGCCAGTATTTTCGAAAATACCTTTTGAACCCCACCCGGCCAACATGATTGAGTGGATTTGAACCACTGCGGTTTGTACGGTACCGCCCATCTTCTACTCTGAATTAGTGGTACGTTATCACTAACATCCCATTATTCTTCCTTTATGATACCCTTGTTCGGCCCATAAATCAACGTCCTCTTTTTTAATTTTTTTGTTGATCTTGCCGTTGGTTATCCAACATGTGCCGAATTGGGAACCATTGCATCCAGAAGCTTTCTCCGACATTTTTAGACGAGATTCTTCAGTGTGCTTCTTTCCTTGCATAGGATTACACAACCGGTTTAATTCTGACCTAAGCATACTCATCTTTTGTTTCTTTTCAGGGGAAAGTGGCTTTGACTTGCCCTTAGAAACGAGAGAAATTTTTCGTCCAATCTCCTTGTAGTCTTTACGTGAATTTATTTGTCTGTTTCTCTCAATTAAATCAATATTGTTGTTAATATAACCAAAGCCACCGCGACCACCAGGACATAAATTGTAACTGACTTCTTGATCAATTACCACATACACTTTTTCAGCTAAATTCATGTGTGCTTCAGTTGAACATGTTTCAATTATTTCAGTCTTGAACTGGTCTAGCCCGTACTTTTTAATAGCTCGTTTCAAGAGCTTACCAGATCCAACATAACCATCGTTTAGGTCATTGGTCTGGTGTTTGCCAATATAGAACTTGCCATTAATTAAGTTGGTTGTTTTGTAGATAATATAATGCATTAAAAGAGTCCTGTTTGTTAGATCATTATAATCTATTTATACAAACAGGACTCTTAATGTGGAAAGAACGGGAATCGAACCCGCCGCAGGTGCATTGCAAGTGCTCCTCGCCCCCTTGGTACATGTCTCCCCAAATATAACAGGATCCTAACCATTATCACACTCATTATATTTTACACCATTTTGAATTTTAAATTTGAGAAAAGTTAACCCTGCTAGTTTTCGTGCGTAAGTATAATCAAATTTATTATTACTAGAATTAGAGATTTTACCGTAAATTTCAATATATTGATTTAATAAATTATTAGTAATTTTAAAATTACCAACTTCTGGTATAATATTTCTCTTCCGAATTTCCGCCATTGTTTGAAATATATAAGGATTATCTTTATTGATCATAATAAACCTATTTAATAGTGGCTGGATCTATAGGACTCGAACCTATATCTTGCTGGTTAACGGCCAGGTTAACGGCCAGGGGCATTACCAATTATGCTAAGATCCAATGAATTTCTGTCGATATTTATACGCCAATACCGACGCGATGTCAACACTCACTGCATGTGTCTTTTCGGAGACATCGAATTTTCTGTTCTGAAGGCTTGTCCGTTGCAACGGCTTCCTCCCGATGGGAACAGCACCATATGTCTGGTGTGACCGTGGGAATCGAACCCACAACGCTGGTAACGTCATGCTAGCCAACCTACTCAGACGTACTTATCTGTTTTGTTACCAGCGCCACAGATTTTCTGTCTTTTTAGTCCCTAGAGCCATCATAATGATATCAGCGCCACATATGCTGTAGACGTGTGATCTTACCTTCCGGTGTCAATCCGGAGACTGATATATATCAATATTCGTCTTCAACGTCGACGTTGTTCTCTGGTTCCCACCGATCACGCCGACGCAACTGACGCCGTTCCATTTCACGACGCCGACGTTCACGGCGATCGCGATCATCATAATCGTCATCATACTCGTCATCATAGCGACTGTAATTACGATTGCGGTCACTCATATGAGTATCCTCTCACTTCCACTTCATCGAACCAGGAACCTTCGAAGCAGCCTGGAAAGCCGAGCTGCTGGCAGCATGCGCATTGCGACGCGCATTGCGAGCCTTCTCTGCCTTCGCAAGGTGACCCTTCGTCCGCTTGCGCGGAGCACTGGTCTTTGCAGCAGGGCGCTTGCGACCCGGATGAATCGAAATATTCACGACACTCATAATTATCTCCTAGTTTTGTGTGTCTATCAACTGCTCGATTTGAGAAGTTGTAAAAGAACGCCGCTATGTACTAATGAACGTCTACACGCCCATCCGACAGGACTAGGTCGGTTCCGGCCATTCCAAGTGGCCTGTACTATTTAATCGATTGCCGTCGATAAAGTCCGTACGCTATGAGTGCTTCTCACATCCCAATCCGGCAAGACCAGGATGTACACTCGACGTTCTTTTATAACGTCTCAATAAGTTGGCGACATCCTACGTCATCCATTTCCGGTAGCCGCAGCATCCTTTATAGGAGACACTCGGTATTTTTCCGAGCCTGTTTCGCCATATTTTTGACCGCCGAGCCTGCAATGTCGATCGTTTTAAGCTAGTCGCAGGTTCTAATTCCAACTCAACACATCAATTTGCAAGGAAGGTTCCCAGTTCTAATTACAGGTCACCTACAACCCTCTAATTCCCAAATACTAGTGTTTCGTACTAGTTACGGGTCTCTTTCGAGTTGCCATCACGTAAACATCGGAACCTCCATTTACGTTCTATCACTAAAATTCCAATTCCAACAATCTACAACTTTTTCTATCTACAAAAGGCCTTAAAAGGCTTTACATATCAGAATCGTCGCTACATTGGAACCTCCTTTCTTGTGTTAGCGGCTAATGAGGAGATCATTTCGTCTCTCTCAATGTGATTATATTATCCTACCTCGCTTCATATGGCAAGCGGTAATTTTAAAAATTTTTGGAGGATCGCCGGGAATTTGAATCCCGATCTAACGGGTTAAGAGGCCGTCGCTTTACCTATTAAGCTAGCGATCCAAACTAGTTAAGCATGGCGCCACACACGGACACCAAATTCACGCTGCCGAAACGTGAAGATCTTTTGCCTAGTACGGTCTTCGATGTCTCGGATATCCCAGGTTTGCGCGCCAGGCACGACGAAAGATTCGCCGATCTTGAGATTAGCTGCAGTCCTGCGCGCCTTCTCATGGAAACCAATCTCTGGGTCTTCATCCGGAAACACACCGTGAACAATGTCATAGAGTTTGACGTCAACACCAGGTTCGATATCGTAAATATGCATCACTTTTCTCCATGCTGTTAATGATTGAGGCTTTCCACCTCATTGCCAGGTTTGCCAACACCGATCAGTTGTCTAAAGTTCCCCTCGCAGGGAGAAGGTAGCCACTGGACTATTGAACCGTTGTCTTGACCAAGACCGGGATTCGGGCAACGGTTCTCAATAACTGGTGCGTCGAGTAGGATTCGAACCTACAGTGTTTGCCCTGAGGGAACGGTTTTACAGACCGCTGCGAGACCACCGTCCTCGCTGTCGACGCAAATTTAAATGGTTCCTGTGCACGTTCTCCATGTCAATTCATGGCACCGCAGGCCCTCTAGCGTACGGGGAACCGGATAATGGTGGGTCTCGGGCAGAATCGAACTCCTTGCCACACAGGGAAGTGGGTTACAGCCACTTGCCGGCACCAGCCAGCCTTACTTGCGAGACCCAAAAAAGAATCAACGAGACCCGCGAGCCGACCTTGATCATCGAGACGTTGATTTTGGCTTTGGCCATGTCACTTCTCCTCATTATAGCACCACTGTGCGTTTTATCTCCGCTCACGCAACTTGCTGCTTCGCCAGAAAGTCAAATTCGTCCCAGTTCCAACGAACAGACTTTTCACCCTTATAGGGGCGCCGCATGGAGCCGTCCGGAGCGACCACAACGAATGCACCCGTTGTGTGCTGCATCGAGACGGAAATCGATACCGACGGGTGATTGACGCTGCACATGACCTTGATCACGTGCCAACCGCGGTCAATCAGATCCTGAACCTTAGTGGACTGAGCCTTTGTCGACTTGGTCAGAGCGACCTGGTTTAGCTGACTGGCGGTGACGTAAGTGGTACGACGGCGGGCCATTAGAACCTCCTCATTTGATGCCTCATTATAAGACCAACCGGCGCAGACGTCAACTGAAAAGGACCCGATTCCGGTAAAAAGTTGTGAACTGCTCATAGTAAAATTTCGGTACCTGACGGCGGCAGCACGATCCGTCTCGCCCAAGCTCCAAGGCACCAGGAGATTGATCAATTCCCCTAAATGGTCTGCGCGGGGAATTCCGAGATCCCGACCACTCCGCTCCGAACGGAGGACTCTGCCTCTGAGCTACGCGCAGATGAATTAACGAGGGTGACGTATCCACTAATCCATCATGCATAGTTCAATGCCATGTAATCTTAACCAATTGATCCAATCCAGCATCGACTAGTGGAATCAATCAGTCAAGGCACAACATATCGCTATCGATGTTGCATGACTGGGAATCGAACCCAGCTCTCCCTCTTTCTCGTTGGTACCGCAAATCGGATTCGAACCGATATCCATGACTCTCATGGTGAGTCTGCTCTGTCCAGTTTGATGCTATTGCGGCACTATTATAAATGAGGAGCAGCTAATATAGCGCTCAACTCAGATCGAACTCGGCTTCACTCTCCCCTCTACGCATGTCTACGCAGAATATCTCTTACACACTGTAAGAGCTATGGCTACAGTTACTCCAGCCGATTTTAAATGACAGGTGTCCTTGCTTCTAGACGAACTGTCACTGGACCTTTACCGTCACGGGACAATTGCAGAGTTGCACTGCAGTCTCCTGCCGACCTCTTTTGTTAACATTAATATACCGCCTTTCATGGCTCATGTCAACAGTTAATTTAATTATGGAGGATCCGATCGGATTTGAACCGACAACCTAGGGGTTAAAAGGCCCTTGCACCACCTATTGTGCTACGGATCCAGAATATGTAGTGGAGATCCCGGTGGGATTCGAACCCACGGTGTGATTACTCAATGAGATTAAAAGTCTCACGCCATCGACCTACTCGGCCACGGGATCATAATTAGCTGGCACGGTTTCTTAGACTGGTGACGGCCCTCCAGTACCGGTAAACAACATCGACAGTGAGCTCTGCCGTCGAATAGTAATCCGGCGAAAAGATTCGGCGCCCTGTATTAAGGAACGGCCGCCGTTTACAACCGCGATATGAAGCAACACCTGTACTTCTCGTTGGGTTGAACTGCCTAACCTCTGAGTTAGTCACTGTGTACCCATGACTAACCGATAACCCCACTCCGTGTCGTCTTAGTCCAGCTAGCTTCAAAAAGCAATGCCGATGTCGCCCGATGGAGTGGTCAAAGAGACTAAATCGCAACGCACATGCAGTGCACTGACAAACATCTCTTTGCTTTTTGAATTATCTCTGCAAGTCCCTGTCTCTATTACACATCTCTCAATGGTAACCAGCGTTTCCCTTATCAAAACCTTACGCCAATGTTCGTGCGTCCTAGATTGGACTGTTTTCAACAGGGACTTGCAGAGATAATTAATGAAGCTGTGTATGTCTCACGACGAGACAGCTTCTATTATCTCTTATGCTATTCTTATTCGATTGTGAAAGAACGCACCAACCATGCGATTGGTGATATTTCATCTCATTGAGAGTGTCTTATTTATCTCTCAATGTTCTTATTATATATGCTTTTTTATCAAAGGCAACCGGAATTTTCGCTGTTGTAGTACCAAAATTCTGGCTGCTTACGTTCAACGTTGAAATTAGGTTGAACCCGAATTTTAACGTTCTCAGGGTCGCTGCTGGGGAGCGGATTCTCGAACTGAGCTGGTGCATAACCAAATTCGTTCAAGAAGAAGCCGATGTTTGCATTTGCAAACGAATCCGCCTCTGCTTCCCATGGAAGCATATGATGGGGAGTTTCCATTAGATCAACACGGATTGTTGATCCCTTCCATCTGCACTCACGATAAAAAATATTACCACGGAGTGGTTCCAGGTAACCACACACTTTTCGTTGCACATAATGCATATATTCATGCAGCGCAGTCCAAATAGCTCCCACTGGATGCTGCGTCAGTTCTTCGATCGAAAGAACAATTGTCGGATCAATCTGATCATGGTCCATATAAAATGCAGCCTGCATTTTAGAACTATGAATGCCAACTGCCGGTGGCACATGACCGAAGATCGACGAGATCTTCGTAACGATATTTTTGAGATATCGATATGCACGAACACTATCGGCCGTACATTGGTCTACGCGCTGCATCACCAAACGATCGAACCAAGAATCATAAACAAATATGAAATCTTCTTGGTTCTCATCATAAGAGGTACATGTAACGACTGACTCTAGGAGCTTACGGAGCTCGTCAAGAGTTTCAACGTAATGCACTGACATCTCACTCTCCATCATGATATAGAGATCAGGCGGCCGAAGCCGCTTTCTTCTCCGCAGCCTCAGCCAGCTGACGCCAGTAGATCGCAATCCGCATCGTTCCGTTCTTATCCGGACGACGCCAGTAAGCGATCTGCTTTTCCGTCAGGAATCCGCGCTGCTGGAAGAAATTCGCCATCGACGTACCGACGCGACCGTGACACGGACGGAATCCCTTGCCATTGTGGTACTTGACAGTCTCACCGATCTGTTCGTCGAGCGTCTGGTTCGACAGCAGAACGAGAAGAGCACGACCGATCGCGCGATCATTGGTCTCGAGCAAACCGGTGATCTGATCCTTGGTCAACATCACAACCACCTCTCTTTAACTTATGAGAGATTGTATCCTAGATCAGGACCGAAGGCAAGCCCAAAGAGCACTTTTCGGTAAAATATCAGGCAGCCATCCACACGATGTACATACGTTTGAGAATGTGTGCATCAATGTCATTAAGCACCTCCGGATCAAAGTCGGTAAGCAGATAATCTATCATCGCCTCGACTTCTTTCTCCTTAATGTCGGGCCAGTTTGATCTCATAGCGTTGCGGATATCCGCAATAACACTAAGATCAATTCCTTTATATCCTACCGTGCGCTTCACCGTAGCATGTTTCATAATGTATACCCTCCATCACAACATATCAACTATTCTATTAGAAGAATCTACCGCCCGTATACGTTTATCGGGGAAACGTTTCTGTAGGGCCTGCATTTCTGATGTAATACGCTGCGGATGATTGGCAGCTACAGAAAATGTGCGCCAATTTCCGGAACTGTCCTGCAGCTGTATATTAATATTTTCAACAATCATTTGGGTCTCCTCTGGGATCATCATTATATTTAGTCCTAATGTCCCCGGTCTTGACACCACACCCCCAACGCGCACTATTAATAAACTTACCAGAAATCTTCTGTGCAAACTCAATAGTCGAATTAAGGGCTCGACGAGCCCTACGCACCGAATATCGACGATTGTCCTTCTTTGTCATTATGCATTTCCCTCATAGTACGACTCGATAATACCATCAATCCTGTTTCCGTCTGTACGAAGATAGAACAGATATTCGCCCAAAGCAATAGTGTCATTCGTATCGATCTGATCGAAACCACCGTAATATTGCAAATTTCCATGATCGCTGATCTTACATGCGATCATGTCTTTTGTAATATAGAGATAAGATGCACAACGAACATCTAATCCTAGTTGCACAGGGGTAACAACATCACACTGATAGATGAAACTATCCGTCAACGCATGCACTTCGTCAATGAGAGAATAAACATTCTGCATGTTATCACACCTTTTGATTTTCACTGTTTTTTGCACTACGGCCTTTTCGGGTATACTTCTTCTTATTGCGAATAATTCGTTGTGCGAATTTATTCGTTCTAAGATCCGCGGCTATTGCATTTCTCTTGGCCATCATTCTTCTCTTGCTCTTTTACAACCATAAGAATTAATTCGGCAACTTCTGTATCTGTCATGTCACCAAGATCTTTTGATCCAGTTGCACACAGAGACATGTCACCGAATTTAGCCAATTTGCGACCGGCTTCATCATCATCACAAACTACAACGATCTTGCGTTGCTGTCGAACCAAGAAGAGCCAGTTTCGCAGGAACTTAGGATCATTCGACAGAACTGCAACTGCAGAATAACCAAATTCATGCAATCGGACCGCGTCGAAGATGCCTTCTGTGACAAACAGAATATGAGGGCTATAGTCCCAAGTTTCAAGACCCCATACGCTGAATTGTTTCTCTTCTTTTCTTCCGGTGAAATACGTGTAGTATCTGCCTTCTCGTGGATCGTTACGCATCGTCTTGGGCGCACCTGGACGGTACTGTTGATAACCAACGACCCGGCCACTCAGATCAAATAGCAAAAAAGATGCAGTCTCATTATCGTATGAGACTGCATAATTTGATGGATCCAAGTGGCGATCCAGGAGATGCTTACGAACGTTCATTTCTCTCTTCCTTTGTCGTAATCATATACGATATCTGAGAGAAAGGCAACCCTTATTTTTCAGGCGGACCCAGAACATACATGTCACTAGAATTAGGGATTTCTTGTTCAACATTTAAGATCTTCCTAATTTGTTCCAGCACCTCTATGGCATCTTTTATAGATTTGAGAACAACTTCATCACAAAATCCTTCCTGCAGATCAACTAATACTGCATATAGATTACTATCAATTGATCGATCTACTATGAATTCAGTACCATCTTCAGTCACTTCTTTTTCCATTGCAGGGAATAGAAGTGACTTAATACGATCCAATTCATACGAATTAGAGTCTTTATCAGATATCACCGTAGGTGTTCTCGAGAACCATTTCATATCAATACTTCTTACTTCCTATCGTATACTTAGATTCTAGAATCCATTTATTCTTATCTTTGAAAGGAATAATCTTAATTTGTGACATAGGTGCCAAGTTAAGAGTGTCAAGCGAGGTATTTACCTTGACCAGATTCCATTCATGAAGAAGAGACGCGATTCTGTTGCGGCGAGCCAAGTCATCTGCAGTGATGTCTGATGGTTTTCCATCCAATTCAAACATTTCCTTAAAATGAACAATAGCATATCTACCCTTCTTATGTAAGATATGGCAGCTCTGATATAAAGTATTTGCCTTCTTCGATGCGATACCAATACGCGTCAGGGTTTCCATTACTTTAAGAAAATTGTCAGGGTTATCGAGACTTACTTCAATTCCATGACCATTAAACACATCATCATTCATGATACTCCACCTTTTTCTATTTTGTTTTTCAATGTAGCGAGTTGATCCTTAGTCAACACGGCCAGCGCCTCGCGTGTCCGTCGCACATTGTATTTATATACATCTTGTATCAAAGTAAAGTCATCGTGATTTACACCAGTAGCTCTTCTGAAGAACCTCTTCTTTTTAGGGACCGATGCCATCATAAAATCATATTGTAATTTAGGATCTAAATCATAATACGTATTCATCATATTAGCGTAGAATATAGTATCAATAAAATTTGCAAAATATGAATTGGTACGCCATGAAACGTAAGGAAATTCGTCACTTTCTACGCGTTGTTTACTTGTAGATATTGAATTTTCCCATCTCCAATCATATTTGGTACTCATGATAATTCACACTCCAACATAACTTCTGTTAAGAAAGCCATTAAATTAATTTCCTGATCAGCAACTAAAGCCGCTTGATACTGATATTTGCCAAGAAGCAGAATCAGAGCCGGAACAGAATCAAACTTAAAATACTGTGATGCATAGTTATAAAAATCACGATATATAATTTGTGCATCTAGTTCTGAGTGTTTTTGTACCCAATGGCGAATCTCGGTATAATTTTTACCTTTGATCAAGCTAGTTAATTCTTGAAAATCATCATGCTTGAAATCCTGAAGAATACCAGCATCGATCTGTCCACCTGCAGCATATCGCTGTGTTTCATTTATAACACGGCGCCAATCAGGAAAATACTTATTAATAAGAGCTGCAACAACTTTCTTATCATATTTTATATTTTCATTTTTAAGTATTTCTACCAATCGATGGAAGAATTGCACCTGCAGAGGTCCCTGATCTTCTTTCTTAAAGGAGAAGTCAATAACTGCAGAACGTGAATGGAGGGCGTCAATAACACGGTTTTTCTGATTTACAGTCAATATAAAACCACAATTGGAACTAAATGTCTCCATAAAATTACGTAGAGCTGGCTGTGTAGCTCTAGTCAAAAAGTCTGCCTCATCAAGAATGACGTACTTCTGACCACCAGACAAAGAGACAGACGAAGCAAAGTCACTAATATCCGTGCGTAACTTGTCAATATTACCTTCCATGGACGCATTGATGATAATATAATCACAACCAATTTGCTCTAGCATGGCTCTAGCAACCGTAGTTTTACCCACTCCAGATGTACCGGTCAATAATAGATTAGGAACATGGCCATTATCAACGAATTGTTGAAATGTATTCTTAAGATCCTGCGGAAGAATGCATTCCGCTACCGTCTTTGGGCGATAGCGTTCCCACCACAAAGGTTGACTCATATCACATGAAAGCATATTATTCATCACTCACCTATAATTTATCAGAATGTACTGTTTGCTTCAACTGCCACAAAGTATTCCTTAGTTAAATCTTTCAAACGAATAATCTTATCTGAAATCTCTACTTCATAATCACCAGCAATAATCTTAGATATATTCTCAGTCTTAAAAATAGCTTTGAATGTCACATCAGTTACACCGACTCTAATGCTATAGCTATTAGTGCTATTCGCATCAGATCCATTCTTAACATCCTCAGCACTAATTACCAGATCTCCACCATTACCTGAAATAGTGATAAAAGGAAGACCCAATACGTAAGATGCTTTAATCACGTCCTTTAGAATCTTGTCCGTGAGACGGAATGAAACCTTAACAGGTGGCATTACAATGTTCTTCTCAGGAGGAACATCCTTAACCATATTCTCGGCTGCATGATAATAATTCACCTTACGGCCACTAGAATCTGATATTTCTACGCGTTGTTCTGTGACATTGAGTTCTGGATCATCAAACAAACTCAGTACATTAATGAACTTATTTAAGTCATATATAGCGAATTTCCTAGGAAATTCTACATCAACCGTCGCCTTGACATAGACACTCTTAGATGTATTAATTGTAGCTAATGTGCTACCTGGTTTGATAAGCAACGATGGATTAATGCTGCTGAAATTCTTCAGCAGCGCCAATGTATTACTATCTATCTTCATATCAATATGCCTTACTTACACTAGTATATGATGCAGCAATACCTCGTGCATTAACTGCCCAATCCCATTCATCATTTATTATACTATTAGCTTCTGACATAGTCAATGTTAATTCTGTACTAGTACTTGCCTGAAATAGCTCAATGTACTGGTCATACATCTCAGTTTGATCAATGGGTTCTCTCAGTTGGGCCAGTTGACCGAATGTCAACTGCAGTTCATTATGACTCTCTTTAGTATAATTGAATGCTAATTCTGCACTTAATCGCGAGATAGTGTTATATAATGCACAACGCTTTTCATTATACACAGTGACAGCACGGTGCAGTTCTTCAATATGAACATTGCGATTATCTATCAATGCATCAATCAGCTGTTGTGTACTATATTGCGCCCTAATATCCAGCGCATTCATTCCATAACGATTTGCCATATCTAATTTCCTTTCAATACGTTGAATATCTGCAAACGTATATACGCTCACTTCTTAGCTTTCTTAATCTTGCTCACATCGGCTGTAGCATGTACACCTATAGATGCAAGATCAATAAGAGAACCACCAAAGATATAGGTTCCTACATGCTGCATGTGCATCCATGGGCATAACCATGTACGTAGGCCAGCTTGCTGTGCCTTTTGACAGAACCAATAATCTTCCGAGAGATAACGCTTGCTAGCAGGATCAATTTCCGCCTGGAAGTACATCATGATCTCGCGCGAACCATCAAATGCTTCAGTTCGAACATGATCTGGTCTATACATGTATTGTGGATAAGTCTGCTGGAACTTCTCTAGAGCTTCACGTGTAATCATCATGAAACCAGTGCCGATTTCCAATACTTCTACTGGTGCACTCAGAGGAATTTCCTGTTGTGTCCCCTTTGGATTAAATACGTAATCTCCTACATACTTTTCCAATACATTGGGGTCGTCATCTGCTACACCCTTATCAACGGCTGCCTTGATCTTTTCCCATGAGATGCAGTTATGTACAAGATAATTGTTGGCAACAAAATTATAATTATCTTCAACCGTTATATCGTACTGATCATAGCTTTCTGTTAAGGTAGTAACGTTGATGGGTCTGCTTATAGTAAAGTTCAATCTTGCAACTTTTTGATAATTAAACTTACTGTTGGATCTAAATTGTGACGGTAACTTGTACTCCATGCATTCTGGAATATAGGGGGAAATATCTTCAAAGAAACGCAAGGAATCTGCTTTGAAAATTCGAATTCTTTTATGATCTGTACCATCTCCCTTCTTAATAATACTACATTCATATCCCAACTGCCTTATGCGATTTGATAGGAGTTCTAGATCACCATCACTAAAACCTTCAACACAGAAGCCGGCTGACTGAGAATCGTCGTGCTTTAAAAAGATACCATCATCCATATAAAGAAATGCAAGACTTTTGAGAGTTATTCTATCAATAATATTCTTTAATGTCTTCTTACCGTCAACATACATCAACTCTCTAAGATATCTTGTCTGATAATTAGTACCACCCCAGCTAGTTATAACAGGGAATTTCTTTTCTCTAAGAGAAACATTTTCTTCACGTGTGGAAAGACCAAAGAGATCTGCCTTTAGTAAGGCATAATCCTTTTGTTTTTCACAATGAGAGTTTCGGATCTGATATGTTTTATTCGAAATAGAACTGTCTCCTAGAAGAGTTCCAAGAAGGAATTCGATTTGTTCACCAGAAAAAGCTTTATTTCCATTAACTTGGTCTTTTATAATAATATGTTTTCTTTGCATATATTGGGCTTCTGTCCAATTAATATTGCAGTCTAGAGGGTCTATAATACTAGCAACTTCGTGATCATAGGTACATGTAATAGTACCATCTGAGTCCGCTGAACTAGAGAGCTTTACCCACGGTTTACTATTTGCTGGAGTCTTGAACCAATTAATAACCTTCTTAAATTCGAATCCTCTGTCTTCATTATAAGAAAGTACACCACCACTATATTTTTCCTTGACTATCTTACCCAGACTCTTTATACCATCTTCTGTTACAATCTTCGTTCTATAATGACAAGATTTCTTCGGGTAAGGGCCACCAATGATATCATACGTATTTGGATTCTGCACTTGAAGTGCCATCATTGCAATGACGTCATTGGCGTTAAATCCAATATCTGCGTCGATAAACATCAGATGCTTCATTTCTGAGCGCATAAATTCATCGGCGCAATAATTACGTGCTCTCGGAATAAGAGACTCATTGAATAGAAAATAAGTCTTAAGGGGAATTCCATACTGAGAACACATTGTAACTAGATCACCATATGACTTGGCAAACATACCTAAACACTGGCCGCCATACATAGGAACGGCAAGAAAGAGTCCACGCTTGCGCAACTGATCAATTTCAATTCGAACTTCCATTAAATATTCTCCTCACAATTAAAATGCCATCTTTGATAATTACCATTTCCCACTCCTCGTTTATCGCATTTAGCACAATACCATGTTTCCATTTTTCTTTTTTCACTCATTATTTTTTTCGAAGATGTGGTATGTTTCTTTCCAAACATACTATTACCTGCACCAACACGATCGTTACTCATCTTAAGTTTTGTTTCAGCTGAATGTAATTTACCTTCAAAGGGTGTTCTCCCTTTCCTCTTCATACCCATCTTAAATTTTGTTTCAGCTGAATGTAATTTACCAGTTCTATCATGTATCTTTGTATCTGACTTGTTAAGAAAATCATCTCGTCTAACAGCCGATAATCTACGTAGCACTTTATATTCCCATTCTCCTGCGGCTTCTTTATTAAGAAATACTCTGCGCACTTGCTTAATATCTGGCTCTCCATTATTTTTTCGAAACTGTTTTACATGTTTAGATGATGTAAAATATGTAACCCACAAATCATCTGGACAACAATTCTTAGCATAACGAACACCATAATAATATTTATTAAGAGTAGACCATCCTATCAAATACGTATAAGGTATCATTAACTATTCTCCTTAACATGGTATCGTGCTTCTTCTATTTTGATGATACCATCTGATGTAAAACCATAACTACCAGAATACAGGTGCAATGTCTCTGCCTTGAACAACAGAAACTGGCCAATTCTCGTACCTCTTTTAATTCTTAGAGGCCCTGATGTAACATGCATGGCACCTGCCATGATTCCATGATATCCTGAGTCATATAGACCAGAAGTCAAAAAAACACCATTACGGTTCAGAGTACTTCTGGTTATAACCCAACCAGCTTCTCCCTGACCAACCGTAATGATGTTTTCCATTGTTATTTCATATGTACCGAGATCCAATTGATACCATTCATCAATTGGTAAAATTTCTTCATGCTCACGATGAATCTTGTGCTCATTATCTATAGTAAACATTGTTGACTTAATTTGCCACACTCTATCCAGTCTTAGATCAACTGCATTGGGCTGCACATCCAATTCCTGCACACTAGTGAGTGAGCTCAAAGTATTATTGCTGCTTATATGAAGCATCATTATGCATATTCTCCAATTACCAAATAATGATTAAGTATTAAACCACATCAATATATTAAAATCAAGCACTAAGACCAGGTATCGTGTAACTTTCCATCGACATATACATTATGTCTAATTTTAGTGTTAGGATTAAGCTTTACTTTTGTATCATGGTGTCTGCGCGCGTATTCTAAAGATGTATACGTCGTAGTAGCATCATGCATCTTGGATTCATTACCGTCTTTCTTTAAAGCAACTAGCTTAACATTCTTACCCTTCTCAGCGCGCCATTTAGAAATGTCACTACCAGCGTGCTTCCATCCTTTAATCTGTTCGTTTGTAGGTTCTGGTTTCTTATGCCATCTTTTAATTTCATCCATAGCATAAGCTTTTGTCGGGTGGCCAAAGGATCTATATCTGCCAACCCAGCCTTCACTCTCTTTCTTCTTATCATGGTCTAGATGGGCAGCCCATGTAGTAACACTTTTACCTGTGCCGCCTCTAAGTAATGATCCCTTTGATCTAGCAGCAGATTTAGTCTTTTCTATACGGCCAATTTGAATTCCGTTGTGGTGTACATTCCATGTATCTTCTTTAGTCTTATCTTTTTTTAAGAGAATAACCATCACCAGGATCAGAAGTTTCATTAACGTCTTCTTTGACACGTTTGACGTCATTTAGTCTATATCCAGCGCCATAACCTAATTTATTAAATTGTTTCTTGGCCACTTTCTTGGCATGATCTTCACTCTCTGCATCAACAGTTACACTTTTAAATCCTCCTGTGCGTACACCAGGATATTTAAAATTTACTTCATACTTTTCTTCATTTACATGATGAACAGGGACCCAATGAGATCGAGTCTTAGTACTAATCTTTGCGTATGGCTTACCTCCCAGGGTACCCATTCCCTGGAAATTTCCCTTAGTTAGACCTTGTTTCCAGTGATTGAAAGAAAGTTCTGTACCTTTCTTTGTCTTTCTGAGCTTATTTTCCATCGACTTAATGTAATCCGAATCTTCACATATACTATAATGTGATAATTCTGCCACTATATCAGTCAATTTATTAATCATTCGCATATGAGTACTCCGGTGGTATGTGTGAAATATACTCATATTTATCAATTAGGAAAATAATAAGGATTATCATATGTTTTGAATTGGGAGGATGGCTGTAAATTACCGGTAATCAAATTAATATTATACAATCGATTAGGCTCTAATTCTCTCATACCAACAGTTTGTGTTGAGGATATATTAACAAAATGAGAACCGTCTGTGAAGAGAGGTGATATTTCATTACGGAAGCAATATAGCTTATCATGTAATTTCAATACACAGGCGAAAGAGCCATCAAAATTATTTAAAGCGGCAGCACCTTGTTGTATGAGAGCTTTGAGGAGCAACTCTGTATCCCAAGTATAATTAGTACCAAACTTTATATTATTGACATGTATACTATCGTGCTTGATGATACCATTGTGCCATAACATGTTACCATCTATAATCGCAGGGTGTATATTAGCTGGAGAATATTCTGTAGTTGGTGCTTGCTGATGCACCAATATATAACCAATAGGTAATTTGTGGTTCTCAAGTACCAATGGCCCCAACCCTTTAGATTGATAGACTACTTTTGCAGTCTGATCAAATACTGTAATAGAGTGAGACAGCTCGCCGCGGTATGCATTGAGCTTAGTCAGTTCCTTTATTTTTTCTATACTATAAGAACCACTAATTGAGCACATTAAACTCTCCAAGGAATATTAACTGAATATGGTACGGGATCAACTTCACCCACATTCATGAAAGCTTTAACACGTTCAGCACATGTAGGACATACGCCGCAAGATTCACCCTTTTCATTAGGATTATAACATGTTAGAGTATGTCGAAGCAAATCTAAATTACCGTCTAGTTCTTTAAGAATATTAATTTCTTCTGTCTTAGTTAAATGGGCAAAGGGGGCAGTCAACTTAATCTTAATCATTCGATTTTCATTAAGTACTTCATTAACCTTCTGTACAAACGTCGGAGTTGTATCCCAATATCCATACTGGTCCACTGACTGTAGTCCCATAATTACAGTATCAATATTTTCAACTTCAGCAAATGCAGCCGAAATTGATAGAAGAATCATATTGCGATTTGGGATATATGACTTGGGTCTGGGATCTCCCAACACATCCTTAATTGTGGGCATCTGAATCCCTGTATCTACATTTGCAGAAAATCCCTGTCCTATTTCACCCAAAATAGAAAGATCTAAGATCTTATGTTTCACGCCCAAAAGACTAGTAGACTCTTTTGCTCTCTCTAATTCTAGACGCTGACGCTGGCCGTAGAAGAAACTCAGAGCTTTAACATTCTCCGCTCCATACTTCTCAACGCAAATACGCATTGCAATGGTGGAGTCCATTCCACCAGAAAGAATTACCACCACACCTTTAGTTTCTGGTAAAGTATACATTTCACTGCCTCATAGTTTTATGATTAAGAACATACGGTGTTGCTAGATTACCACCAATACCCAACAATACAGCTAGACTAGAAGCACGAAGAGGGTTGATGTCAATACCACCACGTCTTGTATATAAGCAAGATACAAATAATGAAGTGGGTTTTAGAGCATCATCTAATCTCTTATAAATGCACTCACAAATTTCTTCATGAAAATGGTTTTCACGACGCATCGAAACAATATATTGTAAGAGTGATTCTGGTGTTACAGATAATGGCCCTGTATAATGTATGAAGACGTCTCCCCAATCTGGTTGATTAGTTACTCTGCAATTCGAGCGCAGCGCGTTGGTTGTGAAACCAGGTGCAGAGAAATCGCGACTCTGATCAACGACTTGTAGTATATTGGGGTCTTCATTATAACTGTTAAATTGCAATCTACCGACCGAAACTATATCTTCAAGTTTAGTAAACTCAATAAGAAAGGGGGCCTTACTTGGAACAGAGTTTGTGTGTAAAACAGCCTCAACATTAGCACCAATTACTGCAGTAAGTTCTCTTGCGATACGTTCCTCAACTTTTAACACAGCCTCTTCTAATGTTGAACCAGAACGATACATATTAAATGAATTGAGATAAAGTTTCAAACTTTTTGATTCAACAATGTTCATTGAGTTACTTGGATAAACAATACGAAGAACTCCACTGAGCGGATAACCATTATCTAATAGAGTAGAAAATTCATAGCAATTCCATGTATCGGTACCAACAAATGGAAGATTATTTTCGTCTATTTCATACTGAGTACGGTTTAAAATCCGCGGCACTCCAACCAAAAGTGTTGGGTCAATGACGTCAGGAGTTACGTACGCTTGTACTATAGTACCATCTGAGGCTCTACCTAAATGCTTCGAAGCAATATCATTAATATCGTTCATCGAATAACTCCGTTTGTAATGATACCTTGCTTTGTTTCTTCATACTTAATAGCAAACTCTAAGAATGTAACAGCCTTCTTAAGATCTTTTAGTACATCATCCTTATTACCAGCTCGCCAAACATATTTAAATGCCTGAAACCGGTTATAATCTGTAAATCGGTCATTCTTCGATTGTTTACAAAGATCCTCAATAACATCAATACATTCATACTTACCATCACCTTTATAGTGATCTGGTCTAATTGTTTCTACCATCCTATTTCCTTTATAAAAGATTCCCAGGCTTCCAGTGAAGTCTGCTTGCATATATTATACACATCTTCTGTATTTTTGCAAGTATTTACTCGGTGTACAGCTGAAACAATCATCCCGGCATCGAGTTCTGGTATACATTGATGAACAACAGAACCAATAAACTGATAATTACCAGCTATAACACGTTCTTGCGGATCTTTACCCTTAAGCTCTGGATATAAGTCTATAGCTGCAGGATGTCCGTTCCATATCGAATGCATTTCACAAAGCTCTGGAGGTATAATACGCAAATAACCATGTAGTGTTATGAATAAAGGTTGATCTGAGTTTGCAAGCAGCGCGTGTATATTATTAGCAGAAGTGAGTTTAACTTTAGACCTATCTGTGTCGATATTATGGATCCACTGTTCTGCATCCCTATTATTAGTATATATTTCATCTGGCCATCGATTAATTGACCTAGATAAATTTGAAATTTCACTGCCGGTTTGGCTGAACAATGCTACCCACTTAGTCATTATTACAATACGTCGCAAATAGAGTGAGATTATACATTATATTACAAACATCCTCACGAGTAACTTCATGATGCATATATTCAATAAGCTTTGTTGAAATCTTATCTTGTAAGCCGCCCTGAATATCATACAATACACCGTTTAAGCCGTGTACGATAGGATTAGATGTATCTACTGATTCAATAAATTCGTAGCCGGTGTTTCGGTAATATACAAACTCTTGTGGTAGAGCACAACCGAGAAGGTGATGAGGTTTGTTAGGATTTATAATTCCATTAGCAACTAGTTGCGTGATGAGATTTTGTCTACCTACCATAAGCTTGTAAGCTTTACTTACATCATTACCAGGATGAAGTTCATCGAATTCTTTGATAAAGAAAGAATAATCAAATGATATAGCAACCTTATCTACGTAAGGTTCTATATATTTGTAACACTCTACAATCTCTGCATAAGACTTACCCTGTACTACAGCAATTTTCTTGCATTCTTCTGGTATGCGTCCTGCATATACTTCATTCCACTCATCGAACTTATTTTTCGTTCCAACGAGATCTTCTAGTACGTCTGGTATAATGTACCAAGTTGGTTTGAGTTTACTAATCCAGTAACAATATTTTTCACTATTAAATGCTGCACCTAGCTCAAAAATACTGTTGTCTAGGATGACTTCTCGGCCTGTTTTTAAGGCATTTGCAAAATGATTATAGTACACCTCTGATTCTTCGAAGAGGTGTACTAAAGCATAGTCAAAATCTGTAAATTGTTGTACCATATTAAAAATGGAAAGTGGTGCTTCGTGTGCAATTAACATTATTACCTCATACTACCTTATTAATAAAATCAAGAGATGTACTTAATCTAGCTAGTTTAGCACCTGTATCTGTTATAAAAGAATAAATTTTATTTTCATTAATATAAGAACGCATATCTTCAATATTATATTTGAATATTAGCTTTTTTGCAAGGTCTACATGCCAAATCTCTTTTGCGGATGTTAAATATAACCAGCCAGATCTAGGAGTATAATTTTTTTCAAGTTCTACGTAAAAAGAAGAGTTTTTTACGTTTGTCTTCACATCAATCGTAAAATCCTCTACGTAGAAGTCTATCTTTCTCTTTACTTGATCATAACTACTCGTTGCACGTCTATAATTATAATTTTTAGCTTTCAAATAGTCTTCTACTATTTGTTCTCCGCAGTCTCCAATGAACCCTGTTTCACCATAACGTGCTTGTGAGTTTGCAAACCACATATCAATTACACTCAAATTTCTGTAGCTTAATATTACTATAAAACTCATTCTTAACAGATGCATCTGTTAAGAAATCTCCTAACAGAACAGCTGTCTGTGTAGTTGAGTTCTTTGCCATAATACCTCTATTTTCACAACACCCATGCTTAGCTTCAATATAAACAGCAACATCGGTAGATTGCGTGGCTTCTGCAATTGCGTACGCAATACTACCACACAGCTCTTCCTGTAAAGTACCGCGACGCGCTTGGTGTTGCGCAATACGTATATACTTTGAGAGACCGATTACCTTTTCTTTAGGTATAATACCGATGTATGCAGTTCCATTTACTGGTTGATGGTGGTGTGAGCACATAGACTTTATTTCAGCACGCACTACAAGCATGCCTCTATAGGGAGCAGTTCCATGGGTTCCATCATTTGGGAAAGCTGCTACTTTAGGCGCCTTTTCATAACGACCGCTCATAATCTCTTTGATATACATCTTAGCTAATCTATAACCTGTATTATGAGAATTTGGATCAGTATCAATGTCAATTACCAGAGACTTAAGCACATCTTCGAACTTTTCCGTCAGTTCTTCAATAAGAAGTTCTTTCTCCCCCTCTTCTATATAATCTGAAATATTATCGTTGGCATGAAAACGGGCACCTGCTTTTCTAATCCGCTCAACTATAACTTGGCTGATTGGTGGAGTTTGTTTAACTGTCATTTATTATCCTTCGTAATCACATTAACACTTCTGTTTATTTTTTCTTTGCCGTGTTCCAGCTAACACCAATCATATCTCTTAGCTTACATTTAATCGCCCCAGTCTACCCAGCCGTTAGGGGTTTCATATAGAGTAATCTTCTTTAATCTAATAACTTCTTCTCCATAATGGGCTGCAATGACTGGTGCTAGCATCTCATAGAAGTGCTTGGCAAGATTCTCTGCAGTTGGAACGTAATCAACAATGATTACCTTCATTCCATCTGGATCTTGTTCACTCTTTTTGGTACGATACAAATAAAGTGGCTTAGTTTCCAGACGATTCTTGACGTTGTATGTATATAGGTCCAACTTTTCTTGCCACATTGTCTTAAAATTTTCAGGTATAGCCGCATACACATCTTTTGATATTTGACCATCATTAAAGAACATGTTCATCATAGCCATGTCGCCGCTATAGACAACAAATCCATGATCAAACACAGCATCGATGATATCCATCATGTACTTCTTAAGATTGCCAAAATCGACAACCATACCATTCTCTTCATTACCGTGCTGATTCATTACTGGGCCTTCACATGTCGCGATCACACGATATCGATGTCCGTGTGGATTACGACACTTAGATCCATGATCTGGTACGCGATGACCGACATCGATTTGCACTTCACGACTAATTATGCACCTATTCATATAATATATCTCCATACCTTCTTTGTAGCTATTTTTAGAAAATAACCTTTATGCCTTTTGGCTCGAGTTAAATTGAGATATTGATAATGATTACATTACTCATGTCGCCCACGCATTCTTCCATAGATCAACCTGCATCCGTGGACTATATCTCCAACCATTTTTCATTGCAATTTTTGCAACCTTCTGAGCATTGCTAAAATAATGCTCAGAAGTACCACCCGCTGCCATTACGAATATAGGAACGTCTTGATCATACTCTATAATTGCTCTATTAATATCATGTACGTCTTTTTCATCATCAATCACCCATTTGAAGTATACATGAGCATACGTACTACAATACTGATCCAGTACATCCGGTTTAATGGCCTTTTCCCAATTTTCACCTGAAGAACTCAGCTTCGAACTGACACTGAAAGTGAATTTTATATTTGGATAACGTGGGCCATCATTGGCTGATATAAAGTCATATAGTGGTTGTATTAACTTTTGAGTGCCGTTTGTTTCAAACGTAACGTTTTTCAGATCAAGACCCACCTCTTCAATTTTATTGAAGAGGTTAACATAATGTTTTTGCCATCCTAAGAGAGGCTCACCGCCAGTTAGTATAAGATCTACTTCTGAACCAAATTTACCATGTGGTAATAACTCTCTTATCTTTTCAACCAATTCATCTATTGTATATTCTTTCGAGAGATGTTTAAATCGCGGATCCCATGAAGCATAACTATCACAACCTGTATTAACCAATGGTAATTGATTATATTCATTATATTTGGTTGGGTCTATATCTAATCGTTCGAGAGACTTCTCTCCACGCGGCATAGAAAAACCAGAACATGTGAAATTACAACCGAACATACGTACAAATATACTCGGTTTTCCTACCCACATTCCTTCTCCCTGGATGGAAAAAAAAAAAAGTTCGGATATTTTTAAATATCCGTTAGAAATACTAGGTTTTGTCATAAATAAAATACCTTCTCCTTGTATAGATTAAAATCAAAGGACCAAATATGAATTATCAAAAATTATATTATAAATTAATTGAGAATGCAACTATAAAAAATATTATATATGATAGTACTATTCATCATAAACATCATATTATACCAAAATGTGTTGGTGGTAATAATGATTCTACTAATATTGTAATATTAACTCATCGCGAGCATTTTGTTGCTCATAAATTTCTAACTAAAATATATCCCACCAACATTAAACTTAAATTTGCATGGAATGCAATGTGTAACCTCCATCAGATCGATTTTAATAGAAATTCTCGACATTATTTGAGAAACATAAAATCAATAGCTGGCTATTTAAGTGAAAATAATAAAGATAACGTTTACGTAAACTGCAACGGACAAACTATTAAAGTTACTAAAGATGAATATGCTTCCAATAACCAATTAGTTTTTCATACCTCTGGAATGGTGTATTGCCATGACATCAACGGTAATACCTATTACATAGCTAAGGATCAATATGCAGCAAACAATCAATTGTATGTTGCATCGAGCAGCCCCCTATCTCGATATACAATAAAATATATGTACACTGATACGGTTGAACAACATATATTATATATTTCTAAGAAAGAAGCACGAACTCTCAATAAAAATTATAGATCTCATTGTTTTGATAATAAACTACCCATAATAAAGAAAAGATATAAACAAACCAACACCGGTAAAAAAAGAACCGATCTACCTAACTACTTAGATGATAGTAAATATTACCGTAAAAAAGGTGATGTTGTTTGTTGGGATAAAACAAATAGTATATATAAGGTTGTCTCTGCTACAGAATTTAAGCAGGATAAAAATCTTGTAGGAACAACTTATAATATGGCAACTGTATACTCCCCTCAACAAGAAAAATTTATAAAAATCTCCAGTAAGGAAGCCGCAGAAAAAGGATTAAGAGGTCCTAATATAGGGAAGATAAACGTAATTTCTTTAAAAACAGGTATTCGTTCACAGAAATTAAGAAGTGAATTATTAAATACAGATATTCCTCTAGGAAACAAATCTCTTTATATAACCACCGGCAAAACAGGTGTTCATTATATCGAATATAAACTTGGATTAAAATTATTTACATTAGATCAACAACAGATAGATATTTTTGAACAGAGACTTCAAAAATATCTATCATCAATTCGTAGATAAGGTCACAAGAAGCTGGCCGTCTGGTGCATCTTTGAAGTATTTCTTACCTACTATCTCATTATGTCCAAACATTACTTCTTACTCTTTCGCTTATTACGTCTCTTAACTGAACCGATCTTCCGCCGGCCCTTCCTGGGCCTGTTTTTTGCTGGCCACACCATACCACTCTGCCTTTTCTAATTGTTTACTGATTGGATCTAGAGCCTTCTCTAGATTATCAATATTATCAAACACTTTTTGTGCTTTTTCAAGCATTTTTTCTTGACTTCTAGTTAAAGATACTGCTTCTAGAGACACTGCCTTCTTGAAGTTGTTTTTCTTAATTTCATATTTCTCTTCAACATGATCCGCTGCACTGTTGATTGTTCCCTTATTTTCATCAACAATATCTTGCAGTTCATTGGTGCGCTTGACTAATACTTCCAACAACTCTGTGTTTGTTCGCGGCCGGCCATCAATAGCACTGCCACGAAGAAGTTTGGTGAATTCCTTCTCATCATCGTCGCCAAATACTATCATCTTGTCCTCCAGAGGAGAGACGACATTAATCGTTACACCAAGTGTATACATCAGACACTCGAGAGTCTCGTTATCGAGCAATTTCAATAACTTAGCGATATTAGCAAACCGATATGCAAGACGCTCGATCTTTGAAGCAGTGATCTGTTCGTCTTCACTATCTGGATCTGGTGCCGACTCACGGAGCGTATCAGCAACGAGCTTGAAATCAGTGACAGTGAAACTACCTTGTGTCTCAAATACCTTCTTGAACGCCTTGCTGCACTTCTTGAGCTGAGGATGAACAACAATATCAAGTTCATGCTTTACCTCAGCTGTTCCAATGACCTCATCTTCGTATGTTGTAATTTTCTGTTCGATCTTCGAAATATCGAGTAGACTCATAGTGTACGTCTCCACTTTCTCATTGCTGTTTCGCGATGATATCTATTTGCTTTGTTGTAGAATATTTCACCATTAAGGTGGTCAAGCTCATGTAACATTACACGGGCCGTCATTCCAGTATACTTTTCTGTGACAGTTTCGCCGTTTGGCAGTTGATAACGAATCCTGACATGTCGAGGTCTCTTGATCGGCATGAATAGCCCTGGATATGTCAAGCATCCCTCATCAAGAGATATTACTTCGTTAGACACATCTACTATACGTGGATTGAAACATACTATATTCTGCGGCTGACTGAAAACAGCAAAAATACTGTATGGAATACCGACTTGATTAGCAGCTAAACCAACGCCTCTGCTATCAATCATCAGTCTTACCAATTGTTGTGAAAATTCAACAGGATCAAACGGAGGATCATTAAAATCGAACTTGGCCGTTGGCTGTTTCAGTATTGGATCGTCTCTGTCAACTAATTTCATTATTTTTCTTTCTCGTGGGGCAATCACGCTGGTGACACGGGAATTTACACGATTGTGTCATTGGTACGCCACACAACGGACATTTTGTATATACTTTGTCTGGGTCAGTCATTGACAATCTCTATCACTTCCAATAGCGCCTCATCACAAGAGATTCCTCTCTGATTTGGACACTCTTCTTTCACACTATTCATCGACAAATTCGGAGTGCCGCATTGTATACATGTTCCTATGAACTTTTCTCCCTTTGGAGATGTTCGGATTAGTGCATGTGTATTATTCATCTTCGCATCCTCTACACGCTGCATTTGCTTCCGCTCCACACGTTGGACACACCTCAATTACTACTGGGGTGAGACTATCGACCCAAGCAGCTGTCTTTTCTTTAATCTCATATGGTTCAGCATCGACTGGTATAGTTTTGACTGTTATAGTTGGCTTGTCAGTCATTGAGGCACCTTAAAATTCAATACCACATCTCCTCCAGTCTTAATGTCTAGAAAGTATGGTTTACCTAATCTTTGCATGTTTTCTAACATGTTCTTTGTACCAGCACTTTCACCATTCCAAACAATTACCGCAGCATCAGCATATTCTGCCATTTCCTTGTTGCGGATTGGTCCTGCAGCCTTTCCATGAAGGTTCCAGTCTGGCGGCATGTACTTAATCGGAACATTATTCTGAACTGCCCACTGTTCGCCTAAGCGATCCACTCCATGCGCAGTACCAGAAACCACTTCAGTGATATCAAAGCCACTACGCTTAATTACAGCTGCAACGAAACCATAATCTGTTATTTCACGCGAACCAGCAATGATTACTTTCATTCTTCAAATCCTTCATATAGATACGCTTCAATGACTACTGGCTTTTTTCTAAATTTCACTTTAATGACTCCATTGCTAATTTATATCCATCTGCAAATCCATCTCTATAACCAATTTTATATTGATCTGGAGGTAAATTCAACTTAATTTTGTCTGTGGTATATGGATAATAATCACCTGGATACAGTTCTCTATATGAGTCGCCAATGTAAGAATATTTGTATGGAGGTGGATCACCAACATGCGTGTTATATGATACTTTATAAGACATTATTATACCTTTATACTAGAAAAATTACTTGAATTTACGTAAATATTCTTCATAACTATCTTTATTCTTTTCATATATACCCAATCCGTTATTACATGCAGTGCATAACAGAGCTCTAAATTTTCCAGTATTATGATCATGATCTACGTGTGGAGATGACATTATTTTATTACATATCATACAAGCGTTCTTCTGATCAATAAGAGATTTCTCATATTTCTCATAACTCATATCAATAATGCCGTATTTTTTTAACCATCTTTTTTCACTTAAGTGAGCTTTATTCTTATTTCTATAATCTAAAGCTTTCTCTTTATTATATTGTCTTTTATAATAATCTGGGTCTTCTCTAGAGCGGCGCTCAGTATACTCCTTGCGCTTTTGTTGCAAATGTTCTTTATTTTTAATTGACCACAATTTATGATAATTGGGATCACTTACAGCTGGTAAATCATTATGCAATTCTCTTTTCTTTCTCATTTTATTTCTCCGAAGTTGGTTCTGTTAATATAGTATTTATACAGAACCAACTTCATGATTTTAATAAATATGAAAAATTACTTCGTTTTGCAAAACGAACAACTTGTTCGAATTTATCAACCATTTGTTCTTTATGAGATATTACAAATATATTTGTATCCGGAGATACATGATTAATGATATCCACCAACGCATCTGCACCCACATTATCCATGGAGCTATCAAAAACTTCATCAAGTATCAGAATATTTGTTGCAACGCTGTTTCTAAGCTTTGCAACTGCTCTCCACGTAAATAAAATTGCTAGGTTTATTCTCTGCTTCTCACCCTCAGAAAAAGAACCATAAGTGAACTCATCACGGTGTCTACTCTTAATAGTCTCATTAAATTCTTGATCTATTTCAAACTGTACAAAAAAATCCATTGCAGAAAGATATTTATTGATCAATTTGTTAATAACAGGAATGTATTGCTTAATAATGCGAGCTTTGATGCCCGAATCCTTAAGAAGAGACATAGCTACTTGATACAATAATCTCTGATCTTTGGATTTAGACATTTGATTATCCAAATCTTTGAGTTCATTTTCTATTAATTCTATATTAATAGATTCATTACGATCTGTGATAGTATTGAGATTTTCTATTTCTTTATTTAATTCATCATTATAAGATTCTAGATTGGCAATCTGTGTTTTGATACGATGTCTGTCCAGTTCTACTTTATTAATAGTTTGAAATATTTCATTAATTTCAGCTATCGTATTATTGACGAGCTGGATTTGCTCATTGATCATGACAAATCCATTATTAACCTCTTCAATTTCAATGGCCTTTTCACTTAAAATATCTGCGCGAAATCCAGGTTCAATAGACTGTCTACAAGTAGGACATTCATCATGAGTGTTGAAGAATTCAATATCTTTATTAAGATTATTCAATTTTGATTGAAGCTGATGACTCATACTACTGAGCTTATCTACACGCTTTTTATGTTTATCTGCTTCACTAGTCTTCTCTTTGAGCTCGAATAACTTGATGACGTGTTCTTCATACTCTGCATTCAAACTATGAATTTGATCAATAACAGAAGCAATCTTACTCTTCTTTTCATTTATCAGAGTATCTCTAGTTTCAGCTAGCTGCATCAAATGTTGCTTTGTCAGACGCAAACGCTCTTCTATAATTTTTTGTTTATTACTGAGACTGGTTATTTCTTCATTATTATTGGCAATACGCTCTTTGAGAAGAGCGTTCATTACCGTGAACACCTGCAGATCAAGAAGATCTTCTACAATTTCTCTACGTCGTTGAGATGTTAACTTCATAAACGGTGTATATGTGGCAGATCCAAGAACAACTACCTGACAAAAACTCTTATAGTTAAGTTTAAGAATCTGCCGTTCTAGAATAGATTGATAGTCGCGTGTGTCCGCCTCTTGGTTGAGTAAAATGCCATTCTTATAGACTTCAAATATATTTGGTTTCATACCCCGTCTTACCAAATACTCGATAGACCCTATGGAGAATTCAATTTCCACTACCATATGCTTACCGGTAATTGAATTAATTAGTTGGGGCTTATTAACATCTCTAAAAGGTTTACCAAACAAAGCAAAGGTAAGCGCATCTAAAATAGAGCTCTTACCTGCACCATTCTCACCGATAATTAATGTAGTGTTATGCTTATTAAGCTCAATCTCAGTGAATATATTACCAGTTGAAAGCATATTCTTCCATCTGAGTTTTTTAAAGATTATCATTGCAACGTCATCGCCTCTGCATATAATGAACTAATTACTTCTTCAAGAAGTATATTATCTACACCTAGTTCATTGCCTCTGATATATTTCTTAAAAATATCCATTGTAGATTCTGCTTCATCTACAATATCTTCATCATCTTCTAAATTAAGATTAAGATGATCTTCAACTATCTGCAAATCAATTGCACCAGCTGCTTCAATTTTATTAGCGAATATATCAAACCAATGAGGATTATTCTTCTCTGTAACAATTACTTTGACAATTTTATTCTTAAAAATGGAGTAATCCATCTGAACAATGCTTGTCAAAGTTATATCGCTGTCATTATACCATGTTTTGGTAAAAAGTGTAAATGGATTCTTTATAAATTGCAATTGTCTCGTGGCCAGATCAAACACGTGAAATCCACGATCATCATCGTAATCAGACCAAGTAAACTCAGCATGGGACCCAAGATAAAAAATACTACCATTAGTACTCCTATGATGATAATGACCAGTAAGAACAATATCGAATTTATCAAAAGTCGCAACATCATCTCCCTGAGAAACCATTGACCCCCTGTGCATTTCAAATCCAGCGAGCTCTAAATGCCCAATTGCAATCTGAGCCTGAGTTGTCTTGATCAATTCCATAGTATCAATCCGATTTTCATCGTTAATCCATGGAATCATGGCTAGTTTACACCCACCCAGTTCTATTTCTTCTGGACCGGTATAGATCTTGATATTATCAAATTTACCGTCAATTAATTCAGACATAGAATTGATCAAATTGGTCGACTTATAGTGACAGTCATGATTGCCAACAATAAAATGACAATCAATATTCATGTCTTTGAGTGGTTTTAAGAAATCTGTACGTAATCTAGATGCCGTATAATAATTGATGAATTTGCGACGATCCACTAAATCACCACAGTGTATTACCGTAGTGATATTATTCTCTCTAAGATATGGAAAAAATACTTCGTCTAAAAATTTCTTACTATTATCCAAGAAAATCTTTTGATCGTTACGACACCCAAAAGTGAGTGTCAGTTATAAGTGCTATTCGCATTACTGACTCTCCTTTCTCATTAGTTTATAATACATGTGTTTTGATACTCCAGTCTGTCTTTTAAGATCGTTCCATCCATGATAAACTTTATCATGATATACTATTTCTATAGTTCTTGGCCCCGATTTACCTATTCTGCTTGATATATCATCTTTTCCATTATAATTTGCTTTATAATTTGCTTTTGATATATTAGTCTGCAGCTTCAGATCGTTCCAACCATAGTATATTTTACCCAAATATTCAATTGCAATTGTGTTGTAACAATTTTTACCTACTCTTGACCCATCATTCTTAAGATTCTTGATAGCTATTTCTCTCATCTTATCATAATTATTGGTCCAATTTGCTTTAGTAGATCTCGAAACAGCACTTCTTTGACCCAAAGAACGTTCTGACAAGTAATACTGTTTTTTCTCAATTGATATCGATTCTGCCCAATTAGGAATTCTTTTACTGGGATGATTCTCAATTAAATTATTTCTGTGTATTCTACGGGCTATATCATATTCTCTACTAGTAAATAATCCTTTGTGGGAAAAGGCAAACCGATGCATCGCCCAACACATTTTAATATAATCCTGTTTTGTACTAACAAATTTCGTTAATAATAAATGAGCAATGTAATGTTCTCTATATGTTAGACGTACAATGTTTGATTCATCATTTACACCACCAAGTGATTTTGGCAAAATGTGATGTTTTTCGAAATCCGATTCTAATATATTGTTTCGTCTAAATTCAATTAAATTATCATACCACCTTTTATACTTGTTTGCAATCATCTCGCGCTCCTAAATTATTGCGGTGTGCAATTCGCATCAATGACTCGCCTTTCCATAATGATTGATATAATTCTCTCTCTCATCACAGGAAATAAGTCCAATATTGAACATTCTATCTACTATAGGCATCATGTCTTCTCTTGTATCGGGGACCATAATATTGATGTTGTCACAGAATTTTTCAACTAAAGAATGAATTAATTCAAGTTCCATTAGATGATTCATCTACAAATTTCTCCAATCCCACTGCATTTTTCTTCTTAATTTTATCTGCAGCTAATTTATCTTCAAACTGTCTAATAACATCGTGACTGTATTCGTTACCTATACTGCCAGTAGAAAGTTCTCCTTCTAATTCGAATTTGAGATGACTGGCTTCGAAATTCTTATGCTTAATATATGTTTGGCGTTTCTCTTTTGAGATTCTTCTAATAAAGGCATTCCACGCCACCATAGTAAAGTAAGCAAAAGGATTATTAGTCTTATCAGGATCAAAGCTTTTAGCTGCAAATACGCAATTCTCAATAGCATCAGCTATCATTTCATCTTTATATGTGTACCCACTAAAGTTAGCTCTAACCGCCAAGTTTGTACAAATTTGTATGATAGCCAAACCTATGGCGTCAGACATACGCGGTTCCTTGGTGATCTCATTCCTTTTAAATTGTTCATATTGTGCCTTGTAGTGACACATTTCTGAATATAATTCCTTGTTACTACAATAATGCTTGACAACTTTCTTATTATTCATCTTCTACTCTTATATTATAGATCTTGTAAGGTAATTTTTCACTAGCGTATATATGAACTCTCTCCTCAAAGTGATCTAGTGTAATATTATTTTTACTTTTCCATCTTAAATCATCAGCAACATCATATAGTTTGGCATAAGTCTTGTCTTTGTGTTTTCTCAAAATTCGACCAATAGATTGCAGTACCTTAATACGCGTTTTCATTGGGTGTGCAAATATGGCATTAGTCAAATTAGGTATATTGGTACCTTCAGCAAAAGAACCGATAGAAGCAACAATAATAGCATCTTCTTCTTCCATCACAGTTTTTCGTATTTGTTCACGTTGAATTGTTGAGATTTCTCCTGCAATGAAGTATATTTTTCTATCTGGTGCATCTTTCAATAATTGATTATAGAGCAATTCTCCATGAATTTCAACATATCTATAAAGTATTACTGTATTTCCTTTAGTCGAAAGAGCTAGATTTCTAATAAATCTATTTCTTGTTTCGTTTTTTATTAACCATTCAAGCTCTTTTGGATAAGAAAGTTTTGATACAGCTTTACGCTGTTCATCACTATAGTGTAAGACTAAACCCTTAATTTTAACAGGTGTTATATAATCATCACCCATAAGCTTTTCTAATTTAGCGGCCACTTTCACTGGGCCAAAAAGACCCACTAGAACTGATTCATGAATAGTAGTACCATCTAAAGTACCAGTGAAACCGAACCGTCTATAGGCATTACTGCATGCCTCTAAAATACGGGTTAATTCTTTGGCTTTGCATCCATGAGCTTCATCTCCAATGACCATATCAAATTGCTTAAACCACTCCTCGGGCATATTTTGTAGAGATTGCCAAGTTGCGCAAGTAATTCTGGGAGATTTATGTTCTATTTTAATAATTTTCATTACATATCTACTCTTTTTACACCAAAAGAAACGCCATTTTCACTAATGACATCCCTTTTCATCTTTAATGCATATCTAAGTTTATGTTCTTTTATATTATACGGTATAAGAGATTCTGATAACGTCACTTCGGAAAAGTCCAATTCAAACCATTTATCTTGCTCTTTAAGAAATATCTTAAATTTGTTTTTTGAATAATGATTGGTCCCTGATGTCTTCAATACCTTTAATGCTTTTGAGGGTCCATCTTTCTTCATTGGATTGTTGGTCTCAAATATATTCGAATGATTATTTGTCCGCGCATTAATGGTTTTTTCATGAATCTCTTTTATTCTAAATGGTGAGTTCTTTTTCATATAATCAAGTTGTTTATCTCTTGAACCATCATACCATGATATTGATACAGCTCTACTATGTCTTTCACAATATTCTGGGTCCTCTCTCAACCTCTTCATCTGCATTTTTACTGCAACACTATGCTCTTTTTTCAATAAATCGTATAATCTAGAATTGTGATATCTATTCAAAGTATTTTTGGATTTCATTCTCATTGCATTGAATGCAAACGCCATTTTATATTTAAATTTGTCTGTAGTAAATTTAACCAAAAGAGCATGTAGAACGAAGTGTTCACGGGCAGATACAAATATTAAATTTTCAGATTTATTCGACCCACCCATACATCGAGGAAGAATATGATGTACTTCTCCATATTCTTCCTCTAAAGGATATTCAATTCTCTTTTGTATTATATTACAATACCACTTATAGTACTTGTTTTTTAATATACAACTGCAACCATCTATCGTCAATTTCATCATTTTCTGTAATATCCCTAGCCAGTTTATAGATATTACTATTTATCATTTTTATATTTTCATTGCCATTAAATTTGTATACATTGCCATCCTCACATGTGATTTCTACAATAAGAGGTTCCTTTTCTCTACCGGAGTAGACACCATGTATTTCTTCCTCAATAGTAGAGCCATAATCCCTAAAATCGCCTATCATTTGTTCTACTAGAGTGGTTCTCGGTACGATAAGCAAAACCCTATCTTTATTGAAATATCTCAATAATAGATATATCATAAAGCTCTTACCAGAAGAGGTGGGGCTGAGTAACAGAGCTCTGCTGGTACGTACACAGGTTGCAAACGCAGAGACTTGATACTCTCTTCGCTGAAATTTCTCAGGTATATTGAGAGAATCAATAAATTTATTAGCTTCTACAAGGCTAAAGTTATTGTCAAAGTCATTATCACAGACAACATTATAGCCAACTGAGGAACAATATTCAATAACTTGATCACGTAAACCACCATATACAGTCTTGGTTAATAAATTAAACAAACGCATCTTTCCATCCCATTGTCTATTTCTGACTTTAGGATGGAAAGATGCGTTTGGAATAAGAAATGAGAACTTATCACTTAGTTCATAGGCAGTGCTGGTATCACATTCTATTTTATCATATACTGCATTAATTCTCGTTATTTTTACTTGATCTGTCAACCACCACCACTCCACTTAAGAAAATCGATTGCGCTTTTAATATCAAATCCCCTTCTACCAATCTGCTTAATAATATTTTCAAGTAGTTCCACTTTTTCTTGTTGTAGAGCTATCTTGAGATTTGCGGCAATAATTTCAGGGTCACCATCAAGATACATAGGAACTTCTGTCTTAATAATCATACCGCGCGGTGGATGCTCCCAACCAAGTGCCTGAGATTCTTTAGAGGGCCCTAGCGTGTAAAATTCGTATTTAAGAAGCTTAAGTCTCTTGGCCTCTTGTTCATATTTTCGAAGTAACAAACGTTCCTCCGAATACATTTTCATGTATTTGGCATGCAACTTGGATGTTTTAATACTTTGATAGGCTAGATCAGTTATATCAATTTCCGAATCAACCGCCCAAATTTCATGAATCTCATCTAGTTTCATTGTTCACCTTTCTAATAATGTATTATAATATATCATTGATCTCAATAAGTCAATGTATTATAATACACTGAATGTCAGATAAGTGAATTCAAAAGTCGCAGCTGTAGAAATAAAATTGACTTCATTATCAGTAGTATTGAAATGAAAGCCACCTAGATGTATAGGGTGCGCATCGACTAGTGTGATTTCTGCTACAGCCTTGTGCAAGCTATTTTCAATGCTGATTGTAATATCAGAATCTAGCCAAGTACCTGTTTCCTTCTTTCTAGAAGAAATCGATTTATACTGTGCAGGATTGGTTGGAAATCCTCTACGATTAATCCAATCATATATCTCATTATAATTTTGTAAATTTTCATCCAATTTAAACACTATAGCCAGTGGACTATACTGTAAGTGTGTAACCTGTTCTTTAATAGGTACGAACGGATTTCCTATTTCCAATGATGGAAATGACAAGTCTGGTGTTGAAATTTCTTGTATAAAGAACTCTACATTTGGAGCTCTCTTAAGAATGAATTTAAAATTCTGTGGATTGAAAAAGTTATTGTTAGTAGGTGTCGTTGACATTATCACTCCTGTCGCTTTATTCTTAATATTTATTATATATTATTTCTTTCATGGCACACCATATTATAATAATAGTTGAAAGCCATGGCAACAGAAATTTTGCAACTTTTAGGTTGCCTCTGATACCGAACCCGTATATAATAAGCGCATGACAAGGAGAGAGTCATGTACACGATGGTTCCTGCGAATCTCGAACTGATCAATAATTTCCGTGATCAGACCACCGCCGAAAGGCTCAGGATTCTGATTTCGTTTGTGCTGGAGTATATCCCCGACGAGAAGGCCTTTGTCGGCCGCAAGACCCGGTCCAAGGACCACCCGGTTCTCGACTTCCTGCATAAGTGGGCAAAGTCGAATGATATTGAATTGTCGAATGAGATGTATGCGTGGGGTGTACCTGTTCGTAAACTGCAGGTTAAGTGCCCTCAGATTATTAATAATCTGAGCAACTTCATTAATGAATCGTGGGTGTGGATTTCTGAATTGCCGCGTGTAGATCTGCGCGCACTTCATAATGCTATCTATAACATGTATTTTGATAATACGCGCGTATATATCAAGCGTATTCGTGGTATTCTTCGTCGTCACGGCTATTCGCTGCTGGGCAATGGCGCTTATTCTGAGGTGTGGGGCAAGGAAGGGTCTGAGTGGGTTTACAAGATCAACGGCGGCTGTGATGACGGCTGGTGTGAATATGTGGCTTGGGCCACGGAACGCGGTTATAATACCACTTACGCTCCGCGCGTCCATGCCCTTAAGAAGTATAATGGTTTCTATATCGCTAAGATGCAGCGCTATAGCAAGACGCTGAGCGACTTCCGTAATTCTGCGCAGTATGACACTTCTCGCGAAGCGCGTGAAGAATATCGACTTTTTGATATTATTCGCAATTATACCTATAGTCGCGAGCTGCAGAACATCAAGAACGCCGAACGTAACAAGATTGACCAGCAGTTTCCTGGATTGATCGAATTCCTAGCTGATATGCTGTCGCGGTTCAACAGCGGCCTGGATTTGCATGACGGCAATTTCATGATCGATAAGAACGGCTTTTTGGTTGTGACTGATCCTATTGTGCATAGCGAATCCACCTCGCGCACCACGCGAATCCGCAATGGTGTGGTTGCTAACTGATATAATTGATTAGAGGAAATTAACAATGCATATCATCGGCGGACATGATTACTACGATTGCATGTTGGCCTATGGCCGCGACATGGACATCGTATTTGTCCGTGACGGCCGCAAGGTGCGGGCGAAGCGCTCCTCTGATGATTTTGACTGGTTGCGTTCTTCACATGACCAGGTGCACCTTCGTTTTCATAATTCACCTGTGAAGCAGCCATGGCGCACTGACTGGATCGATGTGGGCCCCACTCATAAAATTCGATATAAGCTGATCACTGTCATTGTTGCAGATACTCTGTATCGCGGCATGCGGATTTGTGTGTCTAGCGAAAAGATGCCTTCTCTGCATCCCGACCTTCCATTTCAATATGTGTGGTCGGATGAGCAGCTCGATAAGTTGATCCCTGGTCTGACCGCATATGAGTCAGGTGGAATGTTTGCATCTCCTAAGGAACAACGACCCCGCTGGTTCACCGCTAAAAAGCTCTCTCGCGAACAGATTGATACTATGATCAATCATCAAATTGCGGTTGTTGTTGAAGACACTGGAAATGATGATATCATTATCAACGGTGACAATCTGAAAAATATTGCTTTCTTCAAGGTGCTTGATCCGTTGCAGTGCTATACTGTGTTGTATGACTGGATCAGTGGTGTGCTTTCAACGAATGCAAATAAGATGGTTCAGATTCAGGACCCGAAGATTTTGTTGAAGAAACATGGAATGGATGAAACTAGTTTCCGTAATCCGAAAAGGAAGAAAACATGATGTGGTTTTTAGTGGCCCTAGCCTATTTTACAATAGGTGCGTTAATAGCTACAATAGTGGCTTACGTACAAAAACGTGATCCAAAAAACCGGACTGATGAGATTGTTGATAGTATGGTCCTAGTATTCTTCTGCTGGCCATTCATAATTGTGTTTTTACCTATTATTTTCATTATTTTCGGTCTTATTTTCGGTATTATGTGGGTGTTTAAACAAATAGTAAAATCATTACCGGAATAAAAAGGGGGGACATATGTCCCCCCTGAAGTTCTTTATTGTTATTATTGTCTTTTATTTAGCTAATATTTTGGGTTAAGGTGTATTTTGATATCAAAAGATGAATTAGAAAGATTGTATTTTAAAGAAGACTTAAGCGCCCTCCATATATCAAAAATATTAGGGGTAAGTAATGTAACTGTGTCTAATTGGCTGCGCAAGTATAATATTGAACCGAAAACTGTTAGTGCAACAACTATCAAAAACAATAAGAAAAGAAACAAATTTCCTATATTAAATGACAAAGAATGGTTATATGATCAACGAGTCAATAAACAATTGTCTTATGATGCTATAGCGGAACTAGTTGGTTGTAGTGTTATACCGGTTAAACGTGCTATTAAAAAATATAAGATACCTTTGATCAGATACAATGAATCAAATGCGCTTACCAACTCTTTTCTTCGAAATAAAAATTGGTTAAAAGAGCAACATATTGATAATAAAAGAACTTTACTAGATATAGCGGAAGAAATTGGCAGCACTGTTCCTACTTTGTCGCGATTCTTATCATACCATAATATAGTAGCAAATAATACAAATATATATCCAAGAAAAATTACTAGAAATAGTAAAGAGCAAGCTGAATTATCTGATTATATAAAGACTATTACCCATGATGTAATAATTAATGATAGGAAATTATTAGAAGGTGCTGAGATTGATATTTTATTGCCTTCATTTCGTCTTGCAATAGAATATAACGGCAATTTTTATCATTCATATCAACCAGAACAGTCTAATGAAAATTTGAGAAAAGGTAGAAATTATCATTTAAATAAAACTAAAAAAATAGAAGAACAAGGATATGAATTAATTCATATATGGAGTGATGATTGGAAATTTAGACAAGATATAGTCAAATCTATAATAAGCTCCAAGCTAAACAACAATAAACGTATATATGCACGTAAATGTAAAATACAAATAATTAATAAATCACAAAAAAATTCCTTCTTAAGAGAAAATCATATACAGGGCAATGATCACAGTTCAGTTGATATAGGATTATTTTTTGACCAAAATCTATATGCTGTTATGACTTTTTGTAAGTCTCGTTATAATAAGAAGTACTCATGGGAACTGTCGAGATTTTGTAGTAAGAAATATATTAATATTGTTGGTGGTTTTAGTAAGTTATTAGATTATTTTGTGAGTATATATGGCACGAGTATTATATCATATGCAGACAGATCTAGATCGAACGGTAATGTTTATCATAAGAACGGATTTAAGCTTATAAAGATCAATCCTCCATCATACTATTATATAGATTTACGTAAAAATGAACAAAGATTACATAGGTCACAATTTACTAAATCAAAAATCACTAATAAAGAAGATACGCGAACAGAAGAACAAATTATGTTTGATCGTGGATACAAGAAAATTTTTGATTGTGGAACAATGGTATTTGCTTTAGAGTAACAAAAAACTCCTAGAAAATAATCCTAGGAGTTTTTTGTTAACCTATTGAAATCATTAAGAAATTACATTAAGTTATTTACAATGATTCTTCTATAATACTTGTTAGTATTAAGAGCTAGTTCGCCAAGGCCCTTATAAGTACCTTCTGCGTATGGATTTGCAACCATTCCGTAACGAGTCTTGAAACCGATCTTCGGTGTGAAGTTGTTAGGATCTGTTGCTCGAACCATCTGTAGAGGTACGTATGGGCAATAGAAGAGACCTGCGTCGAATGCATTGGATCCCTTGTAGCCAAGAGTGATGTAGTTACCACCGACAGCATATGGGTCAATGTAGACCTTATACTTGCCGTTAAGGATACCTACAAACGTATTACCCGTGTCATCCGATGAGAGATTATTGCCAGCAATTGCCGGTGTGTAATCAAGCTTACCTGCCATTGTAAGAGCAGAAGCTACGTCAGACGAACAGATAATGACGTTACCACGACCACGACGCGTCTGCTTAGCAATTGCGTTTGCTTCGCGCTCGATCTGGAACATCAAGCCCTTGAACTTTTCAACTGACCAACGGCCGTTGGCGTCGGTATCAAGGTCAAAGATACCAGTTGTAGTTACGTTCTCCTGGGCACCTGGAACAGCTGTGATGTTAATCGTACGAACAACTTCACGGTTGATTTCTGCAAGAATTTCTGCAGACAGGATGTTGGAGAGTTCGGACTCTGCATCGAGACCATGGATAGCCTTGAGGTCCTGTGCGAGCTCAAGTGAATACTCTGCCTTGAGGGCACGGCTCTTAGCTGTAACCGTAGTCTTTTCGATGGAGAATGCCATCTGTGCGAATGCGGTATTACCGTCAGAACCAAGTGCTTCTGCCTGTGCAGTTGACATACCGGTACCGGTATTGTAGGTGTTAACAGCAGACAGACCAGTCGTGTTAGAGTCACCAGGCATAGAACCGGTAAACTTCTGACCGAATGTATTAGCGCCAGTGGTTACCGAGGAGAATGCAGTGTTGACTTCATTATAGAAGGTTTCGTTGTCTGCATAACCCTGGCCATGACCACCAGTGCTGTTTGCCTGTGTGTTATAACGCGAACGCATTGCGAAGATAAGACCGGTTGGACCAGTCATTGTCTGAACACCGCAAATGTCGTAAGCGATTAGATTTGGCATTGCTCGGCGAACGAGAGATACCAATACTGGGTCGAAAGTGTCAATACCACCAGAGCCAGCTGTAGAGCTAGATCCACCCATTGAGTTAACAGGAACAGATGTTTCTGTCAATGACTGGAAATTGCCATGGGATGCATCTTCGCGAAGTGCACGTTCTGTGTTCTCTAGAATGACTGCAGTATCGCGACGACGATATACGTCCTTAATCGGATTAAGATCGGCGTGGTCCAACACTGGACCCCATTTTCTTTGAAGTTCCTCAACCAGATACATTATTGTTTCCTTCCTTCTGGATTAATATAATTTATTTATAAAATTTCAAATTTTACTACGAGTTGTGCGTTCTATAGCACTTACGTAACGAGCGATATTAGGATCTGTAACTACAGTCTTTGGTGTTTCAGACTCAAATGTCTCGTCGACGATATTTGAAGAATGCACCTTCTTCTGTTCTGTGAAGTAAGTTTTCTTGATCAGCTGAAGCTTTTCCGATAGGTCATCTAGATCTCCGGAGAATTCAACAGCTTCAATCATGGTACGGAACTTTTCCTGGTCGGCTAAAGTCATGCCATGCATTGCTTCTTCTACCATCGATTCGATTTCTGCTTCGATCAATGCATTCTTGATATTGATGTTTTCATCAATTTGGTTATTGAGCATAGACTCGAGTTCCTCAACGCGCGCAGCAAGTTCTTCGACAACTTCAACACTTTCTTCAGGAATAGAGATATTATGCTCTACAAACAAGTTACGAAGATCCTTGATGAACTCTTCTGTGAGCTCAGAACGTAGAGTTGATTCAATAGCAACTTGATTGTCTTCCATCCAAGACTCGACTGCATAATCGATATACTTGTCTAGTTGCTCAGTCAAATTAGAAACAACTTCATCTACCTGACCAGAAAGATCTTCAACGATTTCTTCTACTTGCTTTGTATAAGTTTCTTCGTATAGTGCACGAAGACTCTTAATTTCTTCTTCAGCACGCGCCATTACTGCAGCCTCGAATAGCGTAGTGGCTGTGCTCTTAAATTCTTCTGATAGATCCTGTCCATCAAACATCTTCTCTACATCTTCGCGTGCAGCGGATGGCTTCATGGCAACAGAAGCTCTATTTGATGCTGCATTATTAGAGACAGAATCTGCTTCATGTCCGATCTGTGCAATACTTGCGTTATATAGTTTAACTAATTCATCTGTACTCATTGCATGCATAGCACCAATAGCTGCACGGATGACCTCAAATTTAGACATTGGGTCGCTAATAGCCATTGCGCCCGGCTTTAGTGTATCAACCGCAGCTTCGTTCATGTTTGTTTCCTTTTTTGTAATTACTTCTTCCTTGGCATTAACTTTTGCACGACCGAAAACCTTATCACCAGCAAGTTTCAACCCCTTGCGACGTGGTGATCCTTTAATCTCTGCCATTTTCGATTTGGTAATATACGTACCAATCTTGTCCTTTGACAGCTCATTAATTGGCTCGTCACTAACTGCTAATTCGGTAACATCTACTGTTGATTCTGTTGTTTGATCAGGAACCTCAGTGACAGTGACGTTCTCACTAAGTGTTTTCCGAATCGCATCCATAAAATTTGCCATTGTAATCTCCGAAAATATTTGATATAAGTTATTTATTATTTAAAGAAATTTGATATCATTTACCAATTAGCAAGTCTAGATGCTTTTTGAAAAAGAATAATTTCTGTTCTTCTAATTCACGTGATGAAAGTCTGTGCATATGGCGCTTCATATTATCGGCAGATTCTTCTTTCCACGTGCCGGATAATGGATCAAAAATCCATTCAACACCCTCCATAATTCCCTTGACAAATGCATCTGGGGCAGATGGATCGGCAACAATATCTGCCGCGGTTGCAAGACGGAAATCGTCCTGCACCTCCATGATACCTTCCTTCATTGGTTTAAGAGTGCCCATACCACGTGAGGAAACACCTAGATTAGCACCGCTCTTGAGAAGACCAAGGGCGAGGTTGCCCATTGGAGTCTCAGTTAGTCGGGCTTTACCAATATAATTATTGCCGTCGCGCTTAAGCTCAGTGATAATATGAGACACGCGATCTAGATTAATTTGTGGTCCTTGTGGGTGACCAAGCTCACCATATGCACGATTGTTTTCAACAATATCCTTCATGTAACGCGTGACTTCGCGCTCCATTACACCCATTGGGTATATACGGCCGTTCTTGTTCTTTAACTCAGCTTGAAGGAAAATTCCTTCGATGAAGTGTTTCTTCTCACCAGACTCTGCAGTTTCGGTGATGTAGCTAACATCTTCGTGCAATTCGGTAATTAGTTTCATTTGTTAGTTCCTAAATGCAACGGGGACTGCTTTAACCAAACCAGCTGCATTATTAGACGCAAGTGTGTCTGTCAATCCTTTTTCGAAAACAAAAGATTCTGCCGCCCCCAAAGTAATAGTTCCTATAGTAACACCATTGGCATATGCTTGAGTAATAAGATGTGCCGCTGTATCCGTGTTTAATAAACGAACTGCTTTATTAGCACCAAACGTATTGGCAACAGTATTACAAGGAGTTTCTGTTGATAGTACTTTAATAACTGTTGTCATTTTGTTATTTCTTCTTTGTTGCTGCTATTTTCTTACGCAGGTTAGATAATTTGACGTTCAGTGGATCGTTATAATCCACTTTTCCACCTTTTAAAACAATGGAATCGATTTTATTGCTCAATTCCTTTGCTTGTGATTTGAGATCAACTGCTTTTGCTTCTGCGAGTGACTTCCTTGACAACTCATCGATCGGTTCGACTTCTTCAGAAGCGTTGACCTTTGCACTTCCAGACAATTTCTTAATTGCTGTTTTCAAACCACGATATCTTTTATCTATGGTCTTTTCATACTTTTCTGCCCGATCAAAGGCATCTTGAAATTTTTTAGATCCCATTCTTTCACGATATCCAACTTCTCTGTTATAGCTTCTAAGTTTATGGGCCTTGTCTTTTTCATCTGAAGCGTTGAGTGCATAGGAACCAAGTGTTTTCTTGCTCAGCTCATCGATCGGTTCGACTTCTTCTTTAGCAAGTTTATCAAGAGATCTAGAAATGCCAGTTAATCTTTTGCTCATCTTCACTGTATTGTGCTGAATGTTTTTGTCTTGGTATTCAGTTGGCTTTCCTTCTAGCTTATTGGAAGTAGAGTGTGTAACATTCAATCCCAAGTTAACGGATCTCGCTGCGAGATCCGTTACTGCCTTTTTTGTGTAAGATCCAAGTGTCTTTCTAGACAATTCGTTGATCTGCTCGCGAGCAGATCCTAGAATATCATTCAGTTTCTTCGTCATCGACAACATCTTCCTCTGTCTCTGGTTCTACGGTATTATCAGTTTCATCATATTCACCTTCATATTCTGCATCCTCTGCTTCATCTTCTGGTGAGATTAACTGATGAGCAATGTCGTCCTTATAACGTTCTACAGCAGCTGCAGCGCGATCAATAATTAACCCGTTAAGAGCGTCGCGAAAATCTGCCGGCTTTTGCGCAATTGCTGCTGCCACTAGACTGGAAATATCATAATCTGCCATTTTAATTACCCTTTATTTATCTATTAAGTATTTCTGCCTAAAATTTGTGCGGCAGAACGGAAATCTGCTTCATCTTTCAGTGAACGATTCTTGACTTTCTTAAGACGGTCGTAAGTTGCTTGTGCCTTTTGTACCTTATTAGAACCCTTGTCTTCAGAACCTTTGGGATTATCTCTGTTGTCTTCCGCAGAAGGATCTTGTTCAGAACTTCCTGGTGGTCCTTGATTTTGTTCAGGGTCTTCTGGTCCTGCCATGGCCATCTCAGCCTGCTGCTCCAGCATTGCATTTTGAGCAATATTGGGATTGATCCACCTAGGTTCACCAGACTGAATCTCTTCATTGATGAGTTTATCTTGTTCTTCAATATCATCAGCAGACTGCATCATGATAGTCTTTCGAACATGATCATGAGAATAATACTTTCCTGCGAAATCTTGTGCCATAGCAGCCAGTTGCAATCTACTTTGCATAATTTCGTTGTTTTTCAACTCTGTAACGAAAGTATCTTTTGCAAAGTCAAACTTGATATCTGCTTGAATGGTGTGCCAGTCTTCCATAGACATAATTTGCTTAAGCACCACTTGCTTCTCAAGCAATTTAATGAATAACATAGAAAACTTTGCACGTAATCTAGTAATAAACTTAGAAAACTTCATTTCATCTCTAGTTACTTCAGTTGCTCTGCCCATAGAGAACAACGCATCACTGTTAAGACGATTAATAGGAACGTTTAATGATTGGTAGAGTTTCTTCTGAAAATAAAGAACATCTTCCATCTCGCCGAGATTTTGACCACCCTGAAGCTGTTCAACCTGAGTACCTCTACCACCTTCACGGCGCGGAAGCCAATAGTCTTCAAGCATAGTCATGAATTTACGATCATCTCGTACATTACCTGAATCAGCGTCATATATCAGACGATTCTTGTGTTTATTCATGATGTCGCGAACATATTGTTCTGCTTTGATACGTGGTAGGTTACCGGTATCAATATACCAAACTCTACGTTCAGGTGCTCTGGCTAGTCTATAGATGATAGTCGCATCTTCTAGAGTACGTAATTGATTTAACGGCTTGATAGCTTTGTGCAAATAAGACAAGACCATAGAGCCGGCCTCATCGGTCAGTCCACTAGTTACGTGTAAAATACTATCCTTGGCGATTTTAATACCATTGGTTGAAGCAGATATTCCACCCGCGGGTGCTCTAGAAGCTTGGAATCCTCTATCATTGAATATATAATATTCATTAACAACTTTGGTTAGAGTTGCATCAAGAGGCGTGTTACCCTGTACGCGTTGCTTTTGAATCTCACGGACTTTTCGAATTTTCCGCGGATCAATATAACGCACTTCTAATACACCCTTTGTAGGGTTTGCTTCATCGATAATAACTTGATAATAAAGACGACCGTCGACATACCATTTGCGATATATTTCATACGCATAACGATTGAATTCTAGAATATTCAGACAATTGGAAAATTCATCACGAATAGCTTTCTTCACATTCTCTGGTATTTTAACGTCGTCTAACATGATTCGGACAATTTCATCTTCGTCCAAAGTCATCGTTTCGTTGACAATTTCATCGATGGCCGCGTCACATTCTAACTGCAGACTCATACCACGATATCGGGTCACTAATTCAGCTTCGGTTCGAACTGTTCCGTCTAAGTCAACATATGTACCAAAACTTCCACCCTCAGCAACAACGATAGCACCGTCGTCTGTTTGACGAGGTGCTAAAGTTGGTTTATTATCAATTGGATTTTCAGGTTGCTTAAACAGCCAACCAAAAAGGGGATTTGCCATTTCACTCTCTTTCACCCATTAAGGGTAATCATGATTACGACTTTTTGACACTATCTAATGGCCTTGGTACTTCTAGATCCCAATATTGGTAAGCAAATGTTACGTTAAACATTTCAATTTGGTTCTGATTATCCCAACTCAATTCGATTGGATCAATTTGAGTAGGAAATGCACCTACCATGGTGTAAGATCGAATCGCGACATTGCTGTCTTTCGCATACTGCTTGACTGTGAGATCTGCCATATACGCAGTTTCTGGTGTAGTAACAATTGCGGCGCTGGGCAATGACGCAACAGATGAACTGCGGCGATTATTTTGCAGCATGTTCATTGCATTGGACCATTTTTCAAACATGTCACGTACAAGGAAATCCTCGTCGTTATATACAGATACTGTCCAATCCGGGAATATGCGATCGCCTGCCATTTTGGCGCGCCGGCCAAAATAACCAGCCTCAACCGTGCCAATAATTGCAGGAGGAAGAGTTGCGCCGCGACATGTAAACGTAAATTTACTGGCCGCACCCGTTAATACCCCCATTCCTCCTGGTGGTGTTAATTCCACCTGGAATAACGATGGGCGTGCTCCACCCATCGTTAGACCGTTTGTTCTGAACTCATTGATATTGAAAGCCATTTATGTACTCCTTTTGAGTGTATTTATCAGATTGAGGCCTCAAAGTTCTTCCTCTATACCATCCAGAAGGAACTTCATCAAATTTAATTAACTTACTCGAAATACCATCAGTATACCATTTTTTTCCGTAATTAATATTATTTTTACCTCTAACGGAAATTGACATTTTGTCTTTAGTTTCTTGTCGGTGTTTCTTATTTTTCATACCAATGCGACCCTCAGCCTGCAGCTTTCTACTGTTTTCTGATATTTTTTGTCTGGTTTCAACAGAACGATTACGTGCAATGGCTGACATTTTTTGTTTGAATGAATCATCATACTTGTGTTGTCTATTTGCGTTTCTTTTGGCTTTTGTTTCTTCACTTTGTTTGGAGCCTAATCTAGCCTGTCGAATCTTTTCTCTAGTTTCTTCGGATGGAGATTGACCAGTCCTGGTTCCTCTGCGACCTTTGTTTGCAGCTGATATTTTTTCACCAACTGATTTTCTACTATCATTTTTTAATGATTCAATATATGCAGTTACATCCAAACAGATATTATAATAACGAATTTTCTTCTCTTCTGGCTTGATCATTTTAAGAAACCGTTGTTCTTCTAAAAACGTATCAATCTTAGATGAGTATACTCGTTTAATAATACGTCTCTTGAAGTCCCACGGCCGTCTCTTGTATGCATCTCTCATCCACGTCGAACTACAAATATATCCATCGTTCTCATTACCCCAATGACATCCAACATAATACCTCTTATGTTTGCGATCGTACCAAATATAGACAAAACCATACTTTTCCACTTTAAAATACTCCTAAGATTGTTATTTGTTCTTAGGAGTATTTAGTTAATGTGTTTTTCAGTACTGGCCAACAACTTCGCTGAACTGTACACCAGTTCGAACTGCAATGAAGTTCAGTTGAATGAAGTTAATTGAACGTGCTGGCTTAATGTAAATATCTCCCCAGAACTCACTGCGATCAATTCTTTCCGCTGTATTATTTGTTTCATCACAAACAACAAGGAAGTCTGTGATACCTCGGCGGCCTTGAATATCGCGAAGATATGGATTAATCATATTACGGAATTGAGAACGTGTAAATTCATCGTTGAATTCGAACAACAACATCTTCGAAGCAGCTGCGATTGCCTTTTCGAGAACGATGAATAGACGTCTAACGTTAATATGATCAAATGCACTGCTCTTGCCATTAAGAGTCTTGTCGCCGTAGAGGTACGTACCTTGGCCGGCAAAAGTAACAACCGGGTTAATATTGCTGCTATACAGAGCATCGCGATCTGCAGTTGTTCCTGGATTCCAACGAAGCTTAACAAGATTCTTAATCTGGCCGCGGTTAAAGCCAGCTGGGCTCCACCACGGGTCGCGTTGTGAATCAGTACGAGCACAAAGACCTGCGATATCACCGTTAAGAGGAATCCAACGGTATACATCATTGTACTTGTCGTATTGATATTTATAACCAGAGTCTAGCACTGCATAACTTGAGCTATGCAAGAATTCTGACCACTCAACCATTGCAAGGGCTTCATTGCCACGATTTTCTGTTACAACGCGATCATCTATCGATGCAAATACCACACAATCCTTACGCACTTCTGCTATATTATCAATCAAGTAGTTCGCAAGTTGCCAAGAAACCGAGCTAGTGGAGTTATTACCACCAGTGCCGCCGATTGGTTTGCCTTGTAGAATTAGAGAAATATCTACGCCGGAAGTGTTGAATACATCATATGCATCTGCAATAATTGAGAGAGGCGCAGTGGCTTCACTATATCCATCCGTACCACGTGCCAATGTGAAGTTTCTGACCACATGTGAATCAGAAACTTCTGCTAGTGTCGCAGCCGGCCCTGAAGTAACGCTATTGGCAACCCAAACATAATCTGAATTATTATTAATCACTGTTTTGAAATAATTGGTAGCACCATCAGCTGTCTTTCCGTCTGTCGCTCTAGAAACGTGCTCAAATTTTTCGAGAATAGCTCCAGGAACCCCACTGAATACACCGTCTTCATCGATGACTATAACGTGCATTGTATCAACTACAGAGTTATTAACTGCCGCGACATACGGTGAATTTTTTGGGGCGCCAGAAAATTCCGTTGCAAATTCCCAATGGCGGGTAATTATATTATCGGTAATCGAAGAGTTCGCGACAAAATCTATTTTGCGATTATAAGGATCACGTGTAGTATAGGTGATAAATGCACCAGAAGCATTGGTGACGAGTGCGCCTGCAGTTTTAATCTTAACTTGTTGATAACCAATAGTATTGTTACCTAATGTGAGTAAATCACCAATAGTTAGATTAGCCATCAGCGCGCGGGCATATACATTGCAATCAGCCGCAGTGCCAAATTCATTGGTGGTTGTAACGGCGAGAGTAAGTGAACTACTACCAATGGCCATAGCAAACTCTGCATCGACGTTGAGTTGTTCTCCAACTGCACTATTCATTGCATTGCAGTATAGATAAGAGGTAAAGGCTTTCGTCGTATCACACTGTGATACTTTCAATGAATTGCCTCTGATACCTGGCCACTTTGCCAGGTATGTGATATCACCGTCTAGTGCAGAACTAGCTAGCTCGAAATCTATACGATTCTTGATTGCAACGACGTCCGTTGTAACGGTATTATTATTTGCATATGCGTTTTGTGCGCCATAAGAGCTATTATTGCTAGTGGTATTAGCTGCACGAACAACGTGAAGCGCATTACTATATGATAGGAAGTTGGCTGCAGTAAACCACGTCTCTGCGTTGTTGCTGTTTGGTGGTCCAAAAGTCTTTAACAACTTGTCCTCAGACGTAATGAGCACTCGCTCACCGACTGGACCCCATTGAAAAATGCCTGCCAATGCGGCATCAGTTGTGGCAACGCCAGGTACAACTTGTGACAGATCATACTCTGAAACGTTAACGCCAGCCGAAAGCATGAAACCCATGTATTTTCTCCTTTTGAGAAGTATTATTTATTATGGCGAACTATATATTATTTATAAATTCCAAAGTTTAACGTGATGAGAAAGCCCAATTAGCCGCCATTGTTTCCGCGTCATCAAATTCAGACATGCCATCATCAATAAAGCCAAATGGTAATAGGTCTGCCATAATTTCTTCGTCAGTCTTCTCACGCAATTTCATTAATGTATTTATATCTGTTAATTCTTTGAAATATTGTTGATCTGAAAGCCAAGCAAACAATACGAGTCCCATAACCAAGTCATCATGATTACCTTCTTCCGCTTCAAAACTAGTTCCTTTTCGCGAAAATACAGATAGTTCATGAATGGTTTCGAAATCATTAATCAATAATTGATTTTGTTCAATTAATAGTTTAAGAATAGAACAACCGACAGATTTAACCGTTTTAGTCGTTTTAACACCATAATCTGTATTGGGGCTGAATCCAGAAGATACTTTTTTACCAGCGCGGCCAGCATTAGTAGTACTTAATATATTCTCATATTCAAATTCGTACATAATATCGCGCGCCACTTGTTCACCAATATCATTGGTTTCAATCAACACAGCACAGTTGTTGTAATTCTTACATGTCTGGAATATAATATCTGCATAATCTAATGGTGTTATGAGATTGTTCCTAAACGTGCAAACTTGTTTGTATGGCATTTTAGTGACGTCTACTATGTGAAAAGCGCTATAGTCAAATCCTCTTCCTCGAGATACGTCGACCACACAACTATAGTTGTGCCCTTTTTGCGGTTGTTCGAACTGCTTAAGACCATCTTTTTCTCGGATAGGAATGGCAGCAACTAATTCTTTAAGTTTCCAACCGGCTATTAACGTTCCTGATGATCCATGGAATTCACAATTATGTGAGAGTATATTATTCGTATAGTATTGATTCGAATCTTTTACGTTAATCAAATCATAAACATATTCTGGAGATATTATATCGATAGATGATACTCTTTCGAATCCCTTGGTCGTATATATTTCATAATCTAACTGTAAGGTCACAGCTGGCATAAAGCCCAATTTAGTATATAATAAATGCTCACCGGTACACTTTATATTTTTCCCAGTACATGTGGTTATTGAAAAAATATTATCTGCCCATATCTTGCGGACACCATCAAAATCAGACCAACCACGTGGTGTCATAACTTGAATCTTGGACATCTTTTACCTTTGTTCTTTATAATTAAACGAATAGTAGCAGGAGTTACATTATATTTCTCAGCAAAATAATAACGATAAAGAGTGTCCTTTGTTAAAGGAGATCCACTAGGTGTTATCAACATTTCAAATGGAATTTGATCGAAAACAGTGTGTTGGGATTTTTTTACGTATCTTAGTATAAATTCCTTGTCAAACTCTATTTCATTCTTCAAATATATTTGAAATATATTTTCAGCATCTTCATCGCTTATTTTAACACTTCCACACCTCTTACCTTTTCTTTGCTCTGATACTTTTCTTTTATAGTCTTCATTAGGTATAAAGTGGTTTGGTTGCGCCCCTCTTTTTCTTGCTGAAACACTCATTTTTAATTTACTGGCTTCACTGTAGCTAAATCCAAGAGTATTAAACTTACACTCTTCATTTTTACCCTTGCCTTGCGGAGTGCAATTTAAACCTTTATTGTATGAATCATAATAGTCAATAAAGAAAGTCTCTCTTTCTTCTGCCATCTCATAATTATCACACTCTTCTAATATTATAGTTTCTATTATACCTATTTTAAATCTATCACTTCTTTTGTGTTCTTTAAACCTTCTATCTGGGTCAATTGTAATACCAATATACTCTAATCCATCTACCCGGGTTATTTTGTAAACATAAGTTTTCATTTTAATCTCCACGAAAGTATATACAATATTTATATAATACTGACTTTCATGGATGAATATAATTGTTCAATTGTAACATATTTCTCAATATTATTTTCATCTTTAATTTTTAATAATGTATCTCCTGTAACACAGCTAAACTCTTGCGCGAATTTTTCATGATCGAAATTCATACCAGCTAATGTTTTCTGATACCATTCCTCATCTCGGCCAGGCACTTCATTCCACATTACTTTAATAGGTTTATAATCATTTTTACCCTCTATAGCGTTTTGCCACGTAGAATAAAAATGATTCATTCCGTTGGGTGTAGACACTAATATAACGCGTGTTGTCTTACCGGAAGTAATTGTAGGGAAGACTGATGTAAAGAATGTTTCCCAGTTTTCAATAAAGGCCGCTTCGTCAATAAACAGCAAGTTAATCGCATAACCACGAATGTTGTCAGAACTTGTTGCTGATGCAATGACACGTGACATATTTTCTAGAACAAAAGAACCTTTGTTCCATTCAGTTACACCTTGTTGCAACCATTTAGGCAAATGCATATAAGCTAATTGAATCTTGCCGAGAATTTCTCTTGCTGTGTCACCTTTGTTGGCCAATAACGCCACTGTTTTCTTACTATGAAAAATAATAAACCAAAGAATAAAGGCGCATGTAACAGTAGATTTGCCTGACTGTCTTGCCGTTGCAATAATGTTAAATCGTTCATGCTGCATGTTACGCAACATTTCTTTTTGGTAATCATATAGTTTAAATGGGACCAAACCGTGGTCCACATTAATAATCTTCATGTACGTTTCAGTAAAATAAATGACGTCTTCAGAACATTTAATGTATTCTGTAGCTAATTCGGGCGTCCAATTAATTTGTTGATTTTCGCGTTTAATTAATGAGTTGCCATTATATCCGCGTAAGTTTTCATGATTGACGTCAATCATTTTTATTCTTCATTTGCTCCACTATTTTCTGAAAATCTGCAGTAGAACCTACGTAAAGATTTTGTGTAATCGGTTGAGTATTGCCCGAGGCAGCCGCAGTAGTTTTATCTGCATCCGAAATAGTTCTAATATCTTTTTGAAGAGCTAGAAGGTCTTTATTGGCTTGCAATAAAGTATTCATCAACGTAGCCAGTACTTCAAAAGCGCGTGGATGTTGGCTCTGTTCTGCCACACGAGCTATACCACTCAACGCATATGTGCCTGTATCAATAATACCGTGAATATTAGCCCGGGCTATTTCGAAATCATTCTTAGCGCTGTCATTATGAGCAGCAGCAATTATTTCCTTGACTCCATCTGTTTTAACAGGTATATTAAAATGATCAATTGGCGTTAAATTAAACGCCTGTCCAAATGGGTCATTGTTTGCATTCTTTGTCATGCTGATATATCACTTTCTGTTATTGTAACAATATATCCATAGTCATCTTCTGCATTAATCTGGCTTGAGTCTACTGATATTGAACTATTAGATGTTGGGTTTCCATTAGCATCCATCCCAGGGCGGATCTGAACCCATGTTATAGGGTCGGTATTACCGACAGCTGTAGATAGATCTTCAACAGTTGGCACATAAAATACATTATTGGCAAATTTAATTACCGGTATAGATGTGACTGGCCCATAATAATAGCAATACATTGTAAATTGCAGTGTCCAGATGAAGGTCTGTCTATTTTTGAAACTACCTTCATAGTTTTCTTCAGTAGAAATGCCATTAAGTACAGTAATTATGTCCTTTCTCTCATCAATTTCCGGAATAACAATAGTAGAGACAGTGAAATTAGGTGTAAAGAAGGGAAGAATTTGTTCTGTTATCTTAAAAATATCACTTGAATTGGTAGCGTATACTGTCAATGTGAAATTAATGTCATAAGGTACTGGGTTATATTGATATTTTTTAGTATCTGTAGTATTAACTTTCGAAATACGGTTGGTGGTTTGCAATTTACGTGTGGGATTATAATTAATACCTGTCATTTCAAATGCCATAGCCGGTAATACAATGGCAGCTGGCTTATCTATATTTGGATCTTCATTGAGACGGGCCAACATTTTTTCTTTGGGGCCATATGTCAACGGAACTCTAATTAATTGGTCGCGAGATTCTGATGCATTAGTACGTTCAATGTATATGTTATTGAACATAGTTCCAAATAACGCGGTGTATTTTTTAGTCAATGAGAAATAGAATGGACTAGTTGTAAACATGCTTACCTCTCATTGTAAAATTCGCTAAATGGATCCGTTTGATCCCAGTCAATAAAGTCATTGGCCTTCTCTATGACAGTGTCATTAACACTGTTATCCACAATCTGTTCAATATCATATTTCTCTGACGTAATATATTTTCCTTCTTCATCTGTCAATATAACGCCATCTTCATTCTTAAGAACGTAATCGAGAACGTTAGTAGAAAGTTCAGTTTGAATTCTATCAAGATCCACAATACCGGTAGTAAAGACTTCATTACTATATTCAAACAGTTCACATGTGAGATCAAAAGAGGGTAGTTTACCTCCTTGATAGAACACATCAAATTTATCGACGAACTTAATCTGAAATACTTTTCGATTAAGAGGGAAGTAAATTAAATCTCCTTCACGTGGTCGAGATATACCTGCAATGTCCGTTACAAGTGTTTCAAAGGTGCTTGTAGCTACTTGGAACACAACTTGATCTCTGATTTCCAGTCCAAATTTAGACATGAAATTTCCATCACCAGAAAAACCATCAATATTTTTCAAATACATATCGATAAGATATGCAGACTCATACTTCGACATATTGTCCGAAACGAACAATTGATCATAGTTATCCAAGACACGAGGAACATAATATACATCCATGCCGTATTGGCGAATAGACTCCGCCATAAAGCCCTGGAACAAATCCTGTTCGTTCGTCGCATAATAGTGGTTGAAATATGGTGAAACTGCCATTTATTAACCTGTTGTTACTTTTAAAATATTTATGTATCAGCCGGTAAAGAAATCACCAATGGGAATATAAGAATATATCATTTCATGTTCTAGATCTGCACGTTCTTGTGTTGCCTCATCATATATCTGTTGCCCGTTCAGAACTGTATTACCTGCAGTGCGAATGCCGGTATACTTTTTAATATTATTGCCCCATTGCTGTTTAATTAAACATGTAGCATATCTGAGCAGCCATCGATCCGCGTAAGCATCTGTATACTCTTCTGGGTCTACAACTTTATAGGCCTCAATCACCAAATATTGGCCATTAGAAGAACTCCAATCAGTATCTACATATAATTTATTTGTGTGACGGTTATAACGTATAGGCTGCTGGCCCACTAGTATTTCTTCCATGAATTGGAGGTGGGACATAGTCATGTAATATGGAATCATTGATTGAGAAGTCAGTGTGTACAAGTCGTTCAATGCAATTTGATAACGTATATTGAACATATCGCCACCAGTCAAAGGCTGCCCGACTGGGAATACACGGACAGCACCTATGATGTTGTCCGGCAGCGTTATATACCGGTTAGTAACATCAGTTGATGTAATCATGTGCTTATAGTATATTTTTTCAGTACCATCAAAGTGGTAATCCCAATAATACTTTAAAGCTTCGTCTATACGATCATCTACCTGATCATCATCGATCTCAATATTAATCACCGGTGATCCAAGTGCTCGTAAACAGTACCCTTTGAATTCTTCACGTGTTGTTGGCAGCGCCATTGAAGTGTTCCTTGCTGAATCGAATAATATTCATTAATGAGTGTCCGTTGTTTCTGTCCACAGTACTTCGCGACCTGGTGGCAAGCTACCTTCATGCGGATGTATTTCATATGGTAAAATACCTGTGGCAAGTTCGATTGCAGCTGCGAAGAATGGTATGTGGTCGTTGTAATATGCTTCACATGTCGTTGCAAAATTTTCTCCCTCCAAATACATACAGTTACCACGACATGCTTGTACGATAGGACAACTACTACAATTTGGACGGGCCATCCAACTAGTTGATGTGGTTAACTTGACGTTGCTGATATTGGATACATGTCCAATCATGTGAGATCTGCCATTTGGAGCTGTGGATGCAGCTGTTGTGTTTTGACACGTTATAACATTGCCACGAAGATCAACAGTTACAAAATCTTGTTGGTCCATCGCACACGCTTGCCCAAGTATTGATAGTGGCCGTTTGTTTGCGAATGAATTAATCCAATCATTTAAACGTGAATAAAAAATTTGAAATTTAGTTATCTTAAGTTGTTGGATTTCAGATAGTGTTCTATTACGATATTCTACATATTCTTTATGACTCATTGATGAGTTTTCGAGGCTATCAGTATCATAAGCAGATATAAATCCACCCTCTCCGATAAGGTAATTTGTGTGAGGACTATTGAATATATTATCAAAATATGTTATAATATCTGCGCGAGATAAATTGTGCTTATTAATCATACTATTGAAATTGAGACGTCCGGAATCATGGAGTCTATTCCATAGATCTAGAATAACTGCTCGTTGTTCTGGGTCTTTTAGAGGATCGGGTCCACGAACATGTTGTCCCGGACCATCATGGGAAATGGCCACGGAAAATCCTAACTCTTCAAGCCATTTATTGATGTCATATGTCAGTAAAGATCCATTTGTGATTACAGAAAATCTTGTTTTTGGAAATTTGGCTCTTAATGATTCTGCCAATGGTTTGAGAAGCTTCCAATAAACAAACGGCTCTCCACCCCAAAACTCTATTCGCTTAGGTGGTTGCAGCAACCATGTATCGATATTTGACAAAAATTTCTCTACTAATTTGACATTAGTTTGATCACCTCTTTCAACAAACTTCTGTGAACAATAGTTACAGCTATAGTTACAACTGAAACCTAACTGGATTTTCAACGTTGATATTTTACCAGACTTAACGCCCGGCGTTTGTTGTGTAATTACAGGCGCCACTCGGTGATGACTATAGTCACGTTGATCGGACGGCCGAACCAATTTCACTGGAATTTCCGTACCATCTTCATATGTCAGTTCTGATGACACATTGTCATATATTAGTTTGTGTTGTTCAATTCCGATAGTACCATCAGACTGTGTTATGAGTTTTGTGCCAAGTATGTCGAACTTCATATATAATCCTCAATATAATCAATCAATGTGAAACATAGTGCTCACCTAGCTGCCGCAGATCTAAAGAAAGAATTCAAGAAACTCTGCACATTTGTCCCATTTGTAATAACAGTAGCTATAGCTATGATCAAAGGATCATCAATATTCAATTCAGATGCTCCAGCTGCTGTTATTTCAGCATCTATTCTAGCATCTGAATTCTGAATAGAATCTATAACTGCTCGGAATATAGTAGGCAGAGTTTTTGTTGTAACAAGAGCTAAAGCTTCAGCTCCTGTTATCAAACCCCGTGACTTTGCTTCAAGAGCTAATTGACGATAAGAGATCGTTTTTGGAACAGGCGGTGCAACAGCTACTCTATTGTCTACTCTCCATCCAATTTCAGGTTTTTCACTTTCTGCAGAAAGAACAATGCCGTGAGGAAATTCTAATGCCTCATCAACATTTTCTATTTCATGTGTTTCTTGTATCACTGCAAATTCATCAGTAATAACTACATATCTTGTCATTATTCTCTCCGTTATAGCATCACAGGTGTTTTAAAGCCAACAGAATAACCAGCATCAGTTGAACCAGCGCCAGTATAACCAACTATTACACCGGTTTCTGCATATGCTGAAGTAAGTCCTGCTGCATATATTCTATTAGAAGCAGTTCTACATATTATATGAATAGTAGAATACGAAGCCACACCAGCTGCTCCACCGGCTCCGACATCTACTATTGCTTCACCACCGGGGACAGGAACAGCAAGCCATGATGAAGTCGAAGTAGATAAATCGACACTTGGAACTGCTATAGATCCAGATATATTATATCCTGTACACCAAAGAGTACCATCAGTACACAGAGCATATACTGTAGTATAGCTACTATAATTAGTATACATGTATATCTTTGATATCTTACCTTGACCACCAAAAGACGGTGTTACAGCAGATAACTGGTTTGTAGTTCCACCATTGCCCAATTCACCTTTGCCATTATATCCGAAACACACCATGTTTCCATCAGAACCAACCAAATATGTCGAGCTTCCTCTAGCTGCAGTGACAAACACTTTTGTGGCTGTAGCAAGTGGAGCAGTTACAGTTGCCCATGAACCAGACATGTAGTTGGTGGTTGTTCCTGTACCAAGAGATCCCACTGCTCCATATCCAGCAACTCTAAGTGATTTATCGGCCATTAATGCTACAGTTGCAAATAATGGTGTTGCACCATTCCACATACATCCAGCATCAAAATCAGATACACCGGAAGCTATAGCTTGATATGGCGTAGTTACAGGAGATGTGACAGTTCCGTTGACACATTCGCCGGAAGTATTTCTTCCCCAAGCATATAGAGCTCCAGTGTTAGTCAATGCATATGCAAATCCAGATGTTGGGTTAAAGTTACAATTAACTAGTTTTACGACATTTGTTAGTGTTCCAACTCGAACTGGTGTGGTTGAAGCTGTAGTTGATCCATTTCCGAGCTGACCGGTATCATTTGGTCCACTTCCCCACACACCCATAGTTACAGAGCTATTTGAACCCAAGAAGTAAACGGTGTGACCATATTCGTCAGTTCCACCATTAAATGCTTTTGGCATTACGACATCAGTAACTTGTATAGAATTTGTTAAGAAATAAGTGACTCGAGTCAAGGTATATACTGGAGATGTAGATCCAACTCCTAGTTCTCCTCTACTATTCATTCCGCGAACCCACACGGCTCCAGCACTATCGATAGCATATAGTGTTGTTGAACCACGATAAACTTTAGTGAATGGAAGAGTTGGAGCTGCGACTGTTGGATCATAAGTCACACGGTTCAGATAGGATCTATATCCACCAACGGTTGGATCTCCTGATGTTCTATTTCCAGCAAATGAACCGTACCCACATGCATATACGTGTCCGTCAGTTCCAATAACAGCAGATCCAGAATACCAGTGTCCACAATACATTGAATTATCACTACATATAGCTTTAGCTGTTGCGGCTGAACCAACATTAGTTAAGCCAGATCCATCACCGCTGAACGTACCATTAGAGCTAATTCCGGAACCACCAGGAAGATATATTCCATTTGCTGTGATGCTGCCTGTAACTGCAACGTTTGCAGCAAACGATTCACTCGTATCCGTACGAGCATAGTTCGTTGCCGCAACACCATCAAGATACGAAGCATTGTTGGCGGTTAATGCACCAACGGCAGCCGAAAGACCAGCAGTCGTCTGGTAACCAGCAGCAGCAGTACCGCCCAGATAGTTGGCATTATTTGCAGTCATGGTCACTACGTTTGCGGCCAGTCCTGCTTTTGTTTGATAATCCGCTGCTGCAATGCCACCAAGATATGAAGCATTGTTTGCAGTTATGTTCCAATTGCCAGAAGCACCAGTGCCCGTCAACGTAGGTGCATAAACGTTGTAGTTGTCTGAGCTCAGCGCGCGAGACCAGGCAGTTGTGCCTGAACCATTAGTAGACCGAAAATACAAATCATTACTGTTGAAACTCGAGGCTAGTTGTAGCGCATAATAATTGAAGTCGTTGTTATGTGTTGCTGATATTAGATGATAATAACTGTTACTCGAAACGGGCCATCCATTTGCTGTTTGTGCATTCGATGAATTATAAAAACCCGTTGCAAGTCTAACATGAGGACCAGATGAGGTAATATCAGCCGCGTCGTCAGTAAAAACAGGACTAGAAGCAGAAAATACGCTTAGACTACTCTCAGCCTTTCCGTTCAAATATGATGCATTGTTTGCAGTCATGGTCACTACGTTTGCGGCCAGTCCTGCTTTTGTTTGATAATCCGCTGCTGCAATGCCACCAAGGTAACTGGCATTGTTTGCAGAAAGAATTGCAACGTTTGCAGACAAACCAGTTTTTGTCTGGTAAAGTGCTAGGTTTGCTATTAACTGTGCATTAGAAACAACATTAGCTGCAGACGTAGAACCAACATACGAAGTGTTATTCGCTGTTAGAGTTGCAACGTTTGCAGACAAACCAGCAGTCGTCTGGTAACCAGCTGCTGCCGTGCCACCAAGATAATTTGCATTATTTGCAGAAAGAATTGCAACGTTTGCAGACAGACCAGCAGTCGTCTGGTAACCAGCAGCAGCAGTACCGCCCAGATAGTTGGCATTATTTGCGGTCAACTTAGCGACGTTAGCAGACAGACCAGCGGTTGTTTGATAACCAGCAGCAGCAGTACCGCCCAGATAGTTGGCATTATTGGCGGTTAATGCACCAACGGCAGCCGAAAGACCAGCAGTCGTCTGATAGTTACTGAGATTGGCAGACAGCTGGGCATTCGAGACTACATTAGCTGCAGTAACCGAACCAACGTATGCTGTATTGTTGGCCGTTAATGTTGCGACGTTAGCAGAAAGACCGGATTCTGTCTGATAATTAGCTAGGTTAGCTGACAACTGAGCATTAGAGACCACATTAGCTGCAGTAACCGAACCAACGTATGTAGTGTTATTAGCCGTTAATGTTG
>ERZ1645187.20-NODE-20-length-144474-cov-163.906951_pt1 | contig 144474 bp, 127 predicted proteins | sample MGYA00575352_ERZ1645187 | MGnify/ENA primary metagenome ERZ1645187 (study PRJEB40837, sample SAMN11349314) | freshwater sediment metagenome | isolation source: river sediment | host: Sediment | place: India: Wazaribad , New Delhi | collected 2017-02-21 ...
GGCATGCGGCTCGAGACCGACCCGACGGTGCTCTACGGCATCTACGGCGGCAAGGCCTGGCTCGAGGGGCGGACCATCACCCGCGCCGACCTCGCCTCGCCCAATCCCTACAACACCTACCGCATCCAGGGCCTGCCGCCGGGGCCGATCTGCAACCCCGGACGTGCCGCGATGGAGGCGGTGGCCAATCCGTCGCGCACCAACGAGCTGTTCTTCGTCGCCGACGGCACCGGTGGCCACGCATTCGCCGAGACGCTCGAGGAGCACAATCGCAACGTCGCCCGCTGGCGTGCCATCGAGCAGGGCAAGGTTCCGCCGCCCGTCGCACCGACGCCGGCTCCGGCGCGATCGGTGGCTCCGAAGCCGGCGACTCCGAAGCAGAACTGAGGCAACCTCGGCGGGCCGATGCGATCGGCGCCCGCCCGCCAATGTCGAGGAACCCTGCCGATGTCTCTCCACAGCATGACCGGCTTCGCCCGCCTCGACGGGTCCGCCTGCGGCCAGCGCTGGACCTGGGAGCTGCGCTCGGTCAACGGCAAGGGCCTCGACGTCCGCCTGCGCCTGCCGCCCGGCCTCGACCGGCTGGAGATCCCCGCCAAGACCCGCATCGCCGACCGCCTCACCCGCGGCAACGTCCAGGTCTCGCTGTCTCTCACCCGTGAAACGGCGACGACGACGCTCAAGGTCAACGAGGAGATGCTCACTGCCGTCCTCGCCGCGATGAATCGCATCGCCGACCGGATCGACGCCGCCGCGCCCACGCTCGACGGCATTCTGTCGATCAAGGGCGTGTTGGAATCGGCGGAGGTCGAAGACGACGAGACGACCCGCACCGCCCTCGACGCGGCTCTGCTCGACGGGCTCACGACCGCCGTCGACGGCCTGATCGCCGCCCGTGCGAGCGAGGGCGTGGCGGTCGCGCGGATCCTCACCGGCCACGTCGACGAGATCGCGCGACTGACCGCGGCGGCCGAGGCCTGTCCGGCCCGCCGGCCGGAGGCGATCCGCGCCCGCCTCGCCGAACAGGTGGCGGCGCTGATGGATCAGGTGCCCGCCCTCGATCCGCAGCGCCTGCATCAGGAGGCGGTGCTGATCGCCACCCGCGCCGACATCCGCGAGGAGCTCGACCGTCTCGTCGCCCATGTCGCCGAAGCCCGCCGCCTCATCGCCAACGGCGGCGCCGTCGGCCGGCGCCTCGATTTCCTCGCCCAGGAGTTCAACCGCGAGGCGAACACGCTGTGCTCCAAGGCGAACGATCGCGAACTGACCTCCATCGGCCTCGATCTCAAGGCGGTGGTCGATCAGCTGCGCGAGCAGATCCAGAACATCGAGTGACCTCCGACGGCCGAATTGGTCGCCTCGGAAAGGGCGACCGGCCGGACCGCCCGTTTCCGCCGTCGACCTCATCGCCGAGAGCCCGCCATGCCCGACGCCGCCGCTTCACCGACCCTTGCCCGTGAGGCGCGCCGCGGCCTCGGTCTGATCCTCGCGTCGCCGTCGGGGGCCGGCAAATCGACACTGTCGCGCCAGCTGATCGCCGACGAGGGCGCCTCGATCCGCCTGTCGGTGTCGGTGACCACCCGGCCGCGCCGGCCGAGCGAGATCGACGGCGTCCACTACCTCTTCGTCGATCGCCGCCGCTTCGAGCAGATGCGCGATCGCGGCGAACTGCTCGAATGGGCCGAGGTCCACGGCAACTTCTACGGCACGCCGCGCGAGCCGGTCGAGGCCGCCTTCGAGGCCGGCCGCGACGTGCTCTTCGACATCGATTGGCAGGGCACCGTCCAGGTGGTGGAGAAGCTGCCCGACGACGTCGTCACGGTGTTCATTCTGCCGCCGTCGATGACGGAACTCGCCGCCCGCCTGCACCGTCGCGCCGAGGACACCGAGGAGGTCATCGCCAAGCGCCTCGCCAATGCCCGCACCGAGATCGCCGAGTGGCACCGCTTCGAATACGTGGTGGTCAACGACGACCTCGCCCGCGCCTATACGCAGGTCCGCGCCATCCTCACCGCCGAGCGGCTCAAGCGCGAACGGCGGGTGGGTCTGGTCGGGTTCGTCGAGGAGCTGTTGACGGCGGAGTGAACGCTACATAAGGACCGTCGACTGCGCTGATGAGCGCCGTGCGGCCGTCAGTCGGCGTTAGGCTGCAAGATAACTTGATGATTAATCCTCACGCTGCTTGTTGACATCACGAATAGCGCGCGCCGTAGCTTCGACAATATCTTCATCCGATAGCTTGCTGAATCCGAAGAGCCTGCTGAGTTTTGTGCCGCTTCCGACGTTTCCTTTGTCATCTACAACTTCGACCTTTACGAAGTCGTCATCCTGGTAGACGATTTTTGTGGTAACGATACTGGACATTGTTTTCGCCTTGCGTCGCTGCGGGCGGCCTCATGATGGGTCTAACCCCGCCCTGAGTATTGACGAATACTTTGGCACGAAATTCATTGAAATGCACGCAAAGATCTGTAATTCCGCAATCGCATGGCAGGGGTTGTGCTGACACTCTCGGCGCAGCGCCGATGTTGCCGCTCACCGCACTTAAGGCGCTCCCACATAGGCATTCGCCAGCCTGACGAACCCCGCCACGTCGATCTCCTCCGCCCGCGCCGTCGGCGCGAGCCCGGCGGCTTCGATCGCCGCGACACCTTTCGGCCCGAGGCTCTTGAGGCTCTGGCGCAGCATCTTGCGGCGCTGGCCGAAGGCGGCGGCGACCACCCGCTCCAGCACGTCGGGATCGACCACCGCCGGGGAGGGGCGGGGGACGAGTTTGACGACCGAAGAGGTCACCTTCGGCGGCGGCGTGAACGCCTGCGGGGCGAGATCGAAGAGGATGCGGCTCTCGGCCCGCCAACCGGCGAGCACCGCCAACCGGCCATAGTGGTCGTCGTCCGGCGTCGCCACGATGCGCTCGGCCACCTCGCGTTGGAACATCAGCGTCGCCACCGACCACCACGGCGGCCACGGCTCGGCGCGCAGCCAGCCGACCAGCAACGGCGTCGCCACGTTGTAGGGCAGATTGGCGCACAGCCGCGCCCGATGGCTCGCCGGATCGACGCCGAGTGCCGCCGCGTCGGCCGCGACGATCCCCGCGTAGTCGGCCTCGATCGCATCGCCCTCGATCACCTCGAGCCGGCCGGGGTAGTGCGCCGCGACCGCGGCCAACGCGTCGAGGCAACGCCGGTCACGCTCGATCGCCACCACCTTGCGCGCCCCTTCCGCCAGCAGCGCTCGGGTGAGGCCACCCGGCCCCGGCCCGACCTCGACGACGAGTTCGCCGTCGAGCTTGCCGCCGGAGCGGGCGATGCGAGACGTCAGATTGAGGTCGAGCAGGAAGTTCTGTCCGAGCGATTTCAGCGCGGTCAGCCCGTGAGCGGCGATGACCTCGCGCAGTGGCGGCAGGTCGTCGATCTGCGCCATCACGCCGCCCCGCTCATCGCCGCCGCCATCCGCAGCGCCGCGATCAGGCTACCGGGATCGGCCGTTCCCGTGCCGACGATGTCGAGCGCGGTGCCGTGGTCGGGTGAGGTGCGCACGAAGGGCAGACCGAGGGTGATGTTGACCGTCTCGTCGAAGGCGATGGTCTTGACCGGGATCAGCGCCTGATCGTGGGTCGGGCACAGCGCCACGTCGTAGCTCGCTCGGGCGCGCGCGTGGAACAACGTGTCGGCCGGCAACGGCCCGCGGATGTCGATGCCCTCGGCCCGCAGCCGCTCGACCGCCGGCCGCATCACCTCGATCTCCTCCCGCCCCATGGTGCCGTCTTCGCCCGCATGTGGGTTGAGCCCGGCGAGCACCAGACGCGGTCGGGAAAGGCCGAAGCGACGCGCCAGATCGGCCTCGACGATGCGCGCCGTTTCGACGATCAGATCGTCGGTGAGCTCGTGGATCGCCCGCGCCAGGGCGACGTGGACGGTGATCGGCACAGTCTTCAACTGCGGTCCGGCGAGCATCATCACCGGTCGCCACGGCCGGCCGTCGACCGGTACGGCGAAGCGCCCGGCGAGATCGCCGAGGAACTCGGTGTGACCGGGATGGGCGAAGCCGGCGTCGTAGAGGGCGCTCTTGTGGATCGGGTTGGTGACGACCGCCGCGGCACGCCCCGTCCGGACCTCTTCGACCGCCGCCTCGATCGAGGCCACCACGGCGGCGGTGTCGCGCCGTGCCGGCCGCCCAGGTTCGCCGACGACCTCGGATCCGACCGCGACGACCGGCAGCGCCGACGAAAAGGTCGCGACGGTCTCGTCCGCCCGCACGGTGCGGATCGTCACGTCGAGCCCGAGAAGCGCCGCCCGCCGGCGATAGAGATCGGCGTCTCCGACGACGTGGAACGGCGGCAGCCCGGCCTCGCCGCGGCGCATCCAGGCGGCGAGCGTCACGTCGGGGCCGATGCCGGCGGGCTCGCCCATGGTGAGCGCCAGGGGTAGGGCTCGCCGATCGGCCACGGCACGGACCTCGCTCACTTCTTGTATTCGATGACCGCCATGCGCCGCAGATCGTTGATGTAGCGGCGCGAGAAGACTTCGCCTTCCTGGTTGCGCAGTTCCTGCTCGACCTTGGAGCGGATCGAGAAATCGCCGGCGACGTCGCGCTTGTCGCAGATGATCAGCATCTCGATGCCCACCGGCGACCGTGCCGGCTTCGACAGCTTGCCGACCTCGAGCTTGCCGAGTTCCTCGCGGAAGTTCTCCGGCAACTCGTCGGCGGTACGCTTGCCGAGGTTCTTGACCAGCGCTTCCTTGAGCGGCTTGGTCGCGTCGACCAGTCCGGCGCAGCCGGAGACCCTGCTGCGCAGCGCCTCCGCCTCCTTCATCCGACCGCCGGCATCGCCGTCCTTGCCGCGCACGATCATCACCACCTGTTGGATGGTGTATTCCGACGTCGAGCCGCTCGACGCCGCCTGCGCTCCCTTGCCGCCGTCCTTCTTGGCGAGTGCGTCGACGATCTGACTGTCGGAGACGTTGATCTGGCGCGAGAAACGTCCCATCACCAACTGCTGCCAGACCAGCTGGGTGCGGATGCGGGCTTTGAGCGTCTCCGGTGAGATGCCCTGCGACGACAGGCCCTGGGCGAGCTGCGCCGGGCTGATCTTCGCCCGTTCCGCGATCGAGGCGAAGGCGCCGTCGACCTGGGCTTGCGACACCGTCAGACCGACGCGCTTGGCCTCCTGCAGCTTGAGCTTCTCCTCGACCAGTTCCTCCATCGCGGCACGCTGTACCGACGCGGCGGTGGTGCTCCTGTCGACCATGCGCAGGAAGCGGGCGCGCGTGTCGATCTCGTTGGAGGTGATCGCCTCGCTGTTCACCACCACCTTGATCGTCGACTGGGCCGAGGCCCCTGCCGGCGCTAGGAGGAGAGCGATCGTCGTTGCCGCGACGAATGCGGCGAAGGCGGAAGCTCGATTGCGTCTCGACATGATCCCGTCGTCCCTCCTCTCGTCCCGGCGGTCTCTCCGCTACCGTCGTGCGCCGTGGACGTTCCGGCGGATAGATTGTGTTCCGTGTGTCGATATCGACCGATCCCGTGGCGATATCGTGGTCGACGAGGCGTTCCCGTCGCCATCGACCACGATTTCGGGGCCTCAGTTCGAGGACGACAGGCTGTTGGACAGCTGGCCGTCGCCGAGTGTGCGGAAGCCGAAGCGCAGGAAGAAGGTCTGGTCGTGCACCGAGCCCACCGTCACCGGTAGGGTCGTGGTGTCGACGGCGGTGTAGGTCTGATCGGTGAAGGACAGCGAGATCGAGAAACTGTCGTTGTCGTAACCGATGCCGACGGTGTTCCCCGAGATGAACTTGCTCTTCAGATCGTAGCGCAGGCCACCGTACAGACGCCAGTTGGTGGCCAGCCGCAGATTGGCGTGGGTCTGCAACTCCGACCGTGCGTCCTTCAGCGCGTTGCGCACCGCGATCGCATCGGGCGTACCGTAGTTGGTCAGGAGATCGAAGAGCTCGCGCGGCGTCCTGAGGTAGGCCCAGCCGATGCCGGCGCTGAGTGGCCCGCTGGTTCCGGTCGCCAGGATGTCGGCGCGATCGAGGGTGAAGTCGGCCTGGTCGAAGCGCGTCTGCGCGCCGATGCGGAAGCCGGTGGCACTGTCGACCGCCACCCGCGCCACCCAGTCGGAAGCGTTGGTCTCGAGACCCGAACCGTAGGCGGTGAGCGGAACCGGTCGGCCGAGAGCCGCCTGCGCCATCAACGTGGTGTAGTCGGGATAGGCGAAGGAATTGGCGCCGGCGACGAGATAGGACCGACCGAAGAGCGCCGACAGCGACCCGCCGCTCGGGGCGTGGAAGGTGTACTGGGCGCCGACGTTGAACCGGGTGCCGCCTTCGGAACGATCCCAGCCGGAGAACTTGTCGGGGCGGAACAGTGTGGTGTCGTCGAACACGACGCTCTGTGCGTCCTCGTTCGGCAGCTTGCCCATCCACTGCTCGTTCGGCCGCACCACCAGTTGGGCGATCGGCTCGAAGGTGTGGTTGCCGAAGCTCGATCCGGCGACGAACGGGAAGCGATAGTCGACACCGATGGTCGGCATGATGCGCGCCAACGTGCCGTAGCGCACGAAACCGACCAGGGCCGGATCGGTCGACTTGTCGTAGAAGACGTCGCCGCGCAGCGAGGCGAAGGGCGTCACCACCTGCCCGAGATCGTCGATCACCTGTCGGCGCCAGCCGACCATGCCGGAGACCCGGGAGAACGTGCCGGCGATGCCGAGAACCCGGCCGTAGGTGTCGATGTCGGTACGGTCGCGCGTCAGGCTGGTCAGGTTGAGATGACCCGACAGCTCGCCGCCCGCCACCGGACGATCGGCGACGAAGTCGTAGTCGACGACCGGATGGACCACCGGCTGCTTGTCCTGGAGGTGCAGTCCGGCGCCGAACAGCAGACGGTTGCCGAACTTGTCGTAGCCGAGATCGTCGTTGAACACCGAGAAGCGGTAGAGCCGCGCGTCGAAGTGGTTGCGCAGGCCCTCGCCGGTGAGGAACACCGTCGAAATCGAACGATCGGTGCTGAACGGGCTGATGTGGTAGTCGGTGAGGAAGCGGCGGTCGGAGACCAGCGTCGCGTCCCAACCCCACTTCCAGTTCTCGTTGATGGAGAACTTGCCGGTGGTGGTCAGCGCCCCACGATGATCGCGGTCACCGCTGGTCAGGCGGAACGCGCCCGGCTGCAGCTGATTGATGCCGAAGGCGCGTGCCGACACCTCGCCCGCTTCGAAGCGATGCCGGACCTCGACGTCCATCAACAGGCCCTGCCGCGACAGTGCCACCGGCGCGAAGGTCGCATCCCAGTCCGTGGTCGGAGCCCAGAAGAACGGCACCTGGACGCCCAGGCCGAGCGATGCGGAATCGATCACCCGCGGCATCAGGAAGCCGGTCTTGTGCTTCTCCGAAGGGTCGGGATGCCGGAAGTAGGGCACCCAGGCGATCGGCACGCCGAGCATCTCCAGCCGAGCGTCCTCGTAGTAGACCATCTTCTCCTGCTGCTTGTGGATGATCCGCGCCGCCTTGATCTGCCAGAATGGTGGCTTGGTCGGCTCGTTCACGCAGGTCTGACAGGCCGAGTAGACACCCTTCTCGAACACCGTGACGTCGCTGCCGGAGCGCGTCGCGCTCTCCGCGGCGAAGCGCGATCGGTCGATGGTGTCGATGCGCAGCGATTGGACGAAGCCCTCGGCGAACCCGTCGGAAACGTCGAGCTTCGGCGAGGTCAGGAGGTTGCCGTCCTTGTCGACGAGGCGCGCATCACCCTCCGCGATCACCCGCTTGGCACCGCGCATGTAGGTCACCTTGCGCGCCGTGAGGGCGTTGCCCTTGTAGTAGATCTGCACCCGACCGAGCGCCGTCACCGTGTCGGCGTCGTTGTCGTAGATGACCTGATCGGCCTCCACCACCATGTGCGCGTCGTTCGCCGTCGGTTTCGGCTTGACCGGAGCGACGGCCGCCGGGATCGCCGGCTTCAGCTTGGCCGGCGCCGCCTCGACCGGCGTGACGTGGAACGGCATCACCAGGAAGGTCGAAGCGAGGAGGGCCGCGAACCCGATCGCCGTCACGGGACGATGACCCCCGTTCGGCGCGCCGATGCGGCCGTCCGGTTCTCTCGTCTGTCGTGCATGCCGATCGAGGACGGCGCGGAGCATGTCTAACCGTCCTCCAGATACAGCAGAATCGTGAAACCCATCGACGATGCGACCACCGCGGGCGACCATGCCGCCAGAGCCGGCGGGACCATTCCCGCGCCCCCGAGCCCCCGCGCGACCTCTCCGACGACATAAAGCACGAAGCCCGCGGCGACGCCACCGAGAATCATCCGCCCGATGTTGCCGAAGCGGAACACTCTGAGAGAAACCGTCGCGGCGATCGCCACCATCGCCACCAGCAGCAGTGGTCGCGCCAGAAGAGATTGATATTGAAGCTCGAATTGATACGCGGGAAGTCCCGCGTTACGGGCCGTTTCGATGAAGGCGGGCAACGCCCAGAACGACAGCGTGTCGGGCTGTGCGAGGCTCTCGCCGACTTGCTCGCGTTTCAGTCGGCTCGACAATCTGTAGGTGTCGTATTCCTGTGGATCGTGACCGGAGGTATACACGCGCGCCTTGGTGAGGCGCCATCCGCCATCGTCGTAGTCGGCCGCCGTCGCCTGGATGCGTTCGCGGAACCTGCCGGTCTTGTCGAAGGCGTAGATGTCGACGTCGGCCAGATGCAGGCCACGGTCGACGGCGCGGGCGGCACGCACGATCGATTCCCCGTCCTCGCCGTCCTGGCGCAGCCACACTGCCTGCGCCGTGTCCATCAGAGTCTTCTTCTCGGTCCCGGCGAGCGTCAGCACCAGCCGGTCGGAGCGTTCCTTCATCCCGGCGGCGAACGGGTTGTAGACCGCCGTGGCGAAGAGCCCGAGGCCGGCCGCCACCATCACCGCCGGTGCCGTGAACTGCCACACCGAGATGCCCGCCGCCCGTGCCACCACCAGCTCGAGCTTGCGCGACAGCGCCAGGAACGCCGTCATCGCCCCGAACAGCGTGGCGAAGGGCAGGACCTGCTCGGAGAAGGTCGGGATGCGGAAGAACGACGCCTGGAAGGCGACGCCCCAGCGGAACGACGGCCGGTCGACGGTGGCGCGGATCATGTCGAGGAAGTCGAACATGAACACGATGGCGAAGGCGATGGCGAAGATCGCCAGGATGGCGTTGAGGATCCGCCGCGCGAAATAGAGGCCGAGGGTCGGACCGATCATGCCGTCTCTCCCCCGTTGCCGAGGCCGAGACGATCGCCGATCCGGCGGGTGAGGAACCCGACCCCGTCACCGATGGTGTCGAGCAGACGCTCGACCGGTGCCGGCAGCGACGGCGTGTGGTCGCTCGCCACCATCACCAGGCCGGCGACCACCGCGGCGCCCGGCACGACATAGAGAGCCGCCACCGCGAACGAGGACGAGGCGGCGGCGCTCGACGCGGCGAAATGTGCCCCGCGCAAGGCCGCGGCGACGACGATCGTCGCCAGGATGGCGAAGCCGCGCCCCTGCCGCGTGGTACGCGCGTCGCCGAGCGCCAGGAAGGCGACGAGGGCGAAGGCGAGCGGCAGCAGCGGCTGCGACAGGCGATCGTGCAGCTCGGCTCTGAGGCGACCGGCGTTGCGGATCGCCTGCGGATCGGCCGCCGCGCCGGGCGAGGCCCCGTCCCACACCTCCGTGGTCGGCCGCTCCGACGGCCGGTAGACCGGGGCCACCGTGGTCGGCGTCAGGCCGGAGAGGTCGAAGGCATAGGACTCGAAGTCGATCAGCGACAGCCCTCCGTCCTTGATCGTGCGCCGCTGGATCACCCCGTCCTGCATCACCAGGAGCGTCTTGCCGAACATCTCGACGATCGCCGCCCGCTCGGCGATGTAGGTGAAGGCGATGTCGGCGTCGCGGCGATCCTCGACGAACAGTCCGGCGAGCGAACCGTCACCGGCACGGTTGCGGATGTGGAAGGTCAGGCCGCCTTCGATGTCGATGAAGCGGCCGGGTTGGACGATGTTGGCGACCAGATCGACGTTGACCTTGGTCAGTTCGTTGCGCAGCGCCCTCAGCGCCGTCGGCGACGCCCAGGTGGTGAACAGCAGCATCACCGCGGTGGTCGCCGCTGCGAGGGTGAGGAGAGGCCGCAGCACCACGAACCGCGACGCCCCCGAGGCGTTGAGCACGACCAGTTCGCTCTCGGCGTTGAAGGCGTTGAGCGTCTGCACCGCGGCGATGAGCAGCGCGAACGGGGCGATGACGATCACCAGGAAGGGTAGGGCGAGTGCGGTGATCTCCAGGAAGACCAGGAGCGCCGCGCCCTTGGCGGTGATGATGTTCATCTGGCGCAGCGCCTGGGTGACCCAGACGACACCGGCGAGCGCCACCAGAGTGAGCAGGAAGGCGCCTGCCGCGCGACGGAAGATGTATCGCTCGATGAGCCGCATTCTCTTCCGTCGTCCTCCCTCGGGCACGCGGGCGATGCACGGCCGACACCATGTTCGCGCTGAATCGCGCCGCGATCGTGTCCGGCGTCGGACCCGATCGGACGGCGGCGTGTCTTCCCATGTCCCCGCTCTCCATCCAAGCGCGGAATGCCTAACCGACCGCCAAGAAACATGGTTGACGAAGGGTTGACGCCTTCCGGCAACGGTCGCGACGGTCATTCCGGCGCTTGCCGTCGGGCGCGGGAAGCTCCACATTCCCCCCTCTTCGCTCCCGCCCGATGGGCCCACGAACGTTCCGGAGTTCCCGCCCGATGCCGCAGCCGTCCGTTTCCTTCGCCAAGCTCGCCGCCCCCGACACCGGCGTCCTCGTCGTCCTCCTCGCCGAGGACCTGACGTTGCCGCCGGCCGCGGCCGCCTTCGACGCGAAGGCCGGCGGCGTCCTCGCCCGTGCCGTGGCCAAGGCCACCTTCAAGGCCAAGCAGTTCGCGACCCTCGACATCGTCGCCCCCGCCGGCACCGACCTCGACCGGGTGATCGTCGTCGGCCTCGGTAAGCCGGTGGATCTCGCCGAGAAGGACTGGGCCCGCCTCGGTGGTGCGGTGACGGCGAAGCTCATCGAGGTCAAGGCGACGACCGCCACCCTCTTCGTCGAGCGCGCCGACGGTGCCGCGATCACCGAGGCCCAGGCCGCCGACATCGGCCTCGGCGTGCGCCTGCGCGGCTGGTCGTTCGATGCCTACAAGTCGAAGAAGAAGGACGAGGACGAGCCGAAGGCGCTGAAGCTCACCCTCGCGGTCGAGAACCCCTCCGCCGCCAAGAAGGCCTGGGGCACGCGCGAAGCGATCGCCGACGGTTCCGACCTGACCCGCGACCTCATCTGCGAGCCGGCCAACGTCCTCGGCACCGAGGAATTCGCCAAGAAGTGCGAGAAGCTCGGCAAGCTCGGCGTCGAGATCGAGATCCTCGGCGAGAAGGAGCTGAAGAAGGCCGGCTGGAACGCCCTCCTCGGCGTTGCCCGGGGCTCCGAGCGCCCACCGCGCGTGGTGATCATGCGTTGGAACGGCGGCGACAGAGGCGAGGCCCCGATCGCCTTCGTCGGCAAGGGCGTGGTCTTCGATTCCGGCGGCATCTCGATCAAGCCCGGCGCCGGCATGGAGGACATGAAGGGCGACATGGGCGGTGCCGCGGTGGTCACCGGCCTGATGCACGCGCTCGCCGCTCGGAAAGCGCGGGTCAACGTCGTCGGCGCCATCGGTCTCGTCGAGAACATGCCAGACGCCGGCGCCCAGCGCCCGGGCGACATCGTCACCTCGCTCTCCGGCCAGACCATCGAGATCATCAACACCGACGCCGAAGGCCGCCTCGTCCTCTGCGACGTGCTCTGGCACATCAAGGAGGAGGTGAAGCCCGCCTTCATCGTCGACCTCGCCACCCTCACCGGCGCCATCCTGGTGGCGCTCGGCAAGCTCAACGGTGGTCTCTTCTCCAACGACGACACGCTCGCCACCCGCATCACCGCGGCGGGCCTCGCCACCGGTGAGACGGTTTGGCGCATGCCGCTCGGCCCCGACTACGACAAGCTGATCGACAGTACCTGGGCCGACATGAAGAACACCGGCGGTCGCGATGCCGGCTCGATCACCGCGGCGCAGTTCCTCAAGCGCTTCGTCGGCGACGTGCCCTGGGCCCACCTCGACATCGCCGGCACGGCGATGGGCTCGCCGGCGACCGAACTCAACAAGGGTTGGACCTCCGGCTGGGGTGTCCGTCTCCTCGACCGTCTGGTCGCGGATCACTACGAGGCGAAGTGAGGTCGACCTCTCTCCCTCCCCCTCGTGGGGGAGGGATCGCGCGGGCGGAGCCGCGCTCTTCACCGGAACCGCCCATGACCGAAGTTCTCTTCTACCATCTCCAGACCCGCACCCTCGAGCAGGCACTGCCCGAGCTCCTGCAGAAGTGCGTCGAGCGCGGCTGGAAGACGGTGGTGCAGACCGGCAGCCCCGAGCGCCGCGACGCCCTCGACGCGCACCTGTGGACCTTCTCGGAGGAGAGTTTCCTTCCCCACGGCACCCGGCGCGACGGCGACCCCGCCGACCTCGCCATCCTGCTCACCGCCGATCCGGCCGACCCAGGTCCGGTCGATCCGCCCTTCACCGTGCGTTTCCTGGTCGACCGCGCCGTCGCCCCGGATCTCTCCGGTCTCTCCCGCGCCGTCTTCGTCTTCGACGGCAACGACGTCGAGGCGGTGATCGAGGCGCGGGCGAACTGGAAATCGGTCAAGGCCGCCGGCCACGATGCGACCTATTGGGTGCAGGACGAGCGCGGCCGCTGGGTCAAGAAGGCGTGAGCCGCCGCCCTCTTGGGGCGCCGCCTGCTTCGCCGTGGTCTCGTCCGATCGGCGCAGTATCGTCGTCGGAGATCGGATGGCCCGTTTCGTCCTCGCCCTCTTTGTCGCCCTCGCCGTCGCGGCCTTCGCCGCGCCGGCCGTGGCGCACGTGCACGGCGGCGAACACCGGGCGCCGGAAACGCTCGCCGCGCGGACCTCGGCCTTCGACGCGCCGGCGAAGATCGCCGCCGCGTTTCCCGCCGTGACCGCCGCCGCCGAGGACGCCGCCGCCGAGGGCGCCCCTTGCGACCGCGACTGCGGTCACGCCTCCGGCGGCTGCCTGTGCATGTCCGCCTGCGTCGCGATGGCGCTGCCGGATCTGCCGACACTCGCCCGGCTTTCGGCCGCCGCGGCGCCTCCTCCGGCCGACACGCCGTTCTGGCGCGCCGTGTCGCTCGGCCCGCCGACGCCGCCTCCACGCCGCTGAGTTCGATCCCGAAGAACCGCTTTCTTTCGATCGAAGGGTCGCGCCGACGCGCACCCGCACTCAGGACACGTCCACATGAACATGACCCATTACATGGAGCTCCTCGCGGTCCACCAGCCGTGGAACCTCCTCCTCTTCATGGCCGTCCCGGTCGTCCTCGCCGAGACGGTGGCGATCAGCGAGCTCCGTCTGCTCTACACCCGCGTCTACGCGGGCCCGGTGCGCGCGCTGAACCGAGCCGCCTCGATCCTCGGCGGCGTCTACTTCACCGGCGTCTTCGTCTACCTGCTGATCAACGCCGTGGTGCCGTTGACCACCGGCGGCGGTTGGCGCGGCCCGGCCGACGTCATCGCCGTCCTCTCCTACCTCGCCGGCATCGTGCCGCTCGGCGGCATCGCCCTGATCGACCTCGGGGTGATCGGCAAGGATCGCGACGACCACAGCAGGATGGGGCTGCACGCCGCCCTGGTCGGCGTCTTCCTGGTGGTCGCGCACATCGCCATGATCTTCGGCATGATGGACCCGACCCTTCTGATGTCCGGCCCGGCGCCGACCAGTGGCCACATGGGTCATTGACCGGGCGCAGTCCGACGCGAAAACGACGAGAGCCGACCCCTCCGGGCCGGCTCTCGTTCGTGTCGTTCGCATCGATGGCGCCGGATCACCCTTCCGGCTGCAGCAGATGCCCGCTCGCCGCCGCCTTCAGCGTCGCCACCACCACCGTGGCGATGATCACGCTCGCGAGCAGCAGCACCACCCAGCTCACCGCCACCATCGAACCGGAAGGATGTGCGGCGGTGAAGGCCGAGGTCGCCACCGAGAAGGCGGCCGCGGGGAAGGTGTAGCCCCACCACGACATGGCGAAGGGGACGCGGCGGAACAGCGGTACGATGGTGACGAGCACCACCGCGACGAAGGCGGCGAGCCCGTAGATCGCCGAGGGGCCGGCGCCGAAACCCTGGGTCAGATTGGCCAGCGCGATCGAACCCACCGCCGGTGGTGCCAGCAGGATGGCGAGCGTCGGCTTCAACCGGTCGGGCATGGTCGGGCCGGTGGCGATGCGGTTGATGATCGACGGCTGGATCAGCACCCACAGCAGTGCGCCGAGGCCGAACAGCCCCCACGACAGATCGGAGTAGCCGAGCTTGGCGCCGATCACCGGGGCCAGGATGTTGCCGACCAGCGGGATGAGGAGGGGTGGGGTCAGCGTCGCGGCTTCGCGCGGCGCGGTCAGCAGCCCGCGCACCGTCCACACCCCGATGCCGAGATGGGCGACGACGGCGACGATCCACAGCGCCGCGGCGATACCGCGCGCATAGGGGATGAAACCGCCGGCGACGATCATCAGCCCGATGGTGACGGCACCGACGAAGGCCGATCGGATCGGATGCTTGAGGTCGCCGCGCAGAGCTTCCGGATGGCGCATGGCACGCAGCGCATGCAGGCCGGCGACCACGAGCCAGACGAGCCCGGCCAGCAACAGCAACAATTCGCCGACGATCGCCGGCGCACCGAGCACATGACCGGCCTCGCGCCAGGCGAGGCCGAGGCCGCCGATACCCATCGGCGCGGCGAACAGCGGCAGCGGTAGGTGGGCGAGGCCCCCCGCCGGCGGATGAGTGGCGCCGGGCGCGGCGGCAGGCGTGGTGTCGGACATGGTCACGGGTCCCCTCGGATCGTTCCGTATCGTCGGCCCACGACGGCACGCGTGCAAGCCGCCCGACCGCAGAGCAGATATATGCGGAACATCGAATGTGTCTTCGGTGATAGCGGCGGCGCGCTCACGGCGCAAATGTCGGGCTGCTCACGATCGCGTGGGGTGAAGGGATGTCGCACCGCGCCGGGCGGGATCTCATCCGTCGAGTGCCGCGCGTTCCGCCTCTTCGTGCTCGGCGGAGAGCTCGAGCCATGTCTCTTCGGTCTCGGCGAGCGCCTTCTCGGCATCCGAGCGCGCCTTCATCAGCCGGGTGCCCTTCGCCGCATCTCGGGTGAAGAGATCGGGATCGGCGAGATCGCCGTCGAGCTTGGCGATCTCCTTCTGCAGCTTGTCGATTCGGGTCTCGGCGTCCTTGATCTTCTTGCGGAGCGGCGCCAGTTGCTCGCGCAGCGCCGCCGCCGCCCGCCGCCGATCGAGCGCCGAGACGCGCCCCGCGTCGGCCTCGTCGTCGCGCTTCGCCGACTTCGCCCCCGAGGCGCCCTCGACCACCTGCCGCCGGTAGTCGTCGAGATCGCCCTCGAACTCCTTCACCGTACCGTCGCCGACCACCAGCAACCGATCCGCCGTCGCCTCGACCATGTGGCGGTCGTGGGAGATGACGATCACCGCGCCCTGATACTCGTTGAGCGCCTGCACCAGCGCCTCGCGACTGTCGATGTCGAGATGGTTGGTCGGCTCGTCGAGAATCATCAGATTGGGGCCGTGGAAGGTGGCGATGCCGAGCAGCAACCGCGCCTTCTCGCCGCCCGAGAGATCCTTGGCCGGCGTGTCCATGCGCGACGTCGTCAGCCCCATCTGGGCGACGCGCGACCGCACCTTCGCCTCGGGCGCGTCGACCATCAGCCGCGCCACGTGCTGCGCCGGGCTCTCCTCGGGCCTGAGTTCGTCGAGCTGATGCTGGGCGAAATAGGCGATGGAGAGTTTACCCGCCCGCGCTACCTTGCCCGCAGCCGCCTCGAGCTTCTCGGCGATCAGCTTGGCGAAGGTCGACTTGCCGTTGCCGTTCGAGCCGAGGAGCGCGATGCGGTCGTCCTCGTCGATCCGGAGCGTCACTCGTCTGAGAATCGGCTTGCCCGGCTCGTAGCCGACCGAGACGTCGTCGAGCGCCAGGATCGGCGGCGACAGCTTCGCCACCGGCTGCGGGAAGGAGATCGGCAGCGCATGGTCCTCGACGATCGCCGCGATCGGCTGGAGCTTCGCCAACGCCTTCATGCGTGATTGTGCCTGCCGCGCCTTGGTCGCCTTGGCCTTGAAGCGATCGATGAAGGCCTGCATGTGGGCACGCTGGGCTTCCTGCTTCTCCCGCATCTTCTGCGTCAGGATCATCTTCTCCTGGCGCTGGCGCTCGAAGGAGGAATAGCCGCCGCGATAGCCGACGAGCTTCAACTGATCGAGATGGACGATCATGTCGACGGCGGTGTCGAGCAGGTCGCGATCGTGGGAGATGACCACGACGGTGTGGGGATAGCGGCGGATGTAGTCCTGCAGCCAGAGCGTCCCCTCGAGGTCGAGGTAGTTGGTCGGCTCGTCGAGCAGCAGCAGATCCGGCTCGGAGAACAGCACCGCCGCGAGCGCCACCCGCATCCGCCAGCCGCCCGAGAAGTCCGAACACGGCCGCGCCTGCGCCGCATGATCGAAGCCGAGGCCGGAGAGGATGGTCGCCGCCCGCGCCTCGGCCGAATGGGCGTGGATGTCGGCGAGCCGGGTGTGGATTTCGGCGATGCGTGCCGGATCTTTCGCCGTCTCGGCCTCTTCGAGCAGGCTCGCCCGTTCCTTGTCGGCGGCGAGCACGAAGTCGAGGAGGGTGATCGCCGACCCCGGCGCCTCCTGCGCCACCTGACCGATCTTGGCGGCTTTGGGGAACTGGATCGCCCCGCTCTCCGGCGCCCATTCGCCGGTGACGAGCTTGAACAAGGTGGTCTTGCCCGTGCCGTTCTTGCCGACGAACCCGGCTTTGGCGCCGGTCGGAATCACCACCGACGCCCCCTCGAGGAGCGTCCGGCCGGCGATGCGGAAGGTGAGATCGGTGACGACGAGCATGGCCGCTTCTCTAGCCGAGAAGGGCAGGCGCGTCGACCGGCGGAGGTGCATGGAAATCCGGCGGGGAAAGGCCCAAGATCACCCCATGCCCCGCGTCGTCGACCTCACCCATTCCATGTCCCCCGCCTTCCCGACCTGGGACGGCGTGCCCGGCCTCGCGCTCGAACGCCGCGCCGAGGTCGCCACCGACGGCTACGGCCTCCACCTCTGGCATCTCGACGAGCACACCGGCACCCATCTCGACGCGCCGCGCCACTACGACCCGCAAGGCCTCGACGCCGCGTCGATCCCGCCCGAGGCCCTCGTCCTGCCGCTCGCGGTGATCGACGTTCGCGCCCGTGCCGCCCGCGACCCCGATCATGCCCTCGACATCGCCGACCTCGCCACCGACGAGGGCGCCCACGGGGCCATCCCGCCCGGCGCCTGCGTCGCCCTGCTCTCCGGCTGGGGGACACGCATCGAAGGCCCCGGCTTCCGCAATGCCGACGCGGCCGGCGTCATGCACTTCCCCGGCTTCTCGCTCGATGCCGCCCGCCTCCTCGCCGAGGCTCGTGGCGCGCTGGCCCTCGCCGTCGACACGCTGTCGCTCGATCCCGGCGCCTCGCCCGACTTGGCCGTCCATCGCTTCTGGCTGCCCTCCGGCCGCTACGGCCTCGAATGCGTGGCCAACCTAGACCTCGTCCCGCCGCGTGGCGCCACCCTGGTGGTCGGCGCGTCGAAGATCGTCGGGGCGACGGGCGGCCCCTGCCGGCTCCTCGCCCTGGTCTGAGGCCGCACGGCCGGCGCCTCGCCATCACCGCATCGCCGCCGCGATTTCGCCCTCGATGTTGCCGAGATCTCGCGCCCCCCGCGAAATCCTTGTCGCCGGTTAACCATGTTTCGCGCCGTGGCGTCGCGAACCGATTCGTACCGGGGGCGGGGGAGGGTCGATTAACCTCTCGGTAACGCTCCTCGGGCGAAACCGATCGCAAGGGAACGGCCTCTCGTGCCGGATCCACTTCGCGCTTCCATTCACCTCGTCGCGTCGCCTCGCGGAATTCCGCGGAGCGATGGAGACGTGGATTTCAGTCGAGGACATCACCCATGAACCGGACCGTCGACACCCGTATCCTCGCCCTCGGCCTCCTCCTCGGCCTGGCGCTGCTCGTCCGCCCGATGGGCGCCGCCAACGCCTCGTTCGAGGTCACCGGCTCGATTCCGGCGGCGCAGACGTCCGTCGAGGATCGCTGACCGAATCGCGGCACGCCGCCTTCGGCCGATCGGATCCGCGCGACCGCCGGGACGCTCCCCCGCGGTCGCGTTTTCTTTACGTCGCGGCAGATGGTATTGACGGCTCGGTCATCTTCCCCTGCTAGGGTCGGTGACGGCCGAGACGATTCGGGGAAGACGATGACGGTACTGGTGACGGGCGGCTGCGGCTACATCGGCAGTCATCTGGTCTGGGCGCTCGCCGACCGCGGCGAGACTGTGGTCGTTCTCGACGATCTCTCCACCGGTTTCGACTGGGCGATCCCGGACGACGTCCGCCTGATACGCGGCGACATCGGCGACCGCGACCTCCTCGACCGGATCCTGGGGGCGGGCGAGATCGACGCCATCGTCCATTTCGCCGGATCGATCATCGTGCCGGAGAGCGTCGTCGACCCGCTGAAGTACTATTTCAACAACACTGTGAAATCGCGCGAGTTGATGGCCGCCGCGGTGCGCCACGGCGTGAAGAACTTCGTCTTCTCCTCCACCGCCGCCGTCTACGGAAACCCCACGGTCATCCCCGTGCCGGAAGACGTCCCGCTCCTGCCGGTCTCGCCCTACGGCTCGTCGAAGGCGATGACCGAGATCATGTTGCGTGACACCGCGGCGGCGCACGAGTTCCGCTATGCGGCGCTGCGCTACTTCAACGTCGCGGGCGCCGACCCCAAAGGCCGCACCGGTCAGTCGACCAAGGGAGCGACGCATCTGATCAAGGTCGCCTGCGAGGCACTCCTCGGCCGTCGGCCGTCGATCGAGGTCTTCGGCACCGACTATGCGACCCCGGACGGCACCGGCGTGCGCGACTACATCCACGTCACCGATCTCGCCGCGGCCCACGTCCTGGCGCTCGAATACCTGCGCCGCGAGAAGAAGAGCCTCGTCGCCAACTGCGGCTACGGCCGCGGCTTCTCGGTGCTCGAGGTGCTGAAGTCGGTCGAGCGCGTCGGCGGCGCGCCCCTTCCGGTCACCTACGGCCCGCGCCGCGCCGGCGACGCCGAGGCGATCGTCGCCCGCGTCGACAAGATCCACGCACATCTCGACTGGAAACCGGCCCACGCCGATCTCGACACCATCGTCGGCCATGCGCTGGTCTGGGAAGAGACCCTGATGCGGCGCAATCGCGTCTGACCTCCGCCGGGCGCTCGCGGTCGGTGATCACCCGATCCGCCCCGCCGCCCGCGCCGCCTCCGGGAACGCTGCGACCAGTGCCGCCCGATCTGCCGCGATCACGCCGCGCTCGGTGATCAGTCCGGTCACCAACCGCGCCGGTGTCACGTCGAAGGCGTAGTTCGCCACCTTGGCCCCCTCCGGCACGATGCGGACCGTCGCCACCCGCCCGTCGGCGGTCATGCCGGTCATGTGGCTGACCTCGTCGGCTCCCCGCTCCTCGATCGGGATCTCGGCGACACCGTCGGCGACCCGGAAGTCGATGGTGGGGGAGGGCAGAGCGACGTAGAAGGGCACGCCGTTGTCGTGCGCCGCGAGCGCTTTGAGGTAGGTGCCGATCTTGTTGCAGACGTCGCCGTCGGCGGTGGTGCGATCGGTGCCGACGATCACCACGTCGACCAGCCCGTGCTGCATCAGATGACCACCGGTGTTGTCGGGGATGACGGTGTGCGCGACGCCCCGCTCGGCCAGTTCCCAGGCGGTGAGCGAGGCGCCCTGATTGCGCGGTCTGGTTTCGTCGACCCAGACGTGGATCGGCAGCCCGGCATCCTGCGCCATGTAGATCGGCGCCGTTGCCGTGCCCCAGTCGACGGTGGCGAGCCGCCCGGCGTTGCAATGGGTGAGCACGTTCAGCCGCGCCCCGGCCGGCTTCTTCGCCAGGAGATCGCGCAGCATCGCCAATCCGTGCGCGCCGATCGCCGCGCAGATCGCCACGTCCTCCTCGGCGATGGCGTCGGCGCGGGCGAAGGCCGCCGCCGCTCGCGCCTCGACCGCCAGCGGCCCGAGATGGGCCAGCATCTCGTCGAGCGCCCAGATCAGGTTGATCGCCGTCGGCCGCGTCCGGGCGAGCCGCGTTCGCGCGCCCTCGAGACCCGCGTCCGAGGCGTCGGCGGCGGCCGCCAGCGCCATGCCGTAAGCGGCGGTGGCGCCGATCAGCGGCGCGCCGCGGACCCGCATCGCCTCGATCGCCTCGGCAGCGTCCTCCAGGCCGTCGAGCCGCCGCATCCGGAAGACGTGGGGCAGCAGGGTCTGATCGATGATCTCGACCCGGCCCGCCACATCTCGCCGGATCGGCCGCACGTGCTCGCTCGTCATCGCCGTCTCTCGTCGTCTCGGGTCGCTGCACGCGACACGTGGGATCTCTCGTGACCGTTGGTCGAAATCTCGAGGGTCGGTACGAGACGGGTGGAAACCATCCGTCTCGTACCGACCACTCCGACTTGGCCGATCCGCCCGCCGCGTCGGTGATTCCTTCCATGCTCGGCGAGCGCTGTCGAGGCCGGCCATCGCTTCGGAGGACTTTACGCTTCGGCAGGTCGGGGCGCGAGAGTCGGCAGAAAACCGCCTATTTCTTCGGCACATGCGTCGAATTCGTCCAATTCGAATCGGCGCGAACGAAAAACTGTGACGGCGCTGCAACAGGGTTTCGGCAAAGGCGCCGGTTCGGACCCGTCGCGGCGCTCCGACGCTTCCTTCTCGTTGCGACGCGGCGCTATTGTCGGTGTCAACGACGACATCCGCCGCTTCGTCCGCCGCTTCGTGGTGCGTGTGGTGGGCCCATCCTCCGGGGGAGGATGTGTGGGTGTCGCCTGGAAGCGAAACATCAGGGGGTTTCCCATCATGAAGTTCAAGCTCGCTCTCGCCGCCGCCGCCATCGTCGGTCTCGCCGGCACCGCCCAGGCCGCCGACCTCGGCAAGAAGGCCCCGGCCGCTGCGAACTACGTCAAGGTCTGCGACGCCTACGGCGCCGGCTTCTTCTACATCCCGGGCTCCGAGACCTGCCTCAAGATCGGCGGCTACGTCTACGCCCAGTACGGCATCTACAACCAGAGCGCCGCCTTCGGTCTCGCCTATGGCTCCCGCCGGGGCGAGAACCTGATCTCGACCGGTGCTCGTTGGAACATCCACTTCGATGCGCGCACCAACACCGAGATGGGCCTGCTGCGTTCCTACATCGAGATCCAGCAGACCATCGGCTCGCAGCCCTGGGCGAACGCCTTCGCCGGTGCCAGCCCGGTCAGCCTCGAGAAGGCGTTCATCCAGTTCGCCGGCCTGACCGCCGGTCGCGCCACCTCGATGTTCGACTTCTACACCGGTGACCACCTGTCCTCGATCTACGAGACGGCTCACTCGGACACGATCATCAACCTGTTGGCCTACACCTTCTCGTTCGGCAACGGCTTGTCCGCCTCGCTGTCGATCGAAGATCCGTCGACCGGCAACGGCAACTCCCGCCGGTATGATCCGATCGGCCTCTACGGCGCCATCAAGAACCCCGACTACGTCGCCAACTTCAACGTCGCGCAGTCCTGGGGTTCTGCCCAGGTGATGGCCGCCCTGCACGAGAACACCAGCCCCTTCGCTCCGACAAAGATGGGCTATGCCGTCGGCGCCGGCGTCAAGGTCAACCTCCCGATGCTCGGCGAGTCCGATACCGCGGCCCTGCAGGTCGCCTACTCGAAGGGCGCGCTGTCCTACGTCTCGCCGGATTGGTACAACTTCGGTGCCGACTACGCCGCGACGGACTTCTTCGTCGCCGGCGGTGTGATCCGCCAGACCTCGGCCTGGGGCGTCGCCGGTGGCTTCACGCATGGTTGGACCAAGACGGTCTCGACCTCGCTCACCGCGTCTTATGCGAGCTATTCGCAGCCGACGGTGTTCGGTGTGGACTTCCGTCAGTTCGACGTCGGCGGCAACGTGACCTGGACCCCGGTGACCGGTCTCAGCGTCATCGGCGAAGTCGAGTACAAGAACGTCGACTTCTCGGTCGCCTCCGCGTTGCCGGATCGCGATGCGATCGTCGGCTTCCTGCGCATCCGTCGCGACTTCTGATCCGCGGCGATCCGATATCCGAAGTGATGAGAGGCCCGGCGGCGACGCCGGGCCTCACGTCTTGTCGGCGCCCCTTGCGGTGCCTGGCGATCGGCGAATCCGAGAGTGGGCCACGCGGACGAGTGGGCGACCCGCGATTCTCGGCCGCGGTCCGGTTCGCGTGCGAATCGCATCGGCTCGCCCCGTCCGAAACGGATGTCGTGCGGCACGGCTGTCTTCGAAAGCGGTGGCGGATCACCCCTGTGTCGCGCCCTCGCCATGCTGCGTCCCGACAGAAATGCGTGATTCATTCGATATTTACCGTTCGTTAACGGCGATTTCCACGATTCCGGCCGGTCCGACCGTCGATGTTGTGACCTTTGCGCAACAAGCGGGTCGGAACCCGACATCACGAGGTCGGCCATGGTCGAATTGCTCTTCAATCCGGCACCGGCCTCTGTATTCTCGATCTCGACCGGTGACGGAGGTGCGTCTCATCGCTTCGTTCGTCGTCACGGGGCCGGGTCAGGGCCTCATCCGGTTTCTGTTGAAGACAGGGGGAACTACATGAACTTCAAGCTCGCTCTCGCGGCCGCCGCCGTCGTCGGCCTCGCCGGCACCGCCCAGGCTGCCGATCTCGCCAAGAAGGCTCCGGCCGCTGCGGACTACGTCAAGGTCTGCGACGCCTACGGCGCCGGCTTCTTCTACATCCCGGGTTCGGACACCTGCCTCAAGATCGGCGGCTACGTTCGCGTCGAGCTCCGCACCGGTGACCACAATGCGTGGCTGAACGCTCCGGGCATCGGCCTCGGCTTCGGCAACGGTGAGAACACGGTCAACAGCCGCGTCCGCACCCAGCTGACCTTCGATGCGCGCACCAACACCGAGATGGGCCTCCTGCGTTCGTTCATCGAACTCTGGATCACCAACAACTCGGCCACCACCGGCACCAACGGCGTCAACATGCGGAACGCCTTCGTGCAGTTCGCTGGCCTGACCGCTGGTCGCGCCTCCTCGAACTTCGACTTCATCCAGGGCGGCTACAACATCGGCAACATCGAGCCGGACACCTCGGATCGTCGCGCCAACCTGCTGGCCTACACCTTCGCCTTCGGTAACGGCATCTCCGCGACCCTCGGCGTCGAAGACCAGACCACCGGCGACCAGGCTCTCGCTTGGGGCGCTCCGGCTCAGGCTCCGCTGATGCAGACGAACGTCACGGTTCCGAACATCGTCGGCAACATCGCCGTTGCTCAGGCTTGGGGCCGCGCTCAGGTGAGCTTCGCCTTCAACCAGAACCGCAACGACGTCGTCGGCAACAACAAGTGGGGCTACGCCGTCCTCGGTGGCGTCGAAGTCAACCTGCCGATGCTCGGCGCGGGCGACAAGGCCTTCATCCAGGCTTCGTACTCCGCTGGCGCGGTCGACTACCTGCTGAACAACACCGGCACCATCTTCGGCACGCTGGCTCGCAACTGGGATCCGGCCGCGAGCGTCAACTCGAAGGCCTGGAACGTCAGCGCCGGCCTGAACCACAACTTCTCGAAGGCCGTCGAAGCCAACCTCGGCGTGTCGTACCTCGACTACCAGGACGCCACTGTTGCGATCCGCGACTACACCTCGTGGGTCATCGGCGGCGACGTTCGTTGGAAGCCGGTTTCGGGTCTCACCCTGGCTCTGGCCCTCGACTATCGCACCGTCGACTACAACATCATTGGCGCCGGCAACGGCAACCAGTGGATGGGCACCCTGCGCGTTCAGCGCAACTTCTGATCTCGTCCGAGATCGAAGCGAAATCCGGAACCCGGCGGGCAACCGCCGGGTTCTTTCTTTTGCGGCCGGTCCTTCGAAGGGTGCCCCTCTCGGCGGACGAGCGGGGGACTCGGGCAGCCGAAGCATTCACCGATCCGCGGCTCGGCCGCGGCATGGCGGTCGAACCGGCGGCGGATGACGACGCGGCCTTCGGCGCGACGGTCGTCCCCGCGCCGCGACGGCGGCACGGATGGCGGTCGTGATTCCGTCGCGCCGATGCCTGCCTCAGCGCCGATCCCCGCCACAGTGCCGTTGGGTGGCGTGATCCGGGTCGGCGCCGCCGCGCCGGCCCCGATCTCCGGGCCTCGTCGACGTTTTCCCGAGACATCGCGTCTCGAGGGCCTGTGCGACGACGATCCTCGGTTGCCGCGGCCGACACCTTTGCTAAGGTTCCCTCGGGTGAAGTCGACGCTTTCCCCCCGGATGCGCACGCTGCGGGGGCGAGAACGACGCCGTGGGAGGTCGCGATGGCGCGCTGGATGGATTGGCTCCTGCCGACGGGAGGCGCGGCGGCGCTCCTCACCGCAGCAGGTTGGTTGGTGAGTTTCGGTCCGATCGCCGAAGACGTGTCGGGCCGGGCCGCGGCGCGCCTGAAGGCAGACGGGCTCGGTTGGGCCCAAGTCGCCATCGACGGTCGCGATGTGACGCTGTCCGGCGTGGCCCCCGATGAGGCGGCGCTGAAACTGGCGATCGATTCGGCCGATCGCGTCTTCGGCGTCCGCGTCGTCGACGCCAAGGTGACGATCGTCCCGCTCGTCGACCCTTATGTCTTCTCGGCGGCGCGCGACGGCGAGCGGGTGTCGCTCTCCGGTTCGGTGCCCTCGGAGGAGAGCCGCGCCGCCATCGTCTCCTGGGCGAAGAAGGCGATGCCGACGGCAACCGTCGAGGATCGGTTGTCGATCGCCCGCGGCGCTCCCGCGAACTTTGCGGCAGCGGCCGCCTTTGCCGTCGGTCAACTGGCCGACCTGAAGAAAGGCGCCGCCGAGCTCGCCCCGGCCGGCTATTCGATCTCCGGCGATCCCAAGGACCTGGCCACCTTCGGACGTCTGAAGGAAGCGCTGAAGTCGGCCCTGCCGGCCGGGTTGAAGGTCGTCTCCGACAGACTGGTGGCGCCGATACCCTCTCCCTACCGCTTCGGTCTTTCGACCGGTGGCGGCAAGGCGACGATCGACGGCTATCTGCCCGATGCCGCCACCCGAGCCACGGTGGTCGAGGCGCTGAAAGGACGTTTCGCCGGTGGCGTGACCGACAAGGTCGAGGTGGCCCCCGGCGCTCCGGCAGGTTTCGGCGACGCCATTCTCAAGCTTCTGCCGGGGCTCACCCGCCTCACCGACGGCGGGTTCGAGCTCACCGGCACGACCGTCGCGGTCAAGGGCGGCGTGCTCACCGAAGCGATCGGCCGTCAGATCCTCGATCGGCTGAAAGCGCTGTTGCCGAGCGGATACGGTCTCGCCGCGGCCGGACCGACGGTGTTGCCGCCGCCGGCGCAAGTCGACGCTGCGACCTGTCAGGCGCTGCTCGGCAAGGTCCAGACCGGTGAGAAGATCCTGTTCGAGACCGGCAAAGCCAAACTGGACGAGCGTTCGATCGCGGTCCTCGACGCTCTGGTCGGTGGTTCGCTCGCCTGCGTGTCGGCGCGGATCACCATCGAGGGCCACACCGACGCGGACGGCGATGCGACGGCGAATCAGGCGCTCTCCGAGGCCCGCGCCGGCGCCGTGGCCGAATATCTCGTCGCCGCCGGGATCGAGCCGCGCCGCTTGACCGCGGTCGGTTTCGGCGAGACCCGTCCGGTCGCCTCCAACGAGACCGCCGAAGGCAAACAGATGAATCGCCGCATCGACTTCCGGGTCGAGTGAGCGGGGGAGGCCGACAATGATCTATCTGACAACTCAAGTGTGGCCCTACATGGTCGTCGCCTTCGCCGTCGGGTGTTTCGTCGGCTGGCGCCGGTGCGCGCGCTGAAGGAGGCGGAACCATGTTGATGCTGACGATAGAAACCTTCCTTCTGTTGCTCCTCGCCGGCCTCCTCGGCCTAGCGGTCGGTCGCCTCTGCGCCTGCGGTTCCGGCTGCGGCGTCGACTGGAGCGACGATCGGCCGTGGCTGCGTGATGGTCGTGTCATGCCCGGCGCTCCGACGCTTCCGGCGGCACCGACTCTGCTGGCGGCCGAAGAGCGGGCCCGCCTCGCCGCGTCGCTCGCCGAGGCGAAGAGTGCCGCCACCGCACCGGCCGCCGCCGCGACCGTGGATACGGACGCCGCGAAGGCGGCCGCGGATGCCGCGGCGAAGAAGGCGTCGGACGATGCCGCTGCCGCGAAGGCGGCTGCGGATGCCGCGGCGAAGAAGGCGTCGGACGATGCCGCTGCCGCGAAGGCGGCCGCGGATGCCGCGGCGAAGAAGGCGTCGGACGATGCCGCTGCCGCGAAGGCGGCTGCGGAAGCTGCGGCGAAGAAGGCGTCGGACGATGCCGCTGCCGCGAAAGCGGGCGACGGGGCGGCGGCGTCCGACGAAGCCGAGCGTGCCGCTGCCGCCGATGCGGTCGGCATCCGCCCGGCGGCGATCGCCGCTCCGCTCGCCGGCAAGGCCGACGAGCTGACGTTGATCAAGGGCATCGGTCCGCAGAACGAGAAGAAGCTCCACGGCATCGGCGTCTACCATTTCGCCCAGATCGCCGACTGGTCCCCCGAGAACGCCGCCTGGGCCGGCTCGTTCATGGCCTTCCCCGGTCGGATCGAGCGCGAGGATTGGATCGGTCAGGCCAAACGATTGGCGAGCGGTTCCACGGCCGCCGCGCCGGCCGCCGCCGCCGGCCTGCCCCCGGAGATGGCCGCTGCCGCCATCACGCCGACGGTGGCTCCCGAGGATGCCGAGCGTGCCGCTGCCGCAGACGCGGTGGGCACCCGTCCGATGGCGCTCGCCGCGGCGATGGGCGGCAAGGCCGACGACCTCAAGCGCATCCGCGGCATCGGCCCTGCCAACGAGAAGAAGCTGAACGGCCTCGGGGTCTATCACTTCTCGCAGATCGCCGCCTGGACGGCGGAGAACGCCCGGTGGGCCGGCTCGTTCATGGCCTTCCCCGGCCGCATCGAGCGCGAGGAGTGGATCGCCCAGGCCAAGGTGTTGGCGACCGGTGCCGAGACCGAGTTCTCCAAACGGGTCGACGCCGGCGAGGTGCCGACGTCCAAACCCGGCGCCTGATCGTTCCGGCGACGGAAACGACCCGACGACAGAGTGAGGGCGGGTGTGGTTCGGCCGCACCCGCCCTTGGTTCGTCGTCGGCACGACGACGTCGTCACGCCCCGACACGATCGAGGAAGGCGACGATCGCATCGAGGGTCGGGGCATCTTCCAGCAGTGGTGCGTGGCCCTGGTCGGCGACCTCGACCACATCGAGCCCGGGATGCCGCTCCGCCATCTTCGCGACCGTCGCGGCGGAGAGCAGATCGGAGCGCGCGCCGCGCAGCACCTGGAGGGGCACGGCGGCGAGCGAATCGAACGGCGCCCAGAGATCCGGCATCGGCGTCTCGGGTGTCACCGCGGCGAGGGTCGAGGCGATCGCCGGGTCGTAGTCCATCTTCGGCCGCCCGCCGACGTCGCGATGCAGCCGCCGGGCGAAGCGTTGCCAACCCGCGTCGTCGAGTGCCGGGAAGACCTCCCGATTGGCGAACTTCATCGCCGCCACCACCGCGTCCCAGGTCGCGCCCTCCGGCAGCGGTTGGCCGACGTAGCCTCGGATCCGCATCAGCCCGGCGATGTCGATCTCGGTCCCGATGTCGTTGAGCACCGCCGCCTTCACCAGCCCCGGCGCCACCAGCCCCGAGACGAGCGTGACGATGCCGCCCCGCGACGTGCCGAAGGCGGTGATCTCGTCGATCCCGAGCGCCGTGAGGCCGAGCCGGGTGTCGGCGAGTTCCTGCACCACGGTGTAGCGGCTCGGATCCGGATCGTACTGCGACGTGCCGCGCCCGCGGAATTCGAACACCACCACGCGCCGTGCCGGCGAGGTCGCCGATCCGCCGACGAGGCGGGCGGCGAGCGGCTCGAAGTCACGGCAGTTGCGGGTGAGCCCGGGCAGGCACACCACCGGCCGCCGGTCGGTCGGCCCGAGCGGCGCGTAGTCGCGCCCGGCGAGAACGAGGCCGTCCGCCGAGAAGAAACGGAACGGACGGTGAAGGGTGCCGAGCGCGTCGCGCGTCTCGGGACCGAAGGCGACGCCGGTCGGCGGCGCGAGGGGCGGGGAGGCGTCCAAGGGTGAACTCCGCGGGAGAGGGTCCCGCCGAAGGTCCTCGCTTCCGGGACGCGGTGCAAGTCTCCGAAGGGAGAAGGTCGCCGCGACCGGTCCTCTCCACGACGGTGGAGGCGAGCGGGGCCTTGGCCCGCCGCTCTCATACCGGTCACGAAGTTTCGACCTGTTCGAAACTTCGTGACCGGTATCAGTTCCCGCCGAACAGGAAGCTGCCGATTCCGCCGGACGGCTTCTGCGCCGGCACCGAACCGGTCATCGACGACGACTTCGCTCCGATGCCGCGTTTCAGATCCTGGGCGAGTTCGAGCTTCCGGCCTTCGAGGCGGAAGCGGTACACCTGCAGATTCTCCAACACGCGGTGGACGTAGTTGCGCGTCTCGGAGAACGGGATGCGCTCCATCCAGTCGACGATGTCGATCTGACCGGTGCGCGGATCACCGTATTCGCGCACCCAGTCGCGGATGCGCCCCGGCCCTGCATTGTAGCCGGCGATCGCCATGACGTAGTTGCCGTCGTAGTTGTTGACGAGATTGGCGACGTAGCCGGCCCCGAGGCGGATGTTGTAGATGGGATCGTTGCGCCAGGCGTCACGGTTGTAGGCGATGCCGAGCTTCTTTGCGGCGTCGCGTCCCGTGTCGGGCATCACCTGGAAGATGCCGGTGGCGCCGGCCGACGACACGACCGCCTGATTGAACTCGCTCTCCTGACGCATGATGGCGAAGGCGAGCGCCTTCTCGAGCCCGGAGGTGTCGACATCGGGCTTGACGCCGATCGGGAAGGCCATCGCCTGCATGTCCATGCCGCGCTGGGCACCCGCCTTGCCGGCGGTGACCGCGAGATTTGTCCAGCCCTGTTTTTCCGCCATCTCGATCACCGCGGCGATCTGGCCGGCGGTCGGTAGGGTCTCGGCCATGTGCTTGTAGAACACCGCGGCGAGATCCTTGCGCCCGAGTTTGCCGATACGTCTGGCCGCCTCGAAGCGATCGTCGTGGTCCATCGCCGCACGGTCGGAACCGTTCGGCGACACGCTACGCGAGATGCCGAGATCGCTCATTCCGAGCTTGGCGCGCGCCATCTGGCCGTAGAAGGTGAAGCCGAATTCGGCCGCCTTGCGATAGTAGTCGTTGGCCGATCCGCCGGCACCGGCCTCCGCCGCCCGACCCATCCAATAGTAGGCACGGGCACGGGTGACCGGCTTGCCGGAATCCTCCGCCACCGCAGCGAAATGCTTCATCGCGGCGTTCGCATCCGAGAGGAAGCGCAGAGCGTACCAACCGGCGTGGAAATCGGCCTCGGCCTGATTGGCCGGCGACGAGCCCGAGTGGCCGACCACCACCCGATAGGCGGTCTTGGCGTCACCCATGTCGAGGAGCTTACGGCTGACGATCCGCTTCTCTTCCCACCATTCGTCCGGCCGCCCCATGGCGCGCGGATCCTTCGGCGCGCGGACGAGCAATTCGGCCGCCTCCTTCCAGCGGTCGCTGCGGCGTGCGTACTGGGCTCGGGCGAAGAGGAAGATCGGGTCGTCCTTGAGCGAGGCGGGCACCTGATCGAGCAGCGAGCCGGCATTCGCCTGCTTCTTCTCCACCGCCTGCGCCGCCTTGGCCAGCGTCTGGTATCCACCACCGAGCTTACCGGCGGCGCGCTGTGCTTCGCCGGGATGGCCTTTCAGTACCAGGAGATCGAAACGCGCCTTGTAGTCGGCCGAGCCGAGCAGATCGCCGAACTCGGTCTCGAGCACGGTCGCCTCGTCGCCGGCGAGCTTGTCGTCGCGATAGGCGTAGCGCACCCATTGCTTGGCGTCGTCCTTGCGGCCCTTCTGGACCAGGGCACGCGCCAGCATGATGCGGCCGCGGTTGGAATAGGGCCGTGACCCCTGGAAGGCGAGGATGACGTCGTCGGCCGACGGCGCCTCCTTCTCCAGCGCCTGTTCGGCGCGCCGGCGGAAGAACTCCGGATCCGGCCAGGTCGGGTTGGCGATGGCGAAACGGGTGATGGCGGCCGACGGCAGGCCCGACCCCATGCGGATCAGATACCAGTCGACGATCTTCTGATCGATGCGGTCGAGATCGCCGCGCATGGCGTTGATGCCGGCGACGTCGCCACGCGACGCGATCTCGATGGCGCGGGCGAGATCGCCGGCCTGCGCCGGGCCGGTCGAGACGAGCGCCACCGCCAGCGCCGCGGCGGGCGCCAGGGTGCGGATCATCCGTCGGGTGGTGGCCAGCATGATCGTCTCCTCGATACGCACCGGTCGCATCCGTCGACCTCCCGCCCGGAGCCCGATGGGAACGACGACGGCCTCACCGCCGTCGAGTGCGGGAGGCGGACCGGATCGATCCTCGACCCTAGGTCCCGTATCGTGAACAATTCCTTACGATCCGGCCGTGGCCCCGCCCGAATCCAGTCGCCGCTTGCCGTCGTGCGGGCGCGGGACTATTGTCGCCGCCCGCTCGCCCGCGCAACGATGGATCCGACGATCCCGCCGGTGCGAGCGGATCATGCGCCGTTTCTCGCGGCATTTCCAGGCTCCGAAGGGGTTCAACGATGTTCAAGGGCTCGATCACCGCACTCGTCACGCCGTTCTCGAACGGGCGCGTCGACGAGAAAGCCCTGCAGGACTTCGTCGCCTGGCAGATCGCCGAAGGCTCGAACGGTGTCGTGCCCTGCGGCACCACCGGCGAGAGCCCGACGCTGAGCCACGCCGAGCACAAGCGCGTCGTCGAGCTCACCCTCGAGGTGGCCAAGGGCAAGGTGCCGGTGATCGCCGGCGCCGGCTCCAACAACACCGCCGAAGCGATCGATCTCGCCACCCACGCCGAAAAGGCGGGGGCCGATGCCGTGCTGGTGGTGGCGCCCTATTACAACAAGCCCAGCCAGGAGGGGCTCTATCGCCACTTCATGGCGATCGACGCGGCGATCGGCATCCCGATCATCGTCTACAACATCCCGCCGCGCTCGGTGGTCGACATCTCGGTGGAAACCATGGACCGGCTGTTCCGCGACAGCCGCAACATCAAGGGCGTCAAGGATGCCACCGGCAATCTGGCGCGGCCGGCGTTGCAGCGCATGAAGTCCGGACCGGAGTTCGTCCAGCTCTCCGGTGAGGACGCCACCGCCCTCGGCTTCAACGCCCAGGGCGGGGTCGGCTGCATCTCGGTGACCGCCAACGTCGCCCCGCGGCTCTGTGCCGAGTTCCAGGCGGCGATGGCGGCCAACGACTACGAGAAGGCGCTCGAGTACCAGGATCGCCTGATGCCGCTGCATCGGGCGCTCTTCCTCGAGCCCAACCCGGCCGGCCCGAAGTATCTCGCCTCGCGTCTGAACAAGATGGCGAACGAACTGCGGCTGCCGCTGGTCGAAGCCTCGGAAGGCATGCGAGCCGAACTCGAGGCGGCCGCGCGTCACGCCGGCATTCTCTGAACGGAGAGATCCGATGTCCGCCGACAAGGGCGGCGGGCATCGGCTCGCCGCCGAGAACCGCAAGGCCCGCTTCTCCTACCACATCATCGACACCTGGGAGGCCGGCATCGTCCTGACCGGCACCGAGATCAAGTCGTTGCGCGGCGGCCGCGCCAACATCACCGACGCCTATGCCGCGCCCTACGGCTCGGACATGGTGCTCTACAACGCCTACATTCCCGAATACCTCCAGGCCAACCGCTTCAATCACGAGACCCGTCGCCCCCGCCGGCTGCTCCTTCATCGCAAGGAGATCAACAAGCTGATGGGCGCGGTCGAGCGCGAGGGCCTGACCGTCGTTCCCCTCGACATCCACTTCAACGACAAGGGCCGCGCCAAGGTCCTGCTCGCCCTCGCCAAGGGCAAGAACGTCGCCGACAAGCGCGAGACCGAGAAGGAACGCGAATGGAACCGCGAGAAGTCGCGGTTGATGAAGTATCGCGAGTGACGCCGGAGGGGCGTCCCTCTCCGGCCTCGCCTCACAGCAGCGCCGACACGAAGGTGGTGAGCACCCACCCCGCCGGCCCCTTCTCGAAGCACAGGCTCCAGTCCGCCGGGTCGCCGGTCTTCTCCATCGGCACCCAGCCGATCCGGCCGTTCGGCAGGACGATGCTCGAAAAGCCGTTCTCCTCGTCGCTCTGTCTGAGCCGGTAGAGGAGCCCCGGCGTCAACGTCGCCACCACCTTCGCCGTGGCGTCGGCCGAGGCCCGCGCCGCGACCTTCTCGGTGACGTAGACGCCACGGTCGCCGCCGAGACCGGCCCTCGCTGCCGCCTTCGCGTCCCAGCGCACCCCGCGCACCGTACACCACGCCCCCGGCACCCGCGGATCGCGTCCCCACTTCGCCGCGGCGAGCCGATCGCCGATCGTCGTCATCGCGGTCTTCACCCGCGACGCGGTCCAGTCGATCGTCTTGCCACCGGGCAGCACCGGCTCGCCCTCGGTGTAGGCGAGCCCGATCTCGGCGAGCGCCGGGACGGCATCCTTGAACGGCCCTTTCGTCTCCACCGAGCGCGGCACTCCGAGCGTGACCCCCGCCATGACGATCGTCGGCCGATCGGCGACGAAGGCGAACACCTCCTCCACCGAATCCGCTGCGACCGCCTCGGCGACCGCCTTTGCCCGTTCGAGGAGGTCTGCCGGTGGTCGCCCGCCGGCACCGATCTCGGCGACGAGCGGCGAGTAGGACGGCGCGGCGGCGGGCGCGGTCGAGGCGACGAAGGACAGGGCGAGGAGTCCGGCGAGGCGGAGAGCGAGAGTCATGTCGGCGGGATCCCGCGGTCGAGGAATTCGCGAAGCACGGCCGTGGCCATGGGCTCGTCCGGTGCTCTGGAATGCCACGACGATGCCGCGTCCGATCGCCCGAGACAACCGGTCCGTCGATGACGAATGTCGTCATGCGAGCCGGTCGCGCTTCGATCTCGGCCGTCCTATCGACCCATCTCGCGTGCGATCCCGTCGAACACCGCGCGGAACATCTCGCGTGTCAGCCGGCCGGTGTTGGTGTTGTAGCGCGAGCAGTGATAGCTGTCGTGCAACCTCAGCCCCGACTTCAGCCGATGGACCGCGCCGTGCGCGAAGGGATGGGCCGTGAGCTTCTCGCCGACCGTCCGCAGGAACGTCTCGTGCGCCACCCGTCCGAGCGCCAGCACGTCGGTGAGGCCCGGATGTGCCGCCAGCGTCGCGGTGAGGAACGGCCGGCAGGCGTGGATCTCCGCCGGCGTCGGCTTGTTCTCGGGCGGGACGCAACGCACCGCGTTGGTGATCATCGCCCCCGTCAGTCGCAGCCCGTCGCCCGGATCGGCGCGGAAGGCGCCGCGCGAGAAGCCGTAAGACGCGAGCGTCTCGTAGAGGAGGTCGCCGGCGTAGTCGCCGGTGAAGGGCCGCCCCGTCCGGTTCGCCCCGCGCACCCCCGGCGCCAGCCCGACGATCAGCAGGCGCGGCGCCTCGCCGCGGAAGCTCGGCACCGGCGCGTTGAACCACGTCGGCTCCTTCCCGCGCCACTCGGCGCGAAAGGCGACGAGACGCGGGCAGAGCGGACAGTCGCGGTCCGGATCGAGTGGGGCAGGGCGGGGAGCCATCGGATGACCTCGGCAATGGGGGCGATGCGGCAGGCGCCGACCATCGAGAGGGCCGTGCCTTCCGTCAATCCCGTCGCGACGCGGATCCCGCCGCGATGCCGTGGTGGGCAAACGCGAAAACGCACCCACCCGGTCGGATGGGTGCGCCCGCGATCGCGACGGACGCGGCTCACGCCTCGTCGTAGTCCTCGTCGTCCTGGGCCACCTGACGGCGCTGCGCCTCGCGTTCGGCCATACGCGCCATGCGCTCTGCCGGATCGCGGCCGATTCGATTCTGCAGCGAGGCGAGGTCGATGAAGTGGTCGGCCTGTCGGCGCAGGTCGTCGGCGACCATCGGCGGCTGCGTCTGCAGCGTCGAGATCACCGAAACCTTCTTGCCCTTGCGCTGCACCGCCTCGACCAGGCGCCGATAGTCGCCGTCGCCGGAGAACAGCACCATGTGGTCGATGTGGTCGGCGATCTCCATCGCATCGACCGCCAGTTCGATGTCCATGTTGGCCTTGATCTTCCGCCGCCCCGAGGCGTCGTAGAATTCCTTCGTCGGCTTGGTCACGACCTTGTAGCCGTTGTAGTCGAGCCAGTCGATGAGCGGGCGAATCGACGAATATTCCTGATCCTCGATCAGCGCCGTATAGTAGAAGGCTCGGAGAAGATAGCTCGTCGATTTGAACTCGCTCAGGAGGCGCTTGTAGTCGATGTCGAAGCCGAGGGCCTTGGAGGTTGCATAGAGATTCGCGCCGTCGATGAACAGCGCGATTTTTTCGCGAGGGTCGAACATTTCTTCGTAGTCTTCCCATCTGGGGGTCTTCGGAGGCCTCGACGATCGGTCACGTCAAATCGAGATCGTAAGGCCGGCAATTGCACGGTAGGGTCGTCCATTCTTGTTTCTTGGCCCGACGAGAATATTCGTCGGTTTCCCACCGATGCGTAGATGACCGTACAGCAATTTGCATGCACACGCCAGCACTTCCCATGGGAAGTACCGAAAATCCGCTTTGTCGGAACTGTCGTAGGGTGAGGTCGAGGCGCTGCCATTTCGTCGACCACGCGCCGAAGTCTCGGTGATGGGCCTCTCCCACCGGATCGCTGCACGAGCCGAGTGGATCGTCGTGTTCCGGTCGCTATGGCGTTGCTTTTCGGCGCGTCACGACGTATGTCTCCGCTTTCGAAGACCCCCCGAGGAGTTGAGGAATGGCCCGCGTCACCGTCGAAGACTGCATCGACAAGGTGGAGAACCGGTTCGAGCTCGTGCTTCTGGCGAGCCACCGCGCCCGCATGATCTCGTCCGGCTCGCCGATCACCGTCGATCGCGACAACGACAAGAACCCGGTGGTCGCGCTGCGCGAGATCGCCGACGAGACCATCAGCCCGGACGATCTCCAGGAGGAGTTCATCCACTCGCTGCAGAAGTTCGTCGAGGTCGACGAGCCGGAGCCGGAGACGGTGCCGATGGTGCCGGTCGCGGCCTCCGCCGACGACGACGGCGAGATGCAGTTCGACCGCATGTCGGAAGAGGAACTGCTGCGCGGCCTCGAAGGTCTGGTGCCGCCGGACAAGGAAGAAGAGGACTGAGCCTCGAGGCTCGTCCCGTCCGCCGAGAGCGACGCAACGCCGCACCCCGTCTCGACGCCCGCTTCGGCGGGCGTCGCCGTTCGTCGGGGTCCGGAAGCCATTCGACGTCTTGGGTTTTCCCGATTCCTTCTGCTACCATCGTCGCCCCGTGTCGCGCACCGCCGACGTGGGCTGCGCGAGGAAGGATCGATCCCCGGATGATGCGGCAATACGAACTCGTCGAGCTGGTCCGGCGCTACAATCCGAACGTCGACGAGGCATTGCTCGACAAGGCCTACGTCTACGGGATGATGAAGCACGGCCCGCAGAAGCGAGCCTCCGGCGACCCCTACTTCTCCCACCCGCTCGAGGTGGCGGCGATCCTCACCGATCTGCGCATGGACGATGCCACCATCGCGGTGGCGTTGCTGCACGACACCATCGAGGACACCGACGCCACCCGCGACGAGATCGACGCCAAGTTCGGCACCGAGATCGGCGAACTGGTCGAGAGCCTGACCAAGCTCGAGAAGCTCGACTTCGTCTCCAAGAAGACCGAGCAGGCGGAGAACTTCCGCCGCCTGCTGTTCGCCGTCGCCGCCGACGTGCGGGTGCTGCTGGTCAAGCTCGCCGACCGCCTCCACAACATGCGCACCCTCCAGTTCATGCGCGAAGACAAGCGCCTGCGCATCGCCGAGGAGACGATGGAGATCTATGCACCGCTCGCCGGGCGCATGGGCATGCAGTCGATGCGCGAGGAACTCGAGGATCTGTCCTTCCGCTGGCTCCAGCCCGACGGCTACCAGGGCATCACCGCCCGTCTGGCGGCGTTGCGCGAGGAGAACAAGAACCTCATCCCCGCCATCGAGCAGGCGCTGACCGAGAAGCTTTCGTCGAACGGCATCATCGCCAAGGTCAAGGGCCGCGAGAAGAAACCCTATTCGATCTTCACCAAGGTGCAGCGCAAGAACCTTTCCTTCGAGCAGCTCTCCGACATCTTCGGATTCCGGGTGGTGGTCGACACGGTGGAGAACTGTTACCGGGCGCTCGGCATCGTCCACACCACCTGGTCGATGGTGCCGGGTCGGTTCAAGGACTACATCTCGACGCCGAAGCAGAACGACTATCGTTCGATCCACACCACCGTGGTCGGGCCGGGGCGCCAGCGCGTCGAACTGCAGATCCGCACCGAGGAGATGCACCGCTTCGCCGAATACGGCATCGCCGCCCACGCCCTCTACAAGGACGGCGATCGCACCATCGGCGGCCGCAACATCCAGAAGCTCTCCGAGGCGTCGGGCGCCTACGCCTGGCTACGCGAGACCATCCAGCGTCTCAACGACCCCAACCTCGCCCCCGAGGAATTCCTGGAGAACACCAAGCTCGAGCTGTTCCAGGATCAGGTCTTCTGCTTCACCCCCAAGGGCAAGATCATCGCCCTGCCGCGCGGCGCCACCCCGATCGACTTCGCCTACGCCGTCCACACCGACGTCGGCAACACCTGCGTCGGCGCCAAGATCAACGGCCGCATCAAGCCGGTGATGACCGAACTCGCCAACGGCGACGAGGTCGAGATCATCCGCTCCAAGGCGCAGGTGCCGCCCGCCGCCTGGGAGCAGATCGCGGTGACCGGCAAGGCCCGCGCCGCCATCCGCCGTGCCACCCGCGACGCGGTCAGGAAGCAGTTCGGCGGCCTCGGCCGGCAGATCCTGGAGCGTGCCTTCGAGCGGGCGGGGCGCGACTTCTCCGACCCGATTCTCGCCGGCGCCATCCATCGCCTCGGCCATTCCTCGATCAACGAGGTGCTGGCGGCGGTCGGCCGCGGCGAGATCGCCTCCGACAGCGTCTTGAAGGCGGTCCACCCCGAACTGGTCGACAAGCGCGGTCAATTGCCGAAACCCGCCAGCGGCGAAGGCTGGTTCGAGGCCGGCGCCTCGGGCGTGATGAAGTTCCGCGTCCCCGACGGCGGCTCCGACGATCGCACCGCCATCCCGATTCGCGGCCTCTCCGGCGACCTTCCGGTGCGCTTCGCCCCCGAAGGCGGCGCCGTGCCGGGCGATCGCATCGTCGGCATTCTGACGCCGGGGGAGGGCATCACCATCTACCCGATCCAGTCGCCGGCGCTGAAGGCCTTCGACGACCATCCCGAGCGTTGGCTCGACGTGCGCTGGGACATCGACCCGGCCGCCCCGTCGCGCTTCCCGGCGCGCATCTCGCTGTCGTCGCTCAACGAGCCCGGCTCGCTCGCCCAGATCACCCAGGTGATCGCCGACAACGACGGCAACATCGACAACATCAAGATGATCCCCAAGGCCGCCGACTTTCACGAGATCATCATCGACCTCGAAGTCTGGGACCTGAAGCACCTGACGCGGATCATCCAGCAACTCCGGACGAAGCCGATCATCGCGTCGGCGACGCGGGTCAATGGGTGAGCGACGGTTCGATCTCGCGCCTGGGCGCGAGGTCGAACGAGATCGCCCGGTGGGCGATTGCCTGAACAATGGATTCAACAGTTCGGTATGTCCGACCTGCCCATTTTCGCTCGTGGCGTCTCATGGGCTTTCGCGGCGATTGTCCAACCGGGAGCGGCTTCGTAATCGGCATGCCGCCCCCGGATCGGCTTCTTCGAGTTCCGGATGTCGTAGAACCGCGCTCAGTGGCCGTGCCGGTGGTGGGATAGGGAGAGTGGGCGTGGGCCCGCGGCGTATGGCGGTGGAGATGCGCATGGGGCTCGCTCACCGGTCCGTCGTGGACGTACGCGTGACGTTCGTCGCGAGAATGTAGGTGATCGTGCTCGATCTCGTCGTGGGCATGGTCGTGCTCGTGGCGTTCGCTCGGATGCAGCCGGAGGCCGATCGCCATGAGCGCCGCAGCGAGGCCGAGCCAAGGTGGCGCGGCGCCCGGATGAAGAGCACGAGGCCGACGCCGACGGCGAAGAAACCGAGCAGTCCGGCGAGACCTCGGCGACGAGGAGCTTCGCCTCCGGCGTCGTCGTCCAGAAGAGAAGCGCGGAGCCGAGCGCCAGCGGTACGCCGGGCCACAGATGGTCATGTCGGTCGCCACCATCGTGATCCCTCCCTCGCTCCCGAGATCGGTCGGTTTCCGGCTCCGCTTCGACGGCGTGGTGAAGCGGACGCCTCAATGCCAGAGTGACACCGCCAATCCGATGAGAGCGCATCCGGTGATCACCCTGACCACGCTCTGCCGGAAGCGGAACAGCGCCACCGTGGCGCCGAGCGCGATCGCCGCCGAGATCCAGTCGAAGCGGCAGCCCCAGCCGTCGGGCCACAGCACGTGGCCGCCGAAGAACAGGGCGAGGTTGAGGATCACCCCGACGACCGCCGCGGTGATCGCGGTCAGCGGCGCGGTGAACTCGATGTTGCCGTGGGTGCTCTCGACCAGCGGCCCGCCGGCGAGGATGAAGACGAAGGACGGCAGGAAGGTGAACCACGTCACCAGCACCGCCCCGGCCAGCGCCGCGACGAGCTTCGCCTCCGGCCCGAACGGCGCCTGGGTCCAGCCGCCGACGAAGCCGACGAAGGTCACCACCATGATCAGCGGCCCCGGCGTCGTCTCGCCGAGTGCCAGACCGTCGATCATCTGGGTCGGGGTCAGCCAGCGGTAGTGGCCGACCGCACCCTGGTTGACGTAAGGCAGCACCGCATAGGCGCCGCCGAACGTCAGCAGCGCCGCCTTGGTGAAGAACCAGCCCATCTGGGTCAGCGTGTGGTCCCAGCCCAGGGCCACCGTCAGGCTCGCCATCGGCGCCAGCCACAGCGCGAAACCGCCGGCCACCACCAGTACGAGCCGTCCCCAGGCGAAGCGGGCATGCGGCGGTGGCGGCGTCGCGTCGTCGATCAGCGCGGTGCCCCAGCTCTTACCTGCCGCGCCGTGCCCCCCGCCGGCGTGGAAGGCCTGCGGCAGCAGCCGCGAACCGACCCAGCCGGCGAGCGCAGCGAGTCCGACGATGGCGGGGAACGGCACGTCGCAGACGAAGATCGCGACGAAGGAGGCCACCGCGATCCCCCACAGAACGCGGTTCTTCAAGGACCGCATGCCGATGCGGTGGGTGGCCTGGAGGACGATGGCGGTGACCGCCGGCTTGATGCCGAAGAACAGACCGGCGACCAGCGGCACGTCACCGAAGGCGCAGTAGATCCACGAGAGCGCGATCAGCACGAACAGCGACGGCAGGACGAAGAGGCCGCCGGCGACGATGCCGCCCGCCGTGCGGTGCATCAGCCAGCCGATGTAGGTGGCGAGCTGCTGCGCCTCCGGTCCGGGCAGGACCATGCAGTAGTTGAGGGCGTGGAGATAGCGGCGCTCGGAGATCCAGCGCCGCTCCTCGACCAGTTCGCGGTGCATCAGGGCGATCTGGCCGGCGGGGCCGCCGAAACTCAGGCAGCCGATCTTCAGCCACAGGGCGGCGGCCTCGGCGAGGCTCGGGGCCGCCGGGCGCTCGGCGACAGCGGCGGGTGAGGAGACGGGGTCGGTCATGGCGCCCTCCTCACTTCACCCGCCGATCGGCCGGCCAGTCATGGGTCTCCTCGACCGCGTCGCGGCACCAGCGATAGAGCGCGTCGTAGAGCACCATGCTGGCGTCGAGTTGCTCGAGGTCGTCGCGATACATGCGCGAGAGGCCGAGCGAGGCGGCGAGGAGGCCGGCGGCCTGCGGGGCGAGATCGTGACGATCGGTGTCGGCGCCGCGGATGATCGTCGCCAGACGGGCGAGCGCTTCCGAGGCGAGGCCGAACTCGTCGAGCATCGTGTCGAAGGTGCATCGTTCGCCGCGATGGCTCCAGAAGGCACCGTCGATGTCGAAGGGCGCGGCGCCGAACACCTCGGCGACGGCCGGCACCTCCGCCGCATCGACGTAGAGGAAGAGCGCACGGGGGTCGACGAAGCGGCGGATCAGCCAGGGGCAGGCGATGCGGTCGATCTTCGGCCGGGCGCGGGTGACCCACACGCTGCGACCCTCGGCGTCGCGCGGCGGCAGCGCCGAGCGGTCGACGAGGAGCGCCCCGGCGTCGCGCCAGGCGACGAAGCCGCCCTCCAGCGTCTCGGCGCGAATGCCCTCGGCGCGCAGCCGGGCGGCAGTGCCCTGCGCCAGCTTGCCGCCCTTCTGGCAGGCGACCACCACGCGGCGGCCGGCATAGAGCGGTGCCCAGGCCGCGACGGTGCGCGGGTCGCGGTGGTCGGCGGCGGGAAGCGATCGCGGGTCGCCCGCGACGTCGTCGTCCAGCCGCACGTCGACGATCGTCGGCGCGGCGGGGGTGCCGACGAGCCGGGCGAGTTGGGTGACGGAAATCTCGGTGTTGGAAGGCATGCGCGTCCATCCCTCTTGCAAGGCCGGTGGACGCGATCTTTGGGCCGAGGCCTCACGGGGTAGTCGCGCGAGACCCCCTGGGGATCGCACTTAGCGCGGCGCGAAGCGGAGGGCAAGCGCCGCGCAGGGGCGCCGCCGGCTCGAACGAAGAACGGCCGACCGAGGCTCGCGCTTCGATCGGCCCGAGGTGGGAGGCATTGCCGGCGGGTTCTCGTTGCCCGCCGGTCGGGGGCGTTCGATCACTTGTCGAAGATCAGGTGGAGCGGCTCGCGCACCTGAGCGTGGCGGACCTGGGCATTGTCGAAGAAGGCGACGCCGAAGCCGTAGACCTTGGCGAGGTCGGAAAACTGCACGTCGAACTTCGAGGCGGTGGTCAGCGGCCGCTCGATCAGGATCGTCCACTTGCCGGCCTTCCACTTGGCCGAGGTCTTGATGACGCCGCGGTCGCCGGTGAAGGGCTCGACCAGGATCGAGGCGACCTCGTCGCCGGCGACGTATTTCGCATCGTCGAAGGGCGCCTTGTCGGCCTCGCGCAGCCAGTAGGTGCCGCCCTTGTTCGCGGCTTGGCCGGACTTGTTCATGAACTCCGGCTTGCCGTCGACCAGCTTGATGTCGGCATAGCCGCCGCCGGTCTTGGCGTCGGACTTGCGGCCGGCTTCGGGCGCCTTCGCCGCGTCGAAGCGGGTGCTGTCGAGATACTGGTTGTCGATCTGGCCGAGGAAGCCGCCACGGACGTACTTCAGATGCCAGATGTCGCCGAGTTCACCCTCGTCCTCGGTGTACTTGTTGCCGTAGGGTTTGCCCGGCTCGCCGGCGTGGCACGAGGCCTGGCAGCCGAACTTCTCGTCGAAGCCGAAGATCGAGTGGTCGATGTTCCAGATGATGGCGAGCTTGTCCTCGTAGAACTTGTTGTTGTCGCCGCCCTTGTCCTCCGGGTCGACGAGCTTCTTCCACGAGCCGTCGGCCTGCTTGACGAAGGGACTGCGGCGCACCGACAGAGTCGGGTCGTCGTAGGTGATGCGCAGCCAGATCGACTTGGCGTCGTAGGCGGCTTGGATCGTGCCGGTGGTCTCGCCGAGGTTGTCCTTGAAGTTGACGCCCTTCTGCGCCTTGAGGGCAGTGGCCGGGGCCTTCTCCCAGACCCCGGTTGCGACATCGGCGTCGAGCGTCGGGGCGGCGGCGGCCTTGACCGCATGGACCGGGACGGGCTTCAGCGGAACCTTCTTCTCTTCTTCGCCGAGAGCGGCGCCGGCGAGGAGCGAGAGCGGCAACACGAGGGCGGCGGTGCGAAGCAGGGTCTTCATGATCGCGTTCCTTCTCTTCGGGTGCGCGGCGAGGATCACTCCTCGTGCCAGCCCGTGATCATCATCTTGAAGAGCGAGGTGGGTCGGACACCGGTGGTGCCGAGGTAGATGTGCGCCAGCATGAACAGGATCACGGCGGCGCCGGCGAGGTAGTGGAGCATCGCCACCGGCAGGAGGCCGTCGAGGCCGAAGACCTTGGCGGGGGCGAGATCGGGGAAGAGGAAGACGACGCCGGTGAGGATCACGGTCGGAACGACCACATACATGATCACCCAGTAGACGATCGCCTGGAGGGCGTTGAAGTTGGCTTCCTTCGTCGGCGGATAGGGATGCGGCGCGCCCCAGAAGATGCCCCAGCCGTAGAAGACGATCTGCTTCCAGCAGCGGGCGAGGACGCCCGGCGGCTTCGGCACGTATTGCCACCAGTTGCCGGTGACGATGTTGGCGAGCACGAAGAAGCCGTAGGCGACGAGCAGGGCCACACCGGCGATGTCGTGGAACTTCGCGGCGAGGCTGAAGGGCACGAGATAGAGGCCGGGATCGGCGAAGTGCAGGCTCGCGCCGGTCACCGCCAAGACGATCATCAGCGCGGCGTTGGTCCAGTGCCAGATCCTGAGCCAGGGCGGCAGGAGATAGATGCGATGGCTCATGACGTCCTCCTGCGGCGGAAGAAGGCCATGACGATCCGCACCGCCCCGTGGCCGAGGAGCCCGGCGACGGTGAGCCCGAACAGGGCGATCACGGCGCGATCGATCAGCGGATGGCGGGTGGCGCCGACGACATAGGCCGAGCCGAGCACCGAGGCGTTGGCGAAGCCGAGGTCGGTGCCGACGTTGGCGGCCGAGAAGCGATAGAGCCGCGTGGCGAGCGCCGAGTCCTGCGAATGGCAGGTGACGCAGGCCTTCTCCGACTTGTCCTTGCCCAGGATCTCATGGGAGGTGGCGAGGCTCTTCACCGGCGACATCGGCGTGTGGCACTCGATGCAGCGCACCGCCGACCAGTGCAAGCGGGCGTTGGGCAGGAAATCGTGTGTCGCGTAGAGGTCGGGCCGGACCTTCTTCGTCGGCAGCACGGCCGAGAACGAGGCGTAGCGCAGATCGGAATTGTGGCAGTCGACGCACATGGCGTTGTCCTGCGCCACGATCTTGCGCGGATCGCCGACCTTCACGGCCACTTTGTAGACGTGCGGGTCGTGACAGGTCTGACAGGTGAACTTGTCCGCGAGGTTCTTGGCGTGGACCGAGTCCTTGAACTGGGTCTCGACCCGGAGCGCCTTGGTGGCGTGGCACTCGCCGCACTCGCTGATCGCCTTCTTGGCTTCGGGCGCGTGCGGGAAGGCGACGTAGCCCTGGCCGTGGCAGATCTTGCACTCCATCCCGGTGTGGTTGGAGCCGTCGAACTGCTTGGGGTCGTGGATGGTCTTCGCCAGCGCCGCGAGGTCCATGTCGGCGCGCGGCGGGTTCTTCAGCCCCGCCTCGGTATGGCAGGCGTAGCATTCGGCGTTGGAGGTGCGGATCTTCTCGATCAGCGCCGGATCGGTCGGCGCCGCGCCTTTGACGTCGGCGGCGTTCGCCGCTCCCAGTGCGGCCGCGAACAGCGCGAGGGCGAAAGCGGCGAAGAGCGATGGCGAGGCGGACCTCATGAGGCGTTCCCCCTTCCGGTCGAAGGGAGAACCGCAAGTCCCGGGCCAGTCCGGTGGAATTCCGGAAGTCGCTGTTTCGCGTCGCTTTCTCGGGATCGCGCGAGGGACGGCCGGGCGGGCGACCTGTCACGATTTCGCGACAGGTGTCGTCAATCGATGACGATGCCCCAGCGCTTCATGCGGACGTAGAGGTTCTGCCGCGGGATGCCGGAGAGCCGTGCTGCTTCCGAGACGTTGCCGCCGGCCGCGACGAAGAGGCGACGCAGGTAGTCCTGCTCGAAGCCCTCGCGGGCCTCGCGATAGGCGGCGACGTCGTGGCCGCCCGCCTCGGCGCCGGCCGGCGCGACGCCGACGGGCGCCGCCGCCGGCTCGATCACCGCGGCGACGTGGGAGACGTCGATCGGCCCACCCGGGTGCAGCGCCACCAGCCGCTCGATGGCGTGTTTCAGCTGGCGGACGTTGCCGGGCCAGGCCTGGGCTTCCAGCAGCCTCAACGCCTCTGGCGACCACGGGCCGACCACACGGCCGAACTTCGCCTGGAAGTGCTCGAGGAAGTGGGTGGCGAGCAGCACCACGTCGCCGGCCCGCTCGCGCAGCGGCGGTAGGCGCAGCACCACGACGTTGATGCGGTAGAAGAGGTCCTCGCGGAAGGCCCCGGTCGCCACCAGCCCGGCGAGCGGCCGATTGGTCGCGGCGATCAGACGAAAATCGCTGGTCCGACGCTGGGTCGATCCGACGCGCGAGAAGCAGCCGTCCTGGAGGACGCGCAAGAGCGCCGACTGCAGCTTGGGGCTCATGTCGGCGATCTCGTCGAGGAAGAGCGAGCCGCCGTCGGCCTTCTCGATGGTGCCGGCGGTGGTCTTGGCGGCGCCGGTGAAGGCGCCCTTCTCGTAGCCGAAGAGCAGGCCCTCGAGCAGGCTCTCGGGCAGGGCTCCGCAGTTGACGTCGAGATAGGGGCCGCGCCCTCGCCGGCTCTCGGCGTGGATCAGCCGGGCGACGACGTCCTTACCGGTGCCGCTCTCGCCTTCCAGCAACACGGTGGTGTCGAGCGTCGCCACTTGCCGGATCTGGTCGACGAGGCGGGTCATCGCCGGCGAGGTGGCGATCAGCCTCGGCCCGGCGACCGCCGCCTGTAACCGATCGATCTCGCGATAGGCGCGGTCCATCTCCAGCGCCTTGTCGATGACGCGTTCCAGGTCGTCGAGATCTTCGAAGGGCTTGGTGCGGTAGTCGAAGAGCCCTTCGCGCACCGCCCGCATCGCGTCGCGCACGTCGGCGTGGCCGGTGATCATGATCGCCACCATATGCGGCTTCTGCGCACGGAACTCGCGCAGGAGGTCGAGACCGTCGGCGTCGGGCAGGCGTTGGTCCATCAGGATCAGATTGAAGTCGTCCGCCGCGAAGGCCGCGCGAGCTTCCGTTCCGGTCTCGGTGAGGGTCAGCACCTCGCACCGATCGCGCAACAGCCCGTCGAACAGGGTCCGCGTGAAGTGGTCGTCGTCGACGACGAGGATCCGGGGCTTCGTCATGCGGCACTCTCGTCGGGGGCTCGCGGGGCGACGGAGACCGCCTCCGGCAACCACAGAGCAAGAGACGCACCACCTTCCTGCCGGTTGGCGGCGCCGACCTCGCCCTCGTGCAGCAGCACGATGTGCTGCACCACCGCGAGGCCGAGGCCGGTGCCCTCCTTGCGCGTCGTGAAGAACGGCGTGAACAAGCGGCGCATGGCGTCGTCGGAGATCCCCGGGCCGTCGTCCTCCACGGTGAAGCGCCAGCCGGGCCGGCCGTCGGCATGGGCAGCTTGCGCCAGAGAGATGCGAACCCGACCTCCTTCGCCGGTCGCCTGGGCGGCGTTGGTGAGCAGGTTGAAGATAGCGTGTCCGAGCAGGTTGGGATCGACGACGGCGACGGCGGGAGCGTCCGGCATGACGCGTTCGATCGAGACCCTGCGGCCGATGCTCTGGTTGAAGAGCGCGAGCGCCTCGTCGGCGATCGCGCGCAGGTCGGTCGGCCGGCTGTCGAAACAGGAGACCTTGGTGAAGTCGAGCATGCGCTTGACGAAGGCGGAGCAATTCTGACCGGCCTTACGGATCTCGCCGAGCATCTCGCGCACCCGATCCGGCTTGTCGACCGAGCGCTCGGCGAGCTGCGCCATGTTGACCACCCCGACCAGCGGATTGTTCAGCTGGTGGGCGATCTCGCCGACCATCGTGCCCATCGCCGAGAGCTTCTCCAACTGGACGATGCGCTGATGTTCCTCCGAGATCGTCAGCAGGCGATGCTCCAACTCGTGCTGACGCCGGTAGGCGGCTTCGACGCCGGAGAGCGCGCGGTTGAAGGAGAAGAACACGCCCGCCCCGGCGGCGAGGCTGGCGAGCGTGGCGAGGATCATCCAGTTGGTGAAGGTCGCCTGGGCGCGGCTGCGGTCGGCGAAGATCGCCAGGACGCCGACCGCACGCCCCGAGGCGTCGCGGAGCGGCGCGGTGGCCACCGACAGCGGCCCGCCGCTGGTCTGAACCGTCCGGATCGATCCGTCGTACAGAAGCTCGGGGAAGAGTGCCCGTTCGGCCGGGAGCGTTTCGGGCGACGACTGCGACACCAGGATGTGGTCACCGAATTCGAGGTGGCGAGCCGGCTGCCCCGACATGCGCCGCCCCTGTCGCCAGATCGTCGGATCGGTCGTGTCGCGGCGGATCAGGGCGTAGAGGTGAACGCCGAGCGACAGGCCGGTATCGGCGAGCAGCGGACCGATCTCCTCGCCCAGTTCGATGAGGCCGATGGTCGCCCCGTCGTGTTTCCACGGCGTCACCGAACGCAGGGTCAGCGTACCGAATGGGCCGAGTTCGATGCCGGCGCTCGGTGCGCCCGTCTCCGCCGCCGTCCGGGTGGTGAAACGGTCGATGAGATCGCCATGGGTCTCCGGCTCGTGCATGCGCAGCACGTTCACTCGGTCGAGACCGGTGAAGTAGAGATGGGTGATGCGGTGGTCGCGGCGGAGAGTGTCGAAGAGCGGCCCGACCGACGACCGCAGCCGGTCACGATCGCGCATCTGGAAGGCATGGGCGATCTCGTCGGAGGTGCCGAGCGCCGCGACGGTCGCCCGCATCAGTCCCGTGGCCGTGTCGATCTTCTGGGCGAGCAGGGTCTCGACCGAGCGGACCGCGGCGGAGAATTCGTCGTCGCGGGTGCGCCGCTCGATGATCCAGACCGTCATGACGAAGGCGACGACGACGAAGGCGATGAGCCCGGCGAGCCGCGCCAGGATGTGGCGCCGGACCGGCGGAGTCGCGATGTCGTTGCCGCTGCGCCTGCCGAGCGCCATGGACGTGATCCCCGATGCCTTTCTCCGCTCAGATAGCATGAGAGGCGCCGTCGGGGGAAAACGTATGGCCCACCCGTTCGCGAGTTGGTCGTTCGGATGGCTGCCGACGGGGTCTGCGTCGACGTTTCTGGTTTCACGAGCAGCGACGCCAGTGTCCGAGATGGAGATCTGCGCGGTCCGATCCCCAAAATGGCCTCGGCATCGTGTGCCGCTCCTCTCGGACCGATCTTTCAGAGTCGTCCATCGCCGGCGATGGTGGTCGCCGGCATCGAACGCTCCTGTTGCGGCTCGGCATGGACGGCGAAAGCCGGCTCGTGTCTTACTTGGTCGACCTGGACGCAGACCTTCTTCGCGGAGATCCCATGACGCGCATCGGCATGCTGACGCCCTCCTCCAACACCGTACTCGAACCGCAGAGCCAATGCCTCGTCGCGGCACTCCCCGAGGTGTCGCTGCACTTCGCCCGTTTCCGCGTCACCGAGATCGCGCTCGACGCCCGGGCGCTCGGTCAGTTCGACGGCTCGCCGATGCTCGCCGCCGCCGAACTCCTCGGCCACGCCAAGGTCGACTGCATCACCTGGAACGGTACGGCTGCCGGCTGGATGGGGCTCGACGGCGATCGGGCGCTGGTGGCGGCGATCGAGGCGACGACCGGCATCCGCGCCACCACCTGCGTGCTGACGCTGTTCGATCTCATGCGCCGCGCCGGTCTCTCGCGCATCGGCCTCGTCACCCCCTACACGACGGATGTCCGCGACCGCATCGTCGCCAACTTCGCCCGCGAGGGCGTCTCGATCGTCGCCGAGAGCGGCCTCGACATCCGCGACAACTTCACCTTCGGCACGGTGACCGGCGACACTCTCGACGCTCAGGTCGCGGAGGTCGCCGCCGCCGGGGTCGACGCGGTGGTGGTTCTGTGCACCAACCTCGCCGGGGCCGCCCGCGTCGCCGATTGGGAGGCGCGGCACGGGGTGCCGGTGCTCGATTCCGTCGCCGTGTCGCTCCTCGGCGCGCTCGAAGCGACCGGGGTCGACCCCCGACCGCTCCTCCCTCACGGCCGCATCTTCGGCTGGTGAGGGCTCATACCGAGTTAACGAAGTTTCGACCTGTTCGAAACTTCGTGAAAGAAGGCGAGCCCGAACGGGCGTCGGCCGGTCGGGTCGTAGCGCTCATGAAATTCGGACGAGTCCGAATTTCATGAGCCCAGTATCAGGCCTCCTCGGCGCGGAAGAGCCCGCTCGGGCGGCGGGCGCCGAGCGGACGGGCCGGCGCGGGGCGGTCGCAGGGGAGGAAACGGCCCTGACCCGGCTCGGCGAAGAGGTGGCCGCGTTCGGCCAGGACCTCGCCGCGCTGGACGACGATCTCCGGCCAGGCCGGTACGGTGATGCCCTCGTAGGGGGTGTAGTCGCAGGCCGAATGCAGGTCCACCTGGGCGATGGTCACCGGCGCGCGCGCGTCCCAGATCACCAGATCGGCGTCGGAGCCGACGGCGATGACGCCCTTGCGGGGATGGAGGCCGTACATCTTCGCCGGGCCGGTCGCCGTCAGATCGACGAAGCGATCGAGATCGATGCGACCCTCGACGACCCCGGCGAAGAGGAGCGGCAGCCGTGTCTCGACGCCCGGGATACCGTTCGGCACCCAGCGGAACGAGGCGTCCTCGCCCTTCAGCTTCTTGCCGGCGGGGTCGTCGAAGCGGAACGGCGCGTGGTCGGAGGAGACGATCGAGAACACCCCGGTCGCCAGCCCCTGCCAGATCGCGGCCCTGTTGGCGGCCTCGCGCGGCGGCGGTGAGCAGATGCACTTGGCGCCCTCGAAGCCGGGGCCGGTGAGATCGTCCTCGCTGAGGAAGAGATACTGCGGGCAGGTCTCGGCATGGAGCGAGACGCCGCGACCCTGGGCGCGGCGGATCTCCTCCATCGCTTCGGCGCCGGAGACGTGGACGATGAGGATGGGCACGTCGACCAGTTCCGAAAAGGAGATGGCGCGGTGGGTCGCCTCGCGCTCGATCACCTTCGGTCGCGCGGCCGCATGGAAGATCGGCGCGGTCCTGCCCTCGGCCTCCAGCCGATCGGTGAGCCAGGCGATGCAGTCGGCGTTCTCGGCGTGGACCATGACCATGGCGCCGTGGTCGCGGGCGACCGACAGCACGTCGAGGATCTGGCGATCGGAGAGCTTCAGATCGTCGTAGGTCATGTAGATCTTGAACGAGGTGTAGCCCTCGGCGATCAGCGCCGGCAGTTCGCGCGTCAGCACGTCCGGCGTCGGGTCGGTGACGATCAGATGGAAGGCATGATCGATCATCGCCTTGCCCGAAGCTCGAGCATGATAGTCGTCGACCGCCGCTCTGAGGCTCTGCCCGCGGATCTGCGCGGCGAAGGGGATGATCGTCGTCGTGCCGCCGAAGAGCGCCGAGCGCGTGCCGGTGAGGAAGTCGTCGGCCATGCGCGAGCCGTCTCCGGTTGGCTGGTCGAAGTGGCAGTGGCCGTCGACGCCGCCGGGCAGAACCAGACGGCCGGCCGCGTCGATGTCGCGCTTTCCGGGGGAAAGCCGCTCGGCGAGTGCCACGATACGGCCGTCGCGCACCCCGACGTCGCAGGCGACGAGCGCCCCCGGAAGGGCGACGCGCCCACCGCGTATCGTCAGATCGTAGGTTTCCATCGTCATCCTCCGATGTCGTCGGTGGGGCCGGGCCCGTCGATTCTTCGTCTCCGTCGCCACCTCTCGTCATGAGCGGCGCACCCGCTCGACGTCGCCGCGGCGTCGGTTGCGGCGAAGGGGCCGGGATCGGCGCGGCCGGACGTCCGGTCCGCGCCCACGTCACGTCCGCCGCCGTCGGGCGATCCCGCGCCCGCCCGGCGGCTCCCGCGAGCCGAGGAGATCATGTCGGCAGACCTCTGCCACGATCGCACCGGTTCGCGCGATGTGCCGTGCCATGGCGGTGCGCGCCACATCGCGGTCGCCGCAGCGCAGCGCCTCGAGGATCTCGCGGTGTTCGCGAATGGATTCCTCGACCCGCCCCTCGGTCGCGAGCGCCACGTTGCGGGCACGCTGCAGCCCTCCGAGAACCCGCTCGTGGGTCTTGGCGAGAGACGGATTGCCGCTCGCGGCGATGATGATGAGATGGATCCGCTGGTTGAGCCGGATGTAGCGATCGCGGTCGCCCGCCGCTTCGGCCGCTTCCATCTGGATCTGGAGGCGCTCCAGTCTGTCGATGTCGAGGGGCGAGATCCGGTCGGCGGCGAGCCCGGCGGCGAAGGACTCGAGCGCCTCCTCGACCTCGAACAGATGCCCGAGTTCGACCGGGTCGAGGGGCGCGACGATCGCCGCCCGATTGCGACGCAGATCGACCAGTCCTTCGGCGGCGAGGAGCTTCAGCGCCTCGCGGATCGGAGTGCGCGACACGCCCAACCGCTCGACCAATTGGCTCTCGACCAGCGGTAGGCCGGAACGCAGCCGATTGCTCAGGATCTCGCGCCGCAGTTCTTCTGCGACCCGATCGGTGGCCGAAGGATCCGGTTCGGGGCGACGGCGGCGCAGGGGGTGGTCGGTGTCGGCGACGGTCATGTCGAGATCAACGCCTCCAGAGCGGCGGCAGCGTCGAGCACGTGCCGATCCGACCCGCGCGGCCCGACGATCTGGAGGCCGATCGGTAGACCATCGCCGGTGCGGCCACAAGGGATCGTCACCGCCGGAACCAGCGCGTGATTGAAGAACGGGGTGAAGACGGCATGGGCGCGCGGCTCGACCGTGACGCCCGCGATGGTCTCCGGCCCCAGCCGATCGAGCGGCCACGGTGCGCAGGGAACGGTCGGACAGAGGAGGAGATCGACGTCGCCGAAGAACGCCGCCAGTGCCCGGGCGATCGCCTCGCTCGCCAACCGCGCCCGCGCCACAGCCACGGCGTCGAGCGCCAGACCGGCGTCGATCTGCCGGCCGACGTCCGGATCGAAGAGGTCGGGCTCGGCGCGCCGCCGGTCGCCGTAGAGCGCCGCGAGGCCGGCGTGTTGCAGCGGCATCAGCCCCGCCTCGCCGAGACCGGTCGGCCACGCCGGATCGGCGCGGCGGAGGTCCGAGCCGATCTGCGCGAGGCGTTCCGCGACCCGTTCGATCGCCGCACTCACGCTCGCATCGACCGGAACGTCGAGCCCGAGTCGGGGCGACAGGGCGATCCGCGTCGCTGCGAGCGAACGCGGCGCCCCGGCCGGGATCGCGATCGACTCCGGGTCGCGCGGATCGGGCCCGGCGATCGCGTCGAAGACCAGCCGGGCATCGCCGACGTCGCTGGCGATCGGCGCGAGGCACTCGATGCCGGAGAACGGGCCGGGGAACCCGGGGCCGTTCGGCACCGCCCCGAAGGACGGCTTGAAGCCGACGATGCCGCAATGTGCCGGCGGCCTCCGACTCGATCCGCCGGCGTCGGTCCCGATGGCGACCGGCACCAGCCCCGCCGCGACCGCCGCCGCCGGTCCCCCCGACGAGCCGCCGGGGGTGAGGCGCGGGTCGAGCGGATGGCGGGTCGGCCCGTAGACGCGGTTCGTGGTGACGCCCTTGCAGGCGAACTCCGAGGTGTTGGCCACGCCCATGATCACCGCCCCGGCCCGCCTCAGTCGCTCGACGACGATGGCGTCGCGCGGCGGGCGGAAGTCGCGGAAGAGCAGGGAGCCGTTGGTCACCCGCCGCCCGGCGACCCAGATCGTGTCCTTGACCACGACCGGCAGGCCGGCGAGCGGCAGATCCTCGCCGTCGGCGAGCCGGCGATCGACGGCCCTCGCCGCCGCGACACCCTCGTCCGGGTCGAAGTCGACCACGGCGCCGAGGGTCGAGACGGCGATGCGCTCGATCGCGGCACGGGCGACCGTCTCGGCGGTGGTCCGGCTGGCCCGAACGGCGGCGACGATGGCGCAGGCGGATTCGGCGGTCATGAGCGGCCTCGCGACAGGAAGACGGCAGCGAGCACCGCGGCGGCGCCGATCACCACGAAGGCGCTGGCGAGGCCGGCGATCGCCGTGACGGCGGCGACGACCAGCGGGCCGACGACGAGGCCGACGTAGGAAACCGCCAGAACCGCCCCGGTGGTCTCGGCCACCCGGCCATCCGGCGCGAGACGTGCGACTTCGGCGACGAAGATGCCGTTCCAGCCGCTGGCGGTGAGACCGAGCACCGCGGCCATCGGCCAGGCGGCCGCCGACGGTAGTGCGGCTCCGGCGATCGCCGACCCCACCGCTGTGACGCCCATCGCCAGCCCGAGCCCGATCAGCAGAGGACGCGTGCCCGTCACCGTCGCGACCGCGCCCCAGCCGAGCCGGCCGACCAGACCGCCGATCTGGGCGACCGCCAGGAGGCGGCCGGCGCCGATGGGGTCGAGCCCGCGGGTCTCGACCACCAAGAGGACGAACCAACCGTTGACCAGGAGCTGCAGCGCCCCCCACGGCACCGAGACGAGCGCCAGACGCCCGAGCTCGCGATGGTCGCGGAGAAGCCGGACCACGGCGGGGAGGGCGAGCGGCGACCCGATCGTCCCGACACCACGCCACCGGCGCGCCAGGACTGCGAGGCACCCGGCGAGCAGCAACGCCAGGACACCGACGAGACCGAAGGCCGCGCTCACCCCGGCCGTCGCGGCGACGACCGGCAGCACGAGTGAGGCGCCGGCCGCACCGATCTGGTTGCCCGTCTGGCGCACCGACAGAACGAGCGGGCGGCGCGACGGTGGCGTCAGCGCCGCGAGGAGCGCGGTCGAAGCGGGCGTCTCCGGGCCGAAGGCGAACCCGACCGCGACGCCCGCGACGACGAGCGCGACGAGCCCGGTCGACCCCGAGAGGATCGCCGCACCGACCGCGACCGCCAGGGCGCAGAAGATCGCCGTCGTCGCCGAGCCGCGGGTCCGCACGAGGCGTCCCCCGAAGAAGGCCGTGGTGGTCCCGACGGCGAAGACCGTCGTCGACCACACCGCCAGCCGTTCGGCATCGAGCCCGGCGCTCGGCGCGAGCACGCCGGGAGCGAAGAGCGTCGCGGCGACGATCGCCTGCAGGCCGGTCATGGCGGCGAGCGCCGGTGCCAGCGGCGACGCGGTCGCGAACCTCGCCTCTCCCTCTGGCGCGATGGGGCTCGGCCGCTCTACCATCGGGACCTCGCGAGAGGATGGGGATCATGGCGGGCGGCATTTCGGTTCACGGCGTCGACATCGCGCGCGGCATCGCCGCCGAGGGCCTCCGGGTCGAACTCTTCGCGCTCGAGCCCGAGCGGCGCCTGATCGCCGAGGGCCGCCTCGCCGCCGACGGGCAGCTGCATCACCCGGTGGTGAAGGGCGACGGGGTGACGCGCGGTGCCTGGGAATGCCTCTTCCATCTCGGCGACTGGTACGCCGAGCGCGGCGACGCCGAGGGCGTGCCGCGATTCCTCGACGTCGTGCCGTTCCGCTTCGTCGTCGACCGGGTGGAGGAGCATTTCCATCTGCCTCTGAAGTTCACGCCCTGGGGCGTTCAGCTCTTCCGCGGCGTCTGAGCGCCTCGCGCCGATCAGGCGAGACGCCGCGACAGGCCGGTCACCCGCTCCATCAGGATCATCACCGCGACCGTGGCGACGATCAGCACGCCCGAGAGCGCCGCGATGGTCACGTCGAGCCGGCCCTCGAGGTCCTGCCACATGCGGATCGGCAGCATGTCGGTCGCCGCGTCGCGCAGGAACAGCGAGACCGGCACGTTGTCGAAGGACGACATGAAGGCGACGAATCCGCCCGACAGGATGCCGGGCTTGATCAGCGGCAGGGTGATGCGGCGGAAGGTGGTGATCCGGCTGGCGCCGAGGCTCGCCGAGCATTCGAGCAGCACCGGATCGAGCTGGGCGAGCGAGGCGATGGTGTTGCGCACCACGAAGGGCACGCAGACGACGGTGTGGCCGATCACCAGCGTCACCTTCGACACCGGCAGGCCGATCGCCGAGAAGAACATCAGCCCGGCGAGGCCGAAGGCGAGCGCCGGCAGCACCAGCGGCGACATGAAGACGCTGTCGAGGATCCGCGCCGAGAGCGTCTTCGACCGCGCGATCGGCAGGGCCGCCGCCACGCCGAGGACGATCGACAGACCGGTCGACCACGCCGCGACGACGAAGCTGTTCTTCGCCGCGAACTGGAGCTGCCAGGCGTTCCACAGCTCGACGTACCAGCGTGTCGACCAGCCGGGCGGCGGGAACTTCAGCGAGAAGCCGGAGGTGAAGGAAACGATCAGCACCACGGCGGAGGGCGCCACCAGGACGATCAGAGCGATGATCGAGAGGCCGATCATCACGCCGTGGAAGGTGAGGACGTCGAGCGTCGGACGACGAGCGGCCATGGTTCTCACCCTTGCGCGAAACCGCGCGACAGGCGGCCGAGCGTGTTGAAGACGGTGACGACGGCGAGCACCGCGATCAGGAAAATGATCGAGATCGCCGCGGCGAAGGGCCAGTTCTGCAGTGTCGAGGCCTGCTGATAGAGGTACATCGGCATGAACAGCATCTGCCCGCCGCCGATCAGCGACTGGGTGATGAAGGCGGTGATCGAGGCGGCATAGGTCAGCATCGATCCGGCGACGATGCCCGGCAGCGACAACGGCAGGATCACCTTGGCGAAGGTCCGCCATTCGCCCGCCCCCAACACCTCGGAGGCGGCGACGAGGTTGGGGTCGATGCGCGACAGCGCCGTCGCCAGCGGCAGCACCATCAACGGCATCTGCACCTGCGCCAGGGCCGTCACCACGCCGAGATCGGTGTAGAGCAGCTTCAGCGGCGCTTCGACGAGGCCGAGCGACATCAGCGTCGCGTTGACGATGCCCTGGCGGCCGAGGATGACGATCCAGGCGAAGGTGCGCACCACCACCGAGGTGAGCAGCGGCAGCAGCACGATCAGCATGATCAGGCTCTTGACCGTCGGACCCGAGCGCGCGTGCAGCCAGGCGACCGGCCAACCGAAGACCAGACAGACCGCCGTCACCTTCACTCCCAGCCACAACGTCGAGGCGAGGACGCCGAGGCTGAAGGCATCGCCGAGGAACTGGACGTACTGGGTGACACCCCAGTGCGCCCCGGTCGTGTCCGTCTGGAACGACAGGACGACGAGGACCGCCAGCGGTGCCAGGAAGAAGGCGGCGAAGAAGCCGGCCAACGGCATCGCCAGCCGCAGATCGTAGCCGGAGACGTCGATGGAGCGGCGGAGCCCGGATGCGGCCATGCGATGTCTCCCGTCGAGCGGCGTCCGAAACGGAGGGGAGGGCGGGTCCGGACCGAACCCGCCCATCGTACGTCAGAGCTTGATGTCGCGGTTGAACCGCTCGATCCAGGCGGCGCGCTGCTGGTTGATCTTCGCCCAGTCCTGGAAGACGAACTTCTTCTTGAGGTCGTCGGTGTCCTTGGCCAGCACCTTGGCGATCTCGCCGGCCATCTTCACCTTGGTGTTGGTCGGCACGATCAGATAGGGCGCCTCCATCAGGGTCGCCTGCACCTCGGGCGACAGCGCCGCCTCGATCAGCTTGAAGGCGAGCTCCTTGTTGGGCGAGTTCTTGACGATGTGGATGGTCGTCTTGAAGGCGATCGCGCCCTCCTTCGGAGCGACGAACTCGACCGGCACGCCGCGCGCCTTGAGGATCTGGATGGCGTTGAAGTTGCCGGGCGAGATGTCGATCTGGCCCTGCTGGAACAGCGAGGCGAGGGCGCCCGGATTGGCGGCGACGGCGGCGAGATTGGGCTTCAGCTTCTCGATCGCGGCGAAGGCCGGGTCGATGTTCGCCTCCGAGCCGCCGTACATCTTGGCGATCTCGACCATGAAGCCGGTGCCGAGCGTCGAGTTCATGTTGGTGATGCCGACGCGGCCCTTGAACTCGGGCTTCCACAGATCGGCCCACGAGGTCGGCGGCGTCTTGATCGCCTCCGGGTTGTAGGTGAGGCCGACCACCTGGAAGAACGGTGCCGGGCCGCTGGCGATCTGCGCCTCACCGATCAGATCCTTGAAGTAGGCGCTCTTCTCGACCGGATAGGGCTCGACGAGATCCTGCCCGATCGCCACCAGCGCCGGGCCCGGATCGTGCAGCATGACGTCGATCGGCGGATTGGCGCGCGCCGCGTTGACCTTGGCGATCTGGTCGACCGACAGCATCGGGTCGAGCACGATCTGGGCGTCCGCGTTCGCCTTGCGGAAGGCGGGGACGAGCACCGCCTTGTGCGCCTCTTCCCAGCTGCCGGTGAAGGTGGCGAAGACCAACGGGCGAGCCTGGGCCAGCGACAGGCCGGGGAAGGCCTGCATCGCGCCGAGCGTCAGGGCGGTTTCGAGAAGGCGACGTCTGGTGAGCATGGAACTCTCCTTGTTCGTCCGATGACCCGGGCGGGCTCAGACCGTCTGCGGATAGGCTGTGGCGAGGCCGGGACCCGCCGTGGAGATGCGCACGGCGGTTCCGGCCGCGCGCAGGAGCGAGCCGCCGGAACGCGGCTCGGAGATCTTCAGCGCCGCCCCGGTGCCGGTGCGGACCTCGTGGACGACCGTCGGTCCGAGCGGTAGCGCCATCTCGACCACGCCGGCGAAACCGTCCTCGCCCGGCGCGTCGATCCTGAGATGCTCGGGACGCAGGCAGACGGCCACGCGGCTGCCCTCGGAGAGCATCCCACCGGGCGCACGCACGGAGACGTCGCCGCCGCTGTCCAACCGCACTCGGAGAAAATCGCCGTCGGTGCCGAGGACGGTGCCGCCGAGTTCGTTGGCGCTGCCGACGAAGGTGTTGACGAAGCGTGTGGCGGGCGTGTCGTAGATCGAAGTCGGCGTGGCGAACTGCTCGAGCCGCCCATGCGACAGCACCGCGACGCGATCGGCCATAGACAGCGCTTCCTCCTGGTCGTGGGTGACCAGGATCGTGGTGATGCCCGAGAGGCGCTGCAGCCGCTTCACCTCGATCTGCATGTCGAGGCGCAGGTTCTTGTCGAGCGCCGCGAAGGGCTCGTCGAGGAGCAGGATAGACGGTTCGATGGCCAGCGCCCGGGCGAGCGCCACGCGCTGCTGTTGGCCGCCGGAGAGCTGGCGCGGCAGACGCTCGCCGAAGCCGCCGAGCTTGACGAGGTCGAGCATGCGCGCGACCGTCTCCTTCTGCACCGTCCGAGAGGCGCCGCGCGCGGCGAGGCCGTAGGCGATGTTCTCGGCGATCGTCATGTGCGGGAAGAGGGCATAGTTCTGGAAGACGATGCCGACCGCTCGCCGGGCCGGCGGCAGCGCGTCGACCACGTCGTCACCGATGACGATCCGTCCCTCGCTCTGCGCGATGAAGCCGGCGATGATCCGGAGCAGCGTGGTCTTGCCACAGCCCGACGGACCGAGCAGGGCGACGAGCTCTCCCCCCTTGACGTCGAGGTTGATGTCCTGGAGCGCTGTCGACGGACCGAAGCGGTGCGAAACGGCATCGACGACGAGGGAACGTCCGGCGTGGATCGGGGCTGACGACATGCGGCACTCCGGCATCGAGATTGCATCCGAAATGGAGCAAACTGCATGCCGTTTTTTGTTTTTATGAATAAAAACAAATATATGGTTTGTTGCAGAACTGCTCGCCAAGGCCTCCGCGATGAAATCGTGAGCAGAATCGGAGGGGTCGTGAATGCACTTGCCGCCGAATGAGGCGCCGCTCTGCGATCGATCGGCAGTCGAGCTCGTCGCGGCGATGCGCAACGGGTCGGTCGCCGCCGGTGACGTCGTCGCGGCCCATCTCGATCGCATCGCCGCCCTCGATCCGGCGCTCGTCGCCTGGATCACCGTCGACCGCGAGGCGGCCCGCACCACCGCCGCCGCACTCGATGCGCTCCCCGCCACCCGTCGCGGGCCGCTGCACGGACTGCCGGTCGGCGTGAAGGACCTGATCGACACCGCCGGACCGGTGACCACACAGGGTTCGATCCTCTACGCCGACCGGCTTGCGGCCCGCGACGATCTCGTCGTGACGCGTCTCCGGGCGGCCGGCGCCGTGATCCTCGGCAAGACCAACACCCCGGAATTCGGCATGGGCGCCATCTGCTCCAACCGCATCTGCGGCCCGACGCGCAATCCCTTCGATCTCGCGTTGACGAGCGGCGGGTCGTCCGGCGGCTCGGCCGTGGCGGTGGCGACCGGCATGGCGGCGGCGGCGCTCGGCACCGACTTCGGCGGCTCGGTGCGGACCCCGTCGAGCTTCTGCGGCACGGTCGCGATCCGCCCGACCCCCGGGCGCCTGCCGTCGCCGACCCGTGCGCTCGGCGCCGACACGACGGCGACGCAGGGCGTGATGGGGCGCGGCGTCGACGACTGTTTCCTGCTGCTCGACGCCCTCGTCGGTCCCCACCCGCACGATCCGACGTCGGCGATCGTCGATCGGCCGGCGGTCGCGGCGCCGCGCGTCGCAGTCTCCGTCGATCTCGGCGTCGCGCCCGTCGCCGCGGCGGTGCGAGCCCGCTTCGCCGAGGCGGTCGACGTGCTCGAGGCCGTGCTCGGTCCGCTCGTGCGGGCGGCGCCGGACTGCACGGGAGCCGTCGAGGCATTCAAGACGATCCGCGCCGCCCACGTCCACCACGCCTACGGGTCTCTCGCCGATCGCTTCGGCGATCGGCTGACGCCGACCGTCGCCTGGAACATCGCCGCCGGAGCCGGGCTCTCGGCCGCGGCCTATCTCGCCGCCGAAGCGCAGCGGACGACGCTCCGCCGGCGCTTCGCCGACTTCTTCACCGAACACGATCTGCTCATCACCCCCGCCGCCGCGGTCCTGCCCTGGCCGAACGCCGATGGCGAGGTCACGGCGATCGACGGCCTGCCGCTCGGCGATGTGCTCGACTATCTCGCGATCACCTTCGTCGTCTCGCTCACCGGCCATCCCGTCCTGGCGCTACCGGCCCCGCAGGGAGGCCACGCCCTGCCGTTCGGGCTCCAGATCGTGGCGCGGCCGGGAGAGGAGGAGACGCTGCGACGCCTCGGGCACCGACTCGAGGCCGCTGGCTTCTGCCATCGCGCCCCCCCATTCCTCGTCCCGCGCCCCCCGCCGATCCTCTGATGTTCGCCCACCAACCCCCGCCCGTCCGCAGAAGGCTGCCGTCTCGATGAAGATCCTCGTCGCCAACCCCAACACCACCGCCGGCGTCACCGATCGCCTCGTCGAGGTCGGCCGACGCATCGCGGCCCCCGGCACCGATCTCGTCGGCCTCACCGCGCCGCGCGGCGTGCCCTACATCGCCAGCCGCGCCGAGGCCCAGATCGGCGGGGCCGTGTTGCTCGAGATGCTCGCCGACCATTTGCCGGGGTGTGACGCGGCGATCGTGGCCGCCTTCGGCGACCCTGGACTCGGCGGCGCGCGCGAACTCTTCGACGTCCCGGTCGTCGGCCTCGCCGAGGCCGCCATGGTGACGGCGCTCATGCTCGGGAGACGTTTCGCGGTGGTCACCTTCGCCGAGGCGCTCGAGGCCTGGTACGAGGAGACGATCGACGCCTACGGGCTCCGTGCTCGGTCGGCGGGCGTCTTCTGCGCCGATCGCGCCTTCGCCAGCCTGCTGACCGTCGGCGACGAGATGGCCGATGCGCTCGTCGATTTGTCGGGGCGCGCGATCGCGGCCGGCGCGGACGTCGTGATCCTCGGTGGCGCGCCGATCGCGGGGCTGGCGGCGGCGATCGGCGACCGCATCCCGGTCCCGTGCGTCGATCCGATCTCGGCAGCGGTCGCCCAGGCCGAGACCCTGGTTCGGCTCGCGCCGGCCAAGCCTCGCGCCGGGACCTTCCGCCGGCCGGCCTCCAAGAGTTCACTCGGCCTTTCGCCGGCGCTCGCCGCCCGCATCGGCTTCGTGGGCTCCGAAGCCGGCTGAACCTCCACCGGCAGGTGTCGGTCCTCCGCCGCCGAACGGCAGGACCTCGACGATTCGGGCGGCGGTACGAAGGATCCGACGTTCGGTCGAATTCGGCGTCGCCCACGCTCGAGCAGGAGCCCCCCCGGAGATCCCTCGAGACTCCTGGCTTGCGCCGACTGCGCGCCGTCAGATACCGCCTCCGGCAAGCCCGGGGCGGTTCGGGATTGGACAATTGCTCGATAGCAATGCCCTTTAATTCGAATTGATTTCCAGGCTCGGCAAGCTCCTGTGGCGTATTTGAGGTTCATAAAGTCAATAACTCATGAAATCCGGCTCGACTTCTTCGTTCATCTGGTGTCAAGAGCTTCCACCCTGATCGTCCTTCGGATGGGCCTTCTGCGCTTCGATGATCAGAGTTGCGAGCCGGAAGGCGCCGTGGACCATCTTCGTGAAGGGCAGCGTCAGGAACAGCGTCGCCACACACCCGAGATGGAACGCCAGAAGCGCCTTCGACGGATCGGTTCCCGAGGCGAACGTGAGCGCCGACCCCGACAATGCGGTGAGACCGACGAGGCAGATGAAGGCATATTCGCCGCGCAGAACACGCCGCGACCCGAGGTCCGGATCGGCGCGGCGTTTCAACAGGATCATGGCGGCGGATCCGAGAACCAGGAGGACACCCCCCGTGACCCCGAGGATCTTCGGCGGGGATCCGAATCCGTAGGGTGCCGGCCACTGGAACAGGTAGTGCATCACGGTGGCGGATGCGGTGGCGAGGAAACACAACAGGAATCCCACCAACACGGCTTGATGAGCGAAACGGCGTGCATTGGAATACCGATCGCCCTTCTCGTAATTGCAGCCCTCGCCGTGTCCGCAGGCCAGATTCGTCATGCGAGCGACGGACCTCGTCGCCGCCATCACGGCCGAGAGCGCCATTCGGTCCCCGCAGGTTTCCCGCCAGTAGGACCGTAGACCGGCCGCCACGGCGACGATCGGCAGGACGACGGCGGGCAGGAAGAACGCCACCATCCAAGTGTGCGGCAGCTTGTCATAGAACGGAGCCGACGCGTCCGCACCGCGAAGCGATGCCGCCGCGTAGAGTGCCGCCGTTGCCGCGAGCATGGTGACCACCGTCGCCGTCCAGCCCTCCTGGAAGATCTTCACCAGGATCGCCGGCCTCAGGTGTCGTTCCCAACTCGCCTGCCGCACCTCGGCCAAGGCGGCCGGCAGATTGAGGGCAAAGGCATGGGGCGCCGCGTATTGGCAGGAGTAGTGACACCCTCGACAGTTGTGGCAGAGGTTGGCCAAGTGCGTCAGCTCCGCCACGCCGTGGACGGCGTCGCGCATCATCGCAGGAAAGACCGAGCAGTAGCCTTCGCAGTAGCGGCAGGCGTTGCAGATCTCCAATTGCCGCCGGGCTTCGATGATCGACGGGCTCGAGGTCGACACAAGCGATGGGTCAAGCGACATGGGCCGCCGCCTCCCGTCCCGCGATGCGCCCGAAGACGGTCCCGATGGCCATGCCGAAACCGGCGAGATAACCGCGTCCGAGGATGGACCCGGCCATGATCTCGCCGGCGGCCCAGACGTTGGCGAGCCGACCGTGCGGCCCCTCGACCCGCGCGGTGGTGTCGACCTTCAGGCCGAGATAGGTGAAGGTCACCCCCGGGCGCAGTTGATAGGCGAAGTAGGGGGGCGTATCGATCGGACGGGCCCAATTGGACTTGGGCGGATCGAGCCCGATGGTGGTCAGGCCGTCCCGCTCGGTCGGATGGAAGCGTCCGTCTTGGCAGGCCGCATTGAAGGCGGCCACGGTGCGGCCGAGGCGAACCGGGTCGAGCCCGAGTTTCTCGGCCAGTTCCTCGATGTCGTCGGCGCGGATCGGCGGAAAGACCGACGGCATGAAGAGATCGGTCGACTTGGAATCGATGATCGAGAACCCGATCTGGTCCGGCTGGGCGGCCACCAGCCGTCCCCAGATCGCGTAACGCTTCGGCCACGTGTCCTCGCCCTCGTCGTAGAAGCGATCACCGTCGCGATTCACGACGATCGAGAAAGGCACGCAGTCCAGCCGGGTGCAGATGCCGCCGTCGAATTTGGGCGCTCGACCGTCGATCGCAACACAATGGCATTGCGTCGGGTCGCCGACACTCGGGCAACCTTGGTCGATCATGTTCTTGAGCACGACTCCACGATTGTGTGGGGTACCCCGGATCAGGAAGTTGGCGGCGGCCGGACCCCAGGCGCGTGTCAGCCAATCCAGATCCGATTGAAACCCTCCCGAAGCCAGCACCACGGCACGTGCCGCGATCCGCCGCGCCGCCGCGCCGGCGACCGAGACGTCGACGCCGATCGCGCGGTCGCCTTCGATGTGGACGTGATCGACCCGCGCCTCGTAGACCACCGAGACTCCGAGATCTCGCGCGACGTTGTAGTAGGCGTTCACCAGCGCCTTGCCGCCGCCGAGAAAGAACGCGTTGGTTCGCGACAGCGACAATGTTCCGGACAGCGACGGCTGAAAATGGACGCCGTGGCGCCGCATCCACGGCAGACACTCTTCCGTCTCGCGGATGACCAGGCGGGCGAGCGTCTCGTCGGTCTCCCCTTTGGTCACCACTCGGAGGTCGTCGAAATATTCTTCTTCGCCGTAGGTCTCGGTCAGGACGGACATCGGCTGGCGGTGCATACAGCGAAAGTTGCGCGTATGGCGACTGTTGCCGCCGCGGTAGGACTCGGGCGCGGCCTCCAGAATCAACACCGATCGTCCCGCCTCGGCGGCGGTGAGGGCGGCACAGAGCGCCGCGTTGCCGCCACCGACGATCACGATGTCCCAGGGGCCTTCCGGCCGAGGCGTCCGACGTCCCATGCGCACTCCAACCCTCATGTCGGATTCGGTTCGACCGTCGGTCATCGCCGCCACCCCGGTCAGTGGGTCGAGGACGAGGCAACGAGGTGCCGCCGCGCCGGAATGGTACGATGATGTTCTGCCGAACAGAACGTATGGTCTATTAAATATTAGGTCCACCGACGTTCGATCGTCAACTCCGATTTCCGCGAAAGTCGTCGGGCGACCGCGATGCGACGCCGGCACAGGTTCGGCGTGTCGGTCCTGGCGATCGGTTGTCTGTTTCGGACTGAGGCGAAGCACCGCGATCGATCGCGGTCGTCCGCGGCGAGCCGTCGTGAAGCACTGCCCGATCGACGTGCTCGTCGGGTCGGTGGCGGGGAGGCGGCTCAGAGTTGGGCGGGGGTCGGCAATTCGCCCGAGAGCTGCCCGCCGAAACGCGCCGAGAGCCGTTGCGCGGCGGTATGAAGGAGGCGCGACATGCGGTCCACCGCCTCCGGCGTGAACCGGTCGATCGGTCCGGAGAGCGATAGAGCACCGATGAACCGGTCGTCGGAGCCGAGCACCGGGCAGGCGATGCCGGCGCAGGCCGGATCGCGCTCCCCGTAAGAGGCCACCAGGCGTGTCCCCCTGCCACGGGTGGTGCCGGGGACGGCGAAAGCCGCGACGACGTTCCCCGCCGCTCCCTTCAGCGGCAGAATTTGTCCCGCTCGAACGCTGTCGAGCGTCGCATGGTCGGAATCACGACGAAGGAGGCACAGCCTCCCGTCCACACCGTAGGGAATGTGGAACGATGCGCTCTCCGTCCCGGCCGCGACCAACTCGTCCAGGACCGGCGCGACGAGTGCCTTGATGTTGTTGTTGCGATCGTAGGCCATGCCGAGACGCCAGGCCATCGGGCCGAGCGTGTAGCGGGTGTCGAGCACGCGACCGACGTATTGCGCCCGTTCGAGCGACTCGAGAAGGCGAAGGATCGTGCTCTTGTAGAGTCCGGTCGCACGGGAGATCTCGGAAAGCGTCATCGACGGAGTGCCCGAAGCCAGAGCCGCAACGATCGCCAGCGCTCGATCCACGGCCGCCACCCCGGATTGCTGTCGGAGCTCGTTCGTCGGCTCGGTCACTCGGCGTCTCCCCGTTCCCTCTTCATCCCACCCCGTTCATAGCACCGATTTTGGCGGATCGCGTCAAATGCGAAACGTTCTTGACCGTCGTGTAACATTGGAGACCTTCGACGCCACCTTCGCGACCGTAACCACTCTCCTTGACCCCGCCGAAAGGTGTCTCGGCCACCGAAGCGACATAGTGATTGATGGAAAGATTGCCACATTCGAGGTTCGCGACCATCGCCGCCACGCGGTCGGCATCGTCGCTGAAGCCGTAGGCCGCGAGCCCGAAAGGAAGGCTGTTGGCCTGTTCCAAGGCCTCCTCGATGGTGGAGTAACGGCAGATGAGCGCCAGCGGGCCGAAGGGCTCTTCGACCATGCAGCGCGCGTCCGGTGGCAGATCGGTCAGGACGGTCATCGGATAGAAGTTGCCCACGTTGCCGTGGCGGGCGCCACCGGTGACCACCCTCGCTCCTCGCGCGACCGCGTCCGCGACCAGGGTCTCCATCGCATCGACACGGCGGGTGTTGGCGAGCGGGCCGAGGTCCACGTCGAGATCGAGCCCGTTGCCCATCCGCATCGCCCCGGCATGTCGCGCGAAGACATCGACGAAGCGGTCGTGGATCCTGTCCTGGACGAAGAAGCGGGTCGGGGCGACACATACCTGACCGGCGTTCCGCGACTTCGCGACGGCGGAGATGCGGGCGACGTGGTCGACGTCGACATCGTCGCAGACGATCGCCGGACCATGGCCGCCGAGTTCCATGATCGCCGGCTTCATGTGCCGTCCGGCGAGCGCGGCGAGGGTCTTGCCGACCGGGATCGAACCGGTGAAGGTCACCAGCCGCACCGCGGGATGGGTGATCAGGTACTCCGAGATCTCGGCAGGGATCCCGAAGACGAGGTTGACGACGCCCGCCGGCAGGCCCGCATCCTCGAAGGCGCGGACCAGCGCGACGGCGCTGGCGGGCGTTTCCTCGGCGGCCTTCAGGATGATCGCGCAGCCCGACGCCAGGGCCCCGGCCACCTTGCGCGCCGGTGAACTCACCGGGAAGTTCCATGGCGAGAACGCCGCCACCACCCCGATCGGCTCTCGCAGGGCGAGATGGATCATACCCGGCTCGGCTGGAATCTGCCGTCCATAGATCCGGCGACCCTCGTTGGCGTCCCATTCGATGATGTCGCAGGCGCGGCGGACCTCGCTTCTCGATTGTTCGATCGGCTTGCCCTGCTCGAGCGTCATGACGGTGGCGACGCCCTCGATGCGTTCCCGCAGCAGGGCCGAGGCTCGCAACATGATCTGCATACGTCGCTCCGGCGGGGTCGCACGCCAGATCGCGAGACCCTTTCGGGCGGCTTCGACGGCGTCGTCGAGGTCGGCGATGCCGGCGCGCGGCACCTGGCCGATCACGGTACTGTCGGCGGGATTGAGCACCGGGATCGTCTCCGCGGTCTGCCGCCAGGTTCCGCCGATGAAGAGGCCGAGATCGGGATAGTTGGCCATTCGTTTGGTTCCTTCTTCCTCGGATCGGTGACGACACGACCGACCACGAACTCGCGTCTCGGAGCGGCAGGTCAGGTTCCGCGGGAAGCCGTACGAATGATGTCGGCCGCCTTGTCGCCGATCCCCTGAGCGACCGCGTTCAGGTTGCCCGAGATCATCCGCGGCATGATCGACGCGTCGACGACGCGCAGCCGTTCGAGCCCGTGGACACGCAGTTCGGCATCGACGACGGCGCCGCCGTCCTGGTCCGGCCCCATCGCGCAGGAGCAGGCGGGGTGGAAGGTCGAGTTGCCTTTCTGCCGTGCCGCGTCGAGGAGTTCGTCGTCGGTCCGCACCTCGGTGCCGGGAAACTCCTCGAAATCGTAGTAGGGCCGCATCGGCGCGGACTCGAGCAGCCGGCGCGCCAGACGCATCCCGGCCACCACCACCCGGCGATCGAGATCCGTGTCGAGATAGTTGTGACGGATCACCGGGGCATCGAAGGGATCGCGGGACCGGATGTGGACCGAGCCGCGGCTCTCGGGCCGTTGTTGCCAGACCGCGACGGTCATCCCCGGCGTATCGGCGAGACGTCCGATCACGCCTTCGTCGTAGCTCGCCGGGGTGAAGGTGAACTGTAGGTCGCAACGCTCCGGTGTGACGCCCGAATGCCACGAGCCGTAGAGCAGGGTCGGCGACAGCGACAGGATCCCGCGCCGCGCGACCACCCACTTGGCGATCTCCAGCGCCAGCCGCGGTCCGCGCGACAACTCGTTGATGGTCCGGATGTTCTTCACCCGGACCACGGTACGAGGTGCGTAATGGTCCTGTAGACCCTCCCCGACGCCGGGCAGGGCGTGCACCACGTCCAATCCCGCGGCCCGCAGAAGCTCGGGCGCGCCGACGCCCGAGAGTTCCAGGAGTTGCGGCGAGTTGTAGGCCCCGCCGCACAGCACCACTTCTCGGCGCGCCGTCACCGTCGTCGGCGCACCCCGGCGCCCGCCGCGTTCGTAGCGCACGCCGATCGCCCGCCGCCCGTCGAAGACGATGCGCGTGGCATGAGCATGGGTGCGGACTTCGAGGTTGGGCCGCCGCATCGCCGGGCGCAGGAAGGCCGTCGCCGCGCTGACGCGGAGCCCGCCATCGATGGTCCGCTGCGCATAGGCGACGCCGGCCTGATCCGGGCCGTTGTAGTCGTCGTTGCGCGGGATGCCGAGGCTCGCCGCCCCGTCGAGGAAGGCGTCGCAGAGTGGGTGACGGTGGTCGAGGTCGGTGACGACGAGGGCGCCGTCGCGCCCGCGGTAGGCGTCGTCACCGCTCCCGACCCGGCGCTCCAGGCGCCGGAAATGGGGAAGGAGGTCGGCGTGACTCCAGCCCCGATTGCCCATCTGTGCCCAGGTGTCGAAGTCGATCGCCTGTCCACGGTTGTAGATGTGCCCGTTGATCGCGCTCGAACCGCCGAGCGTCTTGCCGCGCGGGGCGAGCAGGGTCCGCCCGGCGACGTTGGGAGCCGCCTCTTGCCTGTACCCCCAGTTGACCGACGAATTCTCGAAGGTCTTGATGAAGCCCGCAGGGATGTGGATGTAGGGGTTCCAGTCCCGCGGGCCGGCCTCCAGGAGGCAGATCGTGACGGCCGGGTCTTCGGCGAGGCGGTTGGCCAGGACGCAGCCGGCCGATCCTGCCCCGACGATCACGTAGTCGAACGTGTCCATGTCCCACCTTCCGGACGTCGGTCCGCTCATTCGGAAATGTCGTCCCGAGGGGGGACGTCGAGCCGCACACAGATGCCTTCGAGAGCCGGAGACGGCGCCGGATAGCGTCGCATCACCAGAGGGTCGTGGCCCGGGATCACATGCCGGGGCGAGGAGGCGAGCTCCTCGAGCCGGGCGTAGCCGTCGAGCATCTCATCCACCCGCACGACGTTGGGAAACGGCCGGCGCGTCTCGAAATGGGCGTAGTGGTGGCTCGCATCGGAGGCGAGAACGACCCGGCCACGCGCCGTCCGCACCCGCACGCACTGCAGTCCGCGCGTATGGCCGCCGATCAGGTGAACCGAAAGCCCCGGTGCTATCTCCGCGTCGCCGGCGTGGAACCGCACCCGATCCTGGTAGACGCAACGCACCATGGCCGCCACGTGGTCGACGTCGTAGGGATGGCGCAGCCGCGCATGGCACATGTGCCGGCCGGTCGCATACGCCATCTCCGCATCCTGAAGGTGGAAGCGAGCCTTGGGAAACAGAGCGAAATTGCCGATGTGATCGTAGTGGAGGTGGGTGACGATCACGTCGGCCACCTCGGCCGGGTCGACTCCGAGCCGCCGCAGGGCCTCGGCTGGTTCACAGGTCAGCGTGCGGCCTCTCCGGTGCGCGGTCGCCGCGTCGAAGCCGGTGTCGATCACGAAGACCGAAGACGCACCGCGCGCCACCCAGAGAAAATAGTCGAGCGGCATCGGCCCGTCGTGGGGATCGCCGCCGATGAAGTTGTCGTTTCGCCGCCGATCGTGGGTCGCATAGCGCAGGGCGAAGAGTTCGAAGGTGTCCTCGGCTCCCGTCATGCCGACCTCCTCGCTTGGTGGGCGACCTCGAGGCAGAGGGCGTAGATCGCCTCGCTCGCCTCGAGAGTGGTGCCGTCGACGGTGGACACGTTCTCTCCGGAATAACCGTCGTTGGCGCCCCCCCGCACCGAGGCTTCGATCGACCCGGCGACGGCCTCCGGTCCGGGCAGCCCTTCGGCGAAGCCGGTCAGCACCGTCACCGCCACCGCCACTCCGTAGGCTCCCCAGTTCGACGTCGACGCCGAGACCAGGCAGGCGACCGACGTGGCGTTCACGATGCCGCCGCCACAGCCGCAGCCGCAGGCGCGGGCCTGCGGCAGGGTCGCCTCGAGAGCGCGACCGACGCGGCCGAAGCCGATCTCGTTGCCGCCGTCGCCGATACCCACGGTGACACGGCGGTCGGCCGCGAGTGCCTCCGCCAGCAGATGGAGGTGAGCGACACTCTCGCCGTTCTTGGCGCGGCCGGCGCTGGTGTGGAAGACGCCACGGTCGTTCGGGCCGGGCTTCTCGACGAAGACCGCCGCCACCACGTCGGGATACCGGGCGAGGAGATCGCGAACCGCTCTGCGACCGGCCGCTGCACCGAGCGGAAAGGCCTCGACACGGATCCGGTCACCCACGCCGTCGGCGCCGACGGCGAAGCCGATCTCGACGAAGGCGGCGACGATGCCGGGCAGGAAGGCGGCGTCGGAGAGCAGGACGATGTCGTGGCCCCTCGCCCACAGCAGGCGGGCGAGAAAGGCCGCGCCGGACGGCCCGTCGGTCTCGCCGCGCGGCAACGTCTCGGGGTTGCCGGCGCCGGTGGTGACGAAGACGGTTCCCCGCCCGTCGAGCCCCGCAAGCAGACGAGCGGCCTGAAGCGTCAGAGGCTCTCCGGCGACGTGTCGCGCCGCATCGTAGCGGGCGCGCGTGCCGCCCAAGAGGGCACGTTTGGCCTTGAATTCGACGTTGACGAGGTCGTCCAGCGACTGGAAGTACGCCTCTGCCGGTTCGCTGGTCATGCTCCGCCCTCCTCGGAGAAGCGCACGCCGGTCCACTTCTCCCAGAGAGTGGCGATGACGGCATAGTCGTCGCCGGCCATGCCTTCACGGGCCGCGATTTCGTAGACGGAGTGGGCGGCCTGGGTCGCGAAGACCGGGACGGCGAGGCGTTGGGCCGCATCCAGGAAGAGGCGTGAGTCCTTTCGCGCGTTCGCGGTGGACATCCCGCCGTCGAAATCGCGTCGAAGGAGGCGTTCGCCGATCCGGTGGGTGAGCGGCCGGGTGAGCCCGGACTCCCGCGCCAGCAGGCGATAGAGCACGTCCATCGGGATCTCCTGGGCGGCCGCCACCGCGGCGGCCTCGGCCAGAACGACGTAGACCGCGTGGGACACGGCATTGGCGACCAACTTGGCGCGCATACCGCCGCCGAGGCGCCCGAGGTGGTAGACCTCGGCCGCCAGTCGTTCGAGCACCGGCGCGATCGGTCCGGCGTCGTCCTTCGCGGCGCCGACCAGGAAGACCGCCCGGCCCTGAGAGAGGGCATGGATGCCGCCGATCACCGCCGCGTCGACAACACGCACCCCTCGCGGCGACAGCCGCGCGTCGAGATCGAACACGTCCTCCGGCGAGACCGTGCTGGTCTCCAGGATGACGAGCCCCGGTCTGTTCGTCTCTGCGATCTCGGCCGCCACCACGCGCGAGGCTTCCGGGGTGGGTAGACAGAAGACGACGAGGTCGACGGTATCGGCCAGCTCGCTGGGCGACGCGGCGACCGTGATCCGTCCCTCTGCCACCAGCGGGTGGGTCTCGCATCGCGCCCGATCCCGATCGAAGACGGTGATCGAGTGGGTCGCGGCGAGGACAGCGGCGATGGTCTGGCCGACCTGGCCGAAACCGACGATTCCCAGGTCGATCGATGATGGTGCCGTGTCGGTCAAGATGGGTTCGTCCCTTGCGTGGTTGATCCGAGATATGCCGAGAGAATCTCCTCGGGGCTGCCGGCCGAGCGCATCTCGGCCGCTTCCTTTCGTCCGACGATGCGGCCGTTGCGCATGAAGTAGGCGCAGTCGGCGATCTTCATCGTGATCCAGTAGTTCTGCTCGACCAGCAGGATGGTGAGACCGGTCCGTCTCAGTTCCTCGAGCCGTTCGAAGACGCGCTTCACCAGGAGCGGCGCCAGACCCAACGACGGTTCGTCCAGCAGCAGGAGACGCGGTCGCGACATCAGCGCTCGGCCGATCGCGAGCATCTGCTGCTGACCCCCGCTCAATTGCCAAGCCGGCGAATGCTGTCGGCCGGCGATTTCCGGGAACAGCGACATGACCACTTCGATCTGTTCGCGATTGTCCTGCTTGGAGCGGGTCATGCCGCCGAGCACGAGATTCTCCCGCACCGAGAGGGCGCGCGCCATGGCGCGACCTTCGGGGACGTAGGAGACGCCCATCTCGACCAGACGCCGCGCGTCCTTGCCGGTGACGTCCGTGCCGTCGAAGCGGATCCGACCCGAGAAGGGCACCACCAATCCGGCGATCGACTTCATCAAGGTGGTCTTGCCGGCTCCGTTCGCTCCGAGCAGGGCCGTCAGCGACCCGCGTGCCACCGTCAGGGTGACATCCTCGATGGCCACCTTGCCGTCGTAGCCGGCGACGATCTCCTCGACGAGCAACTGGTCAGTCATCGCCGGTCCCCAGGTAGATTTCGGCGACGCGCGGGTCGCACCGGATCTCGGCGGGCGTGCCGGAGGTGACGACGGCGCCGAAGTTGAGGACGTGGATGCGATCGCAGATCCCCATGATCAGGTCCATGTCGTGTTCGACCACGATGATGATCCGTCCCGACGCGCGCAGTTTTCCGATGGTGTCGGCGAGAGCGGCCGTCTCGGTCGAATTCAATCCGGCGGCCGGTTCGTCCAGCAGTACGACGCGCGGATCGCCGACGCCGGCGCGGGCGAGTTCGACGAGGCGCATGACGCCCGGGGCGGCGTTGGCGGCGAGCAGCGCGGCGTGATCGCCGAGACCGACGAACTCGAGCGCCCTTCGCGCCCTGTTCTCCGCCTCATCGCGATCGCCGAAACGCCGCGGGATCGGCAACAGCGCGTCGATCCAGCCCGAACGGCGCGCGGTGTTGAGGCCGACGATCACGTTCTCGAGCAGCGTGAGTTCGGACGAGAGCGCGGCATGTTGGAAGGTGCGGACGATTCCGCGATCGGCGCGACCGACCGTCGGGACGGCATTCAGGACCTCACCATCGTAGCTCACCGTCCCCCGCGAGGGACGATAGTGGCCGGTGAGACAGTTGAAGAAGCTCGTCTTGCCGGCGCCGTTTGGCCCGATCAGTCCAGTGATCTCGCCCGGCTGGAAATCCAGGCTCACGTCCCGCAGCACGTGCAGGCCGCCGAAGCTCAGGTCGACGTTTTTCACGATCAGAGAGGCGCGGTCAGACACGATGGTTTCGCCTCCGACGCACGCGGCGAACGATCGCGGGAACCGTCACGTTGAAGACGATGATGACCCCGAGGAGCGCCAAGCCGTAGATGATCAGGATGAACTGTCCGTAGTTCGACAGGAGCTGCGGCACCAGCGTCACGAAGGCGGCGCCGACGACGACGCCGTAGATACGGGTCGAATAGAGACTGACGACCGCTCCGACGAGCAACGTCACGGAGTTCCAGAAGATGAAGCTGTTCGGCGACACCATCGACGTGGTGAAACCGAGGATCGATCCGCCGAAGCCGGCGATCGCGGCACTGACCGCGAAGGCGCTCAAGCGGGCGCTGCCACTGGTCATGCCGAAGGCGGCAGCGGCATGGGGATGATCGCGGGCGGTCAGGATCATCAGGCCGAGGCGTGATCCTCGGAAACGATGGGCGACGAACGTGGCGATGCAGAGTGCCGCCAGCGCGACGTAGTACTGCTGGAGGCCGCTCGCGACGCCGCCGACGATTCGAGATTCGACGAAGAGCCCTTCGAAGCCGCCCGTCACTTCGGACCAGTAGAGCAGGACTTCCGGCACACACAGGCCGAGCGCCAGGGTCACGACGCTCAGATAGACGCCGGAGAGAGTGCGGGACGGCCACGCGAACAGAAGTCCCACCGCGGCACTCACCGCCGTCGCGACCACGACACCGCCGAGGAAGGGGACATTCGGCCCGTTCTGCAGCAGAGCGATGGTGTAGGCACCGGTCGCCACGAAGAAGTTGTGCCCGATGGACACTTCGCCGCTGTAGCGGATGAGGAAGCTGACCGAGAGGATGGCGATCCCTTGTGCCAGCAGCAACGAGATCGAATAGAGCCAGAAGCTGCCGATCCAGATCGGCAACAGGCCGAGGAGGAGGACGGTTCCGATCGACAACATCCGGTCGTCGATGCGCACCGCGGATCGTCGGGTCCGGTCGGCAGGAAGAGCCGTGGTGGAGGGTTCAGACACGGGAGCCGAGCCTCTGGGAGAGGATGCCACCGGGGAAGAAGCTCAGAGAAGCCAACATGAAGGTCAGCAAGAAGGTGTTGAGCAGCTCCGGCGCGACGTAGAAGCTGAAGAGGTTGCAGGACACCCCCACGAGGATGCCGCCGATCGCACTTCCCGGAAGACTGTCGAAGCCGCCGATGACCGCCGCCGCGAACGCCTGCAACATGAAGGTCGTCACGGTGGTCGAGCTGAGGAACGTCGTCGGAACGATCAGCAATGCGGCGATCACGCCGAGCATCGACGATGTCACCCAGGAGAACAGGTGGACCCGAGAAATGCTGAGGCCGCACACGCGTGCCGCGAAGGGATCGGTCGAGACGGCGCGAAAGGCGACGCCGAGACGGGTGCGCTCGATGACCAGGAACAAGGCCACCACCACCAGGAACGTGGCGGAGAGCACCGCGACGTCGTAGGCGGTCAACGCCATGCCGAGAATCGAGAACGAGAGATGCGGCAGCGGCAGGTCGAGCCGGAAGATGTTCGATCCGTACTGCCAGAGGATCATGCCCTGAGCGATCAGTCCGATCCCGAGCGTGGCGATCGTCGCCGTCGTGGCAGCACGCTGCAGCAATTCGGCGATCAGCCCGTAGACCAACACCGATATCGCGATCGCCCCGAGCAGAGCCGCGGCGACGGCGGCGAGCCAGGGCCAGCCCGCTCCGCCTGCCGTCAACGCATGGACCGAGAACGCCCCGTACCCGGCCAATGCGCCGTGCGCGAAGTTGACCATCTTCGAACTCTTGAAGATCATGACCAGACCGAGTGCCCCCAGCGAATAGAGGCATCCGGTCACGATCCCTTGCCATATGACGGGCAACATCGGCCGCACTCCGGAATGTCTTCTCACTTGGAGACCGCGTCGAACACGACTTGCGGATAGGGGCTGAAATCGCGGACGAGCCTGAACTTTCCGGCCTCGGCGCGAATCATGACCTCCTGGCGGGTCCCGCGGTGATCACCGGCAGTGAAGGTGATCTTGTCGGCGGCACCGGCCGAGACGCCGTCGATCGTGTTCATGACGGCGATGAGGTTCTCCCTCGTCGGCTCCTTGCCGCTCGACAGCAGACGTTCGAACGCGACGGCGAAGAGCGAGGCGCCGGTCCAGCCATTGAGGCCGAAGACGCCGAGTTTGTCGTTCGGATAATATTTGGGAACGACGGCCCGATAGGCCTCGATCGCCGGGCGATCGGCGTCGAGCGGCAGGAGCCACGACGAAAAGTACACGCCGTCCAACAGGTCGCCGGTCAATTCGTAGGTCGACGGGTCCGCGGTGAAGAAGGGGGCGAACCAGGTGCCTTTCCACGAGATGCGCGCCGCCGAGCGCAACGCACTGGCCAGATGGGCGTTCGAACCGAAGAGGAGGACGACCTCGGCGCCCGCCGCCGAGACGCGCTGAATCTGAGCCGAGAGGTCGGTGGTGGCGACATCGAAGGAGACGTCGGTCAGAATCGTCTTCTTCCGGGACGACAGGACCAAGTCGAGGCCGAATTTCGCCCGCCGCCCCAGTTCGTCGTTCTGCCAGATCAGCGCACATTTGTCCTTGCCGAGAACGTCGAGGGCATATTGCGCACTCGATGCCGCCGAGAGGGCGTAGTCGGGCAGCAGCGGAAACATGTTCGCCTCGGCGATGATCTTGGGCGACCCGCCGCTCGGGCGATCACCGGCAGGTTCTTGGACCTGGCGTAGGGGATGATGGCGATGTTGGGCGTGGTGCCGTTGCTGACCACCAGGGCGTAGACGTCGTCTTCTTCGACGAGACGACGCGTCGCTGCCAGACTCTGAGCCGGATCGTAGCCGTCGTCGCGAATGATGTACTGGACCTTCCAACCCCGGATGCCACCACGCTCGTTCAGGTCCTTGAAGTAGGCGTCGGCGGCATGTTGGATCGCCGCATAGAACGGAACCGGACCGGTCAGGGGTGAGAAGGCCCCGACGCGTACGACTTTGTTCGCCATGTCGATCCCGGGGAGAGACGCCGCCCGGGCCGACCGGCCACCGACGACTCCCGCCGCTAGTGCCGCGATCGCACCACTCAAAAACTGCCGCCGGGCCGGGCGGAGCAGAGGCTTCGACGCGAGGATATCGTTGTGGTGGCCATACTTTCGATCCGTCATCCGTCCGCCTCCCGGTGTTCTGTCAGATAGACCATGTGATCTATTTTTCGAGACTAGGGGAAGGGTACGGCCGCCGTCAACAATTTTTCTCGGCCGATTTTTCGTGACGATGTGCGAACCGATCCGCGGCGACGACCCCACCGGGACAGAGCGCGGCTCGATCGATCCCGAGACGCCACCGTTCGCCGTCGAGCCGCATTTCTCTTCACGCGTCCACGAAGTGGGTCTTTGGGATCGGACCGTGTCGCGGGGGCTCGATCTCGGCGATCGGTCCGATCGGTCGAGCAGCGTCGGTGACCGATCGGAGGCGTTCGATCGGATCCGGTTGCATTCCGCTGAGGGGTGCGGCCGCCCGTGGTGCAGAAGGCGTCACGCACGATCCCGCCATACCGCCGCCGGCAGCGCGATCGCCGCCGCACGCACGACACGACCGGCCGTCGTACGGATGCTTCGACCCGTCGGAAGGACCGAAGAACTCGGTCGGTCGATGGTCCGCTTCCGACCCGACGATCGGTCACGGCCGAATGGTCACGGCGGTGCGACCGAGTGCAATTCTGCCTTCACGGCCTCGCACGCGACGCAGTGGACCTCATGGGTGTGCTCGAGAATCCAGCCGGGTCGTGCGGGTCATCCCGCCAGCACCAACCCGGGTCGCGGCCAGTCGACGGCGATCAGGCGTCCGGTGCCCGAGAGCGTGACATAGGCCGTCCTCATGTCCGCCCCACCGAAGCAGATGTTGGTGCAATAGGCTTCCGGCGCCTCGTGGAACTCGATGAGTTCGCCCGACGGCGAGAACACGCTGATCCCGCCCTTCACCAGCGTCGCCACGCAGATGTTGCCGTTCGCTTCGACCGCCATCGAGTCGAAACGCTGATAGCCGGGCAGTCCGTGGACAAGACGGCCGCCGTTCGGCGACGGCCAGGGCTCCTTCGCCACCACCCCTTCGCCGACGATGTCGAAGGCCCACAGGCGGCTGGTCTCGGTCTCCGCCACGTAGAGCGTGCCGCCGTCCGGCGACAGGGCGACGCCGTTCGGGGTGAGGATCGGGAAGATCGCCTCGCGGATCAGCGAGCCGTCGGTCCGGGCGTAGAAGACGGCGCCGCGGTCCGAGACCCGGCCGTAGGTCTTGCCGAGGTCGGTGAACCAGAAGCCCCCGGCGGCATCGAAGACGATGTCGTTCGGCCCCTTCAGCGGGATGCCGTCGCAGGAGTCGTAGAGAACCTTCGCCTCGCCGGTGACGATGTCGACCTGTTCGATCCGGCCGCTGCGGTAGTCCGAGGCGCGGCCGGTCGGACGGAGGTATCCGGTCTCGTCGCGGTACCAGTCGAAGCCGCCGTTGTTACAGACGTAGCACTTGCCGTCCGGCCCCATCGCGGCGCCGTTGGGCCCGCCGCCGAGTTCGGCGACCGTCGTCCGCCGCCCCGTCGCCGGGTCGATCCGGGTTAGCCGCCCACCCTCGATCTCGACCACCAGGACGCTGCCGTCGGGAAGCACCACCGGTCCCTCGGGGAAGCCGAGGCCGCTCGCGATTTCTCTGCCTTCGAGTCGCATGGTGCTCACTCCGTCGATGTCACGCGGGGACGGCGGCGGGTGCGCCACCGCCGAGATAGGCCTCCAGCACCTCGGCGAGGCTGGTCGAGGTGTCGAGGTCCGACGCCTTCCGCGTCCCCAGGATCTGCCCGTTGCGGACGAAGCAGACCGCGTCGGCGACGCGCAGCGTCATGCGGAAGCTCTGTTCGACCAGCAGGATGGAGAGGCCGCTCTCCTCCTTGATGCGCATCAACCGCTCGAAGACGCGGCGGATGAGGAGCGGCGCCAACCCGAGCGACGGTTCGTCGAGCAGCAGGAGGCGCGGCGAACTCATCAGCGCCCGGCCGATCGCCAGCATCTGCTGCTCGCCGCCGCTCAGCATCCAGGCCGGCGACTTGGCGCGCTGTGCGATCTCCGGAAAGAGATCGAGCATCTGCGACCGCCGCGCCGCCAGGGTGCGCGAGTCGAGAAAATAGCCGCCGAGCGCCAGGTTCTCCTCGACCGTCAGGTCGGTGACGATCTCGCGCCCTTCCGGCACGTAGACGATGCCGAGGCCGACGCGCTCGCGCGCCGACAGCCGCGACACGTCGCGCCCGTCGAAGACGACCTCGCCCTGGGCTTCGACGAGGCCGGCGATGGCCTTGAGGATCGAGGACTTGCCGGCACCGTTCGCCCCGAGGAGGGCGAACACGCTGCCCGCCGGAAAGCCGAAGGCGACGCTCTCGGCCGCCAGCGTCTTGCCGTAGCGCACGTCGAGACCGCGAACGCTCAGGAGGTCAGTCATCGTCTCCTCCGAGATAGATGCGGACGACTTCCGGGTCGGCGCGCACTTCGGCGGGCGTGCCGTGGGCGATGATCTGGCCGAAGCTGAGCACGTAGATGCGGTCGCAGAGCTGCATGATCAGATCCATGTCGTGCTCGACCACCACCACCACGAGATCCGGCCGGATCAGCCGCTGCAGCGCCCGCATCAGATCGCGGGTCTCCACCGCGTTGAGTCCCGCCGCCGGTTCGTCGAGCAGCAGCGCCTTGGGGTTTCCCGCCATGGCGCGGGCGATCTCGACGAGGCGCAGGGTGCCGGGTGGCAGTTCCGCCGGCAGGATCTCGGCGACGGCGGTGATGCCGAGGCTCTCCAGAGCGGCGAGTGCCTTGCGCCGGGCCATGGCGTCTTCCCGGGTTCCCGAGGGCAGCGGCAGGAAGGCGTTCGCCCAGCCGCTTCGTCGCTCCAGCGTCAGCCCGACCATGACGTTCTCGAGCACGGTGAGGTCCGGGCACAGCGCCATGTGTTGGAACGAGCGGGAGATACCGAGTGCGGCGCGGCGATGCGGCGGCAGGGTCTCGAGCGGCACTCCGCCGAAGGCGATGCGGCCGAGCTGAGCCCGGTAGAGCCCGGTGAGGCAGTTGAAGAGGCTGGTCTTGCCCGCCCCGTTCGGCCCGATGAGCCCGGTGATGCGGCCCGGTTCGAGGTCGACGCTGACGTCCTTGAGGACCTGGACCGCCCCGAACGACAGCCGGAGGTTCTCGGCTCTGAGACGTTGTGGGACGGATCGATTTTCGATCGCGGTCATGGCCGGCCTCCGCGCGTCAGGATGCGGCGGAGGTCGGACGCCGAATTGACCGCCAGCGTCACGCCGAGGAGAACTGCGCCGTAGAGGACGGGCACCCAGTCGCCGGCGCCGGCGAGGTAGTTGGGGACGAGGGTGAGAAAGGCACCGCCGACCAGCGCCGGCACCAGGGTCAGTCCGTTGAGGCTCACCACCGATCCGACCAGGAGAAAGATCGCGCTCCACAGGGTGAAGCTGTTCGGGGAAACCGCCGAACTGGCGACCGCGACCATCGCGCCGGACATCGAGGCGAGTGTGGCGCTGAGTGCGAACACCGAGATGCGGGCCCAACCGCGGGTGATGCCGAAGGCCTCCGCGGCTCGCGGATGGGCGCGAGCCATCAGCAGTGCCAGCCCTTGCGGCGACTTGCGCAGCCGCGCGAGAGCGAGGCAGACGAGAACGAGGAGCGCGAGCGCCAGATAGTAGCGCTGCGGTGCCTTGGGCAGGCCGGCCAGCGGATCGAGTGCGACGTAGAGCCCCTCGAACCCACCCGTGAACCTCTCAGAGTGAACCAGGATCTCGGGCAACGCCAGCGCCAGAGCCATCGTCGACACCGCGAGGTAGATCCCCGACAGGCGACGCGACGGGTAGGCGAAGACGAGACCGCCGACGAGGCCGGCGAGAGCCGCGACCGGCAGGCCGACGAAGAAGCCGACGCCCGCCTGCTTCTCCAGGATGGCCACGGCATAGGCGCCGAGGGCGACGAAGAAGGAGTGTCCGATCGACACCTCGCCGCCGTAGCGCACCAACACACTCACCGACAGGACGCCGATCGCGTTGGCGAAGCACAGGGACAGACTGTAGATCAGATAGCCTCCTGCGCCGAACGGCAGCACCAGGAGAAGACCGACGAGGGCGACGGTGGCGAGAGTCTTCGGATCGAGCGCCCGGTTCGCGAAAGGCTGCGGGGGCGTTTCGGTTTGCGTGAGGTCAGACACGTCCACCGCTCCTTCTGGCGAGAAGCCCGTCGGGGAAGAAGTTGAGGGTGACGAGGATGACCGCGAGCAGGAACGAGTTCATGAACTCGGGCGACACGTAGAAGGAGAACAGGTTGGTGGCGATGCCGACCAGGATGCCGCCGAGCGCGGCACCGGGAAGGCTGGCGAAGCCGCCGACCACCGCGGCGGTGAAGGCCTGGAGCATGAAGGACGACACCGTGGTGGAGGAGAGGAAGGTCGTCGGCACGATGAGCAGTGCCGCCACCAGACCGAGGACGGCGCTCACCAGCCACGAGAAGAGATGAACCCGCCGCAGGTCGAGACCGCAGACGCGGCTGGCGAAGGGGTTCGACGAGGTGGCGCGGAAGGCGATGCCGAGCCGGGTCCGCTCGATGACCAGGAACAGCGAGCCGATGATGAGCAGGGTCACCACCAGAACGGTGAGGTCGTAGGAGGTGATCCGCACACCGGCGAGCGACAGGCCGAAGCGGGGGATCGGCAGATCGAGATTGACGATCTCGGCGCCGAACACCAGCTGGATCGCGCCCTGCAGGATCAGGCCTATGCCGAGCGTGGCGATGGTGCTGGCGAGATCCGACTTGAAGACGATCGGCGCGATCAGCGCATAACTCAGCACCGCGATGCAGGCGACCAGTGCAACCGCCGTGGCGACGGCGCCGCCCCACGACAGGTTGGCGAGACCGCCGCTGGAGAAGCCGTAGACCAGGAAGGCGGCGAGGCCGGCGAGATTGCCGTGGGCGAAGTTCACCACGCGCGAACTCTTGTAGATCATCACCAGACCGAGCGCGCCGAGGCCGTAGAGACAGCCCGAGACGATGCCCGACCAGAGGAGTGGCGGCAGATCCCCGACGAGGGTCTTCAACATGTCGTCACTCCGCTGGGGCGTCGACGGGGCGCCCGGCTTTCTCGATCACCTCGATCACGCCGGGGAAGTAGCGCCCGGAAAGTCCTCCGTCTCGTGCAGCCTCATAGTAGTTTCGGGCGATGCCGGTGACCCGCGCCTCGACACCCGTCTCGGCCGCCAGCCGCAGCACGTAGTCGATGTCCTTGAGGACGTATTCGGGCGGGAAGGCCTTCTCCGGGAAGGCGCGCGGCACCATCGCCTTGAGGCCGTGGTTGCGCAGCGCGAAGCTGTCGCCGGAGCCCTTGGACACCGCCTCGAGCAGAGTGCGCGGCGCGACGCCGGCGCGCTCGCCGATCACCATCATCTCCGCCAGCGCCACCACGTGTTCGAAGAGCAGGGCGTTGTTGATCAGCTTGACCACCTGACCGGAACCGATGTCGCCACAGTGGGTGACGTCCGATCCCATGTGGCGGAGCAGCGGTTCGATGCGGGCGAAGACCGCGTCGCTGGCGCCGACCATGATGCTGAGTTCGCCGCGCTGCGCCGCTTCACGCGTCCGCGCCACCGGCGCATCGGCGAAGGAGATGCCGCGCGCGGCGAGAAACGCCCCGATCTCTCGAGCCCCGGCGACCGAGGTGGTGCTGAGGTCGACCACCGTGGTTCCGGATCTCGCCGCGGCTGCGACCGGGCCGTCGGGTCCGCAGACGGCGCGAACCTGGGCATCTCCGGGAAGCGAGAGGAAGATCACGTCGGCCGCCGCAGCGATGTCGGCAATCGAGGCGGCCGGCTCCGCCGCAGTGTCGGCGAGGGCCTTCACCGCGTTCGCATCGAGGTCGAAGGCGAGGACGCGGCCTCGGTGCTTGGTCGCCATGTTGCGGCACATGGGACCTCCCATGACGCCGAGACCGACGAATCCGATCGTCACGTTGTTCGTCATCGCTTCAGTCCATCAACATGCCGCCGTTCACGTCGAGCACGGTTCCCGTGATCCAGTTCGAGGCGGGCGAACAGAGGAACAGGATACCTTGGGCGATGTCTTCGGGTGCGCCATAGCGGCCCAGCGGGACACTGCCGTGCGCCGACGGAGGAGCCCGGCCGGTGACGTTCGCCCACATCGGCGTCTCGACCGGTCCGGGCGCGACCACGTTGGCATAGACGCCCTTGCTCGCGCCGGCCTTGGCGACCCACTTCATCAGGCCGTGAACCGCCGACTTGGCCGCGACGTAGGACGGCCCCGAAGCGACGCCGCCGATCTTCGCGGCGATCGAGCCGAGGGCGACGATCTTGCCGTACCCCTGCTCGACCATGACCGGGTAGAGCTTCCGGACGGGATTGACGACGCCCATCACGTTGACGTCGAAGATGGCGCTCCATTCCTCGTCCGTCGAGTCCTGCAGCGGCTTGTTCGAGATCGTGCCGGCGCACAGGACCAGGATGTGGATCGCCGCCCGCTCGCCGAGGACGTCGTCGATCAACGCCTCGGTGTCGCCCCGCGAGGTGACGTCGCAGCGGCGATAGACGGTGCCCGGCGGCAGTTCGTCGAAGGCCTCGACGATGTCGGTCGCGATCACCCGGGCGCCGGCGGCGGCGAGGGCCGCGACGACCGCCCGTCCGATGCCGCCGGCGGCGCCGGTGACGAGTGCGATCTGACCATCCAGTCGCGGCGGCCCACTCAAAGGAGATCCTACCATGGTCCGTTTCCGATGCTTTCTCTTGGCGTTGGAATGGAGGGGGGCGAAAGGGGGCGGTGTCGCGGCGGATCGGCCGGCCCCCTTCGACGACGGAACGCTCACGCGTCTCAGCCGGCCTTGGCGTCGAACGCGACCGCCGGATAGGGCTTGAAGTCGCGGACCATGACGAACGAGCCGTTCTTCGCCTGCTGAATGGCTTCCTGGCGCGTGCCGCGATGGTCGCCGGAGCGGAAGCTCACCTTGCGGGCGCCGCCCACCGACGCACCGACGAGTGCATTGGCCGCCGCCACGAAGTTGTCGCGGGTGATCGGCTTGCCGGACGCGATCAGCGCTTCGAGAACGACGCCGAACAGCGCCGCATTGCTCCAGCCGTTCAGACCGAACACGCCGATCGGATCGTTGGGGTAGTACTTGGAGACGGCAGCCCGATAGGCCGCGACTTCCGGCTCGTCGCTCGACACCGGCAGCAACCAGGACGAGAAGTAGACGCCGTTGAGAAGGTCGCCGGCGAGCTTGAAGGTCGACGGGTCGGCGGTGAAGAACGGCGCGAACCAGGAGATCTTCAGTCCCTGGCGATCCGCCGCCTTGAGGGCGCCGGCGAGGTTGGCGTTGGAGCCGAACAGGATCGCCGCCTGGGCGCCGGAATTGGCGACCCGCAGGAGATGCGGGGTGAAGTCGGTGGTCTTCACCTCGAAGGAGACCGACTCGGCCGGCGCGACCTTCTGCTCGGCCATGTACAGATCGAAGCCACGCTTCGCCGAACGGCCGAGTTCGTCGTTTTCCCAGAGCAGCGCGATCTTGTCGAGCTTGAGGTCCTTCAGCGCGTATTCGGCGTTGGAGGCGGCCGACCAGCCGTAGTCGGGGAGCAGCGGGAAGATGTTCGGTTCCGCGAAGAACGCACTGGCGCCACCGATCGGCCCGAGCATCGGCAGACCCGCCTCCTTGGCGTAGGGGATGACGGCGACGTTGGTGGCGGTACCGACCGACGCGACCAGCGAGAAGATCTTGTCCTCTTCGACCATGCGCTTGGTCACCGCGACGCTGCGGGCCGGGTCGTAGCCGTCGTCGAGGGTGACGTACTTGATCTTCCAACCGCGAATGCCGCCGGTCTCGTTGACATGGCGGAAGTAGGATTCCGCCGCGTGAGTGAGGATCGCATAGAACGGCACCGGCCCGGTGACCGGGGTGAAGCCACCGACGGTGATCGTCTTGCTCGCCTCGTCGACGCCGATCTCGGCCGCCAGCGAGGACCGCAGGGGCAGCGCCGCGCCGAGAGCCGCCGCGCCGAAGAGTTTCAGTGCACTGCGTCGATCCATCGTGTCCTCCCATCGATCGCGCGCCGGCGTTTCCCGCCTTGTCGGCTTCATGTGTAGGCGGCCCTACCGGCGATGTCAAGCATACGATGCATAATGCATCATTCAGAAAGACTGTTCTCTCACCGTCGTTTCGCCAGCAGCGCCCGGGCCCGCTCCACCACCGGGCGATCCACCATCTTGCCGTCGAGCGAAACGGCGCCGCCGCCGGCCGCTTCGATCGCTCCGACGACGCGTTCGGCCCAGGCCAGCTCTTCCGTGCCGGGTAGAAAACCTCCGTTCACCGGCTCGATCTGGCTCGGATGGATGCAGAGCTTGCCGCCGAAGCCGAGGGCCTTCGCTCGCGCCACCCTCACGGCCAGCGCCGAAGGATCGGCGAGCGAGGGAAACACTCCGTCGATCGGTGCCGGTAGACCTGCATGCCGCGACTCGAGCGCGAGTTGCAGGCGGACCGGGTCGAGTTCCCGGTCGGCCTCCTCGACCCCGGAATCGAGCGAGAAATCCAGGTTTCCGAAGGCGACGCGGGCGATACCGCTCTCCGTACAGATCTTCCGCACCTGCATGAGTCCGGCCACGGATTCGATCAGAGCGGTGATCTCGATGTTCGGCCCGAGTTCATGTCGGACGACCCGCAGGACGTCCGGCTCGGCCTTGGGGACCATGACGCGCGTGATCCCGCCGCGACCGATCGCAGCGACATCGCTTTCGAACCAGGGGCTGTCGAGACCGTTGATTCTGACCATCGCTTCGGTTCGACCGGCCCAGGTGGCGACGGCCTCACGTGCGGCCTCCTTGCCTTCCGGGCGAACCGCGTCCTCGAGGTCGACGATGACCCGGTCGGCACCACTGGCGAGCGCCTTGTCGAAGCGATCGGGGCGTTCGGCGGGGACGAAGAGATAGGACCGTTCGAGGGGCATTGTAATCCTCAGCTGCATTCTGCATGATGCATTTTATGCTCGGCTTTTCGATCCCGCAAGGTTGTGTTAGATGCTGACGGTATGCGGCACCGGAGGAGCGTCTCCCGACGCGGCCGCCAGAGGGACGGGGCGATCCCGACGGCACGATGGAATATCGAACCAAGGAAGAGCAGGTCGCCGACTATCTTCGCGAGGGCATCCTCTCCGGGCGACTGCCGCGCGGCACCCGGCTGAAGCAGCAGGAAATCGCTCAACAGCTGAAGATCTCGATCACTCCGGTACGCGAGGCGCTGAAGCTGCTCGAGGCGGAGGGCTACATTTCCTCCGACAGCTACCGCGGCGCCACCGTCGTGCCCTTCGACATCGGAACCTCGACCGAAGCGCTGAAGCTGCGCATCATGTTGGAGACCCAACTGGTGGAGAGCGCGGCGCGCAACCTGACCTCGGCGGACATCGCCGAGCTGCAGGTCCTCGCCGATCAGTTCGAGAAGGCCGCCGACAGCGGCGACAGCACCGGCGCCCGTGGCGTCAACTACCGCTTCCATCGCCGAATCTACGATTTCGCCGATCTGCCCCAGACCCTCCATTTCGTGCAGGTCCTGTGGGCGCGCTACCCCTTCGACGCGATCAACCGTATCGGAGGCCGGGCCAGCCGCGCCGCGGAAGAGCATGCCGAACTGTTGCGCAACTTCATCGAAGGCGATGCCGCCGGGGCCATGCTGACCATGCGCCGGCACATCGAATCCGGTTGGGCCGAGTTCCGCGAGAGCCTCGAAAGCCGCGCCGACGCGAAGCCGACCGACCGGGCCTGAGACCCGATCGAGAGTTCTCACCCATGAAACCCTCCATGCTTCTGGTCATGGACATGATCAACGACCTCGTCCATGCCGACGGGGCCGGCGCCAAGACCTATGTGCCGCTGATGGCCGAACGCGACGTCCTCGGCCGCACCCGTGCCTTCGTCGATCGCGCCCGTGCCGCCGGCGTCCTCGTCGGCTACGTCCGCGTCGCCTTCGCCCCGGACTATCGCGACTGTCCGCCGAATTCGCCGGTCTTCTCCCGCGCCCGCGACAACGGCCTGTTCCGGCTCGGCACCTGGGGCACCGAGGTGCACGACGCGGTGGCACCGGCGGAAGGCGACTTCGACTTCGTCAAGCCGCGGGTCAGCCCGTTCTACGGCACGGCGCTCGAACCGGCGTTGCGTGCCCGCGGCATCGAGCGTCTCTTCCTCTGCGGCGTCTCGACCAACGGCGTGGTTCACACCGGCGCGCGCGAGGCCCACGACCGCGACTACGAGACGATCGTGCTCGAAGACTGCTGCGCCGGAGCGACCGTCGAGGAGCACGCCAACGCGCTGAAGTGCGTCGCGCGCTTCGCCGCCATTCGCGACGGCGCCACCATCGACTTCGCCTGAGAAAGAAGAGCCGGGTGAGCGGGTCTCGCGACCCCTTCACCCGGCTTCGACCGCAACGCCGGGGACGCGGGAGGTTCGCCCGGCGCAACGGTAGTTTCGGCCGGAGGACGTCATCGGGCGTCGCCGGCCGAGAGAGTCGCGTCAGGGCCGTGACCAACCGGTGTCCATCACGTCGGCGGCGGCGACCTGTTTCACCTCGTCGCCGAAGCGCAGCATGAAGTCGCGGTTCTGTTCGAACTGGCCGGGCGTGAAGGCGAGCGGCACCGAGACCGTCGCCGCCTGATCGGCGACCGCCTTCTGGACGAGGCCGAGGTCGGTCTGCGGAAAATACTGCTCCTGGATGAGGCGCCCGGCCTTCGCCGGATCGGCGCGCACCAATGCGCCGCCCTTCGCCAGACCGGTGACCAGACGGCCTATCGGATCCGCCTTCGAAGCGAGGACGTCGGGCTTCGCCCCCAGCACCGTGTAGAGGAAGTTCTCGAGCCCCGGAACCTCGCCCTGCGAGGGCCGCGCCGCCCAGACGGCGAGCCCGTCTTCCACCGCCCGGTTGTTGGCCGGCGCGGTGGTGTTGAAGCCGTCGATCTGGCCCGACTTCAGCGCGGCGTACATCTGATCGAGCTTGACCACAGTGAGAGTGACGTTGCGATCGGGATCGAGACCACCGAGCATGACGAGATGGCGCCACAGCTTGTCGGTGCCGCTGCCGCGCCCGGAGATCGCCAGCGTCAGCCCCTTGAGCCGCGCCATGCGTTCGGCGAGCGGCATCTTCTCGGTGAGGCCGATCTTCTCGGCGGCCTTGACACTGATCACCGCGTCGCTGGCGTACTGCACCATCAGCGGCGCGAAGGCCTTGATCTTCTGCCCCTTCGATGCGGCGAGGATGATGTCGCTCATCACCAGACCGCAGACGTCGACGCTGCCGCCGAGGGTGGCGGCCATCGCGTTGGTGCCGCCGCCGGTGTTGACGAAAGTGACGTCGAGACCCTCGGCGTCCAGGAAGCCGGCCGCCTTGGCGGTGAGGAGCGGCAGGTAGGCGAAGGTGAAGCCGCCGATGCCCACGGTGAGCGGTAATGCCCCGGCCGCAGCAGCACGTTGCGGGCCGAGCCCGGCCAGGGCGGTCAGCGCCAGGGATCCCGCCCCCCATCGGCCGAAGGTTCGCAAGGCGTCGCGTCTGTCCATCACTCTTCCTCCCAGGGTTCCACCCGCGTTCCGTCGCGGTGTGTTCATCTCCATCGAAAGATCCGGTGTTCGAGCCGCCCCAGCCCTTCGTTGAGAGCTGCGGTCACGACCATCAGGGCGAAGAGCGCGGCGAAGACCCCCGCCGTATCGAGCTGGCCGGCGGCGTTCTGGGTGAGGAAGCCGATGCCGGCATTGGAGGCCATCATCTCGGCCGCCACCGCGCCGACGAAGCCGTAGGGCAGGCCGAGCTTCAGGCCGGAGAAGACCCAGGGCAGCGCCGAGGGAAAGGTCACGCGCCGATGCACCGTGAACCGCCCGGCGCCCATGATCCGGAGCGCGTCGACCATCTTGCGGTCCGCTTGGGCGATGCCGCCGATCGTGCTGAAGAGCACCAGGAAGAAGACGCTCACCGCCGCGAGGACGATCTTCGGCGCCAGGCCGATGCCGAACCACATGATGAACAACGGCGCCAACGCCACTTTCGGCACACCGTAGACGGCGGTGAGGAACGGATCGACCGTCCGCCGCAGGATGTCGCTCGAGCCGATGACGAAAGCGGCGAGAATGCCGAAGGCGGCGCCGAAGACGAAGCCGGTGGCGGTCTCCTTGAAGGTCACCAGGAGGTGATACTGGAGCGCGCCCGACCGGGTCCATTTCACCAGGGTCGCCCCGATCGCCGATGGGCTCGACACCCAGAATGGGTCGAGGAGCGGCCCCGAGGCGAGTTGCCAGGTCCCGAGGAAGGCGACGAGGAACAGCGCTCGATAGAACCAGACCGCGTCGAGGCGCCGAAGTTTCCCGGCGAACGCGGAAGGCGGTGTCGTCGGTCCGTCGCTCATGGGGTTTTCTCCGCTCCGCCGATCTCGATCGCGCTCCACAGGCGCCGGTAGTGGTCCTCGAACCCCGGGGCGAAGCGGGCCTCGTGTACCTCGCGCGGCCGGCCGATCGCGATCGCCTCGTCGAGCTTGATGCGCGACGGGCGGTGCGACAGCACGATCACCCGATCGGCGAGAGTGATCGCCTCGACGATGTCGTGGGTGACGAAGACCACCGTCTTGCCGGTGGCGTTCCACAGCCGCATCAGATCCGCCTGGAGCACGACCTTGAGCTGGGCGTCGAGCGGCCCGAAGGGCTCGTCCATCAACAGCGTCGGCGGGTCGTAGATCAGGGTCCGCGCCAACATGGCGCGCTTGCGCATGCCGCCGGAGAGCTGGTTGGGGTGATGGTGTTCGAAGCCGCCGAGGCCGACGTCGGCGAGCATCCGACGCACCCGCTCGCGCCGCTCGGCCTTGGGGATGCCACGGATCTCGAGCGGCACCGCGACGTTGTCCTCGACCGTCAGCCACGGCATCAGGCTGTCGTGCTGCGTCAGGTAACCGATCTCGGAATTGACGCCGGTGATCGGATGGCCGTGGCAGGCGACCGTGCCCGACGTCGGTGTGTCGAGCCCGGCCATGAGATTGAGGACCGTCGACTTGCCGCTGCCGCTCGGCCCGACGATCGCCAGGAACTCGCCCTTGCGCACCTCGAGATCGAAGTCGCGGAGCACTTCGAACTGCCCTTTGCGCGACGCGAACACCTTTCCGACCTTGCGGAATTCGATGTCGAGCGCCGCCCTCGCCGGACCGAAGTCTCGGCGCGTGGACCCAGGATTTTCCATGATGCGGCCCTCCCTCGGGCACTCGGGCGTCGATCGCCTCTCTCGGGCGGGCCGGCACGACCGTCGGTGGCGCCGGCCCACAGGTCGTCAGGCGGTGAAGCGCGCCGAGGCGCGCATCGCCAGTTCGCCGGAGGGGCCTCGAGCCCAGAGATCGAGTGCGGCGGCATCCCCCTCGACGGATTTCGCCTCGAGCGTGAATGGCGCCGAGCCGAACAGCGGATGGACGCCGCGGAACTCGAAGCGCTCGAGCGCCGCGTCCGGTCGGATCGATGCGGCGAAGTTCTGCAGGAGCGTCGCGGTCAGCGGCCCGTGCACCACCAGATCGGGGTAGTGCTCCTCGTTCCGGGCATAGGCCTGGTCGTAGTGGATGCGGTGACCGTTGTAGGTGAGCGCCGAATAGCGGAAGAGCAACGTCGTGTCGGGGACGATCACTTCGTGCCATTCGGCCCCGTCCGGCGCCGGGGTGAGGGCGGGCGCCGGTCCACCGGCGAGGGCGGCCTCGCGGTAGACGATGTCCTGCTCCTCGACGATGCGCTCGATGCCGTCCGAGGTGAGGCGGTGGGTCACGGTGACGAAGACCAGCCGCCCGGCGCGACCGGACTTGGCTTCGACCTTGTCGATGGTGCTGCGCCGCCGCGCCTCGCCGCCGACGGTGAGCCGGCCGGCATGAGCGATCCGTCCACCCGCCCACATGCGGCGCGGCAGCGGCACCGGGGGCAGGAACCCGCCGCGCTTCGGATGGCCGTCGACCCCCAGTCCGCGGCGCTGCACGAAGGGGTTGAAGTAGAGCCAGTGCCAGCCCGGCGGCAGCGCCTCGCCCGACTGCGGCGCCCGCTCGAGATCGAGCGCCGCCGCCAGGGCGGCGACGCGTTCGGGGTCGATGAAGTCTTCGACCACCTCCTCGCGCCCGACCCAATCCTGCCAGTTCGGCTCGGCAGCGCTGCTGCCGGCGTCGGAGTTCTCGCTCATCGTCTCGTTCCGTTCCGTCCTAGTAGATGACCTGGGCGTCGACGAGCGCGTCGCGCTCGGCCTTGCCGAGCCCGAGCAACTCGCCGAACACGTGGTCCTCGTCCTCGCCGAGCCGTGGCGTGCCACGATCGAGCCCGGTCTGCGAGCGCGAGAACCGCACCGGCACCGACAGCGCGGCGCGCCGGTTCCCCTCGAGATCGTCGACGTCGATCACCATGCCGCGCTCCCTGAGGTGGCCATCGTGGACGACGTCGTGGATGGTGGCCGAGACGTGGGCGGCGACGCCCGCCGCCTGGAGTTCGGCCGCCGCCGCGTCCGCATCCCGGGTCGCCGCCCAGCGCTCGATTTCGACGTCGAGCACGTCGCGACGGGCATGGCGGTCGGCCTCGCTGCGGAAGCGCGGGTCGGCGGCGAGATCCGGTCGGCCGATGACGCGGGCGAAGGCCTGCCATGCCGCATCGGAGTGGACGGCGATGGTCAGCCAGCGGTCCCTGTCGCGGGAATGGTAGACCCCGTGGGGTGCCATCCGCGGATGCTCGTTGCCGAGACGATGGGGCTCGCCACCGGCGGCGGCGAGGAGCATCGCCTCGCCGTTCAGCGAGGCCGCAACTTCGCGCGCGCTGACGTCGACGTGACCGCCTTCGCCGGTCCGGCGCAGATGCTGGACGGCTGCGAGCGTCGCCATGGCGGCGTTCATCCCGACCGAGTGATCCATGACGTGGCGCATCTCCACCGGCGGACCATCGACATAACCGGTGAGCCACCCGAGCGCGCCCCAGGCCCCGAACAGCGGCGCATAGCCGGCGAAATGGGCGTCGGGACCGGTCTGCCCGGAAGAGGAGACCGAGGTCATCACCAGGTTCGGCCTGATCGCCGAGAGGTCCTTCCAACCGAGACCGAGGCGATCCATGACGCCCGGACGGAAGCTCTCGCAGGCGACGTCGCTCACCGCCACCAGCCGCTTGGCCAGTTCGACGCCGCGACGATCCTTGAGGTTGAGGCGGATCGACAGCTTGTTCGAGGCGACCTGATCGAAGCTCGCCGGTCCCATCCGTCCGTAGACCGCATGCGGTTTGCGAAAGATGTCGGGGCGGAGCGCGCTCTCGATCTTGATGCACTCGGCGCCCAACTGCGACAGCATGTGTGTGCAGAAGGGACCGGCGGCGTGCACCGTGAAGTCGGCGATCCTCAGTCCAGCGAGCGGCTTCATCTTGCCTCCACGGCCTGTTTCTGTGTCGTCCCGATCGGTGCGGTGATCCGGTCCTGGCTCTCGCCGAGACGGGGCGGCCCGGCCCTGAGGCGGAGGGGCGCATCGCCGACGTGGAACGGGGCGACCAGCGTCTGACAGGGTCCGAAGCCCGGAATCTCGACCGTCTGGAAGAGCCCTCGCGCCCGCTCGTGTTCCCCGGCGACCACGTCGGCAGGGCTTGCGTATTTCGCCATCGGCACGCCCAGCCGCTGGGCTCGGGTGACGAGGTCCGCCGTCGTGTGGGTCCGCGCCCAGGCGCGGATCTCGGCATTGATCTCGGCACCGCGTCGGCTGCGCTCCAGCGGATCGGCGAGCCGCGGATCGAGCGCCCAGGTGGGGCGTTCCATCAGATCCACCAATCCCCGCCACTGCCGCTCTTCGAGCGTCAGCAGCTCGACATAACCGTCGGCGCATTCGAGGACGCCGCCGTATTTGAACGAACGGGTGACCCGATGTTCGAGCGATCCGTCGCCGTAGCGCTGCACGGCGAAGGCCCCGACCGCCAGGGTCGCATCCTGGATCGAGACGTCGACGCCCTGTCCTTCGACCCGCCGCCCCGCAGCACCCCCGCCATCGGCGAGAAGCGCCGCCAGCGCCCCGAGGGCGGCGACGATACCACCCTGCATCTCGGCGAAGTGGCCGTGGATCTTGAGCGGCGGCCGGTCGGGGAAGAGTTCCGCCGAGAGGCCGTTGGGCAGGAGATAGCCTTCACCGGCGGCGTGGATCAGGTTGATCTCTTCCCCGTCCCAATGCGCCTTGGACCCCACGGCGCCGAAGGGCAGCACCGAGACCGAGACGAGTCGGGGGTGACGGACCCGTAGGTCGTGGTCGTCGAGACCCAGGCGACCGCGCTCGTCGAGCGGCAGGTCGCAGAGGAAAACGTCAGCGGTCGAGAGCAGCGCCTCGAAGTCGGCACGGCCCTCGGCGTCGGCGAGGTCGCAGACGACGCTGCCCTTGCCGGCCGCCAGATAGGAGAAGAGCGCGCCGACCTCCGCGGTCCCCGGCAGGAACGGCGGCTCCCGCCTGAGGGGCGTGCCACCCGGCGGCTCCACCAGCAGCGTTTCGGCGCCGAGGGTGGCGAGGAGGCGGCCCGCATAGGCCGCCCCCACACCACGCGACAGTTCCACGACGTTCAGGCCTGCCAGCGGCAGCCCGACGGTGCTTCGAGCCATGACGACCTCGTCAGCGGACGGTGGGCAGGTCGAGGTCGCACTGAGCGCCGTCGAAGAACACGCGATTGTTCACGTTTCGAGACGGCAACAGCACCGTGGCGAGGCCGGGCGTGGTGATCTCGCCGCGCTGGTTCTCGCCCCAGATCTCCAGGTCGACCAGGGCGAAGCCGTCCTTGACGTACTTGCGCGCCACGCGGCCCTTGCACCAGGTCGAGTCGCCCATGGTGTTGAAGCGGCGCATCTCTGTACGCACCCGCTTGAGGAAGGCGGCGTCACCCATCCAGTTGGTGACGAGGCTCGCCATCCAGGAGGACCGCTGCGGGCCGTAGTCGTAGGTGCCGGGGACGCCGACCTCCTTGGCGACCGACTCGCGATGGTGGCCGATGCCGGTGTATTCGATACCGCCGCCGGCTTCCGGATTGCGGAAGAAGTGGCCTGGGTGCTTCACCGCCGCCTTCAGCACGATGCCGTGGGTGTGGCCGCGACCGCAGCCGACGAGGAAGCCCATGGTGTCCATCAGCGACAGCGGGCCGCGGACGATCGGCGGCAGCACTTCGCCCTCGGTCACGTCCTCCCAGTAGCGCACCTGATTGCCGCGGATGTTCTCGTCCTCCTTGAGGATCGCCTCGTCGAGCGCCGCGAACTCCTCGGGGGTGTATTCGTGAGTGGTGATGTCCTTGTACTTGCCGGCGTCGCGGGCCGCCTTGCGTTCGTGGCGGGTGCAGGTGCCGAGTGCCCGGGCGACGAGTTCGCCGCGCTGATTGGCATAGGTCGCCTCGACGTACTGCAGCACCAGACGGCCGGAGAACTTGCTCTCCTTCTCCTCGACGCCGACGACGCGTTCGATCGCGGTGATGCGGTCGCCCGGACGGATGTGGCGGAAGAGCTCCCAGTCGTTGCCGGCGTAGAAGCCGTGCACGCCCGGCAGGCCCCAGCGGGTCCGGCCGATCCAGCCGAAGGCCATCGGGAACATCGGATGGGCGACCACCGACCCCTGCCGGCTCTGCCGGCCGTGTTCGGCGTCGCGATAGAGCGGGTTGAGGTCGCCGATGCCGTTGCAGAAGTTGCGGATGGTGTCGAGGCTGGCGTCCTGCAGATAGGGCCCTTCCGGGCGCAGATGCAGGCCGATCATCGACCGCGCTTCGGCGACCGCCTCGTCGGTGATCTTGCCTTCGGCCGGCGCGCTTCCGACGTCGCCTTCGGTGACTGCGTTCATTTCGTTCTCCAGTTTGCCTTTTCGAGGGTTCAGAATTCGGAGGAGGAGGCGCGCGCCAGGGCCACGGCGGCCAGCGGCGGCAGATCCTCGAGACTTCGGGCGACGTGCACGCCGGCGGCGGTCAGCGCCTCGACCTTCGCCGCCCAGGTCTCGGCGTGGGAGCCGATCAACGCGGCGGCATGGCCCATTTTCTTGCCGGCAGGTGCGGTCCGCCCGACGAGCAGGGCGACGACGGGCTTGGCGTCGGCGCGGCGGGCATAGTCGGCGAGGGCGTATTCCTCGGTGCCGCCGATCTCGCCGAGATAGACGAGGACGCGGGTGTCGGGGTCGTGATGGAAGAGGGTGACGGCGGTCGCCGCGTCGATGCCGCGCACCGGATCGCCGCCGATGCCGAGGACGCTGGTCTGGCCGAGCCCGGCGGCGGTCAGGCGATGGCAGGCCTCGTAGGACAACGAGCCGCTGCGCGAGATGACGCCGAGCGGCCCCGGGGAAAAGCAGAACGACGGCATGAAACCGAGCTTCGCCTTGCCCGGCGAGATCAGGCCCGGGGAGTTCGGGCCGACGAGGTCCGAGCCGTGGGCGAGTGCCGCCGCGCGCATTTCCATGGCGTCGAGCACCGGCAGGCCGTCACCCGGATAGGCGACGAGCGGACAGCCGGCCTCGATCGTCTCGACCACGGCATCGAGCGCGACGGTGGCCGGAACGTAGACCAGCGCCGCGTTGGCGCCGGTCTCGCGCAGCGCATCGGCGACGCGGCCGAAGACCGGCACCCCCTCGACGACCCGACCGTCGCCGCCCGGCGCCACACCGGCCACCACACGGGTACCGGACGCGGCGAGGTCGCGGGCGGAGAAGGCGCCGAACTTGCCGGTGATGCCGACGATCACGACGCGCGCGTCTTCGTGGAGGAGGATGCTCATGCGGCGATCTCCGTCCGCGAGACGATGTCGGCGACCGCCCGTTCGAGCGAGGTATGATTGGCGTAACCGGCGTCCCGCAGGATCTCGGTGGCCTTGTCGCTGCTGGTTCCGGCGAGGCGCAGCGCCACCGGTTTCCCCGACGTCCTGCGTGCCAGCACGTCGACCAATGTGCGGGCGACGCGATCGGTGTGGAGACCGCCGCCGAACATGCTGACGAGGATGCCCTGCACCCCCGGCGCCCGATCGAGGAGATCGAAGGCGAGGTCGAATCCGGCCGGTGTCGGATTGCCGCTGACGTCGAGGAAACAGGCCGGCGACGATCCCGCCGCATCGATGGCGTCCATCGCCGCCATGGTCATGCCGGCGCCGCCGGAGACCAGCCCGACCCGCCCCTCGAGCCAGACCAGCATGAGATTGCCGTCGGAGCAGCGGCGGATGTCCTCGTCCGCCGCCTCGCGTTCGGTGGCGATCGCCTCCGCGGTGCGAGATCGACGGAACGCTGCGGCCTCGTCGAGGACCACCTTGGCATCGGCGGCGACCAGCGATCCGTCCTTGCGGACGACCAGCGGATTGACCTCGACGGTCAGGCATTCGTTGTCGACGGCGACCTGCAACAGGCGCCGCGCCAGACCGACGACCTTCTCGCGGATCTTCGCGTCCGGCTCGACCGCTTCGAGGATCCGGCGGAAGCGATGTCCCTGGAAGTTCCGGGGCAGCCCGAAGGCATAGGCCGTCGGTGCCGGCCCCTGTTCGATGTCGACGCCGCCCCGCGGCGAGTAGAGAACGGTCATGCCGCCGACCCGGCCGTCGACGATCACCGCCAGATACAGCTCGCGATCGATGTCGAGCCAACTCTCGACCAGAATCGACTTCGGACGCTCGCCACCGAACTCCGTCGACATGATCATGCAGAATGCATTATCGAGTTGGGCAAGATCTTCGCACTTCAGCACACCTCCGGATTTGCCCCGGCCACCGGCGCTCACTTGAGCCTTGGCGGCGACCGGATACGCGATCGGACGAACAGCGAGTTCCTCACGGCTCGACGCTTCAAAGCTCTGAGGAACGGGGATACGCGCTTCGCGGAGAAGGGCTTTCCCTCGGGCTTCGGTCAACAACATAGATGCATAATGCATTCTTTAAGTTCGATGTCAACGGTCATTCGTGAATTCGGCGGGAGGGGAGGGCGGGGTCGCCGTCATGGCATGCGGTGCGCCTCGATGTACATCGATCGCACGGTCCGCGAAATGCCGCATCCGCGCGGCCGAGCCGAGATCCTCGGGCATTCTGGTCGGCGATTCCGAGGAATTTGCTTGATTCAGCAGAGAATTCTTCACACATCGCGGTCGAATTGGGAGTTCACCCGTCATGCTGATCGGCATGTCTCGATCTGGGGGCGATCACGTTCGACAGTGGTACGGCCTACGCGGCAGACGCCGGCCCGAGGTGCCGACCGACAACCGTCGGCGCCCGATTGACACTCCGTAGATCGATAATGCATTTTATATAGACAATCGTCAGTGCTGTTCGATCGCGAGGTCGGGCGGCGCGAAGCGGCCAATCGCTCTCCTTGGACCGGAGTTCACATGAATCGGCAGATCCTCGCCGGGAAGACCGTGCTCGAAATCGGCACCATGCTGGCGGCCCCCTTCGCGGCGCACATCCTCGCGCGTCTCGGGGCGAGCGTGATCAAACTCGAATCGCCGATCGGCGATCCGACCCGCAGCCTGGTGAGGGGGGGTCCGAGCGGCACCTACATCGCCTACAGCCACGGCAAGAAGAGCCTCTGCGTCGATCTCGGTTCACCCGAGGGCGGCGACGTCCTGCGGCGGCTGCTGCCGACCGTCGACATCGTCCTCCACAACCTCGCGCCGGCATCGGCCCGACGCCTCGGCCTGACCTATGAGGAATGTGCGCGGCTCAACCCGGACGTCGTCTATTGCCACATCCGCGGCTACAACGAGGGTCCCCAGGCGGACGATCTCGCCTCCAATCCCATCGCCGAGGCGGCGACCGGGGTGATGGACGCACACCGTGTCGACGGGCGCCCGACCCGTCTAGGCCCCTCCTATCACGACCAGTTCGCCGGCTGTTATGCGGTCATCGGCATTCTCACCGCCCTGATGGAGCCGTCCCGCGGCGCCGCGAACCGCAAGATCGAAGTCGGCCTCTACGAGACCGGTCTGCATGTCGGCGCGCGCGACTACGCCGGTGTCCAGCTCAAGCTGCATCTCACCGGCAAGCCGGATCCCGAACCCTCGGGCGAGTTCAGCATGCCCGGCTACGGCGCATACGAGACCGCCGACGGGCGATGGATCTATCTCGTCATGTTGACCGATCGCCATTGGGCCGACTTCTGGCGCGCCCTCGGACGCGATGTCGATCCCCAACTCGCGACCTTGCGCCAACGCAAGAAGGCCCGTTCCGGCGTCGAACAGTTGGTACGCGGTGCGGTGCACGCCTACGGATACGACGAACTCGCCGCCGTCCTCGGCGCGGCGCGCTTCGGCTTCACCGAAGTCCTTCCCATGGAGCGGGTGCTCGGCGCTCCTCAGGCTCGACACGGCGCCAAGGTGGCGCGTCTCACCTTCCAGGGCCTGCCGTTCGACATCCCGGATCTCCCCTTCGAAGAACCCGGCCCGGACGCCCCCGAGTGCCCACCGCCGCTCCTCGGCGAACACACGCTCGAGGTGCTTGAAGCTCTCGCCTTCGACGAAGCCGATCGTCGGCGGCTGATGGCGAGCGGGGTCGCGATCGTCCCCGATCCGGCGAAGCCGGTCTGGGCGCCCGAACGTCGCCAGCGGTGACGAGATCCGAAGCCGGTCGGTGGATGCGAGAGCAGTGCATCTTCCGACCGACCGGTGTTCGGCGGTCGCTCACTGCAGATAGGCTCGAAACCGCTTCAACGCGAAGCCGAACAGCACCGCGCCGATCGCCGCGAGCGCGACGAACTGCGGCCAGACGATGTCGAGGCCGGCGCCGCGGTAGAGGATCGCCTGGGCGAGCTTGACGAAATGGGTGTTGGGGGCGGCGAGCATCAGGGTCTGGATGAATTCCGGCATGCTCTCGCGCGGCGTCGTCGAGCCGGAGAGCACCTGCAGCGGCAGCAGCACCAGCATCAGCAGCAGCCCGAACTGCGGCATCGATCCCGCCACGGTGGCGAGGAAGATCCCCATCGAGGTGGTGGCGAAGAGATGCAGCGTCACTCCGAGGAGGAAGAGGGCCACCGATCCCTCGATCGGTATGGCCAGGGCGCCGCGCACCACGAAGGTGAGCGAGAAGGCCGAGGCCAGCAGAACCACGGCTCCCATCGACCAGATCTTGGCGACCATGATCTCGCCCGGGGTCACCGGCATCACCAGGAGATGCTCGATGGTGCCGTGTTCGCGCTCGCGGATCAGCGCCGTGCCGGTGAGGATGATCGACAGCATGGTGACGGCGTTGATCACCTCCATCACCGCGGCGAAGCGTGCCGGGTCGAGGTTGGGGTTGAACCGCGCCCGCTCGACCAGTTCGACCGGTAGGCGCGTCGGGGCGCGGCGGTGGGCGAGGAACTCCGAGACCTCGCCGGCGACGATCGCCTGGACGTGACCGCTGCCGGTGAAGGCCTGCGACATCCGCGTCGCGTCGACGTCGAGGCGCAGCGCCGGGGTGCGGCCGGCGAGGACGTCGCGTTGGAAGTCGGGCGGGACCCACAGCGTGAAGGTGTCGAGGCCGAGATCCATGCGCCGGTCGGCCTCGCCCGGTCGGATGCGCACCGGCCGGGCGAAGGAGGGCGGGGTGAAGGCGCCGACGATGCGCTCCGACAGGGGCGAGTGGTCCTCGTCGACGGTGGCGATCGCCGCGTTGGCGATCATCTCGGGCATCGCCGTCGCGGCGGTGTAGATCGACACGGTGAAGGCGAAGATGATCAGCACCAGCAGGATGGGATCGCGGGCGAGACCGCGCAGCTCCTTGATGCCGAGATCGAAGACCTTGGAGAGCTTCATGTCTCAGGCCTCCTGCTTCTTCGACAAGAGCGCGGCGACGGCGACCAGCACCGGCCCGGCGAGCGCCAGCGGCACGAAGGCCGGCCACAGATCGACGAAGTCCAGCCCCTTGGAGAAGGTGCCGCGCGAGATGGTGATGAAGTGGGCGGTCGGATAGATCCGGCCGATGATCGCCCCGGCGCCGCTGAGCGAGGAGACCGGATCGATCATGCCGGAGAACTGCACCGCCGGCAGCAGGGTGAGGATGGCGGTGCCGAACAGCGCCGCGATCTGGCTGCGCATGAAGGTGGCGATGAGGAGCCCGAGCGCCGTGGCGGCGATCACGTAGAGGAGGGCGCCGGTGGCGAAGGCGATCGCACTACCGGTGAAGGGCACGCGGAAGACGAAGACGGCGAGCGCGGTGAGCAGCACGAAGTTGACCATGGCCAGGGCGACGTAGGGCAGCTGCTTGCCGAGGAGGAACTCGAGCCGGCCGAGCGGCGTGACGTAGAGATTGACGATCGAGCCGAGTTCCTTCTCGCGCACCACGCTCATCGCCGCGAGCATCGCCGGGATCATCAGGAGCAACAGCGGCACCACCGCCGGCACCATCGCCACCAGGCTCTCGATGCGCGGGTTGTAGCGGAAGCGGGTCTCGAGGACGTGGCTCGCCGGCGGCGCGTTCTTGCCGAGGCCGACCCGTGCCCGCTCGCTCAGCCAATACAGGTGCATGCCCTGGACGTAACCGGCGATGGTCTCGGCCCGCATCGGCATGGCGCCGTCGATCCAGGCGGCGATCTCCACCGGCCGGCCGCGATCGAGGTCGCGGCCGAAGCCGGGCGGGATCTCCAGCGCCAGGCCGAGTTCCCCGGCCCGCATGCGCCGATCGAGATCGGCGTGATCGACGATCGCCGGCCGCTCGACGAAATAACGTGAGCCGGCGATCTCCTCGACATAGGCGCGGCTCGTCGTCGTCCGGTCGAGGTCGAGCACCGCGAAGGTCAGGCCCTCGACGTCCATGTTGATGCCGTAGCCGATCACCACCATCAGGACGAGGCTGCCGATCAACGCCAGGGTGGCACGGATCGGATCGCTGCGGATCTCCAGCGCCTCGCGCCGCGAGCAGGCGAGCATCCGCCGCGGGTCGAAACCGCGCCGCGCCGCCGCGACCGGCTCGCCGGCCACCTCGGCGGCGGCTAGCGACGCGACGGATCCACTGGTCTCGACCGCCCGCGCCTCACGCAGGAGATCGATGAAGGCCGCCTCGAGCGTCGCCACGCCGCGCGCCTCGACGATGCGGCGCGGTGCATCGCTGACCAGTACCCGGCCGGCGTGCATCAGCGAGATGCGGTCGCACCGCTCCGCCTCGTTCATGAAATGGGTCGAGACGAAGATGGTGACGCCGTCGCCGCGGGAGAGATCGATCAGGATCTGCCATAGCGCGTCGCGGGCGATCGGATCGACGCCGGAGGTCGGCTCGTCGAGGATCAGGATGTCGGGTTCGTGGACCAGCGCCACGGCGAGCGACAGGCGTTGGCGGATGCCGAGCGGCAGGGTCTCGGGCAGGGCGTCGACGACGTCGGCGAGATCGAGCCGGCGCACCAGAGTGTCGATCCGCGACGCGATGGTCTCCGCCGGCAGTTCGAACAGCCGCGCGTGGAGATCGAGGTTCTGGCGGACGGTGAGTTCGCCGTAGAGCGAGAAGCCCTGCGACATGTAGCCGACGCGGCGCCGCGCCTCGAGGTCGGCGGGGTCGAAGGCGTGGCCGAAGAGCCGCGACGAGCCGGCGCTGGCCGGCAGGAGGCCGGTCAGCATCTTCATCGTCGTCGTCTTGCCGCAGCCGTTGGAGCCGAGGAAGCCGAAGATCTCGCCGCGCCGGATGCGGAAACCGACGCCGTCGACGGCGAGGAAGTCGCCGAAGCGCTTGGTCAGATCCTCGGCTTCGACCACCACGTCGCCGTCGCTCTCGCCGCGCGGCGGCACCACCACGGCGCGGTGACCCATGCGGTCCTCCTCCGGCAGCAGAGCGATGAAGGCGGCGTCGAGATCGGAGGTGCCGGTGCGGGCGAGGAGATCGGCGGGTGTCCCGGTGGCGAGCACCCGGCCGGCGTTCATCGCCACCAGATGGTCGAAGCGCGCCGCCTCCTCCATGTAGGCGGTGGCGACGACGACGCTCATCCCCGGGCGCGCCGCCCGGATGTCGTCGATCAGGTCCCAGAACTGCCGCCGCGACAGCGGGTCGACACCGGTGGTCGGCTCGTCGAGGACGAGTAGATCGGGGTCGTGGACCAGGGCGCAACACAAGCCGAGCTTCTGCTTCATGCCGCCGGAGAGCTTGCCGGCCGGCCGATCGGCGAAGGGGGCGAGGCCGGTGGCGGCGAGCAGATCGTCGATGCGGCGCCGGCGCTCGTCGACGCCGTGACCGAAGAGCCGGGCGAAATAGTCGACGTTCTCCTCGACCGACAGTGTCGCATAGAGGTTCTTGCCGAGGCCCTGCGGCATGTAGGCGATGCGCGGACAGACCTCGGCGCGATGTGCGGCCCGCGCCATGTCGCCGCCGAGCACCTCGACGCGGCCGCTCGGCACCCGGCGCGAGCCGGCGACGAGGGCGAGGAGGCTCGACTTGCCGACCCCGTCCGGCCCGATCAGACCGACCATGCATCCCGCCGGCAGATCGAGATCGACCGCATCGAGCGCGACGGTGCGACCGAAGCGCAGGGTGACGCCGACGAGACGCGCGACGACCGACGTAGGAGGGTCGAGGGCGGTCATCTGAGCAGCCCGCGGTCGAGCTCCGCCGGCCAGGGAAGCTTCGGATCGAGCCGGATGTGGGCGACGCCGGGGAGCCCGGTCTTCACCTGATCGATGTGGGCGGCGAGAAGCTCGGGCGAGATCCGCGCCTTGACCCGGAACATCAGCTTCTGCCGCTCCTTGGCGGTCTCCACCGTCTTCGGGGTGAACTGGGCGACGTCGGCGACGAAGGCCACCTCCGCCGGAACCACGTATTGCGGCGCGGCATCGAGGACGATGCGGACCTCCGCGCCGAGTGGGATGCGGCCGGCCTGTTCGGTCGGCAGGAAGACGGTCATGTAGACGTTGCCGAGATCGACGACGTCGAGGATGCGACCGCCGGCGCCGACGATCTCGCCGGGCTGGGCGATGCGGTACTGGACGCGACCGTTGCGGGGGCTGCGCAATTCGCTGTCGGCGAGTTCGATATCGATGCGGGCGAGCGTCGCCTTCGCCGCCTCCACTGCGGCCTGCGCATTGACCACCTGCGAGCGCGCCGCGCCGATCGCCGCTTCGCTCGCCGCGACCTGCGCTTCCGCCGCGGCGAAGGCGGCCCGCAGGCCGAGGGCACGGGCCCGATCGTCGTCGAGGGTCTGGAGGGAGACGCTGTTCGAGCGAGCCAACTGCTCGGTGCGAGCGAGTTTCTGCTCGGCGGCGTCGCGCTCGGCCCGACGCTGCTCGACCACGGCGGACGCCGCCTGGGTCTCGGCCCGCCGCTGGGCCAGCTGGGCCTCGGCGGTCTCGACACCGATCTCGGCGCGCTTCGACTGGGCCTCGGCCTCGCGGCGCTGGGCCGTCAGCGGATCGGTGTCCATACGCACCAGAACCTCGCCGGCGGTGACACGGTCGCCCTCGTCGACCAGGATCTCGCGGATGCGGCCGGGCGAGCGCGCCGCGATGTCGACCTCGACCGCCTCGATGCGGCCGTTGCCGGAGGCGAAGCCCTCCGTCGGCCCGCCGGGCAGCAGGCGATCGCGCAGGAGATATCCGGCAAGCGAGGCGGCGATGACGACGGCGATCACCGTCCAGCCGGTACGAGAGAGCGACGGCATCGCTTCACCTCTTTCTGCGGGGTATCGGCGGGGCGCCGACCGACCCGAGCGCGATCGGACACGGCAGCGCCTCACCGATCGTGCCTCACAATGCGCCCCCCTCCCTCCGGCTGCCATGATACAAGTCAACGACGGTTGACCAGGAACCATCCATTCTCGACGACGGGCTTCGGAGGACGACATGACCACTGGCGAACGGCGTCCCCGCGACGGGCGGGCGACGCGGGACCTCATCCTGACCGCCGCGGCGCGCCGTTTCGCCCAACGGTCCTACGAGGCGACCGGCCTGCGCGACATCGCTTGCGACGTCGGCGTCGACGTCGCCCTCGTCCATCGCGCTTACGGCTCGAAGGAGAAGCTGTTCGTCGAGGCGCTGGCCCACGCGGTCCGACCGGCCTCCGCCGTCGAGATGTTCAGCACGGAGTCCGGCGCCGATCTGGCGCGGCGGGCCTTCGAAGACGATCCCGAACGCGAGGCGGTCGTCGATCCTCTGGCACTGATGGTCCACTCGATCGCCAGTCCCGGCGCGCTGCCGCTGATCCGCCGGATCGTCGCGTCGGAATTCATCGGCCCCCTGGCCGAACGGCTCGAGGCCCCGGGCGCGGCCAAGGCGACATTGATCGCGGCCTGCCTGTTCGGCATCCGTATCTTCCGCGACGTGCTCGAGGTCGAGGCGATGAACGACGACGCCCGCCCCGACCTGGAACCGCTGATCGCCGACGTGTTTTCTACCATCTTGTTCGGGCGGCCCGACCGGTCACGGTCATCCGACCCGACCAACGAATGCCCCGCCGCGTGAGACGTGGCCGGGCAATCTGCGGGTGCCGAGGGGCATCATCGACAGGCAGTTGGATCATCCACGCGAACGCGGAAATACGAAGCAAGGTAAAAATTTGACGCATCTATTCGGCGGCTCGAAAAATACTCAGAAGAAATAGTGGCAAATATGAATTGTCATATATATCCGATGATATATTAAGAAGCATGGCTTATTGAAGCGCTGAAATGGCGTCTCATCCATTTGAGAACTCCGGATTTGTTCAGAAGCGCGTCGATAGCGAGGTTTTATTGGGGGGGGATGTGGTTCACACGGATCGACTGGTCGAGATCGTTGCCGAACATGGGTTGTCTGAGATCAGGACGTGGATCTCCTCCGGCACCTCGGCGGCAATCTTGGCGCAGGTGATCGCGACAGCGAGCAATCGCAACTCGGCCTCCGGGTACCGATGCCGACCGTCGACCGTCGACCGCCACCGCCGCGTTCGGGAATTCGGTCGAGAGTCGAATCGCGTCTCACTTGGCGGCCCTTGGATTTGTGTGTGGTGGAGGCGACGACGTCGGTCTTCGCCTCGCCGGGCAGATTGGCGAGATTGGCGTGGAGGTCGCCGTCGCGACCCATCGGCAGCGGATTCGTGGGTTCCAGCATCTGCTCTCGCGTGTCTCGTGCCAGGTCGAAGGGGGATCGGCTGACGGCGGCCCGTGTCTCCGCCGCCGCGACCGCTTGGGCCCACTTCGGAACCGACCGAAGGTCGGTGCTCCTGCACCACCCCGAGGGACGTCACCCGAGCGAGGTGATGAAAGAATATCTCTGTTTCGTTGGTCAGTGACCATTGTACGGAGTTCATGTTCTGTGGTGTCGGCGAGAACACCTTCTTGATCGATCGCTCGGACCTGCTCGCACGACGTTTCGATCGAGTGACGGCCTCTACGGCCGGCGGGTGATCGACCTCCTCGCCGAAGGTGCGGGGTGAGCGACGGCAGCGGGCCGCCCCCGCCCTTGACATCCCCCTCTTCCCGCGCGATCCCCTCCGCCGACCCCATCTCCCACGGCGAGGCCCTCCCATGACCCGCGACGAAGTGCTCGACGTCTTCAAGTCCTGTGGCGCGCTTCTCACCGGCCACTTCATTCTCTCCTCCGGCCTGCGCTCGCCGGTCTTCATCCAGAAGGCCCGCGTCTTCCAGTATCCGGCGAAGACCGAGATCGTCTGCAAAGCGCTCGCCGAGAGGATCCGCGCCGCCAACCTCGGGCCGCTCGATGCGGTCGTCGGCCCGGCGATGGGCGGCATCATCCCGGCCTACGAGACGGCCCGCCATCTCGGCGTCCCCGCGGTGTGGACCGAGCGCGAGGGCGGCGAGATGCGCCTGCGCCGGTTCGAACTGGCGAAGGGCGCCCGCGTCGTCATCGTCGAGGACATCGTCACCACCGGCCTCTCCTCGCGCGAGACGGTCAAAGCGTTGACCGACATCGGCGCCGAGGTGGTGGCCGTCGCCTGCCTGATCGACCGCTCCGGGGCCAAGGCCGATTGCGGTGTGCCGCTGGTGGCGCTCGCCGAATACGAGGTCCCGGCCTATCCCGCCGACGCCCTGCCGCCGGAGTTGGCGGCGATCCCCCCGGTCAAGCCCGGCAGCCGCAACATCTGATCCCGAGTTCACGAAGTTTCGACCTGTTCGAAACTCCGTGAACGAAGGCGAGCCCGAACGGGCGTCGGCCGGTCGGGCCGTAACGTTCATGAAATTCGGACGAGTCCGAATTTCATGAACCCGGTATGAGGCGTGGGGCGAGCCCGATTCGGCGGCCCCGATCCGCGCACGCCGACTTGTTCCTGCCCCGGCGAGCCCTTATGTCTCGGTCTCCCGCGCGCCTCGCGCGTGAAATCGCTCGTTTTTCCGAGGACCCCGCCGATGGCGACCGCTCCGTCCGACACCAAGCTCCGCCTCGGCGTCAACATCGATCATGTCGCCACCATCCGTAACGCCCGCGGCGGTCGCAAGCCCGATCCGGTGCGCGCCGCCCATCTCGCCGCCCATGCCGGCGCCGACGGCATCACCGCCCATCTGCGCGAGGACCGCCGCCACATCCGCGACGAGGACATCCGCCGGCTGATGGAGGAGATCCATCTGCCGCTCAACCTCGAGATGGCGGCGACCGAGGAGATGCTGGAGATCGCGCTGCGCCACAATCCGCACGCCGCCTGCATCGTGCCGGAGCGCCGCGCCGAGCGCACCACCGAGGGCGGCCTCGACGTTCTCGGTGGCCATTCCCATCTCGCTCCGGTGGTCGGTCGGCTGGTCGACGCCGGGGTGCGGGTGTCGCTGTTCATCGAGCCCGATCCGGCGCAACTCGACGCCGCCCGCGCCCTCGGCGCCCCGGTCGTCGAACTGCACACCGGCCGTTACTGCGATCTCTTCGATGCCGGGGAAGAACGTCTCGCCGGTATCGAGCTGCAGCGCCTGCGCGCCGCCGCCCGTCACGGCGCCGAGATCGGCCTCGAGATCCATGCCGGCCACGGCCTCGCCTATGAGAGCGTCGGCCACGTTGCCGCGATCCACGAAGTGCGCGAACTCAACATCGGCCATTTCCTCGTCGGCGAGGCGATCTTCGTCGGCCTCGAAGCGTCGATCCGCGAGATGCGCCGGCTGATGGACGACGCGCGGCCGCGTTGATACGAAATTCGAACGATCCATTCGGATTTCGTGGTTCGTCCGCCGAAATCGCCCGATCCGCAAGTCATGATTTCGGTGGGTGGATCCGGCATCGCGGAAGCGATCTGTCGGATCCCGCACGAGGGGAGGGCGAGATGATCGTCGGTATCGGCTCCGACCTGATCGACATCCGACGGGTGGAGAAGACGCTCGACCGGTTCGGCGAGCGCTTCACCCATCGCTGCTTCACCGAGGTGGAACGGGAGAAATCCGATTGCCGCGCGAACCGCGCCGCCTCCTACGCCAAGCGTTTCGCCGCCAAGGAGGCCTGCGCCAAGGCACTCGGCTCGGGCATCGCCATGGGTGTCGCCTGGCGCGACCTCGGCGTCGTCAACGAGCCCTCGGGCAAGCCGACCATGGTGCTCACCGGCTGGGCCGAGAAGCGTCTCGCCGCCCTCACTCCGCCCGGTTTCATCGCCAGGATCGATCTCACCATCACCGACGATTTCCCTCTCGCCCAGGCCTTCGTCGTCATCTCCGCCTGGCCGGCGGACTGGCCGACGCGCTGAAGCACGGCTCGTCCCGGCCGGTTCGGCGACGGTGGGACCGATCGAGACCGAGGAGACGACCCGCGCGATGAACGAGATTTCCGTCCCTAAGAAGACCGCCGGGAGCCTCGGCGAAACCGTCCGGGTGGTGATCGAGGCGCTGCTCATCGCCTTCGTCGTCCGCACCTTCCTGTTCCAGCCGTTCAACATCCCGTCCGGGTCGATGAAGTCGACGCTGCTGGTCGGCGACTATCTCTTCGTCTCGAAGTTCAGCTACGGCTGGTCGAAATATTCCCTGCCCTGGGCGATGATCCCCTTCTCCGGCCGGATCTTCGGCTCGGAACCGGCGCGCGGCGACGTCGTCGTCTTCCGTGCCCCCCACACGACCATCGACGAGCCGCCGCTGATCAAGCGGCTGGTCGGCCTGCCCGGCGACCGCATCCGGATGCGCGCCGGCCGTCTCGTCGTCAACGGCGAAGCGGTGGCGCTGACCCCGCGCGGCCCCGGCGTCGACCACGATCCCCGCTTCGGCGATGCCCCGGTGCGGGTCTTCGACGAGACGCTGCCCGGTGGCGTCACCCACGCGGTGTTGTCGCGGACCGATCGCGGCTTTCCGGCCGAGACACCGGAATACGTCGTTCCCGCCGGTCACTACTTCATGATGGGTGACAATCGCGACAATTCGCGCGACAGCCGCTTCCTCGACGAGGTCGGCTACATCCCGGCCGAGAACCTGATCGGCAAGGCGCAGATGATCTTCTTCTCCTTCGACGAGGAGGCCTCGCCCTGGAACGTCCCGGGCTGGCCGGCGGCGATCCGTTGGGACCGGTTGTTCCGGCGCCTGTGAAACGTGGCCTTCGCGCCGCGCCATCGTTGCGAGAACGCGGCCGGCGGGGTATCACCGGCGCCGAACGACCCCCGAGGACCCGAGACGTCATGAGCGAGACCAACGAACTGAAGCGCACCAGGGACGGAATCATCGAGACCGTCAAGGTGGTCCTCCAGGCGCTGGTGCTGGCGCTCGTCGTTCGCACCTTCTTCTATCAACCGTTCAACATCCCCTCCGGGTCGATGAAGTCGACGCTGCTGGTCGGCGACTACCTCTTCGTGTCGAAGTTCAGCTACGGCTTCTCGAAGTACTCTCTGCCCTATGCGGCGATCCCGTTCTCGGGCCGTATCTTCGGCTCCGAACCCGAGCGCGGCGACGTCGCCGTGTTCAAGCTGCCGCGCGACAACGAGACCGACTACATCAAGCGGGTGATCGGCCTGCCCGGGGATCGCATCCAGGTGAAGCGCGGCGTGCTCCACATCAACGGCGAAGCGGTGAAGCTCGAGCCGCTCGAGCCCTATGTCGAGCGCGACCGTTGGGGCGCCCGCACGCGGCTGCAGGCCTTCAAGGAGACACTGCCGAACGGCGTCACCCACACCATCTTGAAGCGCGACGACGACGGGTTCCACAACAACACCCAGGAATACGTCGTACCCGCCGGCCACTATTTCATGATGGGCGACAATCGCGACAATTCCCAGGACAGCCGTTGGCTCGATCTGGTCGGTTACGTTCCGGCCGAGAACCTGATCGGCAAGGCCAAGGTGATCTTCTTCTCCATCGAGGAGGGGGCGATTCCCTGGGCCTTCTGGGCTTGGCCCTGGGAGATCCGCTGGAGCCGTCTGGCGAACCTGATATGAGCGATCGTTCCTCGACCCTCGGTGCCCTCGAGGCCCGCATCGGCCACCGCTTCGCCGATCGCGCCCTGCTGGAGCTGGCGCTGACCCACACCTCCGCCGTCGGCAATGCCGCCGAGAGCTACCAGCGGATGGAATTCCTCGGCGACCGCGTCCTGGCGCTGACCGTCGCCGGCATGGTCTATCGCGCCTATCCGCAGGCCGACGAGGGTGAACTCGCCCGCCGCCTCAACGCCTTGGTCAAGCGCGAGACCTGCGCCGAGGTCGCGCGCGACCTGAACCTCGGCGAGGTCGTTCGCCTCGGCTCGGGCGAGGCCCAGTCCGGCGGGCGCAGCAAGACGGCGATCCTCGGCGACATCGCCGAAGCGCTGATCGCCGCAATTCATCTCGACGCCGGCTTCGAGACCGCCGCCGCCTTCGTCGAACGCCATTGGCAGGAGCGGATGATCTCCGCCCGCGGGCCGTTGCGCGACGCCAAGACGACGCTGCAGGAATGGCTTCAGGGTCGCGGCCTCGCCGCACCCACCTATCGCCAGGTGTCGCGGTCGGGTCCCGACCACGACCCGCTCTTCACCATCTCTGTCGACATCGCCGGCCTGGAAGGTGCCCTCGGCACCGGCCGTTCCAAGCGCGAAGCCGAGCAGAACGCCGCCACCAGCGTGCTGGCCCGCGAAGGCCTGTGGAAGGACGCCGATGTCCGAGGATGAACCGGGCGCCGAAGGCGCGAAGGCGAAGCGGCCGAAGAAAGTGGCACCGGCCGAACCGGCCTGGACCACGCGGGCCGGCTTCGTCGCTCTGATCGGCGCCCCCAACGCCGGCAAGTCGACGCTGCTCAACCAGCTCGTCGGTACCAAGGTGTCGATCGTCACCCACAAGGTCCAGACCACCCGCGCGCTGATCCGCGGCGTCTGCATCGAGGGCGAGGCGCAGGTCATCTTCGTCGACACCCCCGGCATCTTCCGCCCGCGCCGCCGTCTCGACCGGGCGATGGTCACGACCGCCTGGGGTGGCGCCGCCGACGCCGACGTGGTGGCGCTGCTGATCGACGCCAAGAAGGGCCTCGACGAAGCGGCGCGCGGCGTCTTCGAACGGCTGAAGGACGTCCGCCGCAAGAAGATCCTGATCCTCAACAAGGTCGACCTCGTCCGCCGCGAGACCTTGCTGGCGCTCACCGCCGAGGCCAACACCCTCGCCGACTTCGATCGCACCTTCATGGTCTCGGCTCTGACCGGTGACCACGTCGCCGACGTACTGAAGTACCTCGCCGGCGAGATGCCGCCCGGCCCCTGGCTCTACCCGGAAGATCAGATCTCCGACCTGCCGATGCGCCAGCTCGCCGCCGAGATCACCCGCGAGAAGGTCTTCCTGCGTCTCCACGACGAGTTGCCCTACGAGAGTACGGTCGAGACCGAACTGTGGAAGGATCAGAAGGACGGTTCGGTCCGCATCGAACAGACGATCTACGTCGCCCGCGAGAGCCAGAAGGGCATCGTCCTCGGCAAAGGTGGCGAGACCATCAAGGCGATCTCGATGGCCGCCCGCAAGGAGCTCACCGAGATCGCCGAGAAGCCGGTCCACCTCTTCCTCTTCGTCAAGGTGCGCGAGAACTGGTCCGACGACCCCGAGCGCTACCGCGAGATGGGGCTCGAATTCCCCAAGGGATGAGGGGAGGGCGATCACTCGTCCGGCCGACCGCGGATTCGGGCGGGTACGATGGCGCCGAGTCGTGTATGAGACGGGGTGTGGGGTCGGACCAGCCGTCGATCCGTCGGTCTCGAGCGCTCGAACCGCGAGGAAGCCCGCCATGACCACCGGTGCAGTCGCCCTGGTGCGGACCCTGGTCGATGCCGGGGTCGAGGTCTGCTTCTCCAATCCCGGCACTTCGGAAATGCACTTCGTCGCCGCCCTCGACACCACGCCGGGCCTGCGCGGCGTGCTGTGCCTGTTCGAAGGCGTGGCCACCGGCGCCGCCGACGGCTACGCCCGCATGGCCGACAAGCCGGCCGCGGCGCTCCTCCATCTCGGCTGCGGCCTCGGCAACGGCCTCGCCAATCTCCACAACGCCCGTAAGGGCAGAGTACCGGTGCTCGCCATCGTCGGCGACCACGCCACCCATCACGTCGTTCACGACGCGCAACTCCAGTCCGACATCGAGACCGTGGCGCGCAACGTCGCGCCCGACTTCGTCCGCACCTCGCGGTCGCCTGCCGAACTCTGTGGCGATGCGATCGCCGCGATCCGCGCCGCGCACGGCCGGCCCGGCCGGGTGGCGACGCTGATCCTGCCGGCCGACGTCTCGTGGAGCGAAGGTGCCACCGCCGAACCGCCACCCGAGATCACCCCGCCGCCGCACGCCGACGACGCCACCGTCGCCGGCATCGCCGCGGTGATCACCTCCGGACGCCGGGTCGCGTTGCTGCTCGGTGGTCGGGCCCTGCGCGAGCCCGGTCTCGCCGCCGCCGCCCGCATCGCCGCCGCCAGCGGGGTGCGGCTCTTCGCCGAAACCTTCCCCACCCGGCTCGAACGCGGTGCCGGCCTGCCGCCGATCGAGCGCATCGCCTATCTCGCCGAACTCGCCGCGGTGCAGCTGCGCGGCCTCGACGACCTGATCCTGGTCGATGCCAAGGATCCGGTGTCGTTCTTCGCCTATCCCGGCAAGCGCAGCCGGCTCGCCCCCGACACCTGCCGCCTGCACACGCTCGCCACCTCGGCCGAGGACGCGGTGGCGAGTCTCGAGAAGCTCGCCCGCGCACTCGGCGCGGCGGGCGCCACGGCCGCGACCGTTCCGGCCGCCCGTCCCGGCCTGCCGCGCGGCCGCAAGTTGACGGCGGAGAAGGTGTGCAAGGCGGTCGGCGCGCTCATGCCCGCCGACGCGATCCTGATCGACGAGGCGATCAGTTCCGGACTGATGCTGTCGAAGTTCACCGCCGGGGCGCCACGCCACGATCTTCTCACCCTGACCGGTGGGGCGATCGGCCAGGGATTGCCCAATGCCGTCGGCGCCGCCATCGCCTGCCCGAGGCGCCCGGTGATCGCCCTCGTCGGTGACGGCTCGGCGATGTACACCATCCAGGCGCTGTGGACGGCGGCGCGCGAGAAGCTCGACATCACGGCCATCGTCTTCGCCAACGCCGCCTATGCCGTGCTGAACATGGAACTGTCGCGGGTCGGGGCGGCGGAGGCGGGTCCCCAGGCCCGCGCTCAGTTCGATCTCGGCCGCCCGACGCTCGATTTCGCTCGCGTCGCCGAGGGCATGGGGGTTCCGGCATCCCGCGCCGCGACGCCCGACGATTTCGTCCGCGCCCTGCGCCACGCCCTGGCGACGCCCGGGCCGCATCTCGTCGAGGCGATCGTGCCGCCGGCGCTCTCGGGCGCGAAGCTGCGGCTGCTGCCGACGGTGCTCGGGTCGCTGGAGAGTCTGCCGGCGCCGTTGGCGCGTCTGTTGAAACGCAAATTGGCGCCGTGAGGCGCCTGCGCCCCGTCCGCCCTGGTGGCGGGCGGGAGGAGGTGGACCATGGACACGGTGGTTCGTTCCGACCTTCTCGTCGTCGGCGGGGGTCTCGCCGGCATCGTCACCGCACTCGAGGCGCTCCGCGCCGGCCGCTCCGTCACCCTGGTCGATCGGGACACGCCCGAGCGCTTCGGCGGTCTGGCGTTCTGGGCCTTCGGCGGCATGGCGCTCGTCGGTACGCCGTTGCAGAAGCGGCTGCGGATCCCCGACACGCCGGAGATCGCGCTCGGCGACTGGCTGCGCTTCGGCGTCCTCGACGAGGCCGATCATTGGCCGGTGCAGTGGGCGCGACACTATGTCGAACGCTCCCGCCCCGATGTCCACGACTGGCTGATCGGTCACGGCATGAAGTTCATGCCGGCGGTCAATTGGGTCGAACGCGGCCTCCAGGGCGACGGCAACAGTCTGCCGCGCTATCACATCCTGTGGGGAACGGCGCGCCACCTGATCGTCACCCTGGTCGCCGCCCTGCGCGTCGCCGATCCCGGCGGTCGCCTCACCATCCTCCATCGTCACCGCATCACCGGCCTCGACCATGCCGGCGGCGCGGTCGCCGGTGCTGTCGGCGTCGACGAGACGACCGGCGCCGAGGTGCGCTTCGCTGCCCCCGTGGTGGTGCTCGCCATGGGCGGGATCAACGGCGGCCACGACGAGGTGCGGGCCAATTGGCCGGCCGATCGGCCGATGCCGGTGGCGATGTTGAACGGCGCCCACCCCTTCGCCGACGGCCGTCTCCATCGCCACGCCGCCGCCCACCTCGGCGCCCGCCTCACCCATGTCGGCGAGATGTGGAACTACGCCGCCGGCATCCCCCATCCGCAGCCCCATTTCGACGGACACGGGCTCTCGACCATTCCCTGCAAGTCGGCGCTGTGGCTCGACCATCGCGGCCGCCGGATCGGGCCGGAACCGCTCGTCACCGGCTTCGACACCCACGATCTCTGCCGCCGGGTCGCCACCCTGGAGAAGCCCTGGACCTGGCACCTCCTCAACCGCCGCATCGCGCTGAAGGAATTCGCCGTCTCCGGCGTCGAGCACAACGAGCGGATCCGCGACCGGCAGATGCTCCCCTTCCTGTGGGAGACGCTCACCGGCAATCGCCGCCTCCTGCGGCGGATGCAGACCGAGAGCCCGGACTTCCTCACCGACGACACGCTCGCCGGACTCGCGGCGAAGATGAACGCGGCGGCCGGCACCGACGACGTGAAGCCGGAAGTCCTCCAGGCGACCGCCGACGCTTTCGATGCCAATTTCCACGGTGGAGGTCGCCTGATGAACGACGATCAGATCCGCCGCATCCTGCACGCCCGCCTCTGGGGGCCGGACCGGCTCAGAACCTGTCGGCCGGCGCCGCTGCAGAAGCCCGGCGCCGGTCCCTACATCGCCGTCCGCCTGCAACTCGTCACCCGCAAGAGCCTCGGCGGGTTGCAGACCGATCTCGCCAGCCGGGTGCTCGACGCCGAAGGCGGACCGATTCCCGGCCTCTTCGCGGTCGGCGAGGCGGCCGGTTTCGGCGGGGGAGGGGCGAGCGGTCGCCGCTCGCTCGAAGGCACATTCCTGCCCGGCTGTATCCTCACCGCGCGCGCCGTCGTCCGCGCCCTGTGATATCCGAGGCACGATGGGCCGACCGCGTCGGATCGCCATGATACGAGTGGCGCCGGCGCGGCGGCCTCGGGAGTTCGCGAGCGATGGAATGGACCGACACCGGCCTGGTTCTCGGCTCGCGCCGTCTCGGCGAGGCCGATGCGCTGGTCGAGCTGATGACCCGCGATCACGGCCGCCATCTCGGCGTGGTCAAGGGTGGCCGCTCGAAGCGGCGAGCGGCGGTGTTGCAGATCGGCAATCGCGTCGCCGCCGTCTGGTGCGCCCGCCTCGACGAGCACGTCGGCACCTGGACGATCGAACCGCTCGACGCCCGCGCCGCCGAACTGATGGCGAGCGCCGTGGCGCTCAACGGCGTCCAGACCCTCGCCGCCCACCTGCGACTGTTGCCCGAGCGCGATCCCCACCCCGAACTCTTCGAGGCGATGGCGGCGATCGTCGATCATCTCGGCGAACCGCGGCTCGCCGGCGAACTGATCGTGCGCTTCGAACTGGCGGTGATCGAGGCGCTCGGCTTCGGGCTCGACCTCGCCACCTGTGCGCTGACCGGCGCCACCGCGGATCTCGCCTGGGTCAGCCCCAGGAGCGGCCGCGCCGCCACCCGTGTCGCCGGCGCCCCCCATGCCGCCAAACTCCTGGCGCTTCCCGGCTTCCTCGCCGGCGTCGAGACGAGCGAACCGGCGACCTGGGGACGGGCGGGGATCGACGATCTCCTCGCCGGCTTCCGCCTCACCGGCCATTTCCTCGCCCGTCACGTCTGGGAGCCGCGCGGCATCGACCCGCCGGCGACGCGCGAGGGACTGGTGTCGGCACTGCGCCGCGCCCTGGTCAGCGCCGTGGATTGAAGCCGTGGCCGAAGCCGGTTCTGAGCCCGAGCCGGCGCACCTTGGCCGATCCCGGTTCGGGTCGATCCCATTCGACGTCGTCGGGGCGCTTCACCAACGGGATCAGATCCCACAGTGGCGAAGGACCTCCGCCCTCCGCCATGCCCTGACCGGCGAGCCGGTCGCGCTGCAGCTCGAGCAACTGTTCGAAGGCATCGGTCGGGATCGCCGGGCTGAACAGATAGCCCTGGTATTCGTGGCAGTTGCGCGCCTCGAGCCAAGCGAGCTGTTCCTCGGTCTCCACCCCCTCGGCGATGGTTCTGAGGCCCAGCAGATGGCACATGCCGATGATCAGTTCGGCCAGCGCCGGCCGTGTTTCCAGCGTGGCGATGAACGACCGGTCGATCTTCAGCGTATCGATCGGATGGTTCTGGATGGTGGCGAGGTTCGAATAGCCGGTGCCGAAGTCGTCGATGGCGATCGAGAAGCCGAGTTCTGTGAGCGTCCTCAATGTTTCGGTGGTGACCCGATCGTCGCCGACCAGGGTCGACTCGGTGATCTCGATCTGCATCCGTCGCGGTTCGCAGCCGGTCTCGGCGACGATCGCCACGATGTTGTCGGCGAGCCGCGGGTCGCGGAACTGCCGGGCCGACAGGTTGATCGAGACGGTGATGTCGTGCCCGGCCTCGGCCCACGCCTTCTGACGCAGCGCCGCCTCGTGGATGACCTCGGTGCCGATCCGATCGATCAGGCCGGTCTTCTCGGCGTGCGGGATGAAGGCGCCGGGCAGGATCAGACCGCGGGTGGGATGGTGCCAGCGCAACAGCGCCTCAGCCCCGATGATGCGGCCGTCCGAAATCGACAGGCGCGGCTGGTAGAAGAGCTCGAACTCGTCGCGTTCGAAGGCGCGCAGCAGGCTCGCCTCGAGCTCGAGCTGCGCCTCGACCTCCGCCTTGAGCGCGGCGTCGAAAGGCAGCACGCGGCTACGTCCCTGGTCCTTGGCGGCGTACATGGCGAGATCGGCATGGCGCATCAGCGTATCGAGATCGCGCCCGTCCTCGGGGAAACTGCACATGCCGATCGAGGCGGAGACGACCAGCCGACGCCCACCCACGGTGATCGGGGCGTCGAGTTCGGCGAGGATGCGCCGCGCCACCGCCTCGCACCGCCGGCCGTGGCGTCCGAGCGCCAGACAGACGAGGAACTCGTCGCCACCGAGTCGGGCGACGAAATCGTCCTTGCGCACCGAGCGATTGAGCCGCCGCGCCACCTCGACGAGGAGCCGGTCGCCGTGGAGATGACCGAGGGAATCGTTGATCGTCTTGAAGCGGTCGAGGTCGATGAACAGCAGCGCCAGCCGCTCCCCCGCCGCCTCGGCCGCGGCGAGCCGGCGTTCGACCTCGCTCTGCAACAGGGTGCGGTTGGGAAGCCCGGTCAGCAGGTCGTGGTGGGCGAGAAAGCGGATCTGATCCTCGGCGATCTTACGGGCGGTGACGTCGATCTCGCTGACCAGCCGTGCCGGGCGGCCGTCGACCGCGTCCGAGCAGGCCCGTGCCGAAACTTCGTGCCAGCGGGCTCCGTCGGGCGTGCTCACCCGGGTCACCATCTCGGCGTGCCCGTCGCTGTCCAGCCGCCGCAGAAAGGCCTCGCGGTCGCCGGCGTCGGCGAAGTGATCGCCGAAGATCTCGCCCTCGCGGAGAACGGCATTACGAGCGGCCCGGTTGCGATAGAGCGGTACCCCGTCGCCGTCGTAGAGCGAGATCATCACCGGGGTGTGCAACAACGCCTCGGTCGAGCGCAGCCATTCCGGCGTCTCGTGGATCTGCGCCAGCGCCTCGCACAACATCGCCATCCGCCCGTCCGGCAGACGATGGCCGGAGAAGACCACCCGGAGCGTCGTCGGTTGACCCTCCGGATAGAGCGTCCAGATCTCCGAGAACCGTGCGTCGGATCGTTCGAAGTCGGCCTGATACTGACGCAGCCGCTCGCGCACCGAGATCGACATGTCGGATGCGAGATCACGGGCGGTGAGTGCCTCGAGGCTCTCCGCCCGCCACACCGCGAGCGCTGCTGCATTCGCCTCCACCACCCGCGATCGGTCGATGTCGAACACCCAGACGGGCGTCTCAAGCCGGTTCACCACGGTCGCGAACGACGTCGCGATCCGCGCCTCGGGCGGCGACGTCTTCGGGAGGTCATCGGGCGCGTTCGTGGGCATGGGCGGACAGACAGACAGTGCTACGACCGGGTTCGGCCGCGGCGGACTCGGGCGAGAATTCCGACGGGGCTCGATGTCGACTGTCGGGATGCTTCGTTAACCGCCGGTAAACCAAGCCCTTCGGATGCCACCGGTCCCCTCGAATTCCACCGGGAGGCGAGCCTCACAACGCCGTCAGGATCAGCACCAGGATCTGAGGCGCCAGGATGCGCAGTCCCATCACCAGCGGGTAGACCGTGGCATAGGCGAGCGACTGCGCCTCCGACGAGGGCGCCATGGCGTTGGCGAAGGCGAGCGCCGGTGGGTCGGTCATCGAGCCCGAGAGCAACCCGCACAGGGTGAGGAAGTCGACACGGAAGACGATCCGCGCCACGAAGGCGGTGATCATCAGCGGCACCACGGTGATGACCGCCCCCCACAACACCCAGGCGAGGCCGTCGCCGCCGGTCAGCGTCTCGACGAAATGGGCGCCGGAGCGGAAGCCGACGACCGCCAGGAACAGCACGATGCCGAGCTCGCGCAAAGCCAGGTTGGCGACCGGCGGCATGAACCACACCAGCGGCCCGAAATGCCCGATCCGCGACAGGGTGATCGCCGCGATCAACGGTCCGCCGGCGAGCCCGAGCTTGATCGGCACGTTCGACGCGCCGAACGAGAGGTCGATCGAGCCGAGCGCGATGCCCGCCGCGATGCCGATGAACATCGGGATCGGATCGAACTCCTTCAGCCGCTGTTCCGAATTGCCGACGAAGCCGGCGACCTCTTCGAGGTCTTCACGACGGCCGACGACGTTGAGGATGTCGCCGAACTGCAGCTTCAGAGCCGGCGGCGTCACCAGTTCGACGCCGGCGCGCACCACGCGCGAGATCTTGACGTCGAAGCGGCTCTCCAGCCCGAGCGCCGCGATCGTCTGACCGAGCACGTGATCGGAGGTGACGACGATGCGCTCCCAGCTGATGTCGGTGCCCTTGGTGGTCAGCGCCTGCTCATGGAGGACGCCGATCGCCGAGGCGATCTCCATCAGCCGCTCGTGTGGGCCGACGAGATGCAGCACGTCGCCGATCTCGATCCAGGTGGTGGCATGCGGTACCCGGAGCTTGCCCTGGCGCAGCAGCCGCGAGGCGACGACGTCGCCGCGCTCCATCCCCGGCAGCTTGGAGAGCGCCAGACCGGCGAGGTCGGGATTGGTGAAGACGACGTCGAGCGTCTCGATTTCCGCCACCTCGGCCTTGCGCCGCGCCTCGAACTCCGCCGCCGCCCGCGCCGGATCGACCCGGAACACCGAGCGTACCGTCACCATGGTGATCAGGATGCCGACGATGCCGAAAGGATAGGCGACCGCATAGCCGAGGCCGGTGAGGCCGATCTCGTCGGCCGGCACCTTCAGGTCGGCGAGCACCTGTTGCGCCGCGCCGAGTGACGGCGTGTTGGTGGTCGCCCCCGACAGCACGCCGAGAACGGCGGCGAGCGGCACATCGGCGACGAGATGGATCGCCGCCGCCACCGCCGCACCGCCGATCACGATCGAGGCGGCGATCAGGTTGAGCTTCAGTCCGGACCGCTTCAACGCGGTGAAGAAGCCGGGGCCGACCTGGATGCCGATGGTGTAGACGAACAGGATCAGGCCGAACTCGCGGACGAAATCGAGCACCGCGTGGTCGAGGTCGAGACCGGCGCGATGGGCGAGATCGCCGACGAAGAGCCCGGCGAACAGCACCCCGCCGATGCCGAGGCTCGCCCCACGCATCGACACGCGCCCGAGGAAGAGCCCGAGCGTGCCGATGATGCTCAGCGCCATGACCGCCTTGGCCACCGCCGGCATCGAGGAGATGAACTGCCAGATCATCGCTTCCGGTCCCTTCGCTGCGGCGTCGCCGGCGCCGCGCGCCCGAACGATTCGCCCTGGCGACGATCATGCCCCGTCGCCCCGTGTTGCGCTGCAGCGTTTTCGACCTTCGTCGAGGGCAGGGAAAGTCGGGGGGATACGGACCGGAATGTCACGAAGTCGTGTACGATCGACCGCGTCCATCCCCGCACCCACGGCCGCCGAAGCCCATTCCCCTTGCCCCGAACTTCCCGCGCGGGCTAACTCGATTCATGGGAAAGCGAGTGATTCCGCCCGCGGCGGGCGGTGGTGACGACGGTGACGGGCCGGGCGGCGAGATCCTGGCCGTCAACTTGCGCGAGGCGCTCGAGGAGCGCTACCTCGCCTACGCGCTCTCGACCATCATGCACCGGGCCCTGCCCGACGTGCGCGACGGCTTGAAGCCGGTCCATCGCCGCCTGCTCTACGCCATGCGCGAGCTGCGCCTCGATCCGACCTCGGCCTTCAAGAAATGCGCCCGCGTCGTCGGCGACGTCATCGGCAAGTACCATCCGCACGGCGATCAGGCGGTCTACGACGCCATGGTGCGCCTCGCCCAGGATTTCGCCCAGCGCTACCCCCTCGTCGACGGCCAGGGCAACTTCGGCAACATCGACGGCGATAACCCGGCGGCGATGCGCTACACCGAGGCCCGCCTCACCGACGTCGCCGTGCTCATCCTCGAAGGCCTCGACGAGGACGCCGTCGACTTCCGCCCCAACTACGACGGCTCCGAGGACGAGCCCGTCGTCCTGCCCGGCGCCTTCCCCAATCTCCTCGCCAACGGCTCCTCCGGCATCGCCGTCGGCATGGCCACCTCGATCCCGCCGCACAACGCCCACGAGGTGTGCAAGGCGGCGCTGAAGCTGATCGAGGCGCCGGAGACGAGCCTCGAGGATCTGGTCGAGATCGTCCCCGGTCCGGATTTCCCCACCGGCGGCATCATCGTCGAGAGCCGGTCGTCGATCCTCGAGAGCTACCGCACCGGCCGCGGCGGCTTCCGCGTCCGCGCCCGTTGGGAGGTCGAGGACCAGGGCCGCGGCACCTGGCAGGTGGTGGTCACCGAGATCCCCTATCAGGTCGCCAAGTCGCGCCTGATCGAGAAGCTCGCCGAGCTGATCAACGAGCGCAAGGTGCCGCTGCTCGAGGACGTCCGCGACGAGAGCACCGAGGACGTGCGCATCGTCCTGGCGCCGAAGAACCGCAACGTCGATCCGGCGTTGATGATGGAGAGCCTGTTCAAGCTCACCGAGCTCGAGAGCCGCATCTCGCTCAACATGAACGTCCTGTCCAAGGGCACCATCCCCGGCGTGTTGAACCTCAAGGACGTCCTCGTCCAGTGGCTCGACCACCAGAAGGACGTGCTCGTCCGCCGTTCGAAGCACCGCCTCGCCGTCATCGAGAAGCGGCTGGAGATCCTCGGCGGCCTGCTCGTCGCGTACCTCAACCTCGACGAGGTCATCCACATCATCCGCACCGAGGACGAGCCCAAGCCCGTCCTGATGGAGCGCTTCTCGATCACCGACGTCCAGGCTCAGGCGATCCTGGACATGCGGCTGAAGAACCTGCGCAAGCTCGAGGAATTCGAGATCCGCAAGGAGTTCGAGGCGCTGACCAAGGAGGCCGAGCAGATCCGCGCCCTCCTCGCTTCGGATGAGAAGCAGTGGAAGGTCGTCGCCTACGAGATCCGCAAGGTCGCGGCGAAATACGGCCCCGAGACACCGCTCGGCAAGCGGCGCACCACCTTCGCCGACGCCCCCGAACACGATCATGCCGACATCAAGGTGGCGATGATCGAGCGCGAGCCGATCACCGTCGTCGTCTCCGACAAGGGCTGGGTGAGGACGCTCAAGGGCCACATCGACGACTTGTCGCGGCTCGAGTTCAAGCAGGGCGACAAGCTCCGCATCGCCTTCAAGGCCGAGACGATCGACAAGCTCCTGGTCTTCTCCACCGGCGGCCGCTTCTACACGCTGGAGGCCTCGAACCTCCCCGGCGGCCGCGGCCACGGCGAGCCGATCCGCCTGCAGTGCGACATGGACCAGGACCAGGACGTGCTCGACGTCTTCGTCCATTTCCCCGAACGCCGCCTGCTGGTGGTCGGCAAGCAGGGCAGGGGCTTCCGCGTCGCCGAGCGCGAGGTGGTGGCCCAGACCCGCAAGGGCAAGCAGGTGCTCAACGTCTCTGCCGGCGACGAGGCGCGCCTCTGCGTCGAGGTGCCGGACGGCGCCACCCATGTCGCGGTGATCGGCGACAACCGCAAACTGCTGGTGTTCCCGATCGATCAGGTGCCCGAGATGACCCGCGGCGCCGGCGTCCGCCTGCAGAAGTATCGCGACGGCGGCATCGCCGCGGTGAAGTGCTTCGTCGGAACCGCCGGCCTCACCTGGAACGACTCGGCCGGCCGCCAGTTCACCCGCTCGCTCGACGATCTCAAGGACTGGCTCGGCAACCGCGGCGACGCCGGCCGCTTGCCGCCCCCCGGCTTCCCCAAGACCAACCGCTTCGACAACGGTTGAGGCCTTTCCGGGTGGGGCCCCTCACCGCAGGGAAACCTGTCGAGAATCGGGAACGCCATCTGTCCGTCGTGGGCGGATGGGATAAGATGCCGGCGTTCGCGCGCTCTTCGGACGGTGCGGCGAACGAGCGACGGTGTCGTGGCGGCGACGTATCCCGGATCAGACGAGGCGCACCCCGCGCCCGTGATCAGAGGCGCGAAACAGCGCCCACATCGAGGAGTTCCACATGTCTTATCTGCGCAAGGGCGTTTCCGGCGAGCCGGTTCGCATCCTCCAGGTCAAGCTCGGCGTCACCGCCGACGGTGACTTCGGTCCCGGCACCGAGAAGGCGCTGAAGGAGTATCAGACTGCGCACGGCCTCGCCGCCGACGGCATCGCCGGGCCCGACACCTTCATGGCCATGGGCCTCGCCGAACTGGTGCTGCTCGGCGTCGGCTCCAAGGGCGCCACGGTGAAGAAGCTGCAGGAAGCCCTCGGCATCTCCGCCGACGGCGCCTTCGGCCCCGGCACCAAGAAGGCGGTGATGGCCTTCCAGGAGAAGAACGGCCTCGCCGTCGACGGCCTCGCCGGCCCGGCCACCCTGTCCAAGATGACCGCCTTCGCCGGCAAGGTGACCGAGGCCCATGTCGCTGCCGCCGAACTGCCAGCCGGTGCCGTGGTCTCCGGTGAGCCGTTGCCGGCCGCCCCGGGCGCCGTCGCCGACGCCGCCCCCGAGGTGCCGCCGAAGAAGTCGGTGTGGGGCACCGTCAAGGGCTGGTTCAGCTGAGGTCGCATCGTTGGAGCGCGCGCCTGAGCGCGTGCGCTCCAACCCCTTCACGGCCCGGCGGATGGCCGCGCCGTCACCCACTTTCGCCGTCCGGACGCCTCGCCGCCACGGCCCGTCGCCGACCGCGTCGTACTGCGCGTGGAACGACACCGCCCGCCTGTTCACCATCTGTGGAAAGTGACACCCGCGACATCGAAAAATCTGCCATTGATCGGCACTCCGGCATATCATCGTGCGTGTGCCTGGGCGGTGGCGTACGAGTTCGGGAGGGGGGCACTTCCGATGGCGTTGTTCGAGTTGATCTCGGGCGATTTCGAGCGCGAGAGTGTGCGTCTGCGCTATTCCGAGGCGGGGCGCCCCTATCTCCGTCTGACCTCGGTCGACGGCGTGGTCGAGGACATCTTCCTGCAACGCGACGTGGCGGCCGTGGCCGAGAGCGGCGAAGGGCGCGTCGGTGAGTATCTCGCGCGCTGGGCCGAGCGCGACGGCTTCGTCCTACGCGAGTTGAAGGTCGCCTCCTCTCGCGCCGGCACACCGAACCGTCGCAGCGACGGTCGTGGCGAGGCCATCTTCGTGGTGCTGCTGCGCGACGGCCGCAAGTTCGTCGCCCGGGGAAGCCCCGAGGCGGTGAGCGAGATCCGCCTCGCCTCGTTGCCGGCCGATCGTCGCACCAAGCTTGCCCGTCTCGACACCGCCCGTGGCGGCCGTGCTCCCGAAACGGGTCTCCTGCCGCGTTTCGTCCCCGGCCTTCTCGCCCGTCTGTTGCCCGAACGTTGAGATCCGGTGCCGCGCGATGTCGGTCGCGGGGGGGCATGATCGTCCGCGCGTGGTCGGTTCCGCCGGCGATGCCGATCGCATGTCCCCGGTTCGCGTCGCCGGCGGATCAGTCCTCCTCACCGCCCTCCATCGGCGGTTCGGGTGTCGCCCAGCCCTGCGGCAGCAGATGCTCCTGCGGCAGAAAGCGACGCTTGTAGTCCATCTTGCGGGCGCCGCCGACCCAATAGCCGAGGTAGACATACGGCAGGCCGCGTCGCCGCGCCCGGCGCACGTGGTCGAGGATCATGAAGGTGCCGAGCCCGCGCGCCTCCATCTCCGGATCGTAGAAGGAATAGACCATCGACAGGCCGTCGCAGAGGATGTCGGTCAGTGCCGCCGCCACCACCGGCCCACGTCCCCGCCCGGTGATGCCGCTGTCCGGGCCGCGGCGCCGGTATTCGACCACCATGGTGTCGACGTGGGTGTCCTCGATCATCATCGAGAAGTCGAGCACCGTCATATCGGCCATGCCGCCGTCGGAATGACGCTCGTCGAGATAGCGGCGGAACAGCGAATACTGCTCCGAGGTCGGCATCGCGCTCTGTTCGACGCCGATCAGATCCTGGTTGCGGCGCAGCGTGCGGCGGAAGCCCTTCGACCACAGGAAATCGTCGACGCGGATGCGCACCGATACGCAGGCCCTGCAGCCGTCACAGGCCGGCCGATAGGCGATGTTCTGCGAGCGGCGGAAGCCGCCCTGGGTCAAGACGTCGTTGAGCCCCGGAGCGCGGATGCCGACGAGGTGGGTGAAGACCTTGCGCTCCTGCCGGCCCGGCAGATAGGGGCAATGGGACGGCGCCGTCAGATAGAATTGAGGGGCGTCGACCGGATGCTGTGTCATCGCGCCTCCCCATGTGCCGCGCCGCCCGGCGCCGTCCGTCACACCGGCCGGAGGCCGGTTTCCCCTCATGGGAGGATAGCCACGAAGCCGTGCGTCGAGAAGAGCGTCGAAGCGTCGGCGCCTGCTCGAGTTTCGATCATGGCGAACGGCCGTTTCCGGCCCGTCGGTCCCGGCGGGTGTCACCGTCCGCCGAGCGCCAGGACACGGCCGTCCATCACCAGCACACCGGCCACCAGATCCTGGATCGTCTGACGCCGCGCCGTGAACAGCGCGATCAGATGGACGAGCGGCGTCAGCGTCACCGAGAGCGCGTAGAAGACGACGACGTGGATCAGCGCCTTCAACCCGTCCGGTCGAGGCCCGTCGACCGAGCGCATCGCCAGCCCCATCGCCTTCATCCCCGGCGTCGCCGCATCGGGGCCGGCGAGCGTCGTCACCGTGTAGAGGATACCGAGGATCGGCCACAGCGCCGGATAGATCAACCAGGCGAGCCCGAGCGTGGCGAGCCCGAGAAGGAACACGACGATCGCCGCGACCAGCCACAGGAGCGACACTCCGACGATGTCGAACAGATAGGCGATCGCTCGGCGTTTCAGGACGTCCTGGAAGAGGTCGGGCTCCAGCACCGGGTCGTAGACCCACCGGACCGTGATCTGCTGCGTCGGCTGCGCCATCGTCGACCTCCTGGCCACCGTTCGCCGTCTCCGGCGCCGGTCGTGATCCACCACCGAAGCGGGCGGAGGAACCGTCGAAAGATGGCGAGCCGCCGCCTCGGCTTCAAGTGGGCCGGACTCGGTGGTGGCCGGTTGTTTCGCAGGTCTCCGGCTTACGTGATGTCATCCCTGGCACCTTGTCAGAAATGCGTATTTCACGATTTGTAAACCTCGTCGACCGACAGTCGTCCCCAAGTAGACGCCGCGAATCCTGGGATGAGGAATTTTCGGGATGGCCACAAAAATGAAATTGACCGAAATTTCTGACTTCATCCACAGGTCGGATGGCAATTCGAATGCGACGGTGGATCTGTGGGCCGATTGCGGCGCGATCGTCCCGGACGTACTGACGGAATTCTACGCCTGCTTGTCCGACGTGCCTGCCTTCCGCCGACATCTGTCCTCCCCCGGCCAGATCGAGCGACTGAAGAAGGCCCAGGCCGAACATTGGCGTGCCCTCTTCGCGCCGACGCCGCCGGCCGACCAGGAGAGCCGCTCGGCACGCATCGGCGAGATCCACGTGAAGATCGGACTTCCGTCCGGCTGGTACATGGCGGGCTATGCCTTCCTGCTGAAGAAGCTCCTGCCGCACATCGCCGGCCGCCACCGCTTCTCGGCGAGCGCCCGCACCGCGTTGATCGATCGGCTGATCGAGCGTGTCTTCACCGACATGATCCTCTCCAACACCGCCTACGAGAACCGGATCGATTCGGAACGCGCCGCCGAGGCGGCCGCCGATGCCGACCTCGGCAACCTGCGCAATGCCGCCGGCATGGTCTCCGACGCCAACATCACCGCCATCCAGCTCGCCCATCTGACCCGCAACACGCGGATGGTGAATTCGTCGAGCCAGTCGATCTCGGCCGCCGCTGCGGAACTGGTCTCCTCGGTCGAGGAGATCGCGCGCTCGTCGGAGAGCGCCTCGCGCGACGCCGCCGAAACCGACGGCACCGTCGCCTTCGGCCGCGACGCCGTCGAGGAGGTGAACACCGCCATCGCCAACATCGCCGAGGCCGTCGCCGAGACCGCCGCCAACGTCGACGAACTCGCCGCCGCCTCCGATCAGATCGGCCAGATCCTGACGGTGATCGAAGGCATCGCCGGTCAGACCAATCTGCTCGCCCTCAACGCCACCATCGAGGCGGCGCGCGCCGGCGAGGCCGGGCGCGGCTTCGCCGTGGTCGCCACCGAAGTGAAGAACCTCGCCGGCCAGACGGCGCGCTCGACCGAGGACATCAACCACCGTATCGCCGCGTTGCGCGCCGGCATGGCCGGCATCCTGTCGACCATGCAGCGTTCGACCACCGCCGTCGGCGAAGGGCGCACCGCCATCTCGCGGGCGGCCGAGACGATGGAGACCATCTCCACCCAGATCGGCAACGTCGCCCACAAGATGGCCGACATCTCCACCATCCTGTCGCAGCAGAAGTCGGCGTCCGCCGAGATCGCCGAGAGCGTCGACAAGGTCGCCGGCATGGCGGAGATGAACGAGGGCGTCATCCACGCGATGGCGGCCAAGATCCAGTCCAACAACGACCGCTTCGGCGCCATGGCGAAGAACTGGTTCCGCGCCGATTCCGACCGTTCGCTGTGCGAGATGGCCAAGATCGACCACGTCTTCTTCAAGAAGCGGGTGGTCGACACCGTCGTCGGCCGCGACGGTTGGAAGGCCGAGGAGGTTCCCGATCATCACGGCTGCCGTCTCGGCAAGTGGTACGATTCGCTGCAACGATCCGAGTACAGGGCGCTGCCGGCCTATACCCGCCTGGTCGAGCCGCACCAGCGGGTCCACGCCGCCGGCCGTGCCGCCCTCGCCGCCCATGCCGCCGGCCGCGCCGACGAGGCCTATGCGGAAATGGACCGGCTCAACGAGGCGAGCGTCGAGGTGCTGGCGCTGCTCGATGAACTGTCGGTCGGCATCGGCGAGGTCGAACGCACCGACGAACGCCGCGGCGACGGCCGGGAAGCGGTGGCGATCGCCGCCGAGATGACCATCGCCGGCGAAACGCGGCAGGTGAAGGTGACCGATCTCTCCGCCGGAGGTGCACGGATCGAGGGACTGCGGGCGCACGAGGTCGGTCAGACCCTCCGCCTGCGTCTCGCCGACGGCCGCCACTGCTCGGCCTGCGCCACCTGGGTGAACGGCGCCGAAGGCGGCGTCCGCTTCCTCGCCGAAGCGGCGGAGTGAGCCTTCATTCTGGGCTCATGAAATTCGGACTCGTCCGAATTTCACGAGCGTTACGGCCCGACCGGCCGACGCCCGTTCGGGCTCGCCTTCGTTCACGAAGTTTCGAACGGGTCGAAACTTCGTGAACTCCGGTCTCACACCCGCGCTTCCGGCCGCTCCAGGCGCTCGACCACGTAGTCGAGCGCTTCGAGCGCTGCGATGATCTCCTGGGCGTGCGCCCCGTCGCGGGTCTCGAACACCACGTCGAGAGTGGCGCCCTTGGCCGGCACCTTGAGGAAGGTGCGGTGGTGCTCGACCTCCAGGATGTTGGCGCCGAGCCGGCCGAGGATGGTGGTGATCTCGCCGAGCACGCCCGGCCGATCCGGGATGATCAGCCGGATGCCGACGATCTTCTCCTCGCGCGCCAGCTCGCGCACCATGATCGAGGAGAGGATGCGCGGATCGATGTTGCCGCCGGAAAGGATGAGCCCGACCTTGCGGGCGCGGAACCGCTCCGGGGCGGTCAGGAGCGCGGCCAGCGCCGCGCCGGCCGCGCCCTCCGCCATGGTCTTCTGCAGGGTCAGGTAGAGGTTGACCGCCCGTTCGATCTCGGCCTCCTCGACCAGGATCAGGTCGTCCATCGCCCGCCGGGCGATCTCCAGCGTCGTTCGCCCGACGCGCCGCACCGCGATGCCTTCGGCGAGCGTCGTGCCGCCGGCGTGGACCGGCAGGTCCTTCAGTTCCGCCCACATCGACGGATAGAGCCGGGTCTCGACCCCGACGATCTCGATGCGGGGGGCGAGCGCCTTGGTCACCACCGCGATGCCGCCGGCGAGCCCACCGCCGCCGACCGGCACGACGATGACGTCGAGGTCCGGCTTCACCTCGAGCATCTCCAGCGCCACCGTGCCCTGGCCGCGGATGATGTCGAAGTCGTCGTAGGGGTGGACGAAGACGAGCCCGTCGCGCGCCGCCAGCCGCTCCGCCTCGACCTCGGCCTCGGCGACCGTCTCGCCCGACAGCACCACATGGGCGCCGAAGCCGCGCGTCGCCGTCACCTTCACGTGCGGCGTCGTCTCCGGCATGACGATGGTCGAGGGGATGCCGAGCCGTGTGGCGTGATAGGCGACCGCCTGGGCGTGATTGCCGGCCGACATGGCGATGACGCCGCGCCGGCGCTCCGCCTCGCTCAGGCCGAGGAGCTTCGTCAGCGCCCCGCGTTCCTTGAAGGCATTGGTGACCTGCAGGTTCTCGTACTTGACCCAGACGTCGGCGCCGGTCAGCGCCGAGAGCCGCGGTGCGGGCAGGAACGGCGTCTTCATCACCACACCGGCGATCATCGCCGCGGCGTCCCGCACGTCGGCGAGGGTCGGCAGGCGGAGGTCGGCGGCGGCGGTCATGATCGGCCCCTGGGTTCGAGGAGAGGCCGATGATCTAGCCGAAAGTCGCGGGGGAGGCGAGGGGCTCACGCCGGCCGCAACAGCCGCGCCGCCACCTCCGTCGCACGGTCGGCGCTCGCCGCGATCTCCGCCGCCGCCGGCATGTCGCGCAGACCGAGCAGCATCTGGATCTGCAGCGCACCGACCAGCACGTCGAAGTAGCTCGCCATCACCAGTTCGGCGTCCTGCGGCGCGACGAGGCCGTGTCCGACCGCCCGACGGATGAATTCCACCGCGGAGCGTCGCACCCGGTCCGCCCCTTCCGCCTGCAACGCCTCGGAGAGATGGACCGATCGCGGCGCTTCGGCGATCGCCAGTCGATAGAGCCCGACCCGACGCGGATCGAGGAATTCGGTGAGGAAGCGCCGGCCGAAGGTCCGCAGGATGGCGAGAAACGTCTCCCGGTCGGTCGGATCGCCGAACCGCGGATCGAGCGTCATGGTCTCGGTGTGGGTCGCCACCAGGGCCGCGGCCAGACCCTTCTTGCTGTCGAACAGGCGATAGAGGTCGCGCTTCGACACCCGCGCCCTCCTGGCGATCTCCAGCGTCGTCGCCGCCTCGTAGCCCTTCTCGGTGAAGACGCATCCGGCCGCGTCGAGGATCGCCGCCCGCCGCGCGCTCTCGCCGTCCCCCACCTCGCGACCCGCGTCGTCCGCCGCGTTCCGATCCATGTCGGCTCCTCTGAGAAAAAACCGGTACCAATCGGTACCAAACTCTGTTACACCCTGCAACGGTACTCATCGGTACCATGCGCCGGCACCGCGACCGGCCGTCGAAGGTGGAGGGAGCGACAGATGAAGACCTTTCTGACGGTGAAGCTCGGACTCCTCCCCGCCGTGGTGTTCTGGGTACTCGCCGGCGCCGGTCACGGCCGCCTCGGTCTCGTCCTCGGCGCCGTCCTCGGCGCAGCTGCGCTCGCCTGGAACCACATGCGCGCCCTACGCCGGCCGATGGAGACCGCCTTCGCCGGCTTTCTGGTGCTCGCCGCGCTCGCCGATCTCGCCGGCGTCACGGACATCACCACTGTGAAGGCCGGTTCCTTCGCGGTGCTCGGGGTCACCGCGCTGTGGAGTTGCCGGCAGTGCCGTCCGTGGACCGCCGACTATGCCGCGAGCGCCTTCGGTGGCGCGGCCGAATCGCCGGTCTTCGTCGCCGTCAACATGGCGCTGTCGCTCTTGTGGGGTGTCGCCTTCCTCGGCCTCGCGGCGCTCATCGGCTTCGCTGCCGCGCCGGTCTGGTCGGCGATCCTCACCGGGCTCGGCGCTCTCGTCTCGATCTTCGGGCCGAAGCATCTGATCCGGATCGGCCTCGAACGTGCCATCCGGTCCCGCGAGACCTGGTCCTGGCCGAAGCCCGACCTCACGACGCCACGTCCCGAAGGAACCTTCGACGTCGCCGTCGTCGGCGCCGGCATGGGCGGGCTCGCCGCCGCCGCGCTCCTCGCCCGCGCCGGGCTGAAGGTGGTGGTCTGCGAGCATCACGTCGTGCCCGGCGGCTTCTGCCACACCTGGCTGCGCAAGGCCCGCCACCTCGGCGTCCCCCGCGTCTTCCGCTTCGACAGCGGCGTCCACGACATCTCCGGCGTCCGCCCGGGCGGCTCGATCAGCGGGCTCCTCGCCTTCCTCGGAGCGAACATCGAGTGGTCGCGCCTCGCCCATGCGGTCCACCACGCCGGCGCGACGGCGGCGATTCCCGAGGATTGGCGCGCCTATCGCGACGACCTCCGCGCCCGCTTCCCGGCGAGTGCGGCGGGCATCGACGCCGTCTTCGAGACGATGCGGACGATCGACGCCGACATCGAGGCGCTCGGCGCTGTCTCCCACGGCATTCCGTTACCGCCGAGCGATGTCGAGTCGATGCTCGCCTTCGCGCGCGATCATGCCGTCATGGTCCGCTGGATGGACCGCTCCTTCGCCGAACTCCTCGATGTCCATGCCATCGAACCGGCGGCGCGGGCCGAACTCCTGGCGCTCTCCGGCTATCTCACCGACCGGCCGGACGAACTGACGGCGCTGCAGATGGCGCCGCTGTTCGGCTATCGCTTCCACGGCGGCCATTACCCGAAGGGCGGGTCCGGCCGGCTCGGCGCCGAACTGGCGGCGGCGGTGCGTCGCCACGGCGGCGAGGTGGCGTTGAAGTCCGCGGTCGCCGAGATCCTGGTCGAGAACGGCCGGGCGAGCGGATTGCGCCTCGCCTCCGGTCGCCGCATCGCTGCGCGCGCCGTGATCTCCAACGCCGACTGGCGCCGGACCTTCCTCGATCTGGTGCCGGCGTCGGCGCTGCCGACCGGCTTCCGCGACACCGTCGCCGGGGCCGAGCCGGCGACCTCCGCCTTCATGGTCGGCCTCGGCCTCGTCGGGCCGCTCGATGTCGCGCCGATCACCTCGGTCGTCGGTGCGGACGGGCTCCAGGTCCACGCCGTCTCGCCGTCGCGCGTCGACCCGACCGCCGCACCCGCCGGCTACGCGACGCTCGAACTGATCACCCTGGTCCCGCAGAGCGACGCCGGTCGCTGGTTCGCCGACCCGAACGCGGTCGACGATCCGGCGCACCGCGCCTCGCCCGACTATCTCGCTGCCCGCACCGCCTTCGGCGACCGCCTGATCGCCGCAGTGGAAGGGCTGGTGCCCGATCTCGGAGACCGCATCGTCCTGCGCGTCGACGCCACCCCGGCGACCTTCGCCCGCTACGACCGGTCGAGCCGTGGTTCGATCTACGGTATCGCCGAGGCCGACCGACCGAAGGGGTGTCGCTCGCCGGTCCCGGGCCTGTGGATCGCCGGCGCCGCCGACATGGGACCGGGCGTCGAGGCGGCGATCATCTCCGGCGCCCGTGTCGCCGCCGACATCCTGCCCGACGTCTTCACCCGTCCCGCCGCCCCGGTCGTCGCGTCCGTGAGCGCGACCGACGCGGCGGAAGTGATCGACGTGTGCGAACTGGAACCGGCGTGACCGCTCACTCGCCCTGGAGGAACTCGATGATGCCGGAGAAGTCCTTGCCCGCGTTGCCGGCGTCACAGAACAGCTTGTAGAGCTGCGCCGCTTCCGCCCCGAGCGGTGTCGCCTGACCGGCGGCGGAGGCCACGTCCTGAGCGAGCTTCAGGTCCTTCAGCATCATCGCCGCAGCGAAGCCGGGGGCGTAGTCGCGATTGGCCGGCGACGTCGGCACCGGCCCCGGCACCGGGCAGTAGCTGGTCAGCGACCAGCACTGACCCGAGGCGGTGGACGAGATGTCGAACAGCTTCTGCTCGTCGAGCCCGAGCTTGCGGGCGAGCGCGAAGCCCTCGCACACCGCGATCATCGAGATGCCGAGGATCATGTTGTTGCAGATCTTCGCCGCCTGACCGGCACCCGCCGCACCGGCATGGACGATGGTCTTGCCCATCTTCTCGAGGAACGGCTTCGCCGCCGCGAAGCCGGGATCGGTGCCGCCGACCATGAAGGTCAGGGTACCCGCCGTCGCCCCGCCGGTACCGCCGGAGACCGGCGCGTCGACGAAGACGAACCCTTTCTCGGCGCCGAGCTTGGCCACCGCGCGCGCCGCCTCGACGGCGATGGTGGAGCTGTCGATGCACAGCGTTCCCGGCGCGGCATGGGCGAAGACGCCGTCGGCGCCGCCGTAGACCGCTTCGACGTGCCGGCCCTCCGGCAGCATCGACACCACCACCTCGGCGCCCCGGACCGCCTCGGCCACCGACTTCGCCGATGTGCCGCCGGCGGCGAGGAAGCGCGCCATGCTGTCGGTCGAGAGGTCGAAGCCCGCCACCGTGTGCCCGGCCTTGACCAGATTGGCGGCCATCGGCCCACCCATGTTGCCGAGCCCGATGAATGCGATCGTCGCCATGTCGTCCTCCCTGATCGACCCGTCGCGGGCCGTATCGTCCGTCGTTCCTCGCGGCGCCGGTCGGCGCCGGCGTCGGTCATGCCGTCTCCGAACCCCGTCGCCGCTTGCGTACTTCGCGATCGGCGCGCTCCGCCAGGAAGAACAGCGCCAGATAGATCGTCACCGAGACCACCTGGACGATGGTCCACGGACCGGTCCAGCCGAAGATCCCGGCATACCCGGTGTGGATGATGACGCGGGCGAAGGTCACCACCAGCCAAGTGGCCGTGCCCCAGGCCGAGCCCAGCCACAGGCCGACGGCGGCGACCGGGTCGAGCGCCGCGAAGAACAGCACCGCGCCCTGCCGTGGCAGATTGGTCCGCCCGGGATCGTCGATCGGCGGCACCACCCCGATGATCGCCGCCCATTCCCAGAGCGCCCAGCCGAGATAGGCGAGCGACATCGCCTTCAGATAGACGTCGTGCGCGATGCGCCAGCGAGGCCGCGCCGGTTCGACCGTGGTGGGGAAATGCGGTGCGCCGATCGTCTCGATCCGTGCCATCAGGGTGCCCGGCCTCCCGCTCACACCGGCGCGAAGGCGAGATCGCCGCGCGCCGGCACGGTGGTGAAATGTGCCTCGATCGCGTCTGGCGCGATCTCCTCGAACCTCGCCGGCCGCCAGTCGGGCGCGTTGTCGCGGTCGATCAGCACCGAGCGGACGCCTTCGTAGAAGTCGTGGCCGGCGAGAATGTGGGTGACGATGCGGAACTCGATCCGCATGCACTCCTCGAAGGAGAGAGAACCGCCGATCCTGACCTGATGCAAGGCGACGGATACCGAGGTCGGTGATTTGGTGCGAATTCCGGCCGCCGTGGCACGGGCCCATGCCGCATCCGGTCCGGTCTCCGCCTCGAGGCGGGCGAGAATCGCCGCCGCATCGTCGCCGACGAAGAGCCGATCGATCGCCCCCCGCGCCGCCGCGAGCGGCGCCACGCCGGGATCCTGGTCGAACGCGGCGAGAACCGGGGTCGGATCGTCGACCTCGCACAGGGCGGCGAGCAGATCTCCCATCCGCGCCGACGGCACGAAATGGCCGAGGAAGCCGACATGGAGGCAGTCCGCCGCCTTAAGTCGCCCACCGGTCATGGCGAGATAGGCGCCGGTCTCGCCGGGCATCCGCGACAGCATGTGGGTGCCGCCGACGTCGGGGAAGAAGCCGATGGAGACCTCCGGCATGGCGAAGAGCGTCTTCTCCGAGCCGACCCGGAACGGCGCATGGGCGGACAAGCCCACACCGCCGCCCATGCAGATGCCGTCGATCAGCGAGGTGAAGGGCTTGGGGTAGCGGTGGATGGTGCGGTTGAGGACGTATTCCTCGTGGAAGAAGTCGGTGAGCGCCGGGTCGCCGGCTTTTCCCATGTCGTGGATGCGCCGAATGTCGCCGCCGGCACAGAACGCCTTCTCGCTCGACGAGGTCAGCACCACGTGGGCGATGCTCGCGTCGGCCTTCCACGCGTCGATCTGCCGCTGCATCGCCTCGACCATGGGAAGCGTCAGCGCGTTCAGCGCCTTCGGCCGGTCGAGGATCACCACGCCGGCGCGGCCACGCTTCTCGAAACGGATCTCGTCGGTCGAATGGTCGGTCATCTCGGCTCCGGATGCGGCATCGGCAAAGGGCAGGGGGGTCAGTCGGCGAGGAGATCGCGCGCCACGATCAGGCGCATGATCTCGTTCGTCCCCTCGAGGATACGGTGGACGCGGGCGTCGCGCAGGAAGCGCTCGATCTCGTAATCGGCAAGATAGCCGTAGCCGCCGTGCATCTGCATCGCCTCGTCGATGATCTGGAAGCACACGTCGGTGGCGAAACGCTTGGCCATGGCGCAGGCTCGGGTGACCTTGCCGTCCGTCCCCTTCGGGTCCTTGGCCGACAGCAGCCACGCCGCCTTGTGCACCATCAGCCGCGCCGCCTCGAGCTCGGTCGCCATGTCGGCGAGGCGGAACTGCAGCGCCTGGAAGTCGGCGATCGGTTTGCCGAACTGCTTGCGCTCCTTGACGTAACGCACCGTGCGATCGAGACATTCCGCCGCTGCGCCGAGCGAGCAGGCGGCGATGTTGAGCCGCCCGCCGTCGAGCCCGGCCATGGCGATCTTGAAGCCCTCGCCCTCTTCGCCCAGCCGATTGGCGACCGGCACGCGGGCGCCGTCGAAGATCACCGCGGCGGTGGGCTGGCTCTTCCAGCCCATCTTCTTCTCCTGCGCCCCGAAGGAGAGCCCCGGCGCGTCCTTCTCGACGACGATCGCCGAGATGCCCTTCGGCCCCGGCCCGCCGGTGCGCGCCATGACGACGTAGACGTCGGAGACCCCGCCGCCCGAGATGAAGGCCTTGGAACCGGAGAGCACGTAATCGTCGCCGTCGCGCACCGCCCGGGTGGCGAGCGCCGCCGCGTCCGATCCGGCGCCGGGCTCGGTCAGGCAATAGGAGGCGAAGGTCGCCATCGAGGTGAGATCCGGCAGCCATCTGGCGCGCTGCTCGGCCGTCCCCCAGGTGTCGACCATCCACGCCGCCATGTTGTGGATCGAGATGTAGGCGGTGGTCGAGGTGCAGCCGCGCGCCAGTTCCTCCATGATCACCGCCGCATCGAGGCGCGACAGCCCCGAGCCGCCGACGTCGTCACCGACGTAGATGCCGGCGAAGCCGAGCGAAGCGGCATGGCGCAGCGTCTCGACAGGGAAAGTGGATTTCGCGTCCCACTCCGCCGCGTGCGGGCCGAATTCGTCGCGCGCGAAGGCCGCCGCGACGTCCTTGAAGGCGGAGGTCTCCTCGGAGAGGGCGAAGTCCATGGGGCGCTCCCGGCGGTTCGTGACCGGAGTGCTGCGCACCCTCGTCGGAGGTCGCATCCCCGGCCCGGGCGCCCTTGTCTCGGCGCCGCGTTGCCCCGAGGAGTAGAGAGCGCCCCGACCACCGTCAATCGCCGCCGTTGCGCGTGAGTCTGTGGCGAAATGCACATGGTATCGACGAAAGACGAAAGAATTGGAGGCGGAATACGCTTGGGGGCGGTCCTCGGCGGCGTGGCGCCGCGTCGAGCCGGCGGCGGTCTCGGGCGTCCGAGGCTTGTCGGCGTCGGGCGATGCGGGGCATCATCGCCGCCCGCAGGCGAGCGAAGGCGAGGGACCGACGTGGCATCACACACCCACCGGCAGGTCGAGGAACGCATCAGGGACAGTTTCGCCCGCCAGTCGATGATGGCGTCGATCGGCGCGACCATCGTCTCGGTCGAGTCGGGGCGGGTCACCCTGACGGCGCCGACCGGCGAGGGCTTCCGCCAGCAGCAGGGCTTCGCCCATGCCGCGGTGGTCTTCGCCCTCGGCGACAGCGCGGCGGGTTACGCGGCTCTGACGATGATCCCGCCCGAGGCCGAGGTCATGACCGTCGAGATGAAGATCAACCTGCTCTCCCCGGGCGAGGGATGCCTCGTCGCCGAGGGTCGTGTCCTCAAGGGCGGTCGGCGGCTGGTGGTGGTCGCGGCGGACGTGTGGGCCGAACTCGACGGCGGTGGCCGCCGGCACGTCGCCGTTCTCCAGGGGACGATGATCCCGGTGGACCACCGCTGAACGAGAAATCGACACCCGAGATCGCCGAATCCGCCCGCCGAGCGCGACCTCACCCTTCGGTGATCGCCCCCATCGTGACCCGCCCCCGTCGCCCGTGCTAATCACCTCCGCGACGGGGCCGCAGACGAGCCTCGCGAGGGAACGACGAAGATCATGAGCGACAAGCTTCTCGCCGCCGGGCGCGCCGCCGCCGACATGGGTGCCATCCTCTCCGGCCGCCGCATGCGCCGCAACCGCCGCACCGACTGGTCGCGCCGCATGGTGCGGGAGAACCATCTTTCCGTCGACGATCTGATCTGGCCGATCTTCATCCTCGACGGCGAGAACCGCCGCGAGAAGGTCGGCTCGATGCCCGGCGTCGAGCGTGTCTCGGTCGATCTGGCGGTGCGCGAGGCGGAGCGCGCCGCGAAGCTCGGCATCCCCGCGCTCGCCCTCTTCCCCTATACCGACCCGGATCTGCGCGACGATTTCGGCTCCGAAGCGCTCAATCCGGAGAACCTGATCTGCCGCGCCTGCCGGGCGATCAAGGCGCACGTTCCCGACATCGGCCTGATCACCGACGTGGCGCTCGATCCCTACACCTCCCACGGCCACGACGGCCTGATGGAGGGCGACGAGATCGTCAACGACGCCACCGTCGCCCGCCTCGTCGCCCAGGCCCTGGTCCAGGCCGAGGCCGGCGCCGACATGATCGCCCCCTCCGACATGATGGACGGCCGCATCGGCGCCATCCGCCGCGGCCTCGACGGCGACGGCTTCGACGACGTGCAGATCATGGCCTATTCGGCCAAGTACGCCTCCGCCTTCTACGGCCCCTTCCGCGACGCGGTCGGCACCAACAAGACCCTGCGCGGCGACAAGCGCACCTATCAGATGGACCCGGCCAACACCGAGGAAGCCATCCGCGAGGCCGCCCTCGACATCGAGGAGGGCGCCGACATGGTGATGGTCAAGCCGGGCATGCCCTATCTCGACATCGTCCGCCGCATCAAGGACGCCTTCGGCGTGCCGACCTTCGCCTATCAGGTGTCGGGCGAGTTCGCGATGATCGAGGCGGCGGCCCGCAACGGCTGGCTCGACGGCGACCGCGCCATGATGGAGAGCCTGATGGCCTTCAAGCGCGCCGGCGCCGACGGCGTCCTCACCTATTTCGCCCCGCGCATCGCCGAGAAGCTGAAGGCCGAAGGATGATCCGACGCGGCCCGCGGCGGGATCTCTCGCAAGGGAGTTCGCCGGCGCGGGCGCGCGGGGAGGGCAGGGGGGCGCGCGCCGCCCTTCGCCACCTCGTCGCGGTGCTGGTCCTGCTGGTGCCGCTCGCCCTCCTCGGCGGATGCGCCATCGTCGATCCGCTGTCGCGCGACATCTGTGTGCAGGCGCTTCCGGCGCTCGAAGCCGACGATGCCCGCATTACCGTCGTCGCCGTCGATCCCGACCCGGCGAAGGAGGGCAACCTCCGCATCTCCTACCGCGTCGACGACCGTGCCGGCGCGCGCCGCAAAGTTCTGATCTGCGCCTTCGGGCGCGATACCCCGACCGGCGACGGCCGCGCACTGATCGGCCTCCGCGACCACCACGGCGACATCGGCGACGCCCGCTTCTACATGCTCCGTCGCTTCTGGCTCGGCGATCCGGCGGCGGTCGCCGAGGGCGCGAGCCGGGTGGCGATGGCGCCGGGTGCGCTGCCCCGTGGCCTCCTCACCCTGCAGCCGACCGCTGCGCGCCTTCTGCAGGGGCTGGTCGATGCCACCGCGCCGGCCGCGCTCTATGCCCTGCTGGCGCTCGGGTGCACCCTGATCTGGGGTCTCGTCGGCCGCGTCGTCTTCGTCTTCGGCGACATCGCCATGCTCGGAGCCTACGGCGCGCTCCTCGGCGCACTCGTCGCCAAGAGCTTCGGCGCCGCCGCGGCCGGTCCGCTCGTCGTCCTCGCCGTTCTGGTGGCCGTGGCGGTCGGCGCCTCGTGGGGCGCGGTGCTCGGTCGCATCGTCTTCGTGCCGCTCGCCGCCGGCCCGGCGCAGCCGGTTCTCATCGCCACCGTCGGCCTGTCGATCGCCCTGCAGGAATTCGTCGCCCGCAGTCAGGGTGCCCGCGACCGCTTTCTCGAACCGCTGCTCGATCACCCGCGCCTCGTCGCCGACGGCCCGTTCACCGTGATGGTGACGCCGATGCGCCTGCTCGTCGTCGCCCTGGCGCTGGCCGCGACGGTCTCCGTCCTCGCCGTTCTGCCACGCACACGCCTCGGTCGCGACTGGCGCGCCGTCGCCGACGATGCCGCGACCGCGCGCCTCTTCGGCGTCGATCCCGACCGCGTCCTGATCGCCAGCTTCGCGCTCGCCTCGATGCTCGCCGCCCTCGCCGGCGCGATCCTGACGCTCGCCTATGGCGGCACCTCCTTCCACATGGGGACCATGCTCGGCCTCAAGGCGGTGGTGGCGGCGGTGGTCGGCGGTATCGGCTCGCTTCCCGGCGCGGTGCTGGGCGGGGTCGTGGTCGGCGCGGTGGAGGCGTTGTGGTCGGCGGTCTTCGGCATCGAATGGCGTGACCCGGCGGTACTGTCGTTGCTCGTCGTCTTCCTGGTCTTCCGCCCGACCGGCCTCCTCGGTCTACCCGAACGTCCCGGACGCTGCGATCCGCGGCGCTGATCTCCGCTGGAGCGACATGGTTCGCGGAGTCCGTCCGCGAATGGTCACCGGAAGATGAATCGTATTCGAACGAGTACATTCAGGAGATATTCAGCAATTTTTCCGGACATCTCGGTTTACGGAAATTTCATGATGCAATTTAAGCCGTTTTTAGATTCGCATCCGTACATTTCACGGACGAATTGGCGAGAAAAGCCAACTGCCGAATAACGAATACAGTGAGGCGTAGAGCGATGAACACCGTCTTGAAGGCCGCCGACTACGGCGTCCGGAGCGAGGAACAGGAAGGTATCCGCCCCCTCTACCTCGAAGCCCTGACCCTGGTCGAGCGACTGCACCGCCGGCTGCTCGACGTCATCAAGGATGAATTCGACCGCGTCGGCCGCGACGACGTCAATTCCGTGCAGGCGCTGCTCCTGTTCAACATCGGCGGTGCCGAGTTGACCGCCGGCGAACTGCGCACCCGCGGCTATTATCTCGGGTCCAACGTCTCCTACAATCTGAAGAAGCTGGTCGAAGGCGGCTACGTCAAGCACGAGCGTTCGCGCATCGATCGCCGCTCGGTCCGCGTCAGCCTGACCGACAAGGGCCGAGAGGTCGCCACCATCGTCGATCGCCTCTACGAGCGCCAGTTGCGCTCGATCGAGCAGGTCGGCGGCATCGGCAGCGTCGACTTCAAGACCCTCAACAAGTCTCTCCAGCGTCTCGAGCGCTTCTGGACCGACCAGATCCTCTATCGCCTGTGAGAAGAAGCGCTCGGTTCTCGAGAAGACCGAAGCCGGGCAGGCCCGACTTCGGAGCGCTTCTGGACCGACCGGATCCTCCAGCGCCTGTGAATTGACGCATCCTCCTGGAAGACCGCGAACCTGGGACCGAGTGATCGGCCCCTTTTCGCGTTTCGAGGAGCGTTCTCCGCATCGACGCCCGATCCCGCCGTCCTCTTCCGTCCCCCCACCTCGCCTCCGTCGTTGCCGGCCCCGACACGGAGCCCCCTTCTCCCCTTGCGGGAGAAGGGGCGCGCGCCTCGGCGCACCGCAGGGAACCGGGCAGCCGTGGCTCGAGCGCGGCGATGGCGGCTGCGGGGAAACGGGAGGGGGCGAGGGGCGCCGACGGGGAGCACGGGCGCCGCTCTGGTTCGGTCCACCCGGCCCTACGGCCGCACCTCTCCCATGCACCGCGCCCCCCTTGCGCAGCCCGGCCCGAACGGGCGACTCTGGCCTCCCCACCGCCGGAGCCCACCCCGTATGTCGTCCGCCTCCCGCTTCCATGTCCTGTCGAGCGGCCTGCTGGTGGCGGTCGTCGGCTTCGCCTCGTCGGCGGCGATCGTCGTCAAGGGGCTGCAGTCGGTCGGCGCCGGCGAGGCCGAGATCGCCTCCGGCCTCGCCGTCGTCTCCGTCGCCATGGGGGTGATCGGTCTCGGTCTCGGCCTCGCCACCCGGATGCCGATCTCCATCGCCTGGACGACGCCGGGCATGGCGCTGCTCGCCTCGACCGGCACCGTCCCCGGCGGCTTTCCCGCGGTGGTCGGCGCGATGCTGGTGACCGGCCTGGCGATCGTCGCCGCCGGATTGTGGGAGCCGCTCGGCCGGCTCGTCGCCGCCATCCCGCGGCCGATCGCCAATGCGATGTTGGCCGGTGTGTTGATGAAGCTCTGCCTGGCGCCGTTCCTGGCGCTCGCCCGCTTGCCGGCCGCAGCCGCGGTGGTGCTCGCCACCTGGCTGGTGCTGTTCCGCTTCGCCCGCCTGTGGGCGGCACCCGGCGCCGCCGCGGTGGCGCTCGGTTTCATCCTCTTCGCCGGCGGCGGCGCAGCGCCGACCGCGGCCTCGCTCCTGCCGCTGCCGGTGTGGATCACCCCGGTGATCGAACCGCAGGCGCTGATCTCCGTCGCCCTGCCGCTGTTCCTCGTCACCATGGCGTCGCAGAACATCCCCGGCTACGCCGTGCTGGCGACCTACGGCTATCGCCCGGCCTTCCGTCCGCTGCTCGTCGCCACCGGTCTCGCCTCGGCCCTGACCGCCCCCTTCGGCGCCCCCACCATCAATCTCGCCGCCATCACCGCCGCCCTCTGTGCGGGCCCCGATGCCGATCCCGATCCGGCGCGGCGCTGGCGGGTGGCGGTGGCGGCGGGCGCCGTCTACATCGGCTTCGGCCTCCTGGCGGCGCTCATCGTCGGTCTCGTCACCCGATCGTCGCCGCTCCTCGTCGAGGCCGCCGCCGGCCTCGCCCTGCTCGGCGCCCTCGGCGCGTCGCTGCAAGGGGCGGTCGCCGAGGAGAAGGACCGCGTGCCGGCGCTCCTCACCTTCCTCACCGCCGCCTCCGGCCTCACCGTCGCCGGCATCGGCCCGGCCTTCTGGGCGCTGGTCGTCGGCCTCGGCGTCCACGCGTTCCTGACCGTCGGGCGCGAGGCGGCGTGAGCCGTCACACCCGCCGCGCCATGATCGACACGATCCGGGTGATCACCCGCCGCGGCGTGAAGCGGACGCTCTGGACGAGGATGTTGTTCATGAGGCCGGGTACGACGACCCGCCGCCCTTTCAGCATGGCGCGATAGCCGACGGCCGCGACCGATTCGGAGGAGGGCAGCCGCTTGCCCTTGACCAGCGCCGAGGCGTTCATCTCGGCGGCGTCGAAGAATCCGGTCGCCGTCGGTCCCGGACAGAGCGCCGTGACGGTGACGCCCGTGTCCGAGATCTCCTCGGCCAGCGCCTCACAGAAGCTGAGCACGAAGGCCTTGGTCGCGGCATAGATCGCCATGTGGGGGCAGGGCTGGAAGGCGGCCGTCGAGGCCGTCACCAGGATCTTGCCGCGCCGCGCGATCAGGCCGGCGAGGACCAGCCGCGTCAGCACCACCACCGAGGTGGTGTTCAACTGGATCATCGCCACGTCCTTGGCGAGGTCGCCGTCGCGGATGTCGCCGTAGGTCCCGGCCCCGGCATTGGCGACGAGCGCATCGACGACGATGCCGCGGCGCTCGACCTCGGCGTGGAGGGCGCTCGCCCCCTCGGCGGAAGAGAGATCGGCGCCGATCACCGTGGCGGTGATGCCGTGGCGTGCGGCCAGTTCGGCGGCGAGTGTCTCCAATTTGGCGACGCCGCGCGCCGCGAGCACGATGTTCCAACCGTCGGCGGCGAAGCAGGCGGCCAAGGCCCGGCCGATGCCGGAGGAGGCGCCGGTGATCAGCGCGGTCTTGGCGGTCGTGGTCGGGCTGGCCATCGAAATCTCCGGAAGCGTTGCGAGGTCGACGACGATGTCGTCGTCGATGAAGCCTGCCATCTTGCGACATCTCGGCAACAGGCTTTTCGATCGGCACGAACACGTCATCGTGAGTCTCGACCGCATCATGAATCGGCCATATTGGCGGGTGACCAACATCGAGTACGCGCGCATTCGCCCCTTCGAGCGGGATGAGTCGCGTGACGGGGACGTCCACAGGGCGTCCTCTTCTCGTCCGAACGGTGCCGGCCGATGGCCACCCGCACCCGAGGTCGGTCCCGAAGACCCGGTTCGTGGATCCGACCCCCGTATCCTGCGGGTGGCGATCGAGTCGCGATCGTCGTGCCCTCGTGATGGAGACTGCACGGTGTCCCACCAGACGTTCGCTTCGGTGACCACTCCGAGCCGCCGCGCTCTTCTCTGCGGTCTGGCTTCGCTGATCGCCGTTCCGACGGCGGCCTTCGCCGAGCAGTCGACGAACGAGAGCCCGCTCGAGGCGCTGACCCGCTCGCAGGCGGTGCGCGAGTGGCAACAGAAGTACGATGTCGGCGACACCTCGCGCTTCGAGCGCATCAAGTCCGACCTGCCGCTGCTCTCGCCCGACACCGTCGCGGCGATGGAAACTGCGATGCCGCAGCTCCAGGAGATCGTCACCCGCGGTGGCTGGCCCCAGGTCGTCTCCAAGAGCAAGATGAAGATCGGCTCGCGCTCCGATGCCATCCAGACTCTGCGCCAGCGTCTCGTCGTCTCCGGCGACCTGCCGGCCGAGCAGCTGCGCACCGGCTATCGCGACACCTTCGACAGTTACGTCGACGCCGCGGTGCGCCGCTTCCAGGTGCGCCACGGCCTGCGTCCCGACGGCATCGTCGACCAGACCGTGCTCGACGTCATGAACGTCACCGCCGATGTCCGTCTGCGTCAGCTCGAGACCAACCTGATCCGTATCCGCTCGATGTCGGGCTTCCTCGGCGATCGCTACGTCTTCCTCAACATCCCGGCCGCCGAGCTCGAGATGGTCGAGCAGGGCCGCGTTGTCGAGCGCCACAATGCGGTCGTCGGCAAGATCGATCGCCAGACCCCGGTGCTGTCGTCGCAGATCCGCGAGATCAACTTCCATCCCTACTGGCACGTGCCGGTGTCGATCATCCGCAAGGATCTCATCCCCAAGATGCAGACCGAGCCGGATTATCTCGCCAAGAACCACATCCGCATCTACGACCAGCGCGGCCAGGAAGTCCCGCCCGAGACGATCGACTGGAACTCGGATCAGGCGATGCAGTATCGCTTCCGTCAGGATCCGGGCGGCGACAACGCCATGTCGACGGTGAAGGTGACCTTCCCCAACCCGCACGACGTCTACATGCACGACACGCCGTTCAAGGACCTGTTCGGCGACAACAACCGCTTCTATTCGTCGGGCTGCATGCGCATCCAGAACATCCAGGGTCTGGTCACCTGGCTGCTGCGCGACACCGGCTGGACGGCGCAGCAGGTGGAGGATGCGCTGAAGAACGGCAATCGCCTCGACGCCAAGCTGAGGTCGACGGTGCCGGTCTACACCAACTACATCACCGCCTGGGTCACCCGCGAGGGTGTGATCCATTTCCGCGACGACATCTACAATCGCGACGGCGTCGGTATGCTGGTGGCGCAGGAGTGACCTTCGTCACCCGAAGGTCGCACATGCGCCACACCCCACGAGCCCGGCACCGCCGGGCTCTTTCGTTTTCCGCCCCGACCATCGTCGAAGGGGGGAGATCTGGCGCCCGTTTCATGCTATCGGGCGCGCGAAACGGCCGGGGAGGCCCGGTGAAGAACTGAGAGAGGTGCCGTATGACCACGATGAACGCCCCGCTGTTTCCCGGGTTCTTCACCACCGGTCTCGCCGAGGCCGACCCGGCGCTGGCCAAGGCCATCGCCGACGAGTTGCATCGCCAGCAGGACGAGATCGAGCTGATCGCGTCGGAGAACATCGTCTCCCGCGCCGTGCTCGAGGCGCAGGGCTCGGTGATGACCAACAAGTACGCCGAGGGCTACCCCGGCAAGCGCTACTACGGCGGCTGCGAGTGGGTCGACGTCGCCGAACAGATCGCCATCGATCGGGCCAAGCAGATCTTCGGCGCCGAATACGCCAACGTGCAGCCCCATTCCGGCGCCCAGGCCAATCAGGCGGTGTTCTTCACCTTCCTCAAGCCCGGCGACGCCTTCATGGGCCTGGATCTGGCCTGCGGTGGCCATCTCACCCACGGCTCGCCGGTCAACCAGTCGGGCAAGTGGTTCCGCCCGGTGCCCTACAAGGTGCGCCCCGACACCCACCTGATCGACTTCGACGAGGTGCGCGATCTCGCCCGCAAAGAGCAGCCGAAGCTGATCATCGCCGGCGGCTCGGGCTATCCCCGCCGCATCGATTTCAAGGCCTTCCGCGAGATCGCCGATGAAGTCGGCGCGATCTTCATGGTCGACATGGCCCACTTCGCCGGTCTCGTCGCCGGCGGCGCCCACCCGAACCCGCTCGATCACGCCCACGTGGTGACCACCACCACCCACAAGACCCTGCGCGGCCCGCGTGGCGGCATGATCCTGTCGCGCGACGTCGAGATCGGCAAGAAGATCAACTCGGCCGTCTTCCCCGGCCTCCAGGGTGGCCCGCTGATGCACGTCATCGCCGCCAAGGCGGTGGCCTTCGGCGAGGCGCTGCGGCCGGAGTTCGCGACCTACGCTCATCAGGTGGTGAAGAACGCCCAGGCGATGGCTCAGGCGTTGCTCGAGGAGGGGCTCGACCTCGTCTCCGGCGGCACCGACACCCACCTGATGCTGGTCGATCTGCGGCCGAAGAAGGCCACCGGCACGGTGACCGAGAAGGCGCTGAAGCGTGCCCACATCACCTGCAACAAGAACGGCATCCCCTTCGACCCGGAGAAGCCGATGGTGACCTCCGGCGTCCGCCTCGGCACGCCCGCCGGCACCACGCGCGGCTTCGGTGAGGCCGAGTTCCGCGAGATCGGCAAGATGATCGGCGAGGTGGTGAACGGCATCATGAAGAACGGCGAACAGGGCGACGGCCAGGTCGAAGCCCGCGTCAAGGAGCAGGCCCGGGCGCTCTGCCGTCGCTTCCCGATCTACGGCTGATCGGACCGAGCACCAGACAAGAAAAAGGGCCGCGGAGCGATCCGCGGCCCTTTTTTCGTCCGGAGGGGAGGGCGCGATCGCGCGCCCCGCCCGTCTCAGTTCACCCGCTTGATGCGGTCGCGCGCCGTCGCTTCGATCGTGCCCTTGGCCATGATGTAGGCCTCGAGCGCGTCGACGTCGAAGATGCCGGGCAACTGGTCGCGGCCGGTCTTGATCACCCGGAAGCCGTCGCCGCCGTCGGCGAGGAAGTTGTTGACCGTCACCCGGTACGATCCGGCCGGATCGATCGGCTTGCCGTCGATGGTGATCGAGGCGATGTCGACCCGCTCGCCTTCCGGCTTCGCGGCGTCCCAGGTGTAGGAGAAGTTCTTCGAGACCTGCAGAATGCGCGGCTTCGGTTGCTTGAGCCACTGCTGCTCCAGCATGGTGTCGATCTCGGCGCCGGAGAGTGTCAGGGTGACGAGATTGTTGCCGAACGGTTGGGCGGCGAAGATGTCGCCGTAGGAGATCTTGCCCTCGTCGCCCTTCTTCTGGATGTCGGTGCGCAGGCCGCCCGGGTTGGTCACCGCGAAGGCGGCGGCGCCCTTGTCGGCAGCCTTCGTCAGCTCGTACTGCGCATCGGCGACCACGTCGCCGAGCACGCTCTCGCCCGCCGGCGTCTCGTCGCGGGTGAGCGCCGCGGCGAGCCTGCCGACCGGCCGGTCGATCAGCGGCCCGGCGACCTTCTCGTAGGAGGCGATCAGCGCCGTCTGTTCCGGGTCCTTGGCGAGGGTCTCGGTGCGGACGATGACGTTGTCGGCCTTGGCCTCGATCACGTCGCGGGTCTTGCGGTCGATCTTGACCTTGATCTCGGTGACGACGGTGCCGAACTTGTCGCCCGAGGTGACGAGACGCCCGTCGATGGCGCAGTTGTAGGCCTTGTGGGTGTGGCCGGAGACCACCACGTCGACGGCCTTGTCGAGCTTCTTGACGATGTCGACGATCGGCCCGGAGATACCGGGGCATTCGTTGTAGTCGCCGGTCGGGAAGCCACCCTCGTGGATCAGCACCACGATCGCTTCCACTCCCTTGGCCTTCAGTTCCGGCACCAGCGCGTTGACCGTCTCGGCCTCGTCCTTGAACGAGAGCCCGGCGACACCCGACGGCAACACGATGTCCGGCGTGCCCTTCAGCGTCAGGCCGACGAAGGCGACCGAGATGCCCTCGAAGGTCTTGACCACGTAGGACGGGAAGATGGTCTTGCCGGTCTTGATGTCGATCGTCGAGGCCGCGAGGTATTGGAACTTGGCGCCGAGGAAGGGATGCAGCGCCAGACAGCTCTTGTCGGTCTGGCAACCGCCGTTCTGCTTGCGTAAGAGTTCGGTGACGCCCTTGTCGAACTCGTGGTTGCCGACGGCGGAGATCTCGAGCCCCATCAGCGACAGCGATTCGATCGTCGGCTCGTCGGCGAAGAGGGCGGAAAGCAGCGGCGTCGCCCCGACCAGGTCGCCGGCGGCGACGAACACCGAATTCTTCGCCGCGGCGCGCTTCTCCTTGACCAGGGTCGACATCGCCTCCGAGCCGCCGGCCGGGACGTTGACCGTCTTGGCGGCGTCGGCCGGATCCTTGATGCGGATGCCGCCGCCCGGCGGCTTGAGATTGCCGTGGAAGTCGTTGATCGCCAGCAGCGTCACCTCGAGCGGATCGACCGCCTGGGCGGACGCGGCGGTGGTCGCGACGGCGAGCGAGCCGAAGGCGACGGCGGTGAGGAGCGTGGTGCGGAGCGTCATGGCGGTTCCCGTGCGGTTCCCGAATCGAATCTTGCCCCGGCCGGCGGGGCCCGCCGGGGTGGTCTCGGCGCGAGCATCCACCCGGCGCGATGGGCGGTCAACGGCGGAATGCGTCGTGCCCCCGTTTCGCTCCGGCCGGCTCTCGCCACCCGGCGGTCTCCTCGTGTAGAAACGTCGGCACGAGGCCGATCGTGACTCGATCGCGGGAGAGACGGCGATGCGTTGCCCCTATTGCGGCGGTGAGGACACCCAGGTGAAGGACAGCCGTCCGACCGAGGACGGCGCGGCGATCCGCCGCCGGCGCATCTGCTCGTCCTGTGGTGGTCGCTTCACCACCTTCGAGCGGGTGCAACTGCGCGAACTGACCGTGGTCAAGCGCTCCGGCCGGCGCGTCCCCTTCGATCGCGACAAGCTGATGCGCTCGGTGCAGATCGCCTGCCGCAAGCGCCCGGTCGATCCCGAACGCATCGAGCGCATGGTCTCCGGCATCGTCCGCCAGCTCGAGAGCCTCGGCGAACCGGAGATCACCTCCGAGCAGATCGGCGAATCGATCA
>ERZ1645187.21-NODE-21-length-144022-cov-11.000181_pt1 | contig 144022 bp, 133 predicted proteins | sample MGYA00575352_ERZ1645187 | MGnify/ENA primary metagenome ERZ1645187 (study PRJEB40837, sample SAMN11349314) | freshwater sediment metagenome | isolation source: river sediment | host: Sediment | place: India: Wazaribad , New Delhi | collected 2017-02-21 ...
GGCGCCGCAAGGCGGCCCGCGCCCGCATCAATGCCCGCCGCGCCACGCGCGAAGCAGCGCTGTAAGCCCCGGTCCCTAAAAGACCCTCCGAGCCGGACGTGGAAACGCCGGCTCTTTTATTTTGCCTGAATCCATGCTATGAATGCGCCATCATGAAAATTCTCGTCATCAACGCCGGCAGTTCCTCCATCAAGTACCAGCTCATGGACCTCGAAGACGTCCATCATTGCACCCTTCTCGCCTCGGGCCTCGTCGAAAAAATCGGCGAACCCGTCGGCCGCGTAAACCACAAAATCTACGTCGACGGCCAGGAACGGAAGTTCGTGGAGGAAGAACCCCTCCCCACCCACCACGAAGGCATGTCCCGCGTCGTCGCCCTGCTTACCGATCCCGACAAAGGCGTCATCCGCGACGCCGCCGAAGTCCAGGGCGTCGGCCACCGCGTCCTGAGCTGCGGCGAAGTCTATACCGACACCGTCCGCGTCGATGCCAAGGTCAAGGCCACCATCCGCGAATTCTTCCCGCTCGGGCCTCTGCACAACCCGCCCAACCTGATGGGCATCGACGTCGCCGAAGAATTCTTCCCCAACGCCCCGCAGGTCGCCGTCTTCGACACCGCCTTCCACCAGACCATGCCCCCCAAAGCCTTCCTCTACGCCGTCCCCTACGAGTGGTACACGAAATACCGCCTGCGCAAGTACGGCTTCCACGGCACTTCCCACAAGTTCATCGCCCAGGAAACCGCCGAATTCCTCGGCAAGCCCCTCGCCCAGACCAATCTCATCAGCATCCACCTCGGCAACGGCTGCTCCATGGCCGCCATCCGCGGCGGCAAGTGCGTCGACACCACCATGGGCGTCACCCCCCTCGAAGGCCTCATGATGGGCACCCGCTCGGGCGACATCGATCCCGCCGCGCTCGAGTACGTCATGGACCAGACCGGCATGGACATCCACCAGATGGTCAACGCCCTCAACAAGAAGTCCGGCCTCAAGGGCGTCTGCGGCGTCAACGACATGCGCGAAGTCGTCGAAGCCGCCGCCGCCGGCAACGCGCAGGCCGAAACCGCCCTGCAGATGTTCTGCTACCGCATCCAGAAGTATATCGGCGCCTACCTGGCCGTCGTCCCGGCCCTCGACGCCATCGTCTTCACCGCCGGCATCGGCCAGAATTCCGCCCCCGTGCGCGAGCGCATCTGCGCCGGCCTCGAACACCTCGGCCTCCGCCTCGACCTCGCCAAGAACGCCGCGCGGTCCGACGACCCCCGCGCCATCCAGCAGGCCGGCGCCCCGATCCAGATCCTCGTGCTGCCCACCAACGAAGAACTGCAGATCGCCCTCGAGACCAAGCAGATCATCGACGGCCCATAAGCCCGCCACCTCCGCGGCAAATCGCGGTTCGCAAGTTTTACGTAGCGTGGAAAAAAGTTTTCCACGGTGTGGAAAAATCCAGCAAAGTTTTTGCCGCTCCGCTCGCGGAGCCTCGCTCGCTCGCCGCGCCAAGGCGCGGCGCTATAGACCTCGCGTTCGCCCTGCGCCTGCGGCTTGGGCTCGGCACTCGGCTATTTCCATAGCGTGGAAACCCGGGTCAGCGCGACGGGCCCCAGTGGGCGCCGAAGGGCCAGTAGACGAAGAACGACGGGCCCACGAGGGCCTGCTCGGTGACGGGGCCGAAGTAGCGGCCGTCGAGGCTCGACGTCGTGTTGTCGCCGAACGGCAGGAACTGCTTGTCGCCCAGCCGGATTTCGGCCGAGGCGCGGTCCAGCTTCGAGTTCGGCCGCGGGACGTAGCCGCGGTAGGCCGGATCTTCCAGCAGGCGCCGGAACGGGAACGGCTCCTCGATGGGCGTGCCGTCCACCACCAGATGGCGGTCGCGGATGGCGATGGTCTCGCCGGGCAGACCGACCAGCCGCTTGATGTAGAAGGTGTCGGCGCGGATACCGAGCCGCTCCTTCTCGGGAATGTAATTGGTGTCGAACACGATGATCTGCCCGCGCTTCGGCCGGACGAAGTTATAGGCCACCTTGTTGACGAAGATGTGGTCGCCCTGCCGCACGCGGCCGGACGCGATGATCTGCCCGGCCTCCACCCAGTCGCCGGGCTGGGCGTAGAGTTTCATGCTGCGCTCGGGGTCGAGGAAGGGGCTGTCGGGCTTCATGGCGATCCAGACCGGATAGATTTCCGCGCCGATGCGGTAGGCGTACTGGTCGTTCTGCATGCCGGCGAATTCGAGGCGGCCGGAATTCCGGGCCTTGACTTCGACGAAGCGCTCGCCGAACAGCGCGAGATTCACGGCGTCCATCGGGAAGCGGTCGAACCACTGCGGCTGCTCCTGCGGCCGGGCGGTCACGCCGTTGAGCGTGGGCTGCATGGAACCGGTCGGAATCTTGAAGGGCTGGATGAAATAGGTGCGGCAGGCCATCGCCAGCGAGATCGCCACCACCAGGACTTCGACGTTTTCCCGCCATTTGGGGAACGGGCGCGGCGGCATCAGCCGCTCGGCGGCCTCGATGGCGCCGTCGCAGGCGGCTTCCAGCCGGTCCCAGTCGCGCGCAACCCAGGTTTCGCGCAGGGCGCGTTCCGCGGCGCGCGCGGGATCGACGGCATCCGCGGACGCGACGTCTTCGCGCATGTTCAGGGCGTGGCGGACCAGGTGGCCGGCCAAGTGGACCGTCTTCTTCAGGCGTCTTTTCTCGAAAAAAGTCATGGTCAGTTCTTCGCTTTCAGGACGGCGATGAACGCTTCCTGCGGAATGCCCACCTTGCCGAATTGTTTCATCCGCTTCTTGCCTTCCTTCTGCTTCTCCAGCAGCTTGCGTTTGCGGGTGATGTCCCCGCCGTAGCATTTGGCCGTGACGTCCTTGCGGTACGCCCGCACCGTCGTGCGCGCGATGATCTTCGCGCCGATCGCGGCCTGGATCGCGATGGCGAACTGCTGCGGGGGGATCAGATCCACCAGCACCTCGCAGATTTGCCGGCCGCGCGCCTCGGCCTTGTCCCGGTGCACGATGCACGAAAAGGCCTCGACGGCGTCGCCGTGCACGAGGATGTCCAGCTTGACGAGGTCGTCCTCGCGGTAGCCCGCCTCTTCGTAGTCCATCGAGGCGTAGCCGCGCGACAGGCTCTTGAGGCGGTCGTGGAAGTCGATCAGGATTTCGTTGAGCGGCATGGTGCAGGTCAGCATCACCCGCTTGGCGTCGAGGGTTTCCGTGCGGTCGATGACGCCGCGCTTGTCCATCACCAGCTTCATCATGTCGCCGATCTGCTCGCCCATGCAGATCAGGAACATCTTCACGATCGGCTCTTCGATGGCCTCGAATTCGGTCGGTTCCGGCAGGAAGACGGGGTTGTCCACTTCCTTGACGGAGCCGTCGTGCATCCGCACGCGGTAGACGACGCCCGGATAGGTCGCGATGATGTCGCAATCGTACTCGCGGCGCAGGCGCTCCTGCACGATTTCCATGTGCAGCAGGCCCAGGAAGCCGCAGCGGAAGCCGAAGCCCAGCGCCACGCTGCTCTCGGTCTGGTACTGGAACGAGCTGTCGTTCAGCGCCAGCTTCTCGAGCGCGTACTTCAGCTTTTCGTAGTCGTCCGCGTCGATGGGATACAGCCCCGTGAACACCATCGGATGCATGGCCTTGAAGCCCGCCATCGGGTGTTCCGTCGGCTTGCGCGCGGACGTCACCGTGTCGCCGATCTGGATCTCCGAGGTGTTCTTGATGTTGGCCAGGAAATAGCCCACCTGGCCCGCCTGGAGCGCCTCCGTCGGCTGCGGCCGGGGATTGAACAGGCCGACTTCCTGGACCTCGAAATCCTTGGCCGACCCCATCAGGCGGATGCGGTCGCCGCGCCGGATCGCGCCGTCGAACATCCGCACATAGATGATGCCGCCGCGGAAGGTGTCGTATTCCGAATCGAACACCAGCGCGCGCAGTTCGTCCGGGCGTTCCGACGTCGGCGGCGGGATGCGTTCCACCAGCGCTTCGAGGACTTCGGCCACCCCGGCGCCGGTCTTGGCGCTGACGTGGAAGCATTCCTCGCGCGAAATCGCGAAAATGTCCTCGATCTGGCGTTCCACCGTCGCCGGATCGGCCGCGGCCATGTCGGTCTTGTTCAGGACGGGGATGATCTTGACGTGGTTCGCCGCCGCCAGGAAGGCGTGCGCGACCGTCTGCGCTTCCACGCCCTGCGTGGCGTCCACCACCAGCAGCGCGCCCTCGCACGCCGCCAGGCTCCGGCTCACTTCGTAGGAGAAATCCACGTGGCCGGGCGTGTCGATGAAGTTGAACTCGTAGATCTGCCCGTCCCGCGCCTTGTACTTCATCGTGACGGGATGGGCCTTGATCGTGATGCCGCGCTCGCGCTCCAGATCCATGTCGTCCAGCAGCTGGTCGCGCTGGTCGCGCTTCGCCACCGCCCCCGTCAGCTCCAGCAAACGGTCGGACAGCGTCGTCTTGCCGTGGTCGATGTGCGCGATGATGCTGAAATTGCGGATGCGCGCCAAGTCGTGCGCCGGGCCTTCCGGCGCCGGCGGCGCGGGTCGCGGCTGCGGTCCGCCCTCGTTTTCCTTGTAGAATTTCGTTGCCATGGTTCCTTCGTGAAAATGGGAATCGCCGGAAATCCCGCCGGGGCTAGGATCCGGCTTTCCGGGCCGATTCGATCGTCCAGCGCATGTCGGCGATGGCGTCGCGCATGTCGGCGGCTTGGAACAGGAACGAACCCGCCAGCAGCACGTTCGCCCCCGCCGCCGCGCAACGCGCGCCCGTCTCGGCGTTGATGCCCCCGTCCACGGAAATGTCCGCCGCGGGCAGCCGCTTCGCCGTCTCCGCGATCTTCGGCAGGCCGGACTCCAGGAACGCCTGCCCGCCGAAGCCCGGGTGCACGGTCATGATCAGCACTTCGTCCAGCAGGCCTTCGCAGCCCTTCAGGGCCGCAACCGGCGTCTCGGGGCAGAGGGTCAACCCCGCCCGCTTGCCCGCCGCGCGAATGCCCTCCAGCGTGGCTTTCAGGTCGCAGGGCGCTTCCGCGTGGATCAGCACCGTGTCGGCGCCGGCGGCGATGAATTTCGGCGCGTAGAGGTCGGGGCGCATCACCATGAGGTGCACGTGCAGATAGGCCTGCGGGACCGCCTCGCGCACCGCGCGCAGGACGTCCGGACCCATCGTCAGATTCGGCACGAAATGCCCGTCCATGACGTCCACGTGCAGGCCGTCCGCCCCGGCTTCCATCGCGCGGCGGCAGTCCTCCGCCAGATGTCCCATCCGGGCGGACAAAATGGAAGGCAGGATCTGGATTCCCTTGGTATTCATCGATGTGCCGGCAACCGTATCCGAGACCGTTCCCCCGGTCAAGGAAAGCCCATGTTTTCAGGCCCGGCCGGCATTCCGCCTTGCGGCGAGCCAGCCCAGCGCCAGGCCGGCCAGCAATCCCGAAAAATGCGCGGCGTTCGCCGTGGGCCCCAGCAGCCCGAAGAGGCCCAGCGCCAGGAACACCAGCAGAAGCCCCGACGTCAGCGGCGAAATCATCAGACCGAAGCGGAAATCCCGCTTGCCGCGGATCCACAGATAGCCGAAGACCCCGTAGACCACGCCGCTCATGCCGCCGAAGCCCGCCCCCCCGGTTTCGTATTGCGCCAGATTCGAAACCAGCGCCACGGCCGCGACCACGGCCGCGAAACGGCCCGTGCCGATCCGGACCTCCAGCGCCGTGCCCAGATCCTGAAGCCACAGCAGGTTGAACAGCAGATGCCAGAGGGAAAAATGGAGGAAAATAGGCGTGAAGAGCCGCCACACCTGCCCTTCCTTGGCCTTGTCCAAGGACATCAGCAACCACCCCGTCCACGAGGCGTTCCGGCCCAGTTCGGTGGCCAACCCCGCGACCACGCAGGCGATCAGCAGCGCCATCGTCAGGCCGCCGCCCCGCATTCGCCACGGAAAGGCGCCGGGGCGCTTCAGCTTTTTCGCCACCTCCTTGGCTTCTTTCATTTCCCCCCGGCGGCGTTCCGCCGCGGCGGCGGACGCCTGATAGAATTCCTCCGCATCCGGCATGCTGCGGAAGCGGGACAGCAGCGCGCGGCTTTCGTCGACCCGCTCTTCGTCGACCACCCAGATCCCCCACCCGCCCGCTTTCGCCGGCTCGATCTGCGTCTCGACGTCGCGGAGGAACAGGTAGTCCGCGAACGTCCGCGCCTGTTCTTCCGTTTCCAGTTGTCCGATGGGTCTCATGGAATCTGGGCGACTGTACCCCGCCCCCGCCCCCTGCGCAACGATTTTGAACCTCTGGAGAAGCGCGTTCCGCGACGGCAGCCGAACCGCTGGAATCAGCGCTGGGCAAGCAGCAGATATTGGGCGCCCAGCGGAACGCTCCGCAACCAGCGCTCCAGCGGCCGCAAGACCCTCAGGAAGCGCGGGAAGAAAAAGCTGAATTCGCGGGCAACGACGCGAAAGCCCGCTTGCCGCAGCATGTGGCGGGCATGCGCCGGCGACAGGAGCACCGCGTCCCGGTCGAACGGCACGCGACTCATGACCAGGCGGGTGCCCGGATTCCAACTGTTGTTCTCCCACAGCCCGAAAAATCCGCCGGGGGCCAAATGGGCGCCGATCCAAGCCAAGGCGGCGGCCCGTTCCGCGGGGGGGATATGATGGAACACGCCGTTGCAATAGACCAAATCGAACGTCCGGTCCGCCGGCAAATCGGCCAGGAGTTGGAACGAGCAACGATCCTCGCGAATGTTGCCGCGGGCCTCATCGATCAGGGATGGGGAGGTGTCCACTCCGACGATCCGGGCCGCCGGCCAGCGCTCCGCCAGCATCCGGGTGGTTTCTCCCGCCGCGCAGCCGTAATCCAAAACCCGGCGCGGCGCCCCCCCGCCCCGCGCGGCGAGATGGCGCGCCAGCACCGCCAACCGGCCTTGCGCGAAAAAATCCTTGTTCTCCCCGGTAAGGCTAAGTCCCCGGTTCAAGTCCGCATCGTACGACGAAACGTCGGCGCCGGCAAAGGCATCGTTCATGGCGTTCCCCCGGGCTGGTTCCATTCCGTTCATCGGATCCAACAAGTGACAGAATCGCCCCGTTCCGTCAATCTTCGGCCCTTGACGATGCGCGCCGGCTCCGGCCGGCACGTTTGACGTTGACAGGGTCGACCGATTCCAGAACTCTTCCCGGTGCAAACAACTCCCTTTTCATGAAGGTGCCCGATGTCCGACATTGAACTTTCCGTGGTGATGCCGTGCTTGAACGAAGCCGACACGCTGGAGACCTGCATCCGGAAGGCGCAAGCGGCGCTCCGCGAACAGGCCATATCCGGCGAAATCATCGTGGCCGACAACGGGAGCACCGATGCCTCCACGCAAATCGCGGAACGTTGCGGCGCCCGGCTGATCCGAGTGCCCCAGCATGAAAACCCCCAGCGCAACGGCTACGGGAACGGACTGATGACGGGCTTTGCCGCCGCCCAAGGGCGCTACGTCCTCATGGGCGATTCCGACGCCAGCTACGATTTCGGCGAAATCCCCCGTTTCTTGGAAAAACTCCGGGAGGGTTTCGATCTGGTGATGGGCTGCCGCCTGCCCTCCGGAGGCGGCCGCATTTTGCCGGGCGCCATGCCCTGGTCCCACCGCTGGATCGGCAATCCCCTCTTCTCCCTGTTGGTTCGCCGGTGGTTCCGCGTCGGCATCACCGACGTCAATTGCGGGATGCGGGCGTTCCGGAAAGAGTGGCAGCGCTCGATCGGCCAGCGCTGCACGGGCATGGAATTCGCCGCCGAAATGATCATCAAGGCGGGCTTGTTCCGCGCCCGCATCGCGGAAGTTCCGATCACGCTGGCGCCCGACGGGCGCCGGTCCCGCGCGCCGCACCTCAAGACGTTCCGGGACGGCTGGCGCATCCTGCGGCATTTGTTCATCTACAGCCCGAGCTGGCTGTATCTGTTCCCGGGCCTGGGCCTGATGCTGGCCGGCGCCGCGGGAAGCGGACTCGCGCTCGCCGGCGCGAAAATCGGCCGCGCCACGTTCGACGCGCACACCCTCCTGTTTTCCGCGGCGTTCATCCTGTGCGGCTACCAAGCCGTTCTCTACTCGATCCTGGCCAAAACCTTCGCCATCAACGAAGGCTTGCTGCCCCCCGCGCCCTGGTTTCCCAAATTCTACCGGATCTTCACGCTTGAACGCGGGCTGATTCTGGGCGCGCTGGGCGTGCTTGCCGGACTCCTCTGCGCAGGCTGGGCCCTCTGGACCTGGTCGCAAGCGGATTTCGGGCCCTTGAGCTATGCCCGGATGATGCGCGTGGCCATTCCCGGCGCCTTGTTCATGGTGCTGGGATTCCAGACCATCTTTTCCAGCTTCTTCGGCAGCGTGCTGGGCATGGGCAAACGATAGTTGCCCCGCTGCTCCCCGCCGCCGGTCAGTGCAGGCGCGCGAGGGCGCTCCCCGCCGGTTTCGTTTGGTCGAACACGTAGAACGCCCGGCCGGAATAGACCTTGCGCAGACAATCGGCGGCGCCGGCGACGTTCCGGGCGTAGATCACGTTGCCCGCCAGCAGCGGATCGTTCTGGATGAATCCCGACGAATAGAAAAACGACGCGCCGTCGTCGGGGGCGATCAGCACCACCGCCTGGGCCAAACCCGCTTGCCGAACCTCCCGTTCAACCCGGGGCGAACTTTCCTCGTAGTCGTGGCCGTATTTGGGAATCAGGTAGCGGGGCCAGTAGTAGAGCGCCGCATAGAGAAAAAACGCGGCCACCAGCAGGAAAATCCCTTGGCCGGCGAATTCCTTCCAGGCGGCCGTCGGCCGGAGTCCGATCACGTTCCGCATCCCCCGCAGCGTCAGATAAACGACGAAGGGCAGGATGAGGAAATAGTACCGCGCCTCCAGTTCCGCGTGATAGTCGTAGAAAAAGTAGAAGCCCATCCCGACGGCCGCGCCGAGCACCGACAAGTACAGCAGCCGGCCACCCCGGCGAATAAAGGCGAACGGGACGAACAAGAGCGAGCACGGCCAGCCGAAGAACGAACCGTTGACCCGGTCCAAATTCCAGACCAGCAAGGCGAACGCCTCCCGCCATCCGTAGGCCGGGGAAAAGCCCCAATGCCCTTGGAAGGCCGGCCGCAACGCATCGCCCTGGGTAAAGCCATAGCCGATGGCGAAAGGATTTCCATACAGCGTCGCGTTCCAATACGCCCAAAAGCTCAGAATGGGCAAGCTCCCCAGGAAAAGCCATGGCAGGCTCCGGAAAAGCCCCCGCCAGTGCGCGGCGCCGAAGGAAATGGAAAACAACGCGCCGATCAAACCGATCAGAACGAACTCATGGGGGCGCGTGAAGGCGGATGCCGCCAGCAGAAATCCGCCCGCACCGGTCCACAAACGGAATTTTCCTCCGTTGTCGCGCTCCAGCCCGCGGAGCCAGCAAAAGACGCCGCCGACCACGAACGCCATGGCGCTGACGTGCGACATGTACGAACCGGCGAGGAGCAGGGCCAACGGAGAAATCGCCAGCAACAGCATCCCCAGCCCCGCCTGCGCGCGGCCTTCGTAGCGATCGAGAAAAGACCCCAGCGCGACCAAAGTCGCCAGCCAACACAGCGGCAGCGTCCATTTCGACAGGCCCAGCGCCATGCCCCCCGCCAACAGGAGCGAATGTCCCGGCGTGTATTTGGTGAACCACTTGCCCGAGCGGGTCATCACGACGTGGGGTTGCCAGAAGGCATCCGGACATTCCGGCGCCGGCGCATACATCCGGCCCGAGGCGAAAATCTTGGCCTGGAACAGATGGCTCGTGGCGTCCGTCACGTGGGGAATGCCGTCGAAAACCCGTTCCTGCACGGCATATCCCAACAGCAAAGCCAACAAACCGGTCGGCACGGCGATCTTCCAAAACGCAAGCGCGCGCAACCGTTTCGCCGCCTTGGGTGCATCGATCCAAGACAGCAGACTGCCGGCCAACAGGAACGCCACCGCCAGCTTGAGTTGGGAATCCTGGATCAACCGCACGTAAACGTCCGACAGGATCCCGTCGCTGGAAAACCAAACGGCCAGTGCGCGCATCGGGTACCGGCCGGCCGCGGAAAGGCCCCCGAGCAGCGCGCCGGCAGCCAGCATCAAGGCTGCCGCCATCAGCCGGGGATGGCCGTTCCCCGTCAAATCTCTAAAATGCCGTCGTTGCACGATGATCCAAGGGTCGGACGAATGGACGCGAAGATGGACTCGAAGGAAGCCATGGTAGACGCCCCGCGGGAATAGTGCAAGCCGCGGCCGTTTGTCCGCGCCACGCCGGCGGAACCGGCGCTAGTCCGCGGCAAGCTTGTCATAGAAGCGGCGAAACGCCTCCAAGGCCGGCGCGAGCGCATGGCGCCGCGCGATGGCCTCCCGCGCCTGCCGGCCCATTTCCTCCGCCTCCGCGCGATTCCGCAACAACGAAATCCAAGCCGCGGCCACGTCGTCGGCCGAGGCGTTCCGCGGCACGAGCCGGCCGGTTTCGCCGTCGCGCACCAGTTCGCGGTTTCCGCCGCAATCCGTCGCCAGCACGGGCAAGCGGGCAGCCATGAATTCCAAGAGCGTATTCGAAAGCCCTTCGTTGCGGCTGGACGCCAAGGCCCCCGCCTCGCACAGGCGCAACAAGGCCGGCACGGCCGTCACTTCGCCCAAGAAGCAGACGGCATCCGCCACGCCCGTTGCCGCCGCTTGGGCGCGCAGCGCCGGCATTTCGGGCCCGGCGCCCGCGACCACCAGCACGGCGTCGGGAATTTCCTTCCGCACCTGCGGCAACGCCGCGATCAGCAAGCCAGTGTTCTTTTCCGGATCCAGCCGATTCACCGCCACCAGGCGGCGGCCGGCCGGCAGCCGATCCGCGCCGGGAAACGGCTCGTTTTCCAGACGATCCCGTTCCTCCAGATCGATCACGTTGGGCAGCACGTCGATCTTGTCCGCCGGGAGCCCCTGCGCAACGAAATGCGCCCGGATGGCGTCGGCGTTCGCCACCACGCGCACCGCCGCGCGATCGGCCCGGCGCAGCAACGCGAGTTTCCAACCGGGATAGATTTGGCCGAGATCGCGGCGGCTGGCGACCAGCGCCACCCCGGCCCAACGAGCGGCAAATTGCCCGAAAATCGCCGCATCGGCATCCCAGGCGTGCAAAACGTCGATCCGCTCCCGCTTCAGCCACGCCGCGAACCGCCGTACTTCGCGAATCGTGGCCGGTCTCGCCGCATGGCGGATGGGCAGTTCGCGCACCGGGCCGCAGGCGGATTCCACGGCTTCCAGAAAGAATCCGCGCCGGCGGAAAACCGCGACGCGATGCGGCCAGCCCTGCTGCGCCAATCCCATGGCCACCCGGGCGCACTGGCCTTCCGTGCCGCCGCGGATGAGATCGTAGACGAGATGGGCGACGCGCAGCTGGTTCATTTCAGCAACGGCTCCACCACGTCCCAGAGTTTTTCCGCCGCCAAATGGATTCCGGCATCGTTCCAATGCGTGTCGTCGCGCCAATACAGGCGCTGGCCCCGGGCCGTCGCTTCCCGGAACGTCGGCAGCAGATTGACCACCGGCGTCCCGGCCGCCTCCAGTCCCTGTTCGATGTCGGCTAGCAACCGTTCTCCGCCGGCCAACGCCCGCTGATCCGCCGGGGACAACGCCCGCCAGTGGATTTGTTCCTTCTCCGGCACCAGAAGCACCACCAGCGAAACGCCCTGTTCGCGGAAGCCCGCCGCGATCTTCGAAACGACTTGCACGATTCCCGGCGCATTTTCTTCCGGGACCAGCAAGGGCAGCACGCGCAGGTTCTCGCGATAGAACAGCATGGGACCGAATTGCGGATCCTCCGCGCCCAGCACGTCCCGGGGCCAGGCATGGAAGAGGCCCAGCGTGATCTGCCCCCATGCCTGCCGGGCCAAATAGGCCGTCAACGAGGTGTTGGGCCAGGCCTTTCGCAACGCGGAAGGCGCCAGCAAGTTCCAGCGGAGACGGGACCGGGACTCCGCGTTCGCATGCGCAGCCCACACGTTGACGTGCCGGAACCAAGCCGCGACGGGCTGGCGCAGGAACAGGGGCGCCCCCAGTTCCCGGGCGGTCAGATTCCAAACCACCACCTGCGGAGGAGGATCCAACTGGCCGGAAATGATGAACCGCGACAGTTCCAGGAAGGGACCGCTGCCGGGCTTCGCGTGGTTGTACACGTCGATGCCCCCGATGTCGCCCAACGCCTGCGCCACGTTCTGGGTGCCCAGATCCAGCATGAAACTGTCGCCCACCATGACGACGGAATAGCGATGCCCTTCCGGCAGGGGCGCGTTGTAATAGCCTTGGGCATCCCGATATTCCACGTATTCCGGATGGGTTTCCGCATAGCGATCCGCGATCCGCGCCACCGGCAGCATCTGGGTCAAGCCCGCGCCGGTTTGGGCCGGAACGACGCGACGGTGGACCGCAGGCGCAGGCGCGGGCCCCGAAGCGGGGGCATGCCGAACCGGCAGCCATTGGTCCTGCCACCGGAAAACGCCGAAGCGGGCCGCCCAATCGCCCGTTCCCAGCGCAAGCCACCAGACCAGCCCCCAGCCCACCCAGCGGCGCACATGCCGCGGCAAGGCCGCTTCGAAGCCGCCGAGCATTTCAGGATGGTCCAATTTCGTTTCCATGGGCGCTTAAAATTGAAAATACAGGAAGGGAGAGCTTGTATTGACCAGGAACGTGGCCACGCAAACCAAGAAGAGGACCGCCAGACCCAACGCCAGGCGCACGCTGGGCCGCCAGCGGATTTCCCACGTGTTCCTGGCGAAAAAGACCAGCGCCAAGCCCAGCAGCCACAAGGCCCAATTCAGCGAACCGGCATCGGCCAAGGGGTACGCCGTCCCCCAGCCGTTCCGTCCCGCGAGCCCTTGGAGCATCCGCGCGACCTCGCTCAGCGTCGGCGCGCGGAACAACAGCCAGCCCAGCATGACCAAAACGAAGGTCCCGCCCACTTGGCAGACGCGCGGCAACCGCCAGCCGAAACCGCGCTTGCCGTTCATCCGCTCCAGCGCCAACAGCGCGCCGTGATAAGCGCCCCACAGGACGAAGGTCCAGTTCGCCCCATGCCACAAGCCGCCCAGCAGCATGGTCAGAAACAGGTTCACGAAGGTGCGGACAGGCCCCCGCCGGTTTCCGCCCAGCGGCACGTACAGATAATCCCGCAGCCACGACGACAGCGAGATGTGCCAGCGCCGCCAAAATTCGGTGATGGACGCGGACTTGTAGGGCGAATGGAAATTCTGGGGGAATTGGAAGCCCAACAGCAGGCCCAAGCCCACCGCCATGTCCGAGTAGCCGCTGAAGTCGAAATAGATCTGGAGCGTATAGGCCACCAGACTGCTCCAGGCGCCGGCGAACCCGATGGTTTCCTGGGCAAACCCCCAATCCGCCATCGGCGCGACGGCATCCGCCAGCAGCACTTTCTTGGACAGCCCCAGCACGAACAGGACGATGCCCGCGCCGGCTTTCGCCCAACTGTGGGTCCGCACGCGCAGCTGGTTGTCGATCTCGTGGTAGCGCACGATCGGACCGGCCACCAGTTGGGGAAACAGCGACACGTAGCAGGCGAAATCGACGAAACTCCTCGCCGGGCGGGCATGGCCGCGATAGATGTCGATGGAATAGCTCATCGACTGGAACGTGTAGAAGGAAATGCCCACCGGCAGCACCAGATGCAGCAACGGCAACAGTCCGTGGCCGGCCCCGGCCCATTGCGCCAACGCGTTCGCCGTCCCCGCGCCGAGATCATAATACTTGAAGAAGCCCAGCATGCCCAGATCGCTGCAGATCGACAGGAGCAGCCAGCGTTTCTTTTTCGCCGGGTCCGGCGTGGCGGCGATCCGCCCCCCGGAGAAATAGTCGACGCAGATCGCCAGCAACAGCAGCGCGCAGTAGCGGTAGTCCCACCAGCCGTAGAACACGAAACTGCAGAGCGCCAGCCATCCGTGCCGCCATTTTTGGGGCACCAGCAGGAAATAGCCGACCAAGATGATCGGTAACAGGCCGAAAATGAATTCGTAGGAATTGAACAGCACGGCGCTAGATTCCCGCCCAACGTTCCAGTTTCGCCGCCTGCTCTTCCTTCAGGGCGCGGATCAGCCCCGAGACGGATCCCGCGAAAATCATCATCACCGAATTCCAGGGCCCCGGACTGAACGAGCCAGCTACCGCAAATGCCACCGCTTGCATTTGGAAGGTCCAGCCCATGTCCCGCACGGCCGGCCAATGCGCCGCGTTGCGGCGCACCCACCCCCCCCCGATGAAAATGAGTGAAATGAAGCTGACATGCAACCCCATGCCGATCAAGCCCATTTGCCGACCCGCCGCCAGGATTTCGCAATGGACCTGCCCGCCCGCGTGTTCGAATTCTTCGGGAATCTGGCTTTCATCCGGATTCACCCCGATGCCGAAAATCAGGTTTTCCTTGATCAGTCCCCACGTGTCTTTGTTCTTCAGGCTGCGATCGGCCGCGCTTTGTTCGTCTTGGTTCAGACCTTTGTCTTCTTCTTCGTCCTCGTCCGCCATGCCCAAAAACGAGGCAATGGACTGCGGGATGGTGCGGAAACGCTCGATGTTTTTTTTGCCGGTCAGCGGAAAGATGAAAAACAAGGCCACCGCAATGACCGCCAGGGCGCGGAAATGGTTCTTGCCGTAATACGGCACCAGAAAAACCCCCATGATGATCAGCGTCAGCAGGCCGGTGCGGCTGCCCGTCTGGAAAATGATGTAGACGTTGGCCAACGCGCAGGCCAGAAAGAACCATTTGATCCATTTCCTCGTGGCCCGCTGATAGGCATAAAGATAAAGGGGCAGGAATACGCACATCATATAGGCGAACCCGTTCGGGTTCTCGATCATGGAGACCGCCGCGCCCATCAGTCGGTCCCCGCTGTAGGTAGCCCCCATCGCGGAAAGGCGCAGGCCGCCCTTCACCCACCACAACGTACAGATCAGCATCGTCATCTGCACCGCCCAGACCCGTTCCACCGAAAACGCCAGCGCTTCCACCATGATCAGCAACAGCGAATTCTTCATGATGATGTCGATCCAGATGTTCCAGGCCGAAGAGGTCTGGTAGGCGCCGAGATGCAGCGACAGAAAGGCGAAGAACATCAGCAGAAAAGCCAGGATGGTTCCCGGCCCCAGCCGGACCAGGGGCCGGCGGCCTTCCAAACAGGAAAAGAAGTGCAAGCCGGTTCCGATGATGAACGAAAGATTCGCGATTCGCAGCGGCCACAAGAAGGTGAACCGGTTCTGCGGCTGAACCAGCAAGACGCAGATGTACCATAGAATGAAGCGAAAGGCCCAGCGGTTCATGCCTGCCGGCTCCGATCTTGCCCCGGATCATTCATTTGGCTCGGACATGCGATCATTTCACGAAAAAAGGCCACTATATGGGGTCCCGAAGGATCCGGCAACGGATTTCGGATTCGGGCAACTCCGCGCTTGGCGGCCCCCCAGGGGCGTGGTAGGGTGCGGACGTTTTCAGTAGGCGAAACCATGGGCCGAGCGCGGCGCAGATCGACGCGGACAAGACGACCATTCCGTTGGGCATTTCCGGCGTTTTCGCCGACTGGGGCCAGGAGCATTGGATGAGCATGTCAGAGGCGATCAAAGCGCTGTTGAGAAAGAGCCTTCCCGAGTCGCAAAAACGGATGGCCAAGCAATTTCTGTACCGCCTGCTGTACGGAGGCGATCTTCCCAACTTGGCCGTCGCGTTCGGAACCGACAAGGAAGACGGCCACCACTACGCGCGGCACTACCAGCGCCATTTCGAGGCCTTGCGCCACCGCAAGCTCAACGTCCTGGAAATCGGGATCGGGGGATACCAGAATCCGCGCTCCGGGGGGCAATCCCTGAAGATGTGGAAGGCGTATTTCCCCAGAAGCCGCATATTCGGGATCGACATCTACGACAAGTCCTTCCACGACGAACCCCGCATCAAGACGTTCAAGGGCAGCCAGGTGGACGAAGCGTTCCTGTCGAAGGTCGTGGAGGAAATCGGTCCGCTGGACATCATCATCGACGACGGCAGCCACCTGAACGAACACGTCATCGCCACCTTCAAGATCCTGTTCCCGCGGTTGAACCCGGAGGGGATCTACGTCGTGGAAGACCTGCAAACGTCGTATTGGGACAACGTCGAGGGCCAACGGTGGGGCGGCGCCAAAGAACTGACCGCCCCGCATACCAGCATGAACTTCTTCAAAAGCCTGGTCGATGGACTGAACTACGCGGAATTCACGCTGGACGATTATGCGCCGAGCTATTTCGACCGGCATATCGTCTCCATGCATTTCTACCACAGTCTCGCATTTATCCACAAAGGGCTGAACGACGAAGCCGGCTACGTGCGCGGCCATCCGTCTCGCAGGACGAATGCACGCAACCCCTGAGTCGAAAACGGCGCGGGCGCCGCGCTTCGCGAACCGGCGGAACGGAGCTTGTTCCAGGCAGACGGGGCTGCCGGGCGATCGGCCTTGAATCCGCCGCCAAAGGATTTCCGCATGGACGTTTCCATCGTCATCGTCAATTACAACACCCGCCAAAAGACGGCCGACTGCATCGCCAGCATCTTCGCCCAAACGACGGGCCTCGATTTCGAAGTGATCGTGGTGGACAACGCGTCGACCGACGACAGCGTGAAATGCCTGCGTCAAGACTCCCGCATCACCTTGGTGGCCCATCCGACCAATCCGGGATTCGGAACGGCGAACAACATCGGCGCCCAACAGGCGGCGGGCAAGTACCTGTTTTTCCTGAATTCCGACACCCTGCTGCTGAACAACGCCGTCAAATGCTTCTTCGACTACGCGGAAGCCCATCCCGACCGCGAAATGGTTTGCGGCGGCGTCCTGCAAAACGCGGATGGCAGCGAAGGCGGAACCGTCGGATTTCCCACGCTGGCCGGCACGCTGAAATGGGCCTCGTCTTGCCATATCCGCTGGCTGTTCCGGCGGACCTTGGGCCTGTCCGCGCCGGCCTATGATTACGGGCGCGTGAAATCGGCGACGGATGCCGTGCCTGTCGACGTGGTTTCCGGAGCGGCTTTGTTCATGCCGAAACGGCTATTCGACGCATGCCGGGGGTTCGATCCCCGCTTCTTCATGTATTTCGAAGAAACGGATCTGCAAAAACGGCTGGCCGACCAAGGGGTGGAACGCCTTTTGCTTCCGGACCCCAAAATCTTCCATGCCATCGGCGCCAGCGCAGGCAAGGTGAAACCGTTTTTGCTGGAGAAGATTTCTACGGAAAGCCTGTTGTTGTATTTGCGGAAACACAATCGAATCGAGCCCTATGTCTTTTTCCGAATCTTGTATTTCGCCGTCCGGCTCCCGATCTTTTTGCTGAAACCGTTCAGTTGGCGAGACAAAGCCGCTCTGGTGCGCACCTTGGTCCGGTGACGCTGAGGCGCAGGCGCCGCCAAAATCACAAATGCGGCCGCATGGCCGCCACCACGTGGTCCCATGTATAGCGCGTCAACACCCGCTGCTGCGCGGCGAGCCCCATGCGCCGGCGATTACTGGGATCCCGATAAAACCGGAGGATTGCATGGGCCAACGCCCCGGGATCCCGCAATGGCACAATATAGCCGGTTTGTCCGTCCTGTATGATCTCCGGCATGGCATTCAGATCCGTCCCGATGCAGGGTACACCCTGCGTCATTGCCTCTAAGAAGACAAAACCGAACGAATCACGTAAAGAGGGCATGACAAACAGGTCGCTGGACCGGTAGAGCAAGAGCAACTCCTCTTTCGAACGAACCGGACCTTTCCACACAACACCCTCCTGTTCAATTTTCTGGGAGGAATCCGGGCCGACAATCGTCAGGGTGGTTTCGGGCCTCTTGAGGCGAACGAAAGAGAAGGCATGGAGGAGGTCGCGCCCCCCTTTCATTCCAAAATCCCATCCCACAAAGATCAGGTTGTTCTGGAAGTGATCCGGCACCGCCTCCAGAATATTGCTGGCAAAAAATGGAGCCACCCCGCCACCGACTACGACCACTTGGTCGGGCCGAACTCCGTATTCATCGATCAAATGATTTTTTAGATAATCCCCTCCAACAAAGATAGTACCCGCCCCGCGGTAAAACGCCTGCTCCAACCGCAAAAAAGCCGCTCGATCGCGAACAGGAGGAAGCCAAGGAGTAACGCCATCCGCCAATGAAAGCCGCATGGTATAGTGAATGAAGACATCATACTCCGATTCAGACCCAACCGAATGCGGGAAATACTGCTTGGAAACGACCATAACCCGGGTGTCGGGTTTGCGGATACGCGCCAGCAGAGCGGCATTTCGGCGGGAATTGCGCTTCCAGGCCCAAGAGGAAAACAACATGTGTTCCCACCGCGCTTTCCACATGGCGTCGGGATTCAACCGAACCGACTTCAGCACCGGCCACAGCTTGTACCATTTTGACGCCAGGCAATCGACCATATCCACTTCCGCTCCGGCCTGTTGAAGCGCCGCCGCCAGATACTGTCCCAGGCCAGAAGAGGCCTTGGGCTGGGTAACGAGCGCGAGATGGAACCGGTCTGAAATGGGCATTGTCCTTTCGAATCATCCATGGCCGGAGCGATGATTCCGGCCCGAGCATCGGCTTTTGCCGGCCCCATCGCGGTCGGCCACAGCAATCCTGCTACAGCCCCGTTGCCGCATCAATCATTTTTTCGCCCAACCCCGCATCGCCGGAATACGCATAGACCCGGTAGGACGGATTGGCATACGCCAGTTCGAGCGGGATCCGATCATAGGGCAAACTGGGCCGGGTGGCCCGCAGAAATTCCGGCGAAAAGGTCACGACGTAGTCCACCCCCAGCGACCGCCACATCTCCCAGTCGGGCTTGGGCCAGGGATAATCCTGGAATCTGTTTTCGATCAATCCGATCAATTGAACCCCATCTGTCGTGATGTCCGCATACCGATGCGGCAACCGGAAAGCAACCGGTGCCAGCACATGCATGGCGGGAATGCCCAGCAACGTGGAACCCGCGGGCAGTTTCCGCAACGCGTCCACCAGTTCATCGCGATCCCGAGTTTCCGTGCGGGATGCGCGGGCATTGATCGCCCAGGCGTGCCCCACGACGCCCACTGCGCTCAGCGCATAGAGCAGCAACACGACCGCCCTTGCCGCAGACGGCGGCGCAATGGCCAGCCCGACGCCGACCAAGATGGCCGCCGGCAAAATGCCATACTCGGCATATCGCTCCGCTTCTCCCAGAAAGCGATAGTGCCTCATCGAGGTCAGCACAAACGGAAAAACCCAGATGAACGCCCAAGCCAACAGACAAAGGGACGGAAACGCTCCCAGGTCCATGCCTGTGCAACGAGGGTCTGTCCACGTGCAGATGAATAACAACACCAGAAACAGCCCCCCGCGCGACAAAGCCAGCAGATAGGTGTTCGTCGTATACGCGCGGCCCAAGGATCGAACAACTTCCCGGCTAAACAGGCCGTGTTCGCAAATGGCCGAACCGATTTGCTGGATTTCCCGCCAGCGGTTTCTCCCCGAAATCATTTCGGTGGCATATTGCTGTTTCCGCCGATACCAGCGCAAATGGACGATCTGTCCGCGCAAGACATGAAAATACCGTCCCCGGGACAAAAGCATCGCCGTCACAAAAGAAGCGGGCAGCATCCATGCAACCGCATGGAAGCCCGGAACCAGCGCCAGCAGGGGCACGAAAAACGCCAGCACTTGCGCGGCGAACTTGCTCGACAACAGCAGCGCCCCGCCGGCCAACGCGGATACGACCCAGCCCGCGACGCCGCCTCCCTGCGCAGCCCAGATCGCCGCCAGCATCAGCATCGAGAAAAACAACTCCCCCAGCGGTCGCGGCGTCATTTCGTAGGCGCGGGGCCCCAGGCCATGGGCCAGCAGCGCCGGATTGATTCCGAACAAAATGGCGCTCCAGAATCCCGCCTGGGGCGCGGCGCCTGGATGGCCCAGCGAAGTCGCCAGCCAAGCCCCGCCCAGATAGGCCAAGGCCGCATGGCATCCGTCGATGACGGCGCTGGGCAGCGCCGGGACCCGGCGCAACCAGGTTTCGGGCAGAAAGGCGATCCATTGGTGATAAAGCCAAGGATAGGTCACCTGCTCGTCGAATACGCAGGGGGTCAGTTTGCGAGGAATTCGAAAACCGTTGTTCCGGATTTCCCGCCGCATCAGCAGGTGATAACCGGCGTCGGACGTGAACGTGGGCCAGAACCAGGCTGGAAGCAAGCGAACGAGCATGACGAGCCCGACCGGCAGGAAAATGGATGCCCAATCGGCGCTCATGCTAGCGCACCCATTCCGGCAACGGAATGGCGAGGCCTCCGGAGCCGACCACCTGTTCCATCTGTTCCATTACGCATTCCCGAAACCGTTCAAACCGCGGATTCGCCCTCAGACCGAATACAAATCGTTCCAACCCAAAATCCGTCCCCCCGCATGCATCTCAGATAGGCTCCTGATGATCTGATTCCCAAAGGAACGGGAGGCAACAACGGTAAGATCTGGTGGCCGCCGTTCATAATCTGCCCGGTTCTCAATGGGCGTCGGCCAACCCGGATAGTACTGGCCATGCAGGAGATCGTTGTCGTCGAAGAGCCGGATCCTCTTCATGTCCGCGCTCGGTAAACCCAGAAGAGCCAATGCGTTCACCATGCGGCCGGCGGCATAGATGCCCACTTCTTGGCCGCGCGCCAACGCTTCGGCCATGACGCCCTTGAACCGTTGAAGCATGTCGACCGAAAGTCGGCGATATGCGGCCAGGGTCCCGGTTCCGTCGGAGGGGGGCGGAACGATCCCTGCGCCATCCAAACGGGCAACGCAGTAGAGGCTGCCGCCAAATCCAGCGGGAACCACGTCCGCCGACAACCCCGCCCCTTCGACCACCCTGCGAAGCGACCCCGCGGTAAAATAACTCCAATGTTCATGGATCAAACAAGACAGGTCGCCAGACAAAAGATACGGTTCGCAATCGGGCACGGCCAAGACGGCAACTCCGCGCGGAGCCAGTTGGTTGCGGACGTCCCGAAGAAACGCCCACGGGTCCGGCAGATGCTCCAAGACCGCATAAGCGATGACAATGTCGAATAGATCTTGGACTTTTTCGGACGGGAAAAAGTCTTGGATGACCCGCACGCCGAACCGCTCGAAGGCCGCCGCCCCCTGAGGACCGGGCTCGATCCCAACGACCGCGCCGCCTCGTTCTCGCAACAAAGACAGGAGATACCCCGAACCGCATCCGATTTCGAGAATTCGGCGGCCCTGAATATCTGGAACCGCGGTCTGGATATGGCGAACGAAATCCATTGCATATTGACGGCCCAATCCCTGCTCTTCCATGGCCCCCGACAACACCGAGCCTTGCCGATATGCTTCGTCGAGCGCGGCCGCCACCCGCGAGTTGAACGCCTGGCGCACCAAACCGGTTGCGCCATCTTCCTCTAAAGCGAAGGACAGCCGGTCGGGCAGTCCATACGACGCGTTGGACGGGACGGAAAGATGCCGAAAGCAAAAGGGCAATTCCCCTACGGTCCACCGGGAACGGCCCGTCGGAACTTCCGCATTATTCCGCATGCGCGATTTCCCCGCCGGAGATGACGATCTCGCTCAATCCTCGCACGATCCTCCCGCATCGATAGGGGAAACGGACGACGGGTTCTTCGCCCAACACGTGCTTTCGGATCAAACAATCCGGTTCGTTGTATCCCATCATCGCCCGCAAAGACGTGGTTCCGGAGAAGCGGGGATTGATTTCGAACACGTAAACCCGGCCGTTCACAAAGCGGCACTGGACGTTGATCGCTCCGGTCGCCTCCAGCGCTTGCGAGATGGCTTCGCACGGTCCCGTCACTTCGGGAAAACGGCCGACATCGCCTTGAGAAACCCCGCTGCTGATGGCCAAAAACGCCCCCAATTCGGCCTTCCCGGTGCGATTCCGGACTTTGATCCGGTTGCTTAAGCCGGACATGATCATCCGACGGACGGCGATCGAATTGATCAAACGGCCATCCATATCGCTCATCACGCCAACCGTATATTCGGATTCCACGGTCCCCATGTATTCTTGTGCGATGTAGGGGCCGATGTTGCCGAGCAAAGACCGTCCCAAAAAAAGCAACTCCTGTTCGTCTTGAGCCAGAAGCACGTTGGCGGAACCGCCGCCCCCGAGCGTGGGCTTCAAGACGGCGGGGCAAAAATCCACTTTCCCTAGATCCGCCTCGGTCTCCACGTAAACGGTCTTGGGCACGTCAAAACCCCTTGCGCCCAGCCAATTGATCAACTTCAGCTTGTCCATGCACAAATCGATCACGGGCCGGGGATTGATCGGCAGGAAGATCCCCGCGGCGGCGATCCTGTCCCGGGCCGCGCTCATGGCTTTAAGCTCGGGTTCGCTGCCGTGAAACAGCGCGCGCACGCCGTGGCGCCGGCAAACGCTCAATATCGCGTCGATATAGGTCGGCGCATTGGCCGGAGGAAGAATATAGGGAACATCCACATGGGCGAGGCCCATGCTGTATTCGTTCATGTCGCCGCCCACGATAAAGTAGGGCGTTTCCGCCATGCGCAGGGCTTTGAGTATTTGCTCTCCATGCCCTCCGCCGCCGACGCCGGTGACCATTACGGGAATTTTATCCACGCCCAGATTTTCCTTTCCGTTCTGCATTTCCGCGTTGCCGGGCAAAACAAGCCAGCACCGACGGGTGTACGTCGGCATATTTTGCGCGAATGGCCGCAAGATCCAATGGAACCCGAACGAGTTCGGCGCAGTCGGTTTCGCTGTCATATACGGCAAAACTGGCCTGGCCGCCGATGTCGCGCGGCAATCCGCACGAGCCCACGTTCACCAGGCACGGGCCGCGCCGCTTTTTGATGAAAGCGTGATGGGTATGGCCCATGATGATATAAGCATAAGCCAACTCTCGCCACCTGGACCAATCCCCGTCGGGATAGACATAGCCCCGGAGCGGATCCCAAGGAGAGCCGTGAACGAGCAACATCCGGCGCCCCCCCGGCAAATCAAGCTCCCGCCAGGGCAAGCATCGGCCCAGTATCCTTCGGGTGGCTGCGGACAGCGACTTCCGGCCGGGCAGCCGGTACACTTCTCCCCGCTCCGCAACCACGGGGAGAATGCCAAGCAGCATCGCCTCATGATTGCCAAGCAATAATTCGGCTTGGCAACGGCGCAAGGCCTCGAGACATTGTTCGCCGTCCGGCATGTATCCAAATACGTCGCCAAGGCAATAGATGCGGTCGCAACCGGACGTCGCGATGCGCTGCAGGACCGCCTGCAAAGCCAGCCAGTTGCCGTGGACGTCGGATAGAAAGGCCATTTTCATCGTTCGGAACCCGCAAGTTGGGCGGCCCATTCCCGGATGCCCTGCTCGAGCTTGATGGTTGGCTTCCAGCCCAGCACTTCCTCGGCGCGCCGGATGCTGAACCGCGCCCGATAGTCTTCCTGGCTATCCGGGCGACCCGATGCGCAAACCTTGGCACGCGGATTCCCCACCGTCCGCGCAACCAGATGGGCCAAATCCTTCATGGAAATGGGCGCCCCTCCCGCGATGTTGAATATGCCGTTCACGGAGACGCGCTGAACCGCCTGCACGATCGCGGAACCCACGTCCTTGACATGGGTGAAATCCTGCTCGCGCAAGCCGCTTCCATGATAGGAAAGCGGGACCCCTTCGATGGCGTTCTCGATGAAAATGCGCATCACCGTGCGTCCCTTTTGTGCCGGCCCGTACGGAGCGCAGATCCGTAAGACCGCGAAGGACGACAAATTGCCGCAGATGCGTTCTTCGGCCTGAATTTTTCCCGCGGCATAGGGAGATCGTTCCGCATCCAGGCGATGGCTTTCATCAACCCACTCACCTGAAATCTCCCCATAGACGGAAGAACTCGAGCAATAGATCAGACGCAGCCCGCGGTCCCGGCAAAACTCGATGATCTGCTCATCTATGCTGGCATTGGCTTGCCGAGCCTGCTCGGCGGCCGGGCCCGTGAACGAATTCGGGATCACGGCGGCACAATGAACGACCGCGTCGAACCGGGGCAGCGAATCGAGTTGAGTCCGCGCCTGTTCGGCGGTCAAGTCCAAGTCAATCCACGAAGCATCTGCAGCCAGCCCGGCCGGCTTTTGGCGGTCCAGTCCAAACACTTCGTATCCATATTCGGCCAGAAGACGGGCAACCGCACCTCCGATGAATCCATTGGCTCCTGTCACTAATATCCTGTCCATATCGGCAGCCTTTTCGAATCCGGCGGCTTATGCAAGGTAGGTCTTCAGCCACCACTCGAAATTGAGGAGCGACCAGATGAGGAGGCGCCGGTTCTGGCGGCCGTCCAGATGGTCCTGGACCAAGCCGGTCACGGCGGCCCGATCCATGTACTCGAAGATGCGCGCCTGGGAACCCAGCAGGGTGCGGCGGACGTAATCGATGCTCTCGCCCTTGAACCAGCTGGCATCGGGCGCGGAAAAGCCTTGTTTCTGCGCCGAGGCCACTTCCGGGGGGATATGGCGGGACATGACGTCGCGCAGCAACATCTTGCCGTCGTTCGCCTTCTGAAAATAGCGCGACGTCTTCAGGCCGGGCTCGTTCTCGTTGATGCGGACCACCTCGCCCAGCTTGGCCAGCTTGAGGCGCACGGGCACGCGCATGGCGAAATCCACCAGATCGTTGTCCAAGAACGGCACGCGCGTTTCGAGCCCGTGGGCCATGCTGAGCTTGTCTTCGACCACCAGCAAGCCGTGCAGGAACGTCTTGGCCTCGAAATACAGCGAGTGGTTGATGTAGTCCTCCGGCCGCGCCAATTCCGCCTGGGGCCGCCGAAACACGTCGTGGAAAATATCGCGCGTCCAGACGCGGTCGACGTCCGGCCAAATCGGCTTGAAGACTTGCTGGATGGCCTGGTTGGGAATCAGGCGCTGCCAATAGGCGTAGTATTTGTCGACGTAATGCTCGAAGTCGTCGTTGACGACGGCGCGATAGTAGCGCCAGGGATAGCCGCCGAACAGCTCGTCGCCGCCGGTTCCGCAGAGCGCCACCTTCACGAATTTCCCGGCGAGGCGCGCCACGTAGTAGTTCGGATAGCTCTGCCCCACGCGCGGCTCTTCGAGATGGTAGGCCAAAGCGGGCATGGCGCGTTCCATGTCGCCGGCCTTGAGCACCATCTCGTAGTGCTCGGTGCCGAAGCGATAGGACATCAGTTCCGCGGCGTTGCGCTCGTCGAAGCCCAGTTCGATGCCGGACGCGGAATGGAGATCGAACCCGCAGGTGAACGAATGGAGATTCGGGATTTCGCGCGCCGCCAGCGCGGTCACCGTGCCGGAATCCATGCCGCCGCTCAGGTAGGCGCCGACCGGGACGTCGCTGACCAGCTGCCGGGTCACCGCCTGCTGCAACAGCCGGTCCAATTCCTCCCGGTAGATCTGGTCATCGGCGGCTTGCTCCGGTTCCCGGAAGTCGTAGTCCCAGTAGGAAACGGGCGCGCCGACCGTCTGGGCCGAAACGACCATCCACGAACCGGCGGGCAGCAACCGCACGCCCTTGAACAGCGTGCGGTCCGTGAAAAAGTTCTGGAACGTGAAATATTCCAGCAGGGCCTCCCGATCCACGTCGGTTCGGAACGCCGGGTGGACCGCCAGCGCCTTGATTTCGGAGGCGAAGAGGAACGTTTCCCCGCATTCGGCGACGTACAGCGGCTTGATGCCGTAGCGATCCCGGGCCAAGAACAGTTCGCGCGCTTGCCGATCCCAGACGGCAAAAGCGAACATGCCGTTCAGCCGCTCCAGGCATTGTTTTCCCCAGCGGACATAGGCCTGCAGGAGCACCTCGGTGTCGCAGCGGGAATGGAACGCGCAGCCGAGGGCCTCCAACTCCTTGCGCAATTCGCGGAAGTTGTAGATCTCCCCGTTGTAGGTGACGACGTAGCGTCCGTCCGCCGTCTCCATCGGCTGGCGGCCAGCATCCGACAGATCGAGAATCGACAGCCGCCGATGGCCCAAGCCCAGCGCGCCGTCCAGATAGGTCCCCTCGCCGTCCGGCCCGCGGTGGGCCAGCTTGTCCGTCATGGCCGTCAGCACCGCAGATGCAGCGGGCGCCCCCGACCGATTGAACATGCCTACGATGCCGCACATGGGATCAGTCTATTGGGCCGGCCGATCTCCATGCCGGCTCTCCTGCGACAGCACGGCCCGCAACTGGCGGACCACTTCATCCTGCTCGGCTTGCGTCAAATCGTGGTAGAGCGGCAAAGCCAAGGCGTGGTCGTACACCCAGCGGCTGTTTTCCAGGCCGCCGGCATGGCGGCAGAGCGGGCCCGGCCGGAAGGCGGGATGCATCTGCAGCGCATAGCTGCCGACCTGCACTTCGATTCCGCCGGCGCGCATCTCGCGCATGACGCGATCCCGGTCGGGGACGAAAACGCAGAAAGCCTGATAGGAAGGTTCGCCGCCAGCCACCACCCGGGGGATTCCGATCCGGTCGTCGCCGGCCAGCAATTCGACGTAGTACGCGGCCTGCGCCCGACGCCGGACCAGCAACTCGCCGATCACCCGCATCTGGGCGCAGCCGACCGCCGCCAGGATGTTGCTGAGCTTGTAGTTCGTGCCCACCATCCCGAACACCGTGTCTTCGCGCGTCGTCTGGGTCTGCATGCCGAAATGCTTGTAGGATTCCATCCATTCCGCCCAGTCCGGACGGTTCGTGGTCACCAGCCCGCCTTCCCCGGTCGCGATGAATTTGCGCGGGTAGAAACTGAACGCCGAAACGTCCGCCCAATTGCCGGTTTTCCGGCCCCGGAATCCGGTTCCGATGGCACAGGCCGCGTCTTCGATCACGAACAAGCCGTGTTTGTTCTTGAGCGCATCCAGGCGGTCGTAGGCCAGCGGCAGGCCGAACAGGGAAACCGGCATGATCGCCTTGGTCCGGGGCGTGATGGCGGCCTCCAGCGCATCCAGATCCAGCAGCATCGTGTCCCGTTCCACGTCCGCCAGCACCGCGGTCGCGCCCACGATGTTCACCGCGCCCGCCGTCACCGGATAGGTGTAGTCGGGAACGATCACCTCGTCGCCGGGGCCGATGCCCAAGGCCCGCAGCGCCAGTTCCAGTCCGACCGAACAATTGCACACGGCCAAGGCATGTCCGCAGCCGATATGCTCCCGGCAGAGCCCCTCGAATTCACGGGTCACGGGCCCTTCGGTCCAATACCCGCTGTCCAGCACCGCGAGCACGCCGCGCTTGAGGTCTTCGTTGAGATACGGTCTCGACAAGGGAATGCGCATCACGATTCGATCCCCGCGCTTTTCTGCCGGATGGCCACTTCTTCCTGATGGCGCTTGCGCCATTCGATCAGCGAGCGCATGCCCTCTTCCAGATCGATCGTCCAGCGGAAACCCAGCTTTTCGGCGGCCGCCTTGGGGCACCCCACCCGGTTGGTCACGAAGTATTCCCCCGCCGGCCGGAAATCGATGCCCAGATCCTCCCGTCCCGTCAGTTTCAGCAGGAGTTCGACCAATTCCTTGACCGTCGTCTTGACCCCCCGCCCGACGTTGAAGAACCCGATCGGGCACTCCGAGGTCATGGCGCAGACGTTGGCGCGGGCGATGTCCGTCACGTGGATGAAATCATAGGCTTGCGAGCCGTCCCCGAAAACGACGGGGGGCTGGTTGCGGTCGATGGCGTCCAAGGCTTTCATCATGACCGCGATGTAGGCGCCGCGATAGTCCTGCCGCGGGCCATAGACGTTCATGTAGCGCAGGCCCACGCCCGCGAGCCCGTAGCGCTTGTGGTAGGCTTTCAGCATCGCTTCGCCGGCAATTTTCGTCGCGCCGTAGAAGGTCCAGCAATTGAAGGGATGGCTTTCCGTCATGGGTTCCTCGACGGCGTCGCCGTAGACGCTGGCGCTGGAAGAATAGACCAGGCGCTCGATCCGGTTCCGGCGGCAGGCTTCCAGCACGTTGAAGGTGCCCCGGACGTTCACGTCGAACGCCGATTGCGGATACTCGTGGCAATGCAACAACCACAGCGCCGCCAGATGGAAAACCGCGTCGACCTGCTTCACGGCGACGTCCAGGATGTCGGCGTGGAGGATGTCGCCTCCGAGCGGGAAAATCTCCACGCGCTCGTCGCGCAGGGCAACCTGCAGGTTTTCGCGCAGGCCCCGGCAGAAATTGTCGTAAACCACCACTTTGGCCACGCCCGTCTTCAGCAACTCCTCGACGACGTGGGAGCCGATCAGCCCCGCGCCGCCTATGACCAATACCCGCTTGCCTTTCAAATCCATGGAAATCTCCTATAATCGCTGGAAAATCATAGCGCATGGGGGGGGACGATACAATGATTTATCCGGCGCGCGCAGTCGCGCTCTCCGGGCGCAACGGGTTCCGGAGACGGGTCAGGGGGAAATGCCCAGGCGGGCGGCCCACGTGCGCAGCGATTTTTTGGCCCCTTCCGGAATCCAACGGCGCCACGTGGGTTTCAGCCGGGGATCCAGCGCGTATTCAGCCAACGCTTTCGGGGCCGGCCGACCATCCGGCTCTCCCACGACGGACCGAAACAGGTGAGCATAGGCTTCCCCCATCCGCTCCAGGGAAAAGCGTGCGACAACCCGGTCCCGCGCGGCAGCCCGGACCCGGGTCCAGTCCGCTTCCGACTGCGCCAGCCGCCCCCACTCGTCGCCCATCCCCCGCCAATCGCCCGGCGCAAACAGAAAACCGGATTGGCCCTGAACCACCATCTCGTCCGATATTCCCGGCAACCGGGAGACGAGCGGAACGCAGCCGCAGGCCATGGCTTCCAAGGTGGAATTGGAGCACCCCTCGAAACGGGACGGCAAGAGAAAGACCCCGTGCCGCCGCAAGAGAGGCGGAATCTCCGCGGGATCCACCCGTCCCAGCAGATCGACCCGGCCTTCCAAACCGGCGGCCACGAATCGCGCGCGCAGCCGTTCGGAATCCGGCCCGCTGCCCGCCACGGTCAGGCGCACGTCGGGGCAGCGTTTCAGGGCCCGGGCCAGAATGCGGGGAAGCAGAAACACGTTTTTCTGGATGTCCTCGATGCGCCCCACGTACACGGCGCGCCGCGCCGAGGCGTCGGGCCCGGCTTCCAGATGCGCCGCATCCACCCCGTTGGCGACGATCTCCACCTTGGCTTCCGGAACCCCGTATCGGGAAACCAAATCGCGCTTCAACCGCGGGCCGACCGCGACGATGCGATTGAAATGGTCGGCCATGACGGCGGTGGGCCAATAGACGCCGCGGGCATTGTGCGGCATGCGGGCCAGGCAACGGATTTCGCGCGGCAGATACGGGGGGAGGCTGGATACGAAAGGATAGCAACCGGGCAGGACCACCACCGCCGCATACCGCTGCTCCCGCAAGTGGCCGGCCAACCGCCGGGCCATTCCCGCGGGGTCGCTCTCCGGATAATCGATGAAGTCCACCCCCTCGTCGTTGGCGAACCGGGAAGCCGCGAATACCTGCCGATCCAGCGGCGGAACGCAGCGATAATCGATTCCCCGGGGAAGGAGCTGTTCCCGCACCTGGCGAAAGCTCGTGTACGTCCCGCCGATTTGCGGCTCGCAGACGTAGGCGATTTTCAACATGCCGAGAACGCCCCTTCTTCGGCTCAGCGCTTGCCGGAAAAGAGCCGCTCCAGGAGCCAGCGCTTGGCGATCGTTTTCGTCAGCTGCGTGACCGTCGGGCCGGGTTGGACCTGGGCATCGGGTTTCTTGCGCGCCCACACCCAATTGTCGCGGATCACCACGGATTCCATGTCGGGGTGCTGGGAAACGATCAGCGTGACCAGCCGTTCCACCTGCGATTCTTTCCGATAATCGTCCGGCTTGTCCTTCATGTCGGGCGAGCGACTCCACCAGTCGGATTTCTCGATGGAAAACATGTAGTCGTCGAACAGGAACCAGCCGCCCGGTTTCAGCAGTTTCAGCGCCAGGAAGAACGCGCACACGTCGGGCTCCCACAGGTGGGCCCCGTCCAAAAAGACGAAATCCAGGAAGGGCTGGCAGCGGTTCTCTTTCGTTTGCTTCTCGATGAGTTTCTTCAACTCCCACGTGTAGGAAATCCGGGAAAAGACGGGCGTCGCCACGTCTTGCAGCCCCAATTGCTCCAGATTCTGCAGGATATTGGGCACATTGGGCATGTTGCGCACGCCTTCCATGTCGATCGACGTCAGATGCCCGGCGCCGAGCTCGTGCAAGGCGGCCGCGATGATGCACGAGGTTTTGCCGTGCAAAAACCCGAGTTCCAGGGATTCCGCGGGGCGCGCTTCGAGGACCCAGTCGTACAGCACCCGGCATTGGCTTTCTTCCGTGCAAGGCAGGTGCCCCACGACGTCATAGGCTTGCTTGAATTTCATGCTTTCTCCTGTGGGTTATCAAGGTCGCAGCCGGCGGTACAAGGCCAGCAATTTCTCCGCGCTGGCCGGCCACGTGTGTCGTTCGAGCACCAGTTGGCGGCCGGCGGCGCCCATGCGCTGGCGCAACGCGGGATTGTCGGCCAGTTTCCTGAGCCCGGCGGCAAACGCTTCGGCGTCGCCGACGGGGACCACGAGGCCGGCGCCGTCGGCAACCAGCCGGGGCACCCAGGCGCAATCGGTCGTCAGCACGGGCAGCCCGGTGGACATGGCTTCGATCGCGGCGAAACAGAACGACTCGTAATCGCTCGAAATGACCTTCACGTCGGCGGCCGCATAAACGGCGGGCAATTCCGGGAAGGGCACTTCGCCCAGAAACAGCACGTTGTCCGCGAGGCCCAGTTCCTGCGCCTGCAGTTCCGTTCGTTCCCGCAGCGGCCCGCTGCCCGCCAGAACCAACCGCGCGGTCGGATGATGTTTCGCGAAGCGCGCAAAAGCGTCCAGCAGCATCTGGTGGTTCTTGAACGCCTGGAACCGCGCCACGTACAGCGCCACGAACTCGCCGGCGGCGATGCCGTGCGTCTTCCGGAAATCCGACGGCTGGGGACGAAACAGGTCCGCATCCACCGCGTTGGGGATGTCGACCACCTGCCCCATCCCGCGGTCTTTCAGGCGCTCGATGCTGGTTCCGCTGGCCATCAGGGCGTCGGCCCATTCCATGCCGCCGCGGGGATCGTAGTAATTGGGCGCGGTCAGCCGCATCACGACGGGCGAGCGGACGCCGCGCTTTTTCAGCCAATAGACGAAATTCGGCAGCTCGCAGACCTGGACGACGTCGAATTCGTCTTGGTGCTTGGCCAGCCAACGGGCCGCGCGCCATTCGAAACACTCGAATTCCAGTTGGCGGACCCGCCACCCGCCTTTGAGCTTGTCCCACGGAAACCGCCGCAGCCAAGGCGTATGCAGCATCCGCGCCCCGGCCACCGGCAACGGCGCCGGGCGCAACAACGGCGCCCCGCATAAAAACGAAACGCGCGCGCCGGCTTTGGCCAAATGGCGGGAAATTTCCAAATCGAACGTCTCTCCCCCCCCTCGTTCAAGCGAAGCCATGCGGTTGACGAACAACACGCGCAGGGAATTGGATGGGTCATGGCCACTCACTGGCCGGACACCGTAGCAAAAGCCCGGGGCCGATTGAAATCCCTTTTCTTCTACCGCGCCTCGGGCCATTTCCCGAGCCAATCGCGACCGCTCGATGTCGGCGGACCGCGAACGGAGAAACGCTCCACCCGATTTTGATCCCGAATCGGTTTTGTGCTTTGTCCCCGACCGGGCTACGGAGTATATTCGCCCCTGCCGCACACCATGAAACCCCTGCGGCAGGGTTCTTGAGGAGAAACGATCATGACGGAAAAACCGCAGGCGCTACCCGGTCACGAAACCCAGTCGGATGAAATGAATTGCCCGAATTGCGGGCGGTTCGTCGGCGCCGTCACCAAATGTCCCTATTGCGGCTCCAAAGTCGAAAAGCGCATGAGCCTCGTGGCGATCCGCTGGGCCGCCGTCCTGCTGGCCACCGTCGGTCTCTTCCTGCTCTTCCTCATGGCGAAGCACCGCGAGATCCCCGTCGTCAAGCTCGGCGAAGTCAAGGCGACTATGAATTTCGCGCAAATCCGCGTGGACGGCGTCGCCGAGAGCGATGCGCGGACTTTCCGCTCGGGTGGCGGCATGGGCTTCAACTTCTCCGACGGCACCGGCACCATCATGGTGTTCATCAGCCAAAAGCAAGCCCAGGAGATGCAAGAGAAGAATCTCGTGCCCAAGGCCGGCGACAAAGTCAATTTCGCGGGCGGCCTCAACATCTCCGACGACAAGTCTTCGATGCGGCTGCTGAGCGTGGACGAATTCCACTTGACCCGCGCGCCCGCCGCCACCATGCGGCTGGCGGACATCACGACGGATATGAAAGGCTCCTCCGTCACGATCGAAGGCAAGGTGATGGACCTGTTCCCGCCCCCGGCGGATTCCAAACGCCCTTATGCGTTGAAACTTCAGGACGCTTCCGGCGAACAGACGATCAATTTCTGGCAGACGGAATACGACCAGATCGCCAACAAGGACGTGCTGGTCGGCGCCTATGTCCGCGCGCGCGTCTCGGTGGCCTCCTATCAGGACAAGTTGCAGCTCAAATTGGCTTCCGGCCTGGATTTGGAAATCCTCGACGGCCCGCCCGCCGCGGACGCCTACGCCACGCCCGCCCAAAAGGCCGCCGCGACCTACCGGAAGCAGGCCGCGCCGGCGCCGCGCGATTTCTCCCGCGGCCGGTCGGTTGCTTCCACCAGCCTGTCCGTTTCCGCCGTCACGCCCGCGCTGAAAGGCCAGACCGTGCGGGTGCGCGGCCGCGTGGATTCGGTCCGCCCGCCGCGGGAGGGTACCAAACAGCCCTTCGCAGTCGTCTTGCGGGACGGCGACGCCACCCTGCGCGCGACCTATTGGTCCAACGCCGATGCCGTCATCCCCGTCAAGCCCACCCCCGGCGCGCTCTTCGAGATGGAAGGCGTGGTCGAAGTCTACAAAGACCAACCGCAGCTCCAGGTCGAAAGCGGCTACAAGGTGAAACTGGTAGACGATACGCCGGCCTCGGCCCCCGCGGTGGACATGTCCAAAGCCGTCCCCGTTGCCTCCATCACGGCCGCCGAAATCGGCCAGACCCGCGTGGTGAAAGGCGTCCTCGGCGCCCCCCGCGCCCTGCGCGGCGGCGTCGCCTATGCGCTGACCGACGACACCGGCACGATCGATCTGATTCTCTGGGAGTCCATCGTTCCCGCCGAGGTGCTCAACGCCCTCGGCGAGGGCGCGAGCGTCGCCGCGACCGGAGACGTCGGCGAATACGAAGGCAAACTGCAGATCAAGGCGGCGGCCGGCTATTCCGCCATGGTGATTCCGTAACCTGGAGGGAGGCGCCCCCATGTCCGCATTTTGGCTCGTTCTGATATCGGTAACCGCCGGCACGCTGATCTCGAGCGTACTGGCCTGCCTGCCCGGCCTGCACATCTACAACGTGATGGGCGCGCTGGTGCTGGGCATCCTCGCGCTCGAGGGCACGGCCCATCCCATTCCGCCGGACGTCTATCTGCCCGCTTTCACCGGCATGATCGTCGGCTGGTCGATGCTCAACACGATTCCAGCCGTGTTGCTCGGCACGCCGGACGAATCGGCCATGTTCACGGTGCTGCCCGGCCAGAAATACCTGATGGCCGGCCGCGGCTTCGAAGGCACGATGATCACGGCCGTCGGCGGCCTCGCCGGCGCGTTCTTCCTCGTGTGCGTGATGGCGCCGCTGGCGCCGCGCTACTTGCCCGTTTCGCAGCAGGTGCTCAAAGGGCACATGCACTGGGTCCTATGGGTCATCATCACCTTCATGCTCATGTCCGAATGGCCCAAGGGCGGCAACCGCGGTCCCGCCGGCTGGGCCAAGTTCTACGACGCGTGGAAGACGCTGCTCGCCGGCCTCGCCACCTTCGTCCTCGCCGGTTTGCTCGGTTTCATCCTCCTCACCCGCTCGCCGGTGAACCACGAGGTCGCCTTCCAGAACATCATGCCCGCCTTCGTGGGGCTGTTCGCGATCCCCTGGTGCCTGCTGAACATGATTTCGGCGGCCGACGTCCCGCCGCAGCGCAGCGCCAAGAGCCTCGCCATCAACGGCGACGTCATCTTGCGTTCGGTCTGGTCCGGCGGCCTCGGCGGCGGCATCGCGGCCTACTTCCCGGTCGTCACCGGCGGCGTCGGCGGCATGCTGGCCGGCCACGCCACGGCCCAGCGCGACGAGCGCATCTTCATCATGGGCCAGGGCGTCTCGAAATTCATCTACTACGTCGGCGCCTTCATGCTGATGTTCGTGCCCGGGCTGAACCTGACCCGCGGCGGCGGCGCCTGGATGGTCAAGGCCCTCTACACGCCCATGGGCGCGGCCGACTACTACCTCGTCCTCGGCAGCATCGCCGTGGCCGCCGGCCTCTCCTACCTGATGATGGAACCCCTCACCAAGTTGACGCTCCGGTTCATCGACCGTTTCAACTACCGCCACGTCTCGACGGTCGCCCTGGGCATCATTCTCGCGATGGTCTACGCCGTCACCGGCTGGGTGGGCCTGTTCATCGCGGCCGTGGCCACCGGCATCGGCCTGCTGCCCGTCCTGTTTGGCTCGCGGCGCCTGAACTGCCTCGGCATCCTCTTGCTGCCCATCGCCTGCAACATGTCCGGTTTCGGCGAAACCATCACCGGCTGGCTCGGTCTCACCTGATCCCGAAAGGAACGCGAAAATGAAAGGTTTTTCCCATTTCATGTCCGGCGTGGCGGTCGCCTCCTTCGGCCCCTGGGCCATCGAGGCCGCGCAAAACGGCAATCCCCTGTTCTTCGTCCTCGGCGGCGCCTGCGGCATCCTGCCCGATACCCTCGACTTCAAGTTCTACCGCTTCTTCTACGAGCACGACGTCTACATCACGCCCGACCCGAAGAATCCCGATCCGCAGTACGTCGCCGACGAATACGCCCGCGCCGTCGCCATGGCCGTCGACGAGAAGCGCTATATCCGCGTCAAGCTCGTCTCCATCCGGCTCGGTGCCGATTTCTGGCAGCAGTACGTCGTCAAGATCGACAACGACAAGCTGGAAGTTCAGGTCCAGTTCGGCCCCGTGGTCAACACCGGCCAAGTGCCCGTGGAAGGCACGGAAAAGCGCTATCCGACGGTCGCCCGCGCCAAGCTCAAGGCCAAGGTCATCCAGACCTACGATGCCGGCATGAAAGTCGACATCTTCGACGGCCCCACCATCGGGCTCAAGCCCATGGAAAACGGCGACCTCGACCTCGAATTCCTGCCGTGGCACCGCGAATGGTCCCACTCCCTCACCGTCGGCGCCATGCTCGGCGTGCTCGTCGGCGCGGGCGTCTGGCTGGCGTCCGGCTGGACTCCCGCTTGGCAGAGCTTCGTCACCATCGCCGCCTGCTACGGCGTGCACGTCGTCGAAGACCAGCTGGGCCACATGGGCTCCAACATCTTCTACCCGATCACCAAGCTGCGCACCCCCGGCCTGCACTGGATGCATTCCGGCGACGGCCTGCCCAACTTCCTGACCGTGTGGATCTGCTGCCTGCTGATCTTCTGGAATCTCTACCGCGGCCAGCCCGCCATGACCTACCACTTCGGCTTCATCCATCTGATGATGGTCGGGCTCGTGGTCCCTGGCCTGGTTTTCGGAGCGCTCCGCTGGCTTCTCAATCGCGGCCAAAAGATCCAAATGGCCAAGGGCGACGACGCCGACGACGAGTGGAACGACTCCAAAGCCGCCGGATAATCTGCGGCGCTCAGGCGTTCCGCCTGCGCTCCTCCGGCCCGCAGGAGAGCCCCGGACAACCGTCTACCCGCCAGCCCTGCGGGAAATCGCGGCATTGTTTCGGGCGCGCGGCATAGATGCGGCAACGACCGTCTTCTTGGAGGAATTCGCACGATCCGTCGGACCGTTCCTTCAGCGTCAGTTGCGCGCGGTTGCGCGCCAGCGTCGCATGCTTTTCGATGAACGCCTCCTCGGCCAAGCCCAGCGCCGCCGCCGCCACCGCGACGTCCGCGGCCTCCAGCAACACGGATCCGGGCCAGCGGCAACAGGCTCCGCAACGTTGGCAGCCGAAAGTAGACATGGTTTCCGGAAAGAGAGGGAACGGGAACCGGCCGGCTTATTGCATGTACATGCGCTCGCCGCCGGGGCCGATCATGATGGGATTCCGCTCGTCCTGCAGCTCGCAGGCGACGTTGATGTTCCGGATCCACGCCATGTTGCGAGCGCGCTGGAAGACCCGGTAGCTGTCGGGACGAACGAGGAAGCAGATAAACTGGGTGTCCGGATCGATGTTCGCCAGCCGGGATCCAAACCACATGTCCGCGGTTTCCTTCAGTTGGCTTTCGAGGGTGTAGCCCTCGGCGTCGGGAATCGGCAACAGGACGTATTTGCCCATCAGCGCGTAGGTGTAATCCAGCTTTTGCCCGTTCAGTTCCAGCATGGTCTGGGACGCTTGCTTCAGGAACTCGGACTCGTCGCCGTTGACCTTGTCCTTCAGTTCTTCGGTTTTGGCGTCGCAGACCTTTTTAAGCTCGTCGATCGAGATGTGGAAAAGCTGGTTGTGCCGGCATTCGAAAAACACGGGGCTCTTGTCGTCGCCCTGCATCTCCTTGGGCGTCGCCACCAGCACGGTGATCTGCGACGCGTCGATGCCTGTCAGCAAAATGATCAAGACCAACACGCCCAAGATGCAGGTCATGAGGTCGGTGAAGGAGCTCAAATCCATTGCGGGGCCGGATGCCATGGCTCAGTTCCCTTCTCCGGAGACGGGTTCGGCGGCTTCCGCCGTTTCGGCGGCTTCCGCGGGAGGGGCGCCGGCGGGTTCCGCCGCCGGCGGCGTTTCGGGCGCGCCGAGCACCTTGATTTCCCGGCCGAGGTCCCAAGGTTCGAACCCCACGTCGATGCCGCGATCCCGGATCACCTGGCGCAGCTTGCGCTGGAAGGTAGCGCTGCCGGGCCGCAGCAGCAGGACGATGTAGCGCACGGACTTCACTCGCTCCACGTCGTCCAGGAACTGCTCGAAGTCGTTTCCTTCGAACACCAGATCCCGCGCTTCGATCACCTTCTTCTCCGGATGGATGATCAGGCGGGTCGGTTCCACGTCCACGTAGATGGGATCCTGCTTCATGTTCTGGAATTTGGGCGGAATGAACGCGTCTTCTTCCTCGTCCTCGCCGTAGACGGAACCCGTCACCAGCGCGCCGATCTTGATGTTTTCCGGATTGCTGATGATGGTCAGCACGTTGCTGACCAGCATCATCATCAACACGCCGATCAGCATCAGCACGATGTTCTGGAACCCGGACGAATCGAATTCGGCCATTTTCACGGCGTCGATCCTTCCGCTGCCGCCGGCGCTTCGGCGGCCGGCGCTTCAGGCGTCGGCTCCCCGTCCGCGGGCGCGCCGGCCGGGGCGAAGCCTTCGATGTCCTTGGACGCATCCAAGCTCATCTCCACGCGCTTCTTCTCGACGATTTCCTTCAGGCCGGTCTGGCCGGCGGACAGCTTCGAGGCCGTCGCGTCATCGCCGAAAGCGATCGTCATGCTCGCCGGGAACTGGCCCAGCTTGAGCCAGCCGACGGAGCGGTTGGCGCCGCCCCCGGCGCCGCCAAAACCGGAAATCAGCAGGTTGCTGAATTGCTCCTTCGTGATCTTCTCGCCATCCATGCCTTCGATGGTGGCATCTTCCATGAAAGACGCGTCGTAGGTGACGCTGCCGCTTTCCGTCCCCGTCGACTTGACCACCAGCTTGGCCTTCTGTTCGCGCGGTCCCTGGAACAAAGTGAGATAATAGTCGCCGTAGATGCCCGCCCCGAGGAAGGACAGGTTCACGTAGACGCCCCCGTCGGACTGCTCGATCCCGCAGACCACCACCGGGACGTGCAGGCCGCCGGGCGCGGAAGCGACTTTCGAGATGTTGGTGCCGGACACGCGATACACGCCTACGTCGCCTTCGAAAATCGGCTTGGTCTGCTCGATCTTGCCGCTCTTGCGCTTGGCGGAGAAGAAACTCAGGCTGGGGCTCACCGCCGTCTCGGTCATCACCACCTTGCTGGGGAACAACAGGAAGAATTCCACTTCTTCGATGGGATCGGCCTCCGCGCCTTCCACTTCCACGGCGGCCCGCACCCGGCCGGCCACGATGGGCATTTTGCCGGCGATGTCGCTCAAGTTGAATTCCACCGAATGCGTCGCATCGTCCGGCAGGATTTCCTTGGCGGCATCCTGCAAGCGATCGAAGAAATTGTTCAGGAAGGCCGGCGCTTCCGACGGCATGCCCATCATGCCTTCGGCGGACCGGACGATCTGCCGCATGACCATCTCGTTGAATTTCATCGTCGGATTGGGCGTGCATTCCAGCAGGCGGCCCGCCACGGGATCCGTCACGAGATAGCGGGAATTGACCCGGTCCATGGCGATGTCGCCGATGGATTTCAGCTCTTCCGTCAGCGTCTTCTGCTGGCCGGTAAAAGGTTCCATCCGCGTCAGGCTCGCCTTCCCGGGGGCGTTCTGCAACCCGAGGATGAAGGTGCCGTCCGGATACAGGGCCAAACTCGACAGCTCCGCGCGGCCCGCGGCTTCCGGCGCGCCCCCCAGCATCATGTGGCGGTCCACCTCCCACCACGCCAACGACCCTTTGTTGCGATCGCCCAGCAGCATCACGTCTTGCCGTTCCGAAATCGCGAACGTCCCGAAGTTGGCGAAGGGGCCGAAGTCGATCACCCACCAGTTCCCGTCCGGTTCCCGCATCAGGGCCGAACCGAATTTCATGAAGGCCGAGCCCACTTCGTCGGCGCCGACGATGTAGAGGCGCCCGCCGGGATCGACGAACAGGTCCCGCCACTGGAACTCCTGGTCCAGCCACGGCACCGGCACGCACTTGGCCACGGCGAACTGCCCTTGTTCGTTCGGCAGGAATTCCAGGATGCGGCCGTTGGGTTTTTGTTCCGAAACGAAGAGGTGGCCGTTCGTGGAGATCGAAATCGGTCCGGGCTCGTGGAGCACGGCCTCCATCCAGGTTTCCATCGGCATCTGCTGGGAAATGGCCCAGCGGGGCAGAACGTCCGAAACCGTCCAATCCGGGGCCAGCGCCGATTCCGGCTTCCCGTTTTTCAGCACCAGGATCCGGCCGCTGCCCTGCTCCGACACGTAGATGTCGCCCGTGGCGGGATGAATGGCCGTGCCGAAAGGCTCCTGCAATCCGTCGGCCAGCGAACAGACCGACAAGGTCTGCCCCCGCGCCCCGGCGGCCCAGCAGAGCGTCGCCGCGCAAAGCACCGGAAACAGCCGAAATCGGAAACCGTTCCGCATGGCCGAGGTCCCCGCTCGCCTCCGCTAGGAAACGACTTCCTCGTGCAGGGTAATCACCCGCGGCTTGCTCAAGCGGCGGCAGAATTCGTCGGTGGTCGCGAGATGTTCGCGCAGCTGCGCGAACGATTTCTGGAATTCCTCGGAGCCGGCGATGCCCGCCATGGCGCGTTCCAAGGCCTGTTCCACCTTCAGCAGTTCCTGGATCTTCGCGCCCAGGTCCATGATGGTGGCGATCTGGCTTTCCACGACGCCGGCGGCGTTGGCCGCCTTCTGCAGGCTTTCGCCCAGCGTCGCCTGGATGCTGTCGGCGCTGCGCGCGTAGCGGTCGGCCATGTCCGCCGCCCGCGCGTGCGCATGCTCCATCGCCGCGGCGAGGGCCTTGACTTCGTCGTCCGTGGCCAGTTTGCGCACGTCCACGTACCGCTTGGTCAACTCTTCGAACTGCGTCTTCAGTTCGTCGCCGGCTTTTTCGATCGACACCGTGAACACTTCCTCGTAGCGGTCCGGATCGGGAATGTAGCGCCGGAATGCGGCCTCGATCGAATCTTCCAAGTTTTCGATCATGATCGTCTGCTGCTCGGCCGACGGCAGGCGGCGGACGAAGTGTTCATCGAGGTAGATGTCGACTTCGGCCATGAACGCCCCTTCGCGGCGCATGACCGACGTCAGCGGGAACTGCACCATGGTCACCAGCATCAGCGCCAGGAACGTCGTGTCGAACGCGACGCCCAGGCTGATCGTCACCTGCGCGATGGCGCCTTTGATGGCCGACAGTTCCGCCGAGCCCGACAGGAAGTCGGCGAACCCGCCTACGGCCGCGCCCAGACCTTGCACCGTTCCGATGAACCCCAGAATCGGAATCACCCACAACATCAGGCGCGCGATCGTGAAGGTCATGTCCGACATGGCGCCGTCGCGCGTGGCTTCTTGGGTAATCCAGCCGCCCACGCGGCCGAGATCCTTCGTGACGACCCACAGCCCCAGGGCCCGATCCAGACGGCTCAGCAGGATGCTCTTCTTGTTGCCGCCGGTTTCCTGGATGCGCCGGCGGAGGCCTTGAAGGTCCTCTTCGCTTTCCATGTTGACGCCGGAAAGCTGCGCCGTGTCGTCCTCGATGTGCTGGATTTGGCGCTTGAGGATCTTGTTCTTCTGGAAAATGAAGAACACGATGACGAAAAAGCTGAGCAGCTCGAGCCATTGAATGGGCCCGCGTTGGTTGACCAGGCCGTTGACGTACTTCAGGATCGCGATATCTTGGGTTTTGTTCAGGAAATGGAGGGCCGAACACACGATGATGGTGCAAATCGCCGACCCGATGACCTGAACCCAGACGTTCGCATCGGTGGTCGGGCGCGAACTCGTCCAGCCTTCCCCTTCGTCGATGATATCCACCACAGGGGCGGCGCCGGGCGCGGGGTCGGGTTGCTTGTTCTGTTCTTCCACTTTTTCCTTGGCCATATCCTGCACCTGTCCTTGATGTTGAATCCAAAGCCGCATCTACGAACTGCAACTTGGTTTACTCTCTCAAAACCGCCGGAAGCCGTCGATAGAAAATTGACCGGATGCAAACAATCTTCCGGTCCCGAAATCCGGGGGATATTTCACCCTTGTTGCCGCCCGCTTTTCTCGCTGAAATCCGCGCCCGGCCGGATTATTTCGGTCCATTCGGCCAATCCATAGGCCAGATGCATCCACGGGATCATGGCCCCGAGCCACCAATCGCCCCCCCGCCGCGTCCGCGCGACCGTTTCCGCCGCCACCCCGAGCGCTCCCAGCGCATACACCCCCAGATCGACCGCCAACAATCCGAGCGCCCACGGGAAAAACGGCGCCAGCAGGGCCAAAACCGCCGTCCCCCCGACCCACAAGCCCGGCACCAGCGGCAGCGGGTTGAACGACACCCCCCCCCGCAGCAACCGGATGCGGGTCGCCCCGTAGGTCCACATCTGCCGCCAAAACCGCGCCAGCGATTGGCGCGGATAGTGCTTCACCCAGGCCGCCGGGGCAAACATCAGCTTCCAGCCCGCCTGCTCCGTCCGGTACGCCGCGATCATTTCCTCGCCCGGATAGAAATCCGCCGGAAATCCGCCCATTTGCGCGAACGCCTCCCGCCGATAGGCCGCGTTGCAACCGATGACCCGGTCCCAGTCGATGGCATAGGCCGCGTCCCGGTTCCGCTGGTAGCGCTCCGCCACGTAGCCCGCCGCGCGCGACGACAGCGCCAAACCGGCCAGCCGGCCGATCCGGTTGATGTCGTCGGGCACCAGGCTCGGTCCGCTCGCCAACCCGACTTTCGCATCCGCGAACGGCTCCGCGATGCGCTCCGGCCAATCCGGCGCCACCACCACGTCGTCGTCCAGAAATGCGATCAACGGCGCGCGCGCTTCCGCCGCCCCCGCGTTTTTCTTGCGGCTCGAATCGCCCGTTTCAAACTGGATGTCCAGATGGCGAACGTTCGCGTGTCGCGCGCAGAATGCCGCCAGCCGCGCCACCACGTCCGCATCCGGCACCCGGCCGGCCACGATCGTTTCGAGCCGGTCGAATCCGGCCGCCGCCGCCAGCGATTCCAGCGTGCGGATCAGGATGTCCCGCCCCATCGTGGGAATCACGACGGACAGCACCGGGACCGCTTCCGTTCCGCCGTTCACGCCGTCAGCTCTTTCCGGCGCCGAGGACACGCCAAAACGCCGGCAGCCCCCAGGCCAATCAGGATTCCAACCCATTGCAGCAGAATGGGGAAAGAAGATGGACGATACGCCATTTCCACCCGGTGCGTCCCCGCTTTCTCCAGCGCGATTCCCTGGAACATGTAGTCGACCCGCAGCACCGGAACGGACGCTCCGTCCACCGTGGCTTTCCAGTTCGGATCGAATTTTTCCGCCACGCGCACGATCGTGGGCCCCTGGTTTTTCACCGTGAATTCATAGCGCCCTGGAATTGCCCGCTCGATGGCGACTTCCGCCGGCGGTCCCTGATCGCCTACCGGCGGCGCAGGTGCGTCGCTGCCGGGCGCCAGCAGAACCGTCGCATACGGAACGAAGGTCGGATCCGCCAAGGTCCGCAGCGCCTCCGCATCCTCCGCCGTGCGCCACGCCGGCACCGCCGCCACCCGGGGCGGAATCGACTTCATCTTCAACACCGTTTCCGGCGCGTTCGCGTTCGCGGGAACGCTGCGCACGGCGATGCCGCCCCGGCCGTCGTCCATCGGCTGATAGGCCCACGCCAATTCCAGTTGCGCCGCCCATTCCGGATTCGCCAGCAGTTGCGCCGCCACCGGCCCGTGCGCCAGCACGTGGCTCACGGCCGCCAGCCGCCACATCCGCACCGGATCCTGAACCGCGTTCCAGAACGCCACGTAGTCCGCCGGCGGACGCGGGAGCTGCGTGACTTCGATCGTCGGTATTCCTTGGTACGGAAACAGATAAGTCAGCCAGAAATTGTAGAATCCGTCCTTCGTGGCCATCGCCGTCCGTTGGTAGCCGACTTCGCGCTTGAGGTAGCGCACCAGTTCGTTCTCCGCCACGTAGCCGGTCGGCATCGTCTGGATGTAATGCGGCGCCAAGATCACCGCCGCGTCGAACAGCACCACGATCGCCGGCAGCCACGCGCCCCACGAATTTTTCCACGCCGTGGAAAATACCTGTCCCGCCGCGACGGGATTTTTTCCACGCTGTGGAAAAGTTTCGCCGTTTTTTCCACGCTGTGGAAAAGGTTTTCCCACGCCGTGGAAAACGCTCCGCGCCAACCACCACAGGATGCCCGCGCCGATCGCGAGCGCGACGCCCGCATAGGTCACGCTGAACGCCTTGTTCCACTGGATGGCCCGGCCCGCCTTGCCCCCCCAGCCCGCCGCCGCCAGCCGTTCCGCGCCCTCGCCCAGATCCGCCCACAGCGCCAAGCCCGCTAACAGGAAGATGCCGGCCGCGATTCCCGCGCCCCACTGCCATTTCCGCGACGCGCGGGGTTCCAGTTTTATCGCGGCATCCAGCCCGAACGCCGCCAGCACCCCCCAGGCCATCTGGAAAAAGTGGATGAACTTGTTCGGATTGCGGATGCTGCCGAACCCCGGCAGCCACGTCAGCGGCCGGTACAGCGGAAAGAACTTCCCGAACGCCAGCAGCAGGGCCGCGAGGCAAAGCCCGCCCCAGACGAAAATCGCGGCCGACGGCGAATCGTCTTCGCGCCGCCGCCCGAACGCCGTCGCCAGCCCCAGCACCGCGAACAGCAGCGGCACCGCTCCCACGTAGACGTTTTCCAGCTTGAAATTCATGAAGCCCTGGCGCGTCTGTTCGTAGCCGTCGCTCCGGCCCATCTGGCCCCAGTACGGCCCTTGTTCGTCGCCGCTGCGCCAACCTGTCCAGCCCGGCGCGATGAAATCCAGGCTTTCGCCGGGCGGTTGGCTCCACTGCGTGAGATACGACCATTTCGCCGCCGCGTCCTCGCCGCCCGGGATATCCTCCACGCCCGATCCCTTCGCCGCCAGCGAAGCTCCGCCCGCCAGCAGGGCCGCCACCAGCAGCGCGCCCCACGATTTCTTCGCCAGCGCCGCGACGTTCCAGCCGCCCGCCGCGCGCGAGGCCTCGAACGCGCCCAGCGGAACCAGCAGCAGCGCGCAGAACAACGCGACGTCCGCCTGTTCCAAGAACATCGCGCCCGCCGCCGCGCCCGCCGCCACGCTCCAGGCCATTCGGCCGGTTTTTCCCCACCGCCCCAGCGCGAAAACCGCCAGCGCCAGGAACACCATGGTCCCGTACTTGCCCACGTGCCCCGCATAAGTCAGCGTCAGGTTCGTCCCCACCCAGAACGCCACCAGCCCGCCGAACGCGCACGCCGCAGCCCGCAGCCCCTTGTCCCGCAGATACAGCGCCAGCAGCCAGGCCGCGAGGGCCAGGCACAGGCCGTGGTACGTGTTCATGAACAGCGTCGCCGGCACGGCCTTCAGCAGGAAATAGCCGGGCCGCACCATGCTCATCGTGGGCATCCCCCACAGCGCCGCCCCCATCCACGGATGCACCGCGGACGCCTCCAGCATCCGCTGGTTCATGCGCAGCAGGCCCACGTTGTCGTCGCTGCTCATCAGCACCGTCCCCGGCGCCCACAGCACGTGGAAAACCAGCGCCGCCGCCACCGCGAACAACGCCAAGAGAAGAAAGCCCGGCGCCCGCCCCCTGCGCCCCGTCGACACCGCTTGCGGCTGAATGGATTTCATCCCGCCATCAAAAGGATTTCCGTCTCCGCTGGCAATCCCAAAACGGAACCAGTCAGGATTCCAATTCGGCCCAGCGGGCATAGAGCCGGTCGAGTTCCGGCGGGATTTCCGCCGTACGCGCCGTGGCGGCCTGGATGTCCGCCGGCGCGCCCTTGTAGAAGTCCGGCGCGGCCATCCGCGCATGCAGCGCATCCAACTCGGACTCCAGCGCGGTGATCCGCCCCGGGAGTTCCTGCAGCTCCTTGCGTTCCTTGTTGGACAGCTTGCGCGGGGTTCCCGCCGCTACCTTCTCCGGCGCGGGTTGTTCCGGCGATTTTTCCGGTTCGGAAACCTTGCGCTGCTTCAACCAATCGTCGTAGCCGCCCGGGTATTCCCGCACCGCGCCGGCCCCTTCGAAAACCAGCGTGCTGGTGACCACCTCGTTCAGGAACTGGCGGTCGTGGCTGACCAGCAGCACCGTGCCGGCATATTCCACCAGCAGATCCTCGATCAGCTCGAGCGTCTCCAGATCGAGATCGTTCGTCGGTTCGTCGAGCACCAGCACGTTCGATGGCCGCGCGAACAACTTCGCCAGCAGCAGGCGGCTGCGCTCCCCGCCCGACAGCGCCCGCACCGGGCTGCGCGCGCGATCCGGCGCGAACAGGAATTCCTCCAGATAGCCGATCACGTGCTTCCGCCGGCCGTTCACGGTCACGGTTTCGTTGCCGTCGGCGACGTTGTCGAACACCGTCTTGTCCTCGTCCAGCACCGCGCGCATCTGGTCGAAATAGGAAATTTCCAGCTTCGTGCCGTGTTCCACCGCGCCTTCGTCCGGCGCCTCCTGCCCGAGCAGGACGCGGATCAGGGTGGATTTGCCGCACCCGTTCGGCCCCAGGATGCCGATCTTGTCCCCGCGGCAGATTTCGACGTCCAGCCCGCGGAAGAGGAAGCGTCCCTCGTAAGCCAGCCCCAGGTTTTTAGCCATGACGACCTTGTAGCCCGAGCGGCCCGATTCCTGCAAGGTGGCCTTGACGATTCCGCCCTGCTCGCGGCGGGCGGCGCGTTCGGACCGCAGTTTCAGCAGCTCGCGCACGCGTCCTTCGTTGCGCGTGCGCCGCGCCTTCACGCCGCGCCGCAGCCACGCCTCTTCCTGCGCCAGCTTCTTGTCGAAAACCGCGTTTTGCCGCTCCTCGTCTTCCAGCGCGGCGGCCTTGCGCTCCAGAAACTGGTCGTAGCCGCAGGCCCACGAGCGCAACCGCCCGCGGTCCAGTTCGACGATCCGCGTCGCCAGCTTGCGCAGGAACGCCCGGTCGTGCGTCACGAACAGGATCGCCCCCGGAAACCGCACCAAGAAAGTTTCCAGCCACTCGATGGACTCCACGTCGAGATGGTTCGTGGGCTCGTCCAGCAGCAGCACGTCCGGATCCGCGGCCAGCGCCTGCGCCAGCAGCACCCGCCGCTTCATTCCGCCCGACAATGTCGCGCAATCCGCCGCCGGATCGAGATCCATCAGCGACACGACTTTGTTCGCCTGCACGTCGCGGCGGGCGGCATCCAGGCCGGGCCGCACCCCCTTCCGCACCGTTTCCAGCACGGTTCCCGGAAAGTGTTCCGGCACCAGCTGCGGCATCATCGCAACCGTCAGATTCCGCGTCCGCACCACCTCGCCCGCATCCGGCTCCAGCTCCCCCGCCGCGACCTTCAGGAAGGTGGACTTGCCCTCGCCGTTCCGGCCGAGCAGGCAGACCCGCTCGCCGCGCTCGACGTTCAGCGTCGCGCCCTCCAGCAGCCACGGGCCGCCGAAACGCACGGAAATATCCTGAAGGCTCAACAAGGCCATTCAGACCATCCATTGGCCACAAAGAACACAAAGAATCCGATGTCCAATTCGTGCTCTTTGCGTTCTTTGAGGCTATTGTCGATTCTCGGCTTTCCCAACATACTTGCGAATCTCGAATTTGTAGGCTCCGAAGTTGATCAACAGTCCATGTCGTCTGCGCGCCGACTTCAAATATCCCAGAATCTGCGCCTCGTGTTCCAATGCAATCGTCTTTGCGGCTTTCAATTCCACGATGATTTCGTCTTCGACCAGCAAATCCGCGAAATAATCGCCCAACGGCGTCCCATCTTCGTCGAACACCGGAAGTGGATGTTGTTGCTCAACTCGGATTCCGGCCTCTTTCAGTCGATGCGCCAAGGCGTTTTCATACACTTTTTCCAGATGTCCATGCCCATGATACACGTGGATGTCGAACGCGATCTGTCGGATCCGATCACATAGCGACTTGATCTCTTCTTCTTTCATCTCTCCCCCGCTATGCGATCTTTGCGTTCTTTGTGGCCATTCTCCGGCTCCGAAAAGCCAGCCGCCCCCTCCTTGCGGAAAGGGCGGCTGTCGCAAGGGCCGTTGGCCTGCGGATTTATCCGGCGAAGCTCGAGCGGATGAACACCAGCACGAACAAGGCGACGGTCTCGATGACGCCCAGCGTCATCAGGTAGTTGCCGAAGCCCTGGCCGGTTTCGGCGAGGGCATCCGCGCCCGCCGCGCCGGCCTTGCCCTGGAACCAGGCCGACACGCCCATGCCCATGCCGCCGCAAATGCCGCCGATCAGCATCGTCGCCCAGCTCTTGGCCGCGATGGCCGGATCGTTCGCCGCGGTCACCATCCAGCCCATCAGGATCATGCCGTAGATGGTCTGCGACAGCGGAGCGCCGATGAACGTGATCAGGATGAACGGAGCCGCCTTGCTCTGCGCATAGCACTTCTTCCACGCGCCGATGGCCGACGAACCCGCCAACCCCGCGCCGATGGAGGAACCCACCGCCGCCAAGCCCAGCGCCGCCGCGCCGCCCGCCTTGCTCAATGCCACAATCGTATCTGCATCCATGTTTGCTCTCCTCGATTCCGGGCGTCGCCGCCCTCCTTTTTTAAACTCGTCCTCGTCCTGTTATGCCGCCACCTCGGGCTTCGCGAACGGCCGATAGGCCGAGCCGCTCCACGTGATGCCCTTGTGGTTCGAAAATTCCAACGTGTTCAGCCGGATGCCGTGCACCAGCACGCCCATCACGCACAACAGGACGTTCAGCGTGTGCGCCAGGAACACGAACACCGCGCCGACCAGCAGGCCGACGAACGAAACATCGCCCCCGGGAAAGATCATGGTGTTGAACGCGTTGGCCACCGCGAAACCGGCCGTGCCCACCGCGTAGAGACGCACGTAGGAGACGACGTCGGTGAAGTTGCCCACCAGGTTCAGCGGCAGCAGCGCCAGGTTGAACCAGCCGTCCTTGATTTCCTTCGGCGGCATCATGAACAGCAGGATCAGGCCCGAGCCGACGGCCATCGCGATCCCCAGCGCCTTCCACAACAGCGCGTCTTGGGCTTCCGTCAGGTGCAGGTACGACGTCATGTTGCCGTTGAGCACCATGCTGTCCGCCAGGAAGAACATGAACCACGTCGTCAGGATCCAGCCGAACTGCTCGAGCGCCTTCAGCTTCTTTTCCTTCAGCAGATCCACCACGTTCCAGAAGTGGCCGACGGTGATCTGGACGGCCCCGATCAGGAAGCACAGGCCCATCACGTTCTGGGCGGACCGCTCGGGATCGGTCAGGAACGGGATCTGGATCTTGTCGAAACCGGCCCGCGCCAGGATTTCGGGCGAAATGCCGAAGACGGTGCCCGTGACGAGGCCCCAGACGATGGTGGCTCCGCTCGTCACCAGCAACAGGCGGAACGCGTCCGTCGGCAGCTTCTTGCGGGCCCACAGGGTCAGGCCGACGAAAATCGCGCCGTAACCGGCGTCGCCGATGATCATCGCGAAGAACAGCGAGAAGAAGAGCATGAAGACCACGCTGACGTCCGCTTCGCGGTACGCCGGCAGGATGTCGATGCCCTGGAACACCGCCTTGATCGGCGAGGCCCAGCGCGGCGGCTTCAGCTTGACGGGCACGTCGTCCTGCGGCCCGGGCTCCTCGACCAGCAGGCCCCAGCCGCGGAAAGACGCGGCGTTCTGAATTTTCTCGACGTCGCCGGCCGGGACGAAGCCCTGCACGTACGCGATGGTTTCCGCCGTGCCCATGCCCGCGCGGACTTCCTGGAGATGGACTTCGCCCTCGGCTTCAGCCAGCAATCCTTCCAGCAGCGCGCGGTCGCCGGCGGCGGCCTTCAATTCCTCGGCGCTCTTCTCCAAGGCGCCCCGCAGGCGTTCCATTTCCTTGCGCAATTCGTCGGGAGAAATGTCTTCCGGCATCCGCTGTTCTTCGGCTCCGGCCCAGTCGAAAGGCTGGCGGCCGAACAGCGCCCAGAACGCATCCTTCTTTTGCGTGCCCATTTTCTCCGCGACCACGCCTTCGGGCAGCGGCGGCGCGGCCTTGGCGGAGGCCCGGTACAGCTTGAGAATCACGCCCTTGTCCGCCAGCTTCTTGACGGCCAGGGGATCGAACGCGCCGAACGGCGCCAGCCGGTCGACTTCGGCCAGGAGAAAGTCCAGGCGTTCCTTCCAATCCTTGCGCTCGTCCAGCAGGTCGCCGGTGTCGGACACCACCGTCCACGCATCGCGGCCCGTGGGTTTCGCATCCGGCGCCGCGGGAATGGCCTCGAGCAAGCGGCGCAGGCCCGCCGCCTTTTCGCGGGCGACGTCCAGGCCGGCGCCGGCGGGCGACACCACCGGCTTGACGTGCAGCACGCCCAGGCCCCGCAGGGTTTCCAGCGTCGCGGCGCGGTCGTGGGCCAGGCACAGCAGCGTCAATTTCTTCATCGGAACGATCATGCCGCCGTCCCCTCTTGCGCCGCCGCCTCGGCGGCCGCGGCCTTCTTCACGCTCTTGCCCTTGGCGATCTTCGAACGCACCACGGCGCCCGTGTTTTCGTCGCCCAGGAAGATGCGGATGCGCCGGATGTTCTCCGCGCATTCCGGAATCTTCACCTTCTCGAACAGATTGACGCGCTGGCTGGTGGTGCGCAGTTCTTCGGCCAGCAGGCGGTGCTGTTCCTCGAGCAGGCGGCGTTCGATCCGCAGGCGGAAGAGCAGTTCCAGCGTCGAGAGGCCTTCGTCCAGCCACGCGGGCGTCGCCCACAGGTCCGGCGCCGTCCGCTGGAAGCGGATTTCCTTCAGCGACCGCACCGCGACGCCGGCGATGTTTCCCGGCTCCACGTCGATCGCCTCGACCTTGAGCCACGACAGATAATCCAGCGGATCGGAGTACAGCTTGACCCAGTCGGCCAGATCTCCGCGCGCGGCTTCTTCCTCGGCCTTCTTTTCGGCGACGCGCTGGTCCACCTGCCGGATTTCCATCTGCAGCTGCTGTTTCTTCAGCTGCAGGGTCGGCAGATAGCGGCGGTAGCGCTTCAGCGAATCCCGCTGCGCCTTCAGTTCGGTCTTGGTGTTCTTGACCTTGCCCATCGCCCAATTCCTATGCGGTCGCCTGCGGCCAGAATTTCTCGGTCAATTTCGACGAAATGCCCGTTTCCGCGGGCTCGAAGCAATCCGCCATGATTTGCCAGCCCAGATCCAGGGCGGCTTCCAGCGGGATGTTGACGGACAGATCCATCATTTCCTTCTCGAAGCGCTCGCCGTACTTGAGCAGCTTGTTGTCCCACGCGCTCATGCGGAAGCCCATGGACTGCTTCTCCAGCGTCTCCTTGTAGGACGCGTAGAGCTGGATCATGGTGTTCATCACGACGCGGTGGTCTTCGCGGGTCTTGCCGTTCACCTGCTGTTTCAGGCGGGACAGCGAACCGAACGGCTCGATGCGCCCGTTGCGGAGGTAGAACTGGCCTTCGGTGATGTAGCCCGTGTTGTCGGGCACCGGGTGCGTCACGTCGTCGCCCGGCATCGTCGTCACCGCCAAAATCGTGATCGAACCGGCGCCCTCGAAATCCACGGCCTTTTCGTAGCGCGCGGCGAGCTGCGAATAGAGATCGCCCGGATAACCGCGGTTGGCGGGAATCTGTTCCATCGTGATGGCGATTTCCTTCAGCGCGTCCGCGAAGCTCGTCATGTCCGTCAGCAGCACGAGCACGCGCTTGTTCTGCAGCGCGAACTGCTCGGCCACGGCCAGCGAGATGTCCGGCACCATCTGGCATTCCACCGTCGGATCCGCCGCCGTGTGGATGAAGAGGATCGAGCGCGAGAGCGCGCCGTTGGCCTCCAGCGTGTCGCGGAACTGCAAATAGTCGTCGTGCTTCAGCCCCATGCCGCCCAGGATGATGATGTCCACTTCGGCCTGCAGCGCGATGCGCGCCAGCAGCTCGTTGTAGGGCTCGCCCGCCGCCGCGAAAATCGGCAGCTTCTGCGATTCGACCAGCGAGTTGAAGACGTCGATCATCGGGATGCCCGTGCGGACCATCTTGCGCGGGATGATGCGCTTGGCGGGATTCACCGACGGCCCGCCGATCGCGATGCGGTTCTCGTCCAGTTCCGGCCCGTTGTCGCGCGGCTGGCCCGACCCGTTGAACACGCGGCCCAGCAGGGCCTCCGTGAACGAGACGTCCATCTTGTGGCCCAGGAAGCGCACCTGGCCGTCCGTCGAGATGCCGCGGCTGCCCGCGAACACCTGCAGGAACACCTTGTCGCGCTCCAGGCGGATGACCTGCGCCAGCGAGGTGCCCAGCGTGCCGACCACCTGGGCCAGCTCGCCGTTCGCCACGCCCTCGGCGCGGACCGTGATCACGTTGCCCGCGATCTGCTCGATGCGATGATAGACCTTATGCATGTTCCGAAACCTCCGCCAGCATCGCGTCGATGCGCTGCTCCAGTTGCTTGAATTCCGCCGCGTCCATCGGGACCAGGTTCCAGTCCTTCGTCACCGAGGTGAGCTGCAGGAACCATTTGCGCGCCGCGTCCTTGTCCGGGAAAAACACCTTCGCCGTGAGAATCCCGTGGATCTTGGCGAACACGTACTTCTGCCGGTCGGCGCCGGTCGCGGCGTCCACGTCGTGGAAGCTGTTCTGCTGCAGATAGGTCGCGTCCAGGAATTCGCTCTTCAGATAGACCACGAAATCCTCGATGCTCGTGCCTTCCTCGCCGACCACCTTCATCATCTGGCTGACTTCGTTGCCCTGCCGCAGCGTCTTGCGCGCCTGCGCGACCTGCTGGCCGTCGACTACGCCCGGATACTTGCTCCAGCTGTCCAGCGGATGGATGGCCGGGTAGCGCCGCGCGTCCGAGCGCTCGCGGTTCAGGCCGTGGAACGCGCCCACCACCTTCAGCGTCGCCTGCGTCACCGGTTCGTCGAAGTTGCCGCCCGCGGGCGACACCGTCCCGCCGATCGTCACCGATCCGGTGGTGCCGTCCTTGAGCTTCACCACGCCGCCGCGCTCGTAGAACGCCGCGATCACGGATTCGAGGTAGGCCGGGAAGGCTTCTTCGCCGGGGATTTCCTCGAGGCGGCCGCTCATTTCGCGCAGCGCCTGCGCCCAGCGGCTGGTCGAGTCCGCCAGCAACATCACGTTCAGGCCCATCTGCCGGTAGTATTCGCAGATCGTCACCGCCGTGTAGACCGACGCTTCGCGCGCGGCCACCGGCATGGACGACGTGTTGCAGATGATCAGCGTGCGCTCCATCAGGCTCTTGCCGGTGCGCGGATCGGTCAGCTCAGGGAATTCGCGGAGGGTTTCCACCACTTCGCCGGCGCGCTCGCCGCACGCCGCCACCAGCACGATGTCCACGTCCGCGTGCTTGCTGGTGATCTGCTGCAGCACGGTCTTGCCCGCGCCGAACGGCCCGGGAATGCAATACACCCCGCCGCGCGCCACCGGGAAGAACGTGTCGATGATGCGCACCTTCGTCACCAGCGGCTCCACCGGGCGCAACCGTTCGGCGTAGGCCTTGATGGGCACCTTCACCGGCCATTCCTGCACCATCGCGACGGCGATCTCGTCGCCCCGCTCGCCGCGCAGCTTGGCGACGACCTGGTCCACGTTGTAGGAACCGGCCGCGAGCGTCTCCTCGACCTTGTATTTTCCGCGCAGGCGAAACGGCACCATGATGCGGTGCTCGAAAATGCCTTCGGGAACGGTCCCGAGCGTGTCGCCGGCCGTCACTTCGTCGCCCTTGCGCGCCTTCGGCGTGTAGGCCCACTTCTTTTCGCGGTCGAGCGCCTTGAGGTAGGTGCCGCGCTGCAGGAAGAAGCCGCACTGCTCCGCCAGCTTCGGCAGCGGATTCTGCAGGCCGTCGTAGACCTGCGCCAGCAGGCCGGGGCCCAATTCCACCGCCAGCAGGTTGCCGCTGAATTCCACCGGATCGCCCACCTTCAGGCCGGACGTGTCCTCGAACACCTGCAGCTCCGCGTTGTCGCCGCGGATGCGGATGACTTCCGACTTCAGCGCGACGTCGCCCGTGCGCGCGTAGCCCACTTCGCTCTGCGTCACCGGGTTGTCAAAGCGCACCGTGATCAGGTTGCCGTTGATCCCCACGATTCTTCCGACGTTTTCGCTCATCTTCGACCGCCTTCGTTATTTGAAACTCGCCGCGCCGCTTTGGGCCGCGTTTTCTTCCAGCTGGGAAACCAATTGCTCGAGCCGCTCGCGGCCCGCCTCTTCCTGCATCGCCGACCAGCGCGCGGCCAGCATCAGCTTGACCGCGAACGCCAGCACCGCCGGCAGCCCGGACGCATCCGCCAGCGCCAGCTCCTCGACGAATTTCCAGCGCGTCCGGTCCAAGCCCATTTCGCGGGCCAGGGGGCTCGCCTTGGCCAGCGCGTCGCCCACTTCCTTGTCCAGCCACACCGCGTAGCCCGGATGGCTCTTCAGGAACGGCTTGGCCTCCACGCCCAGCTTGGCCCCGCGCGCTTTCGCCGCCGTGTTGCGGATCTGCGCGTCGCCGCCCGCCCACGCCCGGGAAAACGCCGCGTGGCCTTCCGCCGCGCGGCCCGCCAGCACCAAGTCCAGTTCCGCCAGATCCGCGCCGCTCAGCACGCCTTGGCACTTGAACCGGAATTCTTCCGGCGAAAACGGCGGCGGCGCCTCCAGCGACAGCGCCGGCAGCGACGACACCAGATAATGGTAGCCGGCCATCGCCCGCCCTTATTCCGCCGCTTTCTTCACGATCTGCGCCAGTTCCGGCCGCAGGAAGTTCGCCAGCGAATCCGCGATCGCTTCCTTCGTGAAGTCGTGGAACACCTGCCCGCCCTTGGCGCCCACGCGGAAGCCCTTGAAAATTTCCTTGTCGCTCTCGATCTGGATCCCCGCCGCCAGCTTGCCTTGGTATTCCTTCGCGAACGCCGCTTTCACGGCCGCCGCGTCGGCCTCGCCCAGCATCGCGACGATCCCGCCTTCGCCGCCGTCCTGGGCATAGGCTTCCGCCAGTTTCACCAGCATCTGCGCCATCAGTTCCGGCGTCAGCGCCGCGCCCACCTTGGCGTCCACGATGCCCGCCACCACGTCGCCCACGGAACCGCCGATGCTGATCAACAGGTCGCGCGCCGACTGCTGGAGCGTCGCCTTGCCGCGTTCCGCGAACGCCGCGGCATCCGCCTCGGCCTTGGCGACCAGATCCTTGGCTTGTTTCTGCGCGTCGGCCACGATCGCCGCGGCCTTCTTCTTCGCCTCCGCCACCAGCGACTCCGCGGCTTTCTCCCCGGACTCGACCCCTTCCTTGCGGATCCGCTCGATCAGATGTTGCAGTTCTTCAGCCATGGCTTTTCCTTTGCTCCATAGAAAATATGAAAACGCCTCGCCACGATACACCCCGCCCCCCCGGCCTTCAACCCCAAAAACCCGGCCTCGGCGGCGATCCGAGGCCGGCACGGGGTCGACCCCGTCCCCCGATTCGCTTCTGCGGGGTCCGGATGGCCTTACGGGCTCGTCATGGCCGGCAGCGGAGCCGGCTCAAGGGCCTCGAAAGGCGTTGCTGACCGCGGCGCCATACCCGCTGTCCAAAACCTGCCGGTGATCGTAGAAGTCGGCGCCGCACCAAAGATTCGACAGGGCGAGCCGAAGGCCTTGCTCGAACTGCGCCGCCGTCGGCGCCACGCTTCCGAAGGGAGTGGCTTCGACGTGGACCACCGGCAACGCGCGGCGGTCGACCTGCGCGACGAAATCCGTGGCCGCGGAAAACGTCCACGCGGGAACGAACGTCGCCGGATCCCCGTAGGCGTCCGCCCACTGTTGCCAGATCAGTTCAGCCTGCACGATCTGCGGCCGGGAAGTCGCCGCCAGATTCAGCACGCCTTCGAAACTGAAGCCCGTGTGGTCGGCGATGTCGGCATCCGCAAACAGGGCGCCGGCGGCCGAAACCGTCCATGTATACGTGACGCCAAACTCTTTGCCCTTCGCGCGGGTCCACCCGCCGATGGATCCGTACACGCGCTCCGTCAAGGCGGCGGCGCGGAATTGCCGCCAATCGGCGTCGCCCAGGGTGCCCGTCGGGTACTGCTGGAAATACGCGGCGTTGGCCGCGGCGTCGTAGGTCGCATTCGTGCCCCAGGCGCCGTAGTCGGTTTCGGCCACGTCCAGCCCATCCACGCCGAGATCGAGGATTTCGTTGATCGTGTGGCCTACCCAGCGCACCGCGTCGGCGTTGAACGGGGAGAGCAAACGCCGGTCCGGATCGAAATCGCTGCCGTCGCGCGATTTCATGCGCCAGTCCGGTTGGGCTTGCCATGCCCCGACGAAGGCGATGGCCGGCTGCACCCACGCCACGACCCGAATGCCGCTCTCGTGCGCCCGCAGGATGAACGTCCGAAGGATGTCGTTCGCCCCATGTCCGCCTTCGTGGAACAAATAGGCGTTGGTCGGATCTTTCCAATACGTGCCGTATTCGCAGCTGAACGCCTTGGCGTAGATCGTATCCACGCCCCAGGCCGCGGCGTTGCTCACGATCAATCCCACGACTCCTTCCGTGCTGCCGCCATAGGATTCGGCAGGATAATAGAGGCCGAAATCCACCCGCATGCTCTTGGGCTTGCGCGGCGAGGCGGAATCGGCCGGATCCGCGCCTTCTTGGACTTTCGTTCCGTCGCCATAGCCGTCCCCGTCCGTGTCGCCGACCTGCCAGTCGGTATGGTGCAGGAAAAATTCCGCGCCGGACGCCAGTCCGTCGCCGTCGTCGTCGAAAGAGCTTCCCAGCGCGTAATACCGGGCCATGGGGGCCGAGGGAATCGCCCGTTCGTCCTGCCAGTCGATCGGGGTATTCGTCGGCAAGGTCAGGTTCGATGACACGACGCTCCAAACCAGCGCGGTAACGTCTCCGTCTGCGGAATATACCTGCCACTCCGTCGCGTTGGTTTGATCGGAGCGAAGCGTCAAAGCGACCGCACCCGTCGGCTGGCTCAGGCTGGAAAACTGGACGGTGCCGGTCTGGGCCCGCGAACCGCCGGCCAACCCCAGCCACGCCGACAGGAAAACCGCCGCGAAAATCGAAAGGCTTCCGGAAAAAATCGGGCATGTAGAGGAAGCATCGGTCGCGCAACCGCGGGAACCGGCTGGAAGAAGCGCTGCCATGGCGAAAACGGTCTTGAAACGGGGCCGAGAAGTCAAGTCCGACCGGAATCACAACGGGCCCGACAGCGCCGCTCGGGCCGCCGCGTCGGCGAAATATGCGCCCGGCCGGCGAGATTTGGATTCCCACGCCCCTTGACGAATGTCATATATTGAGGATTCCCAAGGTGGCGAGCCCATGCGCAGCGCCGCCGAACCCGGAAAGAATGGAAACCATGATTCGAGCGTCGATCTTTTGCGCGGCTTCCGTTTTTCTCGCCTTCGTTTCGAGAAAATCGCTGGTCCGGCCCCGTTCCCACGGCTTTCCCCGGTTTTTCGCCTGGGAGTCCCTCGCGGCGCTCTTTCTGCTCGTCGTGCCGCGCTGGATCGACGATTGGGCCTCTCCCCGGCAATGGGCCTCGTGGGCGTTGATCACCGCTTCCGCCTACTTCGCGCTTCGAGGCGCCTATCTGCTTCGGACCCTGGGTCGGCCCGATCCCGCCCGGACCGGCGACGAACTGTTCCCGTTCGAGCGGACGTCCCGCATCGTCGCTGCCGGCCTTTACCGCTACGTCCGCCATCCCCTCTACGCCTCCCTGATTTTCCTCGCCTGGGGATTCTTCCTCAAACACCCCATGCGTCCCGAACTGCTGCTGGCTTCCGCCGCATCGGTCTTCCTGATCCTGGCGGCGATAATCGACGAGGCCGAGTGCGCGGCCCACTTCGGCGATGCCTACCGCGCCTACATGAAAACCACCCGCCGGTTCATCCCTTTCCTCGTTTGAGCGGTCCGGCGCAGCCCGTTTTCCCGTGAACCTGCTGGCCCATCTGCATCTCTCCGACGGGCGCCCCGCCGCCGTCGCCGCCGGCAACCTCCTGGCCGACTACTTGCGTCGCCTCGGCGCCGATGCCCCCGACGGCGATTTCGCCGCCGGCGTGCGCCTGCATCGCGCCATCGATGCTTTTGCCGATGCCCATCCCGTCCTGCGCGCCGCGCGCGCCGGCTTCGCGCCGCCTTGGCGGCGCTGGGGCGGAATCCTCGTCGACGTCGCCTGCGATTTTTTCCTCACCCGCGCCTGGCCGCGCTATTCGTCCGTCCCGCTGCGCGACTACGTCGCCGCGCGCCTGGCCGAGATCCAACGTTATCTGCAGGACCGTCCCACGCCCCTCGCGCCCCTCGTCGACCGGCTTCTCGCCGAGGAATGGCTGCTTTCCTACGGCTCGCCGGAGGGCCTGCGCCTCGCCTTCGACCGCGTCGCCCGCCGTTCGCCCGCCGCCGCCGCCCTGCGCGGCGCCGAACGGGAAATCGACCGCCACCGGAAGGCCCTCCAGGCCGCCTTCGACGAATTCTACCCCCAGATCCTCGTCCGCTTCGAACGGACGCTCCCGCCGGCCGCCCCGCCGGAAACTCAATCTCCTTCGGCGATCTCGCCGTAGAGCTTGAGCTGGCATTCGGGGCAGATGCCATGCGTGAAACGCGCGCCCGTGTGTTCGGCGACGAACAGCTCGACCTGCTTCCAATAGCCCTGGTCGTCGCGGATTTTCTTGCACGAACAGCAAATCGGCAGGAGGCCGCGCAGCACGTCCATTTTTTCGACGGTTTCCCGCAATTGCCGGGTCCGCTCCTCCACCCGTTCCTCCAACCCCTGCTGCGTCGCCTTCAATTCGGCGATCGCCTTTTCCAGATCGGCGCGCGTGCCGCCCAGCGCCTCGCCCATGGTGTTGAAGGATTCCGCCAGATCGTCGAACTCGTCGAACGTCCGCCCCTCGATGCGGACGTTCAGCCGCCCCAGCGCGAGATCCCGGCAATGCGCGGCGATCCGCGCGATGCGCCCGGCCAGCCCGCGCGAGAGATACAGCGCAAACAGCAGCGCCAGCAAAACGGAAGCGAACAGCGAAGCCAGCCCCGTCAGCCGCAGTTCGCGCAGGTTGTTGCGCACTTCGTTCGCCCGCATGTCGATGCCCACCAGATACCGGCCTTCGCCGTGCCGCAGGGGCGCGTAGCCGGACAGGAACACGCCCCACTCGTCCTCGTAGAGCCCGTCGTCCACGACCGGCTGGTGGAAGCCTTCCAGCATCTCGGGCACCACGTCTTCGTAGGCCGTGCCCGGCAGGGCTTGCCCTTCCGTCTCGTCGGAATCCACCACGAAGGTCACCGTGCCGTCGGCGGCGCGCCGCATCACGTACAGGAACGCGATGTCCGGATTCGTCCGCCGCACGCGGCGCACTTTTTCCAGCGTTTCCCGGTAGGCCGGCTGGTCCACGTCCGCCGCCGACTGGATGCCGTCGAGCGTCTGCGCGTCGATGGTCTCGCTCAGCAGCGCGGCGCTGTTTTGCAGGCGCGACTGCAGGCTGCGCATCAGGTTGTCCATCGCCCGCACGTAGAAAAAGGTGCCCACGCTGCCCGAGACCAGGAAAACCGCCACGAGGTGGCTTAAAAACAGCTTGGTGGAATATCGGAATCGGATCCGGGGTTTGCGTTTCATGTCGGCTCTCCCGCTCGGGTTCATATCCGCACGTTCGGATTTCGTTAAGACTACGCCCGTGCGTCCCACAATGCAAGGGGCCGGTTCCCGTGTTTCGGGCCCCGGAGGCGAACCGGCTAGGTTTCGAACCGGATGCCCGCGGCGCGGGCGTGGCCGTCGAGGCCTTCGACGCGGCCCATCTCCGCGATTAACGGCAGGGTCTCCACCAGGTCGGCGCGCGTGAACGCGACCACGCTGGTGCGCTTGCGGAAGGAATCGACCGTCAGGCCCGAGAAGAACGCGGCGGTCCCGCCCGTCGGCAGCACGTGGCTGGGCCCGGCGACGAAATCGCCGGCGCTCTCCGGCGTCCAGGCGCCGACGAACACCGCGCCGGCGTTCTTGACCTTCGAGAGCCAGCGCCGCGGCTCTTTCGTCATGATCTCGAAGTGTTCCGGCGCGAACCGGTTCACGAGGTCCATGCCGGTGTCGAGGTGGTCGGTCACCACGAACATGGCGCCGGCGGCGGCCGCGCGCTCGATGGCCTCGCGGCGCGAGAGCGAAGCGATCTGCCGTTCCATTTCCGCCAGCACCTTCGTCGCCATGGCCATGTAGGGCGTGACCAGCAGCGCCTTCTCGTGGCCGGTGCCGTGCTCGAGCTGCGAAATCAGGTCGGCGGCCACGTGCGCCGGAACCGCGGTTTCGTCGGCCAGCACCGCGATTTCGCTGGGACCGGCGACCATGTCGAGATCCACCTCGCCGTAGACCAGCTTCTTGGCCGCGGTGACGTACGGCCCGCCGGGGCCGACGATTTTCTGCACCTTGCGGATCGTGGCCGTGCCGAAGGCCATCGCGCCGATGGCCTGGATGCCGCCGATGCGGTAGATTTCCGTCGCGCCCGCCACTTCGAGCGCGTGCAGCAGGAACGGATCGACCCGGCCCTTCTTGTCGCACGGCGTACAAGCCACGATCTCCGGCACGCCCGCGATCTTCGCCAGCGAAACCGTCATCAGCGCCGTCGAGGCCAGCGGGGCCGCGCCGCCGGGGACGTAGGCGCCCACGCGGGCCAGCGGCGTGAACTTCTCGCCCAGCACGCCGCCCTTCGGCGTCGCCATGCTCCAGTCCTTGCGCATGCCCGCCTTGCCGAAACGCACGATGCGCGCGAAAACGTCCGACGCGCTGCGCTTGAACACCAGGTCCACCTCGTCCGAGGCGGCCAGGCGCTCTTCCTTCGGCACCGCGAACTTGGCGGGCGTCAGGGCGATCCCGTCGAATTCCTTGACGTACTTCTGCACCGCCTTGTCGCCGACGGCCCGGATGTCCGCCAGCACGCGGCGCGCGGTTTCCTCCGCCGCCGGATCGATCGCCGGCCGCGCCAGGAAGCGCTCCAGCTCGGCCAGGGCCTTGTGGGGGGTGTATTTCAGGATCGGGATGGACAAGCTCATGGGCAAATCACCTAGGTTCTGGGTTCAGGGTTCAGCGGTTCAACGGTTCACGTTTCGAAGTTCCTAAAAACTCTTGATGCTCTCGTTCATGGCGCCGCATTTTCCGCATTCGGACATCGGCACGTTCCGCCGGTCCACGTACACGTGGCCGCAGACCGAGCAGCGGAAAATGAACGGCGCGGCGCGATGCCGGGGCATCCGCCGATATCCGCGCACAGAGTAGTAGAGCGTGACGGCGAATACCACCGAAAGATTCACGACCAAAAACATCCGGAACCAATCCGGCAGCGACAGCGGAATCATGGCGCGCCTCTTTTCGCAAGGGCCGGCGAGCGCCACGAAACGACGCCCGTCCGCGGCGCGGCGGGTTCCAGCAGGCGCCAGCCGCTGACCGAGCGCGCCAGGCGCCGGTCCACCTCCGGCAGGCCGCTGCCCTGGGCCAGCAGGATCGACTCCGGCACGCCCTTGGCGTCGAACCGCATCTCCACCCGGGCTTCCCAGACCACATTCGTCCAGGCGGAATAATCCAGATCGATGCCGGAGAAGAGCCGCGATTCCCAGCCGGCCGGAAAGCCCATGCGGGCGGTTTCCGGCTCCGGAGTCCGCGGAGGAAACACGCCTTCGCCCGGCGCCGGACCGCCGGACGCCGCGCGCGGTTCCGCGCCCGAGGGGACCGGATCTGCAACGGCCAGCGGTTCGAACGAGCGCGCGTCGTCCAGATAGGCCGCCGGCGGCGGCTCGATCTGGACGGGCGGCGCGAGCCCCGCGCGCTCGCCGCGCAGGGCGTGGCTGAAACCGGCCGGCGTAGACAGCGCGAACGCGGCCGGCGTCCAATGGGCGCGGACGTCCAGCGCGGCGCCGCCCGGCGCCGGCCACCACCACGACAGCTTCGCGGGCGCCTCGCGGAACGCGGGCGCCGGCACGGGCGCAATCCGGAACAGAAACGTCTGCCCGCCGAACCAGAGCGCGGCGAACAGCACGGCCCAGCGTCCGCCCGCGCGGCAGAAGTGCCGCCAGCGCCGGGCCGGATCTTCGGATGGACGGAGGCGGTGCATGCCCGGCCGCCCCTATGGCGCCACCGGCGGCGGACGCGTCGCCAGCACCACGTCCCGGATGCCCGCCTTCGCCGCCAGCGCATAGACGTCCATCAGCGTGCCGTAGGGCGTGCCTTCGTCCGCCTCGATCAGCAGCGGCAGCCCGCCGGGATCCGCTCCGGCCCGGACCAGCGCCTCCCCCAGCGCGGCCAGCGACACCCGTTCGTCGTTGAAAAACACCAGGCCGCCCTGCGACAACGTCAGCACGCGGGACCCGTAGGGCGCGCCATCCGCGAACGGCGCCTCCGGCAGGCGCAGGCGCACGCCCGGCTGCAGCACGAAGCGGGAAGACGCGAAATGGAACAACCCCACAAGCGCGATCACGTTGAGCAGCGCCGTCACCTCGATCGGTCCCACCGCGCGGCGGTAGCGCCCCTTGAAGCGCCGCCGCACGGTGCGGAACTGCATCTGGATGGGCTGGTCGGGAATCCTCATGCCTTCGGCGCCTCCCGGTTGCGCTTCCACTGCCGCATGAAATTCATCAGCGCCGACGCCGAACGCTCCATGTCCAGCAGGATGGATTCCACGCGCGACACCAGCAGGTTGTAGCCCGCGTAGACCAGGATCGCGATGACCAGGCTCAGGGCCGTCGCGGACAGCGCGGCCCAGAGGCCGCCGGTCAGGTCGGCCGCGGCCACCAGCGGCGCGGCGCGGTGGGCCGCCAGCAGCACGTCCATCATCCCGAGCACGGTGCCGAGCAACCCGATCAGCGGCGTGATGCGCGCCAAGGTCGCCAGCCAGCCCAGGCCGCGTTCCATCCGGGGGATTTCCTCGAGGCCGGCGTCTTCGATCGCCCGCCCGATGTTTTCCAGCGCGTCGTCGTGGTGCAGCACGGCCGCCAGCGCCAGCCGCGCCACGGGTCCCGGCGCCTCCTCGCAGATCGTGGCGGCTTCCACGGTGTTGTCGCGGTTCAGGATGTTGTAGACGCCCTTCAGGAAGTCGTCCGCGGCGATCTGCGCGCGGTGCAGGTTGAACAGGCGCTCGAAAAACACCAGCGCCGCGAACAAGCCGCACGCCAGCAGCAGCCAAATCACCGGCCCGCCATTGCCCATCAGATTCAACATATCGCTGCGCTCCGTTTTCCGGGTTCCCAAGGAGAAACTGGGGGGCCAGTCTATGCCGCGCCCCCGCTTCCGCTCAATCACAAAAACGGCCGGGCCCCGACGTTCGCGGTCCATGCGGCTTTCAACCCATGAACCGCTGAACCGTTGAACCCGAAACTCCGCTCGTCAGAACACCGCCCAGTGTTCCTGGCGGATGCGTTCCATGCGGCCGCGCGCCTCGGCGGCGGACGGCGTGCCGGAATCGGCCACGCGGCGGTAGATGCCGGCGGCTTCCTTCCAGTTGCCCGCGTTTTCCTGCAAGGCGGCGGCGGCGAACGCGGCGCGGGTGAACCACACGTTCGCTTCGGCCGGCGGCCGGGTTTCCTGCAAGAACGAATAGACGACTTCCATGTAGCGGTCGAGCGCGGCGGCGGCGCGGCCCATCTTCTCGAGGCAGCGGCCGACCTTGTAGCCCGCCTGCAAGCGCAGGTCGACCGGCGCCCCCGCGAAGTCCAGCAGCGTGCGGTACGACAGCAGCGCTTCTTCGTAGCGGGCGGGATTTTCCTGGCCCAGCGTGTATTGGCAATCGCCCTTGCGCCCCCAGGCCGCCGGCGCTTCCGGGGCCTGCGGGAATTTCACGATGATCTCGTTGAACGCCAGGATCGCCGCCGCGAATTGCCCCAGCTCGCTCAGGACGTCCCCCTGCGCCAGCAGGGTTTCGGCCATGCGGGGATTGTCCGGATAGCGCGCCATCAGCGCGTTGTAGTGCTCGTTCGCGTCCAGATAGTTGCGGCGCGCGGTCGCCGCGCGGCCGGCCCAATAGAGCGCGTCGCCGGCGCGCGGGCTGTCGGGATGGTCGGCCGCCATCTGGAGGAAGCGCTTTTCGGCCGTTTCGTAGTCGCCGTGGTTGAAGGCGTGCTCGCCCAGCCAAAACCGGACGTCCGGCGCGAATTCGGACGCCGGATCGTCGGCCAGGAACCGTTCGCAGACCTGGAGGGCTTCGGCGTCCTTCCCCATCAGGTAGAAGCACCAGCCGCGCATGAACGTCGCCTGCGCCGCGGGTTTCGTCTGCGGCATCTGGTCGCGGATGCGCGTGAAGTCGTCCATCGCCGCCGGAAAGGCGCCCATCCGGTAGCGGATCAGCCCGCGGGCCAGCAGCGCCTTGGCGCAGGTCTCCGGATCGGCGCAGATCTCGATGATCCGGCCGTACTGTTCCATCGCGGTTTCCAGCGCGCCGCGGTCCTCGTAGAGCGCGCCGAGGCGCATCGTGGCCGCGCGGCCCCATTCGGTGTCCGCCTGGACGCGGCTCAGGTCCAGCAGGCGGATTTCGCCGGCTTCGGTTTCGCCCAAAGCCAGTTCCGTCTCGGCCAGCTGCAGCTGCGCGAGGGCGGCGACCTTGCCGGCGGCCGGCGCGGCGGCCAGCACGGCCGCGTACGATTCCTTCGCCTTCGAGAACTGGCGGCTCGCGAATTGCGCGTCCCCCAGCTTCTGCAGCAGCGTCAGGCGCTTCGCGGGATCGGTTTCCGCGGCCGCCGCGCGTTCGAACGCCGGCGCCGCCTCTTCGGGATGCCCGGCCGACCACAGCGCCCAACCGCGGCCCGCGTGCGCGTCCGCGGTTCCCGCCGTTCCGTCGAAAGCTTCCAGCCACGCCTGGTATTCGGCGGCGGCTTCGTCCCATCTTCCCATCCGCGACAGTTCGTCGGCCAGCCCCAGCTGGAGCTGGGCCGCGCGGGTCTCGTCCGGCACGTTCGCCGCCGCGGCGCGCATCGCTTCGCGCCCTTTTTCGATCCGGCCCGAACGCAGCAGGAGTTGGGCTTTCACCACTTGGCTTTCGAGGCGCTGCAACGGATCCGCGGCGGCTTCGATGCTGCGGTCGATCATGCCGAGCGCCACGGAAAAATTCGACTGCGAGCCCGCCGCCTGCGCCACGATCCGGTAGCCGTACGCCCGGGTTTCCGGCAGCAAGTTCGTGTTGGCGGCCAGCCCCTTCAGCCGCTCCATCGCCTGCGGGCGCTCGCCCTCCGCCAGCTGCAGCTCCACGGTTTTGAGCGTGGCGCGCTCGCTCCAGGCCTGGCCCGCGTAGTTCGTTTCCACGTGCGCCAGCGTATCGCGCGCGGCGGCGGTCCGGCTCGCGTCGGCGAGCGCGCCGGCCAGATCCAGCCAAGCCTCGGGCGCTTCCGCGGTCCCCGGATGGCGGGCTTCGAGCAAAGCGCAGGTTTCCCGCGCGGCGTCCCAGTCCTGGCGGGCGAGATCAATCCGAACCAGCAGACGCAGCGCGCGCGGAGCGGCGTCCTGTTCGGCGAACTTTTTGCCGAAGCCGTCCAGTTCTGCCGCCGCGCCGTCCAGATCGCCCAGATCGAAACGGGCTTGCGCGCGGGCCAAGGCGAAATTCGCCGCCAGCGCGACCGCGCGCGCCGCATCGCCGTACTCGTCCAGCAAGTCCAGCGCTTTTTCCGGTCGCCGGGAAGCCAGCTGCACGCGCGCCAGCCACAGGGCGCCTTCGGCCTGGCGGCGCCGGTCCGGTGCCCCCGCCACCAGTTCTTCCAAGCGCCGCTGCGCCAGGCGGTACAACCCGTCCTCGTAGGCCGCGCGGCCCGTCGCCAGCAGCCGGCCGGCTTCTTCGACCGTCAGCTTCGCCGCCGGGAGAATCTCCGCGTCGTCCGTTTCCTGCGCGAACGCCGGCGCGGCGCACGCCAAGGCCGCGCCCGCCAACCAGATGGCCCACCACGTCCTCATGCCTTCTTCTTCGTCCGCTTCGCTTTCGGTTTCGCTTTTTTCGGCGCCGGCAACATCGGCCGCAGGTATTCGCCCGTGTGCGAGGCCGGATTCGCCGCGATTTCTTCCGGCGAGCCGCAGGCCACCACGCGGCCGCCTTCGTCGCCGCCTTCCGGTCCCAGATCCACAATGTAGTCGGCCGTCTTCACCACGTCGAGGTTGTGTTCGATCACGATCAGGCTGTTGCCCGCGTCGCGCAGGCGCAGCAGCACCTTCAGCAGCCGGTCCACGTCCGCGAAATGCAGCCCCGTCGTCGGTTCGTCCAGCAGATAGAGCGTCTTGCCCGTGTCGCGCCGCGCCAGCTCCGCGCTCAGCTTCATGCGCTGCGCCTCGCCGCCGGAGAGCGTCGTCGCCGGCTGGCCCACCTTCAGGTAGCCCAGGCCCACTTCGCTCATCGTCCGGAACTTGCGGGCGATCTGCGGCACCGGCGCGAAGAAGTCCAGCGCCTCGTCGATCGTCATGTCCAGCACGTCGGCGATGCTCTTGCCGCGCCACTTCACTTCCAAGGTTTCCTGGTTGTAGCGCCGCCCGCGGCACTGCTCGCAGGTCACGTAGACGTCCGGCAGGAAGTTCATCTCGATCTTGAGGATGCCGTCGCCCTTGCACTTCTCGCAGCGCCCGCCCTTGACGTTGAAGCTGAACCGCCCCGGTTTGTAGCCGCGCATCTTCGAGCCCGGCAGCTGCGTGAACAGGTCGCGGATCGCGTTGAACGCCCCCGTGTAGGTCGCCGGGTTCGACCGCGGCGTCCGTCCGATGGGCGACTGGTCGATCACGATCACCTTGTCCAGGTGCTGCAGGCCCGCGATCTTCTTGTGCTGGCCGGGCTTTTCCTTCGATCCGTAGAACTTCCGGAACAGCGCCCGCCGCAGGATGTCGTCCACCAGCGTGCTCTTGCCGCTGCCCGAAACGCCCGTCACGCAGGTGATCCGCCCCAGCGGGAAGCGCACGTCGACGTTCTTCAGGTTGTTTTCCGCCGCGCCGCTGATTTCCAACCAATCTTCGCCCGGCGCCTGGCGCTCGTGGGGCACGTCGATCTTCCGCTCGCCGTTGAGGAACTGCGCCGTAAGGGAGGTCTTCGACTTCAGCAGTTCCGGCACCGTGCCGGCGAAGACGACTTCCCCGCCGTGCACGCCCGCCGCCGGGCCGAGGTCGATGACGTAGTCCGCCTCGCGAATCGTCTGCTCGTCGTGCTCGACCACGACCACCGTGTTGCCGAGATCCCGCAGGCCCTTCAGCGTGCGCAGCAGCTTTTCGTTGTCGCGCTGGTGCAGGCCGATGCTCGGCTCGTCCAGCACGTAGAGCACGCCCACCAGCCCCGCGCCCACCTGCGTCGCCAGCCGGATGCGCTGCGCTTCGCCGCCAGAGAGCGTCCCGCTCTCGCGGTTCAGGTTGAGATACCCCAGCCCCACGTCGCACAGGAACCGCAGCCGCTGGCGGATTTCCTTCAAAATTTCCGCCGAGATCTGGTTTTCCTGCCCGGAGAGCGGCAACTCCGCGAACCAGGCCGCCGCGTCGCGCGCCGACAGCTCCATCACTTCCATGATGCCCTTGCCCGCGACGCGGCAGGCGAGGCTTTCCGGCCGCAGGCGCTTCCCGCCGCACGCCGTGCAGGGCAGGCGGCTCATGAATCCCGCCAGCTTGTGCTTGATGTAGTCGCTGTCCGTCTCCGCGTAGCGCCGCTGCAGGTTCGGAATCACGCCTTCGAACGGCTTGCTGTACTTCCGCCAGGCGCCGCGCATCCAGAAGCCGAGCTCGACGTTCTCTTCGCCCGAGCCGTGCAGCACGACGGCGCGGATTTTCGGCGGCAGCTCTTCCCACGGCGTGGCCAGATCGAAGCCCAGATGCTTCGCCAGCGCCCGCAGCAGCCCCTTGCGGTAGATCGCCTCCCGCCGGCCCGCCGGCCGCCACGCCGCGATCGCCCCCGAATCCAGCGATTTCGTGCGGTCCGGCACGACGAGGTCTTCGTCGAACACCAGCATCTGTCCGAGGCCTTCGCAAACCGGACACGCCCCGTACGGGCTGTTGAACGAGAAATTCCGCGCCTGCAGCGCGTCGAAGCTGATCCCGCAGTCCGCGCACGCGTTCTTTTCCGAAAACAGCTGCGGCGTCCAGCCGTCCGCGCCCGGCTCCTGGAACAGCGCGTTCAGGATGCCCTCGCCCTGCTTCAGCGCCAGCTCGACCGAATCCGTCAGCCGGCCCCGCACCCTGTCGTTGATCTCCAGCCGGTCCACCACCGCCGCGATCGAATGTTTCTTCTGCTTGTCCAGCTTCGGGAGCTGCTCCAGCTCATAGGTTTCGCCGTCGATCTGCACGCGCGTGAAGCCCAGCCGCCGCGCCGAGTCGAAGGTTTCCTCGTGGGCGCCCTTGCGCCCCTCCACCAGCGGCGCCAGCAACTGCACCTTCGTGCCGGCCGGCTTCGCCAGGATCCGGTTGACGATTTCCTCCGCGCTCTGCCGCGCGATGGGCTGCCCGCATTGATGGCAGTGCTGGTGCCCCACGCTCGCATAGAGCAGGCGCAGGTAGTCGTGGATCTCCGTCGTCGTCGCCACGATCGACCGCGGATTCGAGCCGGCCGACCGCTGTTCGATCGCGATCGCGGGCGATAGCCCTTCGATGCGGTCCACGTCCGGCTTCTGAAGCTGTTCGAGAAACATCCGCGCGTAGGCGGAGAGGCTCTCGACGTACTTCCGCTGGCCCTCGGCGTAGAGCGTGTCGAACGCCAGCGACGACTTCCCGCTGCCGCTGAGGCCCGTCACCACGCACAGGCTGCCGCGCGGAATCCGCACGGTGATGTTCTTGAGGTTGTGCTCCCGCGCCCCCTCCACCAAAATGTATTTCTCCGCCATCGCCTTGCGCCTCTTCAAAATAGATGGGCAACCCTACCACGGGCCGCCCCAACCTTCATCCCAATTATTAAAACCCCGCCCCCGCTCCGTCAATCCAATACTGAACCCCCGTTCCCTTTCCGGAAGAGTTCGGCGGTTCTCCTAACCGATCCTCTTCCCGGCGCTTGTGCACCTTTTGCGCTCTTGGCGCCTTGGCGCGAGGCGGATGTCGGCGGTTCCCTCCCGTTTCGGGAATTCCGTCTTGTCAAACGCTTTACCCGGCCGGTAAGCTGGTCCGCCGACGATGGGCAGCTGACAAATGCTTTCGCCACCGAGGATGAGTCCATGACCCGATTGTTGATCCACAAAACGGAAGGTGAATTCGAGAACGTCCTCGTGCGGGACGCGCAGACCCGCGTCGCCGCCCACGTGCAGATCCCCGCCGGCGGCGACGGCCGCCGCGTCGTCGTCGCCATGCCCGCCGGCAAATCGGCGCTGGCCTTCGAGACCGCGGAACCGGCCGGCTGGCGCCTCGAAAATGCGCCCGTCCCCTTCGCCGAAGCGGACAGCCAACGCGGCGTCGAATTCGTCCTGGCCGCGGACCGGCCGGAAGTCGCCGTTCCCGTCGCGTCCGTGCTCCTGCACCACACGCTGATGGCGCGGTTCGGCATCGATCCCGACCGCCGCAACGAAAACCGCCTGAAAGATCTGTTCGCTTCCGGCGACGTCCGCGCCGTCGAATCCGCGCTGGGCTTGTCCCTGAAAGACCTGGCCGACCGCGGGCAGGTGCACGGCCCCTCGGCGGACGTCCCCGGCGGCCCGTTCGCGTTCGTCCGCCGCGCGCTGGACGGCCGGCACCGCTACCGGCTCGTATTTGCCGCCGGACCCGGCACCGCGCTGCGCGCGGAAGCCAACCGGCTCGTGTTTTCCCGGACGCCCACCGCGGGCGACGCCCCGCTCCGCGCGGTCGTCCGCGCGTCCGTCGATTTCGAGCCGCTGACGCCGCTGCCGTTCGCCGAACTCGTGAACGACCGCGGCCGGGAACTCGCCGCGCGGGATCCGGCCTTCGCGGAAGCCCTCCGCAATTTCGAGTTTCTGTCCTACCGCGAGAAATTCCTCGCCGGCTCCTGGAACTTCCTGTCCTACTTCGGCCGCGACACGCTCATCGCGTTGCGCATCATGTGGTCCGTGCTTTCCCCGCTGGCCAAGCGCGTCGGCATCCAAAGCGTCGCCAACGAGATTTCGGCGGAAGGCATCGTCGACGTCACCGACGAATGGACCGACGACCGGGCGGCGATGGACGCCCTCGAGCGGTTCTTTTGGGAGTACGACCGGGGCGATCGCGCCGCCGCGCGCACGACCCTGGAAACAATCCTGGCCGGCGCCGCCCCGATGCATCCCTTCTTCGACGTCTTGGACCCCACCTACATGTATCCGTCCGCCGCCGGCCGCTGGTTCCGGGAAACGGGCGACGCCGAACTCGCCGCATGGTTACAGGCGGACCACGCCGCGTTCGGGCGCGCCGAATCGAACCTCGCGTCGCTCCTGCGGAACTGGAATTACTTGTTAGCGTCCGCCGCGCCGTTCGTCGCGGGCTGGCAGGCTCTGCGCGCGCAAAATCCCGGCCTCGCGCCCGAACGGATCGCCGCGGAACGCCGCGACGACTTCCTCGCCCTGCGCGGCGCGCTCGTGCCGACCGTCGCCGACGCCGCCAACTGGCGCGACACCTACCACCTGCCCGTCGGCGTCCGCTCGGAGGACGTCAACGTCAACCTGCTCCCGCTGGCCATCGCCGCCATCCGCGACATGCTCGCGCGGATCGACGCCCTCGGCCTGGGCGAATTCCTGCGCGACCTCGCGCAACGGCCGGGCCTCGACGTCGTCCGCGCCTACCTGGACGACTCCGCCCGATTTCCCGCCGCCCTGGAAGCGTGGGAGCGCGCGCGCGTCCGCGAACTGTTCCTCGTGCGCCGCACCGCGGACGAAATCCGCCGCGACCTCGCGCGCAGCCTGGACGGCCTCGCCGCCGGCGACGCCACCTGGGGCGACCGCGCGCGCGGCGAACGGGAACGCGCCGCCGCCCTGCGCGGCCAAGCCGACGGCGTCGCCGTCGCCGAATTTCTCCGCGGCGAACGCACGCCCGCCGCCGTTGCCGGCGGCTTCGATTTCACCGCCCTGTTTCTGTTCCCCGACGGCACGCCCATGCCCGTCCCGCACAGCGACGACGTGTTCCTGCTCCTGTTCGGCGATCCCGATATCGCCCAGGTCCGCGAAATCCTCCGACCGCTCCTGCTGCCCTATCCTTTCGGCCTCGGTTTCTGGGACGACGACGACGGGTTCGCCATTTCCACCGCCGTCTACGCCCCGCGCGACGTGCCCGCCCTGCGCGACGACTGGAAAAACGCCTGGGTCAAGTTCGGTCCGGACGAATACCACGGCCGCGCGGCCTGGCCCTGGGTGCTTTTCGCGCTGCTCGACGGCCTCCGCGAACAGGCCCACAAGGGCATCGCTGCCGACGGGAATCTCCGCCACGGCCTGACGCCCGCCGACGTCGCCCTGTTCCGGCACGTGTTCGAAAAGGCCCGGATCGCCCTGCCGAAGCTCGGGCCCCTCGCCACGTCCGAGGTGTACAAATACGCCCCCGCCGACGCCGGAAACGACCTCTGGCAAGCCGTGCCCATGGGCATTTCCACGCCCATCCAGCTCTGGAGCGCCGCCCCCGCCAGCCTGATCATCGACGACGCCCTCGCCCGCCTTAATCTGGCCAAAATCGCCCCGTAGCTCGATTTTTCAACGCAAAAGACGCCAGCGGCGCAAAAGTTCGCAAACGCACGACCTTTTTCGCTGAAAATCGCAAATTTCGGCCATTTTCGAGGCATTTTCGGCCCCCAAAAGCCTTGAAAACCTATCAGGAACCCAGGAAACACATGAAAACAGGAAAAAGCCCCCCTCCTATCCTGTTTTCCTGATTCTCCTGTTTTCCTGCCAATTTCTTCGTTTTCAGGCTGATTTTCCCGTTTTTCGGCCCCCTAAAAGCCCTGAAAACCAAGCAGGAAGCCAGGAAACACATGAAAACAGGAAAATCCCGTTCCAAACCATGATTTTTCCGCTTTTAGACCGATTTTCAGTGTTTTTGACCTGTTTTTCGCCTTTCGAGCATTTCGTAGTGGTCCGGACTTGGACATTGGAAATTGAATATTGATTATTGGATATTGAGATTCCTCCCTTCCCGCGCCTAATATCGTCCCGCACCATGCCTCCGATGGACATCGTCATCCAGCCCGCGACCCTGGACATGGCCGACAGCTTTCGGCAGGCGCTGGACGTCGTCGCCCGCGAGCACCGCTACCTGATCTTCCTCGAAGCGCCGCCGGTCGAATCCACCCGGAATTTCATCGCCCAGGTCCTCGCCAAGGGCTGGAGCCAGTTCTACGCCGTCCGCGACGGCCAAGTCGTCGGCTGGTGCGACGTCGTCCGCGACGAACGCCCCGGGATGACGCACATCGGCCGGCTCGGGATCGGCCTGTTGCCGGAATATCGCGGCTTGAAAATCGGCGGGCGCCTGCTCGCGGCCACTGTCGCCGACGCCTTCCAAAGGGGCGCGACCCGGATCGAGCTGGAAGTTTTCGCCGCCAACGTCCGCGCCATCGCGCTCTATCGCAAGTTCGGCTTCGTCGCAGAAGGCCGCAAACGCCAGGCCCGCTGCCTCGACGGCATCTGCGACGACTCCATCCCCATGGCCTTGCTCAAGGACGAGGTTCCACCCGCACCCTGCATCGAACAAATTCAAGTCGGCGAAAAGCAACTCGATGGAGGCCATGAATGAAGAATAAATCCATCGTTTCTCGGATTGTTTCGATTGCCAAGATTTTCATCGCTACCTTCTTCGCGCTTCTGGTATTCGCGATCCTCGCGTTCGGCTTTCTGTCGAATTGCGCACTCAAATATGAGGATGTAAGCAACAAACCCGAGTATGCCCCACTGCTGAACAGCCGGTATTCCTTGCAAACGGAAATGTACCTGTACGGAGTGAATCTTCCGCCGGGGTACGGAAAAGACATCAACGTCTACGATGTCTACCCAACAAGACTCAGCGGTCCTGAGATTATCTCCGAAAAGGTTCTGGAGCCGGGAACCGTTCTGGAAGTTCAGGGCGTCCAAAGGAGCATTTACCACATCCCCGGTGACCCGAGCGTGGAGGCTCTCGTGAAGATCATCGCGTTCGAACCAGCGACAAACGTGCCCATCACGATTTCGCTGGAGGATCTCCAATCTACGAACATTGCAAAAATGATCGATGCAACATCGGGTGAATAGTTGATTCAATAAGGGATTTAGCTCAACTCGCTGCGCCCTTCGCGCCTTTGCGTGAGGAAAAGATCTCGGCCTTCGCCCGGATCGGTATCGCCAGGGACGGGGCGACGGCGTAGGATGGGGCGCGTGAAGATCCTGTCCATGGGCGACCGCATCCGCGCCGGCACGTATGCCGTGCAGTCGCGATTTGCGCGCAGCGTGCTGCTGCTGGACGCGAACGGCCGCGCGCTGTTCGTCGTGGATCGCTCCATCGGCGCGGGGCCGCTGAATCTCGTCGTGGCGCAACCCGCGATTTTCGTCGCGGGCGAATCGGTCGCGATCGCGTTCCCCCGACGAGGTCGTCGGGGGCTCCCAAAAGGATCGGAATGGAGCCGGCACGACCTCGTGCCGGGTTCCCAGGCGCCCCGCTTCGATTCGGCGTTGCCGCGTCTCGGCCGCGCGGCGCGCGCGCAGCTCCGGCGGGTTCTCGCCGCCGCCCTGCCCCGCCATGCGCCGCCGGACAGCCTGGTCTCGCTGTTCTTCCCGGCAAAGCGCCTGCCCCGGCTGCAGTTAAGCCGCGATTTGATTTTCCGGACGGCGCTCGAGCAGATCGCCGCAGGTCGAATCGCCGCGGGCGTGCGGTCGATCCGCGGCTGCGGGGCCGGCCTGACGCCGGCGGGCGACGATTTCCTGTGCGGCTGGATGACGGCGCTGCGCCTGCGCGGCCGGACATCTGCGATTCCCGCGATCCTGAAACACGCGCTCGGGACCAATCCGGTCTCCAACGCCTTTTTGAAGCTGTCCGCGCAAGGCCGCGTCAACGCGGCGATGAAAAAGCTGCTGGAATCCCCCTCGTCCGCGCGCGTGAAAGCCGTCTGCGCGTTCGGCCACAGTTCGGGCGCGGATTGGTTGTGCGGATTAGCGTGGGGGTTGGGAAAAGAGGTCGGGAATGGATCATCCGCCCCCTGACCTCTGTTCTCTGACCTCTGTTCTCTATCTCACCAGCGTCCACCAGACGACGAGGCTGAGGGCGAGGCGATACCAGCCGAAGGCCTCGAGGGTGTGGTGCGAGATGAGGCGCATGAGCCAGCGGATGGCAGCCCACGCGACGACGAACGAAACGACGAGACCGATGGCGTAGGGCGCCAGATCGCTGCGCTGCAGGGAGCCCCAGCCCTTGTAGAGGTCGTAGGCGCCGGCCAGCAGCAGCACCGGCACCGCCGCGAAGAAGGAGTATTCCGCCGCGGTCTTCCGGCCCAGTCCCAGCAGGCGCCCGCCGAGGATCGTGGCCATCGAGCGCGAGGTGCCCGGGATCATCGCGACGCACTGGAAGAAGCCGATGCCGAGGGCGCGCTTCCACCCCAGCGCGTCCACGCCGCCTTCGTCGTGCGACGGCAGCCAGCGCTCCAGCAGGATCATCGCGACGCCGCCGACGCCGAGGGCGATCGCGATCGTCGGGGGGGCGAACAGCTTGGCCTTGATCGCGTCGTGGAACAGCAGGCCGAAGACCATCGCCGGCAACGTCGTCAAAAACAGCCAAAACAGGCCTTGGAACCCCGAGAAGCCGGCGCGGGACCGGAAATCCGCCAGCCGCAGGAACCGCCGGGCGTATTCCACCAGCACGGCCAGCATGGCCCCGGACTGGATCACCACCTCGAAACTTTCGTGGAAGGAGGTGCCCATCCACTTTTCCGCCAGGATGAGATGCCCGGTGGAGGAAACCGGCAGATATTCCGTGACGCCTTCCACCACGCCCATCAGGGCGGCCATTCCGGCTGTCGCGAGGGCGGGCATGGGCCTAGCGTCCGGCGCGGGCGGCCGCGCGCGGTTCGGTTCGTGCTTTCAGGGAGGCAGACATGGCTTGAATGCGCGACACCCTACCCTTTCCCGGACGGCGCGCGCAAGTCCTTCCCGCCCCGCCAAGAACCTTGACCGGCCTCCGCGCGTTGCGTAATGTTCCGGCCATGTCGAAACCCTCGTTCATCGGCGGCCAACGCGGCCGTCTGGCCGGCCTGTTGCTGGGCGCCCTGCTGGCCTGCCCGCCGGCCGGCCACGCCTTCTTTTTCTCGAAATCCGACGCACCCTACGTGGAACAAGCGCCCAAGCGGGGTTTCCACCCCTTCCTCCATCCCAAGAAAAAGACGCCGGATGCGCAGTGGCAATACGTGCAGGCGCTCGACGCCGCCGGCCGGACCCGCGCGGCGGCCAAACAGGCCTTGGCGCTGCGGATCTACTGGTCGAACGCCCCGGAAGCGCCGGCGGCGCAGACGTACGTGGCCCGCCGCCTGGACGAGCGCGGCAAACTCCAGGCCGCGTTCGACGCCTATCAATACCTGATCGACCACTACACGGGCCGCTTCGAGTTCAACGAGGTCGTCGGCCGCCAGATGGAGATCGCCAAGACGCTCATGGAACGGAAAAAGGGCAAGGTCCTCTTCCTGCCCGGTTTCGACGCGCCCGAGCGCGCCATTCCGCTGTTCGAGAAGATCGTCGCCAGCGCGCCCGAGGGGGCGCATACGGCCGAAGCCTATTACCTGACCGGCGCCGCCCACGAGCGCGCCTACGAATACGAAGAGGCCATCGACGCCTACTTCAACGCCCTGAACCGGTTCCCCGGCAGCGCGTTCGCCGAGAAGGCGGCCTATGCCCAGGCCCGCAGCCACGTCGAGATTTCCGACGATTCCCCCAACGACAGCCGCGCGCTCGACACCGCCGTCTCCGCCTGCGAGTTCTTCCTCCAGCGTTATCCCGATTCCGAGCACGCCGCCGAGATCGAGGCCAGCCGCGCGCGCCTGCATAGCCTGCAGGCCGCCGCCGCCTACGCGCGGGCGCGCTACTACGACCGCATCCTCCGCAAGGACGAATCCGCCCTCATCGAATACCAGACGTTCGTCGCGCTCTTCCCCGACGCCCCGCAGGCCCCCGAAGCCCGCCGCCGCATCGCCCAGCTCGCGCCCCAGGAGAAATAGGATGAAACGCACCCTCGCCGCCGCCCTGCTGCTCCTGCTCGCCGCCGGATGCGCCAACTACCAGCTCGGGTCCATGCTCCCCGCCGACATCCGGACCGTCTACGTGCCTACTTGCAAGAACCAGACCGCCGAACCGCTCATCGAGCAGGACGTCACCCGCGCCATCCTCTCGCAAATCCAGATGGACGGCTCCCTGCGCGTCGCGGCCGAGGACAACGCCGACGTCGTCCTCGACATCGTCCTGACCAAGTTCTGGCTCGATCCGGTCGCGTACGAATCGAACAGCAGCTCCACCGCCAACCAGTACCGCATGAGCATCAAGGCCTCGTTCGTCCTGCGCCGCCGCGCCGACGGCTCCGTCGTCGTCGATTCGCCTTCCGTCACCGGCTGGTACGACTTCGATTTCGCCGGCGACATGACCTCCTCCAAGAACATCGCCTTGCGCCCGGCCGCGGAAGACCTCGGCCGGCGCATCGTCAGCCAGATCGTCCAATACTGGCCGTAAGGGGGAGAAGTCGTCCCGTGCCCGCCAAGCGCATCATCCCCTGCCTCGACATCACCGGAGGGCGCGTGGTCAAGGGCGTCCGTTTCGTCGAACTGCGCGACGCCGGCGATCCCGTCTCCGTCGCCCAGGCCTACGAAGCCCAGGGCGCGGACGAGCTGACTTTCCTCGACATCACCGCCTCCAGCGACGGACGCGACACCATGGTCGAGGTCGTCCGCGCCGTCGCCCGCCAGGTCTTCATGCCCCTGACCGTCGGCGGCGGCCTCCGCACCCCCGCCGACATCCGCCGCATGCTGCAGGCCGGCGCCGACAAGGTTTCCCTCAACACCGCCGCCATCCTCAATCCCGGCCTGATCGACGAGGCGTCGCGCCAGTTCGGCGCCCAGTGCATCGTGCTGGCGATCGACGCCCGCCGCAACGTCGACGGCCGGCCCGGCTGGACCGTCTACACCCACGGCGGCCGCCAGCCCACCTCTCTCGACGCGGTCGCCTGGGCCCGCGAAGGCGTCGCCCGCGGCGCCGGCGAAATCCTGCTCACCAGCATGGATTGCGACGGCACCAAGAACGGCTACGACATCCCCCTGACGCGCGCCATCGCCGACGCCGTGCCGGTGCCCGTCATCGCCTCCGGCGGCGTCGGCACCCTCGACCATCTGCGCGCCGGCATCGCAGACGGCCATGCCGACGCCGTCCTCGCCGCCTCCATCTTCCATTTCGGGGAATTCACCGTTCCCCAGGCCAAGGCCTATCTCGCCCAACACGGCATCGAAGTCCGCGCGCCTTTCGGCGCCGACGCCGCCTCGACGAAAGGAACCCCCGCATGAAAGAGCTCGAAGAAGGCACCGCCCTGACCCTCGATTTCAACAAGCTGACCAAGGCCGTTTCCGCCTGCCCCGGCGTCATTCCCGTCGCCGTCCAGCATGCCGACACCCGCGAAATCATCCTGATCGCCTACGTCAACGAAATCGCGCTGAAAAAAGCGATCACCGAGCGCACGGCCATCTTCTGGAGCACCTCCCGCAACGAACTGTGGGAGAAAGGCAAAACCTCCGGCGAAACCTTCGACCTGCTCGAAGTCCGCGTGAACTGCGAACAGAACTCGCTCGTCTACGTCGTGCGGCCGCGCCGCGGCGGCATCTGCCACACCAAGAACCAGGCCGGCCAGCCCCGCAACTGCTACTATCGCCGCCTCGACTTCGAAACCGGCCAGCTCGTCAATCTCGACCCCTGACCCCATGACTTCGCACCCGCCCGCCCAGCCCGACCCCGTTCCGGAGACCGATCCCCTGCGGAGCGCCGCCAACCGCCGCATTTTCGCGTTCGTGACGGTCTTCGTCCTGCTGCTGGCCGGTGCCGTCTGGCTGGTCATGCACGAGGAAGAACGCCGCGGGACGCTGCTGATCCAGCCCACTCCTCCTCCCGCCGCTTCCGAACCGGAACGCCCCGTTCCGCCGGCGCCGCCCGCCGCCCCCCCCGCGCCCGTCGCCGCGCCGCGACCGCCCTCCTCGCCCGCCCTGGATCAATCCGCGCAGATGGAACAAGCCCTCGCCGCCTACCGGGAAGCCGGCGCGCTGCTCGTCGCCAAGCGTTTCGAGCAGGCGGAACAACGCGCGCTCGAAGCGCTCCGCGCCTATCCCAAGATGGCCGGCGCCCAGCGCATCCTCGGTCTCGTCTATCTCCAGCAGGGCAACATCGACCGCGCCATCGCCGTCCTCGAGGCTTCCCTGCGCAACGAGCCCTTCCACCCCGAGGCGCTCACCAACTTGGCCTTTGCCTACATGCAAGCCCAGAATCCGGGCCTCGCGATGGAACTCATCGAAACGTGCCGCCGCCTCCATCCCGACTACAAGCCCGCCCTGCTCCAGGAAGGCATCATGCTCCTCGGCCAGCCCGGCTCGGATCAAGCCGTCGCGGTCCTGCGCGAAGCCGTCGCGGCCTTTCCCAACCTGCCCGGTCCCCGCAACAATCTGGCCGTCGCGCTCGCCCGCACCGGCGACCGCGAGGGGGCCCGCGAACAACTGGCCGCCCTCATTGAAATGGATCCCCGCAATTTTTCCGCCTTGTTCAACGTCGGGGCCCTCTACGCGCAGGAAACCAACGCCCCCGCCGCCATTCCCTGGCTCCGTCGCGCCATGGAGCAGATGCCCCCCGCGCAATTCCGCACCTACCTGAACGATCCGGATCTCAAGCCCATCCGCGAAAGCGAAGCCTTCCAGCAGTTCCTGCTGGAACTCGACCCCGTCTTCCCCGGACCCAAGCCCGGGCCCTGAGCGCCCCTCTCCCGCGGTTTTCCGCGGGCTTATTAAAGCGGGTTGCCGACCCAGATGGCGCGGTTCGTGTAGGGCGCCGGATCTCCGCCGTACGACCACAGATTGAAAGTCACCCGCGACGTGTTCGAATAGGAATACGGCAGGCCCCACGGGTCCTGCAGCGACTCCAGCGGACTCTTGGCCTCGGCCAACGCGTTCGACAACGCCGCCAGGGATTGGGGCACCTGGCCGTATTTCATCTGGTAATCGGTGATGAAGCTCTCGAGCTGCGCGATTTCGGCCTCCGCCTTGTTCCGCGCCGCCGAGCGCTGCGCGTTGCCCGCCAATCCCAGGATCAGCGCCGCCAACAGCGCGATGATCGCAATCACCGTCAACAACTCGACCAACGTGAATCCGGACCGCTGCGCTCGCTTCATGGCATTACTCCTGTTGAATCCGCATTCTGCCCCATCCGCCCCGCCAAATCAATCCCGATCCGGCCGCCGTTTTTCCTCTTTTGCCCGCGCCCGGGAAGGTGTAGATTGGCCTGCGACTTCATGGAGGCTACAGGAAATCCCATGCAAACCAAACGCGCATTCACGCTCATCGAACTCTTGGTCGTCATCACCATCATCGCGATTCTCGTCGCCATCCTCGTCCCCGCCGTTTCAAAAGCCATCGAATCGGCCCATCGATCCAGCTGCGCCAACAACCTCAAAGCCGTCGGCGTCTCCTTCACGACCTACGCCGCCGACAACAAGGGCGTCCTGCCGCGCAGCAGCGACGGCACCTTGGCGTCCATCGTCAAGATGGTCTACACCAACTACGTCACGGACGTGCGCGTCTGGGTCTGCCCCAGCGACAAGCAGGGCAGCGCCGGGCCCATCTCCCTTTTCTCCGGTTCGGACATCGACGAGTTCAACTCCGACCTCAACTGCAGTTACGCGTATGTGGACGGCTACCGCATCGGAACGCCGGTCGGCCCGGGAGCCGCCCCGCTGCTGTTCGACGAAGTCAACGGCGGGGATTCCATCGATTCCACCCTCTCCGCCGGCGACAACCACGGGGCCAACGTCCGCAACGTCCTGTTCGTCGACGGCCACGTCACGACCTACAAGTTCGACGAATCCTTCAAGCCCCCGAACGTCTTCGACAGCATCCGCAGCATCATGGACGCCAATAACCTGTCCGTCGTGGAGTGACGTCCGGCGCCGCCGGAAACGCGAACGAGGCCCGCCTTCCGGCGGGCCTCGCTTTTTTGCGCCGCGGCGCGTCCGCCTATTTCCGTTTCAGCGGAATGCAGATGTCGAAGCGACAGGTCGGTCCCGTGCAGTCGTCGTGGTACAGCTCGTAGGTCGGCTGGTCGGCGCATTCCAGCCCCCGGTCCAGCAGGCACCGGAAAGCCGCCTCCCACGCCGCGCCGAAGCCGGCAATGGGCACGTCGAATTCGCAGACCAGATATGGCCCGCCCGCGATTTCCTGCGCGGCGAGCGGCGCGTCCACCTTCGTTCCCGGCGGCACCGCCAGGCAAGCGTCGGTCCGGCATTGGTCCGGCGCCGTCACCTCCGGGTTGTCCCAATACATGCCCATCATCGGCCCTTTGCCGATCAACCCCCGCGGGCCCGCCCAGCGCATCAGCTCGCCGAAAGCCGCCTCCGCCGTCGTCTTTCCGTACGGCCCGATCTTCCGCGCGTACGCCACGTGCCAGGCCGGCATCTCCTTCGTTTCCGCCTTCATCTCGATGTTCCTTTCCGGTTGCGGTGAATTCCATTTCACCATGGCCGCATCCTGCCCCACGCGGAACGAAACCGCTTCTCCCTCCTTGCTCGCTTTGTTTCCCCGCTTGCTCCGCCGGAAGGCCGACGGCGTCGTGCCGAAACGCGCCCGGAACGCCTTCGCGAAATTCTGCGAACTCGAAAATCCGCACTCCAGCGCCACCGTCGTGACGTCGCTCCGGGGATCCGAGAGCAGCCGGTTCGCCGCCCATTCCAGCCGCAACCGCCGCAGGAACCCGAACACCGTCTCTCCCGTCGCGGCCTTGAAGATCCGGTGGAAATGAAACGGCGAGAAGTGCGCGGCGGCCGCGATTTCCTCCAGCGCCGGCTCGCGGTCGAGATTTTCGCTGATGAAGTTCATCGCCCGGCAAATCCGTTGCCGATAGTCCATTCCCGTCGCCGCGCTCGCCGATTTCATGCCGCCCATCCTAGCGGCCAGATTATAAACCGACAACAGGATTGCGCGGCGGGGCCCCCTGCCGTAAGGTGTTCGCGTTCTTCCGGGCGGTTAGCTCAGCTGGTTAGAGCGCCATGCTTACACCGTGGATGTCGGGGGTTCGAATCCCTCACCGCCCACCACCCTTCGTCCCGACCCTGCAAGAGGTCGGGACTACGGCTGGCAAGCCACCCTCACAAAACAGAAGCACGGAGGGTGCCCCCCGCATCCTTGGCGAAGGGGAGCCCGTCCAAGTCACCCCCTCCTTGACTTCCGCCCCGGGCATGGCGATGATGCTCCCGCATGCGCATCCCCGCCGTCCAATCCCGCACGGTTCTGATTACCGGCTGCTCGTCCGGCATCGGCGGCGCCACCGCGTTGCTCCTGCGGGACGCCGGCTGGCGGGTTTTCCCCACCGCCCGCAAGCCCGAGGATCTCGAAGCCCTCCGCACCCAAGGCTTCGACCCCATCGCCCTGGACGTCGCCGAAGCCGCCTCCGTCGAGCGCGCCGCCGGCGAGCTGCTCGGCCGGACGAACGGGGTTCTGGGCGCGCTCGTCAACAACGCCGGTTTCTGCCAAGCCGGCGCCGTGGAAGACGTTTCCCGCGACGCCCTCCGCGCCCAGTTCGAAACCAACCTCTTCGGCCTGCATCAACTGACCCGCGCCCTCCTGCCGACTTTCCGGCGCCAAGGCTTCGGCCGCATCGTCAACGTCGGCTCCGTCCTGGGCCGCGTCGTCGCCCCCATGCTCGGCAGCTATTGCGCCTCCAAGTTCGCCTTGGAAGCGCTCACCGACGCCCTGCGCATCGAACTCTGGAATTCCGGCACGTGGGTGGCCCTCGTCGAGCCCGGCGCCATCCTGTCCCGCTTCCGGAAAAACGCCGCCGAAGCCCTGGACCGGACCATCGACCGGTCCCGTTCCGGCTACGGCGACGTCTACGCCCGCGAAATCGAACGCCGCCGGCGCCAGACCAAGAAGGCCGATTGGTTCACGCGGCCGCCCGAGGATGTCGCCCGCAAGATCCGCCACGCGCTGGAAGCGCCGCGGCCGAAGCGCCGCTACGGCGTCACGCTGGCCGCGCCGTTGACCGAACTGGTTGCCCGGTTCGTCCCGCAAGCTTGGACGGACCCGCTGCTCGCCCGGCGCGTGCCCGAGCGGCAACCGCGCGCGGAGAACGCGACATGAAATATCGTCTCCGCCATTGGGCCGAATATCTCCTGTTGCGCGGGTTTTGCGGACTCGTCGCGCGGTTGCCCTACCGGCTGGCTCTGGTCGCGGCCGCCGGTCTCGCCCGCATCGGCTTCGCGCTGCTCCATTCGCGCCGCCGGGAAGCTATCCGGCGCATCCGCTTCGTGTTGGGCGCCGGCTGTTCGCCCCGCCAGGCCCGCGCGGTCGCTTGGCGGTCTCTGCGCAACATGGCTTTCAATCTCGCCGAAGTCCTCTACATCGGCGGGGGCCGGCCGCGGCCGCTGCCGTCGACCATCGACATGCAGGAACCGCTGGAACGCGTCCAGGCCTACATCCGGGCCAACCCCGGCCGCGGCGGCATCTTCGCCTGCCCCCACATGGGCAATTGGGAACTGGCGGGCATCGTCGTCCCGTCCCTCGGCATCGACATGTTCACCCTGACCGGCGTGCAGAAAAACCCAATGGTGCAAGACTATCTCCAGCGGCTGCGCCACGCGCCCGGCGTCGAACTGATCGAGCGCGGCTCCGGCACCACGCTGCGCAAGATCTTCGCCAACCTCCGCAAGGGCAAGTTCCTCGCCATCATGCCCGACCTGCGCTCCCGCCAGCCGGGCGTCCGCGTCCGTTTCTTCGGCGGCGAAGCCAACCTCTACCCCGGCTTGGGCCATTTCGCCCACCAGCTGGACGTGCCGATCTTTCTCGCCATCATGCGCCGGCACGGCTGGACCCGCCACTCCATCGAACTGCACGGTCCGTTCGAACCCGATCCCGATCTTTCCAAGGAAGCGGACGCCGTCCGCCTCTCCCAGATCGTGATGGACATCATCGATGCCGAGATCCGCAAGGATCCCGGGCAGTGGTTCTGGTACAACAAACGCTGGATTCTCGACCCGCTCGAACCGGACGCCGCGCCGGAACCGGCCCCGGCGCAACCGTCCCAGCCTTAGGCGGGATCTTCCGCCGGCGCCGGCGCGGGCGGTTGGGTTTCCGTCTCGTCGCGGAATTTCACCGAGACGATCTTCGAAATGCCCTGTTTTTCCATCGTGACGCCGTAGAGCGCGTTCGCCCGCCCGATCGTCTGGCGGTTGTGCGTGATGACGATGAACTGCGTGCCCTGGATGAAGCCCCGCAGCATCTCGAGGTAGCGGGCGATGTTGCTGTCGTCGAGGGCCGCGTCGAGTTCGTCCGTCAGGCAGAACGCGCTGGGCTTGACCTTGAACAGCGAGAACAGCAGCGCTACGGCCGTCAGCGTGCGCTCGCCGCCGGAGAGCAGCGACACCGTCTGCAGCTTCTTGCCGGGCGGGCGCGCGATGATCTCGATGCCCGATTCCAGCACGTTCTCCTCGTCCACCAGCACCAGCTTCGCGTTGCCGCCGCCGAAGAGCTGCTTGAACAGCTCCTGGAAATTCTCGTTCACCTGGTTGAAGGTTTCCGTGAACAACGAGGTCGTCGTGTCGTTGATCTTGCGGATCAGGTCCAGGAGCTGCTGCTTGGCGTTGACGAGGTCGTCGTTCTGCTGGCTCAGGAACGCGAAGCGCTCCTCCAGTTCCTGGTGTTCTTCGATGGCGACGAGATTCACCGGCCCCATGCTTTGGATCTTGGTGCGGATTTCCGCCACCATGGTTTCGAGGGCCTCCCGGTCGGCGGGCCGGGCGTCCGCCTCCCACTCCGGCTCCTTCGCCTTGAGCACCTCGGCGGGCTGCAGGCTGTATTCGGCGCTCATGCGCTCCACGAGATTCTGGCGGTGCAGGCGCTGGCGCGCCAGCTGGATGTCCACGCCGTTGCGCCGTTCGCGGACGGCGTCGAGATCCGTCCGCTGCGCGTGCAGTTCCGCGTCGCTCTTCGCCAATTCGGCGTTGCGGCTTTCGCGCTGCGCGCGGGTTTCCTGCAGTTCGGCTTGGCAGCGGGCCATTTCCGCTTCAAGCGGCCCGATCTGCCCTTCGGCTTCCCGGGTGGCCGTCTGCAGCGCGCCGATGCGTTCGCGGTACGAATCGATGCCGGCGGCCCGTTCGTTGATCAAGGCTTCCAGTTCGCGGATGCGCGCTTCCAGCGGTTCGCCCCGCGCCCGCAGGCCGTCGAGCTGCTGCTTGTAGCCGGAAAGCGCCACGCGGCATTCCGTCGCCGCTTCCAGATGGGCGTTCCGCTCGTCTTCGAGCCGGCGCAGTTTCTCGGAGTCGGCGGCGTTCTGGGCGCGCACTTCCGCCTGCCGCGTCCGGATGGCTTCCATCTCGCCGGCCATCGCCGTCCGCCGCTGCGTGCCCGCGCCGGTCTTCTCGACGAGGGCCTGCAATTCCCAGCCGATCGTTTCGGCGCGTTCGCCGGCCTGCTTGGCCTCGCGTTCCACCATCCGGATTTCGCCTTCGGCCAGGGCCATTTCGCGGCGGTGGCTTTCCAGCGCGGTTTGCGCTTCGTCCAGCGCCGCGCGGCCCGACGTTTCGTCGCCCTGCAGCCCTTCGGCGCGGGCGCGCGCGGCGGCGGCCGCCTGGCGCAGGCGGTCCAAATCTTCCTGCCATTCGGCCAGCTGGTGCTCGCGGGCCAGCGGATTGCTTTCGTCCTCGCCCGGGGCCCAGAATTCCACGGAGCCGTCGCCGCGCGCCACGATGCCGTCGCGCGTGACGTAGGCCAGGCCCGCCGGGACGGACTCCGGCACGTCGGCGGCCGTCGCCACGACGCGCACGCCGCCCAGCAATCGCCGCAGCAGGCCGTCCAGGCCGTCGGGCGCCTTCACGTGGTCCAGCAAGGGTTCGCCCGCGCCCGCGGGCGTTTTGCCGTCCGCGCCGCCGGCGGCGGACAGCAGGCGGACCGCGCCGCCCTGCGCCGCCTGGAGATTCTTCGCGATGTCCAGCGCGGCGGCCGCGTCCTGCACGAGAACGGCGTCCAGCCACGACCGCAGCGCAGCCTCCAGCGCAAGCTGGTGGTCCTTGTCGGCGCGCACTTTCTCGGCCAGCGCGCCCAAGACCTGCTTGGGATCGACGCCCGGCACCGCCGCGTTTTCGAGAAGCTTTTTCGCGCCGGCGGGAAATCCGCGCGCTTCGGCGCGGTTGCGGGCCAGCAAATTCACTTGCGCCTCGCGCGCCGCGGCCTCGGACGACAGCTTCGAGATTTCGCGCTGGAGTTCGGCGAGCTGTTCGGCGCGCGCGGCCTGCGACCGGCGCAGGTCCTCGACCTGGCGCTGCGCCTGTTCGGCGCCTTCCTGCTTCCGGTCGCGCTGCGCGGCCATCAGCCCCAGCCGTTCGGCGTAGGATTCGACCGCGCGTTCGGCCTCGGCCTTTTCGGCGGCGAAACGCTCGCGGCGGAGCAGGTCCGTGCGTTCGCGCGCCTCGATTTCGTTCCACTCGTTCTGGAGGCGGGCCAGGCGCGTTTCGAGATCCAGCGCTTCGGTGCGCAGGTCCTGCAGGCGCTTGCGCGCGGCGGCGGTTTCCTGGTCGTGCGCGGCGAGGGTCGCCTGCCGTTTTTCCAGATCCTGGCGCGCCGTCTCGTGCGCGTCCGTCGCGGCGATCAAATCCTTCTTCAGGGCGTCCAGCTCGGCCTCGTGGACGCCGCGGCTGGCGCGCGCGCTTTCCGTCTCGCGCGAATCGCGCTGCGAAAGCGACTCCAGCTCCTGGGCCCGCTCCTGGTTGACGCGGATCAGTTCCCGCGCGCGGGCCAGCGCGCCGGAGGCCTCCGACGACGCGTCCATCGCCGCGGCGATGCGCCCTTCCACTTCGGCCATGTTCTGGCGCAGTTCGGCCGCGCGGGTTTCCGCCGCCTCCACGCCGGTCCGCAGCTGCTCTTCGCGCGCCGTGTGCTCCTTCAGCTCCCCTTCCAGCGCGGCCAGCGAAGCGTCCAGCTCCGCGAGCCGGCCCTTGGCCAGCCAGACGTCGCACCCGCGCAGCTGATCCTGCAGGCTCTTGTAGCGCCGGGCCTTCCCGACCTGCCGCTGCAGCGAGATGATCTGGCGCTTCACTTCCTTGATGATGTCGCTCAACCGCAGCAGGTTCGCCTCGGTGTGCTCCAGCTTGCGCAGGGCCTCCTTCTTGTCGGCCTTGTACTTGCTGATGCCGCTGGCCTCTTCGAACACCTCGCGGCGGTCGTCGGGGCGCGAGCTGAGGATCTGGTCGATGCGCCCCTGCTCCATCACGCTGTAGGAATTCGTGCCCAGCCCCGTGTCCATGAAGAGGCGCTGGATGTCCTTCAGGCGGCACGGCGTCTTGTTGATGAAATACTGGCCTTCGCCGGACCGAAACACGCGGCGCGTCACCGTCACCTCGTTGTATTCCGTCCCCAGCACCGCTTCGCAGTCCGTCAGCGTCAGGCTCACCTCGGCCATCGCCAGCGGCTTGGCCTGGTCGGTGCCGTTGAAGATCACGTCCGTCATCGCGCCGCCGCGCAGCGCCTTCGGGCTCTGTTCGCCCAGCACCCAGCGGATCGCGTCCGACACGTTGCTCTTGCCGCATCCGTTCGGACCCACGATCGCCATCATTCCGGGTTCGAACACCAGCTTCGTCCGCTCGGCGAAGCTCTTGAACCCGACCATTTCGAGTGCTTTTAGATACACGGTTTCTCCTCGCGCGGCCGGACAGGTCCCGCGCCGCGACACAGCCGGGCATTGACTCAAAAAACGCCCCCGGAATCAATCTCGTTTTCGAATCGCCGCCGCCGCCGCACCCCCTCCGCCAAACGGGTATTGTTTTATAAAACAATACCCGTTTGGCTCGGCCGGCGATGCGCCGGATCAAGGGTGTCCTCCGCGGAGCCAACCCGGCGCCATGGTCATCGACCCGGCCTTTGGCCGGCGGCGCATAACCCACGCTCCATCCGCAGGCGCGAATGGAGGAACCCGCGCTTAGAACTGGAAGTAGATGTAGGGCGCCTGCTGGTTCACCGCGCCCAGATAGGTGGCCGCCACCAGCAGGCCCCACGCCGCCGCCCGCACCGGCCACGGCACCCGCGCCCATTTCTCGTTCAGGCCCCCGTATTCCTGGGCCAGTTCGACGGCCAACCAGATCGCGATCAGCGCCCCGAAGCCCCCCAGCGGCCAGCCGAACGGCGTGATTGGCCCGTCGTGCAGCCCCACGCAAGCGCGGCAGATCTTCCCGATGGTCGCCACGTCCGGGCTGCGGAAGAAGATCAGGCCGACGATATTGAGCCAGAACGTCGCCGCCACCGAAAGGCCGAGGGCCCAGGCGGACCCGTTCTTCGGGGCGCGCCGGCCGCGCCGCTTCCGGTAGAACTTCCACAGGTAGTAGCCCGTCAGCAGCACGGCGTGGTAGGCGCCCCAGAACACGAAGTTCCAACGCGCCCCGTGCCACAGCCCGCACAGCACGAGGACCGCCGTGGCGTTGAAGATCGCGCGGCGCCCGCCCTTGCGGAAGCCGCCCAGCGGCAGGAACACGTAGTCGTGGAACCAGCGCGTCAGCGTCATGTGCCAACGGTTCCAGAAGTCGGCGATCGACGCCGAAACCAGCGGACGGTGGAAGTTTTCCCGCAGCTGCACGCCGAACAGCCGGGCCGATCCGATCGCGATGCTCGCGTAGCTGGCGAAATCGAAGTAGATCTGCCCGCCGAACGCCACCAGCCCCAGCCAGGTCGCCGCCGCCGAATGCGTGCCCGGCGAAGCGAACACCGCATCCACCAGGATGCCCAGCCGGTCGGCCACCACCAGCTTGAGGAAAAGGCCCGTCAAGATGCGCTTGGCGCCGGCCACCAGGTTTTCCAGCAAGACCGGGTGCTGCGCGCGCAGCTGGGGCAGCAGATGCGGCGCGCGCTCGATCGGTCCCGCCACCAGCTGCGGGAAGTAGCAGACGTAGAGCGCGAAGGTCCACAGGTCCCGTTCCGCCGGCAGCTGCCGCTTGTAGACGTCGATCGAATAGCTCAGCGTCTGGAACGTGTAGAACGAAATGCCCACGGGCAGGATGAACCCCATGGGTTCCCAATGCCCCGCGAACCCCAGCAGATGTCCGAGCCCGACCACGTTGGCGCCCAGGAAATCGCCGTACTTGAAGAAGCCCAGCATGCCGAGATTCCCGGCCAGGCTGCAGCCCAGCAGCGCCTTGCGGCCGCGCGGATTCTCCGTGCGCGCCAGCCCGAGCCCCACGAGATAATCCAAAACCGTGGACGCGAAGATCAGGAGACCGTAGACCGGCGTTTCCCAGCAATAGAACACGTAGCTCGCGACCAGCAGGAGGATTTGCCGGCCCCGCAACGGCAGCGCCGCGTGCAGCAGCCAGACCGCCGCCAAAAAGACCGCATAGGTGTAGGTCGCGAACAACATGGCCCTAGCGCCCCGCCTTCGTTTCCGCCGCGATCCGATCCGCCAGCCATTCCGCCATCCGACGGTGGTTGCGGGCATGGAAATGGTTGCTCGTGATGAAATCGTCCGGTGGCAGCAGGCCCGTCAGATCCTCGAACGGCAGGCCCCGTTCGGCCGCCAGACGCGCCGCGTCCCGCCGGAACGCGGCGACCCATTCGCCGTCCGGGGTGCCCGCGAAATCGGAGCTCAGCGGCGCCGTCGCCACCAGCTTGTGCGCCGCCGGGATTTCCGCCAACTGGTCCAGGAATTCCGCCAGCAAAACCGTCGACCGCTCGTCGTAGGTCAGATCCAGCCGGCCGCCCGTCCGATCCGGAATCGGATCCGGCACGGGCGCCGTCCGGGCCTTGCCCGGCAACTGCCAGAAACGATAAGTCGTCCGCGGCGCGTAGAACGTCTTCTGCGCGCCCGGATAGCGCGTATCCAGCCACGACCACAGGAAATCGCGGAAACGCAGCAGCGGAAACCGGTCGGTCACCCACGCCGTCAGCGTATCCTCGACTTTGCCGTGCCGGCGCCAGAACGAAAGCGGCAGGCGCCGCGCCACGTCGAGTTCCGTCGGCAGGCGCACCAGATCGGTGCGGGGATAGGAAAACCCCTTGGTGAAATTCTCCGCCCGGTAATCCGCGCTGCCGGAAACCGAAACCAGCCAGAGCGGCCGCTCCTCCCGCAAGCGCGCCGCCAGCGCCGCGTATTCGATGGACGTCACGCCGTCGATCGACAGGTTCAGCACTTCCCACCGGTCGATTCCGCCTGCTTTCCGCTCGTTCAGCAGCGTCTCCAGCACGGACGGATAGCCGTGGCGCGCCGGATATTCCCCCCCGTACGCCTGCGAGTCCGAAATCAAAACGACGCAGGCCGCGTCGCCGGCGTCCCGGACGGCCGCCACGTAGCGCGGCCAGTCCCGGAACCGATAGGGATTGCGCGCCGACTCCACGCAGCTCGCCGCCGGGGGCAAGCTCCGCGCCGCCAGGCCCCAGGCCAGCCCGATCACGGCCAGCCCGATGCCGGCCGCCGCCGCCACCTTGATTCTGTAGGCACCGTTGGTCATGGAACTTGCGTGGGATATCATCCCCGACCTTGAAAATCAAGATTCATGCGCCACGCGGAGACGCGGAGGACGCAGAGAACATTCAACCCGGGGATGACTGGTTCACCCGCAGCTGCGGAGATTCCCCAGGTGAAAGGCGGTTTACGATCCGGCTCAATCCCTCCCGCAACGTGGCGACACCGAAATTGACGAGCAATCCGACTGGTAAATGGAGCAGGCGGAGATAGGTCAACAGTTGCTTCTTGTGAACGGGAGAAACCGCCTCTACCGATTTCAGCTCCACGACAACCGTTCCCTCCACAAGCAAATCGAGCCGAAATCCCTCCTCGAAGCGAAGACCATCGAATTCGAACGAAATCGGCTTTTGCCGTTCGACCCGGAATCCTCTTCGGCATAATTCTTTCGCCAAAAGCGATTCATAAACCGATTCAAGCAATCCCGGCCCCAATCCTTGGTGCAACTTGACAGCCGCATCCACGATGGCTCCGGTGATCTCATCCAGACTTCGGGCTTTCTCCTCACCCATGTCCCAACTCCGCGTCCTCCGCGCCTCCGCGTGAACGTCCGGGCGGTTCCCCTACGGATAGATGCCGCGGAGAGTGGCCGCCTTGGCGACGCGGCTGATGGCGAGAATCTGCGCCGCCATGCGCAGGTCGCACTTCTCCCGCGCCGCCACGTCGTACACGTCGTGGAAACTGCGCATCATCAGGCGGTCGAGGCTGCGGTTCACGTCTTCCTCGTCCCAGAAATTCGCCTGCAGGTCCTGCACCCACTCGAAGTAGGACACCGTCACGCCGCCGGCGTTCGCCAAGATGTCCGGCACGATCGTCGTTCCGGCCTTGGCGAGGATCTCGTCGGCTTCGGGACTGGTCGGGCCGTTCGCGCCTTCGACGATGATCTTCGCCTGCACCGCGCCGGCGTTCTCCGCCGTGATCTGGTTTTCCAGCGCGCACGGCGCCAGGATGTCCACCGGCAGCGCCAGCAGCCGCGCGTTGGCGACGTCGTGGCCTTCCACGTATTCGCCGCCGCCGAAGCCCTTGATCTGCTTGTGCGGGCTCTTCTGCACGTGCGCCAGCAGCGCCGGCACGTCCAGCCCGCGCGGGTTGAAGAGCCCGCCGCCCACGTCGGTGACGCCCACGACTTTGAAGCCCTTGCCGTACAGGAATTTCGCCGCCGAGCTGCCCACGTTGCCGAAGCCTTGGATCGCCACCGTGCTCTGCGCCGGAAGCAGGCCCAGGCGTTCCGCCGCCGCGATCATCACCGTCGCCACCCCGCGGCCCGTCGCTTCGCCGCGCCCCTGGCTGCCGCCGATCTCGATGGGCTTGCCCGTCACCACGCCGGGCACCGAATAGCCCACCGTCATCGAATACGTGTCCATCATCCACGCCATCGTCTGCGGATTCGTGTTCACGTCCGGCGCCGGAATGTCCTTGGCGGGACCGATGATGATGGCGATCTCGCTGGTGAAGCGCCGCGTCATGCGCTCGATCTCGCCGAGGCTCATCGCGGCCGGATCGCAGATCACGCCGCCTTTGGCGCCGCCGTAGGGCAGCCCGATCACCGCGCACTTCCAGGTCATCAGCATCGCCAAGGCCTTGACCTCGTCGAGCGTCACGCCCGGATGGAAACGGATGCCGCCCTTGGTGGGGCCGCGCTCGGAGTTGTGCTGCACGCGGTACCCCTCGAACACCTTCACCTTGCCGTCGTCCATCCGGATCGGCACCGAGACGATCAGCGCCCGTTCGCAATGGCGCATCTTGGCGTGGACGCTCGGATCCAGATTCATCCGCTGCGCCACGCGATCGAGTTGCTGGCAGGCCATGTTCCAAAAACTGAAATTCGCGCTCATGGGGTTCCTCCGGGATTCGTTGATTGGGTTTAAGATAGTCTTCCCCCCCGCCCGAGGGAAGAAAATCCTTGGCCCGGCCCGGCGGCCCGGCCGGCCCGCCATCTTGTAATCGAATCGGAACAGGCCGGCGGATTGACAGACTCCGCGTCCTCCGATATTTTACGGACGCATCTATAGAACCCTCTTGAAGAAACCATGGCCAATATCTTGATCATCGACGACGACGTGGCGGTCCGCGAATACCTCGCGACGCTGGTCACGCGCTTGCGCCACCGCGCCTTCCAGGCCGCCACCTGCGCCGAAGGCTTGGAGCAACTCGCCAACCCCACCATCGACGTCGTCATCGCCGACATCTATCTGCCCGACAGCCCCTCCCTCCACCAATGGGTCGACCAGCTCAAGAAGACGGCCGCCGGCCGCCCCCTGATCCTCATCACCGGCGAACCGTCGGAAGAACTCGCCGCCAAGGCCCAGCGCGGGGAAATCATGGCGTTCCTCGCCAAGCCCTTCGAACTCGCGTTCATCAAGGGCCTGCTGGCCCGGGCCACCAGTTCGCCCGGATCGCCCGCCGCCCCGAAATAGGCGAGCGGCCGCCGTCCCGTTTTCCCGCTTCTTGCCTTCCGCGCGCACGGACGCTACCCTGTCCGCATGAATCTGCAGTTTGTCCATGCCCAGCTTGCCCGCGTCGTCTGGTCCGGCGGCGGCTACTCCCTCACCCTCGGCGCGCTGCTCCTGGCGCTCGCGCTGATCGTCGGCGGCGGACTGGCCGCCCGCCTCGTCGCCCGCTTCCTGGGCAAGCGCCTGCCGGCCCACCTCCGCCAGTCCCGCCACGCCCAGGAACTCGCCCCGCGCAGCATCTTCTTCATCGTCTGGGCCCTCTTCCTTCTGGCGGCCCTGCGCGCCCTGGGCATCCCGCTCACCGCCTTCAACTTCCTCGGCGGCGCCATCGCCCTCGGCTTCGGCTTCGGCGCCCAGAACCTCTGCAGCAACCTCATCAGCGGCGCCATCATCCTCGTCGCCCGCCCCTACAAGGTCGGCGACATCGTCGAGGTGGACAGCATGGCCGGCACGGTCCTCTCCATCGGCCTGCGCGCCACCGAAGTCCTCACCTACGACGGCGTCAACCTCCTCGTCCCCAACTCCAACTTCCTCGCCAACACCATCGTCAACCGCACCAACTACGACCGCTCCCTCCGCGGCCTCGTCACCATTTCCGCCGCCTACGACGCCGACTCCCGCCTCGTCGACGAAACCCTCCGCGCCGCCGCCGCCGCCCACCCCGCCGTCATCCAGACCCCCGGCAAGGCCCCCTGGGTCATCTTCGACAACTTCGGCGACAGCGCCCTCGAGTTCAAGCTGTTCTTCTGGGTCGACACCACCCGCAACAACGTCGCCGCCACCGCCAGCGACGTCCGCCACGCCGCCCTCCTCGCCTTCCGCGAGAAGCGCATCGCCATCCCCTACCCCCAGCTCGACGTCCACCTCCCCAAGGCCCCATGACCTCCCTCGGCCGGGAATCGCGGCTCATCCGTTTTCCACGCCGTGGAAAACTTTTTTCCACACCGTGGAAAAATTCGCGAAAGTTTTTACGTAGCGTGGAAAAATCGGCCAAAGTTTTTACGTGCTACGTAAAAATCGCCCAAAGTTTTTACGTAGCGTGGAAAAATCGTTCAAAGTTTTTACATAGCGTGGAAAACGGCCCGGCGGCCGCCGCCTAACCATGCTGCGCCTGATTCCAACCCCAACCCGCCTGCACCCGCTCGGCGGAACCTGCGCTCTGCCCTCCCCGCCAACGGCTTGCGTCCCCGACCATCTCGATCCGCGCGTCGCCAAAGTCCTCCACGAACTCTTCCCCGGCCTGCACCACGTCGCCTGCCGCGAGCCAAACGCCGCGATCCGCCTCGAATCCGCGCCCGGCGCGGCCGAATCCTACCGGCTCCGCATCGCGCCCGATGGCCTCCGCATCGCCGCCCCCGACGCCCCCGGCTTCTTCTACGCCCTCCAGACCCTCCGCCAAATCCGCGCGCAGTCCGACGGCGACCTACCCTGCTGCGAAATCGAAGACGCCCCCGTCTGGCCGCTGCGCGGCTTCTATCTCGACGTCAGCCGCGGCCGCGTCCCGCGCCTCGACCTGCTCAAGCGCCGCGTCCGCCTGCTGGCCTCCCTCAAGATCAACCACCTCCAGCTTTACTTCGAACACCCCTTCCGCTTCCGGTTCGATCCCGCCATCGCCGGCGACAACGATGCCTACGACGCCGACGACCTGAAGGCCCTCGACGCGTTCTGCCGCGAGCGCTTCGTCGAACTCGTCCCTTCCTTCACCTGCTTCGGCCACCTGGGCCGCATCCTCTCGCTGCCGGCCTACCGCGATTTGGCGGAAAAGGAATTTCCCGCTCCCTCGTGGGAAGCCGCCACCTGGCTCCAGCGCCTGCGCGGCTGCACCATCCATACCCGCGATCCCGATGCGCAGGAATTGCTGCGCAAGATCCTCGCCGAATTCCTGCCGTGCTTTTCGTCGACGCGCTTCAATCTCTGCGGCGACGAAACCTACGACCTCGGCCGGCGCACGCCGGACGCGACGCCCGCCGATCTCGCCCGCCAGTACGTCGACCACGTCCGCTTCCTCCAAAAGGAAGCCGCGCGCCACGGCAAGTCGCTCATGCTCTGGGGCGACGTGCTGCTCAAGCACCCCGACGCCATCTCCGCGCTGCCCGCCGGCTGCGAAATCCTCGACTGGGCCTATTTCCCGACGAACCGTTTCGAAAAGTGCGGCGAATTCATTTCCCGCGGCCGGCCCACGATCGTCTGCCCGTCCGTGCGCGGTTTCGGCCGCGTCTTCAACGCCGTCGAGGAAGCGCGCGACGTGCTGTCGCGCTATGCCCGCACCGGCCAGGAACTCGGCGCGCGCGGCCTGTTCAACACCGATTGGGGCGACTACGGCCACTTCAACATGCCGCCCTGTTCCCTTCACGGACTCGCCCTCGGCGCGCAACTCGCCTGGAACCCCGCCAACGACGAAGGCGCCGATTTCGACCGCGCCTTCTCGAAAATCGTTTTCGGCGCGAACGACGCGCGCCCCGCCGAACTGTTCTCGCTCGCCGGCTCCGTCCCCGAAGCCGCCGCCGCGTGGCCCTTCGCGCCGCTGAAAAACATCCCGCCGCCGGCCGATCCCGCCCCCTTGCGGCAAATCGCGGCTCAAGCCCCAATCTGGGCGGAGGAATTTTCCAAGCTCCAGGCCACCGAATGGGCCGATGAAACCGACCACGCGCAGCTCGCCCTCGCCTGCCGCTTCCTGCAATTCGGCGCGCTCGTCGCTTCCGGCGCGCCCGCCGCGCAGACCCGCCCGCTCCTCGACGAACTCGAAAAAGCGACCGCCCCCCTCTGGTTCGCCGAAAGCCAACCCCGCGGCCTGCTCGACCTCCACGCCCGCGGCTTCGAGCCCATGAGATTATTGTTGGAGAATCGACCATGAAACGACTGGCTGTCTTCGTCGCCGTTCTGGCGGCTTCGCGACTTCTTGGCGCCGCCCCCGTCCGGGTGTCGTTCCTCGACACCGACGCCGCCCGCGAGGACACCCTGCAAGTTTTCGCCGATGCCGGATGCGCATCGGCGAATCTGGATATACTTCGAAAAGCAATTGTCCACTACTACCAGACGCCGCTGGCCCTCGACACCGCCTCCTTCCCACCTACAACCAACGGCTTCCATGAATTCGCCTCCATCGACGACTTCGTCTCCGCTCTCGGTACCAACCAGCTTTCTTATCTCGGCCATCCCTTTGAGTTGAATTGCATCGATTCCGCCTTGCTCCTGGCCGCTCCGGGAATGGATGTCGCGGCAACCCTGCAAGCGCAGGATGCCACCTACCTTGCCATCCAGGTGTACAGCAATTACAACGAGTGGCTGGTTCCGGTCGCCTCTCTTGGCGACGTCTATGCCACCGCCCACCCTCCGGAAAAGGTTCCCTTCATGGCACGAGCGTTCGGAATCGACTTCCCGGAGAAACACAAGACGCTGGAGGCGACTTTCTACCAATACCAGACCCTCCCCCTCGGGACGACGCCGGAAACGATCGCCTCCGCTACGAGGAATGCCCTCCAACGGCACTGGAAGCGTTGCGGCGTCCGCTTTTCCGACCATGTTTCCCTGGCCATGCTCCACCGCGCGCGCGCCGATTACCATCTGGCCGTGACCGATCACTTCGGCGTGCTCACTAAACGGGAAAACAACTACACCTATCTCGAGAAGACTGGCGGCCGCGGCCCCTTCCTCCGAATTGACATCCAAGATCCCGCCGACGTCGCCGCCTACTTGTCCACCGTCACCTGGCCCGACTATCCGTTCAATTACCTGTCGATCAACGACGACTTGTTCATCGACATCCCGCTGCGGCCGGCCCCGGCCGCCTCCTCGCCAGCGCCTTTGAACCCATGAGAAAACGCCTTGGATAGATGCCCGATCCGCCCCGGCTCCGCAGCTCGAATTATGCAATATGAATATTTTATGTTGCATTTGCATAGCCGAGGAGTAGGCTTCCCGGCATGAAGTCCGCCTACGTTCCCCGGGACATCGAGCCGGAATTGCGCGCCGCCGCGCGCCAGTTTCCTGTCGTCGTTTTGACCGGCGCGCGCCAAACCGGCAAGTCGACCCTGCTGCAGCATCTCTTTCCGAATGTGGCCTACGCCACGCTGGACGATCCGTTCACCCGGCAGGCGGCGCAAGAAGATCCCCGCTCGTTTCTGGCCCAGGCGCCGCGGCTTGTGATCGATGAAATCCAGCACGTCCCCGATTTGCTGCCGCACGTGAAGGTGCTCGTGGACGCCGACCGGCGGAATGCCGGCCGTTTCCTGCTGACCGGTTCCCAGGCATTCCCCCTGATGGCCGGACTGGGCGAAACGCTGGCCGGCCGCGCCGCCATTTTTCAACTCCTGCCGTTTTCCCATCATGAACTGGGCAACCCCGTCGTCTCCGTCGACCGCTGCTTCCAACGCATCTTCGACGGCTTCTATCCCGACGTCGTCGCGCACGGCGTAGACCGCAACCGATTTTACTCGTCCTACGTCCAAACCTATCTGGAACGCGACATCCGCCTGATGACCGCCGTCCACGACCTGAAACAGTTCCAGAACCTGGTCGGTCTCTTGGCCGCCCGGATCGGAAATCTCCTGAATCTCAACGAACTGGCCAAGGAAGCCGGGATCAGTGCCCCCACCGTCCGGCGCTGGATCGCGCTGCTGGAAACCGCGGGCTTGATCTATCTCCTGCGCCCATATTCCGGGAATCTAAGCAAGCGCATCGTAAAGAGCCCCAAGCTCTACTTCGGCGATACGGGTCTGGCCGCCTGGCTGCTGCGCTATCCTACGCCGAATTCCCTGCACCACGGGCCCCAGTCCGGCGCATTTTTCGAAAACCTCGTCTTGATCGAGTGTCTCAAGCACAAGGCCAACTTCGGAACCGTCGGGGAACTGTTCTTCTACCGCGATTCCAACCACAACGAGATCGATCTGGTCGTGGAAACGGGAGCAACCACCCACCTCGTCGAAATCAAGCAAACCGCCACGCCCAAAGCTGCCCACTTCGATGTCCTCCGCCGGCTGCAACCCGTTTTTCCCCGTTCGCGAGCCTGCGTGGCGACCGCCGCGGCCAAGGAAGAACGCTTGTCTGCCCAGCTTGTCGCCCGACCGTGGTCGCAACTCGCAGACTGCGTCTTTTCCGACAACCCCTGAGGACCCCGGAACCGGCGGGCACTACGTCGATCGCCGATGCGACTTGTAAACACGGTTCAAACGGATAAATTCCAGATATCTCCATGGATCCCGCCGCGCCCACCCAGCCGAAACCCACCCAGGCCCAACGCATCAATCGGGCTTTCGGGCCCGTCGTCGCGGGCCTCATCATCGATTTCGTGGACCTGGCCACCTTCGGCCCCATGGGCATGTATCTCGGCCTGCCCATCGGCGCCTGCGCCGGCTACTGGATGGGACGCGCCCTGGGTCTCGAGCGCAAGGTTGCCCTGCTTTGCGCCTGCGCCGCCGGCATCTACTGCATGATGCCCGGCACGGAAATGATCCCGATCGCCACCGTCGTCGGGGCCCTCGCCCGCTACCGCGAATCCGCCCCCAAGCCCGATGCCGCGGCCCCCGAGCCCCGCACCCGGTCTTGATGTCTTTCCGCTTGAATCCTTAACGATTTCTGCCGATTCCCCTTGCGATCCGGTTGAAGTGTTATAATATCATTAAGAGATGAAGATTGTGTAAGGAACGGAAAGAAATGGTCTCCAAACGGCAATTCGCTTTCTCGGCTCCGATTCTGCTGGTGCTGTGCTTGCTGATCTATGCCTTGGCCGTCGCCGGCTATGCCGTCTGGTCGTACCGCGAGCACAAGGCCGCGCTGCTGGCCGAGATCGATTCCGGCCTTCTGCAGGCCTCGCGCAGCCTGAAATATCTGCTCGCGCCCGACTTCCACGACCGCGCGCTCGACCAGGATTCCATCGGCAAGGAAGAGGAACTCCGCAACCGCAAGCTCGTGACGGATTTCGGCGTCGAGTCCGGCTTCAAATGGGTCTACACCCTCGCCGAAAAGGACGGTGCGTTTTTCTTCTCCGCCCCCTCGGTTTCGGAGGAAGAGGCCAAAGAACTCGACACGTGGTACTTCTATCCCTACGAAGACGTTCCCGACGAGTTCGTCCGCGCCTTCCGGGAAAACCGGACCGTCTACGTCGATTACACCGACCAATGGGGCACGTTCCGGTCCGTCGCCCTGCCGCAGCAATCGCCCGGCGGCCGCCGCTATCTCGCCTGCGCCGACCGCGAAATCGGCGACATCGACCGCCTGCTCCGGCACAACCTGCTGCATTCGGCGATCGTGGCGTTGTACTTCCTCCTCGCCGGCCTGCCGTTCATCCTGCTGCTGGTCCGCATCTACCGCGTGCACACGGCCGACTTGAAACAACTCAACGCCGAATTGCGCGCCCACAAGGACAACCTCGAGATCCAGGTCCGGGAACGCACCGCCGACCTGCGCAAGGAAACCGAACGGCTCCAGGAAGCGCTCGCCAACGTCCGCACGCTGAGCGGCCTGATCCCCATCTGCGCCTCCTGCAAGAAAATCCGCGACGACAAGGGCTACTGGAGCCAGCTGGAACTCTACATCCAGCAGCATTCCGACGCCTTGTTCTCCCACGGATTGTGTCCGGAGTGCGTGGAAAAGCTGTATCCGGAATTCGCGAACGCCGACGACCTGCCGCCGGCCGCGCCCGGCCCCGAGGCTCCTCCGCCCGCTTGACCCCGGCTGCCGACCGGAGTAGCATGGTTTATATGAAAACGATGTGTCTGTTTTTGTGCCTGCTCGCCCTGTCGGCTTTCGCGCTCGCTCCGGCGGCTTCCGCCGAAAACGAAGCGTGGTACTTCCCCGACGGCCTGCTCTACGTCCCCTACGTCCAGATGTTGGACGGCGCCGGCGACGTCGTCACCAACTACGCGGCCTTCTTCCGGAGAACCGGCACCGGGTGGAACTTCAGGCTCTACGGCGCGTCGGGCGTGGCCGCCCAGTCCAACTCGGTCGGAACGAACTACGTCACCAGCACCATCACCAACTACACCACGATCAGCAATTACGCCTTCGTCACCAACTACATCAACGTCACGAACATCTACGACGACACCAACTTGGTAAGCGCCACCACCAACTTCGTGAGCGCCACCACCAATTTCGTGATCACGACCAACGTCGCCATCACGACCAACATCGTCGTCGTGACCAACGTGCCCCCGCCGGCGCCGTCCGACGTGGCCGGCACCTGGAATTTCACCTTCTTCGAAGCCTGGTCCCGCACCTATGCGCCAACCGGATTTGGTCAAACCGTCAATATGACCCCCACCTCCACCAATTGCACGCTGACGCTGACCCAGGACGGGGCGGACGTCGAGGGCACGGGCACCGTCAACTCCATCCAGTATTCGCTGACGGGCGAGGTCACCAACGACTTCTTCGTCTTCACCATGCTGGCCGGTACCGCGGATTCCAAGATCACGCTTGCCGAAGTCCGGGCCCTCGTGGGCGACGACGTCATGGTCGGCGACTACTCGTGGAGCACCACCAACGGCATCAAGGTCCAGATCGGCGATTTCTCCGCCTATAAGGAGTAGCTCCCTCCTCTGCGCCGCGAACATCCCGCGGCGCGGTGGCGCTGCCAGATCCGCCAGTGCGGTGGCGGCACGAAAACCCCGAAAGCGTCCGCTTTTGGGTATCTTTTGTCCGATTGACCTCGGCCGCCGATCGGAGTAGCATCGTTCCATGAACTCCCATCATCTGTTCCGGTGTTTTTTCGCCCTGCTGGCCATCGCGTTCGCCACGACGGCATCCGCCGAAAACGAAGCATGGTATTTCCCCAACGGCATGTTCTACGTGCCCTACGTCAAAATGCAGGACAAACAAGGCAACACCGTCGCCACCTATGCGGCCTTTCTCAAGAAGTACGGCTCCGGGTGGAAATTCAAGCTGGACGGACTGTCGGAAGTGTCTGCCGCGACCGAATCGGCCGGGACGAATTACGTCACCGTCACCAACTATGTTACCAACTACGTCATCGTCAGCAATTTCGTCAATTCCTACTGGCACGGCAGAATCACGACGACCTACGACGGAACCAACACCATTGTCTGGACCAATTTCGCCTTATCCAACCCGCCGGCATTGACCGGCGTGACCGGCACCTGGGATTTCACGTTCAATGAAACATGGGAACGCACCTACACCGGCACCGAATTCGACCACACCACGAACGCCGCGCCGATTCCCACCGATATCACGCTGACGCTGACCCAGGACGGTGCGGACGTCGAAGGAACGGGCACCGTCGGCTCCGTCCAGTATTCTCTGGCGGGCGAGGTCACCAACGACTTCTTCGTCTTCACCATGTTGGCCGGCACCGCGGATGCCAAGGTCACCCTCGCCGAAGTCCGGGCCCTCGTGGGCGATGAGATCATGATCGGCAACTACTCGTGGAGCACCGCCGACGGCGCCAAGGTCCAGATCGGCGATTTCACCGCCAACAGGCAGTAGTTCGCAGTTTCTCTTTGCTCGGCAGGCCCCATGGCCTTGCGCCATGGGGGAGCCCACTTCGCTTCAGCGTCCTCGTTTCTACCACCGGCTCCAACGCGGCGGCGGCGCGAAACCGCCGGCCTTGTCGAGCTGCAGCAGTTCCGGATCGATTTCGTCGAGAAACCGCGACGGCAGGCACATCATGACCCCGCCGTCGCGCGCCTTGCGCATCCGCGGTGCGCAGAGCCAGAGATAGTCCTTCGCACGCGTGACGGCCACGTAGAACAGGCGGCGCTCCTCGGCCTCGTTGGCTTCTTCCTCAAGGGACTTCGCCGCCGGAAACATCCCGTCCACCAGCCACAGGACGAATACGGCTTTCCACTCCAGCCCCTTGGCCTGGTGCACCGTCGTCAGCCGGATCGCGGCCGCCGGCGCCCCCGCGTGCCGGTTCTGCTCGGCGTCGAGATTCGTCAGCAGCGCCATTTCGCTCAGGAAGTCCGCCGTGTTCTTGTACTTCGCCGAGAAGCTCATGAGTTCGTCGACGTCTTCGAGGCGCGGCTTGGCGTTGTCGAAGGTTTCGGCCGCGTAGTCGCCGTAGAACGCCTCCGTGAACCGGAAGACCAGCTCGTCGGGCCGGTCCAGCACCGCGCCGTCCTCGTCGTCCGGCGGGAACAGGCGGTCGGCGATGCCCTGCCAGAGCGGCTGGGCCTCCTTCGGCAGCAGTCCGGCCAGCTGCGCGCGCTTGACCGGATCGCGCAGGTTCAGGTGCTCGCCCAGCGCCATCCACAGGGTCTGGACCTTCTTGGGGCCGACCTTCGGCAGCATTTCCAGCAGCCGCCCGAAGGCCAGGCTGTCGGCCGGATTCGCCGCCAGGCGCGGCAGCGCGCAGACATCTTTGATGTGCGCCTGCTCGAAGAACCGCACGCCGCTCATCAGGACGTAGTCCTGGCGCGCGCGCGTCAGTTCGAGCTGCAATTCCATGGCGTGGAAATGGGACCGGTACAGCACCGCGATCTGGCGCGGTTCGACCTCGCCCGATTCCACCAGCCGGCGGACTTTCTCGACCACGTAGCGCGCCTGGTGGCCGCCGTCGGTCAGTTTCGCCAGCACGGGTTTCATGTCGGCCGCGCGCGTCGCGCGCAGCACCTTCTGGTACTGCTCGGGATTGCCCGCGATGACCTGGTTGGCCACGTCGAGGATGCCCGGCACGCTCCGGTAGTTCTCTTCCAGCTTGAAAATCGTCGCGTCGGGATAGCGCTCCCGGAAGGACAGGATGTTCTTCACCTCCGCCCCGCGCCAGGAATAGATGCTCTGGAAATCGTCGCCCACCGCCAGCAGGTTGCGATGGCGCGCCGCGATCACGTCCACGAAGTCGCCCTGCAGCTTGTTGGTGTCCTGGAATTCGTCCACGAGCACGTGCCGCATGCGCTCCTGGTAGCGCGCGGCGACGTCTTCGTGCTCCTGCAGCAGCTTGAGGCCGTTGACGAGCAGGTCGTCGAAATCCATGGCGTTGAGGCCGCGCTTGCGCTTTTCGTAGAGCGCGTGGACCTTCAGGACGCCTTCGAGATCCACGGCGTGCCCCTCGAAATGCGCGCGCACGGTCTCTTCGACGTCCGCGCCGCGGTTCGCCGCCAGCCCGAACACGCTGCCCAGCACCGTCGCCTTCGGGAATTTCTTGTCCTTGAGGCCCAGCTCGGCGACGCAGGCCTTCAGCAGCCGCGCGGAATCGTCTTCGTCCAGAATGGAATAGTCCGTTCCGTAGCCGAGCAGCGCCGCGTGCCGGCGCAGCAGGCGATTGGCCGCGTGGTGGAAGGTGCCGCCCCACAGTCCGCCGACATCGCCCCCCACGAGCTGCGCCGCTCGCTCGAGCATCTCGCGCGCCGCGCGGTTGGTGAAGGTCAGCAGCAGGATCTGCCGCGGATCGATGCCTTTCTCCAGCACCAGCCACGCCACGCGGTGCGTCAGCGTCCGCGTCTTGCCGGTGCCCGCCGCCGCGATGACCAGCACGGGGCCGTCGGGCGCCGTCACGGCGCGCAGCTGCTCCGGATTGAGATGCTGGGCGGGATCGAATGCCATGGCGCCGCCGCTAGGCCGGTTTTCCGGCCGCCACCGCCGCGACCATGTCGGCCAGCGTCAGCTCCCCGAACCCGTGCGCGACGCCGGTCTCGATCTTGGCCATCGTTTCCTTCAGCGGGGCGTCCAACATGAGCACGCCCTCGATTTCGGCGTGGCCGCCGCCTTCGCGCATCAGTTCCGCCACCAGGTCGCGGATGCGGATGGTCTCCGGCGCGCGCATCAGCACGTAGCCGGCATCCCGGCTGGCGACCTGGGCCAGATAGCCCTTCTTCGCCAGCACCGCCACCACCGAGTTGATCAAACGGATCGGCGCCTTGACCTGCCGAGCGAACGCCGCCGCGTCGAACAGCTCCCGTTCGCCGGCCATGGCCCGGCCGGCCCGCCGCAGCACCATCAGCGCCACCAGGATCCGCGCCCGCGCGCTGGCCGTATCCGCCGCGCTTTCGAGCTGGTAGGTGTCCGAATTCTGCAGCGCGAAGGTGAATTCCACGCCCAGCAGCAGGATCACCCAGGTGATGTACATCCACAGCATGAACACCGGCACCGCCGCGAACGCTCCGTAGATGCGGTTGTAGTTCACCACGCCCACCTGCATCACCGTGAACATCCGCATCCAGCCGAGGAAAATCAGCGTCGTCAACAGGCTGCTGACCAGCGCGGAGCGCAGCCGCACCCGCGTGTTCGGCACGAAGACGTACAGGAAGCCGATCACGAGCCAGAGGATGCCGAACGAAGCCAGGTTCTGCGCCCAGGCGTTGACGTCCACGTCGAGGATCTTCCGGTTGATGGCCACCTGCGCTTTCAGCGCCCCGGCCAGGCCGATCAGCACCGGCACCAGCACCAGCACGCTCGTGTAGTTCGCGATCTGCCGCAGCAGGCTCCGGTTCTTGTCCACGCCCCAGACCCGGTTGAAGCTTTTCTCCACGTTCGCCAGCAGCAGCACCGCCGTCAGCACGAAAAACGCCAAGCCGATCCACCCCAGCGCCGCGAAATTCGTCGTGTTGACGATGTCGAGGATCTTCTGCACGAATTCCTGCCACTGCGTCGGCATCTGCAGAAACCACTCCATCTGGTCCACCGTCGCGAGCTGGTCCTCCCCGAATCCGAACCCCTTCACCAGCGCGAAGCCCACCGCCAGGATCGGCACCAGCGACGTCAGCGTCACGAACGTCAGCGACGACGCGTGGATCGTCAGGTCGTCGTCCGCATAGCCGCGGAACAACAGGTGCCCCACGCGGATGATGCGCTCCGGCAGGCTGCCGCCCGCTTCGTCGCCCGGCAGCGCGCCGATCGCGCGCAAGGCGAAATTCCGGATCTTGCCCATTCGTTCCTTCAGCGTCATGGCTCCCGCCTTTCCTCTTCCCCGCCCTCCGGATCCTCCCTGCCCCCCGGCGTCAATTCGCCCAGCAAATCGTAGCCCAGCGCCAGCAACACCGGCCCCAGGAACAGGCCGATGAAGCCGAACGCGATCATGCCGCCCGCCACCCCGATGACCATGATGGCGAAAGGCACGCGCTCCTCCGGCGCCCGGATCGCCGGCCCGGACGGCGGGGCCTCCGGCACCCAGCGCCGCACCGCCGTGGCCAGCAGCGGAGACGCCAGCATCAGCCCCAGCGCGAACAGGAACAGCCAGAGCCCATCGATCAGTTGGCCGGCCGCGAACTGCCAGATGGCTCCGCCCAGAAACGCCACGACGCCCGCCGCCGCGAACGGCGTGAGCCCCGCCGCCGCCGCCACGGCCAAGCCGACGGCCCACGGCAGCCCCGCGAACGCGAAGCCCGCCGCCACCAGCCCGCCCGCGGCCGCGCCGGTCGCCAGCGCCCGCCGCCGACGCCGCACCACCGCCCCGAAATCCCAGGAACCCGCGATCAAAATCGGCCGCACCACGTTGTCGATGCCGCTGATCACGACTCCGCCGTAGACCAACAGGCCGACGCCGGCGCCCATCCGGCCGTTGGCCAGCAGCCACAGTCCCACCGGGATCCACAGCAACGGCGGCCCCAGCGGCAACAGCCCCAGCACGAACACGCCGACCGAAAACAACGCCGCGTTGGGCACGCCGAAGATCGCGAACCCCGCCGCGGCCGCCACCGCCTGCACGAAGGCCGTGCCGACCGTCCCGCGAACGACGACGTTCAGCGTGACCGCCATGCGGTGGCGCAGCCGCGCCATGAACGGTCCCGCCACCCGCTCCGTCAGCGCGCCCGCGGCATCCGCCACCGCCTCGCCGCGCAGATAGAAGAAAAACATGAAGATCAAGCTGAAGACGATCTGGAAAACGCCGTAGCCGATGCTGACGCCCCGCTGCACCAGCCATTTCACGGTTACCCGCGAGGCGTTCGCCGCCCAGCCCGTCCACCGCGCCGTGTCGCCGAACAGGTTGTCGAACGCCGTCCGGATGGCCTCCGCATGGGGCCCGAACAGCGGATGGGTCTGCAGCGCGGCCAGCAGCCGCGGCAAACCCGTCTCACGCAGCGCCTGCAGGCGTTCCAGGCCCCACGCCGCCGCATCCAGGGAGGAGCGCGCCAGCATCCAGAGCGGCACGACCAGCAGCAGCGTCGCCAAGGCCGTCATCAGCGCCGCGGCCGCCAGCGCGTTTCCGCCCGTCAGCCGCCGCTTCGCGAAATCGAAGACGGGCCAGGACGCGAAGACCAGAATCGCCGCCCACAGCATGGCCGTGACGAACGGTTTCAGCACCAGGAGGCAGAAGAAGACCAGCACGCCCACAAGCCCCACGCCCGCCGCCTGCTCGATCAGCTTCCGGTTTTTGAGCGAAAACGACTCCATGAGCCCATTCTTAGCACGTCGGACCTTCCGAAGCACTCCCTTTTCGGCCGGTTTGATCTTTCTCCAACCAATCCACCGGGCCCACTGGGCCCGGCTTCCGCCTTCGCCAAGGCTATGGCGGACAAGACAACTCGATCCACTTGATGATTGGATATTGAATATTGGATATTGATTTCCCCCGTCGGACGACATTGCGGCCGTCCCTCCAGAATCCGCCCCCCGCCGCACCCCAATTTAAGCCGGCTTTTCGATCGTTCCCGAGGCCAGCACCGCGTCGCCGTCGTAGAACACCGCGATTTGACCCGGCGTGATCGAAAGCTGCGGCTCGTCGAAGCGGACGATCAGTCGGCCGTTTTCCGCCGACACGGCGGCCGGCGCCGCGCGATGCCGCTGGCGAATCTGCACCGCGCAACGGAACGGCCGCTCCGGCGGCCCGGCCAGGCCGATCCAGTTCAGGTCGGCGGCGACCAGGTCCCGCGCATACAGCTCTTCGCGGGGCCCCACCACCACGCGGTTGCGCGCGGCGTCGATCTCCAGCACGTACCACGGCGTGCCGCCGCCGCCCAGTTCGAGACCTTTCCGCTGGCCGATCGTGTAGCGGATCACGCCCCGGTGCTGCCCCAGCACGGTCCCGTCGCGGGTCACGAAATCTCCCGGCCGCGCATCGCCGGGCCGGAACAGCACCGCATAATCCGCGCACTCGATGAAGTCCTGGCTCTCGTCCTTGCCCGCCAGATCGTCCCAGCCCTGCTCGCGGGCGATTTCCTTGACCTCGCCCTTGCGCAGATCGCCCAGCGGGAAGACCAGTTCCGCGAGCTGTTCCGGCTTCAAGCGCGATAAAAAGTACGATTGGTCCTTGTCGGCGTCCTGGCCCCGCAGGAGCAGCCAGCGCCCGCTCGCTTCGTCGAACCGCGTCCGCGCGTAGTGGCCCGTGGCGAACCGGTCGAACGCCACCCCCTGCGCCCGGGCCTGCGCGAGCAGAAAGCCGAACTTCATCCGCTGGTTGCAGCGCACGCAGGGATTCGGCGTGCGCCCCGCCAGGTATTCCTCGCGGAAATAGTCCAGGACGGTCTGCTTGTATTCCTCCGCCAGCCGCACCACGCGGTGTTCGATCCCCAGCCGCGCGGCGACGTCCGCCGCCGCCTCCAGATCGCGCGCCTCCCCGGGCCCGAAACAGCCCGACAGGCCCAGATCCGGAATCGGCACGGAGCCGTCCCAGATGCTCATCGTCAGGCCGACCACGTCCCAGCCGGCGCGCTTCAGCAACCAAGCGGCGACGGCCGAATCCACGCCTCCGCTCAATCCCACCGCCGCGATTTTCCGCCGTCCGCTCATATGCCGTTGCATCCTACCCCCTCCCCCCTTCCCGCGCAAATTCTCTGATTGTCGCTCTTTCCGCCATTTCGTATGGTATTCCGACAGCCATGCAAGCCCCTCGGGACAATTTCGACGCTTTTTGCAGTCTTCTCGCCGGATTTGCCGATGCCGCGGCCGCGTTCGGCGGCGTGATGCTGGCGGTCTGGATCCGTTTCGACTCGGGGCTCATTCCCCTCCAACACAACGAGATCTTGCCGCCGCGCTTCATGTACGTCGCCGCTGCCGGCGTGCTGGCCCCGCTGCTCGTGATCATCTTCCGCCAGATCGGCCTCTATTCCCGGCCCCAGCTCGGACCGTTCGGCGACAAGTTGCCGCGCATCGTCCGAGGCGTGGCCATCACGTTGGCCACGGCGCTGGTGCTTTCGTTCGGCTATCGTCCGCCAGGCTGGCCGCCCTACTCCCGTACCGTCGCGCTGCTGGCGTTTCTCACCGTGCTGCTGGTCGTGCTTCTGGAGCGCTTCGCCCTCTTCCGCAGCGAACTCCACTGGGCGCGCCGGACCGCGCCCATCCGCCGCGTGCTGATCATCGGCGTCGGCGATCTGGCCGCGCGCATCCGCCGCGCCCTCGAGCGCGAACCGCGTCTGCGCTCGCGCCTCGCCGGTTATTTGCTCCCCGTCGATCCCGGCGGCCGCGAAGTAGCCCTCTCCTCCGCCATCACCCCCAAGCTCGTCAAAGGCCACGTCGGCGAACTGGAAAAGGTCGTCGCCGAGGAACAGATCGACGAGGTCATCCTGGCGGACACGACCATCTCGCACAAGCGCCTCACCGAAATCCTTTTCCACTGCGAACGCAACCTGATCCCCTTCCGCATGGTGCCCGACCTCTACGACGTGCTCACGGCGCGCGTCCGCGTCAACCACGTCTCCGACATCCCCCTGCTCGGCATGGCGGATTGGCCCCTCGACGCCTTCTGGAACCGCGTCCTGAAGCGCCTCGAGGATCTCGCCGGCGCCGCCGTCGGGTTGCTGCTCTCCGCGCCGTTGATCCTCGTCGCCGCGCCGCTGATCAAGCGCAGCTCCCCGGGCCCCGTGTTCTACGGCCAGGTCCGCTGCGGCATCGCCGGCAAGCCCTTCACCATCTACAAGCTCCGCACCATGCCCGTCGACGCCGAGGTCGGCACCGGCCCGGTTTGGGCCGTGCCCGACGATCCCCGCCGCACCCGCATCGGCGAATTCCTCCGCAAATGGAACCTCGACGAGCTGCCGCAGTTCTGGAACGTGTTCAAAGGCGACATGTCCCTCGTCGGCCCCCGCCCCGAACGCCCGCACTTCGTCGAGCAGTTCAAAGACGACGTCGGCCACTACATGACCCGCCACGTTTCCCGCCCCGGCATGACCGGCTGGGCCCAGGTCAACGGGCTGCGCGGCGACACCTCCATCGAGGACCGCGTCCAGCACGACCTCTACTACCTCGAAAACTGGTCGCTGTCCTTCGACCTCAAGATCCTCATCCAAACCTTCTTCAACCGCCAGAACGCCTACTAGCGACCATGGCCAAGCCCCCCCTGAAAGCCTGCGTCCTCATCCCCGCCTACAACGAGGAAAAGCGCGTCGGCGCCGTCGTCCGCGAAACGCTCGAGTATTGCCCCGACGTGGTCGTCATCGACGACGGTTCGCCCGACGACACCGACCGGGCCGCCGCGGAAGCCGGCGCGACCGTGCTCGAGCACGTCCACAACCAGGGCAAGGGCGCTGCCCTCCAGACCGGCTTCGACTACGCCCGCGAGCACGGCTACGACCTCGCCATCACCATGGACGCCGACGGCCAGCACGCCCCCTCCGACATCCCTGCTTTCCTCCAGGCCTACGAGCGCACCCACAGCCCCGTCCTCGTCGGCAACCGCATGGGCAACGTCGGCGCCATGCCCCCCCACCGCCGCTTCGTGAACCGGTTCATGTCCGACCTGCTTTCCCGCGTCATGGGCCAGTACGTTCCCGACAGCCAGTGCGGCTTCCGCCTCTACCACCGCTCCGCCTTCCCCGAAGGCCCCTACGACGCCCATTCCCAGCGCTTCGCCGCCGAATCGGAAATCCTCCTGCGCCTGTCCCTCCAAGGCCGCAAGATCGGCGCCGTCGTCATCCAGACCATCTACGGCGACGAAAAAAGCAAGGTCCACCCCTTCTTCGACACCATCCGCTTCTTCCGCATGCTCCACCGCTTCCGCAAAATCAAAAAGGAATATCTTTCCCGATGAAACGCCTGCTCGCCCTCGCTTTCGGCCTGGTCCCCGCCCTCGTTTTCGCCGTTCCGGAAACCGCGAACCGTGAACCGCTGAACCTTGAACCCCAAATGCTCGAACGCGCCAGCGCCGCGGCCGCCGTCGAAGTGCCCCATAAAAGCACCGGCCAGAAGGTCGCCGAATTCCTCCGCGGCAAGGGCCTTTCCAAGGATGCCGCCATCATCGCCATCTCCACCCTCCCCATCGTCGAACTCCGCGGCGCGATTCCCGTCGGCCACGTTCTCGTTCCCGACTCCGACAAGTCCACGCGCCTCGGCCGCGACGATCTCAAGCGCTCCGCCCGCATCTTCTTCTACGCCATCCTCGGCAACATGATTCCCGTTCCCTTCATCCTCCTGCTTCTGGGCCCCATTTCCCGCCTCTGCATGAAAGTGCCCCTCGGCAAGCGCTTCTTCGATTGGCTCTTCGCCCGCACCCGCCGCAAGACCGCCGACATCGAAAAATACGAAACCCTCGGCCTGACCGTCTTCGTCGCCATCCCCCTGCCCGCCACCGGCGCTTGGACCGGCGCCATGGCCGGCTGGCTCCTCGGCATGAGCTTCGCCCACTGCATGCTGTCCATTTTCCTCGGCGTCCTCATCGCCGGCGTCGTGATGACCGCCCTGTCCCTCCTCGGCTGGATCGGCGCCGCCATCGCCGGCATCGTCCTCCTCGCCTTCTTCCTCGGCGTCCTCGCCAAGGCCCTCCAGAAGAAGTAGCCCCCTCCCGGGCAGGGAATCGCGGCTCAAAGTTTTACGTACTGTGGAAAACTTTTTTCCACACCGTGGAAAAATCGGCCAAAGTTTTTACGTGCTACGTAAAACTCGACGAAACTTTTTACGTTCTACGTAAAACTTCGGCCGACGGCGGTCAGGGCCCGGCCGGGGCCGCTTCGGCGGGGGCCCCGCGCCGCAGAACCGTGGCCACTTCGGCTTGCCCGGCGGCCACGGCCAGATCCAGCGCGGTCTGGCCGGCGGCGTTCGTGGCGCTCTCGTCGATATGCGCGTTCATCAGGGCCTTCGCGCACTCGGCGTAGCCGTTCAGCGCGGCATGGTGCAGCGGGGTCATCCCGTTTTCGTCCCGCACGCCGAGATCGGCGCCGGCTTCGATCAACAGCCGCGCCGTCTTCGCACAGCGTTTGACATGGATCTGGCGGAAGCTCCGCATGTGTTCGTTTTCGCCGGGTTCGCGCCGGACCACGTCCAGCAGCAGCAGTGGGCTGCCGCCCTCTTCCGGCCGGACCGCCGCGCCCAGGCGCAACAGGTAGGGAATCTTCCAGCTCGACCAAACGCTGGCGGCGTGGCGCAGGATCGTGGTGCCGTCGGCCCGCGGCGCGTTCAGGTCGGCGCCGTGCGCCAACAGCACCGGCACGACGTTGGTGGCCCACTGGTTGAGCGCCATCTCGAGCAGGCTCTCGTTGTCGCCGTCGACGGCGCAGGGATCGGCCCCCTCCGCCAGCAAGCGCTCCGCGGCTTCGGGATCGTCGTCGGAGACCGCCGCATGCAGGGCCGCCTCCTGCACGCACCGGCGCGACAGCGGCACGCGCACGTCGTTGTGCACGTCCCAATCGTTCGTCAGGCAAACGACCACGGGATCGTCCAGCCGCGACGCCGAAGCGAAGCGATAGCAACCGGCCACCAGATTCCGCAGCGCAAACGAGCCATCCGTCTCCGTCCAAAACTCCACGCCTCCGCCCGAATCGTTCGTGCCGCCGGCCTGCCGTCGAACCTGCAGGACGACGTTCCGCAACGGGGCGCCGGCTTCGTCCACGACCATGCCGCGGATGGTCCCGCCGGGCTTGGGCGCGGTCAGCGTGCCCGGCGCGCCCTGCGCGCGCAACGCGTCGGTCACTTCCGGCCGGTTTTCCCAAACGGCCTCGTCCAGCGGCGTCCGGCCCCAGCGGTTGGTTTGCGCCAAATCGGCGCCGGCTTCGACCAGCTTCAACGCGATGGCCTTGTTCCCGTTCTCGCAGGCCAGATGCAGCGCGGTACAATCCATGTGGTCGCGCAAGCGGACGTCCGCCCCCGCCTTCAGCAAGAGATCGAGGTTGCCGGACTGCCCTTTCCTGGCGGCGATCATGAGCGGCGTCTGGCCCCAGCGGTTGGTCGCATCGACCTGCGCCCCCGCTTCCAGCAGGGCCAGCAGGTCGCGGGGCTGCTCCGCGGCCGCCGCATCGTGCAACGGAACAACCCCGCTTTTCGGGTCCCGCGCGTCCGGATCCGCCCCTTGCTTGAGCAACTGGGCGACGGACCCGTCGCGGGACGCACGGAAATGGAGCAACTTCCAATCGGGATCGCCGGCGCCGCGGATCTGGAAATCCACGTTTTCGATCGTTTCGTCGCGATTCGAGAGCACGACGGTTTTCCAAGTTTCGTCGTCGTAGCCCAGTAGAACGCGATAGGTGCCGAGTTTCAATCCATCGATGAAATAGCGGCCATCCCGGCCGGACACGCCAAAGCCGGATTCCTCCAGCTCTCCGCCATCGAGATAACAGCGCACCGACTCGCCCGCGATCGGCGCGCCGTTTTCGTCCCGGATCGTGCCGCTCAAGCCTCCCAGCGCTTTGGATTCCGTCACGGTACCGGGCGCCTCTCGCGCGCGCAGTTGTTGGACCACCTTCTCGCGTCCTTCCCAAACGGCGACGTCCAGCGGGGTGCGGCCGGCCTGGTTGGTCGCATCCAGCTTTGCTCCGGCCGCGAGCAACCGCGCAACGATGTTCGTGTCGCCCCGCCAGCAGGCGACGTGCAGGGCCGTCGCGCCTTCCGGGTCCGCCGCATCCACCTGGGCCCCGGCATCCAGCAACGCCTGGACCGTGTCCGCTTCTCCGTTTTCCGCCGCGATCATCAGCGCGGTCTGCCCAAGGGCATTGGTGTGGTTGGGATCGACCCCGGCTCGCAACAGGTCCGCGACGAACGGCAGGCCCATCTGGAGATGGAACCCATACGCCAGATCGAGCGCCGCGGCACGCGTGCAATGCAGCACCGCGTTAGTGACGGCGGAATCCGGCTCGGTCAACGCCGCCGTCCACAAAATCCCGGGCTGCGACAAGACGCGGACGCGATATTCGCCGGGCTCCAGACGCGCGAAAAGAAAACGTCCGTCCGTTTCGGTAATCTCCAAAGGATCCTGCAGGCGGGGTTCCTCCCCGGCCGAACATTGCAAGGGGATGCGCGGCAGCGGCTGGCCCTGCTCGTCCAGCAAAACGCCGCTGATCGTTCCGCGCGGCGGCAGCTCCAAATGGCTCGGTTGGGCGCCGTTTTCCAGCAAGAAGGCCACGACATTGGTCTGGCCGCAGCGCGTGGCCAAATCCACGGCGGTGAAGCCCGCCGCATCGACGGCATCCACCCGCGCTCCGTTTTCCACCAAGGCCCGGAGCCCGTCCAATTGGCTGGCAAATTGGGCCTGCCGCATCAGCAAGGTTTGGCCTTGGCCGTCGACGGCGTTCACGTCGGCCCCCTGCGCCACCAGTTCCGCGATCCGATTCGCATCGAGCCGCCCGAGCGACGCCAGCAATTTCTGGGTCGGCACCACGCCTTTTCCGATCCGCAGCAGCGGCATTTCCGCCTCGGGCGTTTCCGGCGACAGTTGCGCGACCAACACGGGATTCGACGCCATGCCGAGGATCGCGACGGCCAACGGACAAGGTTCCACGGACGGGAAGAAATAGGCGCCCTCCGCATCGGTCTTGGTCTGGCGATAGATTTTGCCGCGGGTATCGTTCAGCCACGCCAGTTCCACCTCGAGATCCGGCACCGGCCGATCGTTTTCATCGACGATCCGGCCGCGCACGGCCCCGGGCGGCGGCGCGAGCAGATCGTTGGTCGATGCGCCGTGGTCGAGCAGATAGGCCGCCATGTCCGGCAACCGACGCCACAAGGCGTGTTCATAGGGGGTCAGGGCGGCCGTGAACGGCGAATCGACCATGCCCCGCTGGTAGCGTTTGCGGCTTTCGGCGGCCGGCACCACGTCGATTTTCGCGCCGCCCTCGACCAGCGCCTGCACCACGCCCAAACCGGATTTCGCCGCGGCCTGCACCAACAGAGATGCCGGCCAGTCTTCCTGATTGGGATCGGCTCCGGCCGCGATCAACTCCCGGATTTCCTCGACGCGGTCTTTCCAAACCGCCCGCCGCAACCGCCAGTTCAGATCCGCTTGGCGCGAAACCGGCACCCGCAGATCTTCCAAGACCATCCGGCCCGTGGTCAATTCGACCGCGAGCGGCTCGCTCCCCTCGCCCATGCCGTGGATCTCATAGGCACCCGCCGGCAACCCGGTGAATTCGAAATCCAACTCGGCATCCGCCGGCCGCACGTAGTTTTCGGATTCCGTCGAACGGTAGTATTTTTCGCCGGTCAGCACGATGGCCGCCTGCGCGAGGCGGTTCCCCTGTTCGTCCACCGCGATGCCCCGGACGACGCCGGTTCCCTCCGGCTCGGATGCCAGGACCCATTCCGCCGCCCAAATGGCCGCAAAAATCAGCAGTCTGCCAACGGGCTTCATCGGCTGCCGCGGCGCGGCTGATCGCCGGCGTTTTTGCCATAGGCCGGCAGGGACTCGGCTACGGTCTTCGGCCGTGCTTTCCGAAGCGACCGAGCCAGCGCATCCAATTCGCCCAACCGGCGCAAACGCCGCGCGATGCCCCCGGCGGACATGTCGCGATCGAGCTTGTGCTTCGATTCAGGCGCCATGGTCCGCATCCTCATCCAACCGCAGGTGATCGATATCCGCCAGATCCTGCGGCCGCCCCGCATTGCGCTTGAGCCGGTTCAACCCCGCCCGCGATACGACCCAAATCGTCCGGCCTTCCCATTCGTAGGCTTCCCGCCCGGCCCAAATATCGCCCAGAGCGGCATTGGCTTCGAGCAAATCCACGACCAAATGGTCTTCGTCCTCGAAGTGGACCAGCCGGTGGACCGTCACCGGAAAAGCGCCGTTCGTGAAATGCAAGGGTTCGGACTGGGCCTGCCCGAACCCGACGGCGCGCAAAGCCGCTTTGGCGCGGACGACGTCCTTCGGCAAGACCAGCAGATCGACGTCGTCCGTCGTGCGCACATAGCCGTGGAGCACCACCGCCAAGCCGCCGCACAAGGCATAGGGGATCGTCTGGGCGTCCAAGACGGCGAGGATTTGCTTCAGTTTTTCCGCGATGTTCATGCCGCAACAGCCATCCGATGGCGGCCAGTTTCGCCCACGTCGGCCCGGTCCCGCAACCAAAAACGCTTTCCCCGCTTCCGGTTTTGCAGAATATTCCTAAGAAACGCCGTTCCCGCCCGTTGACATGGCGAGATCCACCATGCGAAGCAAAGGTTCCAGATGAGCCCCCAACCGGAAAATCCGATGAAACCCGACCAAACCCAATGGATCCGCGACGCCGTGGCGCGCTACGAGCGGCCCCTGTGCCAGTACGCCTACCGGCTGACCGGCAACTTCGATTCCGCCCGCGACGCCGTCCAGGACACGTTCCTGCGGCTGTGCCGCGGCGGCGTCCTGGCCGAGGATCGGGTCGCCCCCTGGCTTTTCCGCGTCTGCCGCAACCGCTGCATCGACGTGATCCGAAAGGAAAAACCCATGCAATCCCTCACCGATGCCCAAGCCGCGATTCTTCCCGCGCCCGGGCGCTCCCCCGCGGAGGAAACCGGCCTGCGCGAAAGCGTCTCGCTGCTCCTCCAGAAGCTCGCCCAGCTCCCCGCCAACCAGGCCGAAGTCATCCGCCTGAAATTCCAGCACCAGATGAGCTACCGCGAGATCGCGGCCGTCACCGCGCTCAGCGAAACCAACGTCGGCTATCTCATCCACGTCGGCATCCAAACCCTCCGCCAGCAGGCCGCCCAATTTTAGGAGACATTCCATGAAACCGATCGACGACATCCAACTGACCGCCTACGCCCTCGGCGAAGGCTCCCCCGCCGAACGCGCTGCGGTCGAAGCCCGGCTCCGGACCGATCCCGCCGCGCAAGCCGCCGTGGACGACGTCCGCGCCCTCGCCGCCCGGCTCGAAACGGAACTGAAAAACGAGCCCGGCATCGATCTCACCGACGACCAGCGGCGGCGCATCCTGCAAACGCCCGTGCGTCCCGCGGGCCGGCTCGCGCGCTTTCCGTGGCGCCGGTTCACCGGCTTCGCGGCCGTCGCCGCCGCCGTCACGCTCGTTTTCGGCGGCGTCCTGTGGCGCGCGGCCGAACATCTGCTCCACAACCAATTCGCCCGCTCGCAGGAGGCCTCGATCGAATGCAAAGTCGTCGAAGTCGCTGAACAGCAGCTCGACGAACTTCTCTCGGCTTCCGAAACGCCGGACAGAATGGACTTCAAGTGCCCCGACATGGACTTGGACTTGGAACCGACGCCGGAAGTCCAAAACTTCTGTGCTGCGCCCGCCGAAGAATCCGTGGTGGAACTCAATGTGGATGTCTCGGACCGCATCTCTCCCATCGTCATGAAAGGCTTGGCTCCAAGCGCCATGGCGAACCGGTCGGGCGGCGGCTGGGCGCTCTATTCGTGCTCGCTCCCGGCGGAAAACACCGAATCCTACGCCCCCATCGAGGGCAACCGGTTCAAGCAAGTCGCCGACGAACCGCTGTCCACCTTTTCCATCGACGTGGACACGGCATCCTACGCGAACATCCGCCGTTTCCTCCGCTCCGGCCTGCTGCCCCCGCCCGACGCCGTGCGCGTCGAGGAAATGGTCAACTACTTCCCCTACGACTACGCGCCGCCCAAAGGCCAGACGCCCTTCGCCGTCCACGTCGAATCCGCCGCATGTCCCTGGGCTCCCGCCCATGCGCTCGTGAAGATCGCCCTCAAGGGCAAGGAACTCGACCTTGAATCCCGGCCGCCCTGCAACCTCGTCTTCCTGATCGATGTCTCGGGCTCGATGACCGACGAAAACAAGCTGCCGCTGGTGAAGAAATCCATCTCGCTCCTCGCCCGCCAACTCGACGAGCGGGACCGCGTCTCCATCGTCGTTTATGCCGGCGCGGCCGGCCTCGTCCTGCCTGCCACCCCCGGCAGCGACCTCGCGACGATCGATGCCGCCGTCGACCACCTCCAGGCCGGCGGCAGCACCGCCGGCGGCGCCGGCATCCGCCTCGCCTACGACGAGGCCCGCAAGAACCTCCTTCCCGACGGCAACAACCGCGTCGTGCTCTGCACCGACGGCGATTTCAACGTCGGCATCGTGGATTCGGAAGAACTGGCCGGCTTCATCGCCGAACGCGCCAAGCAGGTCATTTTCCTCACCGTCCTCGGCTTCGGCATGGGCAACTACAAGGACGACCGACTGGAAACCCTCGCCGACAAGGGCAACGGCAACTACGCCTACGTCGACAGTTTCTCCGAGGCGCGCAAGACGCTCGTCGAGCAGGCCGCCGGCACGCTCTTCGCCATCGCCAAGGACGTGAAGCTCCAGATCGAATTCAATCCCGCCCAGGTAGCGGGCTACCGCCTCGTCGGCTACGAAAACCGCCTGCTGGCCAAGGAGGACTTCAACGACGACCGGAAAGACGCCGGGGAACTCGGCGCGGGCCACGTCGTCACCGCCTTCTACGAGATCGTGCCCATCGGCGCCGAATCCGCCCCCGGCGTCGATCCCCTCAAGTACCAGCCCGTCGCGGATCGGCCGGCGCCCGCAAAGAAGCCCGCCAACGACAACCCCGAATGGCTGACGGTCAAGCTGCGCTACAAGCTGCCCAAAGCCGACAAGAGCGCCAAAATCGAAGTGCCCTTCGTCGGCGGCACCGGTCCCTTCGTGAACGCCTCCGCCGACTTCCGTTTCGCCGCGGGCGTGGCCGCCGCCGGCTTGATGCTGCGCGGCGACCCGACCGTCATGGATCTGAGCTACCGCGAAGTCATCGAATGGACGTCCGCCGCCGTCGGCGCGGATACCAACGGCTACCGCCGGGAATTCATCGATCTGCTGAAGAATGCCGCCGCGGTAGCGCCCTAGCGGCGGCGGCCGGGCGTAAACGTCCTTTTTATCGCCCTCGCCTTGACGATCCCCCTCCCGCGGAATAAAATACTTGTTTCGAAGGGATGGCCATCGCGTGAAAAACAACCTGTTACCTCTCGTCCGGAAACTTACCGTTCTGCTGCTCCTGGCGCTTCTGGCGGGGTGCGGAGGCGGCGACGACGGAGAAAGCCTGGACTATGCCGGCAACTGGCAAGGCCGGACGTCCAACGGCGGCACCATCGTTTTCACCGTGCAAGGCAATCTGGTCGTCTCCCTGCGCCTCGTCGATCCGCAAGGCGTCATTTGGTTCCCGCAGCCGACGGATATCCAAGGAAATTCCTTTTCCGCCGAATACGAGACCGACACCGCCGCCACCGACTTCGTTTCCCTCGATTGCACGTTCGGCTCCATCAACCAGGCGACCGGCAGCTATTCGATGCGCAAGGGCAGCAGCGTCTTGACCGGTACGTTCTCCGCCCAGCACCCCTAGGTGTCCGGGCCATGAAGCCCAACCGACAGGAAAACGAGCCGCGCAACATACGCGTGCTGGTAAATCCGAAATCGGGGTTGGGCACGTCGTTCGATTCGTTCTGGGGTCTCATCGAGAAATCGTTCGGCCCGCAGGGCGCCGACCTGACCTACCAGTTCAGCCACGACGTCGTCGATGGTTGCCGCAAGGCCGAGCGCGCGGTGCGCGACGGCGTCGATGCGATCCTCGTCGCCGGCGGGGACGGGATGGTCAACAGCATCGGCGGCGTGCTCGTCGGCACGCCGGTCGCCCTCGGGGTGATCCCCACGGGCAGCGGCAACGGCTTCGCCCGCCATTTCGGCATCCCGCTCGACGTGGCCGGAGCCGCGCAGGCCCTGGCCCGCGCGCAGCGAAAAACCATCGACGTGGGCACGGCCAACGGACGCCCCTTTTTCGTCACCTGCAGCCTGGCGTGGGACGCGGCCATTGCCCGCGGTTTCGAAGCCTTCCCGTTCCGCGGCATCGCGCCCTACGTCTTCGCCGCCGCCGCCGAACTGATCACCTACGAGAACCAACCCATCCACGCCTCCCTCGACGGCGGCCCCGTCCAGATCTTTTCCAACCCCATTCTGTTCACCGTCGCCAACCTCACCCAATACGGCGGCGGCGCGCAGATCGCGCCGAAGGCCCGCCCGGACGACGGCCTCATGGAACTCGTCGTGGCCCTCCGCCCCGATTTGCCGCTGTTGCTCATCAACATCGCCCGGCTTTTCAACGGCACGCTCGACCAGTTGCCCCAAGTCGCCACCCGCCGATTCCGCACGCTGGATCTCCATCGCCACAAAGCCACGCCCATCCAGCTCGACGGCGAACTCGTGGATGCCGGACGCGACGTCGAAATCCGCCTGCTCCCGAAAGCCCTCGCGGTGCTGGCGCCCGAGAAAGCAAAATGAACGCGACCTTCATCCGAAAAACGCCCTTCGGCCCCGTCGCCATCGCCTGGGAAAATACCGGGCGCGGTCCCGTCGTCCGGCATGTGTTTCTTTCGACACCCGCCCGGCCCGCCGACGAGGAATTCCGCCGGGTCTTTCCCGATGTCGCCGTGGCCTCCTGCCTGGACATCCGCGCCATCGTCGCCGGCATCCGCGCTTTGCTCGCGGGCGGCGACGTCGAGTTCGACCTCGATCTGGTCGCGCTGGAGGCCTGCCCGCCCTTCCAGCAGGCCGTGCTGCGCGCCACGCACCGCATTCCCCGCGGCCGAGTCGCCTCCTATGGACGCATCGCCGCGCAACTCGGCCGTTCCGGCGCTTCGCGCGCCGTCGGCAACGCTCTCGCCGCCAATCCGTTTCCCCTCCTCGTGCCTTGCCACCGCGTCGTGCGCTCGGACGGCCAGCTGGGCGGCTTCGGCGGCGGCCCGCTCCTGAAACAAGCGCTGCTCGCCCGGGAAGGCGTCGCACCGGACGGCTCCGGCCGCATTGTTCCCGCCCGCTTCCATGGCGCCGGCTGAACGCCGGCCGCGCGCAAACAAAAACGGCATCCGTTGCCGGATGCCGCTTCGCGCAAGGACGGAAAAGAGAAACTACTTCTTCTCTTCGTCCTTCTTGGCCTTCTTGGCGGCGGGTTTCTTGGCCGGCTTCGCGGCTTTCTTGTCCGCCTTTGGCTCGCTCTTGGGAGCCGCTTCGGTCTTCTCCGCCTTCACCTTCTTGGCCTTCGGAACGAAGTCCACCCACTCGAGGATGCACATTTCGCTGCTGTCGCTCAGGCGCTTGCCCAGCTTGACGACGCGGGTATAGCCGCCGGCGCGATCCTTCATGGCCGGGGCCACGGCGCCGAAGAGTTCGGCGACCGCCGCGTCCAGCTTGAGGAAGGACAAGGCCTGGCGCCGAGCCGCCAGCGTGCCCTTTTTGCCGACGGTGACCATCTTGTCGGCCAGGCGCTTGGTCGCGCGGGCCTTCGGCAGCGTGGTCCGGATGCGCTTGGCGAGGATGAGGTTGCTGACCAGGCTCGAAAACAGCGCTTCGCGCTGCGAGGACGTGCGGCCCAGTTTGACGGTGTTCTTGCGATGGCGCATGGAAAATCTCCTGTCTCGGTTATTCTTCGACGGGCTTGGTCGACTTCAGCAGGTCGGCATCGAACGCCATGCCCAGCGAAAGGCCCAATTCCGCCAGCTTCTGCTTGATCTCGTTGAGCGACTTTTTCCCGAAGTTGCGGTACTTGAGCATTTCGGCCTCGGACTTCTGCGCCAGCTCGCCCACGGTGGTGATGTTGGCGTTGTTGAGGCAGTTGGCCGCGCGCACGCTCAGCTCGATCTCGTTGACGCTGATCGAGAGCTTCTTGGCCAGCTCTTCGCGGGCCGGATCCACGGACTTCTCGCTCTCCTGGAACTCGACGATGTCCTTGTCGAAGTTCACGAAGACGTCGAGATGGTGGCGCAGGATCGCGGCGGAGAGGGTCAGCGCCTCGTCGGGACCGATGCGGCCGTCGGTCCAGACTTCGAGCACGAGCTTGTCGTAATCGGTGCGGCGGCCGACGCGGGTGTTGTCCACGGCGTACTTGACGCGGCGGACGGGCGAAAACAGCGAGTCGATGGGAATGAGCCCGATTTCCTGGTCGGGCTTCTTGTTCCAGTCGGCCTGGCAATAGCCGCGGCCGATCTTGACTTCGATTTCGGCGTCGAACGTGCCGTCGGCGTCCAGCGTGCAGATGTGCTGGTCGGGATTGAGCACTTCGACGGACTGGTCGAGCTGGATGTCGCCGGCGGTGACGTCGCCGGGGCCCTTGACCTTGATGCGCAGCATCTTCGGCTGGCGCGTGTACATCTTCAGCAGGACCTTCTTGAGGTTCAGCACGATGTCGGTGACGTCTTCGACGCAGCCCTTCAGGTGGCAGAACTCGTGTTCGGCGCCCTGGATGCGCACGGAAGAAATCGCGGCGCCTTCGAGCGACGACAGCAGCACGCGGCGCAGGGAGTTGCCGATGGTGCGGCCGTAGCCGGCTTCGAACGGCTCGGCGGTGAATTGGGCATAGGTCGCGGTGGCCGTGGCTTCGTCCTTGGCGACGAACTTGGGCATCTCGAACCGGTTCAGACGGGTACTCATGTGTTTCTCCTTCCAGTCCCGGGCGTTGGCCGGAACGTATGGCGGGGGTTGTTGCGGGATCTTACTTCGAATAGAGTTCGACGATCAGCTGCTCGTTGACGACCGGCGCGATTTCCTCGCGGGTGGGCACGTGCAGGATCTCGGCCTTGAATTCGGCCTTGTCGACGGTCATCCAGACGGGCCAGCCGCGGCTTTCGGCCGCGTCGAGGTGCGCCTTGGAATAGTCGCGGCTGCGCTTGACGTCGCGGGCCTGCACCACGTCGCCGGGCTTCACCTTGTAGGAGGGCACGTTGACCTTGATGCCGTTGACGCGCACGTGGCCGTGCAGCACGAACTGGCGGGCGGACCGGCGCGAAGGCGCCAGGCCCATGCGGTAGACGACGTTGTCCAAGCGCATTTCGAGCGCCTGCAGCAGGATTTCGCCGGTGACGCCGCGGGAGCGCAGGGCGCGCGCGAAGAACAGGCGGAACTGGCCTTCCTGCATGCCGTACATGTTGCGGAGGCGCTGTTTTTCCTGCAGCTGGATGCCGTAGTCCTTCAGGCGCGGGCGACGGCCGCCGTGCTGGCCGGGGATGGAGTGCCCCTGCTCGATCGGGCACTTGGCCATGTAACAACGATCGCCCTTCAGAAAGAGCTTGATTCCCTGCCGACGGCAGCGCTTGCACGCCGGTCCAATATATCTGCCCATGGGTGGTTCCTTCCTCTCGAATTGGTTAGACGCGGCGGCGCTTGCGGGCGCGGCAGCCGTTGTGCGGCACCGGCGTGATGTCCTTGATGCCCGAAATGGTCAGCCCCGCCGCCTGCACGGCGCGGATGGCGGATTCGCGGCCGGAGCCCGGACCCTGCACCAGGATTTCGACCTCGTGCATGCCGTAGCCGACGGCGACCTTGCAGGCTTCCTGCGAGACGATCGTGCCGGCGTACGCGGTGCTCTTGCGGGAGCCCTTGAACCCGCACCGGCCGCCGCTGCTCCACGACAGCACGTTGCCGCGCGGATCGGTGATGCTGACGGTCGTGTTGTTGAACGAGGCCAGGATGTGGACGACGCCCACGGGCACGCTCTTCGCGCCCTTGGCGCGGCGGCGGACGGTCTTGGCTTCGCCCTCGCCCCCTTCGGCGGCGGGCGCGGCCCCTTCGGCGGCGGGAGCGGCTTCGGCGGGCGCGGTCTGCGCCTTCACTTCATCTTTGGTTTCTTCTGCCATGGTTCAAATCCTTATTTGCTGGGAGCGGCGGGAGCGGCGCCGGCGGTGCTCTTGGCGGCCGAACGGGCTTCCTTGCCGCGGACGGCGCCGACGGTCTTGCGGGGACCCTTGCGGGTGCGCGCGTTGGTGCTGGTGCGCTGGCCGCGGACCGGCAGGCCCTTGCGGTGGCGGATGCCCCGGTAGCAGTTCACGGCGATCAGGCGGCGGATGTTGCCCGACACTTCGCGGCGCAGGTCGCCTTCCACCACGTATTCTTCCTGAAGCAGCTTCGACAGATTGGCGATTTCCTCGCCCGTCAGATCGTCGGCTTTCGTGGCGGGGGCGATCTTCAGCCGCTCCACCAGTTCCTTCGCGCGGGCCGGGCCCACGCCATAGATGTACCGCAGCGCGTACTCGACGCGCTTTTTCCCGGGAATATCGACACCAATCACTCTGGGCATTGCTCTTCTTCTCCTGACCTTAGCCTTGGCGCTGCTTGTGACGCAGATCGGTGCAGATGACCCGCACCACGCCCTTGCGACGCACGATCTTGCAGCGCTCGCAAATCCGTTTCACCGATGTTCTGACTTTCATGTTCCAACCTCTGCCTTCAAGATTTCCACGATCTCTCCGCGCGACATGTCGAACGGCGACATGGCCACGCGAATCCGCGCGCCCGGAAGACAAACCCATCCGGACGCGGGAACTTTCTCCCGCGGGACGAACGCCGTAAATTCATGTCCGTTCCCTAGTCTGGCACGGAAAGCGCGTAGTTCTATCACGTCCGCCACTTCCGCGTCCAGTTCAATTATTTCTTTTCCGCGCACGTCAGGATTTCCGCCGGACCGTCCGGCACCACGAGCACCGTATGCTCGAAGTGGGCGGACCGCTTCCGGTCCCGGGTCTGGACCGTCCACCGGTTCGGCATCACGTCCACCTGGTACGTGCCCTGGTTGACCATCGGCTCGATCGCCAGCGTCATCCCCGGCTTCAGGACGGGCCCTTTGCCGGGCGTCCCGAAATTGGGGATCTGCGGGTCCTCGTGCAGCTTCCGGCCCACGCCGTGCCCGCAGTAGTCCCGCACCACGCCGAATCCGGCGGCCTCCGCCACCGTCTGGACGGCATGGCCGACGTCGCCGATCCGGTTGCCGGCCCGCGCGGCGGCGATGCCCGCCGCCAAAGCGGCCTCAGTCACCTCGCACAGGCGGACCGATTCGGCATCCACCGCGCCCACGCGGACCGTGGTCGCGTTGTCGCCGATGAAGCCTTCGGCGACCACGCCGAGATCCACGCTGACGAGATCGCCGGCATTGATCGCCCGCGGACCGGGAATCCCGTGCACCACCTCCTCGTTGAGGGAGATGCACGTGTAGCCCGGGAATCCGCCATATCCAAAGAACGCGCTGACGACCCCGAGCGCCCGCATCCGTTCGGCGGCGAACGCATCGAGCTCACCCGTGGTCGTGCCCGGCCGGATCTGCGCCGCCACCTCCGCCAAGATCTGGGCGGACAACCGGCATGCCGTCCGCATGCACTTCAGTTCCGCCGGGGTCTTGATGGGAATCATCGGCCAGGCCGGTTCAGGCCAGTTTGGACAACAGTTCCGCCGTCGCCGCCTGGGGATTCGTCCCGGCGTTCACGCGGACCAGTATGCCCTTCTTCTCGTAGAAATCGATGAGGCTGGCCGTCTGCCGCTGGTAGACTTCCAGCCGGTTCAGCACGGTGGCCTCGCTGTCGTCGGGCCGCTGGTAGAGGACTCCGCCGCACTGGTCGCAGACGCCTTCCACCTTGGAAGGGATGTTCGTGACGTGGTAGACCGCGCCGCAGCCCTTGCAGATCCGGCGGCCGCTCAGGCGGCTGACGATCACGGGCGTGGGCACTTCGAGCAAAAAGACCTGGTTCACGGCCGCGCCGAGCTTCGCCAGGATTTCGTCGAGCTGGCGGGCCTGCTCCAGCGTGCGGGGAAACCCGTCGAACATGAACTTGTCCGTCGCCTGCCCTTGCGCGAGCCGTTCGCCCACGATGCGCAGGATGACGTCGTCCGGCACCAGCTCGCCCTTCTCCATGTAGGCCTTGGCTTCCAGGCCGGTCTTGCTGCCGGCCTTGATCGCGGCGCGCAGCATGTCGCCCGTGGAGACGTGCAGATAATCCGTGGCGCCGCGGACGCCTTCGGCCAAAGTGCCTTTGCCCGCGCCGGGCGCGCCGAGAAGGATGATGGCTTTCATGCGGTGATCTCCCTGGTTCGACGGTTTAACGGCGGCCGCGCAGATGGCCCTTGCGGAGGAATCCGTCGTAATGGCGCGTGACGAGGTGCGACTCCACCTGCCGCATCGTGTCGAGCATGACGCCCACGATGATCAGCAAGCTGGTTCCGCCGAAGAACTGCGCCACCATGCCGGGAATGTGGAACGAATTGGACAGAATCATCGGCAGCACGGCGATGCCCGTCAGGAAGACCGCGCCCGCCAAGGTGATGCGCGTCATCACCCGGTCGAGGAATTCCGCCGTCGGCTTGCCGGGGCGGATGCCAGGCACGTAGCCGCCGTACTTCTTCAGGTCGTCGGCGATCTGCACCGGGTGGAACTGGGTCGCGACCCAGAAGTAGGAGAAGAACAGGATCATCAGCGAGTACAGGATCACGTAGGTGGGACCGCCGTAGCGGAGGTAGACCTGCGCGAAGCTCTTGACCGCGTCGATCGGCACCATCATCAGGATGCGCTGGGGGAACATCAGGATGGCCTGCGCGAAGATGATGGGCATCACGCCCGAGTAGTTGACGCGCAGGGGCATGTAGGTGCTCTGCCCGCCGTAGGTCTTGCGGCCGACCACCCGCTTGGCGTACTGCACCGGGATCTTGCGCTGCGCCTGCGTCACCGCGATCACGCCGCCGATCACCAGGAACGCCAGCACCAGCATCGCCACCAGCATGAAGACGTTGGCCGAGCCGCCCCGGAACATGTTGACCGTCTGCTGGATCGCGCCCGGCAGGCGGCTCACGATGCTGATCGTGATGATCAGCGAGATGCCGTTGCCGATGCCGCGGGCCGTGATCTGTTCGCCCAACCACATCAGCATCATCGTGCCGGTCGTCATCGTCAGGACCGCCAGCAGCAGGAAGGGCACGCGGGACATCGTCACGATGGCCTCGCCGTCCATCACCTGCAGACCGAGCGCCGCGGGGCGCAGCAGCACCGACGCCATCGCGTAGCCCTGCAGAACGCACAGGCCCACGGTCAGATAGCGGCCGTACTGGATGATCTGCTGGCGGCCGGCGTCGCCTTCGCGCGCCAGCTTCTCCAGCGACGGAACGACCGCCGTCAGCAGCTGCAGGATGATCGAGGCGCTGATGCTGGGCATGATGCCCAGCGCGCCGATCGCCGCCTGCGTCAAGGCGCCGCCGCTGAACAGATCCAGCAGCCCCATGAAGCCGATGTCGCCGCCCTGCGCCGCCATGCGGTCCATGATGGCCCGCAGCGCTTCCGCATCCACGCCCGGGACCGGAATCACGGAGATCAAGCGGCACACGAAGATCAGCGCGATCGTGAACAGGATGCGCTGGCGCAACTCGGGGATCTTCAGGCTGTTGGCAAAGGCGGAAAGCATCGGGGGGCCCCTTTCGGTTCAGGTCGGTCAGGAAATCACTTCGCAGGACCCGCCGGCCTGCTCGATCTTGGCCTTGGCCGTCGCGCTGAACGCATGGGCCGCGACCTTCCGCGCGCCGGACACGTCGCCGCCGCCGAGGATCTTGATGCGGCTCTTGGCGCCCACGCGGCCGGCCGCCACGAGCGCTTCGGGCGTGATGTCGCCCGCAAGGATCTTCGCCAGCTCGCCGATGTTCAGCGCCGCGTATTCCACGCGGTTGGGGCTGGTGAAACCGCGCTTGGGAATGCGGCGGATCAGCTTCATCTGGCCGCCTTCGAACAGGGGCTTGTGCTTGTGGCCGGTACGGCTCATCTGGCCCTTGTTGCCCTTGCCGGACGTCCGGCCCTTGCCGGAAGACTCGCCCCGGCCGACGCGCATGCGGCGTTTTTTCGCGCCGCGGGTGTTCTTCAACGAATGCAAATTCATGGTGTGGGGTGCCCTTTCCTGTCTATTGGCGAAGCGCGGCGATCTCCTCGCGGGAGCGCAGCTGCATCAGGCCGTCCATGGTGGCCTTGACGACGTTGAGCGCGCTGGAGGCGCCGAGCGACTTGGCCAGCACGTCCCGGACGCCGGAGAGATCCAGCACCGCGCGGGCGCCGCCGCCGGCGATCACGCCCGTCCCCTTGGAGGCGGGCTTGAGCATGACGCGCGAGGCGCCGCACCGCCCCATCACCTCGTGGGGAATGGTCCGGTCGTTCATCGTCACCTTGATCATGTTGCGGCGGGCCGTTTCCGTGGCCTTGCGGATGGCATCGGCGTTCTCGCGGGCCTTGCCCAGCGCATAGCCGACCTGCCCGTTGCGGTCGCCCACGACCACCAAGGCGGAAAAGCTGAAGCGCCGGCCGCCCTTCACGACCTTCGCGCAGCGGTTCACTTCCACCACGCGTTCGGTCGCCTCGCCGGGACTCTTCTGTTCGTCGTTCTTCTTGAATTCGCGTTTCATCATCCGGTTTTCCTCGGGTTGGGAAGCTCTAGAACTTCAGTCCGCCTTCGCGCGCGGCGTCCGCCAGCGCCTGCAGGCGGCCGCGGTAGGCGAATCCGCCGCGATCGAACACGACCGCGGAGATGCCCTTTTCCTTCGCGGCCTGGGCGGCCTGGGCGCCGAGCTGCTTCGCCGTGGCGACGTTCAGCTTCTGGCCCTTCAAGGCGCCGGCCACGGTCGAAACCGCCGCCAAGGTCTTGGCCGCGGCGTCGTCGATGAACTGCACGTAGAGGTGCTGGTTGGACACGAACACGCTCATGCGCGGACGCTCGGCCGTGCCTTGCAGCTTCTGGCGCAGGCGCAGGTGCCGGCGCACACGATAATCCTTCTGGTTCTTCGTTTTCATGGTTACGCCACCGTCTTGCCCGCTTTCCGGCGCACGCGCTCGTCCTTGTAGCGCACGCCTTTGCCCTTGTAGGGCTCGGGCGGGCGGAAGGAACGGATGCGGGCGCTCACTTGTCCCACCAGTTGCTTATCGATCCCGCTGACCGTCAGCTGCGTGCCGTCGGTCACCTTCACGGCGACGCCCTCCGGCACCACGTATTCCACGGGATGCGAATAGCCCACGTTCATCGTCAACTTGTTGCCGGCCATGCTGGCCTTGAAGCCCACGCCCTGGATTTCCAGGTCGCGGCTGTAGCCGTCCTTGACGCCGACGACCATGTTCTGCAGCAGCGCGCGGATCGTGCCGTGGTCCGAGCGGCTCTGCTTGTCGTCGCCCTTGCGGACGATGGTCAGCGTGGAGCCGTCCAGGGACACGGTCACGGTTTCCGGCGTCTTCAGCGACAATTCGCCCTTGGGGCCCTTCAGGGCCACGGCGCCGTCGGCCACCTTGGCGGTAATGCCCGCAGGCAGGACCACCGGTTGTTTGCCAATTCTCGACATGTTGTTTCCTCGCCTCCGAATTACCAGATCTGGCAGAGCACTTCGCCGCCCACGTGGGCCGCGCGGGCTTCGCGGTCGGACATCAGGCCCCGGCTGGTGCTCAGGACCGCGGTGCCCATGCCGCCCCGCACGCGCGGGATGTCGGCCGCCGCCACGTAGCGCCGCAAGCCCGGCTTGCTCACGCGGCGGATCTGCTGGATGATGGGTTTCTCGTTGTAATCGTACTTCAAAACCACGCGCAGCCGCTTCTTGCCGTCGTCGTCGCCTTCGGCCACGTCGGCGACGTAGCCTTCCTTCTTCAGGATCCGGGCGATTTCCGCTTTCAGGCGGGAATGGCTCATTTCCGTGGCCGGCAATCCGGCCCGGCTTGCGTTGCGGATGCAGGTCAGCATGTCCGCGATGGGATCAGAACAGCTCATTGTTTTCCTCCCGTCCTACCAGCTGGCTTTCACGACGCCGGGGATCTTCCCTTCGGACGCCAATTCGCGGAAGCAAATACGGCACAGCTGGAACTTCCGAATATAGGCGCGGGAACGTCCGCACCGCCGGCACCGGCAATATCCGCGCACGGCGAACTTGGGTTCGCGCGACGCCTTCACCATCCATGATATCTTAGCCAAGGTCTTCCTCCCTTTTCACATTATGCGGTTGCGAACGGGATGCCCAGCAGCTGCAGCAGCTCCTTGGCGTCCGCGTTGGTCTTCGCGGTGGTCACGATCGTGATGTCCATGCCCTGGACGCGCTTGACCTTGTCCGATTCGATCTCGGGGAACAGCGTCTGTTCCTTCAGGCCCAGCGTGTAGTTTCCGCGGCCGTCGAACGCCTTCGGCGAAACGCCGCGGAAGTCGCGGATGCGCGGGAGCGTCGCGTGGATCAGCCGCTCGACGAACTCGTACATCCGGGGACCGCGGAGCGTCACCTTCGCGCCGATGGGCATGCCTTCGCGCAGCTTGAAGTTCGAGATGCTCTTCGTCGCCTTGCGGATCGTGGGCCGCTGGCCCGTGATCTTCGCGAGGTCGTCCGCCACCACTTTCAGGGTGTCGCGATCCACCATCGCGTTGACCGACATGTTGACCACCACCTTCGAAAGCCGCGGGATATCCATCGTGGAGGGATACTTCCCGGAGGCCTTCAGCGCCTTCACCACGTCTTTTTGGTATTTTTCTTTCAGGATCGACATGATTGACCGCCCTTATTCCTTTTCCGTCTTCTTCGCGGCGCGGGTCACCACCGCCAGCTTCGAGGCCGCCATCGGCGCTTCCTTGCTGACGATGCCCCCGTTCGGATTGTCCTGCGACTTGCGCAGGTGCTTCTTCACGAAGTTGAAACCTTCCACCAGCACGCGGCCCTTCGCGGGATAGATCTTCAGGACCTTGCCGGTCTTCTTGCCGTCGGCGTCTTCGCCGGAAATCGCCCGGACGACGTCGCCGCGGCGGACATGCATCTTGATCTTGTTCATCACAGCACCTCGGGAGCCAAGGAGATGACCTTCATGTAGTTCAGCTCGCGCAGCTCGCGGGCCACGGGGCCGAAGATGCGGCTGCCGCGCGGATTCTTCTGGTCGTCGATCAGAATCACCGCGTTGTGGTCGAACGACAGCGTCGAGCCGTCTTTCCGGCGGATGGGCGCCGCCGTGCGGACGATCAACGCCCGGGCCACTTCGCCCTTCTTGACCATGCCGACGGGCTGCGCCTCGCGGATGGACACCCGGATGATGTCCCCGATGTGCGCCACCGTCTTGCGCTGGCCCAGGACCTTGATGCACTTGGCCAAGCGCGCGCCGGTATTATCCGCCACCGGCAGTTCGGATTCCATCTGGATCATTTCACACCTCGTTTCCGCCGGCGCGGATGGAGATCTCCACGAGCCGCCAGCGCTTCGTCTTGCTCAAGGGGCGCGTCTCGGCGATGACCACCCGGTCGCCCTTCTTGGCTTCGTTCTTCTCGTCGTGCGCGTAGTATTTCTTGCTGCGCCGCAAAACCTTGCCGTAGACGGGATGCACGATGCGGCGTTCCGCCTGCACCACGACCGTCTTGTTCATCGCGTCGCTCACCACGACGCCCGTGCGCTCCTTGCGCGGATTCCTCGTTTCAGTCGCCATTTCGCTTACCTCGCGGCTTTCGCCTGGTTCATGATCGTCTTGATCCGCGCGATCTCGCGCCGAACCACGCGGACGCGGTCGGGCTTCTCCAGCTGTCCGGCGGTCTGCTGGATGCGCAGGTTGAACAGTTCCTTTTCCATCTCCGCCAGCTTCTGCGCCTGTTCATCGGGCGTCAGGTCGCGGACTTCTCGTGCCTTCATCGGTCGCTCTCCTCTTCCTACAGGGTGACCCCGCGCCGCACGAACGTCGTGCGGATCGGCAGTTTGGTGGCGGCCAAGCGCAGACATTCCGTCGCCTGCTTTTCGGTGATGCCGTCCATCTCGAACAGGATGCGGCCGGGCCGGATCACGGCCACCCACCCCTCGATCGCGCCCTTGCCCTTGCCCATGCGGACTTCCAGCGGCTTCTTCGAATAGGACTTGTCCGGGAAAATCCGGATCCACAGCTTGCCCTTGCGCTTCATCTCGCGGTTCATCGCCACGCGGCAGGCTTCGATCTGGATGTTGGTCATCCAGCAGCGCTCCATCGCGCGCAGGCCGTACTCGCCGAACGCCAGGGTATTGCCGGACTGCGCCAGGCCCTTGCGCGATCCGCGCTGGCTCTGGCGGTACTTCACACGTTTAGGCATAAGGGGCATACGACTTCTCCTTGCTCGCGGCCTTGGCCTCTTCGGGCTTCTGGCAGATCCAGCACTTCACGCCGATCTTGCCCGCCATCGTGTTCGCTTCGGCGAACCCGTACTGCACGTCCGCGCGCAGCGTCTGCAGCGGCACCTTGCCGACCATGTAGTGTTCCACGCGCGCCAGTTCCGCGCCGCCGAGGCGGCCGCAGGCCTGGACGCGGATGCCCAGGGCGCCCATGTCCATCGTCAGCTGCAGCGCGCGCTTCATCGCGCGGCGGAAGGCCACCCGGCGCTCCAGCTGCAGGGCGATGCTTTCCGCCACCAGCTGCGCGTTCGTGTCCGGACTGCGCACTTCCTTGATTTCCACGTAGATTTCCTTGCCGGTCTTCGCGCTCAGCTCCTCGCGGAGCTTGTCGATGCCCTCGCCCTTGCGGCCGATCACCACGCCCGGCCGGGCCGTGTAGACCGTCACCCGGGCGCGCTGCGCGTACCGTTCGATCACGATGTCCGCCACCGCCGCATCCTTCAGCTTGGCGCGCACCATGTCGCGGATCACCAGATCCTCGTTCAACAGGTCGCCGAACTCTTTTCTCTCCGCGAACCAGCGGCTCTTCCACTGCTTGTGGACCGCCGTGCGGAACCCGATCGGATTGACTTTTTGGCCCAAATTGCGCCTCCTTCGTTCTCTCTACATCCGTTGCGTGCTATTTCTTCGACGGCTTTTCGTCCGTCAGCGTGATGCGGACGTGCGCCGTCTTCTTGCGCACCGGTCCCGCGGAACCGCGCGCCCGCGGCCAGTACCGGGGAATCGTCGGCCCGTTTTCGATCACGGCTTTCGCCACGAACAGCTTGTCCGCCGACAGCTCCGCGTTGTTTTCCGCGTTGGCGATCGCCGACTTCAGCGTCTTGCCGATGCACGCCGCCGTCTTGCGCTTGTTCAACTCCACCACCCGCAGGGCTTCGCCCACGCTCTTGCCGACGATGGCCCGCGTCAGGTCCCGCGCCTTGGTCGGCGTCATTCTCACGTATTTCGATACTGCTTTGATTTCCATGTCTCGTTCCTCAAGGACCTTCCGGCCGAATCAGCACCGCTCGGTCCCCTGTTTGGGGGTAGTCGCCCCGCGCCGTCTCCTCGACCGCCGCGCCGGCGATTCTCTCTCTCACATCCACGACCCGGATCCGCGCCACGCGCCGCCGGTCCCGCAAGACCGTCAGCGGCAGCCCGTACCGCACGCCCTGCCGGGCGCCCCGGTCCAGGATCACGAGGCCCAGGTCCGCGTTCACGTCCGCGATCCGCGCCTCGACCGGAGCGTCCGCCGGCGTTTCCGCCGCGATACCCGCCGCCTGCGCCCGCCGCGCTTCGTTCACGTCCAGCGCGGCTTGCGCCTCGGCCAGCGCCTCGCTCAGCTTCCGGATCCGTCCGGTTTGGTCCGTCAGGTCGCTCCGCAACCCGGCGATTTCCTGCGCCAGACGGGCCGTCACCAGGCGAGACTCGCTCGTCACCAGGTCCAGCAACTCGTCGTTTTGGCCATCCGCCGCGCCTCCCACGGCCGCTGCTGCGTGCCCGTCCACGCGGATGGAGTTCGTTTCCACATCCCACGCGGACTGCACCGAATCCTCGGCCGTCTCCGCCTCAACCGGGGTCTCCGGAACGAATCCGGCCCCTTCTTCAAGACGTGCCGGCGCGGTCGCCGGCCCTTCCGTCAAAGAACTTCTTTCCGCTTGCCGCGCGCCGAAGAACCAGCCCGCCGCCAGCGCGGCTCCCACCGCCGAAACGACTCCCAGGAGCCGCCATCCACGAGGGAAGCCCATCATCCAAAATCTCGTTACTTCAGCGCGATGGTCTTGTCCGTCGCCGCGCCGTGCCGGCGGAACGTCCGCGTGGGCGAGAACTCGCCCAGCCGATGCCCCACCATGTTTTCCGTCACGAACACGCTCGTGAACACCTTGCCGTTGTGCACCGTGAACGTCTGGCCCACGAACTCCGGCAGGATCATGCTGCGGCGCGACCAGGTCTTGATCGGGCGCTTCGCCCCGCTGGCGGCCAGCGCTTCCACCTTTTTCATCAGGTGGTCTTCCACGTACGGTCCCTTTTTGATTGAGCGCGTCATGTTACTTCTTTCTCCGTTGCACGATGAACCGGCTCGACGGCTTGCGGCCGCTGCGCGTGCGCTTGCCCTTGGTCAACTGGCCCCACGGCGTCACCGGATGTCCGCCGCCCGAGCTGCGGCCTTCGCCGCCGCCCATCGGGTGGTCGACCGGATTCATCGCCACGCCGCGCACGGTCGGGCGGATGCCCTTCCAGCGCTTGCGGCCGGCCTTGCCCAGCGAAATGTTCTCGTGCTCGAGATTGCCCACCTGGCCGATCGTCGCGTAGCAGCCGGCCAGCACCTTGCGGATTTCGCCGGAGGGCAGCTTGATCTGCGCGAACGCTTCGTCGCGGGCCGCGATGCGCGCCACCATGCCCGCGCTGCGGACCATCTTCGCGCCTTCGCCCGGAGCCATTTCGATCGCATGGATCGGCATGCCCAGCGGAATCGCGGAAAGCGGCAGCGCGTTGCCGTCCACCGGCTCCGCCTTGGGGCCCGCCAGCAGCGTCGCGCCCACCTTCACGCCGTTCGGCGCGAGGATGTAGCGCTTCTCGCCGTCCGCGTACGCCAGCAGCGCGAGGCGCGCCGTGCGGTTCGGATCGTATTCGATCGCCTGCACCTTCGCCGGAATGTCCAGCTTCTGGTGGCGCTTGAAATCGACCAGGCGCAGGAACTTCTTGTGCCCGCCGCCGCGATGGCGGACCGTGATCCGTCCCTGCGCGTTGCGGCCGCCCTGGCCCTTTTTGATCGCGATCAGTCCGCGCTCGGGGCGCTTCTTGCTCACGCCTTCGAAATCCGAAAGCGTCGTGAAGCGCAATGCCGCGGTCTTCGGCTTGTATTTTTTGAGACCCATGTTCGATCCTCGCTTATGCCATCTCGATGGTTTGCCCGGCCTGGAGCGTCACCACGGCGCGCTTCCGGTCCGGCGTGCGGCCGTAGGACGCCGTGCGCAGCCGCTTGGCCTTGCCCGGCCGCGTCATCGTGTTCACGTCCTGGACCTTGACGTTGAACCGCTGTTCCACCTCGCGGCGGATCTCCAGCTTGTTCGCCCCGCGATCCACTTCGAAGATGTATTGGTTGCCCGTCTCCTTGAGGCGGGTGCCTTTCTCCGTCACCACCAGTTTCTTGACGATCAGGTTCTTCATGATCACTCCGCCCCTTCCGCCAGACGCGCCCGGAGGCCGTCCAGGCCCGCGGCATCCGCCACGATCGCCGGATAGCGCTGGATCTGGTAGACGTGCGCCTGCGCGGCCGTGGTCACTTCCACCTTCGGCACGTTGCGCGCCGCCAGATTCAGGTTCTTGTTCGCCGCGCCCGTCACGAACAGCGTCGGACGGCCGCCCGCGACCTTCTTCAGCAGCCCGGCCAGCGCCTTCGTCTTCGGCTCGATCGTCTCGAGACCCTCGGCCACCGCCACCGCGCCCGCCGCGAGCTTGTCGCTCAGCGCGCGCCGGAACGCCAGCGCCGCGGTCTTCTTGTTGATCTTCTTCGAAAAGTCCCGGGGATGGGGGCCGAACACCACGCCGCCGCCGCGCAGGATCGGCGACCGGATCGAACCTTGGCGAGCCCGGCCAGTGCCCTTCTGCTTGTACGGCTTGCGGCCGCCGCCGCTCACTTCGTCGCGCGTCTTCGTCGATGCCGTCCCCGCGCGGATGCCCGCCCGGTACGCCGTCACCGCGTCCAGCACGGCTTGCGCGCCGCGCTTCGTTTCCAGAAGCTGGTCGGCGATTTCCTTCTCGCCGGCCGCTTCGCCGCTCAATTGATAGATGGCTACTTTGCTCATGACCCTTTACGCCTTCTTGATCGCTTTGCGCACGAGCACGATCCCGCCCATGGGGCCGGGAACCGCGCCTTCCAGCAGCAGCGCGTGGTCGTCGGCCAAGACCTTGACCACCCGCAGATTCTGCGTCGTGACGTCCACCGAACCCATGTGGCCCGGCAGCTTCTTGTTCTTGAACACGCGCGCCGGCCATTCGCGGTTGCCGATGGAACCCGGCTTGCGGTTCCAGCCGCCGCCGTGGCTCGCCCGGCCGCCGGCGAACCGGTAGCGCCGCACGACGCCCTGGAAGCCGCGGCCCTTCGTATGCCCCAGCACGTCCACGAACTTCACGCCGTCGAACACGCTCGCCGTCAGCACGTCGCCGGCCTTCGCGGCCTCGTCCGCGCCCACGCGCACTTCGCGCAGCACCTTCTGGGGCTTCGCGCCCGCCTTCTTGAAATGGCCCTGCTGCGGCTTCGCCAGGCGGGATTCCTTCTGCTCCGCGAATCCGAGCTGGACCGCCTCGTAGCCGTCGGGCTGCGCGCTCTTGCGCTGCACCACCACGCACGGACCCACCTGCACCACCGTCACGGGCACCTGGACGCCGTCGTCGTCGTAGACGCGCGTCATGCCGATTTTCTTGCCGATCAACGTTTGCATGGACGTCTTCCCCTTAGATCTTGATTTGGATGTCCACGCCCGCGGGCAGATTGAGCTTCTTCAGCTCGTCCACCGTCTTCGCCGTCGGGTCGATGATGTCCAGCAACCGCTTGTGGGTGCGGATCTCGAATTGTTCCATGGACTTCTTGTCCGCGTGGACGCTGCGATTCACCGTGTAGCGCTCGATGCGCGTCGGCATCGGGATCGGCCCCGCCACGCGGGCGCCCGTGCGCTTGGTCGTTTCCACGATCTCGCTGGCCGATTGGTCCAGCATCCGATGGTCGAAAGCCCTCAGCCGTATTCTGATTCGTTGTCCGCTCATGTTTTCTCTTTCAACGGTTCATCAACTCCCGGCACAGGCTTTCCGGCACCACGTCGAACCGGGTCGGTTCCATCGTGTAGCCGGCGCGTCCGCGTGTCAAAGAACGCAATGTCGTCGCGTAGCCAAACAACTCCGCCAAAGGCACGGAGGCCTCGATCACCCGCGTTCCATCCCGCTGCGCCACGTCTTTCACCTGGCCGCGGCGCATGTTCAGATCGCCCAGCACGTCGCCCAGGTTTTCCTCGGGCGCCACGATCTCGAGCGCCATGATGGGCTCCAGAAGGGCCGGGCGTGCCGTCTTCGCCGCCTCGCGCAGCGACATCGAAGCCGCCGACCGAAACGCAATTTCCGACGAGTCGACCGGATGCCACTGGCCATTGACCACCGTCACCCGGACGTCCGCGATCGGGAAATTTCCCAACACACCTGTGCTCAATCCGTCCCGGATTCCTTCCTCCACGACGGATCGAAAATCGTGCGGTATTAAATCAGACGAAATTTTGAAGTCAACACTATTTCCGGAGCCGCGCTCATTTTTTTCCAAGGCGATGCCCACCATGGCGAAGTGGCGTTTGCCGCCCAGCTCCCGGTCGAACGTGAATTCGGCCCGGCCTGGCTCGGTGATCGTCTCGCGATAGGCCACCATCGGCCGCCCCGCGTTCGCCTGCACCTTGTATTCCCGCAACATGCGGTCCCGCAGGATTTCCAGATGCAATTCCCCCATTCCCCGGATGATCGTCTGGCCCGTTTCCGCGTCCTGCCCGACCATGAACGTCGGATCCTCGTCCGCCAGATCGGCGAGCGCGGCCTGCATCTTGTCCTTGTCCGCCTGCGTCTTCGGTTCGATCGCCATCGACACCACCGGTTCCGGAAACGTGATCCGCTCCAGCACGATCGGCTTCTGCTCCGCGCACAGCGTGTCGCCCGTGCCCACGCCCTTGATCCCCGCGATCGCGCCGATCTCGCCGGAATACAGCGCTTCGATTTCCTCGCGCTGGTTCGCGTGCAGGCGGATCAGGCGCATCACGCGCTCCCGCTTCTGCGTGCGCGGGTTCCACACGTTCGCCCCTTTGCGCAGCTCGCCCGAATACACCCGCATGAAGACCAGCTTGCCCACGAACGGATCCGTCGCCACCTTGAACGCCAGCGCGCACAGCGGCTCGAAATCGCCCGTCGTGCGTTCCAGTTCCTCTTCCGTTTTCGGGTGCCGCCCTTTGATGGCCGGCACGTCCAGCGGCGACGGCAGATAATCCACCACCGCGTCCAGCAGCGGCTGGATGCCCTTGTTCCGCAGGCTCGTGCCGCACAGCACCGGCACCATCCGGTTCGCGACCGTCGCCTTGCGGATGCCCGCCTGCAGCGCTTCGACCGACAAATCCCCCTCGTCCAGATAGGCGTCCAGCAGCGCTTCGTCCGTCTCCGCCACGGCTTCCAGCAGCGCCTCGCGCGCCTGCCGCGCCGCCTCCGCCAGCTCCGCGGGAATATCCTGCGTCCGCACTTTCGAGCCCAGCGCGTCCTCGTCGAACGTCAGCGCCTGCATGCGCACCAGATCGACGAGCCCCTTGAAATTTTCTTCCCGCCCCCAGGGAATCTGGATCGGCACCGCCGGCGCCCGCAGCTTCGTCTTCATTTCCTCGACGACCCGCGCGAAACCCGCGCCCGTGCGGTCCATCTTGTTGACGAACGCGATCCGCGGCACGCCGTACTTGTTCGCCTGCCGCCACACCGTTTCCGACTGCGGCTGCACGCCGCCCACCGCGCAGAACACGCCCACCGCGCCGTCCAGCACGCGCAGCGACCGTTCCACCTCCGCCGTGAAATCCACGTGCCCCGGCGTATCGATGATGTTGATCTGCCGGTCCGTCCAGAAACAGGTCGTGGCCGCGCTCGTGATCGTGATGCCGCGTTCCTGCTCCTGCACCATCCAATCCATCACCGCCGTGCCGTCGTGCACCTCCCCCATCTTGTGCACCTTGCCCGTGTAGAACAGCATCCGTTCCGTCGTGGTCGTCTTGCCCGCGTCGATGTGCGCGACGATCCCGATGTTCCGGATCGCCGCCAGCGCGTGCCCGCGCCCCGCCGCTTCGATTTTGACTTCCTTTGCCACGTCGTGCCGTCTTTCTCTATTCGCAATACAAAGCCCCGCAACCTACCACGCCCCCCGCCCCGCCCGCAAGTCCCTCCTCCGGCTCGTTTACTTGATGATTGGATATTGGACATTGGATATTGGATATGGAGTTTTCTTCTCGCCCCCTTTTTGTGTTCTTCGTGGCAAAATGGCTCTCGAGGTAGGGTCGTCTCGTCGAGACGACCGGGCTGTTCCGGCCGTCCGGACCGCCCTGCAGGCCCCCGCGCCGCGGGGACCTTCTGCGTACGAACCCAGCCTGAAGGCTGGACTACGAACGAAGCTTGCATGCAGTCCACGCTGTAGCGTGCGGCTCGCCCACTTGATGATTGGAAACTGGACATTGGATATTGAATATTCAGTCCCCGCCCCCGCCCGGTCAACGCCCGGGCCTTCCGCCTTCGCCAAGGCTTCGGCGGACAAGACAGTAAACCCCCCGCCCTGCAGGCCGCCGCCCCTACGACGCCCCCAAGTCCTCCAAAAACGACAAGACCGGAAAAGCCGGGTTGTAGTGCCGGTGCAAAAACATCGCGTTTCGCGTCTGGTACAACCGCTCGGCCAGCCGATCCGCGATCGGAAAAACCAGCCGTTCGTATTCGCACAGCACCGGAGAAATCCGATCCAGGCTGCCCGTCGTCTGGAGATTCAGGCACCCGCACTTGTTGTGGCAGCGCCGCTCCAGCGCGCAGTCCGCGCACTCCGGCTTGTCCCGCTCGTTGCGTCGATAGATCTCTTCGCGCCGCGTTTCATCGATCCCCGTCTCCGCCGTCCCGATCGCGTATTCGTCGCGCCCCGCAAACTGCACGCATGGAAACAGCCGCCCGTCCGGCCCCACGGAAATCTGCCGTTTTCCCAGCTGGCAGGAATTGCTGCGTTCCGGAAACACGCGCGAAGCGATCCGCTTGTCGAACGGCGAAAAATAGAACTTCCGTTCCTTGCGGTAGTTCTCCTCGTGCCAGTCCGCCAGCTTCCGGAATTCCTTTTCCAGCGTCCGCAACGCCGCGTCCGTCCACGGCCCCGCGAAATTCATCGAGACGATCAAATACTGCACGCCTTTGGCCTGCAGTTCCCGGACTCCTTCGGCAAACCGTCCGGCCATTTCGGGATTCACCGTCATCAGCACCGGCGAATAGGGGCGCTTGCGCAGCAGCCGCGCCAGCGCATCGTCCACGGCGGCGCAGGTTCCGCCGCCGTCGGGCCACACGCGGAAGGCGTCGTGCGCCTCGCGCGCACCGTCGTGGCTCAGCGCCACGTGCAATCCCCGTTCCAAGGCTTCATCCAGGAATGCGTCGTCGAGCAGCGTGCCGTTCGTCGTCACCTTGTAGTGGAACCGTTGCGGCGGCCGCGTCTCGCACCAATCCATGATCCGCCAGATCAGCGCTTGGCGCAGCAACGGCTCGCCGCCGAAAAAGATGATGCCGCAGTTCGGCCCCTGCGCGCATTTCTCGATCGCGGCGACGGCCGTCTCGAACGACATGTCCGCCGTCCCGTGCCGCGCATAGCAGTAACGGCACGCCAGGTTGCAGCGGTCGGTCAAATGCAGCGTCAGATGCACGCAACGACTTCCGGCTTCACTTCGGGGGCGCGACCACGCCCTCTTTCCGCAGAAACTCCACGAAGTGCCGCACCTGCCGCCGCAGCTTGTCGCGGCCCTTCTCCCCTTTGACCGCCGCTTCCATCCGCTCGAATTCCCATGAAGCGCGCCGGGCTTGCTCCGACGACAACCCTTCCAATTTCGGGTTCGCCACGCCGGGATCCGCCAGCGGCTCGAAAAACACGCCGAAGATGGTTTTGTCCTCGCTACGGTATTGTCCGTAAGCTTCCGCCACTTTCCGGGCCAGCGCGGCGAAATCGTAGGAATCGTTCACGCTGACCATGTGGCCCTGCCACGTCCGGTAATCCCGCTTTGCCAGATATTCGACGTAGACCGCGCGTTCAGGGTCGGCCCAATCGAAACGGACTGGTCGCGGGCCCAATTCGTTGCCCTTTTCCCAATCCCGCGCGCCGCTTTGCTGCTTGGCGTCTTCGGGTTTCTGGACCGGCGCCATCACGTCATCCAGTTCCACGCCTTCCCGCAAATGAAGCCCGGCCGCTTCCAGTTCGGTCCGGATCAGTTCCAGCGCCTCGTCCTCCGGCATGAACGTGGCGGGACACACCGAAATGCAACCGAAGGACCCGCGGCCATCGTGGTCCAGCGCCTCTTCCAGCATGGGGGCCACCACCGCGGCGGTTTTCCGCGCTTTCTGCGCAACCGAGGTATCCGGCAATTGAGCATCCGGAGACGCCATGACCGGCGCGAACTTCGGGGCATCCACGTCCTCCGCTTCGGCGCGCGGCGCCGTCGTCAGCGCCAGCAAGCCCAGCAGCGCCGCGAAACCGGACGACTGCTCCCAACGCGCCGGCATGCGGGCCAACAGCTCCGGCATCCGTTGGACTTCGGCCTGCGTCGGATAGCCGGTTGCGCCTCGATACGCGGGCAGCTTCTGGATTTTCATTGTTTCTCTCCCTGTGTCTGGAAAACAGCAAACGCTTCCTCGCTGGCCGGCAGAGCCGCGCCGAAAAACGCATCGGCAGCTTGCCGAAACCCTCGCATTTCAAAGGAATCCGTTGTCTCCACTGACGACCAGTATTTCTTTTCCGGCGGCGGCGACGTACGCCAAACGGCCGCACCGTAGCACCCCGGCCCGCAGATCAACCCGGCATAGCCGACAATGCGCTGTGTTTCGTTGTTCCGCCGCAAATATTCCGGCTCGGGCACCGTCGTTGTGATTTCCAACGCGCCGCCGCCGAAGTCCGGCTTGCGGACCAGCTTCGCGCTGAACGGCAATTCCGCCCGGGCACGCTCTTCCGCGCAGCTCCGCAGATTTTCCAGCAACTCCGGCGCCATGAACCGGCCTTCCCAATCTCGCAGCCTGGAATTCCATTCGCCGAGATCGCCGTCGATCTGGACGGCATCGATCCGGCGGTTCCACTCCAGCAGTCGCGCATTCAGTTCCGGCTCTTGCCTGAGCAGGTCCGGCAACGCCAGTCGTTCCGCCGGCGACAACTCTGCCGCGATTTTCCGTGCGGCCGGCCGATCCGGCGCCGCCGTGAATATCTCCCGCAGCGCCGCCATCGTTTCTCCGGCAGCTGGAACGTCGGCGGGATAGCTCGGCAGTTCCGCCTCGGGCACGCCCGCCAAGCGCTGCCGCACGCGGTCGCGCAACCAGGCCCGCCCGCTGGTTCCACGTTCCCACAGCAATCGCCGCGCCGCCCGGCCGCCGGCGTTGGCATCCAGAAAGCCCCACGAATCCCGTTTTGAGAGCGGCAGATTCCCTTGCGCGAACAGTTGTTCGTTTAGAATCAGGAAATCCTCGGACGCCAACCGTTCGGAGTCGAACGTCAACCGCCGATCGTCCGCAATCAGCGTTTCCCAAACCGCGGCATGTTCCGTCGCGCGCAAACCGGGAACCGGCCCCTTCCCCGCCCGGCGCGCGATCTGGTGGGCGATGCCCCCCCGGTCGTCCGCCGCGGAGATCGAAACCGCATGGACCAGCACCTCGCCGAGGACATCGGCCAGCGGTGCCTCCTGCAGCTTGGCGTCCACCAGCGCCCGGTCGTATTGTCCATCCGCCAAACAGATTTTCCGACTGGCCGCCGGACAGTCCAACGGCAGCGCTTCCAGCTTGTCTGCGACGGCTCGCAGCGCATTTTGCTGTTCTTTCGCGCGCTTCTCCTGCCGCTCGTTTTTCTGCGGCACGGCGAACGCCTCTGCCTGTCGCCGCGCCAGCGCGGCGAATGCCCGGGCCAAGGGCCGCGCCTCTTCCCGGCGCAGGGCGGCATATTGCATGAGCAGCTCGGCCTTGTTTTTCCGGGCGGAATCGATTCCGTAATCGTCGGCGTCGGGCACGAGCCACTTTTCTTCCAGCAAGAATTTCTCCAGCTCCGGCACCGCGCCTTGCCGGGCGCGCGCCAACAGATCGGCCACGGCCAAGTCGTTGAACGAATGGGCATACCGCCCCGGCAAGGCCAGCACCGCCCATTCCGCTTCCGTCGCCGTACCATGCGCCTCGAAAAATTCCCGCGCCTTCCGGGCCAACTCGTCGTTCGACAGCCACCTGCCGTCGCCACCCATGACCCATTCGGGCAGCAGTTCCCACAACCAGCGGCGAGCCACTTCGCCCCGCGTGGCCGGACGATCCAACAGATTGTATCCGTTCTGGGCCATAGCGGCCCGCTGCATGGTCGAAGAACTTTCCATGAGCGCCTGCGGATCGAGCCGGATGCGATAGATCCCCTCTTTCCCCACCTCCGCCCGATCCGCGTCCGTCAACAGATCGTCTCCCTGCATCAACGCCAACAGGAACGGCACCGCTTGCACCCCCCGGACCCGCACGGCCATCTCCGCGTCGAGCGGTTCCTTCACCTGTTCGCGCCAGCCCGACGGCGCGATCCACAGGACGGGCGGATCGGCATACACGTCGTCGCCACCCCGCACGACCCGCAGGCCCGCCATGGCCACCGCCTGGGCGCGATCGTCTTCGCTCCATTTCGCGGCGCCCGCCGGCAGCGCCGCAGGATCGGTTATGCGCGCCTCTACTTTTTCCAGCAAGTGTCGGACCGCCGGCGCCCAGGTCCAGCCTTCCGGATACTTCACCAGCAGCCGCTGGATGCCGTCGCGGTAGGCCGTCCAGTCGTGATCGCTCCGGAATGCCCGGTACAGGTTTTCGTACTCGCCGTTCGCCACCAGATTCATGGCCTCGCGCGCCGCGCCCTCCGGCCCCCCGGCGCGCCGCGCCAACGCCTCCAGCAGAATCGTCGCGTTCGTCGCGTCGCCCCGTTGCCAAAGCCCGTACGCCAGCAGGAACAAGCGGCCCGGAAAGCGGTGCAACCAGATTGGCTCGCCCTCCCACTTCAGCGAATCGATGAACTGCGCCCCCTTCCGCGCGTCGGCTCCAGCATCCCCCGCACGCCAAAAACCATGACCCACGACTTCCTTCTGCGCCGGCGCGGCCAACGTCATCCGCGTTTTCGGCGGTTCGACGAAATCGCCTTCTCGCCTGACCACGTCGAACGTCCGGCTCCCTTCCACCACCGCGGTCATGCGGACAGGCTGGTCTTGTTCGTCGCGCACCTCCGCCACCCTCCAGGCGTTTCCGCTCGCCTCCCACTCGCGCGGCAGCAGATCATCGACGTCCGGCTCCCCGCACGACACCTGGACATAGTCCGCCGTGGACACGTCGGGCAGTCCGTAGGCATCGAACCGCGCGAAGATCTCGCCCCACCCTTCCGGCGGCGCCTCGCCTGCCCACGCCGACAACGACAACCAAAGCAGCCCCCCCCACGTTCCGAACAGGATCCGCTTTCTCATCGCATTCCTCCGCACGCAAGCATTTGCCGCAAGCACCGATCCGAAGATACGCCGGCGCATCGACGCCCGGCAAGACCATTCCCCCGTTTCCGCGCGGAATGGGCCTTCTGGGCGACAAAAACGGCCCGGCGTTCAGCCGGGCCGTTGTGCGGAAGCAATCGCTTCCGGGGATCAGGCTTCGGTCGGCTCGGCGGCCACGGTGGGCAGTTGGTCGCCCAGCAGCTCTTCGGCCGCGATCGGTTCCGCCAGCGGAACGAGCTTGATGTTGCGGTACATCGAGAAGCCCGTGCCGGCCGGAATGACGTGGCCCATGATCACGTTCTCCTTGAACCCGTGCAGGTTGTCGATGCGCGCCAAGGTGGCGGCGTCGGTCAGCACCCGCGTCGTGTCCTGGAAGGACGCCGCCGAGATGAAGCTTTCCGTCTCGAGGGAGGCCTTGGTGATGCCCAGCAGCAGCGGCGAGGCTTCGGCGGGCTTGCGGCCCTCTTCCGCCACGCGGCGGTTGACCTCGATGAAGTTCTGCTTCTCGACCTGTTCGCCCCAGAGGAAACCGGTGTCGCCGGGTTCCGAGATGCGGACCTTGCGGAGCATCTGGCGGACGATGATCTCGATGTGCTTGTCGTTGATTTCGACGCCCTGGAGGCGATAGACCTCCTGGACTTCGTTCACGAGGTATTCCTGCAGTTCTTGCGGACCGCAGACTTCGAGGATTTCTTGCGGGACGACGGGACCTTCCGTCAGGGGCTGGCCCTTCTTCACGCGGTCGCCGGCGTACACCACGATGTGCTTGTTCAGCGGGATCAGGTGCTCTTCGGCGTCGCCCGTGATCGGATCGCGGACGAGCAGCTTGCGGCGGCCGCGGGCGTGCCCGCCCATTTCCACGAGACCGTCGATCTTGGCGATTTCCGCCGCGTCCTTCGGCTTGCGGGCTTCGAACAGCTCGGACACGCGCGGCAAGCCGCCGGTGATGTCCTTCGTGCGGGCCTGCTTGCGGGGCGTCTTCGCGACGACCGCGCCGGCAAAGACCGTGTCGCCCTTCGCGACCACCACGTGGGCGCCGGCCGGCATCGTGTAGGCGCCCAGGATCTTCTTGGGATCCGCCGGATCGCGGACGATCAGCTGCGGATGGATTTCTTCCTTGTGCTCCAGGATCACCAGGTCTTCCAGGCCCGTCGCCTCGTCCTTTTCCTTGCGGACGGTGACGCCCATGATGAAGTCGCGATGGTCCACCTTGCCGGCGAATTCGCTCAGGATGGGCACGTTGTAGGGGTCCCACTTCGCGACCGGCGTGCCCTTCTTGACGGCCTCGCCGTCGGCCGCGGCCAGCACGCTGCCCAGCGGAACGGTGTGGCGCTCGAGTTCGCGGCCGTCCTTGTCGTACAGCACGACCATGCCGCTCTTGTTCAGGACGATGTGGTTGCCGTCGGGACCCGGCACCGCGTACAGTTCTTCGTACTTCAGCGTGCCGTCGTGCTTGATCACGATTTCCGGCTGCTTGAACGTGCTGCTGGCCGTGCCGCCGATGTGGAAGGTCCGCATCGTCAGCTGCGTGCCCGGCTCGCCGATGGATTGCGCGGCGATGATGCCGGTAGCCTCGCCCAACACGGCGGTCTTGCCGTTGGCCAGGTTGCGGCCGTAGCACTTGGCGCAGATGCCGCGCTTGGATTCGCAGGTGAGCACGCTGCGGATCTTCACGCTCTCGAGCTCGGCGCGGCGGACTTTTTCGACCACCTTTTCGTCGATCTCGTAGCCGGCCGCCACGATGATTTCGCCCGTGCGCGGGTCGCGGATGTCGTCCACCGAGGTCCGGCCGAGAATGCGCTGGGCCAGCGGAACGAGTTCTTCGTCGCCCTGCATGATGGCCTGCACTTCGATGCCGTTGAGGGTGCCGCAGTCCTGCTCGACCACGATCACGTCCTGCGACACGTCGACGAGCTTGCGGGTCATGTAGCCCGAGTCGGCGGTCTTCAGCGCGGTGTCGGCCAACCCCTTGCGGGCGCCGTGCGTCGAGATGAAGTACTCCAGCACGCTCAGCCCTTCGCGGAAGTTCGCCAAAATCGGGCGCTCGATGATTTCGCCGGACGGCTTGGCCATCAGGCCGCGCATGCCCGCCAGCTGGCGGATCTGCTGCCGGTTGCCGCGCGCGCCGGAATCCACCATCATGAACAGCGGGTTCACGTCGGTGCGCGACTCGTTGAATTCCATCGCCCGGAACATCTGCCCGGCGATTTCGTCCGTCGCGTGCGTCCAGATGTCGATGATCTTGTTGTAGCGCTCGCCGTCGGTGATGATGCCCTTGCGGTACTGCGCCTCGACCTCGGCCAGCGACTTGCGCGCGGCCTCGACGGTCTTGACCTTCGCTTCCGGCACGATCATGTCCACGATGCCGATGGAGATGCCCGCGAGGGTCGCGTGGTCGAACCCGAGGTCCTTCACGCGGTCCAGCGTCCGCACCGTCTCTTCGTGGCCCGCCACCTGGTAGCAGCGGCGGATGAGCTCTTCGAGCTTCTTTTTCGGCACCGGGGCGTTGAAGAAGCCCATGGCGTCCGGCCAGATCTCGTTGAAGAAGACGCGGCCGACCGTCGTGACGATGACCGACTGGTCCTTGATGCCGTACTTGGTCTCGATCTGGTAGTCCGGATTCTTGAAGCGGATGCGGTCGTGCACCTTCAGCACGCCCTCGTCGTAGGCGGTGTGCACTTCCTGAGCGTCGCCGAAGATCGGCAGATGTTCGATGGCGCCGGGCACCTTCGCCTGGCGCGCGCGAAGGCGCTCCTGCTGCGAATCCACCGTCAGGTAGTAGCAGCCCAGCGCGATGTCCTGCGTCGGCGTCGTGATCGGCTTGCCGCTGGACGGCGAGAAGATGTTGTTCGGCGCCAGCATGATCAGCTTGCTTTCCATCTGCGCTTCGATGGACAGCGGCACGTGCACGGCCATCTGGTCGCCGTCGAAGTCGGCGTTGTACGCCGTGCAGACGAGCGGATGGATGCGGATGGCTTCGCCTTCGATCAGCACCGGCTCGAACGCCTGGATCGAGAGGCGGTGCAGCGTCGGCGCGCGGTTCAGCATCACCGTGTGCCCGCGCGTGACTTCGTCGAGGATGTCCCAGACCTGGTCTTCCTCGCGCTCGATCATCTTCTTGGCGCTGCGCAC